>VFQP010000042.1_pt1 | contig 442056 bp, 417 predicted proteins | sample 3512351 | NCBI WGS metagenome assembly VFQP01 (sample SAMN10412372, study PRJNA504923) | tailings metagenome | isolation source: Relicate 1 Philex TSF1 revegetated site | place: Philippines: Tuba, Benguet | collected 2017-08-29 | reverse complement strand
GCCCCGCAGCTCAAGCAGGGCCACGCGCGAGGCCAGGCCGACCTCGCGCGCGTGAAGGCGTTCTGGGCGTAGGCGGCGAGCAACGAAGCGCCGCCGTCACGTCGCCGGCATCTTGTCGATGAAGCCGACCACGGACGCGAGCCGCCCATCCGGCGCCAGGGTGCAGAAATCGACACCCTCGACGACCGAGGGCCCGCCGGCCGGACCCAGCGACCAGGTGAAGCGCAGATAGGAGCCCGCCGGGCTGCCAGTGGCGCTGCCCGCGGGACCGCCCAGGGAACCACCGTGCGCGTCGACCTTCGACGTGCGCTTGAGCACGAAGCCCGGGAACTTCGCCTGCACGCCCGCCAGCATCGCGTCGATCCCGGCAGGCCCGTCGCCCGCCATCACCGGATCGCGGTAGATCCCCGTCTCGGTCCAGGCCGCGGCCAGGCCGGCGCGGCGGCGCGCGGGATCGGTCTCGTTCCAAGTGGCGACGTAGGCCTCGACGACGGCGTCCGGCGTGGCGATGGGATTGGACATGGCTTCTTCCTGCGGATGGTTGATCCACGCGGGAAATAGGCCAGCACAGGCGAGGCGGCGATTGTCTGGGAGGTAATGAGGCTTGGTCGTGACGCGGGAGCAAAGCGGCTTTGCATTGCTTGTTCCCGGACAGGCGCATACACGCTGTCAGAAACTAGCTTCTTCTCGCCCACGACTCCACGACCGCGCTCTGCAACTCAAGGCCTCCCCTTCTTCAAGTTAAAGCATTAGTGACTAGGAACCCAATAAGCGTCACTACTTCTGCTTTCAGGCTGATTCCAGACGTCGGAGACGTTGAGCAGTTCGCTAGAGAATTACCCATCTGCGCGCCCTCATCGACGACGCACTTTAGTGTTGCTAGTTATCGATTCCACGGCCACACTTCGCAGTGTGCTTGCTGGCAAGCCTGCTCGTTCGTGCAAAGATCTCATCAGCCAGTAGTCGATGAAGCGACCTTATCCAAGCTCATTGTTTAACCACCGCTTACGAACGCGCCGACTAAAGACAATTAGCTTGAACATCATAAGGATTGCATCATGACGCCTATCGCTTACTTCAAGCTTCAGGCCAAAAACCTGATCAGAGATTACAAGACAAGAACCTCCACCATAAATGTGGTGGATGGTCACTCACACTACGCTTACGATCCTAAGTATTTCGATATCGACGCCATCTTTGTGGGGTTCGACTGGGACGAAGACGATTTTTGTTTGATGAAGGCACAACACACCATCGCCATCCTAGCGGGGTTTCGGAAGTGGGCGGATTTGGCGAAGGCATCTGGTGTTGAGCTCGAACTCGCCAAGCTTCTTTTCGACCATCAGGATAAAATGAATGCTGAGGAATGGGCGATGTACGTCGCACGCGCCGAACGCGACAACAAGACAACCTTCGATGCGGAGGCACGCCTAGAAATCTACAAACACGTTGTGTTGCGCGATGACGGACCTAGAAGTCAGCTCTTGGATTATCGCTTGATGGGTAGAAACGTTCTACCCTAGCCAAGGGTGTGATCGGATAGCCTGCCGATGTCTATGGTCGAGCCAAATCGGGGGCAAATGGACCTCCACTAAATTCGTGGGTAACTCAAAGGTCTCGAAAGTAAATGGCACCTCCCAGCCCGTTCGGCCAAGAAACTCGCATGAGGGTTCTGCGAGAATATTTTGCGACGAGTGGTGAAGTCACCGCGGCCAACGCATGGGAGCATGTCTATCGCTGCCTGCTCTGGATTGATCAGGCAGCGGGGCTCGCCCACGTATACGATTCCAATCACATGCAACCGGGTGGCGTCTTCCACGCGCGAGCAAAGCGCTTCACAGATGAACTATGCGAGCTTTGGAAAATACCCAGACAGCAGCTTGGCGGCAAGATTGACAGGCTCTTTAAAGGCTGCGTCGAAGAGTGGAGGCGCAGCCGTCCAGAAGACACTGATCCGGAGCTAGAGAGTGAACTTATAGTCTCGATTGAACAAGAATTACGAGCCGAGGGGTTGGGCGTCGACAGAGTCAAGCCAACAGCGCGTAAAATTGAGGCGCTAAGTCGAGATTTCTTCACAATTGGCAACAAGCGCAAAAACGCTCTCGGAGAGGGATTCGAGGATATTTTGTACATCCTCTTACGTGAAGTGGCTAAGGTGCCGGATGAGAAGTTAACGTTGCGCCAACCTGTGTCCAAACTGCCGGGTTTTCGGAAAAATCCGCCGAAAGTTAAGGGCATAAGGACCGCAAGGGAGCCTCACCCCGATATTGCTATCTGTGACGGAAGCCTCACCCATGTTATCGCGACCGCAAAATGGAGCACACGCCAAGATCGCGAGACTCAGTTTCAAGCTGAGTATAGCAATTATCAGCTAAACAAGACTCAACCCACTGAGTTGCGCTTTGTATTGATTACCAACGAGTTCGATATCGCCCGCTTGGATAATATTGCTCGCGCAATTCCCGGTGGAGCGGGCGGATACATCTTTCATGACATCGTACACATCAATCCAGATTTGCTTAAGAGCATGCATGGCGACAGGATCGGCTCAGTTGGGGGCTGGCTTGCGGCCGGTAGAATTCAATCCTTGGCTAATTTTTTACTCCAGATGCGAGGAAGATTCGGCGCAGAGTAGCCACTATTCTGCAGCTAGCATTTTCTTATTTGTCGAAGCATCGACTGCAGCAGCTAAAATAGCCTGCACGGTTTCTCCAATTGCCCGCCCTAGAAGCGGCGGAACAGCATTTCCAACTTGCCGATACCGGCTATGACGATCACCAAACATAAAATGATACGTGTCATCAAACGAATGCAGACGAGCAAACTCACGCACGGTTAAAGCTCTCGGATAGCCATAGTGAAATACGCAATCAGCTTTTGTATTCAGGGTCCAGCTGACGTGATTGGGATGTAGCTTCCTATAAGCAAAGAAGTACTTACGACTTAAATTCTCACGACCTAGCTCGGGGCCCCATTTCTTGTCCGAAAGATATCGAGCAGACAGGGCGGCAGGTAGGTCGCGAAAATTCCCTCCTGGCGGTATGGCAGCGAGTCTTGAAACCGTGTCCTCCCTTATTAGGGGCACGTCTGCATTGTATAGAACCGATGAGTTTCGGCGCCTCTCCCGTTGATAATTCGATAGCGGCGCGCTTTCGTAAAAATCAGGCTCATTAGATGGCCGACGAACAAGGCGATTACTCGGCCGCAAATGAGCAAGATCGCCTATAGCTTGCTCGACCGTAACAAGCCGCGTGTCAGCAGGATCTTGGAGGGCAGCATAAGCAAGCTCGGTCAGCAGTGAGCGGGCATGCTGATATGCCCAACCACTCTTTGTTCGCGCATCCGATACGCGATCTAGGCTAGGCAATACGCTAAAGTCGGCACTCTTTGGGAATTGCGGTTCGACTTCCAGGTCAGACCGCACCCCCACAAACAACACTCTCAGTCTAGTCTGAGGAACTCCAAAGCTCGCTGCATCCACCACGCGTGAGGCGACGCGATATTCGCCATCTAACGCTAGGTCCTCAATAATTTGCGCGCGGACAGAACCACCTCCAATGTTTTCTAATCCTGGAACGTTCTCCATGACGAAAACACGAGGCTTTACGCGCGCAATCATCGCTACGTACTCTCGATACAGATGATTCCGTGGATCATCTATTACGCGCTTATGATTCCGTACTTGCGAAAAAGCTTGGCAGGGGGGACCGCCGACTAGTACGTCGACTTGAGTTTTTCCAATTGAGTCGAGCAGCGCATTTTGAACATCAAGATTTCGAATATCACCAAGCACAAACTTGGTGCCAAAGCGCTTATGATTTGCTTCGAACGTCGCACCTGCAGAAGGGTCGAAGTCGTTTGCAGCAATGGTGTGCAGACCAGCTTGCCTCAGCCCTTCTGTGAAGCCGCCAGCTCCGCAAAAGAGATCTACGCAAGTCGATGGCAAAGTCGCTGAGGCTGACTTGGGCTGCGTCCGCCGCTTCAGGTCTTGGCGCATGCGCTCGAATCCTCAACCGAACTTCCGTGATCCGTTGTAGCAACAAGTCTCGGATGGCATCTATGCAAGTCACATCCTATCGTAGTTCTTTTACAAGACTCCACCAACCAACGGTTGCACTATCGGTGGCTGCTCCTGCTCTCTGGCCCGGGGAGAGTGTAACACAAGGCTGACCTTCAGCTTTGGAGAAAGCGGCGGAGACACATCCTCAAACGCGCCTGATTCTCCATTTCGCACTCCCACAAGACCAGACTCTTCCATCCTTTCTGTCGGAGCGCTTTCAGGTGCTCTTTGTCCCGAGCGGCGGTCCTGGACAGTTTTGGCACCCAATAATCCAGCCTTGATTTGGGGATACGAGAATCCCGGCAAGACGGCTTACGATGCTGATGCCAGAAGCAACCGTGTACGAAAATCACCTTCTTCCGAGGTGCAAAGACCAAATCGGGTTTGCCAGGTAGGTCATAACGATGAAGGCTGTACCGATAGCCCATTCGATGGACCATACTTCTGACGGCAAGTTCCGGCTTAGTGTCAGCTGATCGAATGCGCGCCATATTCTGGCTGCGGCGTTCAATAGTCAGTTTGTCCATCTAGCGTACCTGATCTCGAAGCCAACCCTAAAAGCTATTGGAGGTCCGTCCATAAACGACAGACTTCGACTACAGCAATGTCGTCATCCTTTGCTGATGGCAGCATTCATGGCATGTCGTATTGACTGCACAGCAGCTTGAAGAGCTAACGGATTTGCACCGAACTCACTCCAAACAATCGCTTCTTGCTTGTTCCCTCGGGTCAGACCGCTCTTGCCCGCATTTGTAAATTCAGGATCGAAGCGCCGAAAGTTCATCAGTTTCATATAAACGCCATTGGCATTGCGAAACGTCGCCGCCTTAGTAGAATTCGCCTCACTTAACCTATTCAGCAACTCCGACAATTCCTGCACGTCTAAACTGGTCTTACTCGGCGGATTGCCTTTGTAACGAACGTACAAATCTAGAGCTAAAATTAGCTCGTCCCGCGACCATGATGGATTTCGATGTAAACCTGCCACCAGTATCTCCCTGCATATAGGTGATGCGTACCTTGGTTCGCTTGGGAGAAGATTACACCTAGCTCCCATGGCTCCGTTATCCGCACCGGCTTATGCGTAAAATACCAAGCACGTCCGCCGCCGGGATCAGCCCTCACCCCCCGCGCCCTTGATCCGCTCCTCCAGCATCCCCCGGATCGGCGCGTCGGCCGGCAATAGCGCCAGCAGCGTCTTCCAGCGCTGCAGCGCCGCCGGCTTGTTGGCCCGCGGCTTCGGCGGCGACGCCCAGGTAGAACAGGGCGAGCGCGTTGCGCGGCTCGGCCTTCTCCAGCCGCTCCAGCACGGCGACGGCCTGCGCTGACGGCACGGCGCCGGGCGCCAGCTGGCGCACATGCGCCTCGACCCAGTCGGCCAGGATGCGCGCGTCGACGGGGGCCAGCGTGTCGGCGCGGGCATAGGCGTCGGCGGCGTTGGCGTTCTCGCCCAGCACCTTCCAGGCATTGGCCAGGCGCAGCCAGCCGGCGCGGTCCTGCGGCGCGTCGGCGAGTTCTTCGGCGTTAAGCCAGTCCCTCACCCCACCGCAGCCGCAATCGCCGCCGCGAGGTCGCTCTGGCGGTAGGGTTTGTCGAGGCGCGGGAGGGCGGGGCCGGTGCCGGGCAGTTCGGCGTAGCCGGTCGCGAGCAGGACCGGGAGGCCGGGGCGGCGGGCGGCGATGGCGGCGGCGAGGTCGACGCCGTTCATCACCGGCATGGCGTAGTCGGTGACGACGATGTCGATGGCGGCGTCGCCGTCGAGATGGCGCAGCGCCTCGTCGGGGCCGGAGGCGGGCACAACGTGGTGGCCGAGGTCTTCCAGCAGGGCGACGGCGTTGGCCAGCACCAGCATGTCGTCGTCGACCACCATCACGCGCAGCGGCCGCGACGGCCGGGCGGCGGGCTCGGCCGCCGCATCGGCGCCGGCGGCGCCCGCCGCGACGGGCAGCACCAGCTCCACGGTCGTGCCGGCGCCGGCGCGCGAGGCGAGACGCAGGCGGCCGCCCAGCTGCTCCATCATGCCGTGCACCATCGAGAGGCCGAGGCCGGTGCCCTTGCCGACGCCCTTGGTGGTGAAGAAGGGTTCCGTGGCGCGCGCCAGCGTCGCCGCATCCATGCCCTCGCCGGTGTCGGCGACGGTGAGCGAGACATAGGCGCCGGCCGGGAGCGGATCGGACAGCGGCGACGGGGCATCGGGCGGCTCGACCACGAGGCGGCTGGCGGCGATGACCAGGGCGCCGCCGTTCGGCATGGCGTCGCGCGCGTTGACGGCGAGGTTCAGCACCGCGGTCTCGAGCTGGTGCGGATCGGCCATCACCTCGAGCAGGTCGGGCGGGAAGCGCGTCTCGATGGCGACCTGCGGCCCCAGCGCGCCCTGCAGCAGGTCGCGCATGCCGGTGACCAGCGACGCCAGCGCGACGGGGCGCGGCTCCAGCGCCTGGCGGCGGGCATAGGCCAGCATGCGCTGGGTCAGCGTCGCGCCGCGCTGGGCGCCCTGCATGGCGTTGTCGATCAGGCGCTGCACGCGCGGCTCGGCGTCGGGCAGGCGCAGCCGCAGCAGCTCCAGGCTGCTCAGGATCACGGTGAGGAGGTTGTTGAAATCGTGCGCCACGCCGCCGGTCAGCTTGCCGATCGCCTCCAGCTTCTGACTCTGGTGCAGCGCCTCGCGCGTGCGCTCCAGCGCGAGCTGGGCGTCGCGCCGCTCGGTGATGTCGCGCGTGATCTTGGCGAAGCCGAGCAGCGTGCCGGACGGATCGCGGATGGCATCGATCACGACGTTGGCCCAGAAGCGCGTGCCGTCGCTTCGCACGCGCCACGCCTCGGTCTCGTAGCGGCCCTCGCGCGCGGCGATGGCGAGGCTGCGCTGCGGCTCGCCGCGCGCGCGGTCCTCCTCGGTATGGAAGCGCGAGAAATGCTGGCCCACGATCTCGGCGGCGGCATAGCCCTTGATGCGCTGGGCGCCGGCGTTCCAGGTGGAGACGCGGCCGTCGGGATCGAGCGTGTAGAGCGCGTAGTCGACCACGCCGTCGACCAGCAGGCGGAAGCGCTGCTCGCTCTCGCGCAACGCCTCCTCGATGGCGCGGCGCTCGCTGAGGTCGCGCGTGATCTTGGCGTAGCCCAGCAGGCCGCCGGCCGGATCGCGGATCGGGTCGATCACGACCAGCGCCCAGAAGCGCGTGCCGTCCTTGCGCACCCGCCAGCCCTCGGCGCGCGCCACGCCCTCGGTGCGCGCGATCTCCAGCAGCCGCGCCGGCAAGCGGGTGGCGCGGTCGGCCGGCTCGTAGAAGAGTTCGAAGTTGCGCCCGACGATCTCGGCCGCGTCGTAGCCCTTGAGGCGCTGGGCGCCGGCGTTCCAGCTCGTCACCGTGCCGACCGGATCGAGCATGTAGATCGCATAGTCGGTCACGCCCTCGACCAGCAGGCGATAGCGCTCGGCCTCGCCGATCACCGGCAGCGCCGGCGCGGCGACAGCCAGCGGGCTCGCTTCTCCGGAAAGGGTCTGGGGATCGGACGGAGTCGGGGCAGGCGACGACATCACACGGGATTCTGCAGGGAGGGCGCCACCTTACCACAAGCCGTGCAGATTGGCGGGCAGCCCTTCAGACTTGATGCAGCGGCCTTACAAGGCAACGCAGGCGAAAGGCGGCCGGCCTCAGGGAGCGGGCGCGCCGTGCCCCTGGCCGACCTGGCCGCGCACGAACGACACGAGATCGCCCACGGTGTGGATCTTCTCCGCGTCGGAGTCGGAAATCTCGATCTCGAACGCGTCCTCGATCGACATGATCAGCTCGACCTGGTCGATGCTGGTGGCGTGCAGATCCTCGACGAAGCGGGCGTCGTCGGACGCTTCCGCCGCCTTGGGGCCGAGCCGGGCAGCCATCACGTCGCGGGCGCGGCGGGCGATCTCGGTCATTGGGGCCTCCCTGAAAGTCTCACTTTCTCCGACATGGCCCGGCGGGCGGTCCGGGACAAGGGGGGCGCGGCGGTCCGGCGCGGTCACGGCTTGGTCACGACAATCGTGCTTGCCCGACTTGTTCCCGCAACATTCGGTTGGTGGAATAGGCGTCGAAGGGGGATCAGCCCATGACCAAAGCCCTGCTTGCCGCCCTCAGTCCGAAGGAAGAGGGCGCCCTGCGTCGCGTCGGCGCCGGCATCTCGATGCGGAATTTCCTGCCGGCGGCCGAAGTCGACCGCCTGACCCGGCTCGGCCTCGTCGAGGAATGCGAAGGCCGCGTCGTCGCGACGGAGGACGGCCGCACCCGCCTCGCCGAGATCGTCGCGCGTCCTCATTGAGCACCAGGAAAGCCATCGGGAAGGCCCGCCGGGGCAGTCCCGCGGCTCAGCGCCGGATCGAAATGGCGCCACCCTGTCCGAAGGTGAAGGCGATCTGGCTGGCCTGCACGGTGCCGTTGAAGCGGCCGTGATTCTTCTGGCACTGCTGGTTCCAGCCATCGAGCACCGCGGTATAGCTGCCGTCCGCACGGATCGACACCGTGAGCGTCACGTCGCCATGGCACCGTCCGTTGTGCCAGCTCGTGCTTCCTTCGCCGTTGCGCACGGCCAGGCTGATCGCCTGCATGTTGCCGTTGCGCGTCGTGGCGCTGCCGGACCAGATCCCGTCGTAACCTGACGCCGAAATCGAGGCCGGCGCAGCGGGAACGCCGGGCGTGGCCGCGGGAGATGCAGGCTTCGCCGCGGCGGCCTTCGCCTTCTCCTCCTCGTCCTGGCGGCGCTGTTCCTCGCGCTTCTGCTCGTCCTTCTTCTGGTCCTCGTCGTAGCGCTGCAGGGCCGGCTGGGCCTCCTGCAACAGCGCCTGCTGCTGGGTGCCGGTCAGGAAACCCGTCGCTGGCTGGCTGCGCGCTTTCTGCCAGGAGGAGATCGCCTCGCGCGTACGTGGCCCGAAGGCGCCATCGGTCCCGCGCGTGTCGAAACCCAGGGAAGTCAACGCCACCTGGAGGCGCTGGCGGTCGGGCACGGCGAGACGCAGCGCCGTCTCCGCCGATTCGGCGGCGCGGCGGTCGGCCGATGCGGCCTGCTCCTTCGCCCGCTCGTCTTCGGCCTTGGCGCGGGCATCCGCCGCCGCCTGCTCGCGCTCCCCTTGGGCCCGCCGCTCGGCGGCCTCCTCGGCCGCCCGTTTCTGCGCCTCGCGGTCGCGGGTCTCGATCTCCGCCTTCAGCTTCGCCAGCTCGTCCTCGGCAAGCCGCCGACGCTCGGCCTCGCTGCGGGCGAGATCGGCAGCCGTCGCCTGCGCACCGGACGCCGGATCATTCCCGGCCGCGGCAGACTGGGTCACGGCAGATTGGGAGGCCGCGGCCTCGGTCGGGGTCGCGGGCGGTTGGGAGATCATGCGGGCCTGGTCGGCAGCGATAGGGGCCGGTGCCCCGGCCGGTTTCAGCGCGAACCAGGCGCCGCCGCCGACGGCAAGGAGCAGCGCGGCGGCGACACCGCCATAAAGCGCCCCGCGGCCCTTCGTGGCCGGAGGCGGTGCCGCCGGGGACGATGGCGAAGACTCCGAGCGCGTCGATTGCTGCGCCGATGTCGTAGGCGCCGGCTGGATCGTGGGCGTGCGCGACAGCACCGTCGCCGCCATGTCCGGCGGAAGCGCGCCGACGGAGCGCGGCGTCGCGAGCTGGGTCGCATCGCCGGCACCCAATCCGGTCATCGACAGCAGCGTGCGCCAGCCGGCGATCGATTGCGGCCGGTCCGACGCGCGCACCGCGAGACCGGCATCGATGCCGGCGAGCAGGCCGCCGGCGAAGCCTTGTGGGGCGACACGCACCAGCGGCTCGTACGCATCGTCCAGCATGCGGTCGAAGGCGCCGGGCGGCGGCTTGCCGGCGATGGCGTGATAGAGCGTGGCCGACAGGCCATAGATGTCGGTCCATGGCCCCTGCCGCGCCGACGACATCTGCTCCGGCGCCGCGTAGCCCGGCGTGAAGACCGCCGTCAGCGCCGTGGTGCGCCCCGCCATGGCCGCGCGCGAGGCGCCGAAATCGATCAGCGTCGGGCTGCCCCGCGCGTCGAGCAGGATGTTGGCCGGCTTGATGTCGCGATGGAGGAAGCCGGCCTCGTGCACCTGTTCCAGCCCGTCGAGCAGCGGCCGCAGGATGCGGTCGACGGCAGCCGCCTCGAGCGGTCCGCCGGATTTCAGCCGCGCCTCCAGCGTCTCGCCGCGCAGCATCTCCATGACGATGTAGGCGGTGCCGTTGATCTCGAGGAAATCGAAGACGCGCACGATGCCCGGGGCGTGATGAAGGCTTGCGAGCGTCTGGCCTTCGGCGACGAAACGGTCGCGGCCCCAGCTGAAATCCTCGGCGACCTTGGTGGAGCGCGGCAGCACGGTCGTGCCGTCGGCGCGGTAGGCGAGCGATGTCGGGAGATACTCCTTGATCGCGACCTCGCGGTTGAGCTGCGTGTCGCGTGCGCGATAGGTGATGCCGAAGCCGCCCTGGCCCAGCACGCCCAGCACCTCGTGACGGCCGATCCGCGCGCCCGGTCGCAGGGCGCCGATGTCGACGTCCGAAGCCGGCGCCAGGCCGTCCGATTGTCCCTCTGCCATGACGACGCTCTACCCCGCGACCACCCGAGCTCGCGCTTGCCCGAAGTCGGGCATCCGCGCCGCCGTTCCGTTTCCTAGCGCGACCGTTCGCCGGCGCACAAGAACCAAGCATGCCTTGGCCGCACCACGCGGCTCACAGGCCGGATGTGCCAAATGGCGGCCGTTCGGTCAGCGGCAGCGCCGCGCCGGTGAGATCGCGCAGCTCGCGCTCGATGGCGCGGTCGGCGCATCGCGGCTCGAGCGACGGGTCGACCCGGCTCGCCAGCGGCGGCCTGACCCGGTCCAGCGCCGCGCGCACGAACTGCGCGGTCTGTTCGGGGTCCGCCCCAGCAGCCCGTAGCCGAATCACTGCAGCATCGAGATCGGCGCGCAGGCCGGCATGGGCGGCGGCAATCTCCTCCGGCCTGTCGCGCACGCAATAGAGCAGCAGCGTGCGGTCCTGACCGTAGGCGCGCGCGGTGGCCAGGAGCTGCTCCATGAGAGGCGGGGCAAGACGCGGGAAGTCCGCGGCCGCCGGCAGCGCCCCCGTCAGGAGGGCGACGGCCAAGAGGGCGATGGCGGGAGCGACCGCGGCGGGCCGACGACCAGGTGACCGACGACGGAAGGAAGCGATCATGGTGCCATCATGCCATCCCCCCAATGCGATCGCTTGCGGCAGGTCAAGGAGACGCCGCGCCGGACCGGCGAAACTGTCGTCATGTCCAGCGTGCTCTACCGCTGCCCGACCCTCGGCTACTACGTCGAAGGGCACTTCGACGACCGGTTCGGCGGCGGTGCGCCGCCACCGTCCTATGTGGCGATGGGGTGCGTCGGGTGCGGTCACGTCCATCTCGTGAACCCGCAGACGGGCCGCCTGCTGTCTGAGGAGCGTCCGGCACGACCGCCGACCGCGCGGCGGCGCACCGGTCCGGTCTGCCTCCCGCACGGGCCGTGACCGCGCTGTGAAGGCGCGTTGCCTGTCCCGCAGTCCCGTCCGTCCCCCGCGTGGGGGGTGGGGGTCGCGCCGTCGGTTGGTGGATGGCGGCGCGACGAACGTCGGGTCTGACGACGTTCCGCCCGATGCATCTCCCGCCGCGCTGCATGCCTGGAGCAAGACCGGAGACCGGGTTGCAAGGGAGGTCCCCACGCCGGGCATCCCACGCATCGCGTTTGCCCGGCTTTGCCATCATGACGCCGCCCCGGACTCCAGCCTTGAGGTGGATCAAGGGCGGTGGCCCGCCGCCGGTCGAAGATGGCGTCGATGCGTGCTTTCACCTTCCGCTGCCCCAGCACCGGCTATCCCGTCGAAGGGCGATACGACTCAACGGAGACCCCGCCGCCCAGCTACGTATCGCAGGGCTGCATCGCGTGCGGGCGGCTGCACATGGTCAATCCGCTGACAGGCAAGCTGATGGCCGAGGAAGTGCCACCGCACAAACCAAGATGATCACATTCCTCTATCGCTGTCCCGCCACCGGGTACACGATCCAGGGCGGATTGCGCGCCCAGGATGTGCGCGGCCAGACCTATGTTGCGCAGACCTGTCTGGCCTGCGGCAGCATTCACCTCGTCAATCCGGCAAGCGGCCGGTTGCTGTCGGAGGAGACGGCGCGGCCGGCGGACAGCCGGCCGGCTCCACGGGCCACCGGTCGGAGGAGCGGCCCGGGCGTCAGCCGCCCTCGGCCTCCTTGATGCGCTGTTCGAGCATGGCCCGGATCGGCGCATCCGCCGGCAGCAGCGCGAGCAGTGTGCGCCAGCGCTGCAGCGCCGCGGGCTTGTTGCCGTCGGCGTAGGCCGCCGCGCCGAGATAGAACAGCGCCAGCGCGTTGCGCGGCTCGGCCTTCTCCAGCCGCTCCAGGATACGCACGGCATCCGGCGACGGCGGGGCGCCGGGCGCAAGCTGGCGCACATGCGTCTCCGCCCAGTCGGCGAGGATGCGGGCATCGACCGGCCCCAGCACGTCGGCGCGCGCATAGGCATCGGCGGCCTTCGGGTTGTCGCCCAACACCTTCCACGCATTGGCGAGACGCAGCCAGCCGGCGCGATCCTGCGGGTTCTGCTCCAGCCGCGCGGCCAGCCCTTCGACCATCGAACGGATCGCCTGCTGGCGTTCGGCGGGCGACATCGCCGCCATCGCCTCCTGCTGTTCGCGCGAGGGCTGGGGCATCGAGGGTGCCGCCGGCGCTGGTGCGGCCGCCGGAGGAAGCTCGATGCCGGCGGTCCGCGCGACGCGGGCGATCTCCGTGCGCAACAACGGCAGCCAGGGCGCATCCGCAGGGCTCTTCGTCTCGAGGGCGCGCCAGCGCGCGATGGCAGCGCGGCTGTCGCCGCTCTGCGCCTCGTGCAGGCCGAGATAGTACGCCGCGCGCGGATCGTCGGGCGCAAGCTCCAGCGCGCGGCGCAGGGCGTCCGCGGCGGCCGGCGTGACCGTGCCCTCCGCTTCGAGCGTCAGCGCCTCGCCCAGCGCCGCCAGGGCCTCGGCATCGTCCGGATCACGCTTCAGCCGTTCGCGTGCCTCGGCGATCAGGCGCAGCGTGTCGAGCTGCGGCTCGCCCGTCGCACGGGCCGCGATGGCGGGATCGAACGGCGCGGCCGGCAGGCCAGGCTGGCCCGCCTTGAGATAGAGACCGAGCGCCAGCAGCGGCACCAGCAGCGCCAGGGCCGGCGCGATCCAGCGCCCGGCAGTCGGCCCTGCCTGCGCAGCCACGGATGGTTCGGAAGCGGCCCCGGCGGCGAGGATGCGGCGTTCGATCTCGGTCCGCGCCGCATCGGCCTCGGCCTCGCCAAGTGTGCCGGCCTGCCGCTCGCGTTCGACCTCGGCGAGCTGGTCGCGATAGATGGCAAGCTCGGCCGCGAGACGGCCATGCGTCTCCGTACGAACGCGCAGCAGCGGCCACAACAGGCCTGCCACCGCGAGAGTCGCAAGCAGCGCGAGCAGGAACTCCAGCATGTCTCAGCCCTTGAGGAGCGCGTCGAGGCGACGGCGCTCCTCCTCGTCGAGCGGCACGGGCGCGACCGGCGCCGCCTTCGTGCGCCGCCGGGCCGCCAGCAGCAGCGCCGCCCCGGCCACGAGCAGCAGCAGCGGCGCCCCGAGCCAGAGGACCAGCGTCCCGGCCCGGAACGGCGGCTTCAGCAACACGTAGTCGCCGTAGCGCGCCACCATGTAGTCGAAGACCGCCTGGTTGCTGTCGCCGGCGACCAGCCGCTCGCGCACCGCGCGCCGCATGTCGCGCGCCACCTCGGCGGAGGAATCGTCGATCGACTGGTTCTGGCAGACAACGCAGCGCAGCTCGCGCCCGATCTCCCGCGCGCGCGCTTCGAGGGCCGGATTCGCCAGCACTTCCGACGGTTCCGTCGCCATCGCCGGCGCCGCCAGTAGCAAGGCGAGGCCGCAAAGCATCAGCTGCGCCGCACGCATCGCGGCCGTCACTTCGCCGTCCCCTTGAGAAACGGGATGATCGTGTCGGTGAGATCGCGCTCGGTGATCGGGCCCCGCCAGTGGCGACGTACGATCCCGTCGCCATCGACCAGATAGGTCTCCGGCACGCCGGACAGTCCCCAGTCGAGCCCGGTCCTTCCTTCGAGATCCAGGCCGGCATACCGGAAGGGGTCGCCGAGCCGCGCCAGCCACGCGGTCGCATCGGCACGCTTGTTCTTCCACGCGATGCCGACGATGGTCGCTCCCTCGCGTTCGCGCAGGCGGGTGAAGAGCGGATGCTCCGCCAGACAGGGCGTGCACCAGCTGGCGAAGAAGTTCACGAGGACCGGCTTGCCGGTGCGCAGCAAAGAGTCCGTCAGGGCAGGCTCGCCCTCGCGCAACGCCGGCAGGTCGAGACGAGGCGCCGGACGGCCGACGACGGCCGAGCCGATCGAGGCGGGGTCGCGCCCGCTCGTCAGCGACCATGCGAAGAAGCCGCCCATCAGGGCGAGGGTGAGCAGCGGCAGGACGAAGAGCAGGCGCCGCATGTCACGCCGCCGCCGGAAGGTCGGGCCGCCGCGTGCGGCTGGCGCGCGGAGCGCCGACCCGCAGCCGCCGGTCCGACAGCGAGATGAACCCGCCCAGCGCGCAGAGCGCCGCCCCGAGCCAGATCCAGGGGGCGAGCGGATTGAGGTAGAGGCGGACCACCCAGCCCTGCCGCGCATCCCCCTCGCCCAGCGTGGCATAGAGGTCGCGCAGGAAGTTAGTCTGGATGGCGGTCTCCGCCACCTGCCGGCGCTGCACCGTGAAGAGGCGGCGTTCGGGATGGAGGACCGTGTAGGGCCGGCTGCCCTCGCTGACGACGATGGTCGCGCGCTCCGCCACATAGTTCGGCCCCTGGACCGTCTCGACCTTGTCGAGCCGCACGCCATAACCGGCGAAGGTCGCCTGGTCGCCGGGCTTCATCACCTGCATCAGCTCGACGTTCCAGGACGACGTCGCGACCGATCCCAGGACCACGACGCCGAGCGCGGCATGGCTCACGACCATTCCCAGTGTCGCGCGCGGCAGCGTTCGCAGCGTTCCCGTGCGCACCCGGTCGGCCAGCGCCATCAGGGAGCCGACGATCAGCCAGACGCCGAAGCCGAAGGCCAGCGCCGCGAGCGCGCGGCGGCTGTCGATCGCCACCAGCGCCACGAGGGCGGCGGCGACCGCCACGACGAACGCGATGCGCAGGCGCATCAGGGCCGGCCACAGCTCCGCGCGCTTCCAGCCGAGGAAGGGCCCGACGCAGAGCGCGGCGAAGAGCGGCGCGCAGATCGGTATGAAGGTCGCGTTGAAGAAAGGCGGGCCGACCGAGACCTTGGCGCCGGTGAGCAGGTCGAGGAACAGCGGATAGAGCGTGCCGAGCAGCACGGTCGCCGCCAGGGTGCAGAGAAGCAGGTTGTTCAGGATCAGCGCGCCTTCGCGGCTGACCGGCTGGAACAGCCCGCCGCCCTGCAGCGACGGCGCCCGCCAGGCGTAGAGCGCGAGGCCGCCGCCGGTCACGGCGATCAGGAAGCCGAGGATGAAGAGGCCGCGCGCGGGGTCCTGCGCGAAGGCATGGACCGACGTGAGCACGCCAGACCGTACGAGGAAGGTGCCGAGCAGCGACAGTGAGAAGGCGAGGATCGCCAGCAGGACGGTCCAGCTCTTCAGCGCATCGCGCTTCTCCACGACGATGGCGGAATGGAGCAGCGCGGTGCCGGCGAGCCAAGGCATCAGCGAGGCGTTCTCGACCGGATCCCAGAACCAGAAGCCGCCCCAGCCCAGGATGTAGTAGGCCCACCACGAACCGAGTGCGATGCCGAGCGTCAGGAAGCACCACGCCGCCAGCGCCCACGGCCGCACCCAGCGTGCCCACGCGGCATCGACGCGACCCTCGAGCAGCGCTGCGATGGCGAAGGCATAGGTCACCGAGAAGCCGACATAGCCGAGATAGAGAAGCGGCGGATGGAAGGCGAGGCCGGGATCCTGCAGCAGCGGGTTGAGGCCGTTGCCGTCGACCGGCGGCGGCCAGATGCGCTCGAACGGATTGGACGTGAAGAGCAGGAAGGCAAGGAAGCCGACGCCGATCAGACCCTGCACCGCCAGCACGCGGGCGCGCAGGCTGTCGGGCAGGTTGCCGCCGAACAGCGCGACCGCGGCGCCGAACAGGGCGAGGATCAAGGCCCACAGCAGCAGGCTGCCCTCGTGGTTCCCCCACACGCCCGAGATCTTGTAGAGCAGCGGCTTGGCCGAATGCGAGTTCGCCACGACGTTCGCGACGGAAAAGTCGGACGTGACGTAGCATTGCGTCAGCGCCGCGAAGGCCACCATCACCAGGAGCGCCTGGGTCAGTGCGGCGCTGATACCCATTCCCATCAGCCGGGCATCGCCGCGCCGCGCGCCGAGAAGGGGCAGCGTCCCCTGCGCGAGCGCGACGACAAGCGCGAGGATGAGGGCGAAGTGGCCTAGTTCCGCGACCAAGAGGCACCTGCTACGCGGCTGTCGCGAGCGTCCCGGGGCTCGCCCGCTCGGCACGGAATACAGGCGATGAAGCGTCGCTCCCGATGCCGCGGGCCGGCGGCCACGATGCTCACTTGCCGTCCTTCCATTGACCCGCCTCCTTGAGCGCCTTGGCGACCTCGGGCGGCATGTAGTTCTCGTCGTGCTTGGCCAGGACCTCGCGCGCCATGAAGACGCCGTCGGCTCCCAGCGCGCCCTCGGCGATCACGCCCTGCCCCTCGCGGAAGAGGTCGGGCAGGATGCCGCGATAGACGACCTTGATCGCCTTGTTGGTGTCGGTGACGGTGAAGCGCACCGTGTCGCCGGCCTTCTGCACGCTGTCCTTCTCGACGAGCCCGCCCAGCCGGAAGCGCCGGTCCGGCGACAGGCTCTTCTCCGCCACCTTCTGCTCGACCTGCGTCGGCGAGAAGAAAAAGACGAGATTGTCGTCGAGCGCGGACAGCACGAGCGCGGCGGCGACGCCCAGCGTGCCGAGCGAGGCGAAGAGCAGCCAGAGACGGCGCCGCTTCGGCGTCATCGCCGGCGCTCCAGGCCACGCGCGGCCAGGTCGCGGCGCACCTTGCTGCGCGCGCTGAGCGAGGCGATCACCAGCCCGCCCAGGATGACGAAGGCGACCAGGTAGGACGCCAGGATGAACGCGGCGTGGCTGCTCATGCCTGCGCCTCCGCATTTTCGAGGCGGCGGCGGTCGATCTCCGTCTCGGTCCGCAGCAGGACGAGATAGACGAACAGGAAGACGAAGCTCGCCGCCATCCAGAGCAGGGGCACGAGGATGGAATTGTGGATCGCGGGCGCATCGAGGCGCGTGACCGAGGCCGGCTGGTGCAGCGTGTTCCACCAGTCGACCGAGAATTTGATGATCGGCAGGTTGATGACCCCGACCAGCGCGAGGATGGCTGCCGCACGGTCGCCGCGCTCCGGCTCGTCGTAGGCGCGGCTGAGCGCGATATGGCCGAGATAGAGGAAGAAGAGCAGCAGCATGGAGGTGAGACGCGCGTCCCACACCCAGTAGGTGCCCCACATCGGCCGGCCCCACAGCGAGCCGGTAAGCAGGCAGACGGCGGCGAAGCTCGCCCCCACCGGCGCCGCGGCGCGCGCCATCAGCGCGGCCAGCGGATGACGCCAGACCAGCAGGGACGCCCCGAGCACGGCGAGCAACGCGTAGCCGCCCATCGACAGCCATGCGGACGGAACGTGCAGGAACATGATCCGCACCGTCTGGCCCTGCTGGTAATCGACCGGCGCCACGAAGAACGCCATGTAGAGGCCGACCGCCAGCATGAGGACGGTGGCGAAGCCCAGTCCCGGCAGCACGCGCTGGCTCAGGCGCCGGAAGCGCGCAGGGTTCGCAAGGAAGTGCAGGTCGGCCATGGCGTGTTCTTGTCCGGCCTCGGTCCGGCTTTGTCCATTCGGTAGAACTACTCGGCGGCTTGACGCAATGCCGCAGCGATCGCCCACGGCAGGGTGGCAAGCGACACCAGCGCCAGGGCGCCCAGGATCGCAAGGTGCGTCAGTATGTCTTGTCCGCTTGCCAGCGTCTCGACCGCACCCGCCCCGAAGATCAGCGTCGGAACGCACAGTGGCAGCGCGAGCAGGGCCAGAAGCGCCCCGGAACGGCGCGCTCCCAGCGTCAGAGCGGCGGCGAGCCCGCCGACGAGCGACAAGGTCGGCGTGCCGATCAGCAGCGTGGCGCCGAGCACGGCCAGCGCTTTCCCTTCCAGACCGAATGACACGCCCAGGAAAGGCGCAAGAAGGCTGAGAGGTACGCCTGTCACAATCCAGTGAGCGGCGCACTTGGCCAGGGCGGCAAGCTCGAGCGGCCAGGGTGCCAGCAGGATGAGATCGAGGCTGCCATCCTCGTAGTCGGCGGCGAACAGCCGGTCGAGCGACAGGAGGGCAGCGAAGAGAGCGGCGCACCACAGGACACCGGAGGCAATGCGGGCCAGCGTGTTCGACTCGGGGCCGATGCCGAGCGGGAACAGCACGGTCGCCACCACGAAGAAGGCCAGCACCACCCCGACATCGCCCGGCCGACGCCAGACAAGCCGCAGGTCACGCAGGAGAAGCGCGGTGAAGCCGCTCATCTCGGGGCCTCGGACAAGGATGCCGTTCGATCGCTGCCGAGATCGAGGCGGCGGGCGGCCGGCACGCCGAGATCGGCATGCGTCGCCGCGATGGCGATGCCGCCGCCCGCGAGATGTTCGGCCAGCGCGGCGCGGAACGCTTCCTGTGCCAGCATGTCGAGCGCATTCAACGGCTCGTCGAGAAGCCACAGCGCGGCGCGGGCGGCCACAAGCCGCGCGAGCGCCGTGCGCCGTCGCTGACCGGCCGAGAGCGTGCGCACCGGCCGCCCCGCGAGCGTCACGAGATCATAGGCGCCCAGGGCGGGGGCGATAGCGGCCAGGCCACGACCGGTCAGGCGCGCCGCATTCTCGAGATTTTCCCGGATCGTGAGATCGCCCTTGAGCCCGTCGAGGTGCCCCAGCCAGGCGAGGCACGAGCGCCATGAGTCGGGATCGGCTTCACGATCATCGCCCCGCCAGCGCACGGTGCCTGAATGCGGACGGGCCAAGCCGGCCAGCGCGCGCAACAGGGTGGTCTTGCCACTGCCATTGGGGCCGGTCAGGGCAAGCAGATCGCCACCGCCCAGCACAAACGACACCCGTTCGAAGACAGGCCGGCCGCCGCGGCGGCACGCGAGATCCACGACTTCGAGGAGGGGCATTTGCGCCATTCAGGCGTCGTAGCACGTGGAAAAGAAAAAGGCCGTCGTCTCGGGGGAGAATGAGACGACGGCCTAAGCGCCTCCGAAGAGGCTAGAACGTGGCTTTGGGGGGACCACGTTCGGGGGAGATACAAAAGGAAGATGGCGGGGGCACATGGCCCTCGCTGGTCCCAAATGGGGCATTAGTGTGGTTTTTAGGTCACACCCCGCGCACGCATCCGCGCAGCTCAACGCGGGCCACGGGTCAGCCCGGCGGCTCGTCTTCCCACGCCAAGCATGGCGTGCCCCGGCAGGGTCACCCTCTATGGGTTCCCTGCGTGCAGCCTGAGGAGGCGATCAGGCGTAAGGGTCTGCTGCGTCCCGCATCCCGTCGCCCATGAACTGGTAGGCGAGGATGACGAGGATCACCGGAACGACCGGATACATCAGCCACCAGTTGACCGCGACGACATTGATGTCAGTCGCCTCGTTCAGCAGCACGCCCCACGAGGTGATCGGCGGACGCAGGCCGAGGCCAAGGAACGAAAGCGCCGTCTCGGCCAGGATCATCGAGGGGATCGAGAGCGTGGCGGACGCGATCAGGTGGCTCATGAAGCCCGGCAACAGGTGGCGCCCGATGATACGCGCGGGCTTGGCCCCCATCATCTGCGCCGCCGCTGCGTAGTCCTCCTCGCGCAGCGACAGCAGCTTGGAGCGCACGGCGCGTCCCAGTCCCGGCCAGTCGAGCAGCGCCAGGATGAGGGTGATGCCGAAATAGACCAGCAGCGGCGACCACGTCACCGGCAACGCGGCCGAGAGCGCCAGCCAGAGCGGCAAGTGCGGGAAGCTCTTGATGATCTCCGTGATGCGCTGGATCACGCTGTCGATCCAGCCGCCATAGTAGCCGGCAAGGCCGCCCAGGATCAGGGCGAGCGCGAAGCTGAGCGCGATGCCGATGATGCCGATGGTGAGCGAGATGCGCGCCGCATAGACGATGCGACTGAACATGTCGCGTCCCAGCCTGTCCGTCCCCAGCCAGAAGAAGGTGCCGTCCTCGGCCGGGCAGACGAAATGGAACCTGCCCTCGACGAGGCCCCAGAACTCGTAGCTCTCGCCCAGGCAGAAGAAGCGCAGCGGCTGCGGCTTGGTCGTGTCCGGCGTGTAGACACGCTGCAGCGTTGCCGGATCGCGCTCCATCTTGAGCCCGTAGACGAAGGGGCCGAGGAACTTGCCCTCGTGGAAGAGATGGATCGACTGCGGCGAGGCGAAGATGTAGCGCGTATGCCGCGTGTGCAGGTCGTACGGCGCGATGAACTCGCTGATCAGCGTCGAGAAATACATCAGCAGCAGGAAGACGGCCGAGACGACGGCCGGCCGATGGCGGCGGAAGCGCCACCACATCAGCTTCCATTGGCCCGCCATGTAATAGCGTTCCTGCTCGGCGCTGAGCTTCTCCGAGACGTAGGGGTCCCACGGCTCCCTGCTGACGAAATGCGGGGTGCGCTTGGGTGTCTGGCCGTTCGGCGTGGTGTCGGTCATCGCGGCCTCACTTCTCCGAGCTGGCGCCGAAGCGGATACGCGGGTCGAGCGCCGCGAGCGCGAGGTCCGAGATCAACATGCCGATCACGGTGAGCGTCGCCACGAACAGCAGGAAGGTGGCGGCGAGGTTCACGTCCTGGGTCTTCAGTGCGCCCAGGAGCATCGGCCCGGTGGTCGGCAGCGACAGCACGACCGAGACGATGACCGACCCGGAGATGACGTCGGGCAGCAGCCCGCCGATATCGGCCACGAACGGGTTGATCGAATGGCGCAGCGGGTATTTCACCAGCAGCCGCATCGGCGGCAGGCCCTTGGCGCGCCCGGTGACGACATATTGCTTCTGCAGCTCGTCGAGCAGGTTGGCGCGCAGACGGCGGATCATGCCGGCCGTGCCGGACATGCCTATCACGATCACCGGGATGACGAGATGCTGGGCGACCGAGACGACCTTGCCCCAGCTCAGGGGCTGGTCGATGTATTGCGGATCCATCAGGCCGCCGATCGACAGGCCGAAATAGACCTTGCCGACATAGAGCAGCACCAGTGCCAGCAGGAAGTTCGGCACGGCGAGGCCGACGAAGCCGATGAAGGACGCGAAATAATCGCCGAACCTGTACTGATGCGTGGCGGCGTAGACACCGATGACGAAGGACACGATCCAGATGAAGGCGATCGTGCTGGTCTCCATCACAATGGTCAGCATCAGGCGCTCGCCGATCAGCGACGAGACGGGGACCGTGTCCTGGCAGGACAGGCCGAAATCCCACCGGAAGATGCCGCCCACCCATTCGAGGTAGCGCGCCCAGAGCGGCTGGTTGAGGCCGTAGAGGTGGCGAAGCTCCTCGGCACGCTGCAACGCGTCGGGATCGCCGCGCGCCAGCAGCTCGTCGATCTGCGAGGTGACGCAGTCGCCCGGCGGCAGGTCGATGATGAAATAGACGAGCGCGCTGATGATGAACAAGGTCGGGATCATCAGCAGCACGCGGCGGGCCACGAAGCGCAGCATGCTCAGGTACCTCCCTGCCCGGCACCGCGTGCGATGCGGACATAATGGCCGGGTTCCACCTCGGTCCAGAAGAGCGGGGTCCTGCCGTCGTCGCGGAACGGTTCCGGCCAGACGGTCGGATTGGAAGCCTTGCCCTCCATCAGCGCGCCGAGGTCGAGGCGGGCGTCGGGATCGGGCATGGGGACGGCCGAGACCAGCGCCCTGGTGTAGGGGTGGATGGGGTTGCGGAAGAGCTCGCCGGCCGGCGCAAGTTCGACCAGGCGGCCGGCGCACATCACCGCGATGCGGTCGGCGATGTAGTCGACCACCGCCAGATTGTGGCTGATGAACAGGTAGGTCAGGCCGAGCTGCTTCTGCAGATCCTTCAGCAGGTTCAGGATCTGGGCCTGGATCGACACGTCGAGCGCGGAGACCGGCTCGTCGCAGATCACCATGTCGGGGCGCAGGGCGAGCGCGCGCGCGATGCCGATGCGCTGGCGCTGGCCGCCCGAGAAGGAATGCGGGTATCGGCTGAGGTGACGCCGGTCGAGGCCGACCATCTCCATCAGTTCCGCCACCATTTCGCGCCGGTAGGCATCGTCGCCGATGCCGTGGATGACGAGCGGCTCGACCAGGATGTCGAACACGGTCATGCGCGGGTTCAGCGAACCGAACGGATCCTGGAAGATGAACTGCAGCTTGGTGCGGAACCGGTTCAGGTCGCCGCCGTCGAGCTTGAGGACGTCGATCTTGCGGCCCCAATCGTCGAAGACGATGCGGCCGGGCCGGCCCTTGCCGTCGGGGTCCTGATCGGCGGAGATGCCGCGCATCAGCATCTTGCTGAGGGTGGTCTTGCCGCAGCCCGATTCGCCCACCAGACCGAGGCATTCGCCGCGCAGCACGTCGAAGCTCACGTCGTTGACCGCATGCACCGTCCGCGTCGTGCCGCCGCCCAGCAGGGATTCCAGCAGCGTGTCGGCCTTGCGGATGCGGAAAGTCTTGGAGACGTGCCTCACCTTGAGGACCGGCGCCTCCGGATTGAAGGTCGTGGTCGGCGCCGACATCGGCTTCTCCTTCAGGAGATGGCCTGTCGTGCCCTTGATCTCGCGGATCGGCTGGAGCCGCTCGCCGGGCGCCATGTCGAAGCGCGGCACCGCATGCAGGAGTGCCTTGAGATAGGGATGCTGCGGATCGCCGAAAATGTCGCGCAGCGCGCCGGATTCGACGACCTTGCCGCGATACATGACCACGACGTCGTCGGCGACGTTGGCGACCACGCCGAGATCGTGGGTGATCATCAGGAGCGCCATGCCGAGCTCCTGCTGCAGGTCCTTGATGAGCTGTAGAATCTGGGCCTGGATCGTCACGTCGAGCGCCGTCGTCGGCTCGTCGGCGATCAGCAGCGCCGGCCGGCAGACCAGCGCCATCGCGATCATGGCCCGCTGGCGCAGGCCGCCCGACAGCTCGAACGGATAGGTGCGCAGCGCCCGCTTGGGATCGGGAAATCCGACCATCCGCAGCATGTCGAGGGTCAGCGCGTCGATCTCGGGCCGGCTCAGCTTGCGGCCCTTCTCGCCGCCGAGCCCGCCAGGCTGCGCGCCATGCAGTTCCACCGCCTCGCCGATCTGGTCGCCCACCGTGTGGAGCGCCGAAAGCGACGTCATCGGCTCCTGGAAGATGATCGAGATCTGGCCGCCGCGGATACGGCGCATCGCCTCGCCGTTGCTGTTGAGCCTCGCGATGTCGACGTCCGCTTCCTGGACGCGTGGATCGCGGAACAGGATGGAGCCGGAGGTGATCTTGGCGGTACGCGGCAACAGGCCCATGATCGCCTGGCTGCAAACCGACTTGCCGGAACCGGATTCGCCCACGAGGGCGACCGTGCCGCCTGGCGGGATGCTGAAGGAGACGCGGTCGACGGCGCGCAGCGTTCCTTCGTGGACGGCGAACTCGACCGTCAGGTCCTCAACGCGCAGCAGATCCTTCATACCGCCCCTTCCCGATCCGCCACCACGATGCCCATCGCCCGGAGATTCACCCGCGTCGCGTCGGCAAGCGGCAGATCGACCGCCTCGGCCGCCCGCGCCGCCCGTTCCACGATATCGTGAAATCCATCCAGCGCGGAATCGACCCTGACCATCCGTCCGCCTGTCGAGCCGACGCCAAGCTGCATCCAGCCGTCCGAGCGGTCGCGCTTGGTCGAGAAATAGCTGAGCTTCATTCGGTCGATGCGGCTCCATTCTACGATCCCGCCGCCCGGGCCGTCGGCGCACAGCGAATCGTCCGACAGGACGTAGCGGGTATGGTGGCGCACTGCGGTGCGCAGCAGGAAGAGGGCGAACAGCGCAAAGCCCGCGAGCAGCACGGCCGCCAGCCAGCGATTGACCTCGAGCAGCAGCAGCGGCGCGGCGCACAGAACCGCACCCGCCCCGGCGCGCAGGTAGTCCGCCAGGATCACCGGGCGAGGATAGCGAAGATCGACGGAACTCAATCGCGCGCCCTCCCCTGCGCAAAGATCATGGCGCGAACAGGAGACGCGCCGGACACGTCCTCATATCCGCGAAGGATTTCGTTCTTTCGAGGAACGCCTCTAGGAAATCCCACGCTTCGGCGTCCATCGCAAGATGATGGGAGAGCAGTCCGACGGGCTCGCGATCCCGTTCGCGCGCAACGGAAAGCGATGTCACGAGGGCCTGCAGGGCCGCCGGTTCGCCCACGAACCGCCGCCCGTTCTTCCAGTCGACCAGGTCGACATGCGTGTTGACCTGCCGGAGGCCGCGCACGGGCAGGGCGCGCGGCCGGGGCCCGAAGGTCGAAAGGCCGCGATATCCGATCTCCGGAAGGGTCGGCACCAGTGGCACCGCGATCCGGTTCCAGGGCGGCACCATCACGGGCAGGGCTTGCCCGCCAAAGAGACGCTCGAGGCCCATCCAGCCGGTCGCGAGGTCGCCCAGCACCATCATGGCCGGTCGCTGGAGGCCGAGTTCGATCTTCTTCTCCGAAGGACCTCCATGGTTGGCATGCGCATAGCCATGCTGCAGGACGTCGACATCCGTGCACGCCCGCAGGCGCGCCGCGAGGCCCGGCGTGACCTGTGCCGGCACGACGGCGAGGGCGAGCGGCACGCCCGCCGCCTCCTGAAGCGCCAGCAGCCGGTCGAGAGCGGCCGTCTCCTCGATCGCATCGTCGTCCCGCCACCAGATGTCGGCGGCATGCCCGCCGTCGCGCCAGCGCGCCAGTTCGTCGGCGAGGGCCTGCCAGCCTCGGTCCATGCCCGTCATGTACCGGCCATCTGTTTCAGGGCGGCAACGGTCGCCGCCGCACCCTTCGCATCGATCGGCGGGAAGCTGCGGATCGAGGGGCCGGCCCAGGCACGACCGACCGCGTCGGCCAGGCTCTGCGGCGTAAGACCGTCGGGCGGCACGGCGGCCACCATGCCGCGCTCCACCAGCACGCGGGCGCGGTCGGCCTGCTCGGTCTCGCGCGCCGTTCCGAAGGGCACCAGCACGGCACGGTCGGCATGGCACAGGGTTTCCACGACCGTATTGTAGCCGGCCTGGGAGATCGACAGGGCGGCGTTCCGCAGCAAGGTCGTGAAGTCGCGCCGCACCGGCTCGACCACGAAGCCAGGATCGCCCAGCCGTTCCAGCATGTCGCGGTCGGACGCCGGCAGGTTGGGGCCGAGCAGCAGGCGCCAGCGGCGGTCGGCCAGCGGCGACAGCGCTCGCGCGGCAATGGCTGCCCGCAGCAGCGGCCCGCCCACGGCGCCACCACCGGCCGAGACGACGACTTCGCCGGTCCCGACGGGATCGACACCGGCTGCCGCCGCCTCCTCGGCGACATAGCCCGTATAGAGCGCGCGGTCGCCAATGTCCGACCAGCCGGGGAAAGACTCGTCGAGACGGACCAGCGCCGGATCGGCATGGACCAGCACCGCGTCGAACGCCTCGAAAGTGGCGACCATCTCGTCGACGCGCGCCGGCGAGGCGGTGCGGCGCAGGACATCGCGGATGGACGACACGATCCAGGGCGCCGGCGAGCGCGCTTCGGCGGCCTCGAGCAACGGCATCAGCTCGAACCGGAGCTGGGTGCGGCCGAACGGGAACTGCTCGGTCAGCAGGATGTCGGGCTGCTCGGCCGCGAACAGGTCGAGCAGCATCGCCGTGCGGCGGGTGCGGAACGCATCGTCCACCGGCGTGCCGTCCGCGAGGACAAGCTCCTTCAACCGCGCGTCGGCGGCACGCACCGGCGGCAACTGGTGGAAGCGCGCCCCACCCAGCGCCAGATCGTCGACAGGCAGCCCGCCCGACACCAGCAACACGTCGACACCACCCGCCGCCATCGCCCGCGCGAGGGTCGCGGCCCGGCGCAAATGGCCGATGCCCAGCAGATGCTGCACGTAGAAGAAGACCCTGGGACTCATGGCACCATGTCGAAGGGAACGTTCAAACGCTCGATCTCGATGCGACCCGGCTTGGCGACGAAGAAATGCACGGCACGCCAGTCGAGCTTGTGCGGTGGCTTGCCCAGCATGTTCCAGCCGGTCGCCGACGCGAGCAGGGCACGGATCGCCGCCTTGTGCGACACCGCCACCACCGGCTCCGTCAGCGACGTCGCCCAGTCGCCGATCCGCCGCATCGTCATGCGCGGCGACTCGCCGCCCGGCGGCAGGAAATCGAGGCCGGCCGCCTCCGCGGCGGCAAAGCTTTCGCCGCCGAGACGCCTCAGCTCCGCGAGACTGTGGCCCTCCCATATGCCGAAGCTCATCTCGCGCAGCGCCGCGCAGACGGTAACCGGGGTCGAGGGACGCAGCAGCTCCGCCGTCCGGCGCGCCCGCTGCAGCGGACTGCTCTGGCGCGGCCAACGATCTGCGGGCGCCGGCAGCCGCCAGCGTGCCGCCAGCGTCTCGCCTTCCTTGCTGAGCGGCGTGTCGGTAAGGCCCTGCAGACGGCCCGATGCATTCCAGTCGGTGGGCGCGTGGCGCAGGATCGCGAAGGGGATGCCGCTCATCGCAAGGTCCGCAAGGCCGCCGCGAGCGCGTGCGCCGCCACCTTCTCGTCGTGTCGCGCGGCGACCCGCGCCGCCGCCGCGGCACCGAAACGACGGCGTCTGTCGGGATCGTCGAGCAGTGCCGCGACCGCCTCGGCGAAGGCGGCGGCATCGCCGACCGGGGCCAGGAAGCCGGTGACGCCATCGGCCACGACCGCCGGCACGCCGCCGGTTCGTCCCGCCACGACCGGCAGCCCGGCCGCCTGCGCTTCGAGAAAGGCCATCCCGTAGGCTTCGTCGATTGCGGGCCAGACGTAAAGGTCGGCCGAGGCATAAAGGCCGGCGAGGGTTTCGCGCGGCACCGCGCCGGCCAGTCGCACGCGTGCCCCGAAGGGGCGCATCAGCCGCTCGACTTCCGGGCGCGCCGGCCCGTCCCCGACGAGCAGTACGCGCCAGGGCCGGTCGCCCAACCGGCCCAGCGCCTCGGCCAGCACGCGATAGGAATCGAGCTTGGCCCGCGCGCGCATCATGCCGACAGCCAGCAGCAAGGGCGGCTCGGAGTCCGAACGTTGCTGCACGGGCGCGGCGGCGCGGAAGGCGCCGGCATCGACGAAAGGCGGCAGCCAGAGCTGGCGCGCCCCGGGCCGCAGCCGCGCCTTCACGCCGGGTACGTCGCGCGGATTGACCGTCAGCACGAGGTCGGCCGCGGCCAGCGCCCGCTCGACCGCGCGATGACCGAGACGTGTCGGTCCCTGCGCCCGGCGGGGGGCATGGCTCGCCTCTGCGATCACGTAGGGCGTGCCCAACGCCTGCGTCACGAGCGGGCCCAGCCAGTCCGGCTTGCGGTAATAGCAATGATAGGTGAACCACAGATCGAAGCGATCCGGATGGCCCGACGGCAACGCGCGCCAGCGCTCGACGAGCCGTGCCGCCTGCCGGCGGGCCCGCCGCTGCAGGTCGAGATGGCGGTCCGGATCGGGCACGCCCGGCGTCACGCGGCTTAGCGAGGGCATTGTGACGCGATGGCCGAGCGTTTCCAGCAGGCGGTGCAGCCCGCGCGCCATTTCCCGGTCGCCGGACGGCACCGGGCTGTCGGGCCCCTTGAGGGGCGTATGCAGCAGGATGCGCACGCTCACTCCGCCGCGCGGGCGGCGGTGCGGGTCGCTCCGAGAGCCCCGGCGATCCAGTCGACCCCGGCTTCGTAGGAGAATCTTTCGCGCAACACCTCGCCCGCGCGCTGGGCCAGGGTCCGGCGCAGCCCGGGATCGGCGATCATCCGGCCCAGCGCCTGCGCCAGGTCGGCAGGCGACGCCGGTGGCACCAGGAGGCCGGTCACGCCATCCTCGACGAATTCGCCGATGGCCGCCGCCCTGGTGGAAACGAGGGGCAGGCCCTGGTGCGCGGCCTCCATCAGCACGTTGGGCAATCCGTCCTGGTCGCCATCGGCTGCCTTCTTGCTGGCGAGCACGAAGAGGTCGGCGCCGGCAAGCGCGGCAAACACCGCCTTCTGCGGCTGCGCGCCGTGCCACGTGCAGCGGTCTCCGATACCCAGCGACGCGGCCCGCTGCTTCAGCGCATCCGACAGTTCGCCGGCGCCGACATGCTCGAACCGCCACTGAAGACCGGGAGGGAGCGCGGCAAGCGCGTCGAGCAGATCGTCGTAGCCCTTCTTCTCGACCTTGCGGCCGACCGACAGCACGATAACGGGATCGGAAGGATCGCTTCCGTCGCGCATCGGCCGCGGTCCCGGCGGCCCCGGCAGGTGCGCGAAGTCGAGCCCGTGATAGACGAGGCGCAGGCGTTCCGGTCGAGGCGCCAGCTCCTGCAGACGGCGCAGGCCGACCGCCGTGCAGGTGACCAGCCAGTCGCATTCCGCCAGCTTGCCGCGTATCTCCCACTCCGGACTGGTCCAGATGTCCTTGGCGTGCGCAGACACGCTCCACGGCAGGCCACGCATCGTCGCGGCGTATCGCGTCACCGAGGCCGGCGTGTGCAGGAAATGCGCGTAGAGCCGGTCGATGGATTCCGGCAACTCGGCCGCCAGCACGAGCGCCTGCCCCCAGCGCCGCACGCGGTTGGACGTGGCGTCGCGCCGGAGATCGTCGACGAACTTCCTGCGGGCGGCGGCGTAGCCGGGCAGTCGTCGCGCCTTGAGCCACGCGGCGAAGACGCGCTTCGGGTCGTCCTTCACGTATTCGGGCAGATAGACCACGCGCCCCTTCACGCGGTCATGGACCGGATGGCGCGCCGTGTCGGTCGGCCGGCGCATCGACCAGAGTTCGAGCGCGATGCCGCGCGCCTCCAGCCCCGCGATCTCCTGCGCGATGAAGGTCTCGGAAAGACGAGGCCATCCTTTCAGGACAACCGCGACGCGCGCGCCCGCTTTTCCAGCCATGATCGTCGGGCGTCAGGTACGCGCGCGTACCGGCTGGACCGGATCTGCGGCGACCGGCGACGCAACCGCGGGATCGACGCTGTCGAGCGACGCCGGCCCGCGCGGCGGATGCGAAAGCTGCTTGGAGACGAGGCGGCGCACGCTCTTCAACCCGTCGAGCAGCCCCGGCACCACGACGTCGCTGGGCAATCCCTGTTGCGGCAACTGCCGCAGCGCCGTCGCCATCGCCTGCGGGTCGCGCCCGCGGTCGGCATCCAGCATCTCGATCAAGCCGATGTTGCGGGCGGCGCGCGCACGGATGAACTGTTCCAGCCGCGGACGCGTGCGCGGCACGATGATCGCCTTCTTGTCGAAGGAGAGGATCTCGCAGAACGTGTTGTAGCCGCCCATCGCCACGACGCCGGCCGCACGCTGCATCAGCGCGCCGAGATTGTTGGTGAAGGTGAGCGTGCGGATGTTGGGGAACTTCGACGCGCGCTCCTTGAAGCCTTCGCGGGCCGCTGCCGACATGAACGGTCCGAACACGATCACGGCGCCATAGGGGATGTTGCCGTCGCGCTCGTACGCCGAGAGAACCCAGTCGACCAGATCCTCGCCGTCGCCGCCGCCGCCCGGCGTCACCAGGATGAAGGGGCCGGCGATCTCCTCGCCTTCGTGCGGCACGTCGGTGTGCTGGGGCAGCTCGCGGCGCAGATAGCCGGTGTAGACCATCTTGTGGCGGACCGACGGGGGCGCCTCGATGCCGGTCAGGGGTTTGTTGATCTGCGGCAGACCATAGACCCAGATCTCGTCGTAAAGGTCGCGCAGGGCGGGCACGACATTCTTGCGCTCCCATTCCTTGGCGAGTTGGGCCGGGTCGTCCATCACGTCGCGCAGGCCGAGCACGAGCGGCGTACCGCGCTCCTTGAGCAGACGCAGCGCCGGGCCGACCTCGCCACGCAGGCCAAGCGGCTCCTTGTCGACGATGAAGAGGTCGGGCCGATAGATGTCGGCGGTGTCCCGGATGATCCGGGTGCGCATCTCCAGCGTGTGCTCGACATTGAGCCGGAGGTTGGCGGAATCGTATTCGCCGTTGATCTGCTTCACCACGCCCGGGATGCGGACGAAATCGACGCCGGAACGGAATTCATAGGAACCCACCACCGGCGAACCGGACAGGATCAGGACCGAAACGGACCTGTCTGCCTCGACGATCGCGTTGGCGATCGTACGGCAGCGGCTCACATGGCCGAGACCGAATGAATCGTGGCTATAGAGCAGCACACGCTTGGACCGGCTTGGCATTCCGCCTCTCTCCCTCGCCGAAGCGGCTAGTGCCCCGACCGGTGAATCACGGCCGGACTATGCCACAACGGCCGGACGCCGCGAACCCCCTGCCAAGGTCGGGCGGAAAAATGCTAATGTAATCAATGTACTGATCGCCTATTACGAGACGGCAGCGCGGTGACGCAGGATTCGATGGAACGCAACCTCTTCTCCTATATCTGGCGTCACTCCCGGCCCGAGCAGGTGGTCATCCTACTGCTGGTGGTGTTGGCGCAGGTCTTCTACTTCCTGTCTCTGACCGTCCCGAAGGACATCGTGAACAACGGTATCCAGGGCAACGCGTTCAAGCACACCAAGACGATCCCGTTCCTGGTCTGGGAGCTCGATCTCTCGGCGGTGCTGCCGGGCAAGGTGATCCGCTTCTTCGACGGATTCCAGGTCGACCAGCTCCAGTATCTCTTCGTGATGAGCTTCGTCTTTCTCGGCGCAGTGATCGTGAACGGACAGTTCAAGAAGACGATCAACACCCAGAAGGGCCGGATGGGCGAGCGCATGCTGCGTCGCATGCGGTATGAACTCTACGATCGCATCCTGCGTTTCCCGCCGGCCCATTTCCGCAAGGTGAAGCAGGCCGAACTGGCGACGATGATCAAGGACGAGGTCGAACCGCTCGGCGGCTTCATCGGCGATGCCTACGTGCAGCCGATGTTCCTCGGCGGCCAGGCGCTGACGGCGATCATCTTCATCATGCTGCAGAACTGGATGCTCGGGATCATCGTCATCGTGCTGCTTGCGGTACAGATGGCGATCATTCCGCGCCTGCGCAAACCGGTGTTGGCGCTCGGCCGCCAGCGCCAGCTTTCCGCTCGGCAGCTCGCCGGCCGCATCGCCGAGACAGCCGACGGCGTGCACGAGATCCACATCCACGGTGCCGCGAACTACGAGCGCGCCGATATCGCCGAACGTCTGGGCACGATCTTCAAGATCCGTTTCGATCTCTACCAGAAGAAGTTCGTCGCCAAGTTCTGGAACAACTTCCTGTCCCAGGCGACGCCCTTCGCGATCTATCTCGTCGGCGGCTATTTCGCGATCACCGGCCACATGGATGTCGGCGCCGTGGTCGGCGTGCTGCTCGCCTACAAGGACCTGCCGTCGCCGATCAAGGAACTGATCGACTGGGACCAGCAGCGCCAGGACGTGCAGATCAAGTACGAGCAGGTGATCGACCAGTTCCAGCCGGAGGGCATGATGCCGCCGGAGCTGCAGGCGATTCCCGACGGTCCGCCGCCGCTCCTGGGCAACGAACTGGCGCTGGCCGGTGTCGTGGTCTCGGAGGATGGGCGCGTGAAGCAGCTCGACACCATCTCGCTCACCGTGCCCACGACGGCGTGTCTCGCCGTGGTCGGCGGCTCGGCCTCCGGCAAGGACATGCTGGGGCAGGTGCTCGCACGCCAGGCGCTGCCCAACAGCGGCTCGATCAAGATCGACGGCAAGGATTTCTTCCAGATCCCCGAATACGTCATGGGCGCGCGCATCGCCTATGTCGGCCAGGACACCTATCTCTTTCCGGTGTCGGTGCGTGACAATCTGCTGTTCGGCCTCAAGCTGCGCCCGGTCAAGCCGGCGAACTACGACGAGGCCGCCCGGGCCCTGCGCGAGGCGTTCTGGAAGGAATCGGAGCGCGCAGGCAACCCGGCGCTCGATCCCAATGCCGACTGGGTCGACTACGAACTCGCCGGCGCGACCGGTCCGGAGGATCTGCTGCCCCGGATCGTGACGGTCCTCAAGCAGGTCGAGCTCGACGAGGACGTCTACGCGTTGGGCCTGCGCGGCACGATCGACGCCAGCGCGAGGCCCGCCCTGGCCGAGAAGATCCTGAAGGCGCGGCACACGCTGCACGGAAGGCTCAAGGATGCGAGCTATGCCGGCCTCGTCGAGCCGTTCGACGAGGACCATTACAACAAGAACCTGTCGGTCGCGGAGAACCTGCTGTTCGGCACGCCGGTGGGCAAGCAGTTCGACGGCGACAACCTGGCCACGGACCCCTACGTCGCCTCGGTCCTGAGACAGACGGGGCTCGAGCTGGACCTGCAGCGCATGGGCCTGTCGATCGCCGAGACGATGGTCGAGCTCTTCTCCGGTCTGTCGCCGGACAACCCGCTGTTCGAGCAGTACAGCTTCATCTCGGCCGACGAACTGCCGAACGTGCGGCTGCTGCTGCAGAGGCTGGGTGGCAAGGGCATCGAGGCCGTGCCGGAAGCCGACCGCGTGCGCCTGATGACGCTGCCGTTCCGCTACATCGAGGCCCGGCACCGTCTCGGCCTGATCGACGCCGAGATGGAGGGCCGCATCCTCGCCGCCCGCCGCGCCTTTGCCGACGGCATGCCGGATGTCCTGCGCAACGCCGTCGAGTTCTACGATTTCGTGCGCTACAACAGTGCCGCCACACTCCAGGACAACATCCTGTTCGGGCGCCTGGTCTACGGCCAGGCGCAGGCGGGCGAGAAGATCGGCACGTTGATATCGGAGGTGCTCGACGAACTCGGCCTCCGCGATGCGGTCATCGAGGTCGGTCTCGACTACAATGTCGGCGTCGGCGGCAAGCGCCTGCCGGCGACGCAGCGCCAGAAGCTCGGCATCGCGCGTGCCCTGATCAAGCGGCCGCAGCTTCTCGTCGTCAACGAGGCGGTCGCCATGTTCGACGGCCGTACGCAGGACCGCATCCGGGACAATATCCTGGCCGCGGCGAAGGAAAGCGGGCGAGGTGTCGTCTGGATCGCCAACCGGCCCAACCAGGCGGAACCTTTCGACCAGATCGTCGTCATGCAGGCCGGCCGGATCGCGGCCCAGGGCTCGCCGGCGGACCTGGCCGCCAAGGGCGGCCTCTATACAGAATTGATGGCATCGGCGTAGCCGGATCGAGGAGGACACGATGAACCTCAACGAAGAAGTCGAGCTGCTGAAGGGCGTTCCGATCTTTTCCAAGGTGGAGCAGGCGAAGCTGAAGCTTCTCGCTTTCACGAGCGAGCGCGTGAACTTCGCCGCCGGACAGGAGGTCTGCCGCCAGGGCGATCCAGGCGACACGATGTATGTCATCCTGGGCGGCGTGGCCGACGTGCTGATCGACACGCCGGGCGGCCAGATCGCGGTGGCCCAGATGCAGCGCAACAGCTTCTTCGGCGAGATCGCGATCCTGTGCGACGTGCCGCGCACCGCGACCATCAAGGCGCGCGAGCCGCTCAGCACGCTCAAGATCACGAAGGACATGTTCTATCGGCTCGTCTCCGAGTTCCCCCAGATGGCGGTCGAGATCATGCGCGAGCTGGCGCACCGGCTCGAGGATACGAACCAGAAGCTGCGCGCGGCGACGCAAGCCAGCTGATCCGATCATGAGCCGGCTCGACAGCTTCATCGCGCGCATGCAGGCGCAGCGCGACTGCCTCAACTTCCTGAAGCCGGCGATCGATACCTTGCCCGGCCCGATCTTCGAGGTCGGGCTGGGCAATGGCCGCACCTACGACCATCTGCGCGAACTGTTCCCGCGCCGCGACATCTACGTGTTCGAACGCAAGGTCGCCGCCCATCCGGACTGCATCCCGCCCGAGGACAGGCTCTTCCTCGGGGAGGCGCGCGATTCGATCGCCCGCGCAGCAGCCCGGCTCGGCGCAACCGGCGCACTGATCCACACCGACCTCGGCACGGGCGATCACGCGGCCAACATGGCGATGGGCCAATGGCTGGGCCCCGCCCTCGACGGGCTGGCGGCAAAAGGCGGCTACGTGCTGGCGAACCAGCCGCTCGATGTCGTGCGGTGGCAGCGCCAGCCGGAACCGCCCGGCGTGCCGAAGGACCGCTACTTCCTGTACAGGGTCGCTTAGCGGCCGAAGAGCTGGACCAGCGCCAGCAGCACGATGGCGCCGACGACCGAGCCGATGAAGCCGGCCGGGCGGCCGGCCCGGTAGAGACCGAGCGCCTGGCCGCCATAGGTCGCGATCACCGAGCCCACGACGCCGATCAGCACGGTGATCCAGAAGCCCTGGATGTGTCCGCCCGGGCCGATCCAGCGCGCCACGAGGCCCACCAGGAAACCGATCAGGATGGTGATGATGATTTGCATGACGGCTCCCCCGTATCGTGCCTCTATTCTCGCCTCAGACGTCGAACGTCGCCGATACCGGCACGTGATCGGACGCCTTTTCCCAGTCGCGCAGATCGATGTCGATGTGGTGGCTGCGGATCGCGCCGGCAAGCGCCGGACTTGCCAGAATATGGTCCAGCCGGCGCCCGCGATTCGACCGGCGCCAGTCGTTGTTGCGATAGCTCCACCACGAATAGAGCTTCTGGTCGGCGGGGACGAAGCGGCGCGGCACGTCGATCCAGTCGAGGGAGGATTGAAGTCGGCCGAAAAGCTCGACCTCGACAGGCGTGTGCGAGACGACGGTCAGGAGCTGCTTGTGGCTCCACACGTCGTTCTCCAGGGGGGCGACGTTGAGGTCGCCCACGGTGATGCGGCGCAGGCCCTTGCGCACGCGTGCGGCCGGCTTGCGGGCCGCGTACCAGTCGGCCATCTCGCGGTAGAAATCGAGCTTGTGCGCGAACTTCACGTTCACGGCCGGATCGGGGATGTCGCCGCCCGCCGGGATGTACAGATTGTCGAGCAGGATCGGATCGCCGCCGACATCGAGCGCCGCCTCGATATGCCGGCAATCCTCCTTGCCGCAGCGATGATGGATGTTCATGGCCCGGAACGGCACCTTCGAGACGATGGCGACGCCGTTATAGGCCTTCATGCCCTGCACGAGCCGGTGGACGTAGCCCATGGCCTCGAAGGCAGCGTGCGGGAAAAACTCGTCGGGACACTTGGTCTCCTGGAGGCAAAGCACGTCGGGCTGGCGCAACTTCACGAAGCGTTCGACGTTTGCGATCCTCAGCCGGACCGAGTTGATGTTCCAGGTGGCGATGGTGAGACTCATCGCGCCGGACTATAGACGAATCCGGAGCGGGGGACTTCCCAATGCAGATGGACGGCGATCAGAGCAGCAACATCGAGGACCGGCGCAGCGAAGGCGGCGGGTTCGGTGGCGGCATGGGCGGTGGCTTCCCGATTCCGATGGGCGGTGGCGGAGGCGGCGGAGTCTTCAAGGGCGGCTTCGGCCTGCTCGCCTTCGTCGTCATCGCCATGATCATGGGCGCCGATCCTGGCGCCATCCTGAGCGATATCACCGGCGGTGGCGGGAGCAGCTACGCACCGCCGCCACCTGCCTCGTCGGCGAGCCGCACGGCGCCGTCCTCCCAACCGGGCGACAACCAGGCACAATTCGTCTCCCGCGTCCTGAAGAGCACCGAGGATGTCTGGAACGATGTCTTCCGCGGCATGGGCCGCCAGTACCGAGAGCCGAAGCTCGTGCTGTTCCGCGACGCCACGCGCACCGACTGCGGTGTCGGGCAGGCCGCCATGGGGCCGTTCTACTGTCCGGCCGACCAGCGCGTGTATCTCGACCTCGGCTTCTTCGACGAGCTGGCGCGCCGCTTCCACGCGCCCGGCCAGTTCCCGCAAGCCTACGTCATCGCCCACGAAGTCGGCCACCACGTCCAGAACCTGCTCGGCATTTCGGGCAAGGTGCAGCAGATGCGGGAGAGCATGAGCCGGCGCGACGGCAATGCGCTTTCCGTGCGCACTGAACTGCAGGCCGATTGCTTCGCCGGCGTGTGGGCCAATCGCGCCGACCAGGCGCGCGGCGGCAAGATGATCGACGACAAGGATGTCGAGCAGGCGCTGGCCGCGGCTTCCGCGATCGGCGACGACGCGCTGCAGAAGCAGAGCCAGGGCCGGGTCGTCCCCGACAGTTTTACCCATGGCACGAGCGCGCAGCGGGCGCGCTGGTTCCGGATCGGCCTCGACAGCGGCGACCCGCGCAAGTGCGACACGTTCCGGGCGCAGCAGCTCTAGCGATCGGTCCGGGATCGGTTGGGTTGGAAGGCGACAGGAGAGTCCGCCATCGGCCACTCGTTCCAAGAACTATTCGGCCGGGGCGCCCGTCTTCACGAAGCAGCAATCCATCTCGATGAGGGACAGGTCGGGCGCGCGGTTGACCGGGAACATACCGCTCACCGCGAAGCCGCGCCGCCGGAACTCGGCGAGCGCCTGCAGGAAGTCCGGCATGCCGTCGTAGATGGGTTTGAGCGAGAGTTCGGAGACGATCCCCCGGACCTGCGCGATCCTGTCCTGCAATCCCGCGAAGACCTCGAGATCGTAGCCCTGGGTGTCCATCTTGAGGAATACGCGGGACTCGGGCGCGACATGCTCCTGCATGAAGGCTTCCAGCGTCTGCACCGGCACCTCTTCCGACGCCTCGATCTTCATCTTGTCGAAAGTCGACTGGCCGAAACCGTTCGGCTTCAGGAAGGAGGAAAAGTCGCTGGCCTGGAAGATGTTGATCGTGGCCGTGCCGGCAGCCCGTCCCATCGCCGTCTTGTAGACCGACCAGTCGGGATCCGCGGCGGCGCGGGCACGCAGGGTCTCGTAGCAGCGCGAGACCGGCTCGAAGGAGCAGATGCGCCCTCGGTACCCGATCTCGCGCAGCTTCGAGGCGAACTGCCCATCGTTCGCGCCGACATCGAGCACCAGATCGATGCCGCCCTTCTCCAGCAGCTCGGCGAGGTGGAATTGATAGGTCGTGGTGTTCCCGCCCCCGACGATGTCGACGCCGAGGGTCTTCCTCAGAACATTCCGAACCGGCTGCAGCCACCTGGATCTCTGCGACACGAGCGTCTCCCTACCGTGTCAACCATCCCGCCATCGGATCGCTCTGCCGAACGGACCCGCGCAATACCTGTCGAAACCCGTCAGACCAGCGTGCAAGTCACCGTACCGCAGCCATCGACGAAGCCCGACAGCGTGTCGCCCTTCACCACGGCCGCCACGCCGTCGGGCGTGCCGGTGTAGATCAGGTCGCCCGCAGCCAGGCTGACGAGACCGGACAGATAGGAGATCGTTTCCGGCACGCTCCAGATGAGCGCGTTGAGGTCCGACTTCTGGCGGGTCTTGCCGTTCACGTCGAGCTGGATGGTGCCCTTGGACGGATGGCCGATCTTGGCCGCGGGATAGATCTCGCCGATCGGCGCGGACTGGTCGAAGCCCTTGCCCATGTCCCACGGGCGGCCCATGTCCTTGGCCTGGTTCTGGAGATCGCGGCGGGTCATGTCGAGCCCCACGGCGTAGCCATAGACATGCTCCAGCGCCTTCTCGACCGGGATGTCGGCACCGCCCGACTTGAGCGCGACGACCAGTTCCATCTCGTGATGCAGGTTCTTGGTGGCCGGCGGATAGGCAACCTTGGTCGGGTTCTTCGGATCGGCGCAGATGACGATCGCATCGGCCGGCTTGGTGAAGAAGAAGGGCGGCTCGCGGTCGGGATCGTGGCCCATCTCGCGGGCGTGGGCGGCATAGTTGCGGCCGACGCAGAAGATGCGGCGCACCGGGAACAGGTCGCCGGTCCCATGGACCGGCACGCCGACGGTGGCCGGCGGCGTCACGACATAAGCCATCGCTTTCTCCCTCAAGAGCACGCCTTTATGAAGGGCGTCGGAGTGACAGGCAAATGACCGAAGAGAATGTGCTGATCGTGCAGGCCGACACGGCCGAGACCTCGCTGGGGTGGGCGACTCTCAGAGGCCGGCGCTGGCGTTGCACAGTGGGTGCGGGCGGCGTGCGCGAGGACAAGGTCGAAGGCGACGCGGCAACCCCTGCCGGCGAGTTTCCCCTCCGCCGCCTCTATTACCGCAACGACCGCATCGTGCTGCCGAAGGTCTCGCTGCCGGCACGGCCGATCAACGAGCATGACGGCTGGTGCGACGACCCGCGCTCGCCGACCTATAACCGTCTGGTGAACATCCCGAACCAGTGGAGCCACGAGAAGATGTGGCGCGAGGACGGGCTCTACGATCTCGTGGTCGTGGTGGGCTACAACGACGATCCGCCCGAAGGCGAATGGGGCAGCGCGATCTTCCTCCATATCGCCCGCGAAGATTACAGCGGGACACAGGGCTGCGTCGCGTTCGCGCGCGAGGATCTTCTCGAGCTCGTGACGCTGCTGGACCACGGCACGCGCCTGCGCGTGCTGTCGTATCCCGCCGACGAGCAGGCCGCGGGCGGGGCGCCGTCAGAAGACGACGACATGAAGCAATTCGAGGATTTCGACGAGCGCGACTGGTAGCGCGCGGGCGCGATGCCGGCGCGCGGATCAGCCCACCACCCGTCCGATCGCGCGTGCCGTATAGTCGACGAGCGGGATGATGCGGGCGTAGTTGAGGCGGGTCGGACCGATCACGCCGATCGCCCCCAGGATCCGCTCCTGCGAATCGCGGAACGGCGCCACCACCATCGAGCAGCCGGTGTTCGAGAAGAGGGGGTTGTCCGATCCGATGAAGATCTGCACGCCCGAGGCGTTGTTTGCCAGCTCGAGCAGGCGCACGAAATTCTCGCCGCGCTCCAGCGCGTCGAACAGGAGCCGCACGCGCTCCAGGTCCTCGATCGCGGTGATGTCCTCCAGGAGGCGCGCCTGGCCGCGCACGATCAGGGCCCCGCTGCCCGGCTCGCCGGCCCATGTCGCCAGTCCCGATTCGATGACGCGCGCGGTGAGATCGTTGAGCTCCGCGCGTTTCAGCTTCAGATCCTCAAGGATCAGGCGGCGCGCCTCGTCGAACGTGCGGCCCGACAGACGCGCGTTGAGATAGTTGCCCGCCTCGACGAGAGCGGAGGGCGGCATGCCGATCGGCGTGTCGATGACCCGGTTCTCGACATGCCCGCCTTGGGTCACGGTGACGACGAGCGCGCGCCCCGGCCCGAGATTTACGAATTCGATGTGCTTCAGCGGCTGCTCGGTCTTCGGCGCCATGACGAGGCCAGCGCAGCGCGACAGGCCGGACAGCATCGCCGTCGCCTGCTCCAGCGCCTCGGTGACGCTGCGACCGGCGGTGGCGCAGCGCGCCTCGATCGACTCGCGCTCTTCCTCGGAGATGTTGCCGACTTCGAGCAGGCCGTTCACGAACAGACGCAGGCCGGCATCGGTCGGCAGCCGGCCGGCCGAGGTGTGCGGCGCATAGAGCAGGCCCGCATCCTGGAGATCGGCCATGATGTTGCGGATCGTGGCGGGCGACAGCGCCTCGGTGAGCTTGCGCGTGATGGCCCGCGAGCCGACCGGTTCGCCGGTCTCGACATAGCCTTCGACGACGTGGCGTAGCACTTCGCGCGCACGGTCGTTCAGCTCCGCCACGGAGGCGGAGGGTCTCGGAGCGGCAGGGCCCTCGGCGAGGCCGACGCCCGGAATGCCGAATCGGTGGATCGCCATGTCGGAAAATGTAGGAAGGGCGGGCATTGCGGTCAATGAAGGCCGGCGTTACACCCTGCCGCCCGCCCTCAGGAGTACCGTTAGATGCGCCCTTCCGGCCGCGCCCCCGATCAGCTTCGCAAGGTCTCCCTCGAGCCCGGCTTCTCGCGTCATGCCGAGGGCTCCTGCCTCGTGAAGTTCGGCGACACGCACGTTCTCTGCACGGCCTCGGTCGACGAGAAGGTGCCGCCCTGGATGCGGAACAGCGGCAAGGGCTGGGTCACGGCCGAGTACGGCATGTTGCCCCGCTCCACCCATACCCGCACGGACCGCGAAGCCGCCCGTGGCAAGCAGTCGGGCCGGACGCAGGAGATCCAGCGCCTGATCGGCCGCTCGCTGCGCGCCGTCGTCAACCTGCAGGCGATGGGCGAACGCCAGATCAATATCGACTGCGACGTTCTGCAGGCCGATGGCGGCACGCGTACGGCCAGCATCACCGGTGCCTGGGTGGCGCTTCATTTCGCCTTCGAGCGCCTGATCAGGGACGGCAAGCTGGCGGGCAACCCGATCTCCGGCCAGGTCGCCGCCGTCTCGTGCGGCCTGTGGCAAGGTACAGCCGTCCTCGACCTCGACTATCCGGAGGATTCCAAGGCCGAGGCCGACGCCAATTTCGTGCTGACCGGCAATGGCGGCATCGTCGAGGTCCAGGGCACGGCCGAGCAGGATCCGTTCACGGAAGCACAGTTCCTCGAACTGCTGAAGCTGGCCAAGAAAGGCATCGGCGAGCTGACGACGCTGCAGCGCGCCGCGGTCGGTCTCGACTGATGGCGCGCCGCTTCGCCCTGCCCAGGCTCGTGGTGGCGACCCACAATCGCGGCAAGGCGGGCGAGATCCGAACCATGCTGGCCCCGTTCGGCGTCGAGATCGTGTCGGCCGCCGACCTCGGCCTGCCGGCACCCGACGAGACCGGCCACACCTTCGAGGAAAACGCGACGCTGAAGGCGCTGGCCGCAACGCGCGCGAGCGGGCTGCCGGCGCTGGCCGACGATTCCGGCCTCAGCGTGCACGCGCTCGACGATGCGCCCGGCCTCTACACGGCCGATTGGGAGGGACCGACCCGCGACGCCATGGTCGGCATGCGGCGCATCCAGGACGAGCTGGCGGCGCGCAAGGTGCCGGCCACCGATGCGGCACGCACGGCGACGTTTCACTGCGTGCTGGCGCTCGCCTGGCCCGACGAGCATCTCGAACTCTTCCACGGTACGCTCGACGGCTCGATCGTCTGGCCGCCGCGCGGCAACGGCGGGCATGGTTACGATCCCTGCTTCCAGCCGGTCGGCGAGCGGCGCACCACGGCCGAGATGACCGACGCCGAGAAGAACGCGATCAGCCATCGCGGCCGGGCCTTCCGCATGATGGTCGAGGCATGCTTCGGCTAGCGCCCGACCGGATCGCCGGCCGATGACGGCGCCGCTCGGCGTCTACGTCCATTGGCCGTTCTGCCGGTCGAAGTGCCCCTATTGCGACTTCAACAGCCATGTCCGGGACGGCGTCGAGCAGTCGCGGTGGCGAAACGCGCTGCTGCGCGAGCTGGACCATGCCGCGCGGGAGGCGCCCGACCGGCGCGTCGAGAGCCTGTTCTTCGGAGGCGGCACCCCGTCGCTGATGGACCCCGAGACCGTCGCGCACCTTATCTCACGCACGCGAGCGCTGTGGGACACCGCCCCCGATCTCGAGATCACGCTGGAGGCCAATCCGACCTCGGTGGAGGCCGGTCGTTTCGCGGCCCTGGCGCAGGCCGGCGTCAACCGCGTGTCGCTCGGGCTGCAGGCCCTCGACGGGGCGGCGCTTTCCTTCCTCGGTCGCGAGCACTCGGTCGACGAGGCGCTCGCCGCGCTGGCGACGGCCCGCACTCACTTCGCGCGCCATTCCTTCGACCTCATCTATGCCCGGCCGGGCCAGACGCCCGCGGCATGGGCGGAGGAACTCGAGCGTGCGCTGGCCCTCGCCGGCGAGCACCTGTCGCTGTACCAGCTCACCATCGAACGCGGCACGCGCTTCTTCGTCGACCATGCGCGCGGCGCGTTCGAGCTGCCGCCCGAGGAAGAGGGTGCGGAGATGTTCGAGCACACGCAGGCCCGATTGGCAGCCGCCGGCCTCCCCGCCTACGAGATCTCCAATCATGCCCGGCCCGGCGCCGCATGCCGCCACAATTTGATCTACTGGCGGTATCAGGATTACGTCGGTATCGGGCCGGGCGCCCATGGCCGCTTCGCCGAGGGAAGCGGAAAGCGCGCAACCCGGCGGGCGAGCGGACCGGAGGCATGGCTCGAAGCCGTCGAGGCACGCGGCCACGGCACGGCGGAGACGTCGAGGATCGAGGGGCAGGACATGGTGGAGGAGGCGCTGATGGTGGGATTGAGGCTGGCCGACGGCATCGATCGCGCCACCTTCGCGGCCTCGACCGGTCGCGATCCGGTCGAGGCGATCGGGCCGGCCCGTCTGGCGCCGCTCGTGGCCGCAGGCTTTCTCGAGACCGGCCCCAACCATCTCGCCGCCACGGCTGCCGGACGTCAGCGGCTCAACGCCGTGCTGGAGCGCCTGATCGCATGAAGAAGCTCGCCCTTGCCGCCCTGCTCGCGCTGGCGACCGGTCCGGCCGTCGCACAGCAGACTCCTTCCCCACCGGCCAAGCCGGCGGCAAAGCCCGCCGCAGCCGCGCCGGCGAAGCCCGGGCCGAAATCGCCGTTCGCGCCGCCGGCCTTCAAGATCACGATCGGCACCGAAGCCGGCTACCCGCCGTTCAACTATCTCGACCGCAAAGGCCTGCCGGCCGGCTTCGAAATGGAACTCGCCCAGGAAGCGTGCCAGCGCATCAAGGCCGAGTGCGAATTCGTGGCCTTCAAGTGGGACGAGCTAATCCCCGGCCTGCTCGACAAGAAGTTTGACGTCATCATGTCGTCGATGGAGGTGACGCGCGAGCGCCGCCAGCGCATGACCCTGACGCGGCGCTACTACATGGCGCCCGGCGCGTTCATCGCCGCCAAGGGGGCGCCGTTCGACGGACCACCCTCGTTGCTGCGCAACAAGCGGATCGGCGTACATAAGGACTCGATGCATGCCGACTGGGTCGACAAGAGCTTCCGCCGTTCGGCCCAGGTGAAACGCTACGGGACGGTCGACGAGGCGCTGGCTGCCTTGGCCGCCGACGAGATCGACGCGGTGTTCGGCGACAAGGTAAGGCTGTGGCGCTGGAGCCAGAAGGCCGAGGGGAAGTGCTGTGAACTGGTTGGGCAGGATATCAAGGACAGCCAGACGCTGGGGCTTGGCGTAGCGGCCGGCCTGCGCAAGGACGACATCAAGCTGCGCGACGCCCTGAACAAGGCGTTCGCCGACATGGCCAGCGATGGCACCTACAAGAAGATCAGCGACAAGTATTTTCCGTTCCCGATCAACTGAGCGGGACGGACCAGGGCCTAACCTCGTCCAATCGGCGGCGGATTGCGCTCGCTCAGTGCAGCGACCGATCGCGCGACACGTAGTGGCCTCGCTTCAGCTCCTTGAAGAACTGCGGCACCTGCGGATGAGAAACCGGCTTGCCGGTATCGTCGGCGAGCAGGTTCTGCTCGGACACGTAGGCGACATACGTCGTCTGCGCATTCTCCGCCAGCAGGTGGTAGAAAGGCTGGTCGCGCCGGGGCCGGACCTCCTCCGGAATCGACGCCATCCATTCCTCCGTGTTGGCGAACACCGGATCGACGTCGAAGATGACGCCGCGAAACGGGTAGATCCTGTGCTTCACCACCTGGCCGATGGAGAACTTGGCGCGGCGCAGCGGGGGCACGGCGAGTGCGGGCGGGGCAGCTTGGTTCGAGGGATCCATACTCAAAGTATTGCTCCGAACAGGTCTGCAGGCAACGCATCCAGGCCGAAGATTCCGACCCTCTACTGCAGGAATACGCGAATAGCGGCCTCGTGGATGCCTACGCAAGAATGCCGCCAACCCCGGGCCTCGGTTGACGGAAGGCTGCCGCCTGTGGACTCTGCCGCCAGAGGCTGTGGGGGAAGGTGGCGTTGGCCGACGGTTTGAAAGTCCGGTTCTGGGGGGTGCGGGGATCGATCTCGTGCGCCGGGGCGGAATATGCGCGATACGGTGGCAATACCCCCTGCCTCGAAGTCACCGCGGGCGGCCGCCGGCTGATCTTCGACGCGGGAAGCGGAATCCGGCCGCTCGGGGTGGAACTCGCCCGCCAGGCGCCGAACGACCTCGACATCTATTTCACGCATACGCATCTCGACCATATCTCGGGCCTTACCTTCTTCGCCCCCTTGTTCGACAGGCATTCCTCCGTCCGCATGTGGGCGGGCCATCTGGAGGCGCCCTATACGCTGAAGAAGGTCGTGGGCCACCTCATGCAGGCCCCGCTCTATCCCGTCTCGCTCGACATCTTCCAGGCGACCGTGGAATTCCGCGAGTTCTGTGCCGGCGACACCCTGTCCTGCGGGGCGGTAAGCATGCGGACCGCGGCCCTCAACCATCCGAACGGCGCCACCGGCTACCGCATCGACCATGCCGGCAAGTCGATCTGCTACATCACCGACACCGAGCATCGTGAAGGCGAGCGCGACGTTACGATCGTGGATCTGTGCCGCGGCGCCGACGTGATGATCTACGATTCGAGCTACACCGACGAGGAGTACCCGCGCTATCGCGGCTGGGGCCACTCCACCTGGCAGGAGGGCGTTCGCGTCGCCGACGCGGCCGGCGTCGGCACCGTCGTCATCTTCCATCACGACCCCAATCACGACGACGCTTTCATGGACGGAATCGCGCGGGATGCGGCGCTGCTGCGTCCCGGCACGGCCGCCAACGGCCTGCCGCGCGCGATCGTCGCCCATGAAGGCCTGACCCTCTCCCCGTGAGCCACACCATGCGTCAACGTCTGAGCCTGCGCGGACGCTGGCGGCGGCTCGCGCTCGGCCTGCCGACGGTCCTCGGCCTCAAGCCGCGCGGCTGGTTCATCCCGCACCGCTATGCGCCGCTGCTGCCACCGCCCGGCGCCCAGCCGACCTATGCCGCAATCGAGACGCTTTTCGAGGAACAGACGCCTGCCTTCGCCGCCCTTCTCGACACCGTCGATGCGCGCGCCGAAAAACTCGAGAGCCTGAAGGCACTGCTGGACCAATCATGGTTCCCGTCGCTGGATGCGGCGGTCGCCTACGCGCTGGTGCGGGAACGCAAGCCCCGCCGCATCGTCGAGGTCGGTTCCGGCCATTCCACGCGGATCCTGTCGAAGGCCCTGGGCGGCCTTGGCGAAATCATCGCCATCGATCCCGCACCCCGCGCGGACATTGCCGGATTGCCCTGCGTGCGCGTCGTCCCGTCGACGCTGCAGGCCGCGCCGGCCGGCATTCTCGACGGGCTCGCGCCCGGCGATATGCTGTTCATCGATTCGAGCCATATCCTGATGCCGGGCAGCGATGTCGATATCCTGCTCAACCGCGTACTGCCGCAGCTTCCCGCCGGGACGCTGGTTCATATCCACGACATCTTCCTGCCGTTCGACTATCCCGCGATCTGGGGTTGGCGCGCCTACAACGAGCAGCAGGGCGTGATGCCGTTGATCGCCACCCGCGCATATACGCCGCTCTTCTCCAGCGTCTGGGCGGAACGCCAGATGGCCGAGCGGCTGGCGTCTTCCGTCGTCGCACGGCTGCCGCATCCCGAGGACGCGCTGCCCGCCAGTCTCTGGCTGGAGAAACGCTGAAGCGGCAGCAGGCGCACGCGCGACACGGCGCATCGCACGAAAATTTCACGCGCCGCCTGCCTGGCAGGCGGATTGCGGAGGTGTTCCGCCGATTTGGCATCGGCCCGCTTGCCTTGCCCTTTCCCTATTCGGGGCCTATGTAATTTCGGACGATGAGAGACAGTCTTTAGCGAGCTGCCGGAGCGCCATCGTGGGCAATAACTACGACATCATCCTGATCGGACTGGTCGCGGTCTTCCTGATCCTGCGGCTCCGGTCCGTCCTGGGTAAGCGCACGGGCAACGAGCGCCCGCCGGCCCGCGATCCGTTCTCGCCGCCGACGCCTCCGCAGCCGCCGCGCAACGGCGATGCGCAGGGCAACGACAATGTCGTGCCGCTTCCGACCGCGGGAGCGCCCGCTTCGCGGCCGCCGTTGGCGACGACGGGCCCCGGCGGCATCCGCTCCACGGTCATGCCGACGGCAACAGCCGGGGTCACTGCGATTCGCATGGCCGATCCGAGCTTCGATCCGATCGGTTTCAGCGGAGGCGCGCGGGCCGCCTTCACGGCAATCGTCGAAGCCTTTGCACGCGGCGACACGGCGGCGTTGAAGCCGCTGCTCGATGCAGCCACTTTCGCGAGCTTCGAGGCCGCCATCCGAGGCCGCATCGAACGCAACGAAAAGGCCGAGACGACACTGATCGGCTTCGAGGCGTCCGACATCGCAGCGGCTTCCATGCAGGGCAACGATGCGGTCGTGACGGTTCGTTTCGTCAGCGAGCAGATCAACGTCGTGCGTAATGCCGAGGGCCAGATCGTCGACGGCAATCCGAACGAAGTGCAGAAGGTGGTCGACCTCTGGACGTTCCGGCGTGATACCACGTCGAGCGATCCGAACTGGCTGCTTATCAAGACGGAAAGCGAAGGCTGAGGGGCATCGCGGAGATGCGGTCGAATGCCTCGGTCGGCGGCGTTGTCGCGCTCGCCGTCGGACTCCTCCTGTCGGCCTGTGCCAGCGAGACCGCGGCGCCACCGCAGCAGCGGGTGTCGATGGCGCCCATCTCCTACAACGAAATTCCGGGCTGGGCGTCGGAACGCCATGTCGAGGCGGTGGCGGCATTCCGCAAATCGTGTCCCAAACTGACGGCGGGGCCCGACACGCGGATCGCCACCGACGGCGGGGAAAAGACGATCACGCCGGCCGAGTGGGCGCGGATCTGCGAGCAGGCGGCCGCGGTGAAGGCCAACGATTCCCGCGGTGCACGCGAGTTCTTCGAGCAGAATTTCCGGCCTCTCGTCGTCCAGGCGCCGGGCAAGTTCACAGGCTACTTCGAGCCCGAGCTGCGCGGCAGCAAGGCGCCGTCCCGGCTCTTCACCGTGCCGGTCTATCGACGGCCGCCGGATCTGAAGGACCAGCCTTATTTCACCCGTGCCGAGATCGAGCAGGGCGCGCTCAAGGGCAAGGGACTTGAGATCCTCTGGGTGCAGGATCCGGTGGGTCTGTTCGAAGTGCAGGTCCAGGGCAGCGGCCGCGTGCAGCTTGCCGAGGGCGGTACGATGACGCTCGGCTTCGACGGCTCTAACAACCGGCCCTATACGGCCATCGGCGCCGTCCTGGTCGAGATGGGCGTGATGAAGAAGGAAGACGCGACCTGGCCGGCGATCCGCGATTGGCTGAAGCGCAACCCGCAGGAAGCCCGCGAAGTGATGCGCAAGAACGAACGCTACATCTTCTTCAAGGACACGCGCGATGCCGCCCCGGTCGGCGGCGAAGGCGTCGGCCTCACGGCCCAGCGCAGCATGGCGGTGGACATCACCCTTACGCCCTACGGCACGCCGATCTGGATCGACACGCGGCGTCCTGTCTATCGCAAACCCGGCGCGACCGATCCCTATCGCCGCCTGATGATCGCGCAGGATGTCGGCGCTGCCATCAAGGGCCCGGCGCGCGGCGATATCTTCTTCGGTCGCGGTGCGCAGGCAGCCGAATGGGCCGGTCGCATGAACAGCGACGGTCGTGCCATCGTTCTGGTGCCGAACAAGAGCTGAATGGTCCGCGCCCCGGATCGCCGAATCAGCGTGCCGCAGGCGGCGCGCCATCCGTAGGGATGCCGGCGGCATGACGATAGAGCGCGACAAGGCGGTTGATGTAGGACGCGTCCCGCCCCAACGTCACGACGCTCGCGCCTTCGGTCGCTCTCAGGATGTTGTAGTAGCCAACGCTGCCCGCCCCAAGAGCTTCGAGGAAGACGACCGATTGTAGCGCTCCCGCGTCGAAGGCATTGATCAGTCCGAAACGGATCGGCGTTGCGTTCTCGATGGAGATCGCGACGCGGCGGCGGCTGTGCTCCAGCACCGTCATTCGATGGATGTTGCGGCCAGCGCGTCCCTCCTCGAAATAGTAGGCGGTGGTCCCCTCCCGGATTTCGGCCGCCGACAGGGCCGGGCGATCGCCACCCTCCGGATCGGCCAGCATTCCCGCACCGGACGCAAGCGGTTCCCAGCGCGCCTTCGAGATCGACCAGTAGCGGATGCGGACAAGCGCCCCGGCATCGGCCACGCGCGCGGCCTGTTCGGCCAGCGTCCCCGTCGCTGCGAACCGACCTGCCAAAGCGACGGCAAGACGGGTTCGCACCGCACCCCATCGCAGGCAGGCGGGGGGAGACCACTCCAGGCGTTTCAGGTCGGGCTCGCTCCAGGCGCCATGGCGAGGCGGCCCGCCCGGTGACGGATAATCGGGGGCAGGCGGCTGGCCGCTGCAGGGTGGCCGCAAAGGCGGCGTGGCGGCGAGAGCCGGCGCCGCCAGCAAGGCGGGAACCGCAAGGATCGTTCGGCGGTGCATCGAGCCCAACGCAGCGAAACGATCGGGGGTTCCGGGGGGACGACCCGGCCGCGATGGAACGAACCCGCCCGCCGGTCGTGTCTCGCGCCGCTCCCCGCAGGCTTCGAGGACGTTGCACGGCAATTTCGCCGCTGCCATGGTGCCTGCGTGTCCAGACCTCTCGCCTCGCCTTCCAATCGTCCACGGCGCGTCGCGCTCTTCGTGACCTGTCTCGTCGACCTGTTTCGGCCGTCGGTTGGTTTTGCCGCCGTGAAGCTGCTCGAGGATGCGGGCTGCTCAGTCGACGTGCCGGAACTCCAGGTCTGCTGCGGGCAGCCCGCCTACAACAGCGGCGATCGCGCGACGACACGAGCCATCGCGAGCCAGGTGATCCAGGCGTTCGAGGGTTACGATGCCGTGGTGGCACCGTCGGGCTCGTGCGGGGGCATGCTCTCGCATCACTATCCTGGCCTGTTCGACGACGATCCGGCGATGAAGGTGCGCGCCGAGGATCTCGCGGCGCGCAGCCACGAATTGATTTCCTTTCTGGTCGACGTGATGGGGGTGACGGAAGTCGCCGCGCGCTACGACGGCCGCGCGACCTACCACGATTCCTGCTCGGGCCTTCGCGAACTGGGCATCAAGGCGCAGCCGCGCAATCTCCTTCGCTCTGTCGATGGGCTGATACTGCAGGAGATGCAGAATCCGGAAGTATGCTGCGGCTTCGGCGGCACCTTCTGCGTCAAGTATCCCGATATCTCGAACGCGATGGTGACGGAGAAGACTTCCGATATCGCCGCGACGGGTGCCGACACCTTGCTCGCAGGCGATCTCGGCTGCCTGATGAACATGGCGGGCAAGCTACAGCGCGAGGGCCGGCCCGTGCGCGTCCGGCATGTCGCGGAGGTGCTGGCCGGCATGGGAGACGTCGCACCCATCGGCGAACCGGAGCCGATCTGATGCAATCGACCGCCCACGCCTTCAAGGAGAATGTCGGCCACGCGCTGGCCGACCCCAACCTTCAGGATTCGCTGGCGAAGCTGAAAGTCGGCTTCTCCGAACGCCGGCGCCAGGCGGCGGAGCGCCTGCCCGAGTTCGAGGTACTGCGCGACCGCGCGCGGGACATCAAGAACCACACGCTTGCGAACCTCGACTTCTATCTCGAGGAGTTCGAGCGCAAAGTCGTGGCGCTGGGTGGCCATGTCCATTGGGCGCCGACCGCAGCCGACGCACGGCACATCATCGCCGAGCTTTGCCGCAGCGTGGGCGCGCGCACCGTCGCCAAGTCGAAGTCGATGGTGGCCGAGGAAATCGCGCTCAACGATCACCTGGAGGCGCTGGGCATCGCCCCGATCGAGACCGATCTCGGCGAATACATCATCCAGCTGCGCCACGAGCCGCCGAGCCACATCATCGCGCCGGCCGTCCATCTCACGAAGGACCAGGTCGCCGACACGTTCCTGGAGCATCACCGCAAGCTCGGTTTCGACAAGCGCCTCACCGAGCGCAACGATCTCGTCGCCGAGGCGCGTTACGTTCTGCGGCAGAAATTCCTCGACGCCGATGTCGGGCTGACGGGCGCCAACTTCCTCGTGGCCGAGACCGGATCGTCGATGCTGGTGACCAACGAGGGCAATGCCGACCTCTCGAACACGCTGCCGAAGATGCACATCGTGCTCGCCAGCATCGAGAAGGTGATCCCGACGCTGGAGGATGCGGCCGTCCTGCTGCGCGTCCTGGCGCGTTCGGCGACTGGGCAGGAATCGTCGGCCTACACGACACTCAATACGGGACCGCGGCGTCCCGGCGACCTCGACGGGCCGGAGCAATACCATGTCGTGCTGCTCGACAATGGCCGTTCGAACGTGCTCGGGACGGAGATGCAGGAGATCCTGCGCTGCATCCGTTGCGGCGCCTGCATGAACCATTGCCCGGTCTATGGCGCGGTCGGCGGGCATGCCTATGGCTGGGTCTATCCCGGTCCGATGGGCGCCGTGCTCACGCCGCAGCTCGTCGGCGTCGAAGAGGCAAGCAACCTGCCCAACGCCTCGACCTTCTGCGGCCGCTGCGAGAGCGTGTGTCCGGTGCGGATCCCGCTGCCGAAGCTGATGCGGCATTGGCGCGAGCGCGAGTTCGAGCGTCATCTCACGCCGAAGACGGTGCGGCAGGGGCTGGCGCTCTGGGGCTTCGCGGCGCGGCGCCCCGCCCTCTATCGGAAACTGACAGGCCTCGCCAACCGTATCCTCTCGTTGTTCGGGCGCGCCGACGGGCGCTATCGCGGGCTACCGCTGGCCGGGGGATGGACGCGCTTCCGCGATTTTCCGGCGCCGCAGCGCGGTGGCACGTTCCACGCGCAATGGCGAAAGGCCCGGCGATGACGGACGCGCGCAGCCAGATCCTGGGCGGCATCCGCCGCTCGCTCCGGCGGGGCGAACTCGGCGTGGCCGCGCTCGACACGGTCCGCGAGCGCCTCGCGAATCCCCCGCGCGGGCCCGTCGTGGCGCGCGCGCAGCTGCCGCGCGACGAGCGAGTCGCCCTCTTCTGCCAATGGGCGGAGTTCAACAATGCCAGTGTCGCGCGCGTGAAGCCGGCGGACGTCCCCCGCGAGGTCTCGTCCTATCTCACGCGCAACAATTTGCCGGCGGACGTCGCGATGGCACCGTCGCCTCTTCTCGACGGCTACGACTGGGCGAGCCAGAAGATGCTGTCGATCCGGCGTGGCCGCGGCCAGGGTACCGACCAGGTTTCGGTCACCGGCGCCTTCGCCGGGATCGCCGAGACAGGCACGCTCGTCATGGCCTCCGGGCCCGATCATCCCGTGTCGCTCAACCTGCTTCCGGACACGCACATCGTCGTGCTGCGCGCCGGCGACGTGGTCGGCGGATACGAAGAGGTCTGGGCAAAGCTGCGCGACCGCTATGGCAAGGACCGGATGCCGCGCACCGTGAACACCATCACCGGCCCCTCGCGCACCGGCGACATAGAGCAGACGATCGAGCTCGGCGCGCACGGCCCCCGGCGGATGCATATCGTGGTGGTCGAGGAATGACGCCAGCCGACAACGCCTCGCCCGCCGATCGACGGAGCGAGCTGCGCGTTGTCGGAACGAGCATCGGCCGCGAGATCGAACGGCTTTTCGACCAGCTTGCCGAGAATGTCGGCCGAAGGGTTCCACGCGTCCTCCAGGTCGGGGCGCGGACCAGCGTCGCCGAGCGGAACGTACGCAACTGGCGCTCCCTGGTGGCCCGGCGCTTCGGGTCGAAGGCGCCGTTCGTGGGCGTGGATCTGGTCGACGGACCGAACGTCGACTGCGTTGCCGATATCTGCGCCGACCCGCGGGGCCTGCTCGCAAAGATCGGGACGGACCCCTTCGATCTGGTGGTCTGCTGTCATGTGCTGGAGCACACACGGCATCCGGCGCGGGCAGCGCGCAACATCGAGCGGCTGGTGCGGCCCGGCGGGCTGGCTTTCGTGTCGGCCTCCTGGTCGCAAGCATTTCATCCCGCACCGGACGATTACTGGCGGTTCTCGCTGCGGGGACTGATGCTGCTGTTCGCTCGCCTCGACGTGCAGGGCGCCTTTTATTGCGGCGGGGATGTCGGCCTCGATGTCGCCTACCGGATCGAGCGCGACGGCCGGCCCGTGCTCGACTCGCAGGCGGGCGCCGTGGAGCAGGGATTGTTCCAGCTCGTGCTGGACCACGAGGACAACCGCGCGATTCTCGCGCGGCAGGCGACGGAACGGCTGCCTGTTTCCAGGACCTACCTGCCTACGCTCTCCATCAATCTCCTCGGACGACGGATCGCCAAATGAAAAGAGCGGGCTTTCGCCCGCTCTTTCCGATTTCTTGGCCGACCTTGCGACTAGAAGCGCAGGTCCATACCCAGGAGCAGGCCCCAGGAGTTGCCGGTCACCGACGAAGCCGGGCCCGACGCCGTGTACAGCAGGCCACCGCCCGTCAGCTTCACGCCCGGTCCAAGCGCGTAGTTGACGCCGATTTCCCACTTGTTCACCGACTCCTGACCGAACAGGACGTTGGCGGGGTTCGAGCCGTTGCCGAAGGTCGTGTTGTTCACGCCGACGACACCCGTGCCGAGCGCCGTGTTGCAGGTCTGCGCACCAACGGTGATGCTGTTGCACTGCTGCGTGCCGTTACCGTTGTTGTTGTACGAGCCAACCCAGCTGAACGACATCTGCCACGGGCCGGTCTCGTACATCACGCCCGCGGTGTAGAAGCGGGTCGCGTTGTCCTGACCGGTGTAGTAGTTGGCGCCCATGCCCTGGTTGTCCCAGCCAAGCGCGCCACCAATGGTGAAGCCCTTGAAGCCGAACTGAGCACCGACAACCCACTGCTTCCAGGCCGTCGCGTTCGCGCCGGTCGCCTGGTTGGCGGCGGGCGAGAACGGGCTGTAGCCCGGAACGAACGAGGCGTACATAAACGCGCCGTACAGAGCGACCGTGACGTCGCCGAACTTGTTCAGGTAGTTCGCGCCGACGTCGAACAGGTCCTGATACGAGTAGTCGGCCGTGGCGCAGTTCGGCGCCGAGGTCGGGTTGTTGAAGCCGCAGACGCCGGCCGTGCCCGAACCCGGGCCAACGCCGTAGCCGGCGAGCGCGCCGCCCTGCGGGTTGATGTTGACCTTGGGACGATAGCCGACACCGATCTGCAGGCCCTGGAAACGCGGGGTGAAGTAGTTGATGCCCTGCGCGTCCTGGAACTGGCCGGCGTTGGTCGTCGTCGTGGCGTGGAACCACGCCTTGTTGTTCGAGATGACCGACTGGTTGGCCCAGGCGAAGTTGGTGTTGTGCTGGATGGCGCCGAAGCCGATCAGGGCCGACGGCGTACCGTAGTACATACGGTAGGTCGCGGGATCGCGGCCACCGAACTCGACACGGCCCCAGTCGCCGAAGGCGAACAGGAAGGCTTCGTCGATGGTCGCCGTGCCGGTCGCAACCGACGGGTTCCACGCCTCGAGCTCGACGTGCACACCGACCGACGTGCCGTTGTCCAGCTTCGTCTGGCCGATGAAGTGGATTTCACCTTCCTGCTGGAAGTTGAGACCCTTGTACTGGGCAATGCTGCCGTTCGTGGCGTAGGTCGACTGGATGCCGCCGGCGATCGCGTAGAAGGTATAATAACCGCCCACGCCGATCTTGATCGGATCGGCGGCCATGGCCGGGGCGGCCATCAACCCGCCGACGACCAGAGCGGTCGAGCCGAGTAGAAGCTTCTTCATCATTCTCCCTCTCTCATTGATCAGAGACTGGTACGTACCAAAAGGCCTGTCCGACCGGCGGAAAGTGGCAGCCTGAAGAAATAGCGACCAACGTCTCCCGCCAATGCGGCTGGGCAATAAAACACTTCGCTCTGAGTAGGGTCAAGAAATGGTCGCCCTGCTGCACGATTCCGCCCCAACCTGTGGCGCGTTTGTCACATTTTCCCCGAGACTGTTGCTTGGCTGGCGCGGAGTTGCCACGCTGGACGTAATCGTGGGTTTCGTCAAGAAACTATATGGTCTGCAAGAGTTTCTTATTGTTACTGACAGGATGGTCGGGTGCATATGCTTGCAGTTCAATGGCCCGACGGACTATGGTCCGCCCGCTTACCGGCCGTGTGCCAGTCCAAAGACCTAAAGAACGCAGGGCTCCCTTCATGTCGGGCTTCCCGAAGGCCGTCAGCATTACCGTTATTGCCGCCATAGTGGCCTCGCTGTCGGCCTGTGCCGATGGCAGCGACTCGCTCGAGAAGCGGTCGGGTCCCTCGAACGATCGTACCTCGCGCGACGTCCGCGAAGGCCTGGGCGGCCGAAACCGCGAAGAGGGCTCTCTCTTCGGGCCGGGTGGCCTGTTCGGGTCGAAGTCGACCAAGAAGGACGACACCGGAACGGGTGTTGCCGTGAACGCCTATCTTTGGCGCGCCTCCCTCGACACGATCAACTTCATCCCGCTGGTGTCGGCCGATCCGTTCGGCGGCGTCATCATCACCGACTGGTACACACCGTCGGAGACGCCCAACGAGCGCATGAAGGTCCAGATCACCATCCTCGACCGCGACCTCCGGGCCGACGGCGTGCGCGTCTCGGTCTTCAAGCAGCAGACCTCGCCGCGTGGCGGCAATTGGGTCGATGCGCCGGTCGATCCGCGCACCAACATCGACATCGAGAACGCGATCCTGACGCGCGCGCGCCAGCTTCGCATCGCCGGCGGTTCCTGACCGCCTTTCCGGATCGCGCGGACGCTTGACGGGACAGGCCGTAGCGGGCATCCGCTGCGGCCTCAGTCTTTTTCGGGATAGGTCCGTGTCGTCGACTCCAGCGCGCTACAATTTCCGCGAAACCGAGGGCAAGTGGCAGAAGGTCTGGGAGGATCGCCAGACCTTCCGGGCCGCCATGGATAAGGCGCGGCCCAAATACTACGTGCTCGAGATGTTCCCCTATCCTTCGGGGCGCATCCATATGGGCCATGTCCGCAATTACACGCAGGGCGACGTGATCGCCCGCTACAAGCGGGCGCGCGGGTTCAACGTCCTGCACCCCATGGGCTGGGACGCATTCGGCCTGCCGGCCGAGAATGCCGCGATGGAGAAGAAGGTCCATCCCAAGAAGTGGACCTACGAGAACATCGCCACGATGAAGGCGCAGCTCAAGTCGATGGGCCTGTCGCTCGACTGGAGCCGCGAGGTCGCGACCTGCGACCCGACCTACTACCGGCACCAGCAGAAGATGTTCCTCGACTTCTGGAAGGCCGGACTCGCCTACCGCAAGGAAGCGTGGGTCAACTGGGATCCCGTCGACAACACGGTGCTGGCCAACGAGCAGGTGATCGAAGGCAAGGGCTGGCGCACCGGCGCTCCCGTCGAGCGGCGCAAGCTCACCCAGTGGAACCTCAAGATCACCCACTTCGCCGACGAGTTGCTGTCGCGCCTCGACACGCTCGCACGCTGGCCGGAGAAGGTCCGCCTGATGCAGGCGAACTGGATCGGCAAGAGCCGGGGTGCGCGCGTCTTCTGGCAGCTGACCGACACGTCCGGTGCCGACCGAGGCAAGCTCGAAATTTTCACGACGCGCCCCGATACGCTGTTCGGCGCCTCGTTTATGGCGCTGTCGGCCGAGCATCCGATCGTGGCCGACCTCGCCAAGGGCGATCCCGGCCTGGAGCGCTTCGTCGCGGAATGCCGCAAGACCGGAACGGCGGCAGCCGACCTGGAGACGGCCGAGAAGCAGGGTTACAAGCTGCCGCTGCTCGCCCGCCATCCGCTGCTACCGGGCAAGACGGTGCCGGTCTTCGCCGCCAACTTCGTGCTGATGGAGTATGGCACCGGCGCGATCTTCGGCTGCCCCGGCCACGACGAACGGGACCACGAGTTCGCGACCAAGTACGGCCTGCCCATCCTGCAGGTCGTGGCGCCGGCCGACGGCAAGCCGCTGGACATCGCCGCCGCACCCTTCGTCGAGGACGGCCTGATCGTGAATTCGGACTTCCTCGACGGCCTGTCCGTCGAAGACGCCAAGGCGCGCGTGATCGCCCGTCTCGAGGAAATGGGCGTCGGCACCGGTACGACCCAGTACCGGCTGCGCGACTGGCTGGTATCGCGGCAGCGCTACTGGGGCTGTCCGATTCCGGCGATCCATTGCGACAAGTGCGGTGTCGTGCCGGTGCCGGAGAAGGACCTGCCGGTGCAGCTTCCCGACGACGTGACATTCGACCGCCCGGGCAATCCGCTCGATCGCCATCCGACCTGGAAGCACGTGAAGTGCCCGTCGTGCGGCGGCGAGGCGCGGCGAGAGACCGACACGTTCGACACCTTCATCGATTCGAGCTGGTACTTCGACCGCTTCACCTCGCCCTGGCTCGAGACGGCGCCGTTCGACCGCGAGGAGAACCGGTACTGGATGCCCGTCGACCAGTATATCGGCGGCGTCGAGCACGCGATCCTGCACCTGCTTTATTCGCGCTTCTGGACGCGGGCCATGCGCGAGGTCGGATTGACCGATCGCGACGAGCCGTTCGACGGCCTGTTCACGCAGGGCATGGTCTGCCACGAGACCTATCGCGCCAGCGATGGCACGTGGCTGCTCCCGGAAGAGGTGGAACGCCTCGACGGCGGCAAGGTCGTGCGCCTCTCCGACAAGAGCCCGGTCGAGGTCGGCCGCTCGGAGAAGATGTCGAAGTCGAAGAAGAACGTGGTCGATCCCGACCAGATCATCCGCGACTACGGCGCCGACACCGCGCGCTGGTTCATGCTGTCCGACAGCCCGCCGGAACGCGACCTCGAATGGACCGAAGCAGGCGTAACCGGTGCCTGGCGCTTCCAGCAGCGGCTGTTCCGCATCGCCACTACCGCGATGGAAACGCTGCCGGCGTCGGGCGCAGCGAAGCCCGCCACCTTCTCCGAGGCGGCGACGGCGCTGCGCCGCACGGCGCATCGCGCCATCGCCGGCATCTCCGCCGACATCGAGGCCTTCCATTTCAACAAGGCCGTGGCGCGCCTCTACGAATTCGCCAACGCGCTCGATTCGTTCGAGGGCAGGGACGAGTCCGAAGCGTGGGCGCTGCGCGAGGGGCTGGAGATCTTCGTTCGCCTGATCGGCCCGATGACTCCGCATCTTGCCGAAGAGCTGTGGCAGTCGCTGGGCCACAAGAGCCTGCTCGCCGACTCGCCGTGGCCGCTGGCCGAGGAGGCCCTGCTGGTCGACGACACGGTCACCGTCGCGGTTCAGCTCAACGGCAAGCTGCGCGGCACGATCGCGCTCGCCAAGGACGCGCCGAAGGACATCGCGGAAAAGGCGGCGCTCGCCTTGCCCGAGCTGGCGCGCAGCCTCGACGGCAAGACGCCGAAGCGGGTGATCGTGGTGCCGAACCGTATCGTCAACATCGTGGTCTAGGATCACACCGGCCGTGGAGAGGTGAGCCGTGAAGATCGAGCCCCGCCAGGTGGAGACGTTCCTCCGCAAGCCGGATCCAAAGATCCGCGGCGTGGTGATCTACGGCAACGATGACGGGCTGGTGGCGGAGCGCGCGCTTGCGCTCGCCAAGACCGTTTGCGACGACCTCAAGGATCCGTTTCGTGTCGTCGACATCGGCGGCGACGTCCTGAAGGGCGATCCCGCCCGGCTGGCGGACGAGTTCGGTGCGATGTCGCTGATGGGCGGCCGACGGGTCATCCGGGTGCGACCGGCCGGCGAGGAGACGACGAAGGCGCTGGAGAATCTCGTCGAGGCGCCTGCAGGCGATGCCCTGATCATCGTCGAAGGCGGCAACCTCACGCCGCGCTCGAACCTGCGCACCCTGGCCGAGACGGAGGCGACGCTGGCGGCGCTGCCCTGCTACATGGACAACGACGCGGCCCTCGAAGGCCTCGTCGAAAGCGCAGCCCGCACCATCGGCCTTACCGTCGAACCCGACGCACTCGAATGGATCGTCGAGCGCCTGGGGGGCGATCGCGGCCAGACCCGCAGCGAGATCGACAAGCTGATGCTCTACAAGGGCACCGATTCCGGCTCCACGATCACGCTGGACGACGCTATGGCGGTCTTGGGAGATACCGCGTCGATCGGCATCGACGATGTCATCGCCGCCACTTTCGACGGCGAACCAACTGTCCTCGATCGTGCGCTCGACCGCGTCTTCGCCGAGGGCGGCAACCCGATCCAGCTCGTCCGGTCGCTGCAACGCCACGCCGACCAGCTCCACATCGTCTCCGGCCATGCGGCCAAGGGCGGGAATCTCGAGTCGGCCATGTTCAAGGCGCGCGGCCTGCCGCGCGGCGGTCCAGTGCGCCAGCGTTTCGAGCGCCACTTGCGCCATTGGCCGCTGCCGCGGCTCAGCCAGGCGCTGAGCCGCATCCTCGAGGCGGAGATCGAATGCAAGCGAACGGGGCTGCCGGACGAAGCCATCGCCCGGCGCCTGTGTCTTGCATTGGCGCAGGCCGCCCGCGCCGGGCGGGCCCGCCGCTAGCGCTTCTTCGCCGGCACGTCGGTGGTCAGCGGGATCGCCGCCTGGGGCGACAGGACCAGGAAGGTGAAGCTCTCCTCGATGTAGAGCCGCACGACTTCGGCGTCATGGTCCGTATAGCCGATCGAGAAATCCTGGCCGACGGTCAGTTCGAAGTCGCCGCCGCGCAGGGAAATCACGAGGCCACCCTCCAGGCCCGGCGCCGCATGCACCGCGCCGTCGATCAGCCGCTGCACGTGGCTCAGGATCGGATAACCTTCATCGGTGCGCGCCTGCAGGTCCTTGTAGAGCTGCTCGCTCAACACGACCGAGAACGGGCCCTCGACGCCTTCGTCGCGCATCTTCTTGAGCGCCGCCGCGACGGCATCGGGATAGTCGCCGTGACTTGTTCCGAGCGGAATGGCTTCGCCGGCCTGTGCCTGGCAGATCCCCTCGATGTGCGCGGCTTCGTAGCCGTGGAAGATGGCGCGGTCCTCGGCAATCGCGATCTCGCGCGCCGCCGCGGTCACCGCATCGAGATCCGGATCGCGCGCACCACGGTCGATCGCGTCAAGCTCCGCGCGGCTCACCGCGAACGGGATGCGCAGTTCGACCAGCGGCTGGATGCGCCGCAGCCGCGCCTGGACGTTCGACGCCGAAGGCGGCGAAGCGATGGGATCGGCGCGGCCGAGTTCGACATCCGATGCTCCCCAGCCCAACGGACCGACGAAATCGACGACGCGGCGTGCGGCGAGAAGCGCCCTCAGGGTGCGCTTGGCTTCCTTCTCGATCTCCTCCCATCCGGCGGGAGTGATCGGGGCGCGATCGCGAAAAAGATGGTTCTTCATTTGGCAGACGCCTTCCGCAAGCTTCCGATGCCGAGACTCCCGTCCGCGGGGGCAGACTTACCGTCGGAGTCGCCGGCTTCGTCGTTTCCGCCGCCGGTCAGCGCTTCCTCGGCTTCCATGATGGAGCCCTTCTTGAACAGAAACGTCCGCATGTGCTCGTCGAGCTTCGCATCCTTACGGCGCAGCCATTCGAGCGTCATCATCGCGTGTTCCTTCTCTTCATCGCGATTGTGCTCGAGGATGGCCCGCAATTCCGGGTCGCGGGTCGCCTTGGCGCGCTGGTTGTACCAGTCGACGGCTTCCATCTCCTCCATAAGGGATACGATGGCGCGATGCTGGTCGATGACGTCGTTCCCGAGCTTGTCGGGATCCTCGTGGAGCGTTTCGCTCGCCATGGAATTCTCCGGGCTGACAAACGGATAGGGCCGCTGACGACAGGTTCAGCGGCGAACGTGGAGCAAACGGCGATGGTGGCCGATTGTTCCGCCACCATCATGCCACGCCTTTGCCGCCCCGGTTACGGACTCCAGTGGGATTGCTTCCCGCGAAACGTACTCACCCACACAGGCTGGGCCGCCGGCGCCCGATCGCTCTTTGGCGGACGTCGTCAGCGCGGCGACGGCGACGCGTCAACCGCGCCGCTTCGAGCCGGCGCTGCCTGGATCGCGGGAGAAGTCTGGTTTGCCGGCAGCCCGGCAAGCTCGCGGCGCGCGGCGTCGAAATCTTCGACGAAGGCGGCGTTCCCGCGCAGGGCAACGGCGATCGCAGTGCCCGCCCGGCCGCCCGCTTCGATGTCGTGCGGGTAGTGGACGCCACCGATCACGCGGCTGAGCGCATAGTCGCCGGCGCGGGCCCACAGGGCAGGCCGATGCGCCGGCAGCAGGTCGCCCAGCACGATCGCGAAGGCCGTGACGCGCGTCGCGTGGCCGGACGGATAGGAACCGCGGGGCGACGCCCTGGTCAGCGCCTTTATCTCGGGATTGGCCTGGAAGGGACGGCGCTCGGCGAAGCCGGCCTTGGCCGGACGCACCACCGTCTCCTCCGTTGCCGCGATGCGATCGAAGAGACGGGCCGTCGCCGGCAGGTCGGCCCTGCGGAAAGCCGGACCCAGCGCGTTGCCGAACATCGCGAAGACCGACTCGTCCGCATCGGCGCGGGCTTGGGCGATACGCGCTTCCGTAGCGCCGCGCTGCAACGCGACGATCTGGGCCGCCTGCGCCTGTTGAGCAGGGCTTCCTTCGGGAGGCGGGGGCGGCAGGATCGCCATCAGGTCTAGCGCGCCGCCCGCCAGATACGACTGATCCGCCGCCCTGGCGACATGGGTGCAGAGCCCGGCCACGCCGAGCAACACGAGACCCAGAAAACGAGGGACCAGGACACGCCTGGTCCAAACAGATGGCATATGCATGCGAAAAACCCGTTCTGCTTTCTCGTAAGGGTTTCGTCAGGCGCGCCTGTCAGGATGAGCCAAATCGTGGCGAGGATCGTCCTGCATGCGGATCCTGATCGTCGAGGACAATGACGAATATGGCCGGCTCGTCGCGGCCGGCCTGGCGCGCGCCGGCTTCGAGACCGACCGCGTCACCAGTGGCGCGGCGGCGCGCCGCTCGTTGGCCTCGGTCGGATACTCGGCCGTGGTGCTCGATCTGGGACTGCCGGACGAGGATGGCGCTGCGCTGCTCGATGGGATGCGGGACGCGACGTCCGGTCCGCCGGTGATCGTCACCACGGCGCGCAACAGCCTGTCCGACAAGGTACATGCGCTGAAGGGCGGGGCCGCCGACTATCTCGTAAAGCCGTTTGCCCTCGAGGAACTGGTGGCTCGTCTGCAGGCGGTGATGCGCCGGCGCGAGCCGATGGAGGATTGCGTCATCGAGGTGGGCAACCTTGCCCTCGACATCGAGAGCCGCATGCTGAGAGCGGGGTCGCGCGTGCAGTCGCTGGCAGCGCGCGAAGTCGAGGTGCTCGAGGATCTTATGCGGCATGCTGGCCATGTCGTGCGCCGCGGCGACCTCGCGGTCCGCATTTTTGGGCGCCATGGTCATCAGGACGCCGCCGCGCTCGATGTCTATGTCGCGCGGCTTAGGCATGCGTTCGTGGCGCTGAAAGCGCGGCCGCGCATCGACACCATCCATGGGCTGGGGTTCCTGCTGAGCGAAGGAAGCGCGATCCCGGCGGCGGACGATGCCGCCACCGGGACCATACCGTCCCTTGTCGCGGTCGATCGTCAGGTGCGGGGAGGAAGGTCGTAGCCCGCGGCCTTCAGCGCCTTTTCCAGATCGGGGATGCCCGCCGGATTTCCCGCCTTGCATTGTTCCGCCGACACGCGGGTTGCAGCGCCGACGGGCTGCTGGCCGTGCCGCGAGTTCATGTCGAGATACTGCTGGTATTTCGTGACCAGCGCGTTGCAGTACGCGGCGTCGGACGACTGCGCCATTGCAGTGATCGGCGCCAGACCCAGAGCCGCCGCAAGACACCATTTGGAAATCGTCGTCATCTAGTGGTCCTCCTGACATTGCTCTTTTCGAGCGATGTCATTCGGCGACCGGAAGGAGGCGGCTTTCCGGCGGCGCTCCTTCAGATTCCTTACAGCCGGCAGTCGATAGGCGCGATCAGCGCCGGGTCAGCTTCTCGACGACCGTGTCGAGCTGGTCGAAATCGCCGATCTCCAGCGTGAGGAGAGTTTGCTCTCCGAGCCCCTTGAGCTGCAGGTCGGCCTTGATGCCGAGCGCTTCCTCGATCCGCTTCTCCAGCGCGCGCGTATCGGCGCTCTTGCTGCCTGGTTTCGCAGCGGAAATCGAACCGCTCTTCCCTTTGGCCCCGGCTTTGGCGGAGTGCTTGCGGTCGCCCGCCAGCTTTTCCAGCTCGCGGACCGTGAGGCCCTCGTCGGCGGCACGCTGCGCGACCGCGACGGCATCCGGGAGGCCGATCAAGGCACGCGCCTGGCCGGCACTGAGGCGGCCCTCGCGCAGCATCTCGCGGACGGGCGCCGGGAGGTCGAGCAGGCGAAGCGTGTTCGCGACATGCGGCCGGCTTCGCCCCATCAGCTTCGCGATGTCTTCCTGCGTATGCTTGTAGTCGTCGATCAGCTTCTGGTAGCCGAGCGCCTCGTCGATCGGCGTCAGGTCGGAACGCTGCAGGTTCTCGACCAAGCCGAGCTGCAACGAGTCCCTGTCGCTGATCGTGCGGATGACGACCGGCACATCATGGAGCTGGGCCTTCTGGGCCGCCCGCCAGCGACGCTCGCCGGCGACGATCTCGTAGCCATCCTCGCCTTCGCGCAGGGGGCGCACAAGGATAGGTTGTAGAAGCCCGAACTCCCGGACCGATTCGACCAGCGCATCGATGCCCTCGAAGGTGGTGCGCGGCTGCATCTTGCCGGGCTTCAGCTTCGTGATGGGGAGCGTGAACGGCGTGCGGTTCGCGGAGGGTTTCGCAGTGTCGGCGCCCGGGGTCACAGCGGGTGGTGCTGCCGCGGCGCGATCGCCAGCCGGCTGCGGCGGCGCGGGCTGTGCCGGCGGCACGGCGACGGCCGACGCGACCTCGTCGTCGCCGAGGAGGGCGCTCAACCCGCGGCCCAGGCCGCGTGGTTTCGGGGGTTGGCTCATAAGGCTGCCTGCAATTGTTCGGCTGCGGTACGCCGGCGTCGGATGAACTCGCTCGCCAGCAGGATGTAGGCCTGGGCACCAGCGCAGGCATTGTCGTAGATCAGGACCGGCATGCCGTGCGACGGCGCCTCGGCGATTCGCACGTTGCGCGGGATGGTGGTGCCGAAGACGAGTTCGCCATAGTGCGCACGCACGTCGGCCTCGACCTGCTGGCTGAGCGTCATGCGTCGGTCGACCATCGTCAGGACGACGCCCGCGATATGCAGCTTGGGGTTGAGTCTCTTCTTCACGCGCTCGATCGTGTTGCCGAGGGCGCCGATCCCCTCCAAGGCCAGGAACTCCGCCTGCAGCGGCACCAGGACCGCGTCGACGGCAACGAGGGCGTTGAGCGTCACGAGGCCGAGCGAGGGGGGACAGTCGACGAGAATGACCGACCAGCGCTGACGGGCCTCGCTGCCGGGCCCATTGAGCGCCTCGGACAACCGATGCTCTCGCTGGTCCATGTCGATCAGCTCGATCTCTGCGCCGGCCAGAGATACCGACGCTGGCATGACGTCGAGCCCGGGGATTTGGGACGCGCGGACGCACTCGCCGATGGCATTCAGACCAATCAGGAACTCGTATGTTCCAGGTGAGCGCTCACTTCGCCCAACACCTAGGCCAGTCGAGGCATTGCCCTGAGGATCTAGGTCGATCAAAAGGACTTTCTCGCCTACCGCCGCGAGTGCCGTGGCGAGATTGATGGCCGTCGTCGTCTTACCGACGCCGCCCTTCTGGTTGGCGATCGCGAAGATCTGCGGTGGGCTTGTAGGGCCCGATTCTGAGGAGGACGGCGTCACGATCGGTTACGCTGACAATGGGCTCTGGGGAAAAGTCCCATTCCTTCTTGGCTTCATTGACTTCACCCTGCCACCCTTTCCCTTTGTGGAAAAGGCAAATAGCGGTATCCGATCTGTGACGCGATGCCCACGCGAGAAGCAATGACAGCGGTGCCAGCGCGCGGGCCGTGATGACGGAAGCCGATGCAGGCGGAGCGACTTCTATACGCTTTACGACCAGCTTCGGTTGAAGGGGGAGTTCCATCTTCCGCGCCGCCTCGCCGATGAAAGCAGCCTTCCTCGCATCTGCCTCGATCACGGTGACCTGGAGGTCCGGCCGCATGGCGGCGATTACCAAGGCAGGAAACCCCGCGCCACTTCCCAAGTCCGTCAGATCTCCCGTGTGCGCCGGGATATGGGGGACGAGCTGCGCGGAGTCGACGACATGGCGGTCCCATACGTCTTCGAGCGTGGTCTTGCCGATAAGATTGATGGCTTTTTGCCATTTCTCGAGGGTCGCGATCAGCGTTTCGAGACGCTGCCTTGTTTCACGTGAAACATCGGCGAGGGGGTTTGCCGTCATGCGGCTTGTCTACGGACATGTTTGAGGAGGGCGATCAGCGCGGCGGGAGTAACGCCGGAAATACGTGCCGCCTGGCCAAGGGTGGTTGGCCGATGATCCTGCAGTTTCTGACGAACCTCGTTCGACAGGCTCCCGATGGCAGCGTAGTCGAGATCCGGCGGCAGAAGAAGCGCCTCGTCACGCCGGTAGGCGGCGATATCCTGACGCTGACGGGCTAGGTAGCCGTCATACCTGGCATCAGTCGTCAATTGCTCGGCGATATCCTGGCCAATTCCCGCGAGATCGGGAAACAAGCCGACTACTCGTTCCCACCCGATTTCGGGATATGCCAGGAGATCCAATGCAGACCGCCGGACACCGTCCTGGTTGATGGAGATCCCAAGTCGCGACAAGGCGGAAGGGGTTATGGTGTTTCTCACAGCCAGCTCGCGCGCCTCCGTGAGCGCCTGCTGTTTCACGTGAAACATCCGGGCGCGCTCGGCGCCGACGCAGCCGATCTGCATGCCACGAGGTGTCAGGCGCTGGTCGGCGTTGTCGGCCCGCAACCAGAGCCGATATTCTGCCCGCGACGTGAACATGCGGTACGGCTCCGTCACGCCCAGCGAGACGAGATCGTCGATAAGGACACCAATATATCCATCGGCGCGGTCCACGACGAACGGCGTTGCCAGCACTGCATTCAACCCGGCCATGAGCCCTTGCGCGGCAGCTTCCTCGTATCCGGTCGTGCCGTTGATCTGACCCGCCATGTAGAGACCGGGCACCCGCCGGGTCTCCAGCGTGGGATGCAACTCCCGCGGATCGATATGATCGTATTCGATAGCGTAGCCCGGCCGCAGGATCACCGTTCGCTCAAGGCCCGGAATCGTCCTGAGCATCTCCTCCTGGACTTCCCGAGGCAGAGACGTGGAGATGCCATTCGGATAGACGGTGAAATCGTCCAAGCCTTCCGGCTCCAGGAAGATCTGATGCCGGTCGCGGTGGCCGAACCGCACCACCTTGTCCTCGATGGAGGGGCAGTAACGGGGGCCGACGCTCTCGATCTGACCGGAATACATCGGCGCACGATGGAGATTGGCTCGAATGATCTCGTGGGTGGCAGCCGTTGTCGTGGTGATATGGCAGGCGATCTGCGGCGTGGTGATCCGGTCCGTCAGATATGAGAAGGGTGCCGGCGGGTCGTCCCCGTCCTGCCGCTCGAGGGCGGAATAGTCTATGGTCCGGCCATCGAGGCGGGCAGGTGTTCCTGTCTTGAGGCGCCCGAGCTTGAAGCCCAGTCGATGTAGGGTCTCCGCAAGGGCCGTCGACGGTTCCTCGACCCCGTCGCCGCGCGCGCGACCGGCCGGGATTTTCGTTTCGCCCATATGGATCAGGCCGCGCAGGAAGGTACCGGTCGTGATGACCACCCGACCGGCGCCGATCTCCTCGCCCGATTCCGTAACGACGCCGGCACACGCTCCAGATGTATCCAGGAGAATGTCTGCAACCGCCTTTGCCTGGACGTCGAGATTCGGCTGCTCCGCCAGCAGCGACTGCACAGCGGAACGATAGAGCTTGCGGTCTGCCTGGGCGCGCGGCCCGCGGACCGCCGGCCCTTTGGAAAGGTTGAGTGTCCGGAACTGGATGCCGCCACGATCGATGGCCCGGCCCATGAGACCGTCCAGCGCATCGATCTCGCGTACCAGGTGCCCTTTGCCCAGACCGCCGATGGCCGGGTTGCACGACATCTCGCCGATCGTCTCGATCCGGTGCGTGAGCAGGAGGGTGCGTGCGCCGAGCCGCGCCGCCGCGGCGGCGGCCTCGCAGCCGGCATGGCCACCCCCGACCACGATCACGTCATATGGAAAGGCCCGCATGGCGGGCCTTCTACGCGCCCGGTCAGGGCCCGTCCAGCGGGGCCGACCTGTCGCGGGTCCAGGCGACCGGCTGGTCGACTCCATCGACGGTCACGGTCCGGAAGCCCACGCCGTAGGCGGGGCCGATGATCTCCGGCGCGAGCGCCGTGCGAGGCAGTCCATCGGCCGCGACGCGCCCTGCGGCGAGCACGATCACCCGGTCCGCAAACCGCGCGGCGAGGCCGAGATCGTGCAACGTCACGACAATCGCCGCACCGCGCGCAGCCTCCACCCGCAGCACCGCCATCGCATCGAGCCCGTAGCCGGGATCCAGACTCGCCGCCGGTTCGTCCGCCAGAAGCACCGACGCCTCCGTCGCCAGGGCCCGCGCCAGCATCAGTCGCGCCCGCTCGCCCTGGGACAATTGATCGATCGGACGCTCCACGAACGCCTGCGCGCCGACCCGCTTCAGAGCGGATTGCACCGCCGCCGCGTCTGCAACCGCCAGCGGTCGCTGCAGATCGACGCCATGCGGCAGCCGGCCCAACGCCACCAGATCGCGGCCCATCAGCGGCCAGTAGATCGCCGCACTCTGCGGCAGATAGGCGATTTTCCGAGCGCGCTCCGCATCGCTCCATGCGCCGATCGGCTTGCCCGCGAGTTCGACCTCGCCCCCTGTCGGAGGATCGAGACCTGCCAGATGCCGGAGCAGAGTCGTCTTGCCGGCCCCGTTCGGACCGACGATGGCCGCGACCTCGCCGGACTCGAAGGCGAGATCGATCCCGTGCAGAACATCCCGGCCACCCTGCGCATGGACCAGGCCGCGGGCGGCGAGCACGCTCATGTCGCAAGCCATGCGGCGCGAGATCGCCGCACGGCGCGGATCAGGAACGGCGCACCCACCAAACTCGTCACAACGCCCAGTTGCAATTCATAAGCGGTCGGCAACAACCGTACGGCGATGTCCGCTGCGAGCACAAGCGCCGCACCGACCAGCATCGACGGCACCAGAGTCGAGCCGGGCCGGAAGCCGACCCTTGCGCGCACGAGATGGGGGGCGACAAGCCCGACGAAGCCGACGACACCTGCCACCGACGTCGCGGCCCCGACCATCAATCCGACGCCGAGCGTCAGACGCAGGCCCAGGCGCCGCGTGTCCGCGCCGAGGCTGCGCGCCGACTCCTCGCCCAGCGACAGCGCGTCGAGCCAACGGCCGGCGCCCATCACGAGCGCTGCACCGGCAATCATGAAAGGCGCCGCGATGGCGAGATACCGCAGGTCCCGATCGACGATGGAGCCTGCGAGCCAGAGCGAAATCTCCTGATAGGCGAACGGATTGGCGGAGAGTCCGAGCACCAGGGAAATCAGCGCCGCCGCGATGGCGTTTATCGCTACGCCCATCAGCAGCAACGACACTGTCCCGGTCCCTCGCCGCACCGCGGCCATCAGCAGGCCGACCGCCAGCGCCGCCCCGAGGATACCGGCAAGGGGAAGGGCCAGGACGAAGGCGGCTGCCAGGCCGCTGTAGAAGGCGCACACGGCCGCAAAGCCCGCGCAGGCGGACACCCCGATCACGCCGGGCTCCGCCAGCGGGTTGCGCAGCCAGCCCTGCAACACCGCTCCGCTCAGCCCGAGTACGCCGCCGATCAGGAGCCCCAGCGTCGCGCGCGGCACGCGCAGCTCCCACACGATCGTCCAGCCGACCTCGCTGCCGAGACGCCACGGCCACCAGGCCGGTCCGACCGCGAGCGACATCGCGTAGAGCGCCGCGACCACAAGCAGGAGCCAGCGATTCATCGCCGTGCCTCCACGAGGAGACGCAACGCCTCGAAATTCTCCGGCCCGGCACAGATCGCATACTTGAACGGCAGGGACACCACGCGCGCCCGGCCGGCCAGCGTCCGTAGCGCATGATGGTCCACGAACTCCGTCGCGCGCGCCGGATTCATATTGGCAGCACCGTCGAGCACGATGAAAGCGGGTGCGTTGGCGATCACGGTCTCCAACGACAGCCGCCCGTACGCCGGTATGCCGAGATCGGCTGCCAGATTGCCCAGGCCGGCCAGCCGTAGCAGCTCGTCCATCAGGCTGCCTTCTCCGGTCGTGCCGCGATTGGCCTGCAGCACCGCGGCATAGCCACCCGGTGGTCCTCGCCATACAAGCGCGTCTCTCTCGGCCTTCATCGTATCGATCACCGCAAGCGCCGCCTCCTGCCGCCCCATCGCCTCTCCCAGGCGCGCCAGCCGGTCTTCCGCATCGGCGATCGACGCCGCCCATGGCAGCTCCAGGATGCGGACCCCGGCCTTGCGCAACAGGCGCTTCAGGTTGGCATGACTCGTCGCATCCATGACCACGAGATCCGGTGCAAGCGCCAGGATGGATTCCACGGTCGCCCGAACCGAGGGCACGTCGAGCGCCCTGTCGGCCAGCACCGAGATCCGGGGGTCGTGGGAGAGATAGCTGACGCCGACGAGCTGGCCGGGGGCGGCGATGCGCAACGCCAGCTGATCGAGACAGAGATTGACCGTCACGACCCGCTGGGGCGGCGCCGCGACCGCAGGCATCGGCAGCGCCAGCAGGACACCGAGCAGAAACCGTCGGACGAAGCGTTTCATGCCACGAGGCTCTCGACCCGCCAATTGTCCAGCTCACGCCGCGCCGGCGTCCAGTCAACCAGGACCATTGCCGGCTGCGGGGAACAGTGACTGAAGGCGATGGTACCTCCGACCGCGGCAACCGTGCGCGCCGGAGCGAAATCGAGGACGTCGACTCCCGTGCGGTTGCAGACCAGCACCGGCAACCCGGTTTCACGCGAGGCGCGCTCCCACTCGCCGGCCGGTCCGTGATGCCCGTCCGCCCAGGCGGCCGACGACAGGATGATGTCGCAGCCCAGCGCGGCAGTCTCCCGCGCCAATCTCTCGGAATACATGTCGGCGCAAATCGCCATGCCGACGCGGCCGATCCCGCCGATCTCCAGCACGGTCGGCCGGTCGCCACCGGTCGACCAGGATTCGCTGCCGGCGCGAAGAGCGTTGATCTTGCGGTGCCGGCCCGCAAGCCGACCCGTCGCGTCGAACAGCGTCATGGTGTTGAACAGCAGCCCGTCCTCGCCCGCCTCGGGCATGCCGATCACCACCGAGGCCGCGATCCCGCGGGCAAGCGCCGCCGCCCAGCCCTCGTGTTCCGGTGCCTGCAAAGCGATCCAATCCGTGCCGATGGCATCGCGGAAGCCGTATCCGCTCAGCGCCAGCTCGGGCGTCACGACAAGACGCGCTCCCGCCCGGGCGGCCTTCCGCGCCGCCCGCTCGATGTCGCGCCTGTTGCTCTCGACGGCTCCGGGCCGGGGCGCGAGATGAAGAAGCGCGATCGTCGATGGCCGAGAGGCCGCGCCGTCGCGCGCGTTTCCGTTGCTCACGCTGTCGAAACTACCACGGGCATCAGAACTTCGCCTTGATGCCGAAGAATGCCTGGAAGTAGGGCGCCTGGAAGCCTTCGGGCTCCTCGTAGACCTGGTTCAGCACGTTCTCCGCTCGGGCGAAGAGCTCGACGTTCGGCCGCACGTCGTAGGCGGCGGTGAGACGCAGCAGCGTGTAGGGCGAGGGCTGCATGATGGCCCCGGTCACCGCATTGAAGTCGTAGCGGTTGCTGACCTGCGTGACCTCGGCACCGAAGCGCGTGTCGCTCCACGGCCGCACGGCGGCGCGCACGTTGAACGTGTCCTGCGGGCGGCGCACCAGCGGCTGGTTGGCGTCGACGTTGCGCGCGATCAGGAAGGTGTAGGCGAAATGCACGTCGAGCCACTTGGTGATGGCGGCATCGAGGTTCACCTCGAAGCCTTCGCTCTGCGCGTGCGCCACGTTCTGCAGCGACGTGAAGGGCGGCGGGCACTGGATCAGGTTGTTGTAGGTGTTGAAGAAGTAGGTGATGCCCGCCTTCACCTTGCCTTCGAACAGGCCCTGCTCGACGCCGAATTCGTAGCCCCGGCTGTATTCGGGCTGCAGGTTGAGGTTGCCGGCGCAGAAGAAGCCCGTGCCGTAGAGCTCGAACAGCGACGGCGCCTTGAACGCCGTGCCGTAAGAGGCCTTGAACTTGGTGTCCGTGGGCCGGAAATGATAGGCCGCGCCGGCCCGCCAGGTCGGGACCGTCCCGAACACGTCGTTCACGTCGATGCGACCGCCGAGAGACAGGGTGAGGTCGTCGAAGAGGGTCGTCTTCAGCTGCCCGTACAGGCCGGTCTGGGCCATAGTGCCCCAGGCCTGCGCACCATCCACGTTGCTGTAGGCCCAGGTGCGGTCGTAGTCGATGCCCGCGATCACCATCACGTCGTCGGCGAGCTTGACCATGTTCTTGAAGTCGGCAGCGAGTCGGCGGCCGTTGTAGTAGCCGTCCTGGGTGAACGGGAACGGGTTCTGCACGCTCGGGAAATCCTGGTCGTGCCGGTAGATCGTGGAGTAGTTCACGCCGATGGTCGGCTTCCAGCGGCCGTCGAAGTAGCTGCCGTCGAGCTCGAGCCGCGTGAAGAACTGCTGGGTGAAGCCGGTCGCGTTCGGATCCTCCAGCCCGACCTGGTCGTACTTGACCTGCGTGTCGATGTAGCGCGCGAAATAATTGAGCTGGGTCGTCTCCGTAAGCTCGACGCCGAGCCGAGCCGCAAGCGTGATGTTGCGATAGGGATCGATATCGACGAAGCCGCCGTTCGGCGTGAAGCGGGCCGGCACCGGCGTGTCGTTCGGCGAATAAACCCCGCTCGCGGTGATGTTGTAGTTGAAGCGTCCTTCGCTGCCGCGCACATATCCGCCGCTGTTGCTGCGGAGCCGCGTGCCGAGTTCGGTGAAGGCCGCGCCGTTCATCGGGCCGCTGCCCGCCTTCGTCACCATGTTGATGACGCCGCCGATCGCCTGGCTGCCATACATCGTGCTCATCGGACCGCGCACGACCTCGATGCGGTCGAGATTCTCGGTCAGGAAATGCGCGAAGTCGACGGCGCCGTTGGCCGAGGAGGGATCGCTGACATTCACGCCGTCGATCAGGACGAGCACGTGATTGGAATTGGAGCCACGGACGAATACCGATGTCTGCGTGCCGACCCCGCCGGACTGCTGCACCGAGATGCCGGGGACGGTCTTCAGCACTTCGGTCGCCGTCCGGAGCTGGCGGTTCTGCATCTCCTGATTGGTGATGACGGTGATGCTGCCCGTCACCTTGCTGGCATCGGTCGGAAATCGGTCGGGGGTCACGACCAGGGCCGGTAGCATCATGTCGGGCTCGGTCTGCGCGTGCGCGACACCCGAGAGCGAAGAAAGGACGAGTACAGACAACAGGATACGACGGATCGGCGTCATTCGGACGATCTCCCAGCAAGCCACGCACAAGGCGCGTCACCGCTCGGTTGACCGTCCCGCTGGATTGTCCCGTCCATCGGAAGAGCGACGCTATCGCCGGCAGGTCTTCTGGCTTGCGGGTCGTTGCTTCTGCCCGTCTTCCCGAACGCAAGGCCGAAACCTCGCGTCAGTGACATCGTGGACAGTCGCTCGCCGCTTACAGCTGCGGGTACAGCCGCCGATTGGTCCTTGCGGACGGCACGGCGTTCCCTTTTCACCTCCGGTTAAGGAGGACCGTCGATGGATAATGGTCCCTTAACGGCAGCCGCCCGTCAAGATGGTGGCAACCAGGCACGCTGACGCTGCGCGATGCGGAAGCCGACGCGCTCGTCGCGCTGCGCAAGATCGTCCTCGGTGCCGCCACGCCATGCCATTCTCTTGCCCGTCATAATGGCCGGATCGCCATACCTTTCCATAAGGGACTGGAAGGCGGCGTATCGATCGAGATCGATGCTGTCGGGCGACGGATCGCGCCCGTCGGTCGGCCCCCGCAGCGGATGCGCGGGATAGAGCGTCATGCCGGCGATCCATCCCTGCGGTACCGGCACCGTCGCCGCATGATTGCGGCCCAAGGCGAGCAAGTTGCCGCGCACGTGCGTGTGCGGACCGGCGGGCGATCTGCCGTCCATCGGCGGGATCGGTTGATAGACCTCGACCCTTCCCAGACGGCAGCGAAAGACACGGTGCGGGCTGAACGCGGGGAGTCGTGCCAGCTCCGTGCCGGGCTGATCAAAGAAGCGTCGTCCGACCATGCGCCGGAAATAGGAAGCGGTTTCCGCATTCGCTGTCCGGACGCAGACCTCGACAGTGGGTCCCCCCAAGCCGAGATCGAACAGCACGGCATCGCGGTCCTGCTCTCGCAAGGCATCGGTGTCGGGCCCAAGCTCCGTCACGACGGTTCGTCCCGGCATGCGTGCAAGCGTCTCCGGCAGACACAGCGCGATGCCCTGGCCCCACCGCATGCCTCTGCCGATCGTCTCGTAAGCAACCGGCCGCAGCTCTTCGAGAGTTTCGATCCGGATAGCACCGCGCTCCGTCACAGCCTCGACGCACGGCTCCGCGGAGATCGAGGCGGGCTCTTCCGGATCGCGATGGAACTCGGCCACCGCGCCGAAGCGACCGCACATCCAGCTCGAGGACGGGTCGTAGATATGCTGGACGATAAGGTCTCTTGGCACGTCCCACCCTCGGCGCGGCTATTCGATGGACTTGCCTCATAGGCGAGGGCAGGTCGCCCGACAAGCCGGGAGGACAGTCCCCGCTATGCCGCGCGCTTGCGCGATGCCTTCTTGCGACGCGCCGGCTTGCGCTTGGGCTTCGTCTTGGAAGCGGTCTCGCCCCGGCGCCCATGCGCTTGCAGGAAGCGTTCGGACTTCTCGCGCGATGGACCGCCGCCGCCTTCGAGGCTGCGGCGCAGGGCGGACATGAGATCGACGACTTTCTCCTCGTCCTCGGCTGGCTCTGCGGAGACGACGGGTTCGCCCTTCTTCTTGCGGGCGATCAACTCGCGCAACGCCTCTTCGTAGCGGTCCTCGAAGCGACTCGGATCGAACTTCGCCTCCTGCTGCTCGATGATCTTCTCGGCGATGGAGAGCATGCGCGCTTCGGGCTTCGGAAGCTTGCGGTCGAAAATCGCGGAAGCGTCGCGGATCTCGTCGTGCATGCGCAACGTCGTGAGCAACAAGCCCTCGCCGCGTGGCTCGAGCGCGCAGATGCGCTCGCGCTGATGCATGACCAGCCGCCCGAGCGCGACTTTCTTCTGCTTCACCATCGAGGCCTGGATCACGGCATAGGCTTCGATGCCGGTCTTGCCGCTGGGCGCAAGATAGTAAGGCTCGTCCCAGTAGATGCGATCGATCGAATCGGCGTCGACGAATTCCTCGATGTCGAGGATGCGCGTCGAGTCGAGCTTGACCGCGTCGATCTCTTCCTGGTCGAGCAGAACGTACTTGTTCTTCGATACCGCGAAGCCCTTCACGAGACTCGCGCGGTCGACCGGCTTGCCCGTGCCGGCGTCGACGGTCTGCATGCGGATGCGATTGTTGGTCTTGGGATTGATCAGGTTGAAATGGATGTCGGCCGTGCGCTCGGTCGCCCCATAGAGCGATACGGGACACGTGACGAGCGACAGGCGAAGATGCCCCTCCCAGGTGGGCCGCAGAGCCTTGCGCTTTGCCATGAGATCAGCCTCCCGATTTCAGCAACTTCTGGATCGCGGCTCGTAGCGGGCGCGCCGACTTCGCATAGGTCCGCCACGGCTTGGCGCGCTTGAGCAGCGCCGGAACGGTCCGCAGCGTGTACTTGCGCGGATCGAGCCCCGCCTTCACCTGAGTCCACTCCAGCGGCATCGACACCGTGGCGCCCTCCCGCGCACGGGTCGAAAGCGGCGCGACCGCGGTCGAGGTCCGGTCGTTGCGCAGGTAGTCGAGGAAGATGCGTCCCTTGCGGTCCTTCTTGGCCATCGTGACGAGGTAACGGTCGGGCTCCGCTTCGGCGAGCCGCCGGCAAAGCTCCTTGGCAAACATCTTTGCGGTATCCCAGTCCGGGCTCCTGGGATCGGCCGTCAATGGGACGACGACGTGCAGGCCCTTGCCGCCCGTCGTCTTGCAGAACGGCACCAGCGAAAGCTTCTTGAGCAGCGCCGCGATCTTCTTCGCGCCGTCTATGACGGCGGTGAACGGCACATCGGGGCCCGGATCGAGATCGAACACGAGCCGCCCGGGCAGCTCCGGATTGCCCGGCTGGCAATTCCAGGGATGGAGCTCGGTCGCTCCCATCTGCGCTGCCGCGACAAGACCCTCGACGCGATCGATCTGCAGGTAGGGCTTCCTGTCCCCGCGAACCTTTACTTCCTCCAGCAGATGCGACGAGCCCGCCATGGCATGACGCTGGAAGAATTGCTGGCCGTCGATCCCGTCCGGCGTGCGGACGATCGAACAGGGACGGCCGGCGATATGGTCGATCATCCAGTTGCCGACCTTCTCGTAATATTCGGCGAGATCGAGCTTGGTGACCGGCGGCTTCTCACCCGGCCAGAGCGCCTTGTCCGGATGCGAGAGCGACACGCCCATGACGACCGTGCGACCGCCCGACGATCTGGCGGGCGACGCTTTCCTGCGTGTACCCTTCCGCGCCGGCTTGGGGGTGGCCATCTTCGCCTTGGACGCCTTCATCGGCTTCTCCGCCTCCACCTCGTCCGCCGACTTGTCCGCCCGCAGCCCCTTGAAGGCGGCCTGTCGCACGTTGCCGGCGCCGGTCCAGCCTGCGAACTCGATTTCGGCGACAAGCTCGGGCTTCGCCCAGTGCATGTTCGATTCCTTTGGCGGGCTCGCCCCGGCTGCGAACGGGCTCGTCCTGCTTTCCACCGCCCGCAGCTTCGGCAGCAGCCCGCGCATCACCTCTTCGCTGAACCCGGTGCCCACCCGGCCGACATAGACAAGCTTCGTGTTGCGGCCCTCCCCGCGATGCACGCCCGCGAGCAGCGAGCGCAGCCGCGTGCCCTCGCTGGTCCACCCGCCGATGACGATCTCATGGCCGGCCCGGCATTTCGCCTTCGTCCAGGTGCCCGATCGCCCGGATACGTAAGGCGCATCGAGTTCCTTCGAGACGATGCCTTCCAGGTGCATGCGGCAGGCCGACTGGAGCACGGCATCGCCGCCGGTCTCGAAATGATCGACATAGCGCAGGCCGGGATGCTTGCCCTTCACACCCTCGAGAAGCGCCTGCAGCCGTTCCTTGCGGTCCGACAGAGGCAGCCCGCGCAGATCCTCCCCGTCGGCAAAGAGGAGGTCGAAGGCAAAGAACACGAGATCCTTTGATTCTCCCGCCGAGAGGGCGGCCTGCAGGGCGGCGAAATCCGGCGCCCCGTGCGAATCCAGCGCGACTGCTTCGCCGTCGACAAGGCAGTCCGGCAGCTTCGCCGCCTGGTCTGCGATGGCTGAGAAGCGCTCGGTCCAGTCGAGGCCCTTGCGCGTGCGCAGCGTCGCCTTCCCCTCCTCGACGCGGAGCTGCAGCCGGTAGCCGTCGAATTTCACCTCGTGCGCCCAGCCCGGCCCATCCGGCGCGCGGTCGACCAGGCGGCAGAGCTGCGGCTCGACGAAACGCGGCATCGATCGCGCTGCCTTGGCCTTGGCGGCCCTCTTTGGTCGTGCGGCGTGGGCGCCTCCGCCCTTCTTGCCGCTCTCCCACACCGCGCCGGCGGCGCGCCTTTTGTCGGTCATGAAAGGTTTCGGTGCCTTGCCGGTGCCGAGCGCGATCTGCTTCAGGGTGCGGCCGGAGGCGACGGAGGTTTCGGCCGACAAAAGGGAGTCCTTGTCGCCATCATGCGCCTCCGCATCACGGTGCTTTATGAGCAGCCAGTTCGTGCGCTTCCCGCCGCCGCCCTTGCGGTCCCATTTCATGCGCACCAGGACCCAGGAGCCTTTCAGCCGGTCGCCGGCCAGGGTGAATTTTAGGTCGCCGCGCTTCAGCCCCTCGTGCGGGTCGCCCTCCGGAATCCAGTATCCGCGGTCCCAGAGCTGCACGGTGCCGCCGCCATATTGGCCTTCGGGAATCGTGCCTTCGAAGTCGCCGTAGTCCAGAGGATGGTCCTCCACCTCCACGGCCAGTCGCTTGTCGGCAGGATCGAGCGACGGGCCACGGGTGACCGCCCATGATTTGAACGTGCCGTCCAGTTCGAGACGGAAATCGTAATGCAGACGCGTCGCGTCGTGACGTTGGACCACGAAGCGCAACTGCTTCGCGGCGGCAACGCGCGCCTTGCCTGACGGTTCGTCCGTCAGGCCGAAGTCACGCTTGGCGCGGTAGGTCGCCAGACTGTCGCGTCGCATCGTTCACCGTTGCGGGCGCACCAGCGGGTCCCGCTCCCAGATCTTGTGCTTCTTCGCCGCCCCGATGAAGCCTTCGATGCCCTTGGCTCCCTGCAGGGCAACGACGCCCATCTTTTCGTCCACCTCGATGCCGGCTTTCGCAAGCAACGGGGCTGTCGCATCGTTCACGCCGATCGCCTTGAGATGCCCGAACGCATCACGCAGCCAGTCGATGGCGACCGCAGCGTTCAGAAGTTCCCCCGCGCCCTGTTCGGAGGGCAGGGCGACCACGGCGTCGAACAATACGGAGGGTGCGCCGTCGAGCTGCATGTCGGGAACGAGGCCGTTGCCCTTCAGCGTGCCGACCTTCGGCGCCACCAGCTTGAGCTGTGCCCCTTCCTTCTGCAGTGCCTGCTGGAGCTTCTTGACCGTCGCGGCATCGCTCCCATCCGTCACCAGCGCGGCGATCGTCCGGCCCTTGATGGTCTTCGGTGCCTTGCCGACGATGCTCAGGGCCGGCGACGGTTCGAGGTCGTCGCGGGGTGTGACGGCCGGTTTGATCTTGTCGGCCTGGCCCTCCATGCCCATCGCGGCCGCCACGCGCTTGCCGAGTTCGGGCTCGATCACATCGAGATGACCCAGCATGCGCTTGCGGATCGCCGGGGTCTCCACCTTGCTCAATTCGAAGGTGAAAGCGTTAACGATGTGGCTCTGCTCCGGCGGCGTCATGGATCGCCAGAACTGCCTGGCCTGCGAGTAATGGTCGGCAAACGATTCCGGTCGCTGGCGGAGCTTCGGGCCGGCATTGGGATCTGGAAAGCTGGCGAAACCGCGAACCGGATTTTCGCGCGGGCCTGCCGGATCCAGCGAATTGGGCTCGTAGGCGACACGCCCTGGCTGCAGGTTCATGCGCATATGACCGTCGCGCTGCAGGTTGCGCATCGGGCAGACCGGCCGATTGACCGGGATCTCGTGAAAGTTCGCGCTTCCCAGCCGGCTGAGCTGCGTGTCCAGGTAGGAAAACAGGCGGCCCTGCAGCAGCGGATCGGGCGTGAAGTCGATGCCCGGGACAAGATGGCCCGGATGGAACGCGACCTGCTCCGTCTCCGCGAAGAAATTCCCCGGATTGCGATCGAGCACCATCCGTCCGATGGGGGTGAGGGGGATCACTTCTTCCGGGATGATCTTGGTGGGATCGAGGATATCGAAGTCGAGCTCCTCGGCTTGCTTCTCGTTGAAGGCTTGGACGGCGAGCGTCCATTCCGGGAAGTCGCCGTCCTCGATCGACTGCCACAGGTCGCGGCGCTGATAGTCTGGATCGGCGCCGGCGATCTTCACCGCCTCGTCCCACAGGGTCGATGCGAGGCCGACCGACGGCCTCCAGTGGAACTTCACGAAGGTCGATTCGCCCTTCGCGTTGACCAGCCGGAACGTGTGGATGCCGAAGCCCTCGATGTGGCGCAGCGAGCGGGGGATCGTCCGATCCGACATCGCCCACATCAGCATGTGCATGCTCTCGGGCATCAGCGAGACGAAATCCCAGAACGTGTCATGCGCCGACGCCGCCTGCGGGAAGCCGCGGTCGGGCTCCATCTTCACCGCATGGATCAGATCAGGGAACTTCATCGCGTCCTGGATGAAGAAGACCGGAATGTTGTTTCCGACCAGGTCGAAATTGCCTTCGTCGGTGTAGAACTTCACCGCGAAGCCTCGCACGTCGCGCGGCGTGTCGACGGAACCGGCGCCGCCGGCGACGGTCGAGAAGCGCACGAAGACGGGCGTCTTCTTGTTGGGGTCCTGGAGGAAGGACGCCTTGCTGAGCTTCGACCAGTTCTTGAGCGGCTGGAAGTAGCCGTGCGCACCGCTCCCGCGGGCATGCACGATACGCTCCGGAATCCGCTCGTGGTCGAAATGCGTGATCTTTTCGCGGAGGACGAAATCCTCGAGAAGGGTCGGCCCCCTCGCACCGCTTTTGAGCGAATTCTGGTTGTCCGAGATGGCCACGCCCTGATTGGTCGTCAGGGTCTGTTCGGTGGCGTTCGTGTTCTGGTGGGTCTCGCCGCCGGTGCCGTGGGCGGTCGCGGGCATCTTGGTGCTAGCGGGCTTCGGCGAACCGTTCTTCGGCTTGCTCGTTGGCTTGCTCACGGACAACCTCTCAGCATCTGGGTGTTCAGGCTCGGCACTTCACCGAATGTTGTTCGGTTGAATGCACACCAACGATCGGGTTTTCGGGAACCGGCGACGCGGGCGCGCCTTCAGAACGGCACACAGCGCGACTCGTTCCGGGCTCGTGACAATTGAGTCGCGTCGCAACGCGATAGCGCGGCTGCCGTTCGCAGGCGCATGAACGACCTGCCCCAAACGATCACTCGCCGCGTCCTGGGCCTCGCGTCCGTGGTCACGGCCGCGTTCGGTCGCCAACTTGCCGCTCAGCCCGCACCGCGCCCACCCACCACGTCACCTGAGGCGGCGGTCCGCGAGACGAGCGTCCGCTTCACCGTGAACGACGAAGCCAGGGAACTCTCGCTCGATCCGCGCACGACGTTGCTCGACGCGTTGCGCGACCATCTCGGCCTCACTGGCACCAAGAAAGGGTGCGATCACGGCCAGTGCGGCGCGTGCACGGTCCTCGTGAATGGCCGCCGCGTGAATGCCTGCCTCAACCTCGCGGTGGCGCGGGCCGGCGATCGAATCGTCACCATCGAAGGGCTGGCGGAGGACGGCAAGCTGCATCCCCTCCAGGACGCCTTCGTCAAGCACGACGGCTTCCAATGCGGTTTCTGCACGCCGGGGCAGATCTGTTCGGCGGTCGGCATGCTCGCGGAGGCGAAGGCGGGGATGCCTTCCGCCGTGACCGGCGATCTGCGCGGCCGGGTCGAGGTCGACGCCGTCGAAGTGCGCGAGCGCATGAGCGGCAATATCTGCCGCTGCTCTGCTTATCCGAACATCGTCGCGGCCATCCTCGACGCGAAGGGAGCCGCCACGTGAGGCCTTTCGCTTACCACCGGCCCGACACAGTGGGCGGGGCGGTGGAAGCCGGCCGCCAGCCTGGCGCCGCCTTCATTGCCGGCGGCACCAACCTTCTGGATCTCATGAAGGTCGATGTCGAAAGCCCCCGCACCCTGGTCGATGTGTCCCGTCTGCCGCTCACCGACATCGTCGAGACGCCGGAGGGCGGTCTGCGGATCGGGGCGCTCGTGACGAACGCAGACCTCGCGGCCGATATGCGTGTGCGCGAACGGTATCCCATGCTGGCCTCGGCCCTGCTGAATGGTGCGTCCGGCCAAATCAGGAACCAGGCGACCACAGCCGGGAACCTGCTGCAGCGCACGCGCTGCCCCTATTTCTACGACGTGGCCAAGCCTTGCAACAAAAGGCGGCCGGGCAGCGGCTGCTCGGCGCTCGACGGCTTCAATCGCATGCATGCCATCCTTGGCGCGAGCGAGGCCTGCATTGCCGTGCACCCTTCCGACATGGCCGTCCCCCTCGTCGCCCTGGAGGCCGTGATCGAGTTCGAAAGCGAAGGCGGTACACGGCGGCTGCCGGCCGCCGACCTGCACCGTCTGCCCCTGGACGCACCGGACCGCGATACTGTTCTGTCGGCCGGCGATCTCATCACGGCGGTACTGCTGCCGCCCCCTCCGCGCGGGCGCCAGACCTACTTCAAGGTGCGCGATCGGGCGTCCTTCGCCTTTGCACTCGTCAGCGTCGCCGCGGTGCTCGACGTCGAAGACGGGAGATCCCGTGCAGCTCGGATTACACTGGGCGGTGTAGCATCAAGGCCGTGGCGTGTGCGTGAGGCAGAGATGGCCCTGGCGGATGCGCCGCCGAGCGCCCAGAGCTTCGCGAATGCGGCAGATGCCGCGGTGAAAGGCGCCGACGGGCGCGCCCACAACGCCTTCAAGACCGACCTGGCCCGGCGCACGGTGGAGGCCGCCCTGACCAACCTTTCCCGTGTGGGAGGCTGAACCCATGCCCGACAGCATCATCGGAAAGCCGCTCGACCGCATCGACGCGGTCGCGAAAGTCACCGGGGCCGCCCGGTACAGTGCCGATCAAGGAAGCGACCGCCTCGCCTTCGGCCATGTCGTCACCGCTACGATCGGCCATGGGCGGATCGCCGGCATGGACACCGAGGCCGCGCGCAGGCTCCCCGGCGTCCACCTCGTACTGACGCACGAGAATGCCCCTAAGCAAGCAGCCGTGCCGGAGAAGGCAGAGGACCGGCATGCGCGGCCCAAGCCCCAGCTCGCGAACGAACGGATCGCCTACTATGGCCAGCCGGTCGCTCTTGTCGTGGCGGACACACCCGAAGCCGCCCGCGCGGCAGCAGAGTCCATCGTGATCCGCTATCAGCAGGAGAGGGGAGCCTTCGACCTCGAAGCTGCCCGCGGAGAGGCCTACGCTCCGAAGAAGGACGAGGAGGACGGCGCCGGCGACAGCCGGATCGGCGACGTCGATGCCGCGATGTCACGCGCGCCGGTGAAGGTCGACGCGACCTACACGACGCCCTATCAGATCCACGCGATGATGGAGCCCCACGCCGCGCTGGCGCGATGGGAAGACGACCGGCTCATCGTCCATTGCGCCGTCCAGCTCGTCGAAAGCGCGCACAAATCGATTGCCGGCACGTTCGGACTGCCGCCGGAAAAGGTCTTGGTGGTGTCGGAATTCATCGGCGGCGGCTTCGGCGGCAAGCTGCCGGTGACGGCCGAAACCATCCTGGCTGCTATGGCGGCGCGGGAGCTCAAGCGCCCCGTGAAAGTCGCCCTCACGCGGCAGCAGATGTTCCATGTCACGACGCATCGTCCGGCGTCGAGCCAGCGTGTGCGGCTCGGCGCGGAGCGCGATGGCCGCCTGATCGCACTCGCCCACGAATCCTACGCCCAGAGCGCGCGGGTCGACGAGTTCGCCGAACCCATCGTCTCGTCGACGCGCTCGCTCTATGCCGCGCCCCACAGGCTCACGTCTCAACGCATTTCGGCGCTGGACCTGCCGGTGGCCGATTCGATGCGGGCGCCTGGCGAGGCGATCGGCCTGCTCGCGCTCGAGCAGGCGATGGACGAACTGGCCGAGCGGCTGCGCCTCGATCCGGTCGAGCTGCGCATCCGCAACGAGCCGGAGCAGGACCCGGAAAAGAAAGTCCCGTTCTCCACACGCAATCTCGTGCCCTGCCTCAGGGAGGGTGCTCGGCGCTTCGGATGGGACAAGCGCCAGGCCGAGCCCGGGCGGGTGCGCGACGGTGCCTGGCTGGTGGGCATGGGAATGGCCGCCGCCATCCGCGGCAACTTCCTGCGCAAGGCCGAGGCGCGCGTCTCGATGAAGAGCCGCGACCGCGCCGTGGTCGAGATGGACATGACCGATATCGGCACCGGCTCCTACACGATCTTCGCGCAGATCGCGGCGGAGCTCCTGGAAATCCCGGTCGCGAATGTCGAGGTTCGTTTGGGGCGCAGCGATCTGCCCAACACGCCGGGCTCGGGCGGTTCCTTCGGCGCATCGAGCTGCGGCGCGGCGCTCCACGATGCGTGCACCCGTTTGAAGGCTCGCCTCGATTCCGGCGAGGGCGCTCAGGGTCTCAGTGTTATCGGCAAGGTGGAACCCGGCGACTCGTACAAGAAGTATTCCCAATATTGCTATGGTGGCCACTTCGTGGAGGTCGGGGTTCACGCCGCGACAGGCGAGGTGCGGCTGCGCCGGATGCTGGGCGTGTTCACGGTGGGGCGCGTCCTCAATGCCAAGACGGCCCATTCCCAGCTGATCGGCGGAATGGTGTGGGGCGTCGGTGCTGCCCTGCACGAGGAGGCCGTGGTCGATACCCGCTTCGGCTCGTTCGTGACGCACGACCTCGTGCACTATCACGTGCCCGTCCATGCCGACATTCCGGCGATCGAGGCCGTGATCCTCGACGAGTACGACCGGCATGCCAACGCGCTCGGTTCCAAGGGCGTTGGCGAACTCGGAATCTGCGGCGCCGGGGCAGCGGTGGCGAATGCGGTCTACAACGCCACGGGCGTGCGGGTGCGCGACTATCCCGTCACGCTCGACAAGATCCTGCCGGGCCTGCGGCAGCGCGAGCAGGCGGAGATTGCGGCCGGCCAGCCTCGAGGCGGCTGACCGCTGCCCCGTCTATTTGCCGATGCAGAAATCGCGGAAGATGACGTCGAGCAGTTCGTCGATGCGCACCGTGCCGGTGATCCGGCCCAGAGCCCGCATCGCCAGCCGCAAATCCTCTGCCGCCAAGGCGATCTCGGGCGCCCCTAGCGAACGCTGCAGGGCGTCCCGGCATTCGAGCAGGGCCTCGCGATGCCGTGCTCGGGTCAGCGGCGGGCGATCGGCGCCTTCCGCCATCAATCCGTCGACCGCTTCCTCCAACCGCCCCAGAAGATCCGGAAGACCAGCGCCGGAGCGTACCGAAAACGGCAGGACCCCGGCCGCCTCTACCGGTGCCAGGTCGGTCTTGTTAAGCAGCACGAGATCGCGGTCCGGCTGCCAACCTTCGAGCGTTGGCAGGATACCGTCGCGCTCCCGCTGCCAATCGCCCGTCGCATCGAGGACGAGCAGGCGCAGGTCGGCGGTGGAAGCCCGCGCAAGCGCCCGGCGCACGCCCTCCTGCTCGATCGTGTCGGGGGCGTCGCGCAGACCCGCCGTGTCGGCCAGCACCACGGGCCAGCCGCCGAGATCGAGATGAACCTCGATGACGTCGCGCGTCGTGCCGGCCGTCTCGGAGACGATGGCGGCGTCGCGTCGCGCCAGCAGGTTCAGCAGCGAGGATTTGCCGGCATTCGGCGGACCCACGATGGCGATCGACACGCCGTCGCGTAACCGCTCGCCGCGCCGGTCGAGGAGATGGGCACCGATCTCCTGCCGCAGCGTATCGATGGCCGCTCTGACCTCGTCGGCCAGCCCGTCGGGCAAATCCTCGTCCGGGAAGTCGATGGCGGCCTCGAGATGCGCCAGTGCCCGCAGCCCGCGCATACGCCACGAATCGTAGAGCCGGTGGAGGGCGCCCTCCATCTGGCGCAGCGCCTGCCGCCTTTGCCCGGCGGTCTCGGCTGCCACCAGGTCGGCGATGCCCTCGGCCTCGGTGAGGTCGAGCTTGCCGTTCTGGAAGGCGCGCCGCGTGAACTCGCCCGGCTCGGCAAGGCGGCAGAAGCCGAGCCGTCCGATGGCGTCCAGGGCCGCGCCGACCACTGCCCGGCCCCCGTGGAGGTGCAGCTCCACCATGGTCTCGCCGGTCTCGGTGTGTGGCGCCTCGAACCACACGACCAGCCCGCGGTCGATGATCTCGCCCGTCACGGGATCACGCAGGCTGCGCAACACCATGCGCCGCGGCGCCGGCAGAGCCGGGTGGCGGGCCGACCTGCCGCGCTCGAAGGCACCTTCCTCGGTGAGGAACACCAGCGCGTCCGCGGCGCGCGGCCCGCTCAGGCGGATGACCGAAAGCGCGCCGGGATGGGCCCGCGACGGGGTCGGCGTGCCCAACGCGTAGATAGTTGTTTCGCTCACGACCGGCGTTGCGGCGGCTGTTGCTGTGGCGGGCGCGCCGGTGGGGCGGGTTGGCCGGGTACCGGGCGCGCGACGACCTTGTCGGAGATCTTGTCGTAGAGCGCCTCGGGAATCAGTCGCCGCTCGACCAGCTCCGTCTTGGCGCGGAACGGCCGGGCGCGAATGATCGCATCGGCCCGCACCTCGCCGATCCCCTCCAGCGACATGAGGTCGTCGCGGGTCGCGCTGTTGAGGTCGACGGCCGCTCCCGTCGCGGCAGGCGGAGGCGCGGCACGATTTGCCTGGGCGTGGGCGACAGCGGGCAGGAGGGCCAGCGCTGCCAGGAGCGCGAACGGGACCTTGGACATAACGCCGGGCAGTATCGCACGAACGCGGCAGCTTCGGGACCACCCGCCCCGCGCCCGCCCTCGACGGGGACAGGCCCTACTTTGGCCCCGGCGCGCCCTGTAGTATCCCCGCCCCATGGCCAAGCCCTACGACCGCATCCCCAACCGCCGTTCCATCGTGCAACGGCGCCTGCTGGAAGACGCCCTGGCCGGCCTGGTCGAGGATATGCCCGCCGGCAGCGAGCCGCCGCGGGCCGAGGTGCTTGGGTTGCTGCGCGACGCGCTGGCGAAGGGCCGGGCCGAAATCCGCCGCCGCTTCGAGGAGCCCGGGCCTCTCCGGAACGACGGGCCCGCCGTGCTGGTGGCGACGTCGTTCCTGATGGACCAGATCATCCGCGTGCTGTTCGACTTCGCCGACCAGCACGCCTATCCGGCCGCCAATCCCAGCACGGCCGAACGGCTGGGGGTGGTGGCGACGGGCGGCTACGGGCGTGGCGAGCTGGCCCCGCTATCCGACATCGATCTCCTCTTCCTGCGTCCCTACAAGCAGACGCCGCGCGGCGAGCAGATCGTCGAGTTCATGCTCTACCTGCTGTGGGACCTCGGCCTGAAGGTCGGCCATGCGACGCGCACCGTCGAGGAGAGCCTACGCTATGCCGAGCGCGACCAGACGATCCGGACGGCGCTGCTGGAAGCCCGGTACATCTGGGGCGACCGCGAGCTGTTCGACGAGCTGCAGCGGGGATTCGCGCAGAAATTCTACACCGGCGACGGACGCGACTTCGTCGACGCGAAGCTCGCCGAACGCGACCAGCGCCACCAGCGCATGGGCGATTCGCGCTACGTCGTCGAACCCAACGTGAAGGAGGGCAAGGGCGGCCTGCGCGACCTGCACCTGCTGTTCTGGATCGCCAAGTACCTCTATCGCGTCAGCGAGCCCGGAGAACTGGTCGCCAAGGGGGTCCTGACGAAGGAGGAGGCCCGTCATTTCGAGCGTGCCGAGCGCTTCTTCGCGACCGTACGCTGCCACATCCATTACCTCACGAACCGCGCCGACGACCGGCTGTCCTTCGACCTCCAGCGCGAGATCGCGGCGCGCCTCGGCTATCAGGACCGCCCGGGCAGCCGCGGTGTCGAGCGATTCACCAAGCACTATTATCTCCACGCCAAGACGGTCGGCGATCTCACGCGAATCTTCGTCGCCGCATTGGAGGACAGCCGCCGGCGCAAGCCCAAGCTCGCCGCGCTCTGGCAGTCGCTGCGGCCGCGCGAGCTGGAGGGGTTCCGCCTCGATGGCGAGCGTCTTGCTGCCGCCGCACCCGACACGTTCCACAAGGATCCCGTCGCGATCCTCCGCCTGTTCCATGTCGCGCAGGAGAACGACCTCGATATCCATCCCGCGACCCTGCGGCTGATCACGCAGAACATCCGGATGGTCGACCGGCTGCGCAACGATCCCGAAGCGAACCGTCTCTTCATGGAGATGCTGACATCGCGTCACGATCCGGAGACGACCCTGCGCCGCCTCAACGAGGCCGGCGTATTCGGTCGCTTCGTGCCCGATTTCGGGCGCGTGGTCGCCCAGACGCAGCACGACATGTACCATACCTATACGGTCGACGAGCACACGATCCGGGCGATCGGCATCCTGTCGCGCATCGAGGCGGGCACGCTGAAGGACGACCACCCGCTGGCCTCCGACGTGGTGCACAAGATCCTCTCGCGGCCGGTGCTCTATCTCGCCGTATTGCTGCACGACATCGCTAAGGGCCGTGGCGGCGACCATTCGATCCTCGGCGCCGACGTGGCACTGCAGCTCGGGCCGCGCGTCGGGCTGAGCGCCGCGGAAACGGAGACCGTGTCGTGGCTGGTGCGCTACCACCTCGCCATGTCGGCGACTGCATTCCAGCGCGACCTGATGGATCCGAAGACCATCGACACGTTCGCGGCCCTGGTCCAGTCGCCGGAGCGGCTCCGGCTGCTGCTGGTCCTGACCATCTGCGACATCCGCGCCGTCGGACCGAACGTCTGGAACAACTGGAAGGCGGCGCTACTCCGCCAACTCTACTACGCGACGGAAGGCGTGCTGTCGGGCGGCACGCTGGCCGGCGGCCGCGCCGAACGCATCAAGCAGGTGCAGGCCGAGGTCGCCAAGCTGCTGCCCGACTGGTCGGAGGCCGACAAGGAGGCGCATTTCGCGCGCGGCTATGCGCCCTACTGGCTGTCCTTCGCGCCCGAGACGTTGGCGCGGCAGGCACAGCTCGTGCGCGCCGCGGAGCGAGACAAGCAGCCTCTGGCCGTCGAACATCGCGTCGACGCCGAACGCTCCGTCACAGAGGTCACGATCTACACGCTCGACACGCACGGGCTGTTCGCGCGGCTTGCCGGCGCGATGGCAATCACCGGTGCCAATATCGTCGACGCCAAGATCTTCACCATGGCGAACGGCATGGCGCTCGACGTGTTCTGGATCCAGGACCTCGAAGGCAAGCCGTTCGACGGACCGCAGCGTCTCGCGCGTCTTGCGGCGCGGGTCGAACTCGCCCTTTCGAACCGCCTGGACATCCAGCGCGAACTCGACAGCCAGCGGCCGTCCTGGCCCAAGCGCGACCAGATCTTCACGGTCGAGCCCCGCGTGCTGATCGACAACAACGCGTCCGACACCTTTACGGTCATCGAGGTGAACGGGCGCGACCGGCCGGGCTTCCTGCATATCGTCACGCGCGCGCTGACGCGGCTCAATCTGCAGATCTCGACGGCGCACATCACGACCTACGGCGAACGCGCCGTCGACGTGTTCTACGTCAAGGACCTGTTCGGCCTGAAGGTCGTGAACCAGGACAAGCTGAAGCAGATCTCCACCACGGTCGAGGCCGCGATCCGCGACTTCGATGCGCGTTTCGATCCCGTCGCCAAGGCCGCGGAGTGACGATCACTCCGGTTTGAAGCCCGATTCCCGCAGCAGCGCGGTATTGGTTTCGACCTCCTGCGCGATGAAGGCGGCGAACTCCTTTGGTCCGCGACCGGTCGGCACGATTCCAAGAGACGTCGTCTTGTCGATGAAGCCCTTGTCCTTCGAGACCTCGGCCATCCCGGCGGCGAGCCTGGCGACAACGGCATCGGGCGTCCCCTTCGGCGCCCAGACGCCGTACCAGGAACTGAGGTTGAAATCCTTCAGCCCGACCTCGTTGGTGGTCGGGATGTTGGGCGCCAGCGGCGTGCGTTCTTTCGAGGTGACGAACACGCCTTTGGCGCGGCCCGAGGTCGCGAGCGGGAGCAGAGCGGTCCAGGGATCCATGAAGAACTGCACGTTGCCCGACATGAGATCCGTGTTGGCCGGTGCGGTGCCCTTGTAGAGGATCTGGTCGAGCGGCAGCCCCGTGCGCTTCAGGAAGGCCAGCGTCGCGATGTGGCCCGCCGAGCCACCCGACGAGATGGCCACGAAGTACTTCTTCGGTTCCTTCGCCACCGCCTCCATCATCGCCGCGTAGGAGTCGCCGGGGACGTTGTTGTTGGCGAGCAGCACGAGCGGCGCCTCGCCGGCCTGCGCGATGGCGGTGAAATCCGCCTGTGGATCGTAGGGGCAGGACGGCACCACGGTCTTGCCCAGCACGAAGAGGCTGGCGTTGAACAGGATCGTATAGCCGTCGGGATCGGAGCGGCGGACCGTCTCCGAGCCGATCGTGCTGGAGGCGCCGCCGATATTCTGGATCACGATCTGCTGGCCGAGTTTCTCGGACAGGAACTGTGCGGTGATCCGGCCCAGCCCGTCCGTGCCGCCGCCGGGCGGATAGGGGACGATCATCTTGATGGGTCTGTTCGGATAGGCCTGGCCGACCGCAGGAGCAGCTAGCAGAGAGGCACCGGCCGCGCCCAGCAATGTCCGACGACGCAATCTCATCGAGGAGCCCTCAGGGTTTCACCTCGACCGAAGATGCACACGGCGTGCCACGTTCCGTCAAGCAAACCGTCGCGATGGCCTTTCGGTGCGCAATCTCCCCGCACGGCACGCCGATAGCGCGGGATGTGTCGAGATGCTGGCGCAGCGTCGTCTGGGCGCCCGGAACAACCGGAGCGGGCACCCCCTCGCGATAGGCCGATTTCAACTCGACGGTCCGTTCCTGCCCATTGCGCAGCGTGAGGGCGAGATCGACCTGGAGATAACCGATGGTCTCGCCAGAGCGATTACGCGCCAGGAGGCTCGGCACGCAATTGCCGAACACCGTCTCGTCGCGGCCCGGGCGGATGTCGATTCCATCGCCCGCGAAGGCGGCCGGAGCGGCAAGACTGAGGACGAGCGCGATGCGAAGGGTCTTCATATCGCCTCACCGCTTCTAGTCAGTCTGCAGCCGCTGCTCCCGTCGCGTCGCCAGCATCTGCAGGATCGACGCCGCCGTCTCCTCGATCGAGCGCCGCGTCACGTCGATGGTCGCCCATTTCCGCCGCGCATAGAGCCGCCGCGCTTCCTGGATCTCGCGCTGGACCCGCTCCATGTCGGTGTAGTCGGTCTCGGTCTCCTGCTGCATCAGCCGCAGCCGGTTGACGCGGATCTGCACCAGCCGCTCGGGATCGGTGATCAGCCCGACGATCAGAGGACGTTTGGCATCCTCCAACTCGGCCGGGGGCGGAACGGAGGGCACCAGCGGAACGTTGGCGGCGCGCACGCCGCGATTGGCAAGATAGACACAGGTCGGCGTCTTCGAGGTCCGCGACGGTCCGACCAGAATGACGTCGGCCTCCTCGAGGTCGTGCGTGGATTGCCCGTCGTCGTGCGCCAGCGTGTAGTGCATGGCGTCGATGCGGTCGAAATAGCCTTCGTCGAGCTGATGCTGCCGTCCCGGCCATTGCTCGCTCTTGGAGTGGAAATGGACGGCAAGGACGCTCATTGCCTGGTCGAGCACGCCGACGCAGGGAAGCTGCAGTCGCCGGCAATGGTCGCGCACCACGTCGCGCAGCTCGGGATCGACCAGCGTGTACAGGACGGGACCGCGATTGCGCTCGACCGCCTGCATGACCTTGTCCATCTGGCCCGGCGTGCGGACCAGCGACCACACATGCTCCTGCACGAAGATCCCTTCGTATTGCACGAGGCAGGCGCGGGCGACGCTCGACACGGTCTCGCCGGTCGAATCGGACACGAGATGGACGTGGAAGTTCCGGTTGGCCACGTCCTGTTTTACCCCACAGGACGGGCGGGACAAATCCGGGATTGCCGGCGGAAAGACGGGGACAGCTCGGGGCGCGTGGAAATCGCGTCCGATTCGGGTCCCGACTCGCTCGGGACATCCCAACGGGCATCCCCTGCGGACAGATCGAATCGAATCCGATGAGAATCGGGATTACGTTCGAAAAGGCCCGTGAAACCGGCCCTTCTTCGTCCACAATCGACTGGGGACGAACGGTCAAAAGGGCGCATCCCCATGTGCCACACGCTCAACGACTCCTACTACCTATTATGAAAGAGTAAGAGGACAGCATGAGGGGAAAGAGTTGAGACGCGGGAAGTTCCTGGAGACGCTCGCCGGAACGCGACAGGCGACGCCGCCGATCTGGCTGATGCGCCAGGCCGGACGGTATCTGCCGGAGTATCGTGCCGTCCGCGCGACAACCAGATCATTCCTCGAATTCTGCTACACGCCCGACAAGGCGGTGGAGGTCACGCTGCAGCCGATCCGGCGCTTCGGGCTCGATGCCGCGATCATCTTCTCCGACATCCTGGTGGTGCCAGATGCGCTCGGCCAGAAGGTCTGGTTCGAGGAAGGCGAGGGCCCGAAGCTGGAGGCCCTGACCGATCCGTCGCAATTCGGCCGGCTGTCGCGTGCCCGCCTGCCAGAGCATCTCGCGCCGGTCTACGAGGCGATCCGCCGGACGCGCGCCGAACTGCCGAACGAGACCGCGCTGCTCGGCTTCGCCGGCGCGCCCTTCACGCTCGCCTGCTACATGATCGAAGGCAGCGGCAGCAAGGATTTCGCCAAGGTGAAGAGATGGGCCTACGCCCATCCGGACTCCTTCCGCCTCCTGATCGACCTGCTGGTCGAGGCCGTGGTCGATCATCTCGCCTATCAGGTGGAGGCCGGCGTCGACGGCGTGCAGCTCTTCGATTCCTGGGCAGGCGTTCTGCCCGAAGAGCAGCTCTTCCACTGGTCGCTCGAGCCGATGGTGAAGATCGCCAAGGCATTGCGCGAGCGGCATCCCGACATCCCCGTCATCGCCTTTCCGCGGGCGGTCGGCCCGGCGGCGCTGATGTACCGCCAGCCGCACACTTTTTCCGCGCTGTCGATCGACACCGGGATCGGGGCGCACTGGGCCGCCAAGGAGCTGCAACCTCACATCTGCGTGCAGGGCAATCTTGATCCGATCATGCTGGTGGCGGGCGGAACGGCGATGGAGCGCGAGGCCACGCGCATCCTCGACAAGCTCGCCCATGGTCCTTTCGTCTTCAATCTCGGTCATGGCGTGGTGCCGCAGACACCGCCCGACCACGTCGCCCGCCTCGTCGAGATCGTGCGCAACTGGAAGCCGGGCGCGTGAAGATCGCCATCGTCCTCTTCAATCTCGGCGGGCCGGATTCGCCCGACGCGGTTCAGCCGTTCCTGCGCAACCTGTTCAGCGACCCGGCGATCATCCGCCTGCCGTCGCTGCTGCGAAAGCCGCTGGCGGGATTCATCGCCGGGCGTCGTGCGCCCAAGGCGCGGGACATCTACGCCAGGATCGGCGGCAGTTCGCCCATCCTCGGCCAGACCGAGGCGCAGGCGCGCGCGCTGGAGGAGGCGCTGGGGCCGGGGCACGAGTGGCGCGGTTATGTTTGCATGCGCTACTGGCACCCGATGACGGAGGCCGTCGCGGCGTCGGTGAAGCGCTTCGCGCCGGACCGCATCGTCCTGTTGCCGCTCTATCCGCAATATTCGACGACGACGACGGCTTCCTCGGTGCTGGCCTGGCAGGAGGCCGCAGCGAAGGCGAAGCTCGTCGTGCCGACCCATACCGTCTGCTGCTATCCAGACCAGCAAGGCTTCATCGAGGCCTCCGTCGAACTGTTGCGCGACGGGCTGAAACAGCTCGAGGGGCGCGCGCCGCGCGTCCTGTTCTCGGCCCACGGACTGCCCGAGAAGATCGTGAAGGCGGGCGATCCCTACCAGGCGCAGGTCGAGCGCACGGCCGGGGCGATCGCCGGGCGCATCGGCGGCCTCGACTGGTCGGTCTGCTACCAGAGCCGCGTGGGTCCGCTGAAATGGATCGGACCGTCGACCGACGACGAGATCCGGCGTGCCGGGAAGGACGGCAAGCCTGTCGTGCTCTATCCGCTCGCCTTCGTGTCCGAGCATTCCGAGACGCTGGTCGAACTCGACATGGAGTACGGACATCTCGCCAAGGAGAGCGGCGTGCCGGCCTATGTCCGCGTCCCCACGGTGGGAACGCATCCCGCCTTCATCGAGGGATTGGCGAGCCAAGTGCGGGCCGCGCTGGCACAGCCGTCGGGCGGCATCTGCCATGGCGCGACGACGATGCCCTGCGGCCCCCGGCATGCGGGCTGTCCGATGAAGGCGAGGGTTGCCTGATGTACGAGGTCCTGAAGGCGCTGCACATCATTGCCGTCATCGCGTGGATGGCGGGGCTCCTCTACCTGCCGCGTCTCTTCGTCTATCACGCCGACGCGCCCAAGGGATCGCCGCAGAGCGAGATCTTCAAGACGATGGAGCGGCGGCTCGTCTATGCGATCATGGAGCCGGCCCAGGGCGCCGTGTGGATCCTCGGCCTGTTGCTGGCCTGGCAGGGCGACTGGTGGTCCCACGGCTGGTTCCACGCCAAGATCGCCCTGGTGCTGCTGCTGACGGGCGTGCATCACGTCTTCGGTCGCTGGCGCAAGCAGTTCGCCGCCGACCTCAACACGCGGCCTGCCCGCTTCTATCGCATCTGGAACGAGGTCCCGACGGTGCTGATGATCGGCATCGTGTTCATCGTCGTCCTAAAGCCGTTCTAGGACGCGTCAGCTCCGCCGCTCTCCATCAGGAGCCTTCCAGGCCACACGCCGCGTCCGACCTGGTCGCGCACGATGGCCGCGATCGTGTCTCCCGCGAAGCGGGCGAGGCGGGGCACCGGGCGGTCTGCCGGATAGGACAGGATCAGCTTCCGCATCGGCACCGGATCGACCAGAGGCGCGGCGGTGAGACGGCCTGCCGCGATATCGTCGTGGATCGGCGCCAGCGGCAGGATCGTCCACCCATGCCCATGCTGCACGAGCGCCTTGAGGGTGGCGTAGGAATCGGTCTCCACGGCGACGTCGAGCGCGACGCCGGCCTCGCGCGCGCTTTGTTCGACGATGGTGCGCAGACCGTGGCGCGTGCTGGGCAGAAGGATGCGTTTCGAGGCCAGGTCGCCGAACGAAACCGGTGTGGAGGCGACCAGGCCGGACGCTGGAGGCCCGATCAGGAAAAGGTTCTCCAGCAGCAGCGGCTGGGAGCGCAGCGAGCGGGCCGAATGCGGATCGTAGAGCACCGCGAGGTCGATCTCGCCGCGATGCAGCCAGTCGAGCAGGTAGCCGGTGTAGGCGCCCACCAGGCGCAACCCGGCATGGGGATGGGTGCGACCGAAGGCGTCGACCAGCGGCACCGAGATGATGTCGCCCACGGTCGGCGGGAAGCCGATCGCCACTTGGCCGCTCAACGGCATTTCGGGGTTTGCGGCGGTCGCGCGGATCTCCTCGACGCCGGCCATCACGCGCAAGGCATGTTTCAGGATCTCGCGCCCCTGCTCGGTCGGCACCATGCCGCGCCCGTGGCGCACGAACAGTCGGATGCCGAGTTCGGCTTCCAGCAGCCGCACCTGACGGCTGAGGGCCGGCTGGGCGATATGCATGCGGTCGGCCGCCTTGGAGAGGCTGCCGAGTTCGGCGACCTGGATGAGCGTGCGGAGCTGGGCGAGATCCATCGAGCGATACAATATCGTTATATCTGGTCACAGATAATGGTCGTCGCTGTGCCCGTGCGCGATAGCTAAGGTCCGCCGATCACGCATAAAGGAACGCCCGCCCAATGAACGCCCCCGCAGCGCCTGACTGGCGCGACCAGATTTTCGAGGTTCTGCAGGATCACGACGTCCGGCAGGTCTATCACGTGCCCGACGCCGGCCATGGCAAGTTGATCGAGGCCTGCCAGCGCTCCAATTCGATGCGCACGCTCGCCCTCACGACCGAGGAGGAAGGCATCCCGCTCGCCGCCGGCGCATGGCTGGGCGGGCAGCGGTCGGTGCTGCTGATGCAGAGCTCCGGCGTCGGCAACACCATCAACCTGATGGGCATGCCCAAGACGCTGCGCTTCCCGTTCCTGACCCTGATCACCATGCGCGGCGACTGGGGCGAGTTCAATTCGTGGCAGTACCCGATGGGCCAGGCGACGCCGAAGGTGCTCGAGGCGATGGGCGTGCTCGTCTATTCCGTCGAGACCGCGGACGAGGTGAAGCCCACGGTCGACGCGGCCGCCCGTTCGGCGTTCAACGGCGGCCAGGCGGTCGCCGTGCTGCTGCGCCAGAAGCTGATCGGCATCAAGACTTTCGGGAAGAAGTGAACATGAGCACGCAAGCGCACAAGGCGACGCTGCAGCGCCGCCCGCTGGTCAAGAAGGTCCTCGCCGGTGCCGACGACAACCTCCTCGTGATCGCGGGTCTCGGCTCGTCGAACTGGGACATCACCGAGGCGGGCGACCGTCCGCTCAACATGCCGCTCTGGGGCTCGATGGGCGCACCAGTCGGCATGGGACTCGGCCTCGCCATGGCGCAGCCGGACAAGCGCGTGCTGGTCGTCACGGGCGACGGCGACATGCTGATGAGCCTCGGCTCGCTGGCGACGGTCGCCTCCCAGATGCCGGAGAACCTGGCCATCATGGTGCTCGACAACGAGAAGTTCGGCGAGACGGGCAACCAGGCCACGCACACCAGCCCGCGCAACAACGGGCCGACCGAGTCCGGCGCCGGCACCGACCTTGCCATGATCGCCCGGGGATGCGGTATTGTGGACGTGGGAACGGTGCGGGAGGCGGCGGATGTCGACCAGCTCGTGCAGGACCTGCGTACCAAGAAAGGGCCGGTGTTCCGGCTGGTCAAGGTCATGGTCGAGAAGCTGGAGTTCGTGATGCCGCCGCAGGACGGGGCGCATCTCAAGGACCGCTTCCGGATGGCCCTGCTCGGACACCCCTGAGGAGATGCCATGGCCGACTACTCTCCGTTCCCGCTGATCGATCTTTCCGGCAACGCACGCGAGCGCGGCCGGACCCACGGCAGGATGGCTGCCGATCGTTTCCGCCGCGGGGCGAAGATGTATGTCGAGTCGATGCTCAAGGTCGGCGTCGACTGGAAGGAGCTGGAGCGGCGGGCCGAAGGGCTAGTGCCGACCATCTCCAAGTTCGACGCCGATTACGTGGAGGAGATGCGCGGCATCGCGGAAGGCGCCAACGAGCCTTTCGCTGCCGTCGTGCTGATGAACGCCCGCACCGAGATGGTGGTCGCCGCGCGCAAGCAGCAGGCGGCCCGCCATTTCCCGGACGGTTGCACGGCGGCACTGGCGCTGCCGGAGGCGAGCGGCGACGGCGTGCTGCTGCATGGCCAGAACTGGGACTGGCGCGCCGAGTGTGCCGAGACCGGAATCGTGCTGCGCATCCGGCGCGAGGACGGGCCGGACATCCTGACCTTCACCGAGGCGGGCGGGCTCGCGCGCTCGGGCCTTAACTCGGCCGGCATCGGCCTCACGGCCAACGCGCTGGAATGCGACCGCGACTACCAACGCGGGCCCGGCGTGCCGCTGCCCTTCATCCGCCGCAAGGTCCTGGAAGCGGCGCATCTCGCGCAGGCCGTCAACACGATCGTCGCGACGCCGAAGCCGGGCTCGAACCACATGGCGGTCAGCCACGCGACGGCCGACGGCCGCGCCGAGGCGTTCGGGTTCGAATGCGCGCCAGACGAGACCTTCTGGATCGCGCCGGAGGACGGCGTCTATGTCCACGCCAACCACTGGATCGCGCCGTCGGCCCGCGCCAAGGTGAAAGACACGGGTCTGGCCGAGACGCCCGACTCGATCTATCGCGACAAGCGCGTGCGCGAGCTGCTCGCACCCAGGCGCGGCAAGCTGACGTTGGACGATCTGCGGCAGGCCTTCTTCGACGATTGGGCCACGCCGCATTCGGTCTGCCGTCCGCCGCGCGCCAACAATCGCGGCGTGCTCACGGCGACCACGGCGATGATCCTGATGCGTCCGGGCGAGGGCCATCTCGAAGCCTGCCCGATGCCCGCGCTCAACCGCGACTTCACCACCTACAGCCTGACGCCCGACCGCGACGCGCAGAAGCGCGCCGCCGACTGACGGGCTTCGCGCCTCGTGTCCGGGCGCCTCTCAGCCGCCCGGATACCAGGCCGGCTTGCGCTTCTCCTTGAAGCTCGAGAGCCCCTCGCGCGCCTCGTCGAGCTGGCGCGTGCGCGCATGCTCGTCGACCAGGTCGCGGAACAGGCCGTCGTCGACGAAGGCGTGGGCCGCCATCAGAGAGCGCAGTTTGGTTGCCGTCGTGGCGCGTGGCGCGTTGATCAGGATCGCATCGACGATGCGGGCCCCGGTCGCGGCGAGATCGGCATTCGGGCAAACCTCGTGGACCAGTCCGAGGCGGCAGGCTTCCTCGGCGCCGAACCTTTCGCCCGTGAGGGCGTAGCGCCGGACCTGGCGCAGGCCCATCGCCTGGCAGAGCTGCGGCAGGATGATGCCGGCCATCAGGCCCCAGCGCGTCTCGCTGATCGAGAAGATCGCATCCTCGGCCGCGACGACGACGTCGCAGGCTGCGGCGATGCCAGTGCCGCCGCCGAAGCAGCCGCCCTGGATCAGGGCCAGCGTCGGCACCGGGCACGTATCGAGGCGGCGGATCGCCTCGCCCGTGAGACGGCTGACCTCTTCGTTCTCCGCCGGCGACTGCGCGGCGACGCCGAGGATCCACGCCAGGTCGGCGCCGGCCTGGAAGTGACGACCGTTGCCTCGCAGCACCACGGCGCGCAGCCGCTTCTCGCGGCCCAGCGCGTCCATCGCGTCGTGCAGTCCCTGGATCAGCTCTCCGTTATAGGCATTGTTCACGTTGGGCCGGTTGAGCGTGACCGTGGCCACGCCGCGTGTGTCGACGTCCCAGAGGATGGTGTCGTTGGCCATGATCAATCGGCCTTCAGGTAGCTGTCCTTGAGGGCGATCTTGCCGTCCTTCAATTCGTAGAGATCGATGCCGTAACGGTCGAACGGCTTACCGGCATGGTCGATCCCGGTGACGCGGAAGGTGCCGAACAGCTTGTCGCCCGCGCGATGGATGCTCGCTTCGGAGAAGCGGGCCTCGCGATGCGCCGTGCTCTTGTCGGCGAAATGCGCGCGGAGGGCCTCCTTGCCCTTCAGCACGCGCCCGGTGGCGCCGCCGCCGGCATTCAGTCGCCACTCGAAATCGTCGGTGACGCAGGCGGCGATCTCTTCGACGTCGGCCTTGTTGAAGGCCTTGCCGAAGCGGCGGAACAAATCGTCGATGGCGTCGGGCATGGAATCCTCCTTCTGTGGAATCGGTCAATCGAGATCGGCAAGCGTGCCGAAGGTCTCGGCAAGCTGTGTCTTCACGAGGGCGGTATCAATGGCGTCCAGATCGTGCCGGCTCGCACGCTGCACCGAAGACGTCGTCTCGACGTCGCGGGAGGCGACGTCTCCACGATAGCGCAGTATCGCGGTCTCGCCGCCACCCTTGGGATGTACCGTGACGACAAGCGCCGGCGCCCCCTCCGGCGATCCCGGTTCGTCGCCGGCATATTCGAGCGTGGCCACGTGGGCATCGTGGCCGGCATCGCGCAGCCTGCCGACGGCCAGGTCGATCTCCGGCCGGATCGTCTCGCGGCATTTCACCCAGAAGGCCTGAACGAACAGATCGGTGTCGGTGTCCAAACTCTCCTCCCTTTGTTGTTGGGCCGACCCTAGAGCAGTTCTGCCGCCGACGGAAACGTACAGCGGCTTCGGATTGCCACGATCCCCTCCGCCCTGACTTCTTTCCGGCCGAGCTGGATGAATGCCGTCACACGGGACGCGAGAGAGTACCGCCACTGCGGACAAGCATCGCTTCGGCGCGCTCGATCGCAGCCGCCCTTGTCATGACCCGAGGGTTGAGGTCAGCAGACATCGGCGGCCGGCGGATCTGCGGGCATCGCGACTCCGGCTGCCGCGATAAGAACGCGCGCCGCCTTGCGCGCAGACACCGCGACGGCCGGGTCTCCGCGCACGATGCCCGCCGCGATGGCGCCGTCGAGCAGGATCGCGAGCTGCAGCGACAATCCCTCCGGATCTTCCGCGCCGAGCTGCGCCAGGAGATCGCGGAATCCCTTCCGGCGCTGTTCCTTGAAGGCGAGAGCGATGCGGTTCGCGCCATGCGCCGGCTCCTTGAGTTCGGCCACCGCGTTGACGAAGGGGCAGCCGCGGAAGAGGCCCGTCGCGATGGTGCGCTCCAGCCGCTCGAAGGTCGCCATGATCTGGTCGAATGGCGGCCGGTCCGACGGGGCCTGCGGCTTCAGGCGTCGCGACAGGTAGGCGACGATCAGATCGTCCTTGGAGGGGAAGTAGTTGTAGAGCGTGCGCTTGCTGATGCCGATCTCGGCAGCGATCGTGTCGACGCCGACCGCGCGGATGCCCTGCTCGTAGAACAGCCGGTCCGCCGTCTCGAGGATCCGCTCCGTCATCGCCGCCCTGCCGCTAGCCCGGCTCATCCTTGACCCCTCCGACGCTTTCTATAGGGTACACAGGTCTGTGTAACAAGGAGGGCGCGCATGACCGCGTTCGGCCAGCTCCGTCCCGTCATGCCGATCCTGCTCGGCGCCTCCCTCATGCTGAGCATCGGCATGGGCGTGCGCCAGAGCTTTGGTCTTGTCATGCCGTCGCTGACGCGCGACATCGCGCTCGACGTCGCCGACTTCGCCCTCGCCATGTCGGTCCAGAATCTCGCCTGGGGCTTCCTCCAGCCGGTGGCCGGCGCCTGGGCGACGCGGGTCGGCTTCCGGCCGGTCATGGTCTTGGGGTCGTTGTTCTACATCGCCGGGCTCGCCGTGTTCGCCGCGGCCGGCGGCTTGGCCACCGTGCTGCTGGGCGGTGGCGTACTGATCGGCGTGGCGCTCGCCTGTACCGCCTCGGCCATCTCGCTGGCCGTCGGTGCGCGGGCGGCGCCCCCGGCCCTGCGCAGCCTCGTGTTGGGCGGGATCACGGCGACCGGTTCGTTGGGCGCGGTGCTCGCCGCACCGCTCGGGCAGGTGCTGACCAGCGACTGGGGCTGGCGGGCAGGATTGTTGGGGTTTCTTGGCCTCGCCCTCGCGATGATCCCGGCTGCCTGGGTCGCGGGCCGCATCGATCGGGTGGGATTGCCCTCAGGTTCCCCGGGAGCTGGAGGCGCGACGACAGCAAGGACCGCCCTCGCAGCCGCCGGTCGCTCGGCGCCGTTCCTCGTGATGACGGGGGCCTACTTCGTCTGCGGCATGCAGCTCCTGTTCATCACCACGCACCTGCCGTCGTACCTCGCGATCTGCGGCATGGATCCGACGCTGGGCGCGCAGGCCCTGGCCGCCATCGCCGTGTTCAACGTGTTTGGGTCGCTGTTCTTCGGCTGGGCCGGCGGCCATTGGTCCAAGCTCGCGCTGCTGGGGGGCATCTACATCGCCCGCTCGCTGGTCCTCGCCTTCTACTTCGTCGCGCCGCCGACGCCGGCGACGACGCTGGTCTTCGCTTCCGCCATGGGCTTCCTGTGGCTCGGCGTCGGGCCGCTGGTGGCGGGCTCGGTGGCGGAGATGTTCGGCCTGCGCTGGCAGGCCATGATCCAGGGCGTGGCCTTCATGAGCCACCAGATCGGCAGTTTCGTCGGCGCGTTCGGCGGCGGCGTGCTGTTCGACGCGCTCGGATCATACGATCTTGCTTGGCGCCTTGGCGTCGCGATGGGCCTCGCGGCCGGCATCCTGCAGGTGACCTTCGCGCTCCTGCGTCCGCCACCTGCCGCACCGGATCCTATTCCGGCCTGAACTCCTGCTTGATCTCCTGCTTGCGCCACTTGAAGCGCAACTCCGCCAGTCCGACGCTCAGCACGTAGAAGACCGGCGTGAAGATCAGGCCGAAGATCGTGACGCCGATCATGCCCGAGAACACCGCCGTACCGAGCGACTGGCGCATCTCGGCGCCGGCGCCGCTGCTGATGACCAGCGGCACCACGCCCAGGATGAAGGCGAGCGACGTCATCAGGATGGGCCGCAGGCGCGTCTTCGAGGCCGTGACCGCGGCATCGAAGCGGTTCATCCCCTGCTCGTGGGCCTGCTTGGCGAACTCCACGATCAGGATCGCGTTCTTGGCGGCGAGGCCGACCAGCACGACGAGGCCGATCTCGACCAGGACATTGCGGTCGAGACCGCGGATGTTCACGCCGATCATCGCCGCGAGGATGCACATGGGCACGATCAGGATGACGGCGAGCGGCAGCAGCCAGCTCTCGTAGAGCGCCGCCAGCAGCAGGAAGACGAACAGCACGGCCAGGCCGAAGGCGAGGATCGCCGTATTGCCGGCCAGCTTCTCCTGCAGCGCGATCTCGGTCCATTCGAAGCCGAAGCCCGATGGCAGTACCTTCTCCGCCAGCCCTTCCATGGTGGCGATGCCCTGTCCCGATGAGAAGCCGCGCTGCAGGGCCACCTGCACCTCGGCGGCGGGATAGAGGTTGTATCGCGCCACGCGATAGGGGCCGGTGATGTCGTTGAAGGTCGCGACCGCGCCGATCGGCACCATCTCGCCGCTGACGCTGCGCGTCTTCAGGTTCTCGACGTCGCGCAGGGTGAGGCGGTACGGATTGTCCGCCTGCACGGTGACGCGGTAGGTGCGGCCGAGGATGTTGAAGTCGTTGACGTAGGCCGACCCCATGTAGGCCGACAGAGTCTCGAACACGCGCGCGATGGGAACGCCGAGCTGCTCCGCCTTGGTGCGGTCGATGTCTGCGAAGATCTGCGGCGTGCGCGTGTTGTAGAGCGTGAAGGCCTGGGTGAGGCCCGGTGCCTGTCCGGCCGCGCCGGCCAGCGCCCAGGTGGCGCCTTCCAGCGCCGTCAGCCCGCGCGAGGCGCGGTCCTGGACGTAGCCCTTGAGGCCGCCGCCGGTGCCGATGCCGGGGACCGAAGGCGGCTCCAGCACGAACACGAACGCTTCACGCAGCGCGAACATCTGGCCGCGCAGGTCGGCCAGGATCATGTCCTTCGTGATGCCCGGCCGTTCCTTGAACGGCTTCAGGGTGACGAAGATGACGCCGGTATTGGGGGCGTTGGTGAAGGTCGCGCCGTCGAAGCCGACGAACGAGACGGCGTTCGCCACGCCCGGCCGCGACATGATGATCTCGCTCGCCTTGCGCACCAGCGCGTCCGACCGCTCGAGCGTCGAGCCGGCCGGGAGCTGCATGGCAGCGATCAGGTACGAACGGTCGAGCTGCGGCACCAGGCCGGTCGGTGTCGAAACCAGCCGGTTCTGGGTGAGCGCCAGCAGGCCGGCGTAGATCACCAGCATGACGATACCCATGCGGATCAGCCGTGCCGTCCAGCGGCCGTAGAAGTTCGACAGCGCCTCGAAGCCGCGGTTGAAGTGGCCGAAGAACCAGTGGACCGGCCAGGCGAGGCGGTCCATCAGGCCGGGCTTCGACTTCTCGACATGCGACAGCGCATGCGTCTTCAGCAGCAGGGCCGCCATCGCGGGCGACAGCGTCAGCGACACGAAGGCCGAGATCGCCGTCGACGCGGCGATGGTGATGGCGAACTGCTTGTAGAAGGTACCCTGCAGGCCGGTGATGAAGGCGGTCGGCAGGAACACCGCGATCAGCACCAGCGAGATCGCGATCAGCGCGCCGCCGACCTCGTCCATGGTCTTGTGCGCCGCTTCCTTGGGCGACATGCCCTGCGTCAGGTAGCGCTCGACGTTCTCGACAACCACGATGGCGTCGTCGACCACGATGCCGATCGCCAGCACCAGGCCGAACAGGGACAGCGTGTTGAAGGAGATGCCGACCGCGGCCATCACCGCGAACGAGCCGATCAGCGAGACCGGGATGGCAAGGATCGGGATGATCGCGGCCCGCCACGTCTGCAGGAACAGGATCACGACGAATACGACCAGGATCACGGCCTCGAACAGCGTCGTGATGACGGCGTCGACCGAGGCCTGGATGAAGGTCGTGGGGTTGTAGACGATCGTGTAGTCGAGGCCGGACGGGAAGTTCTTCTTGAGCCGCTCCATCTCCGCGATGATCGCATCCGAGGTCGCGAGCGCGTTGGAACCCGGTCGCTGGAAGATGCCCAGCGCGGTCGCCGTCTTGTTGTTGAGGTAGGCGTTCAGCGTGTAGTCCTGCGCGCCCAGCTCGACCCGCGCGATGTCGCGCAGGCGAGTCACCGATCCGTCGGGCTCGGCGCGGATCACGATGTTCTCGAATTCCTCGGGCGAGCTGAGACGGCCCAGCGTGCGGACCGACAGGGTGAAACCGCCCGGCGACACGGCCGGCGCCTGGTTGACCGCGCCGGCGGCGACCTGAAGGTTGGCGGCGCGCAACGCCAGCACGACCTCGCCCGCGGTCAGGTTGCGCGCTGCGACCCGGGCCGGATCGAGCCAGACGCGCATCGAGTAGTCGCGACCGCCGAACACCAGCACGTTGCCGACGCCGTCGACGCGGGTCAGCACGTCCTTCACGTACAGGGTGGCGTAGTTGGAGATGTACTGCTGGTCGCGGCTGCCGTCCGGCGAGACCATGTGCACGACCATCATCAGGTCGGGGGAGGCCTTGCGCACCACGATGCCGAGCCGCTGCACGTCCTCGGGCAGGCGCGGCTGGGCGACGGCGACGCGGTTCTGGACCAGCACCTGCGCCTGGTCGATATCGACACCGGGCTTGAAGACGACGTTGATCGACAGCCGGCCGTCGCCGGTCGACTGCGACTCGATATAGAGCATGTCGTCGACGCCGTTGACCTCGAGCTCGATCGGGGTCGCCACCGTCTCGGCGATCACTTCGGCGGAAGCGCCGGGGTAGGTCGCCGTGATGTTCACCGTCGGCGGCGCGATCTCGGGATATTCCGCGACCGGGAGCCCGCGCTGGGCGATGAAGCCCACGATGACGATAATGACCGACAGGACCGACGCGAAGATCGGCCGGTCGATGAAGAAATGGGAAAAGCGCATGACGGGCCCTTACTTGGCCTTGGCGGTGATCTCGCCCTTCTGGGGCACGACCTTCGCGCCCGGCCGGACCATGGGATTGGCAAGGCCGTCGAGCACCACCTTGTCGGTGGGCGCGAGACCGGAACGGATCACGCGCAGGCCGTCTACCAGCGTGCCGAGCGTCACTGGCTTGGCCTGGACGACGCCGTCGTCGCCGACCGTGAACACGATCTTGCGCGCCTGGTCCGAGATCACGGCCGAGTCGGGGATCAGCAGCGCGTCGTACTCGCCGCCGAAGAGCTGCAGGCGGCCGAAGATGCCGGGCGTCAGCAGCTGGTCCTTGTTGTCGACGAGCGCGCGCACGCGGATCGTGCCCGACCGCGCGGTCATCGCGTTGTCGACGAAGTCCACCTTGCCGGTGCGCTTCCAGTCCGTTTCGTCGGACAGGCGGATGCGGACCGGGTTGGCGCCGTCGCGCGAGGAGGCGAGCGCTCCCGACAGGATAAGGCGGCTGTAGCGCAGGTGGTCGGCCTCGGAGATGTCGAAGACGAAGCGGATCGGATCGAGCGTGACGATGGTGGCCAGCAGCGTGGCGCCGGTCTGGCCGCCCGAGATCAGGTTGCCGGCATCGACCTTGCGGTCGGAGATGCGTCCGGCAATCGGCGCCGTGACGTTCGTCCATTCGAGGTTGAGCTGCGCATTGCGCAGCGCGGCCTCGGCCGACTTGAGCTGTGCCCGCGCCACGGCAAGACCCGACTTGCGGGAATCGTTCTCCGCCTCGGTGATGGTTCGCGACGCGATCAGCGAAGCGCCGCGGTTGACCTGCAGTTCCGCCAGTTCGACCTGGGCCTTGTTGCGCGCCACGTCGGCTTCGGCCGATTCGACGGCGATCTCGTAGGGACGCTTGTCGATGGTGAAAAGCGGGTCGCCGGCATTGACGAGCTGGCCGTCCCGGAAATTGATCTTGTCGATGAAGCCCGACACGCGCGCGCGCACCTCCACCGAGGCGACGGCTTCGAAGCGTCCGGAGTATTCGTCCCACTGGGTTACCCGGCGGGCGATTGGTTCCGCCACGGTGACCGGCATTGCGGGCGGCCCGCCCTGGGCCAATGCGTTGGTTGCCGCGAGCAGCGACGCGACGAAAAGAAGTCGACGGATAACGAACAAGAGAAGGCCCCCAGCGACAGCGAACGTGTCGCAAGCGCGAGATGTGGTTGCCATGACGCGCCAAGTCAATTGTCCCGGCGGTAAAGACGTCGTTTATGGCAGATGCTTGCGGTGCCGCTGCGCAATAGGCAGGCAAACGCGTGACGGAATTGACCGATTGCTAGCAAAATGACGGCATGATCGATGCGCGGCCGCCGGTTGTGATCTTCAATCCCGCTGCCAACAAGGGTGGTGCGGACCGCCGCTGGCCGGCCATCGAGGCGGCGTTGCACGCGCATGTCGGCAGGTTCGAGGTCATGGTCACGAACGGTCCGGGCCATGCCACCGCGCTGGCGCGAGCGGCCTTCGATGGAGGGTATCGCCGCATCGTTGCCGTGGGGGGCGACGGCACCATCAACGAGGCGATGAATGGCCTGCTCGATCCATTGGGCCGCCCGCGCGACGACGAGATCGTCCTTCATCCTGTTCCGGCCGGGACCGCCAACGAGCTGTGTCGTACGCTCGGTCTCCTGGGCCCTGTGCACCATGCCTGCCGAGCCGTGGCGAGTGGCTTCAAGAAACGTATCGACCTTGTCCATGTGACCTGTGAGGGTTTGGACGGCACGCCCGTCAGCCGGTTCGGGTACCTTCTCGTTTCGGTCGGCGCGGCGGCCGTGGCGAGCCATCTTGCGTCTCGCTCGTCATGGCTGAAGCGCCTCGGTGGCGTCGCCTATCTCCTCGCCAGCCCCGTCGTGGCGATGACATACCGCCATCGCGACGTCGAAATCGTCGTCGACGGTACCACCATGACATGTCGGTCCCAGTTCACCTGTCTGATCGGTAACGCAGGCAACGGGGGCGGGGGACTCGACCTCCTGCCCGGCGCGTGCCTCGACGATGGCGTGCTCGATCTGGTCGACCTGTCCGGTGCGTCCCGCGTCGAGATCCTTTTCGATCTCCTGCCCCGCCTCGTGAGAGGCACCCATATTCGCCATCCCAGGATACGCACGGCGCGAGGGCGGGTGTTCGACGTGAGGGCGGGGACCGAGGTGCTGGTCGACGTGGACGGAGAGACGGTCGGCCGACTTCCGTTGCGAGTGCGCGTCGTCCCTGGCTCCCTCCATGTCGGCGTGCCGGGGGAACCGGCGCCTCCCGTTCGCGTTAGCGCCTGATCGCGTTTCCCATGCCCTCGAATGCCCTGATCCGGCGCCTTGCCGCCGCCGCCCTCCTTCTGGCCGTGGTGTGCGGCGCGATCTATTGGTTTGCCTTGCGCGGCGAGCAGCCCAAAGCAGCGGTCGCGGCTCTGCCGCCTCCCGAGGTCGGCGTTTTCACCGTCGCCGCAGCCGATATCCCGCTCCCCCTCCAGTATCCGGGCCGCGTGGCCGGCTTCCGCGTTGTCGAAATCCGTGCGCAGGTCGGCGGCATTCTCATGAAACGAGAATTCGTCGACGGCGCGGCGGTCAAGGCGGGCGACGTCCTTTTCCGCATCGATCCTCGCTCTTTCGAGGCTTCGCTGGCCAGAGCCAAGGCGCAGGTGGCGCAGGCGCGCGCGGCGCTGACGCAGGCGGAAGAGAATTTCACCCGGGTCCAAGGTCTTGTCGCCCGCCAGGTGTCGGCACAGAAGACGCTGGAGGATGCGACCGCTGCGCGCGAGCAGGCACAGGCGGCGCTGCAATCGGCCCAGGCGGACGAGCGCACGGCCGAACTCAATCTCGAATACACGATCATCAAGGCGCCAATCTCCGGCGCGACCAGCATCGAACCCTCGCCGCCGGAAGGGACGCTGATCCAGGCGCAGCAGACCCTGCTCACCACCGTCACCCAGCTCGATCCCGCCTTCGTCTATTTCACCGTCACCGAGAGCGAGCTCCGGAACCTGCGCGAGATCAACGACAAGCGCGCCACGCCGCTGAAGCCGGAGGACGTGACCGTCCGCCTGCGATTCGGCGACGGTGTCGAATACCCGCAGGACGGCAAAGTCGATACCAGCTCGCAGGTGGTCGATCCGCGCACCGGCACGGTGCAGATCCGCGCCGTGTTCCCCAACCCGCAGGACGGGCTGCTGCCGGGCCAGTTCGTGCGCATCAACATCCTGGGCGTCACACTGCCCAACGCGATGCTGGTGCCGAAGACGGCCATCGTGCAGGGACCGCAAGGCGCGGCCGTCTATATCCTCGATGCCGGCGACACCGCGCAGTTGCGTCCGGTGAAGCTCGACCGCGAGCTGCCCCAGGGCTGGATCGTGGCCGAGGGGCTTAAGCCCGGAGACCGGATCGTCGCCGACGGCGTGATCCGCGTGCGGCCGGCGGCCAAGGTGAAAGCGGTGCCGTACACGGCGCCCAACGCCGGCGTCCGACCTTGATCTCCAAATTCTTCATCGACCGTCCGGTCTTCGCCAGCGTCCTCTCCATCGTGATCGTGCTGGCGGGACTGGTGGCGATGCGCGTCCTGCCGGTCGCGCAGTACCCCCAGATCGTGCCGCCCGACGTCGTCGTCACGGCAAACTATCCGGGCGCCACCGCGGAGACGATCTCGTCGACCGTCGCCGCCCCGCTGGAGCAGCAGATCAACGGCGTCGAGCGCATGATCTACATGCGCTCGACCTCGACAGGCTCCGGCACGATGAGCCTCACGATCAGCTTCGAGATCGGCACCGATCCCGACCAGAACGCGATCAACGTCAACAATCGCGTACAGCGCGCGCTGCCGCTGCTGCCGGCGGAAGTGACGCGCCAGGGCATCGTGGTCCAGAAACGCTCCTCGTCGATCCTGATGGTGATGGCCATGTCGTCGCCGGACCGGCGCTACGACACGGTGTTCATCAGCAACTATGCGCTGGTGAACGTGATCGACGAACTGCGCCGCCTGCCCGGCGTCGGCGACGCAGCCCTGTTCGGCGCCTCCGACTATTCGATGCGCATCTGGCTGCGGCCCGACAAGGTCGCCCAGTACAACCTGACGCCGGGCGACATCGCCGCGGCGGTGCGCGAGCAGAACTCGCAGTTCGCGGCTGGCCGCTTCGGCGAGGAGCCGATGAAGAACGCGCAGTCGTTCACCTATTCGGTGACGACGCCGACCCGCCTCGTCGATCCGCGGCAGTTCGAGAACATCATCATCCGCTCCGACGAGAAGGGCGGGGCGCTGCGCCTCAAGGACGTGGCGCGGGTCGAGCTCGGCGCGCTGACTTACGGCTTCTCCGCCACCTTCAACGGCGCGCCGGCCGTGCCGATCGGCGTGTACCTGCAGCCCGGCGCCAACGCCCTGCAGGTGGCGCAGGAGGTGCGGGAGGCGATGGACCGCATCTCCAAGCGTTTCCCCGAGGGGCTGCGCTACGACATCCCGTTCAACACCACGCGCTTCGTCGAGGTCTCGATCCACGAGGTGATCGTCACCTTCGTCGAGGCCATCGTGCTCGTCGTGCTGGTGGTGTTCCTGTTCCTGCAGAACGTGCGCGCGGTGCTGATCCCGGTGATCGCCATCCCGGTGTCGATCATCGGCACCTTCGCCGGCATGTATGCACTCGGTTTCTCGATCAACCTGCTCACCCTGTTCGGCCTGGTGCTGGCCATCGGCATCGTGGTCGACGACGCGATCGTGGTGCTGGAGAACGTCGAGCGCATCATGACGACGGAAGGCAAGCCGCCGCGCGAGGCCGCCATCCAGGCGATGCAGGAGGTGACGGGCCCGGTCATCGCCATCGTGCTCGTTCTGTGCGCGGTGTTCGTGCCGGTGTCCTTCCTCGGCGGCCTGGCAGGCGAACTCTACCGGCAGTTCGCCGTCACCATCTCCGTCTCGGTCGTCATCTCGGGCATCGTGGCGCTGACGCTCACGCCCGCCCTCGCGGCCCTGATCCTGAAGCCGGGCCATGCCGAGCCGTGGAAGCCGTTCCGCTGGTTCAACAGCGGCTTCTCCTGGATCGCCGACCGCTATGTCGGTGGCGTCTCTTTCCTGCTGAAGCGTGCCGTCGTCGGGCTCGTGCTGTTCGTCGCGATGATCGGCGGGCTGGTGCTGCTCTTCCAGCGCGTGCCGGGCGGTCTCGTGCCGAACGAGGACCAGGGTTACGTCTTCCTGGTGACGGCGCTGCCGCCCGCCGCCTCGCTGACCCGCACGCGCGACGTGACGGGCAAGGCGACCGAAGCGCTGATGCAGAATCCTGCCGTCGCCAACGTCGTCACCTTTTCGGGCTTCGACCTGCTGTCGAGCGCGCAGAAGACGAATTCCGGCATCTCCTTCGTGACGCTGAAGGACTGGTCCGAACGCAAGGACCCGGCGCAGGACGCCCGCAACCTCGCGCCGTCCTTCTCGGCGCTGAACGCCAATTTCCGCGACGGCGTCGTGATCGGCTTCAACCCGCCGCCCATCCAGGGCATGAGCACGACCGGCGGTTTCGAGTTCTACCTGCAGGACCGTTCGGGCGGGTCTCTGGCCGACCTGTCGGATGCAGCCAATAAAGTGGTCGCCGCCGCCGCCAACCGGCCGGAGCTGCGCGGCGTCTCGACGACCTTCACCACGGCGGTGCCGCAATACCGGATCGACGTCGACCGCGAGAAGGCCAAGGCGATTGGCATCCCGATCACCACCATCTTCGACACGATGCAGAGTTCGTTCGGCAGCCTCTACGTCAACGACTTCACGCTGTTCGGCCGCACCTACCGCGTCTCGCTGTCGTCGGAACCCGATTTCCGCGAGAAGCCGGACGATCTGCGCCACGTCTTCGTGCGTTCCGACAAGAACGTGATGGTGCCGCTCAACGAGCTGGTGACGGTGAGCCGCATCGTCGGTCCCGACACGGTCGACCGCTTCAATATCTTCCCCGCGGCCAAGATCCTGGGCGGGCCGGCGCCGGGCTATTCGTCGGGACAGGCCATCGCCGCCATACAACAGGTGGTCGCCGAGACCTTGCCCGCCGACTACACGATCGGCTGGACGGGTTCGGCCTACCAGGAGCTGCAGGCGGCCGGCACGGGCAACCTCGCCTTCGTGTTTGGCCTGGTCATGGTGTTCCTGATCCTGGCCGCCCAGTACGAGCGCTGGTCGCTGCCGGTCGCCGTCATCACGGCCGTACCCTTCGCGGTGTTCGGTGCCGTCCTCGCGGTCTGGCTGCGCGGTCTGGAGAACGACATCTATTTCCAGATCGGTCTCGTGACCCTGATCGGTCTCGCGGCGAAGAACGCCATCCTGATCGTCGAGTTCGCGGTCCAGAGGCACCAGCAGGGTCTGTCGGCCTACGATGCGGCGATCGAGGCGGCGCGGCTGCGCTTCCGTCCCATCGTCATGACCTCGCTGGCCTTCATCCTGGGCGTGCTGCCGCTGGCCACCAGCACCGGGGCGGGCTCGGCCAGCCGGCATTCGATCGGCACCGGCGTGATCGGTGGCATGCTGGCGGCGACCTTTGTCGCCATCCTGTTCGTGCCGCTCTTCTTCCGCCTCCTGACGCGCAGCAAGGCGCCCGCGAAGAAGGACGAGGCGCCGCAGGACGGTCCCTGAGCCGGCACGCGACAAGATCGCCCCGGCGATCCACATGCCGCCGCGATGCGTGCCGAGGCGGGGCGCTCTAGTATGCGCGCATGAAGAAGTTCGGCACGCCGCTCAAGCGGTCCTCGGTCAAGATGTTGCTGCTCGGCTCCGGCGAGCTCGGCAAGGAAGTCGCCATCGAGGCCATGCGCCTCGGCATCGAGGTCGTCGCCTGCGACCGCTACGAGGCCGCGCCGGCCATGCTGGTCGCCAACAGCGCCTATGTCTTCGACATGCGGGACGGCGCGGCGATGCGATATGTCGTGGAGACGGTGGAGCCCGATTTCATCGTGCCCGAGATCGAGGCGATCGCGACCGATACGCTGGTCGAGCTCGAGAAGGAGGGCTGGACGGTCATCCCGACGGCGCGCGCGGCCCGGCTCACCATGGATCGCCGGGGCATCCGCCAGCTCGCGGCCGAGAAGCTCAAGTTGCCGACCTCGCCCTATCGCTTCGCCGCCAGCCTCGACGAGTTGAAGGCCGGCGCCGGTGCGGTCGGCTTCCCCTGCTTCATCAAGCCCACCATGTCGTCGTCCGGCCACGGCCAGAGCGTCGCGCGCAAGCCGGCCGACCTGGCGCGGAGCTGGAAGACCGCGATGGAGGGCACGCGCGCCGACACCGGCCTCGTGATCGTCGAGGGCGCCATCGATTTCGACTACGAGATCACCCAGCTCACGGTGCGTCACGATGGTGGCTTCGCCTTCTGCGAACCGATCGGCCACATCCAGATCGACGGCGACTACCGCGAGAGCTGGCAGCCGCACGCGATGTCGAAGGCGGCGCTGCGGCAGGCACGCGCCATCGCGAAGAAGGTGGTGGACGAACTGTGCGGCGCCAAAGGCCGCGGCCTGTTCGGCGTCGAGCTGTTCGTGAAGGGCGACAAGGTCTGGTTCTCCGAACTGTCGCCCCGGCCGCACGACACCGGCATGGTGACGATGGTCTCGCAGGACATGAGCGAGATGGAGCTGCATGTCCGCGCCATCCTCGGCCTGCCGATCCCCGGCATCACGTGCCGTCCCGCCGCTTCCGTTCCGGTGCTGGGCGACGGAAACATCGCCGATCCGACCTACAGCGGCCTGCAGAAGGCGCTGGCCAAAGCCGGCACGTCGGTCCGCATCTTCGGCAAGCCCGAGGTGAAGGGCCATCGCCGCATGGCCGTTGCGTTGGCGACCGGCCGCACGGTGGCGGAAGCCCGCCGCAAGGCGAGGGACTCGGCCAGGCACCTCAAGGTCGGCTGAGGCGCGGTCGCTTCCGCCTCAGTGGCGGAAGTGGCGCATCCCGGTGAAGACCATCGCGAGGCCCTTCTCGTCGGCCGCGTCGATCACTTCCTTGTCGCGCATCGAGCCGCCCGGCTGGATGATCGCCGTCGCGCCCGCCTCGGCGGCGGCCAGCAGGCCGTCGGCGAAGGGGAAGAAGGCGTCGGAGGCGACGACGCTGCCGATGGCCGGGCTCTGGGCGAGCTTGGCCATCTCGCCGGACTCGGCGGCGCGGATCGCGGCGATGCGCGAGGAGTCGCGCCGGTTCATCTGGCCCGCGCCGACGCCCACCGTGGCGCCGTCCTTGGCATAGACGATGGCGTTCGACTTCACGTGCTTGCAGACGGTGAAGGCGAACAGCAGGTCGTCCAGCTCCCGGGCCGTCGGCGCACGCTTGGTCACGACCTTGAGGTCGCCCTTGCCGACATGGCCGTTGTCGCGTGTCTGGAAGAGGTACCCGCCCGCCACGCTCTTCAGCGTCATGCCGGCCGTCGTCGGGTCGGGCAGGGTGCCGGCCAGCAGCACGCGCACGTTCCTCTTGGTCGCGAGGATCGCAAGCGCCTCCGGCGTGGCGTCAGGCGCGATCACCACTTCTAGGAAGAGCTTCGACAGCGCTTCGGCCGTCTTCGCCTCCAGGGTGGTGTTGACCGCGACGATGCCGCCGAAGATCGACACCGGATCGCACGCATAGGCCTTGAGGTAGGCGTCGTACTGGTCCCTCGCGACCGCCACGCCGCACGGGTTGGCGTGCTTGATGACGACGACGGCGGGCTCCTTGAACTCGGCCACGCACTCGTAGGCCGCCTCGGTGTCGCCGATATTGTTGTAGGACAGCTCCTTGCCCTGGACGATGCGCGCCGTGGCGACGCCCGGCCGCTTGCTGCCGTCGGAATAGAACGCCGCCTTCTGGTGCGGGTTCTCGCCGTAGCGCAGCGTCTGCACGCGCTCGGCCGACAGCGTCAGCCGCTCGGGGAAGGTCTCGCCCTCCTGGCGCGCGAACCAGTTGGCGATGGCGGAATCGTAGGACGCGGTGCGGGCATAGGCCTTGGCGGCAAGCCGCCGGCGCAGCGCCAGCGTCGTCGCGCCCTTGTTGGCGGACAATTCCTCGAGCACGGCGCCGTAATCGTTCGGATCGACCAAGACCGTCACGAAATCGTGGTTCTTGGCCGAGGCGCGGATCAGCGCCGGGCCGCCGATGTCGATGTTCTCGACGCAGGTCGGGAAGTCGGCGCCGCGCGCCACCGTTGCCTCGAACGGGTAGAGGTTCACGACCACGAGATCGATGCCCGCGATCTTGTGGTCGCTCATTGCCTTCTTGTGACCCTCGTCGGTGCGGCGGGCGAGGATGCCGCCGTGGATGGAGGGCTGCAGCGTCTTCACGCGCCCGTCCATGATCTCGGGGAAGCCGGTATGGTCGCTCACCTCGACCACCGTGAGCCCGGCGTCGCGCAGCGCCTTGGCCGAACCCCCGGTCGACAGGATCTCGACCCCGTGCCCCGCCAGCGCCTTGCCCAGCTCGACCAGGCCCTCCTTGTCGGACACGGAGATCAGGGCACGCGCGACCTTGGCCAGGTCGGGCGTGGGCGAGGGGACGTACTGGGTGGCGGCGGACATGGCCGGTCTTTTAAACCCTGTCGCGGTGGCTCGCCAAGGCGGCCCGCCGCGCCAAAGGGGCGCGACGAGGGCTATGCGTCCGCTCCCTCCAGCACGCGGACGCGAAAGCCCTCCTTGTTCAGGGCCGCGACCAGTTCGGCGAAGTGGGTGCGGTCGCGGGTCTCGACCGTGACGTCGAGTTCGGTGGCCTTGGCGACCACGCCGAACAGGCGCTGGTGCTGGACCTCGACGATGTTGCCGCCCGAACGGCCGATCGCCGTGGCGACCCGCGCGAGCTGGCCGGGGGCGTCGCCGATCATCAGGCGGAGGCGGGCGATCCGGCCGTCGCGCACCAGGCCGCGCAGCAGCACCGAGGCGAGCAGGCGCGTGTCGATGTTGCCGCCGCTCAGGATCAGCCCGACCTTGCGTCCCGCGAAATGGCCGGGATTGGAGAGGAGAGCGGCCAGCCCGGTCGCGCCCGCGCCCTCGCTGACCGTCTTCTCGACCTCGATGAGCAGGGCGATGGCGCGTTCGATGGCGATCTCGTCGACGCTCACGACGCGGTCGAGCAGGGCGCGGCAGATTGCGAGCGGCGCCTGGCCGATGTCGCGCACCGCGATGCCTTCGGCGATAGTATCGCCGCCCGCCGTCACAGGCTCGCCGGCGAGCAGCTGCCGCATCGCCGAGTAGCCGGTCGATTCCACGCCGACCACCTTGAGGTCGGGCCTGAGGCCGCGCGCCGCGACGGCGCAGCCGGAGATCATGCCGCCACCGCCCACCGGCACGACCAGCGTGTCGATCTCGGGCGCGTCCTCCAGCATCTCCAGCGCGATCGTGCCCTGGCCCGCGATGATGCGCGGATCGTCGTAGGGATGGACGAAGACGAGCTTCTGCGCGTCGGCCAGGCGATGCGCCTCGGTCGCCGCCTCGGCCAGCGTGTCGCCGTGCAGGATGACCTGCGCGCCGTGCGCCCGCGTATGCGAGACCTTGGTGTTGGGCGTGAAGGCCGGCATGACGATGGTCGCCGGGATGCCGAGCCGGCCGGCATGACAGGCAACGCCCTGTGCGTGGTTGCCGGCCGACATGGCGATGACGCCGCGCCGGCGTTCCTCGTCGGTGAGCTGAAGCAGCGTGTTCAAAGCTCCGCGCTCCTTGAAGGAGGCGGTGAACTGGAGATTCTCGAACTTCACCCAAACGCCGGTCCCCGCGATGCGCGACAGCGTCTCGCTGTAGAGGCAGGGCGTGCGCACGACGGCGCCGGCGATGCGCGCGGCCGCGGCGCGCACGTCGGCGAGGGAGACGGGGAGGGTGTCGGCGACGGGGGCGTTCATGCGAATTTGCGGTCGAGCCAGTCGCGCGTGCGGTAGAGCGCGCCGATCAGCGGGAGGTAGAGAGAGGGATCGCCGTTGTAGAGCGGATGCTCGGGGAAGTCGCGGCCGTCGAAGGCGTTGACCGGCGCGTTGGAGCCGCCGGCGATCTTCTTCGCGGTTTGGGTGCCGAGATAGGTCATCATGGCGACGCCGCTGCCGTTGCAGGCGAGCAGATAGTGCATGCCGTCGTCCTGGCCCATGTGCGACATGGAATCGAGGGCGAAGGCCACGTTCCCCGTCCACACATGGGTGATGCGGATGCCCTTCAGCTGCGGGAAGCGGTCGATCATGTACTGGTAGAGGATCGGCGCGCTCACTTCCGGCGGCGCCGCGGTGAAGCGGGCGCGGCCGCCGAAGATCATGTGTTTGCCGTCGGGCGAGGGCCGGTAGTAGGTCAGCACCCGCTTGGTGTCGCCGATCGAGCGCTGCAGCGGGATCAGCTCCGTCGCCGGCATCGGCAGCGGTTCGGTGGCGATGATGTGGCTCGCGACCGGCACCACCCGCGTCTTCAGTCTCGGGGTCAGGTCGCCGGTGTAGCCGTTGGTCGCGATGACGACCTCCCGGCAGGCGATCGGGCCCTTGGCGGTCAGCACGCGCCAGCCGCTCCCCGTCTTCGCGTCCTTCGTCTTCTCGATGCGCTCGGCCTCGACCTCGCCGCACAGGACGGCGCCCTGGGCGTGCGCGGCGTTGAGCAGGCCCTTGTAGTAGAGCGCCGGGTGGAGATTGCCGCCGCTCCGCACGTACATGCCGCCGTAATAGTAGTCGGACGCCATCATCTCGCGCACTCGCTCGCGCGGGATCATCTCGGCGCCGACATTGGCGTACTTGTTGAACATCTCCACTTTCCGCGCCTGGTCGTCGTAGTGCTTCGGCGTCCAGGCGCCGGTGAAGCGGCCGTTGGCGATCAGGCCGCAGTCGATCTTCTCGCGGTGGATGATGTCGATCAGCGTCTGCAGCGAATCCGCGCCGCTGCCCAGGAACGCCGCCTTGTTGGCTTCGAACTCGGCCTCGACCTTCGGGTTCTTGCCGCCCAGCCCCTTGGCGATGTTGGTGCCCCCGGAGAGCATGCCGCCGTTGCGCGTCGAGGCGCCGATGCCGAACACGCCGCGCTCCAGCACCACGCAGTCGATGCCGTTGCGCCGCAGTTCCAGCGCGGTCGAGAGCCCGCCATAGCCGGCGCCCACGATCACGACGTCGGTGCGCGCCGGCGGGTCGACGCTCAACGCGTTGTTGGGCGTCCACGCCTCCCACCACCAGGGCTGCGCCTTGAAGTCGGGATGGAAGATGTCGGCTTTGGTCATGGAGTGGTCCTGGTGCGCTGGGGTCGCGGCCGGCGCAGCAAGCGGCGGGCCATGGTGCGGGTCGGCCGCGAAGGACCGGCGCCGACGGGCGGGCGCTAGAAGTCGGTCACCTTGCCGTTGAACTGCCAGTCGCCGTAGCGCGTCGGCTCGGGGCCGGGCGGGCCGCCGATCTCCTCGACCTGCCTGATCAGGGCCTGGGGATCGGGCTTCGGCGTCTCGGGCGCGGCGGGGGTGGCCGATTCGGCCTCTTTCGCCGGCTCGGCGGGTGTCGCGGCCGGCGCCGGCGGCGTGGGGTCAGCTCTGTCGCTCATGGCCGCATGATGCGCCGCCTCACCTTGATTCGCCACAGTTGCGGACCATCTTTCCGGCCATGAACTACTTCAAGACTGCCCTCCTTCTGGCCGCGCTCACGGGCTTCGTGCTCGTCGCCGGCTACCTGCTGGGCGGCCAATCCGGCCTCGTCATCGCCCTCTTCGCGGCGCTGGGCATGAACCTGTTCGCCTACTGGAACAGCGACAAGATGGTCCTGCGCATGGCGAACGCCCAGGAGGTCGGGCCCCAGAACGCCCCCGAATTCTACGGCATCGTCCAGCAACTGGCCCAGCAGGCCGGCCTGCCGATGCCGCGCGTCTACCTGATCGACGAGGAGCAGCCGAACGCCTTCGCGACCGGCCGCGATCCCGAGCACGCCGCCGTCGCTGCGACGACCGGCCTGCTGCGCCATCTCAGCCGCGAAGAGATCGCGGGCGTGATGGCGCACGAGCTGGCGCACGTCCGTCACCGCGACACGCTGATCATGACCGTGGCCGCGACCCTGTCGGGCGCCATCGGCATGCTGGCGAGCTTCGGCGGCATGATGGGCGGCGGCCGCGACTCCGATGGCCGGCCGCTGGTCAATCCGATCGTCGCCATCGCTGCGATGATCCTGGCGCCGCTGGCCGCCATGCTGGTGCAGATGGCGATTAGCCGCGGCCGCGAATACGAGGCCGACCGCATGGGCGCCGAGATCTGCGGCCAGCCGGGCTGGCTCGCCTCGGCGCTGGCCAAGCTCCACGCCGGCACGCAGCAGATCCACAACACGGCGGCCGAGCGCAACCCGGCAACGGCGCACATGTACATCGCCAACCCGCTCGCCGCGGCCGGCGGCATGTCGAGCCTATTCTCGACCCATCCGCCGATGGAGGAGCGCATCGCGCGCCTGCAGGCGATGGCCGGCCGGGGCGCCTCGCAGGGCTGGAGCCGCTCCGCCGCCGCCCCCTCGCGTGGCCCGTGGACCAACCCGGCCCCGCAGGCGCCGCGCCGCGGCCCATGGGGCTGACCGCGGTGGGCTGAATGCCCTGCCACGGAACCTGAAATGAAGAAGGGCGGCCCTCGGGGCCGCCCTTTTCCTTTCGTACCGTGGCGTTCAGGCCCCGGGCGGCAGCGCCGCCGGCTCCTCGCCGAGATCGACGGCGAGGATGCGTTCGCCGCGGCGGCTGATTGCCGTGGTCGAGGTGTCGATCTCGCGCAGGTCCTTCTCGGTCTGCGCGAAGTGCTTCTTCAGATTGTCGACCCGGTCGTCGAGCCGCTTCACGTCGCCCAGCAGCAGCCCGACCGTCTTCTGGATCTCGCCGGCCTGCTCGCGCATGCGCACGTCCTTCAGGACGGCGCGCACCGTGTTCAGGGTCGCCATCATGGTGGTCGGCGACACGATCCACACCCGCGCCTTGTAGGATTCCTCCACCAGGCCGGTGAAGTTGGCGTGCAGCTCGGCGTAGACGGCTTCCGAGGGCAGGAACATCAGCGCCGATTCGGCGGTCTCGCCGGGCACGATGTACTTGGCGCGGATGTCTCCGATGTGCTTGCGGATCGCCTGCTGGAAAGCGCGCTGCGCCGCCAGCAGCGCTGCACCGTCGCCCGCGGGGACCGCCCGCAGGAGGCTGTAGCTCTCCAGCGGGAACTTGGCGTCGATGGCGATCGGGCCCGGCGGATTGGGCAGCCGGAGCAGGCAGTCGGCGCGGACGCCGGTCGAGAGCGTCTCCTGGAAGGCGTAGGCCGAGGGCGGCAGGGCGCTCTGCACCAGATCGTTGAGCTGGACCTCGCCGAAGGCGCCGCGGGCCTGCTTGTTGGACAGGACTTCCTGCAGGCTCACGACCTGGGTCGAGAGCTCGCCGATCTTCTTCTGCGCCTCGTCGATGCGCGCCAGCCGCTCGCGCAGGTCGGTGACGATCTGGCCGGTCGCCTTCTCGGTGCGGTCGAGCCGTTCGGCCACCACCTTCGACAATGCCTGCTCCTGTTCGCGCAGCGAGCGTTCGACCCGCTGCACCGTCTCCGCCTGCTGGCTGAGCGCCAGCGCAAGCTGCTGCTGCATGCGCTGCTCGGCCTCGCGGTTGCCGCCACCCTGCCGCAACAGCACGATGGCCAAGAGGGCGGCCAGGAGGGCGGCCAGGACCGCCAGGCCGGCGAGGAGGAGGAGCGTCGTCGTGTCCATCTCCGGGCTTATAATCCGCCGCCTCGACAAGCGCACGGCCGGCCGGTAAGCCAGACGCCGCCATGCCTCCCAAATACCATCCCCCGGCGCACGATCCGGACGTCTGGCTGTTCGACCTCGACAACACGCTCTATCCGGCGGGCTGCAACCTGTTCGCCCAGATCGACGTGCGTATCGGACGCTACATCGCCGACTGGCTGAAGGTGACGCCGGAAGAGGCGCGGGTCGTGCAGAAGCAGTACTGGCGCGACCACGGCACCTCGATGCGCGGGATGATGACCCTGCATGGCGTCGATCCGAAGCACTACCTCGATTACGTCCACGACATCGACTACGCGCCGGTGCTGGCCAATCCCGCGCTGGAGCAGGCGCTGGCGGCGCTGCCCGGGCGCAAGCTCATCTTCACGGCGGGCGACGTGCCGCATGCCGAGCGCGTCATGGAGCGGCTGGGCGTCGCCCATCATTTCGAGGCGATCTTCGACATCGCAGCAGGCGACTACTGGCCCAAGCCGCACAAGCAGATCTACGAGAAGCTGGTGAAGAAGCACGACGTCGATCCGACGCGTGCGGCCTTCGCCGACGACATCTCGGTCAACCTCAAGCCGGCCGCCGATATGGGCATGCGCACCGTGTGGATCCGCACGGACGAAAGCGTGAAGCGCGCGGCCGACACCGATCTCAGCCACATCCACCACCAGACCGAGGACCTCGCGACATGGCTCTCGCACTGGCTGGCCGAAAGGAACGTCAAGAAATGAAGATCCTGATCCTCGGCGCCGGCGCGGTCGGCGGCTACTGGGGCGCGCGCCTGACGCAGGCCGGCAGCGACGTCACCTTCCTGCTGCGCGAGAAGCGCGCCGCTAAGGTGCGCAAGGAGGGGCTCGTGGTGAAGAGCCCGAAGGGCGATGCCGTGGTGCCCGTGAAGGTCGTGACGAACGGCGGCGAGGGCGGGCCCTACGACGTCGTGATCCTGGCCTGCAAGGCGTACGACCTCGACTCCGCGATGGAATCCATCGCGCCGGCGGTCGGACCGGACACGGTCATCGTGCCGATGTTGAACGGCCTCGCCCATTTCGCCACGCTCGACAGCAAGTTCGGCGCGGCGCGGGTTGCAGGCGGCCTCGCGCGCATCTCCGGCATGCTGGGCCCCGATGGCGAGATCCTGCACAGCGGCGCCTCGGGCGTGTCGTTCGGCGAACGCGACGGCAAGCCTGCCCGCAAAGCGCTGGTCGAGCTCGACGCGGCCTCGCGGAAGGCCGGCATCGACGGCGGCCTGAACGACAACATCAACCAGGATCTGTGGGACAAGTGGATCATGCTGTCGACCATCGCCGGCATGTGCGCCTCGATGCGCGGCACGATCGGCGACATCATGGAGAGCGAGGACGGCGCGGCGATCGTCGCCGAGACGCTGGAAGAGAGCCGCAAGGTCGCCGTGGCCGAGGGCCAGGCGCCGAGCGAAAAGGTCGTCGCCAACCTGAAAGGCATGCTGACGGCCAAGGGCTCCAAGGCCGTGGCCTCGATCCTTGGCGACATGGAGAAGCACGGCGCGGCCGAGGGCAAGCAGATCGTCGGCGACATGCTCGCGCGCGCGCGCAAGCACGGCATCGCCGCGCCGAACCTGCGCTATGCCTATGCCCATCTGCAGACCTACGAAGCGCGCCGCGCCCGCGGCGGTCTGAAATAGCTTCCCGAGACCTGACACGGAAACCGTCATGAAAATCCTGATCCTCGGTGCCGGTGCGATCGGCGGCTATGTCGGCGGGCGGCTGCAGCAGAGCGGCGCCGACGTGACGTTCCTCGTGCGCGCCGGTCGCAACGAGGCGCTGAAACGCGACGGACTCGTGATCAAGAGCACCAAGGGCGACATCACCCAGGAGGTGAAGACCGTCACGAGCGGCGCCGAAGGCGGCCCGTACGATGTCGTCGTGCTGACCTGCAAGGCCTACGATCTCGAGTCGGCGATGGACGCGATCGCCCCGGCCGTCGGCCCCGGCACCATGATCGTCCCGCTGCTGAATGGCATGCGCCATCTCGAGGCGCTCGACGCGCGTTTCGGCGCCGAGAAGGTGGTGGGTGGCCTCGCGCGCATCGGTGTCGCCATGGACGGGCAGGGCCACATCCTGCACACCAGCCCTTTCGCGGTGATCTCGTTCGGCGAACGCGACGGCAAGGCGCCGCGCCAGGCGCTGACGGAACTCGACGCCGCGATCAAGGCGTCGGGCATCGATGGCGGCCTGAACGCCAACATCGTCCAGGACCTCTGGGACAAGTGGATCATGCTGTGCACGCTGGCCGCCCTGTGCTGCCTGATGCGCGGCTCTTCCGGCGACGTGCTCGAAGCCGACGAGGGGCTCGCCATCGTGCTGGAGACGGTCGAAGAGGGCCGCAAGGTCGGCGCCGCGGCCGGCCACGATCCCGGCGAGAAGGGCATCGCGACCATCCGCTCCTTCCTCACCGTGAAGGGCTCGAGGTTCACCGCCTCCATGCTGCACGATCTGGAGAAGGGCGCGATGGTCGAGGCCGACCATATCGTGGGCGACATGATCGCGCGCGCGAAGCAGGCCGGCATCGCGACGCCGAACCTGCGCCTGGCCTATGCGCACCTGCAGGTCTATCTCGCCCGGCGCGCACGCAAGCTGGCGAAATAAGCAAGTCAGAAGAGTCGGGACGGCGGGCTTGAACGGGGACGCTTTGCGGCCTACGTCTTGGGTATGAACTCTCCGGCCGTCCTCTTCAGCGTGCCGCGGCGGAACCATCCGGCCGCGAAAGCGTAATCCCCGAGCCGGAACCCGTGTCCCGGTATCGGGGGCACGTCGATCGCATTTTGGCGATCCCTATCCGATCCCGTATTTCTCCACGTCGTCTCAAACCATTGCAGGAGCCCCATGATGCCTGCCCTCGCGCGCAACCGCTCTGTTCCCAACATCGTCGTCAGCACCGCCGACTACGAACGGCTGACCGACCTCGCGACCGCGTCGCTCGAGCGTCTGCCCGACGTGGCGGAGGAGCTGCTGAACGAGATGGAGCGCGCCAAGGTGGTGGGCGAGGATGCGGTGCCCGACGATGTCGTGCGCATGGGCTCGAAAGTGACCTTCCGCACCGACGATGGTCGCCAACTCACCGAGACGCTGGTCTATCCGACCGAGGAAGACAGCGACGCGCACAAACTGTCGGTGATGACCCCGGTGGGCGCGGCGCTGATCGGCCTGGCCGAGGGCCAGTCGATCTCGTGGACGGCCCGCGACGGCCGCAAGCACAAGCTCACGGTCGCGAAGGTCGCGCGCTGAGCGTTCGCCGTGCCTGCGCTACGGCTTGTAGCGCAGCAAGGCGGCACCGAAGCCGATGAAGACGAGGCCGCTGGCGCGATTGAGCCGCCGGCGCCACGTCCCGTGCATCAGCCTGTCCGCCAGCTTGCGGCCGGACAGCGCATAGATCGAATAGAACAGCAGCTCGATCCCGAGGAACGTGGCGACCATGATTCCGAACTGTATGCCCCATGGCCGGGCGGGATCGATGAATTGCGGGAAGAACGCCGCGGCGAACACCAGCAGCTTGGGATTGCTGATCCCGACCAGGAAGCCGCCGCGGAACAGCGAGAGCTTATTCGCGCGGGCTGGAACGAGCGGGGCGGCCGCCGCATCGACCGGCTCGCGCCAAAGCTGGATGCCGAGCCACGCCAGATAGGCGGCACCTGCGATCTTGAGCACGTCGAACGCGCCCGGCAGCGTCAGCAGGAGCGCGCTCAGGCCTGCCGCCGAGGCGGTCAGCATCAGCAGCAGGGCGACGAGGCACCCGGCCGTCGCCACGAAGGCGGGGCCGAGGCCGAACCGCATGCTGCGCGTCGTGACGTGGAGGACGTTGGGACCGGGGGTGCAGGAGATCAGCACCACCGCGCCCACGAACAGCCACCACGTCTCGAGCGCCATCGCGTTCGTCCGATGGTTCAGCGGCGGCTGCTGAGCGCGCCGTAGGCCGCCAGCGCAGCGTGGTTCACGAGGTCGCTGACCGTTGCCCCCATCTGCACGATCTGCACCGGCTTCTGCATGCCGTCGATCACCGGGCCGATCACCGTCACGCCGCCCAGCGACTGCATGAGTCGCGAGGAGATGTGGGCCGAGTGGAGGCCCGGCATCACCAGCACGTTGGCCGGTCCGGTGAGGCGGGTGAACGGATAGGTCGATTTCAGGAGCTCGTAGTCGAGCGCCATGTCGGCCTGCATCTCGCCGTCATACTCGAAGTCGACCTCCTCCGCGTCGAGCAGGCGGATCGCCTTGCGGATGCGGTCGATGCGCTCGATCTCGCGGCTCCCGAAGTTGGAGAAGCTCAGGAACGCGATGCGCGGCTCGTGGCCCATGATGCGCGCGTTCTTGGCCATCTGCTTGGCGATGGTCGCAAGCTGCTCGGGGCTCGGCGTCTCGTTGATCGAGGTGTCGCCGAGGAACACCGTCCCTTGGCGCGACACCACGATCGAGTAGCCCATCGGCACCTTGTTGGGCTCGATGTTGATGACGCGCTTCACGTCGGAGAAGCACTCCGGGAAGCGGCGGGTGATGCCCGTGACCATGCCGTCGGCATCGCCCAGCGCCACCATGCAGGCGCCGAACACGTTGCGGCCCTGGTTGACCATGCGCTGCACGTCGCGGCGCAAGAAGCCGTCGCGCTGCAGGCGGCGATAGACATGGTCCGTATAGGGCGCGTTCTTGGTCGACAGCCGGGCGTTGTGGATCTCCATGCCGTCGGTGTTGGTGATGCCGAGAGACTTCATCGTCTCGCGGATCAGCTCCTCGCGGCCGATCAGGATCGGCGTGCCGTAGCCGTTGTCGCGGAACACCACGGCGGCGCGGATCGTGCGCTCCTCCTCGCCCTCGGCGAAGACGATGCGCTGCGGATTGGCCTTCACCTGCTCGAACAGGCTCTGCAGCCAGTGGCTGGTCGGGTCGAGGCGGCCGCTGAGGCTGCGCTTGTACTCCGCCATGTCGGTAATCTTCTTCTTGGCCACGCCCGACTCCATCGCCGCCTTGGCGACGGCGACGGAGACCTCGACGATCAGGCGCGGATCGAACGGCACCGGCACGACATATTCGGGCCCGTAGCGCAGGCGACGGCCGGAATAGGCGCGGTCGACCTCGTCGGGCACGTCCTCGCGGGCGAGCTTGGCCAGCGCCTCGGCGGCGGCAATCTTCATTTCCTCGTTGATCGTCGTGGCCCGCACGTCCAGCGCGCCGCGGAAGATGTAGGGGAAGCCCAGCACGTTGTTGATCTGGTTGGCGTAGTCGCTGCGGCCGGTCGCGATGATCGCGTCGGCGCGCACCGACTTCACGTCCTCGGGCGTGATCTCCGGGTCCGGGTTGGCCATGGCGAAGATGATCGGCTTCGCGGCCATCGACTGGACCATCTCCTTGGTCACCGCGCCCTTGACCGAGAGGCCGAAGAACACGTCGGCGCCCTTCATGGCGTCCTCCAGCGTGCGCGCCTCGGTGCGCACGGCGTGGGCGCTCTTCCACTGGTTCATGCCCTCGGTGCGGCCCTGGTAGATGACGCCCTTGGTATCGCACAGGATGGCGTTCTCGTGCGGCAGGCCCATCGCCTTGACCAGCTCGATGCAGGCGATCGACGCGGCGCCGGCGCCGTTCACCACCATCTTCACGTCCTTGATGTCGCGGCCGGTGAGCTGCAGCGCATTGATCAGGCCGGCCGCGGACACGATGGCCGTGCCGTGCTGGTCGTCGTGGAAGATCGGGATATCCATCAATTCGCGCAGGCGCTGCTCGATGATGAAGCACTCCGGCGCCTTGATGTCCTCGAGGTTGATGCCGCCGAAGGTCGGGCCGAGATAGCGGACACAGTTCACGAACTGGTCGACGTCCTTGGTGTCGACCTCGAGGTCGATGCAGTCGACGTCGGCGAACCGCTTGAACAGGACGGCCTTGCCTTCCATCACCGGCTTGCCGCCCAGCGCGCCGAGGTCGCCGAGGCCGAGCACCGCGGTGCCGTTGGAGATCACCGCCACCAGATTGCCCTTGGCGGTGTAGTCGTAGGCGGTATCCGGATCCCGTGCGATCTCCAGGCAGGGCGCCGCGACACCGGGGGAGTAGGCCAGCGCCAGGTCGCGCTGCGTGACCAGCGACTTGGTGGCGATGATCTCGATCTTGCCCGGCCGGCCGGTGCGATGCATCACCAGCGAATCGGCGTCGAGGTCGCCCATTTCATTGACCATTGCTTCCGAGCTCGTGCTCGCCATACGTCTCTCTCCCGGTTGAGGCGGCATATTGGCGGCAATCCAAGTCGCGTGCCAGCATGCCGTCCCGCGCTGCAACGCGGCCCGCCTGCCCGCCGGTCCGCCACGAATCGTCGGGCGCCGTTATCGGCGGGCAAGTGTCTTTCCGTCCACCTCTCGTCCACATGGAAGCGGGGGTTGCCTGTGCTAGACCGGGCGCCAGCCGAGGAACCCAGTGCCCGACAGCGCCGCCATCCCCGCCCAGATCCCTGCCGATGCCACGCCGATGATGCGTCAGTACCTGACCATCAAGGCGGCGCATCCCGATCATCTGGTGTTCTACCGGATGGGCGATTTCTACGAATTGTTCTTCGACGATGCGGTGAAGGCCGCGGCGGCGCTCGACATCGCGCTGACCAAGCGGGGCCAGCATCTCGGCGAGGATATCCGGATGTGTGGCGTGCCGGTGCACAGCCACGAGGCCTACCTGTCCCGCCTGATCCGCCAGGGCTTCAAAGTCGCAGTGTGCGAGCAGGTAGAGGATCCGGCCGAGGCCAAGAAACGCGGCGCCAAATCCGTGGTCGAGCGTGCCGTCGTGCGTGTCATTACGCCCGGCACGCTGACCGAGGACGCGCTGCTCGATGCGCGCAGCCACAATTACCTCGCCGCGCTGGCGGAGGCGCAGGGCGAGCTGGCGCTGGGCTGGCTCGATCTTTCGACCGCCGATTTCGCCGCCCAGCCGCTGCTGCCCGGCCAGCTTGCCGCCGCGCTGGCCCGCCTCGCGCCGGGCGAGCTTCTGGTGCCCGACAGGCTGCTTGCCCGCGAAACGATCAAGACCTTGCTGGAGGAGTGGAACGACGTCCTCACGCCGCTGCCCTCGGCGCGTTTCGACAGCGACAATGCCCGCAAGCGGCTTCAGGCGGCCTTCAATGTCGCGGCGCTCGACAGTTTCGGCGCCTTCTCGCGCGCCGAAATCGCCGCCTGCGGCGCACTGCTCGATTACGTGGAGCTCACCCAGGCCGGCAAGCGGCCGGCGCTGGCGCCGCCGCGGCGCGAGCGCGCCGACGGCACGATGGAGATCGACCCGGCGACGCGGCGCAACCTCGAACTGGTGAAGAGCCTCGACGGCCGCCGCGACGGCAGCCTGCTCGCCACCATCGACCGCACGCTCACCGGCCCCGGTGCCCGCCTGCTGGCCGAGCGGATCTCCGCGCCGCTCACGGAACGGGCCGAGATCGAGCGCCGGCTCGACCTCGTGCAGCTCTTCGTCGAGCGGCCCGCGGTGCGCGAGCGGGTGCGCGAGGCGCTGCGCCGCACGCCGGACCTCGAACGCGCCCTGCAGCGGCTCTCGGTCGGCCGCGGCGGTCCGCGCGACCTTGCCGCGCTGCGCGACGGGCTGACGTCGGGCGAGGCCCTGGCGGAGTCGCTGCGCGCCGAGCCCGAGGCGCTGGCTCCGCCGCCCGCGCCGCTGGCCGCCATCGTCGCGGCCTGCACCGGCCACGGCGCCACCGTGAAGATTTTGGCCGAGGCGCTGGTCGACGAGCCGCCTTTGCTGGCGCGCGACGGCGGCTTCGTGCGCCAGGGCCATCGCCCCGAACTCGACGAGCAGCGCACGCTGCGCGACGACAGCCGCAAGACGGTGGCGGCACTGGAGGCCAAGTACCGGGCGGCGTCCGGCGTCGCCTCGCTCAAGATCCGCCACAACAACATGATCGGCTACCACATCGAGGTGACGGCCACGCACGCCGACAAGCTCGATCTCGCCGCGCTGGGCTTCACACGCCGGCAGTCGATGTCGAACGCGACGCGCTATAGCACGGCCGAGCTGGCCGACCTGGAGACGCGCATCGGCCGCGCCGCCGACCAGGCGCTGGCGCTCGAACTGGCGATCTTCGACGGGCTGGTGGCGGGCATCGTGGCGGCCTCGTCGGCCATTGCCGCGGCGGCCCGCGCGCTCGCCGCCCTCGACGTCGCCGCGGCCCTGGCCGAGCTCGCGGCCGCCAGCGACCATGTCCGGCCGGTCCTCGTCGACGAACCCGCCTTCGCGGTCGAGGGCGGGCGACATCCCGTCGTCGAGGCGGCGCTGGCGCGCCAGGGCGGCGCGGGCTTCGTGCCGAACGATTGCGACCTCGGCGCCGGGCGGCGGCTGTGGCTGCTGACCGGTCCCAACATGGCCGGCAAGTCGACCTTCCTGCGCCAGAACGCGCTGATCGCGGTGATGGCGCAGGCCGGCGCCTTCGTGCCGGCGCGCAAGGCGACGATCGGCATCGTCGACCGGCTGTTCAGCCGCGTCGGGGCGGCCGACGACCTCGCGCGCGGCCGCTCGACCTTCATGGTCGAGATGGTCGAAACGGCGGCCATCCTGAACCAGGCCACCGCGCACAGCCTCGTCATCCTCGACGAGATCGGCCGCGGCACGGCGACCTTCGACGGCCTGTCGATCGCGTGGGCGACGCTCGAGCATCTGCACGACATCAACAAGTGCCGCGCGCTGTTCGCCACGCACTATCACGAGTTGGGCGCGCTGAAGGAGCGGCTGAGCGCGCTCGCGCCCTACACGATGCGCGTGAAGGAGTGGCAGAACGAGGTCGTGTTCCTGCACGAGGTCGCGCCTGGCGCCGCCGACCGTTCGTACGGCATCCACGTCGCCCAGCTCGCCGGCCTGCCCGCCGCCGTCGTGTCGCGCGCCGAGGAGGTGCTGGCCGCGCTGGAGAAGGGCGAGCAGTCGGGTGCCGTCACCAGGCTGGCCGACGACCTGCCGCTGTTTGCTTCGGCCCCGGCGCGTCCCTCGAGCGGCGCGGCGAAGACAAAGGAATCCGAGGTCGAGAAAGCGCTGGCCGCCCTCAATCCCGACGAGCTGTCGCCGCGCGAGGCGCTCGACGCGCTGTATGCCTTGCGCGAGCGCCTGCCGCGCGACTGATCAGGCCGCGGCCTCGGGCAATGGTTCGGGTTGCCAGCCGGTGCGGACGGCAAACAGGCGGGCGATGCCATAGGCCATCAGGTAGAGCGCGAGCAGATCGACGATCGTCGCGACGATCTCCACAGCGATGAAAAGCGCCTGGGGCGCCTGCTGCAACAGCGTGGTCGCCAGCACAGCGACGAGCGGGCCGACAAGGGCGATGAGCGTGCAGAGCAAGGCCAGTCCGACGAGCGGCGCGCGCACCGCGCGGGCTTGGCGGAAGGCGTCGCCTACGCTCCAGCCCGCTCCCGCGATGCCTGCGGGCAGGAACAGGAAGAAGCGCGCGAAAAGCAGCGTCGCGAGGATCGTCGCCGCCGCGACGCAGGCATAGGACAGCATCATCGCGCGGTCGAGCGGGCTCTCCGCGAGCCTCGGCGCCAGCACGGAGATCAGGAACAGGCTGCCCAGCAGCACGACGAGCCCATAGGCGAAGCCGAAGGCCCAGAAGCCGAGGCGCGGATGCGACAGACGGCGTCCTTCGGGGCTGCGGCCAAGCGTGCGCGCGCGCGCCTTCCAGTCCGGGAACATCGCGACCTTCAGCCACTGGTCGAAGGCCAGGATGTACATCGCGGCCACGACGCCCGCGCCGCCGCCCTGGATCACGGTCTTGGCGAACACGATGGCTGCCACCGCCAGCGCCGCATAGAACCAGAAGCCGCGCTGATGCCAGGACCAGTGCGCGAAGCCGTCGCGCAGAAGCGTGCCGACCGACGGCGGTGCGACGGCGGGCGATGTCGGTTCCGGCGTCATCGGGGATCGCTCAGGCAAATGCCTTGCGCGCCAGCGCCGCGCCTTCCGCGAGCGCCCGCAGCTTGCCGTAGGCGGTCGCCATCGTCATGGGCGCCATGCCGCAATTGGTGCAGGCCTGGATGCGCTCGGGATCGACGAACTCGGTCGCGAGCTTCAGGGTCGCGGCGACCTGCTCGGGCGTCTCGACCTTGTCGGAGGCGACATTGATGGCGCCGACCAGCACGGTCTTGGTCTTCAGGAGCTTCATCAGCTCGGGCGGCACGTGGCTGTCGCGGCATTCCAGCGAGACCTGCTGGATCGAGCTGCGGTCGAGCGCCGGGAAGGTTTCTTCGTACTGACGCCAGCTCTCGCCCAGCGTCTCCTTCCACTTGTTGTTGGCCTCGATGCCGTAGCCGTAGCAGATATGCACGGCGGTCGTGCACTTCAGACCCTCGGCCGCCTTCTCCAGCGCCGGCACGCCCCAGTCCACCGTTTCCTTGAGGTAGACGTTGAAGGCGGGCTCGTCGAACTGCACGACGTCGACGCCGAGCGCCTCGAGGTCCTTGGCTTCCTGGTTCAGCAGCTCGGCGAAGGCGAAAGCCATCTTCACGCGGTCGCCGTAATACCCGTCGGCCAGCGTGTCGATCAGCGTCATCGGGCCGGGCAGGGTGAATTTGAGCTTGCGCGAGCTCGCGGCGCGGGCGATCCGCGCCTCGCGTTCGTGCACGAACTTGCGGCGCTTCAGCACCGACGTGACGGTCGGGCAATCGGCGTCGTAGCGGTTGTTGCGGATGCCCATGCGGACCTTCTTGTCGAAGTCGACGCCGTCGACCTCGGCCAGGAAGCCATGCACGAAATGCTGCCGCGCCTGCTCGCCGTCGCTCACGATGTCGAGGCCGGCCTCCTCCTGACGCCGGATCGCGAGGAACGTCGCGTCGTCCTTGGCCTCGAACAGCGGCTGGCCTTCCAGGCTCCACGGCGCCCACAGCACGTTGGGCGTGGCGAGCCACGCCGGCTTGGGCAGGCTGCCTGCCAGAGTGGTCTCGAACATGGCGTTCTCCCTTTCTTTCGTTATCCGCCCACTGTGCCGGGGCGTCGTCGCTCGTCAGGAACCCGCGGCACCGGTGGCCGGCAGCGGCAGCGCCGTCGCCGGCTGGCTGCCCGGCGGCAGGATCTGGCCGTAGGTGCCGGGCGCGCGCCACTGCAGCGTGCCGAACGCGCCGCAGCTCTCGCACACTGGCCGCAGCGTCTCGTGATGTGCGCCGCAGGCGGTGCAGCGCCAGGTGCGGTCGGCCGGCGCGTCGGCGGCCTGAGCCAGCCAGCGGCGCACGTTCTCCTGTCCGGTCTGCTCCCGCTCCTCGACCTCGGCCATCAGGCGGCACACGCGAGTCGACGGATTGCCGCCGCTTGCCGCGTCGAGATGCCGGCGCGCCTCGCCCCATAGGCCCGCCTCCAGCGAGGCGCGGGCGAGCGCGATGTGGCTCTCGATGTCCTTCGGGTTCTGCGACGCCAGCCGCCGTATCACGGCGATGCGCTTCAGCGGGTCGGTCTCGGCCGACGCCTTGAGATAGAGTTCGGCGAGATCGGGATGGGGTGCGACGGTCCAGCCGCGCTCGATCGTCTTCATCGCCTTCTTCGCGTTGCCCTCGCCAAGCTGCAGCTCGGCCAGCCGCAGCGTGGCGCCGATGCGTTCCGGCGCCAGGGCGAAGGCATCGCGGGCCAGCGCGATGGCGTCGCTGGTGCGGCCCTCGCGCTCCGCCTCGCGGCTGCGCTCGACCTCCAGCAGCGCCTTCAGGCTGCGGCCCTTGTCGGCGGTCACGACCTTGCGGCGCACGCCGGTCTCCAGCGTCTCCTGGGCGGCGCGCCACTGGCCGACCTGCGCCTGCATGTCGAACAGCGAATGAACGACCCACGGCGTCTGCGGGCGAAGCTGGAAGGCGCGCTCGGCGAAGGCCAGCGCCTTCTCGCGATCGCCATCGCGCAGCGCCTGGCCGATCAGGCCGCGCAGGCCGAGGAAGGCCATCTGCTCGTCCTCGAGCATGGCGTTGAAGGCGCGCGTGGCGCCGTCGCGGTCGCCGGTCAGCTGGGCCGCCTGCGCCGACAGCAGCAGCGTCAGCGCCGGTTCCGACAGGAGCTGCTCGGCCTTGCGCGCATGCTTCTGCGCTTCGGCGCCGTCGCCTGCCGCCACGGCGGCAAGCCCTTGCGTCAGCTCGCGATAGCCGCGCCGCCGGCGGCTCTCGCCCCAGCCGTCCATCAGCGCACCCGGCGCGCCAACGATCCAGCGCCACAGCAGCCAGCCCATGATCGACAGCAGGACCAGCACCGCCACGACGACCAGCACGACGCCGACCGAGGTGTCGATGCGCCAGCCGTGCCACTGGGCGGTGAGGGAACCGGGACGCTCGGCCAGCCAGACCGCGCCCAGCATCACCGCGACGGCGACGACGAACCAGATGACGGTGCGCAGGATGGTCATCGCCGCTACCGTGCCGCGCCGAGCAGCGCGATCGACTGCGCCGCGAGCTGGTCGATCGCCTTCTGCGCCGCGAGGTTGGCCTCGGCGCGCGACAGCCAGATCGCTGTCGCCCGCTGCGTCTGCGCCGGCAGCGACTTCACGAGGTCGACGGCCTTGGCGAGATCGCCGGCATCGAGCGCCGCCTCGGCGCGCGCCAGCCTGGCCTCCGTGGTCTCACCCTCGACGTCGGGTCCGACGCGGCGCAGCGAGACGAGGCCGCGCACCTTGCCCATCAGCCGTTCGCCGAACGAATCGTCGGCGACGTCGTCGGCCAGCGCCGCCTTGGCGACCGCCGGGAACTCCGCGCGCAGCGCGGTGCGCGAGGCGATGCCGGCCTGCGCGTGCGGCTGCAGGGACGCGATGGTTTCGGTCATCTTCGCGTCGCCCTGCGCCATCGGCGCCAGCAGGCCGAGTTCGGCGGCAAAGGGATGGCCGGCCTCGACCGAGGCGCTGAGCCGCGCGGTGATACCGATGATGGCCGAGGCGCGGGCGGTGGAGAGCGCCTTCTGCTCTCCGGCATTGCGTGCGCTGGCCTCGCCGCGGGCCTTCTCGACGGCTTCGGCCAGGCTCTTCGCCTGGTCGCGCTGGCCGGCGACCGACTGGTCGAGCGTCTGCAGCGCATTGCGCAGCGTGGCGATCTCCAGCTTGAGCGCCGCCATCTCGCGCTCCTGCTCCACGCTCTGCGCCGCGGCGGCGGGGGGCGGGGTGGCGGGAGCAGGTGTTGCCGGAGTAGCCGGCGTCGTCTCGCCCGATGCGCCGGGCTTCGCCTCCAGCACCTGGAGGCGGCTGCGCAGCTCGGCGATGACGGGATCGTTCTCGGTCGGCGCAGCCCGTTCCGCCGCCGTCGCGACGGCGGCGCGCACCCGCTTGTCGAGGTCGTCGAGCCGGGCGGCCAGTTCGCGCCGCGCGCTTTCGACCGCGGCTGCGGCTGCGGCGTTCGCCTCCGTCCTCACCGCCTGCAGGTCGGCGGTCGCGGTGGCCGTCGCGGCCTGGGCCGACTCCTGGCCGCGCCACATCGCGCGGAACTCGGCCGGCCAGTACGGCAGCGAGACCAGGGCGCCGCCCAGCACGACGCACGAGGCGACGAGGCCGGTCACGAAGGCGCCGGGCACGCCGAGGCCGCGCCGGACCGTGACGCTCTGCGCAGGCGGCGCGGCGGGAGCCGGGTCGGTCGCGGACCAGGGCGAGGAAGAGGCGGTCGCGGCCTTCGGCGCGGGATCGGAGGAAGACGGTGTGTCGCTCATGATGCTCTGTCCTTCCGTGCCGGCATCCGCCAGCCGGTCGAGTTCGTCCAGCACGGCCTGTCGCGTCGGTCGCGCCGCCGCCACCGTTGCCTTGAAGGGCAGGGGGCCGAGCGGGGCGAGGGCGGCCGGGCTGATGGCGATCGCCGTCACGCCCGATAGCGCACCCGCGATCCTGGCCTCCTGCACCAGCCGCGCGAACAGTTCGGAGGCGCGGGGGGAGAAGAAGGTCGCGACGTCGAGTGCGCGCGCTTCGAGGGCGGCGCGCGCGGAGTCGGGAAGCGCGGTGGCCTCGCGCGCTTCGTAGAGGGCAAAGCGTCGGACATCGAACCCGTCGCCTTTCAGCGCCTCGGCGAGGTCGAGCGCGATGTCGGCGCCCGACACATGGATCAGCGGGCCGTCCTTGGGGTCGAGCTGCTGGCGCACGAGCTCGACGAGGGCCGCGCCGTCGCCGGCCGCCGAGGTCACGGACGAGAAGCCCAGCCCCTCCGCCGTGCCGGCCGTGGTGTCGCCCACGGCGAGCACGCGCTTGCCGCGCTGCTCGGTCGCCTCGGCAAGCGCCCGGGCGCCGTTGGCGCTGGTCAGCAGGACCGCCTGGCAGGCGGCGAGGGCGTCGGCGAAGCCGGCCGGCGGCCGCTGGATCTCGAGATGGAACAGCGGCGCGATGACCGGCGTATGGCCGCGCTCACCGAGCGCTGCGGCCAGCGTCGTCGCTTCGCGTTCGGGCCGGGTGATCAGCACGCGCATGACGCCTCCGTAGCCGGGGCATCCGGCCGACGCAATCGAGAACAGGCGGCCCGCCGCAACGGTCCCGCCGTGGCAACATCGTGCGGTGGCCCTGCACGCAGGCACCGGAGCCTGCGACGGCGACGTTACAGCAGCACGACGCCTTCGAGGGCAAGCAGCCGGCGCTTGGTCGGCAGGCCCTGTCCGCCGGAGAAGCCGCCTTCCCGGCCGCCGCTGCCCAGCACGCGATGGCAGGGCACGATGACCGGGATCGGGTTGCGGCCGCAGGCCATTCCGACCGCGCGCGGCCCGGACCCCAGCGCCGCGGCCATGCCGCCATAGGTGGCGGTCCCCCCATAGGGGATTTCACGCATCATCTTCCAGACGCTCTTCTGGAAATCGGTGCCGCGCGCTGCGAGCGGGAGGTCGAATTCGGTCAGCCGCCGGTCGAAATAACGGTCGAGCTGACGCACTGCCTCCTTCAGCAGCGGGCCCGGCGCGTCGCCCGGGGCGCGCTCGTCGTCGCCCGCCCAGCGCAGGCGGGTCACCGCCTCGCCGTCCGCCTCCACCGCCAGGCGCCCGACCGGACTGTCGACATAACAGATCGCCATCCGCGGACCGTAGCGCCGGGCGCGATCCTTTGCCAACATGGCGCGAGAGGATGAGGGGGAGATATGAGACAGGGCCCAGGCCCCCGGTCTGGGGGCCCAACCCGTCGTGCAGTGTTGGGCGGCGCCATGGCGCTGTGGCCTGCGCTGGCGCTCGCCCAAGCGCCGACGCGACGCCAGGGCGCGCGCGACGAGGCTCCGCCGCCGGTCGTCTTCGTCCATGGCAACGGCGATTCCAGCGCTCTATGGATCAACAACGTCTGGCGCTTCGAGGCCAACGGCTTCGCCCGCAACCAGCTCTTCGCCATCGACTTCCAGAACCCCAATGCCCGCCGCGAGGATGCGAAGCCGCAGCCCTATCGCTCCTCCAGCGGCGACCAGCGCAGGGAACTGGCGGCCTATGTCACGCAGGTCCTCAAGGCCACGGGGCGCCCGAAGGTGGCGCTGGTCGGTTCCTCGCGCGGCGGCAACGCGATCCGCGCATTCCTCAAGGACGGCGGCGGGGCGCAGATGGCGAGCCATGCCGTGCTGTGCGGCACGCCGAACAAGGGAATCGTCGATTCCGACACGCTGCTGGTCGGCAGCGAGTTCAATGCCCGGACCGACTTCCTCAAGGCGCTGAATGCCGGCCCGGACGATCTGGTGCCCGGCGTGCGCATGATGGCGATCCGCTCCGACACCAACGACAAGTACTCGCAGCCGGACGGGCGCTTCGTCGGCGCTCCCGGCAAGCCGACCGGGGTCGGCTACGACGCCTCGGAACTGCGCGGCGCCCATAACGTCGTGCTCGACGGCCTCGATCATCGCGAGGTCGCGTTCCACAAGCTCGCCTTCGCGGCGATGTTCGAGCATATCGCCGGCCGGCCGCCGGGCACCCTGTTCATCGCGCAGGAGCCGCTGCCGACGCTCAACGGCCGCGTCACCGGCATCGCCGACGGCGCCTACACGAACGCGCCGGTGAAGGGCGCCGAGGTCGAGCTGTTCGAGGTCGATCCGCAGACCGGCGAGCGCCGCAGCAATGCGCCGCTGCATCGCAAGACGACCGGCGAGGACGGGATGTGGGGGCCGTTCATCGGCCGGTCCGACGCGCATTACGAGTTCGTCATGCGCATGACGGGCCAGCCGGCAACCCACACCTACCGCTCGCCCTTCCTGCGCTCCAGCGACCTCGTCCACCTCAGGCCGCAGCCCTTCTCCAAGGCCGACGAGGGCGCGGGCGCCGTCACCATCATGAGCCGTCCGCGGGGCTATTTTGGCGTCGGTCGCGACAAGTTCACACTCGACGGCAGGGTGCCGCCAGGCATCAACGACGGCGTGCCCGGCGCATCGACCGGCCGCCTGGCGTTCGACGCCGCGCCCGCCCGCACCGTGACCGCCGTCTTCAACAACGAGACCATCGCCACGCGCACCTGGCCGGCCAGGGACGGCCATATCGTGGTGGCGGAATTCCTGAACTAGGAATTCCGCCGTTTCCTCATCGATGACGGGAACGTGGGAGACTCCGCTCAGCCTTCGTACGTGTATTTGAAATTGCAGTGGCTCGCGCCCTGCATGATCGTCTGCGTCCGTTCCAGCTTGAGCTTGGGGTCGTAGCCCTCGCAGAAGGCGCCGTCGCGGTTGCAGGACAGGAGGCCGCCGATCTCGCCGAGCCCCATCTTCTTGTAGGTCTCGGCATACCGGCAGCGCACGACGTCGAACACGAAGGTCTTGTCGGTCTGCTCGCGCACCTCGATCTCCAGCGAGCCGCCCTTGGTCCAGAGATGCTGGATGTCCTGGAACGACTTGAGCGAGGTGCCGCCGGGCACCGAGGCGGCAAAGGACCTGGCCTGCTCGATAGCCGAGCGACGCACCGACTCCTCGATGGTCTTCTTCGCGACCTCTTCGCCGTGGCTCGCCTTAAGGGTCTCGTAGACCTCCTTCAGGATCTCGGCCTCTATGGTGCGCTTCTCCAGCATGGAGAGGCCTTCGGGGTGCGGGGAGGCTGGCGTGGACTGGCTCATGGGCTTGTCTCCTGGAAATACCGGGCAACAGTAGCGTCGCGCAGGCGGTCGCGTCGAACGTTCGCTCGCTCGGTGATTGGCCGCATGCACGGCACGTGCCGCTTCTTGACAGGACGGGCCTGCGATGAAATATCCGGCCCACCATGAAGCCGTGCGCTCCCTTCCGGTCGCGACGCCGCCGCTCCCCAGAGCGGCGTGAAGACGCGCGCGCGTAACAGGCGCGCCGTATCGTGAAGCCGCTGGAGAGGTTCAGGCGGCTTCCCCCTTCCTTCCTTATCCAGCCGGCCCTGTTCCCGAGGCCCTGAGTTTGCGAAAGAGAAGACCATGACGAGCAACAAGACCAAGATCTTCATCGACGGCCAGCACGGCACCACCGGGCTGCAGATCCTCGACCGGCTCAAGGACCGGCCGGACATCGAGCTGCTCGAACTGCCGATGGCCGATCGCAAGGATATCGGCAAGCGTGCCGAGATCGCCGCGGCTTCCGACATCACCGTGCTCTGCCTGCCCGATGCGGCGGCCAAGGAGCTGGTGGCCGCGCTCGACGCGTCGAAGGACGGTGCCGACACGGTCGTGATCGACGCCTCGACGGCGCATCGCGTCGCCGATGGCTGGACCTACGGCTTCCCGGAGCTGGCGAAGGACCAGCGCCAGAAGCTGCTCGCCTCCAACCGCATCAGCAATCCGGGCTGCTATCCGACCGGCGCCATCGCGCTGCTGCGGCCGCTGGTCGATGCCGGCATCGTGCGGGCCGACTCGACGCCCGCCGTGTTCGGCGTATCGGGCTACACCGGCGGCGGCAAGGAGCTGATCGCCGTCCACGAGCAGCCCGGCGTCGAGCCGTTCGGCCTCTACGGGCTCGAGCTCACGCACAAGCACGTGCCGGAGATGAAGAAATATGCCGGCCTGAAGCACGCACCGCTCTTTGTGCCGTCGGTCGGCCACTATGCCCAGGGCATGCTGATCACCGTGCCGATCACGCGCGACATCACCACGAAGCAGGTGGCGGCCAAGGACGTGCACCAGGTCCTGAGCGACTACTATGCCGGCGAGACGTTCGTGCCGGTGCGCCCGCTCGCCGACCGGGCCTGGCTCGAGCGCGACCGTTTCCTGCGGGCCGACCGGCTGGTCGACACCAACACGATGGAACTGGCGGTGTACGGCAACGATGCCGACGGCAACGTGCTGGCGGTTGCCTCGCTCGACAATCTCGGCAAGGGCGCGTCGGGTGCGGCGGTGCAGTGCATCAACCTCAAGACCGGCGTGCCGGAGACCACTGGCCTGGCCATCGGCTCCTGACCATGGCGACGATTCTGCCGACGTTGCGGTTGGCCGTGGCGTCGGATGCGCCGGCGGTGCGCGCGCTCGTGCGTGCGGCCTACGCCAAATGGGTGCCGCTGATCGGCCGCGAACCGAAGCCGATGGGCGCCGACTACGATGCTGCGGTGCTGCGCCATCGCATCGACCTCGCTTCGGTCGACGGCATGCTCGCGGCCCTGATCGAGACGATCCCGGCGTCCGACCATCTGCTGGTCGAGAACGTGGCGGTGGCGCCCGCTTTCCAGGGCCGCGGCCTCGGGCGCTTCCTGATGGCCCATGCCGAGCGGTTGGCGGCGGCGCAGGGCGTCGCGGAGATGCGCCTCTACACCAATGCGCGCTTCGAGGAGAATATCCGACTGTACAAAACGCTCGGCTATCGCGTGGAGCGCGAGGAGGACTCCTCGCTCGGCGTCACGGTGTACATGAGCAAGGCGCTCCCGCCGGCAGCGGCTTAGCATTTCCTTCTCCCGAACGGGCTCGCCGCGACGGGAACTGGCTGCCAGAAGGTCGCTGTTTGGCAATGCCAGCCATTGTCTGCGGAGTGGTTCGGAGGCATTTCAACACGACGATCTTATGGAGAGGGGCTTGTCCCGGATGCGTGAATTCCAGACCGGCCAGGCCTGTCGATGCGGCAGCGTCCGCGCCGCCTGTCGCCGCCTTTAGCCCGGCGCACTTCCCTTCCGGCGCAACGTAGCCGGATCGTCGTCCGTCCATCACCCTCTTCGACTTCCAGCGAGTTTCCCATGTCCCTCTTCGTTTCCGGCCGCCGCCGCTTCCTTGCCGGCAGCGCGGCGCTTGTCGCGGCCTCCCCGCTCTCGGTCCGCGCCCAGGGCGCGCGCGTGCCCGTCCGCATCGGCAACATCCCGGTGATCGGCGCCGCCCCGATCTTCGTCGTCGAGAAGGAGGGCTGGACGAAGAACGCCGGGCTCGACCTCACCTTCACGACCTTCCAGTCCGGCCCGAACGCAATCCAGGCGCTCGCGTCCGGCACGATCGATGTCTATGTCGCCGGCATCGCGCCGCTGGGTGTCGCGCGTTCGCGCGGCATCGACGTGAAGGTCGTGGCGGCGACGGCGACCGGCGAGAACGTGTTCGTGGGCGTGCCGCGCCTCGCCGAGCACTTCAAGGACGGCGTCGCGCCGGCGGAGGCGTTCAAGCGCTATCGCGCGGCGAGCGGCAAGCCGGCGCGGCTCGCCACGCAACCCGGCGGCTCGGTGCCGAACACGACGCTGCAATACTGGCTTTGGGAAGTGGCCAAGGCCGACCGTGCCGACGTCGAGATCGTGCCGATGGGGATCGACGCCACGCAGCAGGCCGTGCTGGCCGATGCGGTCGAAGGCGCGACGGTGCGCGAACCCGCGCTGACCATCATCCAGAAGGGCAATCCGGGCATCAGGCTGCTCGAGGTCGGCGACAGGCTGTTCCCCGGTCAGCCCGGCACCGTCGTCGGCGTGTCCGGCGCCTTTCTCGCGAAGCATCCCTCCGCGGTGCAGGCATTGGTCGATGCGCTGGTGCGTGCAGGAGACCTGCTGGCGAAGGACCCGGACCGGGCGGCGCCGGCCGTGGCGGCCAACCTTGCCAGGGGCATCGTCACGCTCGACATCATCAAGGCCGCGCTAAAGTCGCCGGCCACCAAGTTCGTCATCGACCCGCGCACCGTCATCGAGCCGGCCAAGGCGATGGAAGCCTACCAGGTGAAGATCGGTGCCCTGAAGGAAGCGGCCGCGCTCGACGCGCTGTTCGACGTCTCCTTCTTCGAGAAGGCCAGGCGGCCTGGCTGATGGCGCTGGTCGAGACTTCCTCGCCGCTGGCCGCCGCAGCCCTGCCGCCCGTCCGTCGGGCCCGGCTGGGGGCGCTGGGCTCGCTGGGACTCGGTGCCGCCGGCCTGCTCGCCTTCCTCGCCATCTGGCAGGCCGTGCCTGCGCTCGGCCTCTTCAACCCGATGATGCTGCCGGGGCCGCTGGCACTGCCCGACGCCTTCCGCAGCGAGCTGGCTTCCGGCATGTGGCTGTCGGCGGTGCTGGGAAGCCTGAGCCACTACACTCTGGGGCTGCTGCTCGGCGCGCTGCTGGGCATCGCGACGGGCGTCCTGACGGGCATGTCGCGCGTGGCCGAGGATCTCACCGCCTGGGTCGTGCGCGTGCTGCGCCCGATTCCTGGCCTAGCGTGGGCGCCCTTCGCCATCATCTGGTTCGGCGTCACGCCCAAGGCGGCGATCTTCATCATAACGGTCTCCGTCTTCTGGATCGTCTTCTTTGCCGCGCACGGGGCGGTGCGGGCGGTCGACCGCGACCTGATCGAGGTCGCCGACGCGTTCGGCTTCCGCGCCTGGCACGAGAAGCTCTTCCGGATCTACCTGCCGGCGGCACTGCCGGGCATCCTGGTCGGCCTGCGCACCGCGCTGGGCCAGGCCTGGATGGCCGTCGTCGCCGCCGAGATCTTCGGCGTGCCCGGCCTCGGCCATCGCATGATCGAGGCCTCCTCGCTCCTCGCGACCGACATCGTCATGGTCTACATGCTCACCATGGCCGCCCTGTACGGGTTGCTCGATTCGCTCTTCCTCGTCGTCCAGAACTGGCTGCTCAGATGGAAAGCGTAATCGACATACGCGGGCTGGGGCTCGCCTTCGAACGCGACGGTGCCAGCACCGAGGTGCTGCGCGGCCTCGACCTCGCCGTCCCGCGCGGTGCTTTCGTCGCCATCGTCGGCGCTTCCGGCGTCGGCAAGTCGACGCTGCTGCGCGTGCTGATCGGGCTGGCCAAAGCGAGCACCGGCAGCGTGTCGCTGGCGACGCGTTCGTCGGCGCGGCAGCCGGTCGCGCTTGTCTTCCAGGATTCGCGTCTGCTGCCGTGGCGGCGCGTGGTCGACAACGTGGCCTTCGGCCTCGAAGGCGGCGGGTTCACGAAGGCCGAGCGCCGCGCGCGGGCGCTGGAAGCGCTGCGCCTCGTCGGCCTCGCCGATCTCGCCCGCCGCTGGCCGCACCAGCTCTCCGGCGGCCAGCGCCAGCGCGTTGCCATCGCGCGCGCTCTGGCGGTCGAGCCCGAGGTGCTTCTGATGGACGAGCCGTTCTCCGCCCTCGATGCGTTGTCGCGCGAGGCGCTGCAGGACGAGCTCACCCGTATCTGGCGAGAGACCGGCAAGACGATCCTGTTCGTCACCCACGATATCGAGGAGGCGGCCTATCTCGCCGACCGGGTCGTCGTGCTGGCCGGCGCGCCGGGCCGTGCCGTCGTCGATCGGGCGATCGCAGGCGAGCGGCCGCGACGGCGCGACGATCCCGCCAATGCCGGACTGATCGCCGACATCCGCCGGCATCTCGGTCGTACCGCCTGAGCACCCCGGCGCCACACGGCTGCCCGAATCTCGTCGACCTTCACGAAACCGCAACGTCTCCCGGACTACAGGGAGGCGATGGGCGGGAGCGAACGCGGGCCGGATCGTCGCAGGCCGGCATGGCCCGGCACGAGTCCGATTGACGGCATGGATGGCCGGGCGTATGGCGCCGGGCGAACAGTTCAAACGGGAGCCGATGATCCCTCGACCATGCCTTGCCCTGCCCGTGCGCTGCCGTCGCTTCGCGACCGGCACGACGGACGGTGCCGTGCCTTCGGGAACCATCGGCCGCTAGCCCGCCTTCGGGCGGCGACCGCCGCGCTTCCCGGACGGGTACCGATCGACGGACCTCCAGGAAGCCAACATGCTTACACCTCGTAACGACAGGGCCCGCCCGGCCGCGCCGCCCCTCGGCCTCGGCGCGTCGGGCTTCGTGCCCAACCTCTTCGATGCCGCGATCTTCCTGATGGTGATCGGCGTCTTCGTTCTGCTGGCGCACGGCTTGCGCGAGATGACCGCGCCGGTGGTGCTGCTCGACCGACCGGTGACGCTCGACCGCGCGCACCTGCCGGAATACGCGCTGCGTACCACGCTGCGCATGTTCGCCGCGATCCTCGCCTCGCTCGTCTTCACCTTCGTCGTGGCGACGCTCGCCGCGCGCAGCCGCAAGGCCGAGCTGGTCATCCTGCCGGCGCTCGACATCCTGCAGTCGGTGCCGGTGCTGGGCTTCCTCACCTTCACCGTCACGTTCTTCCTGAACCTCTTCCCGGGCAGCGTGTTCGGGGCCGAATGTGCGGCCATCTTCGCCATCTTCACCAGCCAGGCCTGGAACATGGCGTTCAGCTTCTACCAGTCGCTGCGCACCGTGCCGCGCGACCTCGACGAGGTGGCGCGCCACTACCGCTTCTCGCCATGGCTGCGCTTCTGGCGGCTCGACGTGCCGTTCGCCGCGCCCGGTCTGATCTGGAACACGATGATGTCGATGTCCGGCGGGTGGTTCTTCGTCGTGGCTTCGGAGGCGATCACGGTCGGCCACACGACCCTGATGCTGCCCGGCATCGGCTCGTGGCTGGCGCTCGCCATCCAGGCGCGCGACATCCAGGCGGTGCTGCTTGCCGTGGCGGTCATGGCGGCGGTGATCCTCGCCTACGACCAGCTCGTCTTCCGGCCCATCGTCGCCTGGGCCGACAAGTTCCGCTTCGAGCAGACCGCCACCGAGTCCCGGCCGCGCTCCTGGGTATACGATGTCTGGCGTCGCGCACGGATGCTGCCGCGCCTCACCAGGGGCATCGGGTGGCTGGTCGACCGGGTGGCGCTGCTGCCGACGCCGCTCACCCGCGCGCCGGGCCAGCCGCGCGCCGCCGCTCCCTCGCGGCTCGGCGAGGCCGCCTTCATGGTCGGCCTGGCGGCGCTGGCCGGTTACGCATCCTGGCACATCTTCGTCTTCACGAGTGCGACGCTCGGGCTCGGCGACCTGCGCACCGCGTTCGTCGACGGCCTGTTCACGCTGGTGCGCGTGCTGGTGCTGATCGCGCTGGCCAGCCTCGTGTGGGTGCCGGTCGGCGTCTGGATCGGACTGCGCCCGCGCCTCGCGACCAACCTGCAGCCGGTCGCCCAGTTCCTCGCAGCCTTTCCGGCCAATGTCGTGTTCCCGGTGGCGGTCGTCGCGATCGTCAGCTTCGGGCTCGATCCCAACATCTGGTTGAGCCCGCTGATGATCCTGGGCACCCAGTGGTACATCCTGTTCAACGTCATCGCGGGCGCAAGCGCGGTGCCGACCGACCTGCGCGACGTCGCCGCGCTCTACGGCCTGCGCTCGTGGCAGTGGTGGCGCCAGGTCATCGTGCCCGCGATCCTGCCCTATTACGTGACCGGTGCGCTGACGGCGGCCGGTGGATCGTGGAACGCCAGCATCGTGGCCGAGGTCGCGAGCTGGGGCAGCACGCACCTGCGGGCCGAGGGGCTGGGCGCCTATATCGCGGACGCCACGGCGGCCGGAGACTTCCCGCGCGTCGTGCTCGGCATCGTCGTCATGTCGGTGATGGTGATCGCCTGCAACCGGCTGCTGTGGCGGCCGCTCTACCGCCTCGCCGAGAACCGCTTCAGGCTCGAGTAGGAGAAGCCTCATGGAGTCAGTCACGAATCCCGTGCAGGACCGGACGCTGGTCGCCGTCGATCACATCCGCAAGGTCTATCCGAAGGGCAGCGGCGAGGACGTGCTGGTGCTCGACGACGTGAGCTTCACGCTTGGCCGCAAGGAGATCGTCTCGTTCCTCGGCCGGTCGGGCTGCGGGAAGACGACGCTTCTGCGCATCCTGGCCGGGCTGATGCCGGCGAGCGGCGGCGAGGTCCGCATCGACGGACGGCGGGTCGCCGGGCCGTCGCCCGACGTCGCGATGGTGTTCCAGTCCTTCGCGCTCTTTCCCTGGCTCACGGTGCTGGAGAATGTCGAGATCGGGCTGGAGGCGCAGGGCGTCGCACCGGCCGAACGCAAGCGACGCGCGCTTGCCGCCATCGATCTGATCGGCCTCGACGGCTACGAGAGTGCCTACCCCAAGGAACTGTCCGGCGGCATGCGCCAGCGTGTCGGCATCGCCCGCGCGCTGGTCGTCGAGCCAACCGTGCTGCTGATGGACGAGGCGTTCTCGGCGCTCGACGTGCTGACCGCCGAGACGCTGCGCACCGACCTGCTCGATCTCTGGACGGAGGGCCGGCTGCCGATCTCGGCCATCGCCGTGGTGACGCACAACATCGAGGAGGCGGTGCTGCTGTCGGACCGTGTCCTGGTGTTCGCGTCCAACCCGGGGCGCGTCGCCTCGGAGATCAGGATCGACCTGCCGCATCCGCGCAACCGTCTCGACCCGGCCTTCCGCCAGCTGGTCGAGGACCTTTACGCCAGCATGACGACGAGGACCGACGGCAAGACCGGGCAGGGGCATTTCTTCGGCACCGGGATCGCCATGCTGTTGCCACGCGTCTCGCCCAACATGATGGCCGGACTGCTGGAGGCGGTGGCGGCGGAGCCCCATCGCGGCCATGCCGACCTGCCGGCCCTGGCCGAAGACCTTCGCATGGAGGTCGACGACCTCTTCCCGGTGGCCGAAATCCTGCAGCTCCTGCGCCTCGCCGAGGTCGCGGAGGGCGACATCCGCCTCACCGAGGCCGGGCGTCGCTTCGTCGGGCTCGATCCCGACGGCCGCAAGAAGCTGTTCGCGCAGCACCTGCTGAACTACGTGCCGCTCGCCGCGCATATCCGTCGCATCCTCGACGAGCGCGGCACGCACCGTGCGCCGGCCAGCCGCTTCCGCGACGAGCTCGAGGACCACATGTCCGAGGCCTTTGCCGAGCAGACGCTGCGCGCGGCGACGTCGTGGGGCCGCTTCGGCGAAATCTTCGCCTACGACGAGGCGAGCGGCGTCTTCAGCCTCGACAATCCGGGCTGAGCGTCCTCCGGGCCGGCAGGCCGTTCTGGTGGACGGGAAAGGAGAATGGGATGCATTTCGACCTGATGGAGCTCGGCGAGACCGGGCTGCGTCTCGGCGTTGCCCTGCTGCTGGGATCGGCGATCGGCTTCGAGCGCCAGTGGAACCAGAAGATGGCGGGCCTGCGCACCAATGCGCTGGTGGCGCTGGGCGCGGCGGGCTTCGTCGCCTTCTCCGGGCTGGTCGGCGCCGGCGATCCGACGCGCGTCGCCGCCCAGGTCGTGACCGGCATCGGCTTCCTCGGCGCCGGTGTCATCCTGCGCGAGGGCATCAACGTGCACGGGCTCAACACGGCGGCGACGCTGTGGTGCTCGGCCATGGTCGGCACGATGTCGGGCGCGGGCCATGCCGGGCCGGCGCTGCTTGCCGCGCTCATGATCATCGCCACCAACCTCGTGCTGCGACCGCTGGTGCGCAGCGTCAACAGCCGGCTGCTGACGGCGACCAACAGCGAGTCGCACTATACGGTCGAGATCGTGTGCCGCGGCGCCGAGGAGGCGCACATGCGCTCCCTGCTGCTGCATGCGCTGTCGCAGGCCGGCCTCGGCCTGCGCCGTCTCGACAGCGAGGACATTCCCGACACGTCGAAGGTCACGGTGACGGCGCAGGCAGTGGCCGCCAAGCGCCACGACACCGCGCTGGAGCAGATTGTGGGTCGCCTCAGCCTCGAACCCAACGTCTCCGCCGCGACCTGGCAGATCGACCGGACGATCCCGGAAGCCTGATCCTCCTTCAGCCCAGCGCGCCGGCGCTGCGCAGCCGATCGAGGCCCGGCTGGTCGTAGCCCAGCTCGCGCAGCACCTCGTCGGTGTGGGCGCCATGGGCCGGGCCGGCGCCGGGCGCCACCGGCTCCGGGGCGAAGGACAGGCGGATCGGGGCGGAGATGGCGCGCGGCATGTCGTCCTGCCGCGTCGGCACGACGGCACCGTTGGCCACCGCCTGCTCGTCGTCCGGTACGTCGCGCAGGATGCCGAGCAGGCCGAAGGTGATCTCGTGCCGGCGCAGCCGCTCGCGCCATTCCGGCCAGGGCCGGCCGGCGAAGACGGGATCGAGGATGGTGGCGAGGTCGGTGGCGTGGGCGCGGCGCTTCTCCAGCGTCGCGAAGCGCGGATCGTCGAGCAGGTCCGTGCGCTCCAGCGCCTTGCAGAGTTCCGGCCACAATTTGTCCTCGCGCACGATGGTGAGCTGGATCCAGCGGCCATCGGAGGTGCGGTACTGGTTGGCCAGCGCGCTGCGCGGCTTGGTGCGCGGCGGCCGCGGCGCCACGTAGGCGCCGAGCAGGGCGCCCTGCGCCAGGATGGCGTTCGACCACAGGCCGCTCGCATGCAGCGACGTGCCGACCTCGCTGCCCTCGCCGGTGCGCTCGCGATGGAGCAGCGCCATGGCGATGGCGGCGAACAGGTTCATGCCGGCCATCTGGTCGCCTTGCGCCGGCAGCGAGAAGGCCGGCGGGCCGCCTTCGTAGGTCAGCCCGTCGAGCAGGCCGGAGCGTGCGAAGAACGCCGTCGAGTCGAAGCCCGGCTGATCGGCGTCGGGACCCTGCTCCCCGTAGCCCGTCATCGAGGCGTAGATCAGGCGCGGGTTGGCAGGCTTCACGTCGGCGTAGCGCATGCGCAGCCGCTCGCGGACCTTCAGGGGAAAATTGACGACCATCACGTCGGCGGTGGCGACCAGCCGGTCGAACGCCTCGCGGCCGAGCGGGTTCTTGAGGTCGAGCACGACCGAGCGCTTGTTGCGGTTGGTCATGTGCCAGCAGAAATTGACCGGATGCTGCGGCACCGAATGGGCCTGGCCGAGCTTGCGCTGCGGATCGCCCTCTCCGGGCGGTTCGATCTTGATGACTTCCGCGCCGTAATCGCCCATCACGGTGGTGGCGACGGGACCGGCGATGAAGCTCGCGAGATCAAGGACCCGCAGGCCTTGCAACGGCAGTTGGCCGCTCATTGAGTTTTTCCTTTCGAACGCCTACACCCACCCTACTCCGGGGGAGCGCCTTCAGGTCAATGGCCGGCACACTTCGCAACTACCTGTTGAGCGGCGCATTCCTCCTTGCGGTCGCTATCGTGGCCGTGGCGGCCGGGTCGGGCCTGTGGGCCTGCGTCGCCGCGACGGTGCTGGCGCTCGCGGGCGTCGTACTGTTCCGCGGCAATGGGTGGCGCACGGGTTCGCTGGTCGCCGCCGCCCTCGCGCTCAGCCTCGCGCTGCTCGATCTCTTCGCGGGCTTCCTGTCGCCCAACGCCATGAATGCGGGGCTGGTCCAGCGCACCGAGCCGGCGCACTGGCCGCCGCCCAACCCGGTCGTCGGCTTCCGGCCGCTGCCCGACAGCACGGCGCGCGCGATCGCGACGTTCGACGGCAAGGTGATCTACGATCGCACGTACCATTTCGATTCGACCGCCGCGCGCGTGACGCCGCCCGCCGGACCCAACGCCGACACCTATCTCTTCTTCGGCGACTCCTTCGTCTTCGGCCAGGGCATGGTGGACGACGAGACGCTGGCCTCGCAGTTCGCGAAGCTGAACGGCCCGGGCGTCCATGCGGTCAATCTCGGCGTGCCGGGCTACGGCCCCAACCATCTCGTGCGCGCCCTCGAGGCGGGACTGCTCGATCGCTATCGCACGGCCAACGTGAAGGCGGTCGTGACGTGGATGATCCCGGCCCATCTCGCACGCGTCACCGGCGACGGCACCTGGCTCGGTTCCTCGCCACGCTACGTGCTCGAAAACGGCAAGCCCGTCTTCACCGGCACATTCGACGAACACCGCTGGCGCGATCCGCTCGAGGGCCTGCGCTACCTGCTGGCCGAGCAGTTCGCCTTCGTCGCGGCGATCGGCCAGAAGCAGCGGCAGGCCTACCAGATCGAACTCTACGTCGCGCTGATGGCCCGGCTCAGCGAGCTTGTCCGAGAGAAGTTCGGCGTGCCGCTGGTGGTGGTCTATTCCTGGCCCGACGAGGGCACGCAGCAGAACTACGGGGCAGACGGCGTCGACCTTTCGGTGCTGGTCGACACGCTGAAGCGCGTGCGCGAGCTGGGCGACCCCGTGATCAGCGTCGACCGCCTCACGCAGCGCATGGAGGCGGCGCGCATCATGATCCCCCATGACGGCCATCCGACGGCGTTCGTCTACGGCATGCTGGCCGAGAAGCTGACGCAGGAACTCGTCAAGCGCTGACGCCGGGCGCGCCTCCGCGCTTTCGGATTCCTCATCGTTTTGTTTGACAGTTGCCCTGCAAACCCGGCAGCCTGTCGTCAACAAGCGCCCGCACAAGCGGGCCATATGAGGAAACGTCCTGCGGGAGGAACGACAGCGTGAGTATCGTCGCGCGGAAGCGTGCGCGCGTCCGGACGCCAGGGGCGTCCTGATGCAGGCCTATATCGTCCGCCGCCTCCTGGCCCTTGTCCCGACCCTGTTCTTCGCCAGCCTGATCGTTTTCGTGACCGTCCGGATGATCCCGGGCGACGTCATCGACCTCATGCTCAGCCAGAACGACATCTCCGCCGGCAAGATGGGCCGCGAGCAGCTCGAGGCCGCCCTCGGGCTCGACCAGCCTATGTGGCTGCAGTACGGACGCTGGGTCGGCTCGATCCTGTTCCATGGCGATTTCGGCAACTCGTTGTGGCAGAGCACGCCGGTGCGCGAGCAGCTGCTGCAGCGTCTCCCGGTGACCTTCGAGCTGGGTTTCATGGCGCTGATCGTCGGCCTCTCCGTCGCCATCCCGATCGGCGTCTATTCGGCGATCCGCCAGGACACGGCCGGCGACTATGTCGCGCGTTCCTTCTCGATCCTGATGCTGGCCGTGCCGAGCTTCTGGCTGGGCACGATGGTGATGGTCTTCCCGTCGATCTGGTGGGGCTGGTCGCCGCCCATGCAGTTCGTACCGTTCCACAAGGACCCGATCGCCAACCTGCAGCAGATGATCCTGCCCTCGATCATCCTGGGCTGTGCGCTGTCGGCGATCACCATGCGCCTGACGCGCACCATGATGCTGGAGGTGCTGCGCCAGGACTATATCCGCACCGCGTGGGCCAAGGGCGCCGGCGAGCGGCTGATCGTGGTGCGCCACGCGCTGCGCAACGCGCTGATCCCGGTGGTGACCCTGATCGGCCTGCAGGCCCCGCTGCTGATCGGCGGCGCGGTGATCATGGAGCAGATCTTCGTCATCCCCGGCATGGGGTTGCTGCTGCTCGATGCGGTGAGCCAGCGCGACTATCCGGTCATCACCGGCGTGTTCCTGATCGTGGGCGTCGCGGTGATGTTCATCAACCTGCTGGTCGACCTCAGCTACGGCCTGCTCGATCCCAAGGTGAGATACCGCTGATGAGTACGGTCGCCGCCGCCACCCCGGTCATCGCGCCGCGCCGCAAGCGGCATCCCGCGCTGCATTTCGTCGGTCGCCTGTTCCGCGAGAAGCCGCTCGGCGCCGCCGGCGCGGTCGTGTTCGTGCTGTTCCTGTTCTGCGGCCTCTTTGCCGACGTGCTGGCGCCCTACGGCATGAACCAGATCAGCCCGCTCAACCGGCTGAAGCCGCCTTCGTTCCAGCACCCGTTCGGCACCGACAATCTCGGCCGCGACATGCTCTCGCGCTGCCTCTACGGCGCGCAGCTCTCGGTGATCATCGGCTTCTGCGCCGCCGGTATCGCCACCGTCATCTCGGTGCTGCTGGGCGTGGTGTCGGGATATCTCGGCGGCAAGTTCGACCTGGTGCTGCAGCGCTTCGTCGACGCCTGGATGAGCTTCCCCGATCTCATCATCCTGATCGTCGTCGTCTCGGTCGTGGGTCCGGGCATGCCGCAGATCATCGCAACGCTCGGCCTGCTGCTGGGGATCGCCGGCTCGCGCATCATCCGAAGCGCCGTCGTCTCGGTGCGCGAGAATATGTACGTGCACGCCGCGCAATCGACCGGCGCCTCGACCTTCCGCATCCTGTGGCGGCACATCCTGCCCAACGTCATGGCGCCGGTGATCGTGCTGTTCACGACCCGCGTCGGCACGGTGATCCTGGCCGAGTCGGGCCTGTCCTTCCTCGGGCTCGGCGTGCCGCCGCCGGCCCCGACCTGGGGCGGGCTGCTCTCGGGCAGCGGCCGCACCTTCATGCTGCAGGGCCCGTGGCTCGCGCTGGCGCCAGGCCTCTGCCTCACGGTGGTGGTCTACGCCACCAACATGTTCGGCGACGCGCTGCGCGATCTGCTCGACCCGCGCATGCGCGGCTCGCGCTGACACCCATAAGAAACAGGGAACAGGAGGAAGCGATGGTGAGGAAGCTGGCGAAGGCGCTGCTGGGCAGCGCGGTTGGGCTCGGCCTGCTGGCCGGACCCGTGGCGGCGCAGGACAAGCCGAAATACGGCGGCACGCTGGAGGTCGGCACGGTCTACGTGACGCTCTCGGCGCTGTCGTTCGATCCGGCGGACTGGAACTGGAAACTGAACCACGACACCGGCCAGTTCTACGAGCAGCTCTTCGCCGCCGACTTGTCGCAGAGCAAGCGGAACGGCGGCAAGTACCCGTTCTATGCCGACGCCTGGCTGCCGTCCGACGCGATCCGCGGCGAGCTGGCCGAGAGCTGGAAGTGGGACGAGAATCCGCTGCGCCTGACCATTCAGCTGCGCAAGGGCGTCATGTTTCCCGAGAAGAAGGGCGTCATGCCCTCGCGCGAGCTGAATGCGGAGGACGTGGTCTTCTCCTTCAACCGTCTGGCCAACAGCCCGAAGAAGATCGCGGGCTATTTCGACCATGTCGACAAGGTCGAGGCGACTGGCCCCCACACCGTCGTGATCTACTTCAAGAAGTTCAATGCCGAGTGGGACTACCGCTTCGGCTGGGGCTACTACTCGGCGATCTATCCGAAGGAAGTGGCCGACGCGGGCGCCACCAACTGGAAGAACGTGAATGGGACCGGACCCTTCATGCTCGCCGACTTCGTGCAGGGCTCGTCCAGCACCTACGTCAAGAATCCCGACTACTGGGGCAAGGAGAAGATCGGCGGCGAGGAGTACAAGCTGCCGTTCCTCGACAAGGTGGTCTATCGCACAATCAAGGACGAGGCGACGTTCCTGACGGCGTTGCGCACCGGCAAGCTCGACCTGCTGGAAGCGATCCGCTGGAGCGCCGCCGACGACCTGAAGAAGACCACGCCCCAGCTCAAATGGTCGCGCTGGCTCAACATGTCCGGCACCTTCCTCGCCATGCGCGTCGACACCAAGCCGTTCGACGACATCCGCGTCCGCCGCGCGCTCAACATGGCGGTCAACAAGCAGGAGATCGTGAAGGCCTATTACGGCGGCAACGCCGAGCTGTTCGCCTATCCGCAGCATCCCGACTATGTCGGGTATTTCGAGCCGCTCGACTCGATGCCCGAGGCGGTGAAGGAGCTGTTCACCTACAATCCCGACAAGGCGAAGAAGCTGCTCGCCGAGGCGGGCTATGCCAAGGGCTTCAGCTTCAAGGTCCAGGTCTGCTCCTGCAGTCCCGACCACATGGACCTGCTGCCGCTGGTCGCCGCCTATCTCGAGCAGGTCGGCGTGAAGCTCGAGATCCAGCCGATGGAATATGCGGCGTTCCTCTCGGCCATGACGACCAAGACGAATGCGCCCGGCTATTTCATGAACAATGGCCATACCAACCCGACGACGACGATCCGCAAGAGCTTCGTCACGAAGGAAGTATGGAACCCGTCGCAATATTCGGACCCGGCGCTCGATGCCAAGGTCACGCAGATGTACGAGGAGCGCGACGAGGGCAAGCGCCAGGCCATGATCAAGGAGATGACGCGCGAGATCCTGGAGAAGGCGCCCTACATCTGGCTGCCGACGCCCTACGTCTATACGGCGTGGTGGCCGTGGGTGAAGGGCTACGCGGGCGAACTGCGCGCCGGCGCCGTGCGGCCCGGCCCGATCTATGCCCGCATGTGGATCGACCAGGACCTCAAGAAGCAGATGGGCAAGTGACGGCACGTTGCTCCATGCGGCGTGGCGACACGTGGCGGGGCAGGGGGTCCGGCGTCGGCCGGGCTCCCCTCCGCCGGTCCCCCGGGGCGGTCGCCGCCGCCAGCGAGGCGCCGGGCCGCTCCGGAATCCTTTCCCGCGTTCCTTCCGGCCGCCACGTATGACCCCACCGCTCCTCAGCGTCCGCAACCTCTCGACCCGCTTCCGCACCGACCGCGGCATGGTGCGCGCCGTCGACGGCGTCTCTTTCGACGTCGCCGCCGGCGAGACGCTTGCCATCGTGGGCGAGTCGGGTTCGGGCAAGAGCGTCACCGCCCTCTCCATCCTGCGCCTGATCCCCGACCCGCCCGGCCGCATCGAGGGCGGCGAGATCCTGTTCGACGGGCAGGACCTGCTGAAGCTCGACGATGCCGGCATCCGCGCCATCCGCGGCGACCGCATCGCCATGATCTTCCAGGAGCCGATGAGCTCGCTGAACCCGGCCCTCACGGTCGGCATGCAGGTCGGCGAGCCGATCAATCTCCATCGCCGGACCCCATGGGCGAAGGCGCTCGACCGCGCCGCCGAACTGCTGGGCAAGGTGCGAATCCCCGACGGGCGCAGCCGGCTTTCCTCCTATCCACACCAATATTCCGGCGGCATGCGCCAGCGCGTGATGATCGCCATGGCGCTCGCCTGCCAGCCGCGCCTGATCATCGCCGACGAGCCGACCACCGCGCTCGACGTCACCGTGCAGGCCCAGATTCTCGCCCTGCTGAAGGAACTCACGCGCGAGGCCAACTCCGCGATGATCCTGATCACGCACGATCTCGGCGTCGTGGCGCGCTACGCCGACCGCGTCGTGGTGATGTATGGCGGCCGCGTCGTCGAATCGGCGCCGGCGCGCCTGCTCTACAAGACGCCGCGCCATCCCTACACCCGCGGCCTCATGGCTTCGGTGCCGCGCCTCGACGGCGACACCGACCGTCCCCTGGTGCCGATCGAGGGCCAGCCGCCCGACCTTGCCGCCCTGCCGCCCGGCTGCGCCTTCGCGCCGCGCTGCGGCCTCGCGACCGACCGCTGCCGCGCCGAGCGGCCGCCGCTGGTCGAGAGCGCCCCCAACCACCATTCCGCGTGCTTCTTCCATGACCGTGTCGCCGCCTGATATCGCCCCCTCCGACACGGTGCTGAGGGTCGAGGGCCTGCAGGTCCACTTCCCGATCACCGCCGGCGCCCTGATCCGCAGGCAGGTCGGCACGGTGAAGGCCGTCGACGGCGTGAGCTTCAGCGTGCGCCGCGGCGAGACGCTGGGGCTGGTCGGCGAATCGGGCTGCGGCAAGTCGACGACCGGCCTCGCCGTCCTGCGCATGCTCGACATCACCGGCGGGCGCATCGAGTTCGAGGGCGAGGACATCACGCATCACGACCGCGCGCGCATGCGGCCGATCCGGCGCAAGATGCAGATGGTCTACCAGGATCCCTACGGCTCGCTGAACCCGCGCATGACCGTGGCCGACATCGTGGGCGAGCCGCTGGTCGTGCATGGCATGGCGTCGGACAAGGCGGCGTACCGGGCGCGCGTCGCCGAGCTGCTGCGCATGGTCGGCCTGCTGCCCGACATGGCGGAACGCTATCCGCACGAATTCTCCGGCGGCCAGCGCCAGCGCATCGGCATCGCGCGCGCGCTGGCGCTGGAGCCAACGCTGTTGATCTGCGACGAGCCGGTGTCGGCGCTCGACGTGTCGATCCAGGCGCAGGTCGTGAACCTGTTCATGGAGCTGCAGGACCGGCTCGGCCTCACCTACATCTTCATTGCCCACGACCTCAGCGTCGTGCGCCATATCAGCGACCGCATTGCCGTCATGTATCTCGGCCGCATTGCCGAGATCGCCACGCGCGACCAGCTCTACAAGGACCCGCTGCATCCCTACACGCAAGCGCTGCTGGCTGCCGTGCCGATCGCCGATCCCGAGATCGAGGCGACGCGCGCCGCCGACATCATCACCGGCGAGATCCCCAGCGCCGTCCGCCCACCGCCCGGCTGCCGCTTCCACACGCGCTGTCCCAAGGCGATGGAGGTATGCCGCAGCGTCGATCCGATCCTGAAGGAGAGGGACGACGGCCGGGCCGTCGCCTGCCATTTGCACGTCTAGAACGGCCCGGGGGTTCTCGGGAACGCCGGGCTGTTCACGCGTGCCGAAGGGCCGCGCATTGTTCGAGCACCCAGGCTTTCCGTTCCTCGAACACCGCAGGCGGGCGGTCGAGTTCCGGGCGCTGGTGGAACCATCCGATCGTCGCCAGCCAGCGGATCAGGCGGAATTGCGGGAGCAGGCTCAAGGCCTCGTCGGGGACAGGGCGGGTGGCGCGATAACCGGCCAGGAAGGCGCGTTCGATCTCGGCCGCGTCCGGCTTGGTTTGCCAGTGCGTGAGTGCGGTGGCGATGTCGTACTGATGCCAGCCGTAGCCCGCGTCGTCGAAATCGATGACCGTCAGCCGGTCGCCGTCGACCACGATGTTGCCTGGATGCATGTCGGCGTGGATCACGCTGTATGCGTGCGGCTCCCGGCTCAAGCGGGCCAGCATGTCGTACATCTGCCGGCGGACATCGAGAAGAAGGCTGCGCTCCCCTGCAGAGAGCGACCGATGCTCCCAGAACGGCCCCCAGTGAGGGGAGTGTCCCATCAACCCTTCGCTGTCGAGCGAATGGCGCCTGAAGCCCGGCTGCGGTCGCCACGCGCTGGCCTGGTTGTGCATCGCGGCGGTGATGGCTCCGAGCTGCCCGAAGGCTTTCGCGACGAGGGTCCGATCGGCGGTCTCCACCAGGACGTCGGAGAGCAGCCGGCCTTCGGTCCAGCGGGCCAGGCCGGCGAAGCGCTGCTCGCCGGTATCTGGAACCGTCACGGCGACATAGTCCCGGCCATCGCGCGCCCGCACGGCTTCGGGCACGTCGATGCCGGCCTCGGCCAGCGCGCGGATCCAGTCGCGCTCGGAAACCAGCTCGTGAAGCGTGTGATAGCCCGGCCGGTGCAGGCGCAGGACGTAGCTTCCGCCGTCGTGCCGGTCGGTCACCTTGAACGTGACGTTCTCGGAAAGCGACACGAGGACAAGGTCCTGGGCGTCGACGGGAAAGGCCGTCAGGGCCGCGCGCGCGGCGGGCGTGAAGATCCGGTCGACGGTCTTGTTGTCCATCGCGCCTGTCCGCCGGCCTAGCCGTCGAGTTCCGCCATCGTCGCGTCGAAGGCGACGAGGAACTCCTCCGCATGCTCCTGCGCGAAGACCAGCGGCGGCCGGATCTTCACGACGTTCTTGTAGGCGCCGGCGTTGCTGGTAAGGAAGCCGCGGTCCTTGAGGCGGTTGATGATCTCCACTGCCTTGTCCATGTCGGGTGCCCGTCCGGCGTCGGGGGCCGCGATCTCCACACCGATGAACAGCCCGTGGCCGCGCACGTCGGCGATCGACGCGAAGCGGCCCTTGCGCTCGGCCAGCGCCGATTTCAGGAACGCGCCCACGGTGGCGACGTTCTCCCGCAGGCCGTCGCGTTCGATGACGTCGATCACCGCCATGCCGACGGCGGCCTGCAGGGGGCTGGAGGCGAAGGTGTTGAAGTAGCGCGTCGCGCTCCGAAACCCCTCGACAAGCGCGCGGCGCGCGGCGGTCGCCGCCAGCGGCAGGCCGTTGCCCATGGGCTTCCCGGTGACGACGATGTCGGGCTTGAAGCCCATTACGTCGTAGCCCCACCAGCGGCCGCTGCGACAGTAGCCGGCCTGGACCTCGTCGGCGATCACCAGGCCGCCGGCGGCGCGCACGAGTTCGGCGGCGCGTGCCATGAATCCGCGCGGCACGTCGGGCAGGCCCTCGTTGGCCAGGATGGAACACACGATCAGTCCCGCGAAACCCGTACCGTCCTCCTCGAGGCCGCGGATCGCCTGGCGCAGGCGGTCGAGATAGATCTCGCAAAGCTCGTCCTCGCCGGCGCCGGGCACCAGCGGGCGCAACATCTCCGGGAAGGGGATCGCACGCACGTCGCCGGCGGTGTTCTGCCCGCTGCCGATGCGCGTCATCTTGCCGACCGCCTCGCTGTTGCCGTGATAGGTCGCGTTGGTGCAGACGATGCCGCCTTTTCCGGTGGCCAGGCGCGCCATGCGCAGGGCCACCTCGTTGGCCTCCGTCCCGGAGCAGCTGAAGATCACGCTCTCGATCTCCGGCCCGTGGAGCGCGGTCAGGCGCTCGGCGAAGGCCACGATTCCCTCGTGCAGGTAGCGGCTGTGGACATTGAGGGTGGATTGCTGGCGGGCCATCGCCTCCGCGACGTCGCGGTTGGCATGACCGACGCACGGCACGTTGTTGTACATGTCGACGTAGCGGCGCCCCTCGGCGTCGAACAGCTCCACGCCCTCGCCCCGCACGATGTGCAGGGGCGTGTTGTAGAAGAGGGGCGCACCGGCGCCGAGGGCACGGTCGCGGCGGGCAGCAAGCGTCGTCGGGGTCATCGGTCGGCCTTTCGTTGGCGTCCAGCCGCGACGATAACCCCGGGCCGGGGGAAGACCTACATCTTCCCCGATACGATGCGCGCGCCGAGCGCCCAGCGGTGGACCTCGGACGGGCCGTCGTAGATGCGGAAGGCGCGGGCGTCGCGGAAGAAGCGCTCGACCACCGTGTCGCGGGTGATGCCGAGGCCGCCCAGGATCTGCACGCAGCGGTCGGCCACGCGGGCAATCGCCTCGGAGCAGATGACCTTGGACATCGAGCTCTCGTTCGAGGCGCGGTGGCCCTGGTCGAGCAGCCAGGCGGTGTGCCAGATCGACAGCCGGGCGGTGTGGATGTCCATCAGATTGTCGGCGAGCATGAACGACACGCCCTCGTGCTCGCCCAGCTTCTTGCCGAAGGCGACGCGGTTGCGGGCATAGTCGGTCGCGATCTCCTGGGCGCGCACGGCCACGCCGAGCCAGCGCATGCAGTGGCTCAGCCGTGCGGGGGCAAGCCGCACCTGGGCGTAGCGGAAGCCCTTGCCGACCTCGCCCAGCACGGCGTCGGCCGGCAGGCGCAGGTTTTTCAGCTCGACCACCCCATGGCCGCCGGTGAAGGAGGAATCCATCGTGTCGAGCGTGCGCTCAAGGCGGATCGCCGGGTCCGGCAGGTCGGCCAGGAACATGGTGGCGTGGCCGTCCATCGGCCCGCCCTCGTTGCGCGCCATGATGATGGCGCAGCCCGCGCCGTCGGCGCCGGTGATCAGCCACTTGCGGCCGTTGATGACCCACTCGTTGCCTTCCAGCCGCGCCGTCGTGGTCATCAGGGCGGGGTCGGACCCGGCGCCGCCCGGCTCGGTCATGCAGAAGATCGAGCGGATCTGGCCGGTCGCCATGCGCTTCAGGAAATGCTCGCGCTGGTCGGGCCGCGCGACGACGTCGAGCAGGTGGATGTTGCCCTCGTCGGGTGATGCGCAATGGATCGCGGTCGGCCCGAGGATCGAGTACCCCGCGGCCTCGAATACATAGGCGCGGCCGATCTGCGAGAGTGCCCGGCCGCCGAACTCCTTCGGCACCTGCGGGGCGAATACGCCGGCAGCACGCGCCAGCTCGTTCATCTCGACGCGCAGCTCGTCGGTCGGGCCGTGCGACGTCCACCGCCTGTCGGTTTCGAAGGGCACGATCTTGTCCTTCACGAACTCCTTCACCTTGGCGGCGAGGTCGAGGATTTCCTGCGGTGGCGCGAGATTGATGTCGCTGATCTTGTCGGTCGTCACGGAACTCTCCTTGGGCGCCGGACCCTACCACGCGGCACGGGCTCGCCGGGCTGTAGAAACGCAGACCCGGACGGGATGCGGAATACAACTTAAACGTGTTTTACTTATCGGTAGATCGTTCTATGATTGTTCTCGCCCAGGCAATGGCATGAGAGACGGAGCGAGCATGCAGGCGAAGGTTCGGACGGTGGCGTTCCAGGGGGTCGAGGTCCTGCCGGTCGACGTGCAGGTGATGATCGCGCCAGGGCAGATTGCCTTCACCGTGGTCGGGCTGGGCGACAAGGCGGTGGGCGAGAGCCGCGAACGGGTACGTGCGGCGCTGCGGGCACTGGGCCTTGCACTGCCGCCCCAGCGCATCTCGGTGAACCTCTCGCCGGCCGACCTCGCCAAGGAGGGCAGCCATTACGACCTGCCGATCGCGCTCGGCCTGCTGGCCGCCATGGGCGTGGTCGAGCCGGGCAGCCTGGAGGATTTCGTCGTGCTGGGCGAGCTGGCGCTCGACGGCGCGTTGAGCCGCGTGCCGGGCGTGCTGCCGGCGGCGATCGCCGCCCGGGCCGCCGGCCGCGGCATAATCTGCCCCGCCGTGTGTGGCGGCGAGGCGGCGTGGGCCGGCTTCGGGGGACGCTCCGGGCCGGAAGGCGACGATGGTGCCCGCAAGGGATTGGGTGAGGGTGCCATCGTCGCCGCCCCCTCGTTGCTGGCGCTGATCAACCACCTGCGGCGCCAGCAGACCCTGCCGGCCCCCGAGGCGCTGCTGGCCGAGGAGCGCACCGCCTATCCCGACCTCGCCGACATCAAGGGCCAGGAAAGCGCCAAGCGCGTGCTCGAGATCGCGGCGGCTGGCGGACATAATCTGCTGATGATCGGCCCCCCAGGCTCGGGCAAGTCGATGCTCGCCGCGCGCCTGCCGGGGCTGCTGCCACCGCTCGAACCGGAGGAGGCGCTGGAGGCCTCGATGGTTCGGTCGCTGGCCGGCGAGCTGGGCGAGGGCCGCCTGTCGCGCCGCCGTGCCTTCCGCGACCCCCACCATTCCGCGACCCTGCCGGCGCTGGTCGGCGGCGGCTCGCGCGTGCGGCCGGGCGAGGTGTCGCTCGCCCATCACGGCGTGCTGTTCCTCGACGAACTGCCGGAATTCGCGCGCGCGACCCTGGAGGCGCTGCGCCAGCCGCTGGAAACCGGCCGGGTCAGCGTGGCGCGCGCCAATGCCCATGTCACCTATCCGGCGCGCTTCCAGCTCGTGGCGGCGATGAACCCCTGCCGCTGCGGCCACCTGATGGAGCCGGGCCGCTCGTGCGGACGCGCGCCGCGCTGCGGCCTCGACTACCAGACGAAGTTGTCGGGGCCGTTGCTCGACCGCATCGATCTCGTGATCGACGTGCCAGCCGTCGCGGCCGCCGATCTGGCCCTGCCGCCGCCGGCCGAGCGGTCGGCTGACGTGGCGGCCCGCGTCGCTGCCGCCCGCGCCGTCCAACGCGAGCGCCTTGCCGCCCTGGAGTCCAAGGCCAGCCTGCGGGAGGTCGAGCCGGATCCGGCCGCCGGCCTGCTGGCCGAGCGCGCCCGCCACTGGTCGAGGCCACGCTGCAATGCCGATACCGACGGCGCGCTGCTGGCCGCCATCGCCGAGCCCGATGCCGAGGGCCGCGCGCTGCTCGCCCGCGCCGCCGAACGGCTCGGCCTCTCCGCCCGCGCCTGGCATCGCACGCTTCGCGTCGCCCGCACCCTGGCCGACCTCGACGGCTCCGAGACCGTCCGCCGCCTGCACATCGCCGAAGCCCTCAGCTACCGGCGTCCGCAGCAAAGGACGGCGATGGCGGCGTAGAAGGAGGCGAGAAACGCGATCCGTCCTGCCCGTGCAGGCGCCGGCCGTCACCCGCGCCGCCGACGCCATGTCTGTCCGGCGCCTCTTTCGTCCCCCGCCTTATCTGGCGGCAGGGGGCCAGCAGAGAGCAGAAACGGCGCCGCTGCTCTCAGTTGCCGCTGCCTCCGACGCGCTGCTTGATCAGGGCGATGGTCTGGACGAAGGGCTGAGGCTCGACCGCGGACTGCCCTTTGAAAGGCTGATCCATCAGGAAGACGAAGCCGATGAAGGCGCCCAGCACCGACATCTGGGCGGCCAGGACATAGGCGCGGAAGGTGGCGCGCTGCATCGTGCTGGTCACGAACAGCAGCATCATCACGCCGAACAGCACGACCTGCCAGTAGATGGGCGACAGCGACAGGCCGACCGTGTTGAGACGCGTGTCGCGCGATTCGGCGATCGTGTCGAAGGAGCGCAGGATCTCGGCATACATCCGCGCCTGCCGGCCGGGCTCTGGATCGAGCGCCAGGATGCCGCGCGAGACGGGGATGAAGGCCTGCCGCGTCTTTTCGCTGGCGCCGCCTTTCAGCATGGCCGGCCATTCGTCCTCGACGATCGAGGAGGTGTAGGCCAGCAGGCTGGCGCGGATCTGCTCGGAATGGACGTCGTCGTAGCGCCGCAGCAGCCGGTCGAGCCGGTTGATCTGCGAAGCCTCGGTCGAGATCAGCCCGTCGACCTTGCGGAAGTTGCTCTCGGTCTCGACCAGCGTGAAGGCCAGCACCAGGCTGATCATGGTGAAGAGCGTGGCCTGCATGCGCAGGACGAAGTCGGTGTTCTCCGGGCTGGTCCGCAGGCCCGGCAGGAAGCGCACCAGCGAGGGCAGGACGAGGATCGCCACGGCCATCGTCGCTGCGAAAACGGCCAGCACGGCGAGGTCGGGCAGGGAATAAAGGAAATCGATCATCGTCCCACCCTACGCGATCTCATACCGTGTGCTACCCCGTCTCGCCGGCATGGCCGCCGATCATGCTTTCGTCCGCCGGACGACGAAACGCGCGCGCAAGGGCCTCCGGTGCAGCGAGGATCATGCTACAAGCCGCCGTCCATCGGCAACGCACGCGGTCGTTCGACGATGTCCGCAGCGCCTGCGATGGACCGGTACCGGTCTGGCAGCGGAGCGAAGGGCAGATGATCAGGCAGCTCATGCGAGGCGTCACGTCGCGATATGTGATCGCCCTTATCTCGGCGGTCATTTGCGTCCCGATGACGATCACGATCTTCGCCGTGTCGCGCGAGCTTTGGCAGCGGCCGGACCTGCACGAGCCGATGGATATCGTGACCGGCATCGGCATCATCATGATCGGCTGGGGCGTCGTGCTGGAAGAGCGCTTCACCCTGCGCGAGATCTTCGGCCTGACCGGAGGGCCGGACGAGGCGTTCCAGGCGGCGCTCGACCATACCTGCCACAATTACGGCGTCGGCCAGCTCGTGCTCGGCCTGATGGCCGAGATCTGCATCGAGATGATCAAGATCCCGAACAACATCATCTATACCGGCGAGGTCGACGACTTCCTGGTGGCCGGCGGTCTCGTCTTCGTCGGGCTCGGTGCGCTGATCCAGGCCCGGCACGTCCTCGTGATGCTGTTCTTCCGTTCGCTGGGCCATCCGCCGTTGCCGCTCGGTCACGGCCACCCGCACGCGCTGCCGCCCGATACCACGCATTCCGCGCCCTGAGCGCTGGCGCTTCGCGCAGCGGGAGCGGCCCTGCCGACAGGAAGCGATCAGGGATCGATCAGCACGCCGGGATTCATCATGCCGCTGGGGTCGAGCTCCCGCTTGGCCCCGCGCAATGCCCGCGCGAACAGTTCCGGCCGCTGTCGGTCATAGAACGGCCGATGGAAGCGGCCCACGGCGTGATGGTGCGTGGTCGTGCCGCCGTGCTCGACCGTCGCCGCCGTGCAGGTCGTCAGCACTTCCATGAACTGTTCGAGCTGGCGCCTCCTGTCGAGCAGGCCGCCGAAGGTGAAGTAGAGGCAGGGCCCGTCGGGATAGACGTGGGTGAAGCGGCAGGTGACCGTCCCCTCGCGGCCCGTGACGGCACGGATCGTGTCTTTGGTCACCTTCGTGATCTTCGCGTGGAACTCGCGGTAGCGCTCCCAGGTCATCGCCGTCTCGAAGGTCGAGGACAGGATGCCGCGCGCCACCGCATGCTCGCCGTAGTGCGGCGCGCGGATGAAGCGGTTGCGCCAGGCTCCGGCCGCGCCCGACCGGTGGGCGTCCGCATCGTCGTCCGCGGCGTCGGGCACGCCGCCATGGCCGGCGCAGATCTCCAGGGCGCGCTTCATCCAGGCGTCGAGCGGATGGTCGGCCGACTCGAAGGCCAGCACCAGCACCGCCTCCTCGCTCGACCATGGCACGCCGGGCAGGGCCTCGCGCGCCTCCAGCAGGCGGCAATTGGCGGGATAGAGATTGGCTTGCGTGATCTCGCGCACGGCATCGGCGCCGGCATGGAAGTCGGGGAAGCGCACCGAGGCGGAAGCGCGGTAGGTCGGCTTGGGCCGCAGCCTCACCCAGGCCTCGGTGATGAGGCCGAGGATGCCCTCGGAACCGATGAACATCCGATCGGGCGAGGGCCCGGCCCCCGAGCCCGGCAGGCGCCGCGTCTCCAGCGTTCCCGCCGGCGTGACGACGCGCGTGCTCTCCACGAAATCGTCGATGTGCGTGTAGAGCGTGGCGTAGTGGCCGCCCGAGCGTGTCGCGATCCAGCCGCCCAGCGTAGAGCAGCGATAGGCCTGCATGTAATGGCGCATGGTGAGCGGCGTGTCGCGCAGCGCGTCCTCGATCGCCGGCCCATAGATGCCGCCCTGGATGCGCGCCGCCTGGCTCACCGGATCGACTTCCAGCACGCGGTCCATGTGGCGCAGCGAGATCGTCACCACCCTGTCGAACGAGGCAGCCGGCTCGATGCCCTTCACGACCGACGAGCCGCCGCCATAGGGGATCGCCTTGGCGCCGATGCGGTCGCACCATTCGAGCAGGCGGACGACATCCTGCTCGGTCTCGGGGAAGGCCACCGCGTCGGGCGGGTTCGGCACGGAGCGCAGGAACATGCGCGTCGTGTCGAAGCCGGCCTTGCCGTAGCTGTGCTCCAGCCGTGTCAGGTGGTCGGTGCGCACCAGCGGCTGCAGGGCCGCCGGCACGTCGACGCGCGAGGGGCGCAGCGCGATCTCGTCGGGTTTCGGCGGCGGCGTCACGTCGAAGCCGGAGAGTCCGTAGCGCTGCGCAATCTCCGCTTCCCACGGCCGGATCTCGTCCGGGCTCAGATCCTCGTCGGCATAGCCCCAGGCATAGAATTTCTTCTGCCGCCGCATGTTTCCTCCGGTGCGTCCTTCATTGTCAGGCGGCGAAGGCGATCGGCCTCGTCGTCCCCTTGATCTGCGTGCGGTGCATGATGCGCCGGGCGGCGCCGTCGAACGGGTCGCGCCGGTGCATGGTCGAGCGATTGTCCCACATCACGAGGTCGCCCAGCGACCAGGCATGCTCGTAGATGAAGCGCGGCTGCGTGACGTGCGCCCATAACGCCTCCAGCAGCGCATCGGACTCCGCGCGTTCGTAACCTTCGACATAGGAATTGCGGCGCCGGCCGAGATAGAGCGTCGGCCGTCCGTTGGCGGGATGCCGCAGGATCGCCGGGTGCCAGGCGCCGGGCGCTGCCATCGGATCGTCGGTCGGCGTCACGCCCTTGCGCAGGTAGCCGCCGGAATTGTAGGTGCCGTCGTGCTTGATGCGGCGTCCCTCGATCCTGCGGCGCAGCTCGGCCGGCAGGGCGTCGCACGCCGCCTGCATGCCGCAGAACCAGGTGTTGCCGCCGCTTGGCGGGATCTCGAGTGCGTAGAGCATCGAGGCGTCGGGCGGCGTGTCGAGATAGCTCATGTCGGTGTGCCATACCGCCTCGCCGGCGCCGAGAGCACCGATCGGGTCGCCGTTGCCGTCGAGCACGTTCGACACGACATAGATGTCCGGATAGCCGGGCGGGCTGATGCGGCCGCGCTCCTGGTTGGGCGGCGGGTCGAGCTCGCCAAAGCGCCGGCTGAACGCGAGCAGATCGTCGTCGGCAAGCTGCTGGCCGCGGAACAGGATCATCGAATGGTTGTGCCAGGCACGTTCGATGGTCGCGAACGCCCGGTCGTCGAGGCGACGCAGGTCGACACCGGAGATTTCCGCACCGACCGCCTGGGTCACGGGCCGCACCGCCACGCTCATGTCGCTTCCTCCGTCTGCCGGTCGTGGCCGGCGATTGCTCCTTGCCCACGATGATCGGTCCGCCGACACGGCCGATCAAGCGCCGTGCCGCTTACGCGCCGAGGGCCGGCGCCAGCCATTTGACCAGGGCGTCGGCGACCGGCGGCGCGAGCGGGCCGGCGAAGCCGGGATCCGTCGGGCCGGAAAGGAGCTTCAGGTTGTGGCTGACCTGCGGCACGACCAGCGCCTCGCCCGGCGCACTCGCACGCGCGGCCAGGGCGTCGATCAGCGGCTGCACGTCCTCCATCGGCACGACCTGCCGGTCGGCGCCGCCCTGCAGCAGCAGGCACGGGTTGGCGAGATGCGACAGGACAAGGGCCGGCTCGAACGCCATGAGGCTTTGCAGGAACGGGCCGGCATAGGGCGGGAAGAGGAGGGCAAGTTCCGGCGACAGGTCCTCCGGCACGTGGCCGGTCTTCTGCACCTGCGCGATCACGTGATCGAGCGCCGGCAGCAGGGCAGGGGCATCGCGGCCGACCTGCGCACGCAGGATCACGTCGAGCCGCCGGCCCGGCGTCGCGGTCAGCACCAGCGCATGGAGCTTGCGGCCGAGCGCGCGCGCGGCGGCGAGCGCGAGCAGCCCGCCTTCGCTGTGGCCCAACAGGGCGGTGGCGTAGGGCTTCACCTCGCCCTGGCGCAGCAGCGTGGCGTGCGCGGCCTCGACGTCGCCCGCGAAATTGTCCCAGGCGAAGAATGCCTCCTGCTCGGCCAGCGAGCCGCGCGGCCGCGGCGTCGACCGGCCGATGCCGCGCTTGTCGTAGCGCAGCGAGGCGATGCCGTTACGGGCCAGCAGGGCCGCGATCTCGCGCAGCAGGTCGATGCGGCCGCCGACCACGGAAGGCGGCGCCAGCGGGTTGTTGCCGTCGCGGTCGGTCGGCCCGCTGCCCGCGATCAGCACGACGCCCGGCACATAGCGGAGCTCGCTGTCGAGCGGCAGGGCGAGCGTGCCGGAAAGCTTCACGCCGCCGCGGCCCTCGAAGTCGACCGGCCGTTCCTTCACTTGGCCCCTCCTGTACCAGCCGCGCTCGAAGAGCGCGTCGTCCGCCCGTGCGATGACAGGCGGCAGAAGCGCCGCCGCGGCGAGCAGGGTGCGGCGCCCGATCATGTGCCTATGCTCGCCCCAGTTTCAGGGCTTCGCGCCCGGCGCCGGCATGTTGCCCATGCTGTGGCTCATCATCTGGCCGCCGAAGATGTGGACGTGGAAATGGAAGACGAGCTGGCCGCCGTTGGGCCCATGGTTGGCGACGATGCGGTAGCCCGCCGGATCGAGGCCGAGTTCGTTCGCGACCTTCGAGACCGCGCGCCAGAAACCGACCAGCAGCTCGGGTGGGGCAGTGGCGCCGAAATCGGCCTGGCTGACATACTCGCCCTTCGGGATCACGAGCACGTGGACCGGCGCCAGCGGCGCGATGTCGTGGAAGGCCAGCGCGAACTCGTCCTCGTACACCTTCTTGCACGGCAGTTCGCCGCGCAGGATGCGGGCAAAGACGTTGTTGCGGTCGTAGGCGGACATTCCGGTCTCCGGGTTGGTCGTCTCTCTCATCGTCGGGGCGCGCGCGTCCGAGCGGCGCCGATGATAGGGACTTTCGTGCGTGCACGGGGAGTGTCTTTGTCTCGCCGCTCCACCTCGCGGCCTTCCGCGACCGACGTGCCGCCGCGACGGTGCGCGACATTGCGTGCCGTCGGTCCTGCGGCCTCGGATGTCCGAATCGGAATATATCCCGGGGAGCCGCCAGGGCGCCGGGCTCAGCTCTTGCGCGCAGCCTTCTCGGCGATGCCCGACAGGCCCTCGCGCCGCGCCAGTTCGGTCCACACCGCCTTCGGCCGGACGCCGGTCGCGGCCCACAGGGTCAGCAGGTGGTAGAGCATGTCGGCGCTCTCGGCGACCAGCTTGGGCTTGTCGCCCCGGATGCCCTCGATGAGCGCCTCGACCGCTTCCTCGCCCAGCTTCTTGGCGATCTGCTGACGGCCGCGGCTGAACAGGCGCGCCGTGTAGGAGGTCTCTGGATCCGCGCCTTTGCGGCTGTCGATCACGAGGTAGAGTCGGTCGAGCACATGCTCGTCCGGCGTCACCACGCTCTCGCGCTTGATCGTCTTCCTGGCTTTCTTCTTTTTGGCCATCCGCAAACTCCATCGCCCGGGGGGACGAGCGATCGAATACCTTCAACACGTCTCTTGATGGGACGTCGCGAAAGACTCTACGCGAAAATCATGCCGCGCGCGAGATTTGTCGCACCGGAACACCCGCTTGCGCGAGATGTTCCTTCGCCTGGGCGATGGTGAATTCACCGAAATGAAATATCGAGGCGGCAAGCACCGCCGATGCGCCGCCCTTGAGCACGCCATCGACGAAGTGATCGAGCGTGCCGACACCCCCCGAGGCGACGACGGGCACCGGCACCGCGTCGGACACGGCGCGCGTCAGGTCGAGATCGAAGCCCGATTTGGTGCCGTCGCGATCCATCGAGGTCAGCAGGATCTCGCCTGCCCCGGACTCCGCCATGCGCCGCGCCCACGCAACTGCGTCGATGCCGGTCCCCTTGCGGCCGCCGTGGGTGAAGACCTCCCACTTGCCGGGCGCGACATTGCGCGCGTCGATGGCGACGACGATGCACTGGTCGCCGTATTTCTCGGCCGCCTCGCGCACGAATTCCGGCCGTGCGACTGCGGCGGAGTTGATCGAGACCTTGTCGGCGCCGGCCAGCAGCAGGCGGCGGATATCCTCGACCTGGCGTACGCCGCCGCCGACGGTGAGCGGCATGAAGCACTGCTCCGCGGTGCGCGCGACGACGTCGAGGATGGTGTCGCGGTTCTCGTGGCTCGCGGTGATGTCGAGGAAGGTGAGTTCGTCGGCGCCCGCGGCATCGTAGATGCGCGCCTGTTCGACCGGATCTCCGGCGTCGCGCAGGCCGACGAACTGCACGCCCTTCACGACGCGGCCGTCCTTGACGTCGAGGCAGGGGATGATGCGGACCTTGAGCATCGTCGCGCCCTACTCGCCCTTCAGCACGCGGATGGCATCCGGCACCGTCACGCGGCCGTCGTACAGGGCACGGCCGACGATGGCGCCCACGATGCCGAACTCCTCGGTCGGCTTGAGCTCGCGCAGATCGTCGAGCGAGCTTACGCCGCCCGATGCGATGACCGGCGTGGTGAGGTGCTGGGCGAGCGTGACCGTGGCGTCGACATTGACGCCGCCCATCGCGCCGTCGCGGTCGATGTCGGTGTAGATGATGGCGGCGACCCCGGCATCCTCGAACCGCAGCGCGAGGTCGAGCGCGCGCACCGTGCTCTGCTTCGTCCAGCCATCGACGGCGACCACGCCGTCGCGCGCGTCGATGCCGACGGCGATGCGGCCCGGCCATTGCTTGCAGGCCGCCTTCACCAGGCCCGGCTCCTTGACCGCGATGGTGCCGAGGATGATGCGCTGCACGCCCGCGTCGAACCATTGCGCGATGCTCTCGATGGTGCGGATGCCGCCGCCGAGCTGGGTCGGGACCTGCACGTCGGCCAGGATCGCCTCGACTGCGGCCCGGTTCACCGGATGGCCCTCGACCGCGCCGTTCAGGTCGACGAGATGCAGCCACTGGCAGCCGGCATTGGCGAACGCCTTGGCCTGGGCTGCGGGACTGTCGTTGAACACGGTGGCGCGTGCCATGTCGCCGCGCAGCAGCCGCACGCACTTGCCGTCCTTGAGGTCGATGGCCGGGAACAGGATCATGGGGCCGGGATGTAGCGCGCGGGGCTGCACGATGCCACCCCCGCAGGATATCGCGTGCCGATCAGGGGCGCGCGCTTGCCGCCCGCGCGGCCTCGACGAAACGGGCGATGGTCGGCGTGGTGTCGCCGGCGCGCCACGCGATGCCGGTCTCGAGGATCGGCGGTGTTCCGCCGAGCGCGACGTAGGCGACGCCGCTGCGGCCGAGATGGCGCAGCGACTCGGGCACCAGCGCGATGCCCATGCCGGCCGAGACCAGGCTGATGATGGTCTGCATCTGGATCGCCTCCTGCACGATGCGCGCGAGCCCGCCATGCGCGGCGTAGTAGCCGGTGACGAGGTCGTGGAAGGCAGGCGCGCTGTGGCGCGGGAAGAGGATCAGCGGGGCGCCGACGACGGCGCGCGGCGTGATCCTCCCGGCCACCGGCCGCAGCCGTCCCTCGGCGATCCAGCTTTCCGGCACGGCGGCCACCAGCGGCTCGCGTATCAGCGGCAAATAGGAGAGCCCGTCGGGCAGTACGCCCTGCGGCGGCGGGATGACGAGTCCGACATGGCCGCGTCCGTCGAGCAGCGCGGCGATCTGCACGTCGCTGGTCGCTTCCGCGAGCGCCAGCTCGACGGCGGGATGCAGGGTCGTGAAACGGCGCACCAGCGCCGGCAGGATGCTGTAATCGGCCGTGCTGACGAACGAGATCTCGAGCCGGCCGCTTGTTCCGGCACGCAACCGCTGAGCCAGGCGCGGCAACTCCTCCAGGCCGGCCAGCACCGCGCGCACCGGGTCGAGCCATTGCCGGCCGAGCGGGGTCAGCGCCACGCTGCGCCGCGTGCGTTCGAACAGCGGAGCACCGATCTCGCGTTCCAGCGCCAGGATCGACTGGCTGAGCGGCGGCTGGGTCATGCCCAGCCGCTCGGCCGCGCGGCCGAAATGCAGCGTGTCGGCGACGGTAACGAAGTGCCGGAGCTGGCGGGCATCCATGATTGATATGAAATACCACTCAATCGAGCCACTGTAATATATTTCACAATCGACTGCGGCCTGCCTATCCCTCGACACGACGCGACTCCTCGCGCCGCCGCCGGAGGACACCCATGCCCGCCTATCGCTCCCGCACCACCACCCACGGCCGCAACATGGCCGGCGCCCGCGGCCTGTGGCGTGCGACCGGCATGACGGATGCCGATTTCGGCAAGCCGATCATCGCCATCGCCAACAGCTTCACGGAGTTCGTGCCGGGCCACGTCCATCTGCGCGATCTCGGCCGGCTGGTCGCGACGGAGATCGCTGCCGCGGGCGGCGTGGCCCGGGAGTTCAATACCATCGCCGTCGACGACGGCATCGCGATGGGCCATGGCGGGATGCTCTACTCGCTGCCCAGCCGCGACCTGATCGCCGACAGCCTCGAGTACATGGTGAACGCGCACTGCGCCGACGCGCTGGTGTGTCTCTCCAATTGCGACAAGATCACGCCCGGCATGCTGATGGCTGCGATGCGCCTCGACATCCCCACCATCTTCGTCTCGGGCGGCCCGATGGAGGCAGGCAAGGTCACGGTGAAGGGGCGCCGGCGCTCGGTCGACCTGATCGACGCGATGGTCGTGGCGGCGGACCCGGGCTACAGCGACGCCGAGGTGGCGGCCGTCGAAGCCGCCGCCTGCCCGACCTGCGGCTCGTGCTCTGGCATGTTCACCGCCAACTCCATGAACTGCCTCACCGAGGCGCTGGGCCTCGCCTTGCCCGGAAACGGTTCGCTGGTGGCCACGCATGCCGATCGCGAACGCCTGTTCCGCGAAGCCGGCCGCACCATCGTCGATCTGGCGCGCCGCTGGTACGAGCAGGACGATGCCACGGCGTTGCCGCGCACCATCGCCGGCCGCCGCGCCTTCGCCAATGCGATGACCCTCGACATCGCGATGGGCGGTTCGACCAACACCGTGCTGCACCTGCTGGCCGCGGCCCGCGAGGGAGGGATCGACTTCACCCTGGACGACATCGACCGGCTGTCGCGGCGCGTGCCCTGCCTCTGCAAGGTCGCGCCCACGGTGGCCGACGTGCACATGGAGGACGTGCACCGCGCCGGCGGCATCATGGCGATCCTGGGCGAACTCGACCGGGCCGGCCTGATCGACACCGCGCTGCCGACGGTCCACGCGCCGTCGCTCGGCGCGGCGCTGGATCGCTGGGACATCGCGCGCGACGTGGCCGCGCCGGTGCGGGATTTCTTCCGTGCCGCTCCCGGCGGCGTGCGCACCACGCAGGCCTTCAGCCAGTCGGCCCGCTGGGACTCGCTCGACACCGACCGGCGGGCGGGAATCGTCCGTTCCGCCGATCATCCGTTCTCCACGGAGGGCGGGCTTGCCGTGCTGTCGGGCAATCTCGCGACTGAGGGCTGCATCGTGAAGACCGCCGGCGTGGAGGCGGCGATGCTGACGTTCGAGGGGCCGGCGCGCGTCTACGAAAGCCAGGACGCCGCAGTGAGCGGCATCCTGCTCGACGAGGTGAAGGCGGGCGACGTCGTGGTGGTGCGCCACGAGGGGCCGAAAGGCGGACCCGGCATGCAGGAGATGCTCTATCCGACCAGCTACCTGAAATCGAAGGGGCTCGGGAAGGCATGCGCGCTGGTGACCGACGGCCGGTTCTCCGGCGGCAGTTCCGGCCTGTCGATCGGCCATGTCTCGCCGGAAGCGGCCGAAGGCGGGACGATCGGTCTGGTCGAGACGGGAGACCGCATCGTCATCGACATCCCGCGCCGACTGATCCGCCTCGACGTGCCGGACGAGGTGCTGGCCGCCCGGCGCGCCGCGATGGAAGCGCGCGAGGCGGCAGCCTGGCAGCCGGCCGGTCGCCGCCGCGCCGTCTCGGCCGCGCTGCAGGCCTATGCCGCCCTCACGACCAATGCCGCGCGCGGGGCCGTCCGCGACGTGACGCAACTGGGAAAGGGACAGGCCGCCTCGGCGACCGATGGCTGACCGTGGGTCTGCACGGACGGCGCGCCTTTCTCCCCGTCTGGTCCCTTCGCGGGAGGCTTGCCGGACGGGGCGGGGAAGCCGCTATAGTCCCGCCATGACCCGTTTCACCTCCGACCTGCTCGCCGCCGACCTGGCCGACCTCACGGCCATCCGTCGCGACATCCACCGCCATCCTGAAACCGCGTTCGAAGAGGAGCGGACTTCGCAGATCGTGGCCGACAAGCTCGCCTCGTGGGGTATCGAGGTCCATCGCGGCCTGGCGAAGACGGGTGTGGTCGGCACGCTGAAGGGCAAGCGGCCCGGCCAGAAGACTATCGGCCTGCGCGCCGACATGGACGCGCTGCACCTGCAGGAGAAGAACGATTTCGAGCATGCCTCGGTGCATGCCAACAAGATGCATGCCTGCGGCCACGACGGTCACACGACCATGCTGCTGGGCGCCGCGCGCCAGCTAGCGGCGACGCCCGATTTCGCGGGCACGATCCACTTCATCTTCCAGCCCGCCGAGGAGGGCGAGGGCGGGGCGCGCGTGATGATCGAGGAGGGGCTGTTCGACAAGTTCCCCTGCGACGTCGTCTACGGGATGCACAACATGCCGGGCTTCCCGGCCGGCCATTTCGCCATCCGTCCCGGCCCGATGATGGCGGCCAGCGACACGTGGGAGACACGCTTCAAGGGCACCGGCGGCCATGGCGCGTTGCCCCACCGCGGCACCGACCCGACGCTGGTCGCGGCCCAGTTCATCACGGCGGTTCAGGGCATCATCGGCCGCAACGTGCCGGCGACGCAGACCGCGGTGCTGAGCGTCGGCCATATCGCGGCCGGCACGTTCGGCTCGCCCAACGTCATACCGTCGGAGGTGCTGGTGCGCGGCACGGCGCGCAGCTACTCGCCGGACGTGCGCACCCTGCTGGAGCGCCGGCTGGGCGAGGTCGCGCAGGGCATCGCCCAGGCCGGCGGCTGCGAGGTCGACTACAAGTTCTTCCGCCGCTATCCGCCGCTCGTGAATTCGGCCGAGCAGACGCGCATCGCCGTCGAGGCGGCCGCGCTCACGGTGGGCCGCGAGCATGTCGATGCCGAGACGCCGCCGATCACCGGCGCCGAGGATTTCGCCTTCATGCTGGAGAAGAAGCCCGGCGCCTACATCATGATCGGCAATGGCGGCGACGAGGAGCCGCGCGGCTGCCACCACGTCCATACGCCGCTGTACGATTTCAACGACAGGATCCTGACGACCGGGGCGGCCTACTGGATGAACATCGTCCAGCTCGAACTGGGCGACGCCGCCTGACGCCGTTCCGGAGAGCGCCGCCCGTCTTGGGCGGCGGCCTCCCTGGAACAGCACGGGCAAGGACGCCGGAGGCCGTTTCCGCAGGAATTCGACGAGGCCGGGCCGGCACGCCGGCCGAGGGCCCTCAGCCGTGATGGTGGTCGAACGACCAGTCCGTCGCGGCCTGCTCCCAGGCGAAGCCGTCCGGCACATGCACGAGGGCATGGCCGGCGTCGCTGTAATCGTAGGGGGCGGCGATCTGGTGCGCCGGCGCGCCATCCTCCAGCGCGACCAGCGAGGTGCCGTCCGAGAGATCGCTCAGCACGACCAGCGTATCCTCGCCCATCGCCGGGACCGGCGTCTGGCCGGGCGTGCCCTCGACGAAGACCTCTCCCGCCTCGCCGAACAGACGGTCGAGCGGCGCGGCATAGCCGGTGTCGTCCAGGCCGGCCTCGGCCCAGCGCGAGTCGGGTGCCAGATAGATCGGCTGGTCATGCCGGTGGAACTCGACGAGGTCGGTGCCGACGACGAAAAGGGAGTCGATGGCCGAGCTCTCGGAGGGGACCGATTGGCTCATGATCAAAAGGCTTTCGAACTAAATCAGAAGAATATTGTTCAAATATACTGAACAAACTCCTGAGAATAAAGAGAGAACTGGCCGGAAACGAATCCGCGAGGAATTGCAGGGGCTTGGCTTTGGCCTCGCATGGCGTCTTGGGTTCGGCCCTCGCATGGCTTAGGGTGCCGCCGCGCACGATGGTGCGATCCAATTTCAGCGTTCGGGGGAGTCGATGAACGGAGCGGAGAGTCTGGTTCGGACCTTGGTCAAGGGCGGCGTCGAGGTCTGCTTCGCCAATCCCGGCACCTCGGAGATGCATTTCGTGGGCGCGCTGGACCGCGTCGAGGGCATGCGCTGCGTGCTCGGCCTGTTCGAGGGCGTCTGCAGCGGCGCCGCCGACGGCTACTACCGCATGACCGACAAGCCGGCCTCGACCCTGCTGCATCTGGGGCCGGGCCTCGCGAACGCCGCGGCAAACCTGCACAACGCCAAGAAGGCCGGGTCCGGCATCGTCAACATCGTGGGCGAGCACGCGCTCTACCACATCAAGTACGACACCCCGCTCACGGCCGACATCGAAGGCATCGCGCGGCCCTTCTCGCATTGGGTCAAGACCTCGCCGACCTCCAAGACCGTCGCGGCGGACGGCGCACTCGCGATCCAGGCGGCCCGCGTCGCGCCCGGCCAGATCGCCACCCTGATCCTGCCGGCCGACACCGCGTGGGGCGAGGCGGACGGCGTGGCCGAGACCCCCGCGACGCCGGCACCTGACGCCCCGTCGAACGACACGGTCGTCGCCGCGGCCAAGGCGCTCAAGCAGCCGGGCGCCATGCTGTTCATCGGCGGCCGTGCGCTGCGTGCCCGCGGCCTGGAACTGGCCGGCAAGATCGCCGCCAAGACGGGCTGCAAGGTGCAGGGCGCCGGCGGCACGGCGCGCATCGAGCGCGGCGCGGGCCGCATCCCGGTGCTGCGCCTGCATTTCGTGGTCGAGAATGCACTGGCCCAGCTCAAGGGCACCAAGCAGATGGTGCTGTGCGGCGCCAAGGCGCCCTTTGCGTTCTTCGCCTATCCGGGCAAGCCGTCCGTCCTGTCACCCGACGATTGCGAGATCAGCACGCTCTGTCCGGTCGAGGGCGATCCGATCGCCTCGCTCGAGGCGCTGGCCGCCGAGCTCGGAGCGCTCAACGAAAAGCCGGCCGGCATCGCCCAGCCGAGCCGTCCCGACCGTCCCAGCGGCGCCTTCACACTGGATGGCCTGGGCCAGGCGCTGGGCGCCACGATGCCGGAGGGCGCCATCGTCGTCGACGAATCGGTGACGACGGGCCGCGGCTTCTTCCCGTTCAGTGCCGGCGCGCCGCCGCACGACTGGCTGAACAATATGGGCGGTTCGATCGGCTTCGGTGCGCCGGTCGCGGTCGGCGCCGCGGTCGCCTGCCCCGACCGCAAGGTCATCTGCATGATCGGCGACGGCAGCTCGATGTACACGATCCAGGCCCTCTGGACGATGGCGCGCGAGAACCTCGACGTCTGCGTCATGATCTTCTCGAACCGCTCCTACAACATCCTCTACAGCCAGCTTGCCGATGTCGGCGCCGCGAACCCGGGCCCGCGCGCCATCGACATGCTGACGCTCGACCGGCCGACGCTCGACTTCGCCATGATGTCGAAGAGCATGGGCGTGCCGGGCGGCAAGGCGCACAACCTCGAGGAGCTGACCAAGCAGCTCGATTACGCCATGGCGAACAAGGGCCCGTACCTGATCGACGTGATCATGTAGGTCCGGTCATGGAAGACACCCGCCGACGCACATTGCACGGTCGTCGACGGGGCAAGAAACTGCGGGCCGGGCAGCAGTCGCTGCTCGACACGCTGCTGCCTCGCCTCGCCCTCGCCCTTCCCGCCGAGCCCGTCGTCACGCCGGAAGGCGACGTCCGGGAAAGCCCGGCCAAGATCGATCTCACGCACGCCTTCGGCGGGGCCCTTCCGCCGGACGGGGTATGGCTGGAGGTCGGCTTCGGCGGCGGCGAGCATCTGGTCTGGCAGGCCGGGACCCATCCGTCGGTCGGCCTGATCGGCTGCGAGCCCTACGTGAACGGCGTCGCCAAGTGCCTGGCCCATATCGAGCGGACGGGCGTCGGCAATGTGCGGCTCTTCGACAACGACGCGCGCTTCGTGATGGCCGCCCTGCCGGCGCAGTCGCTATCGCGCGCCTTCGTGCTGTTCCCCGACCCGTGGCCCAAGACGCGCCATCACAAGCGGCGCTTCGTTCAGCGCGCCAATCTCGACGTGCTGGCCCGCCTGCTGAAGCCGGGCGCGGAACTGCGCCTCGCCACCGACGATCCGAGCTATCTGCCCTGGATGGTCGAGCATGCCTGCCAGCATCGCGATTTCGAATGGCTGGCCGAGGGGCCGGCCGACTGGCGTTCGCGGCCCGCAGACTGGCCGGCGACACGCTACGAGCAGAAGATGCTGGCGGGACATCGCCCCGTCTTTCTCCGCCTGCGGCGTCGCCACAACATATAGGTGTATCCGGCGCTCCACCCATAGACCGTCGGGATTTCCTTGCCAGTCGGAAGCCGGAAGATTATATCGGCGCCATCCTCATCGGGTTCGCGGGACGAACCAAAGAAAAAGAGTGGGCCAAACGCCCGCTCTTTTCGTTTGCCGGGAACCCGGAGGCCCACCGAGACAGGATTCCGCCTGCGTGACCGACCTGCTGCGCCGCATCGAAGAGATCGTTTCCCCGACCGTCACGGGCATGGGATTCGACCTTGTGCGCGTCGCGATGAGCCGGGGCGGCAACACGCTGCAGATCATGATCGAGCCGTCCGACGGCCGCCCGATGGATGTCGAGGATTGCGCCACGCTCTCGCGCGCGATCTCGGCCGTGCTCGACGTCGAGGACCCGATCGCCAGCGCCTACACGCTCGAGGTGAGCTCGCCCGGCATCGACCGGCCGCTCACCCGGGCCAAGGATTACGAGCGCTGGGCGGGGCATCTCGCGCGGCTGGAGACGGCGCTGCCGGTCGAAGGCCGCCGCCGTTTCAAGGGCACGCTGCTGGGCGTCGCCGACGGCGTCGTGCGGCTTCGTCTGGAGGACGGCAAGGAAGCGTCGGTGCCGCTCGAAGCGGTGTCGCGCGCCAAGCTCGAACTGACCGATCGGTTGATCGAAGAACATAGCCAGGCCCAGGAAGGCGCCGGGCAGACTCACTGAAGGATCAAGGGAAGAGGGAACAGACATGGCAACGAATGCCGACATCCCGCGTCTGGAGATGCTGCAGGTCGCCGACATGGTCGCGCGCGAGAAGGGCATCGAGCGCGAGGAGGTGCTCGAGGCGATGGAGCAGGCGATCCAGAAGGCCGGTCGCGCCAAGTACGGTCTCGAGCACGACATCCGCGCCGAGATCGACCGCAAGACCGGCGAGATCAAGCTGCTGCGTTACATGCAGGTCGCCGACCCGATCGAGAACGAGAATATCCAGGTCACGGTGAACGAGGCGCAGCGCCGCAATCCGGAAGCCCAGGTCGGCGACTTCCTGACCGACGAGCTGCCGCCGATCGATTTCGGCCGCGTCGCCGCGCAGACCGCCAAGCAGGTCATCACGCAGCGCATGCGCGAGAGCGAGCGCAAGCGCCAGTACGAGGAATTCAAGGACCGCGTCGGCGAGATCGTGTCGGGCGTCGTCAAGCGCGTCGACTACGGCAACATCACCGTCGACCTGCAGCGCGCCGAGGGCGTCATCCGCCGCGACGAGACGATCCCGCGCGAGTCGCTGCGCGTCAACGACCGCGTCCGCGCCTACATCTTCGACGTGCGCGAGGAGCCGCGCGGCCCGCAGATCTTCCTGTCGCGCAGCCATCCGCAGTTCATGGCCAAGCTGTTCACGCAGGAAGTGCCGGAAATCTACGACGGCATCATCGAGATCAAGGCGGTCGCCCGCGATCCGGGCAGCCGCGCCAAGATCGCCGTGCTGTCCCACGACAGCTCGATCGACCCGATCGGCGCCTGCGTCGGCATGCGCGGCAGCCGCGTCCAGGCCGTGGTGCAGGAGCTTCAGGGCGAGAAGGTCGACATCATCCCGTGGTCGCCCGAGCCCGCGAACTTCCTCGTCAACGCGCTGGCGCCGGCCGAGGTCAGCAAGGTGCTGATGGACGAGGAAACGCACAAGACCGAGGTCGTCGTGCCCGACGACCAGCTCAGCCTCGCCATCGGCCGCCGCGGACAGAACGTGAAGCTCGCGTCCCAGCTCACCGGCTGGGAGATCGACATCATGACGGAGACCGAGGAGAGCGAGCGCCGCCAGAAGGAGACGCGCGAGCGCACCGAACTCTTCAAGGAGGCGCTCGACGTCGACGACGTCATCGCCCACCTGCTCGTCGCCGAAGGCTACGCCTCGGTCGAGGACGTGGCCGAGTCCGAGGTCGAGAGCCTGGCCGGCGTCGAGGGCTTCGACGAGGAGATCGCCACCGAATTGCAGCGTCGCGCCCGCGAATTCATCGAGAAGCGCGACGCCGAGCTGGCGCAGCGCCTTGAGGAGCTGGGCATGGCCGAGGATCTGCGGTCGGCCGAGGGCCTCACCCTGCCGATGCTGGTGGCGCTGGGCGATGCCGGCGTGAAGACGCTGGACGACCTCGCCGACCTCGCCTCGGACGAGCTGCGCGAGATCGTGGGCGAATCGACGATCGATGCCGACGATGCCAACGCCATCATCATGAAGGCGCGCGAACACTGGTTCCCGGCCGAGGAAGCGGCGGCCGGGGAGACGGCCTGATCCGGAGAACGCGCGCTTGACCCTTGCCCTCGCCATGACCGGACCCCATCTCCCGGGTTCCCCCGCCGGACCGCGACGCACCTGCATCGCGACCGGCGAGGAGTCGGCGCCGGAGCGGATGATCCGCTTCGTCGTCGGACCCGAGGGAGAGGTCGTGCCCGATCTGGGGCGGCGCCTTCCGGGGCGCGGCATGTGGGTACTGGCCGAGCGCGCGGCGCTGCAGAAGGCGATCGACAGGAAGCTGTTCTCGCGGGCGGCACGTCAGGCCGTCGGGATTCCCGCCGATCTGGTGGAGCGGGTCGAGCGCCTGCTGCTCGAACGGGCCCTGGCCGATCTCGGACGGGCCCGGCGCGCAGGCCGCGCCGTTGCCGGCTTCGTCAAGGTCGAGGAAATGGTGCGGCGCGGACGCGCGGGACTGCTGGTCGTCGCCGCCGAGGCCGACGGCGACGGGCTCGCCAAGCTTGCCGCCTTCGGATTGCCCATCGAGCGTCTCGGCGACGCCGGTTCGCTGGGCGGCATCTTCGGCCGCGAGCAGGCGGTCTATGTGGCGGTCGCGCGCGATGATGCGGGCGGAGCCTTCGTTGAACGGATTGCGGCCGGGGCGGCGCGTTGGCGCGGCTTCAGGTCGAACGGCGCCGGTTGACGGGCCGGTGCGGAGCAAGGACAACAGCCGACATGACGGAACAGAAAGAACAGAACAACAAGCCGAGCAAGCCGCTGACCCTCTCGACCGCGGGACGTAACCCCGGCGCAGCGGCGAAGACGGACGCGACCCAGGTGCGACAGAAATTCTCGCACGGTCGCACGCGCGCGGTGACGGTCGAGGTGAAGAAGCCGGTGAAGCGCCCGGGAGCTGCCGCGGCAGCTTCGACGACGGCGGCTCCTGCAGCGCCCGCTCCGACCCCGGCTCCCGCCCCGGCCCCCGCGCCGGCGCCGACCCCCGCTCCCGCCCCTGCTCCTGCTCCGGCCGCCGCGAAGCCCGCGGCGCCGCCGCCGGCTGGCCGCACCCTCAGGTCCGGTGCGCCGAGCGCCCCGGCAGGCCGCAGCGGCCCGCCGCGTGCCGGCGATCGGCCCGGCGGTCGCGGCATCGTGCTGCGCACGCTGACCGAGGAAGAGAAGGAGGCGCGTGCCCGCGCCCTGGTCGGCGCCAACCGCGACGCCGAGATCGCCCGCAAGCGCGCTGCCGAGGAGGCCGTCCGTCGGGCCGCCGAGGAAGAGGTGCGCAAGAAGGCCGAGGAAGAGGCCCGCAAGCGCGCGGCCGAAGAGGAAGCCCGCAAGAAGGCCGAGGAAGAGGCCAAGCGCAAGGCCGACGCGCTCGTCCAGAAGCGTCTCGACCAGGCGCCGGCCGCGGCCGCTCCCGCCGGTGCCGCCGCGCCGCGCCCGGCCGGCTCGCCGCCGGCCCTGGGCACCCAGGCCCCGCCGCCGCTGCGTCGCACCACCACCACTGGCCCGGCGCCGGAAGTCCTGCGCCGTCCGCCGCCGCGTCCCCCGATGCCGCCGAAGCGGCTGCCGCCGTCTCCGGGCGGCCGGCGCGAGGCTCCGAAGCGTCGCAACGACAAGGTCGATGTCGGTCGCGCGGTCGAGGGCGAGAACGATTTCCGCAGCCGGTCGGTGGCGCAGCAGCGCCGCCGCCTGGAGCGCGAGCGTCGCCAGCAGTATGGCAGCGAGCCGCAGCAGAAGGTCTATCGCGAGGTCACGATTCCCGAGACCATCTCGGTCCAGGATCTCGCCGCGCGCATGACCGAGCGTGGCGCCGACGTCATCAAGACGCTGATGCGCATGGGCGTCATGGCGACGATCAACCAGGTGATCGACGCCGACACCGCCGAGCTGGTCGTCACCGAGATGGGCCACCGGCCCAAGCGCGTGACCGAGGGCGACGTCGAGACCGGCCTGGCCGACACGATGGATTCCGAGGAGTCCCTGGTGTCGCGTCCGCCCGTGGTCACGATCATGGGCCACGTCGACCACGGCAAGACCTCGCTGCTCGACGCGCTGCGCGCCACCGACGTTGCCGCGCACGAGGCCGGCGGCATCACGCAGCATATCGGTGCCTATCAGGTGACCCTGCCGTCGCAGCAGAAGATCACCTTCCTCGACACGCCGGGCCACGAGGCGTTCACCGCCATGCGCTCGCGCGGCGCCAAGGTGACGGACATCGTCGTGCTGGTCGTGGCCGGCGACGACGGCGTCATGCCGCAGACCAAGGAGGCGATCGCCCACGCCAAGGCGGCGGGCGTGCCGATCATCGTCGCCATCAACAAGATGGACAAGCCGGGCGCCGACCCGAGCCGCGTCCGCACCGAACTTCTGCAGGACGAGATCCAGGTCGAGCAGCTGGGCGGCGACGTCCAGTCGATCGAGGTCTCGGCGACCAAGCGCATGAACCTCGACAAGCTGGAGGAGGCGATTCTCCTGCAGTCCGAGGTGCTCGAGCTCAAGGCCAATCCGAACCGCCCGGCCGACGGCGTCGTCATCGAGGCGAAGCTGGATCCGGGCCGCGGCTCCGTGGCGACCGTGCTGGTCCAGCGCGGCACGCTGAAGGTCGGCGACATCCTCGTCGCCGGCTCGGTGTGGGGACGCGTGCGCCGCCTGATCGACGATCACGGCAACGCGGTCGAGACGGCCGGCCCGGCCTTCCCGGTCGAGATCCTGGGCCTCGACGGCACGCCGCAGGCGGGCGACGAGTTCCACGTGATGGAGAACGAGGCGCGCGCCCGCGAGATCGCGGACTTCCGCGTGCGCCGCGACCGCCAGGCCCAGCTTGCCCGCGCCGCGGGCGGCCGCGGCACCCTCGAGGAGATGATCAAGGGCATCCGCGAGGGCACGGCGAAGGAACTGCCGGTGCTGATCAAGGCCGACGTGCAGGGCTCGGCCGAAGCGCTGGCCGGCGCGCTGGCGCGGCTGTCGACCGACAAGGTCGCCACCCGCGTCGTCTACAGCGGCGTGGGCGGCATCAGCGAGGCCGACATCACCCTCGCCAAGGCGTCGGGTGCGCTGCTGATCGGCTTCAACGTGCGTGCGAACCCGCAGGCGCGCGAGATCGCCAAGCGCGACAAGATCGACATCCGCTACTACTCGATCATCTACAAGGTGACCGAGGACATCCAGGGGCTGATGGTCGGCCTGCTGGACCCGACCTACAAGGAGACGTTCCTCGGCAACGCGCAGATCCGCGAGGTCTTCCGCATCACCAAGGTCGGCAATGTCGCCGGCTGCATGATCACGGAAGGCATGGTCAAGCGCGGCGCCAAGGTCCGCCTCCTGCGCGACAACGTGGTGATCCACGAGGGTACGCTGAAGACCCTGCGCCGCTTCAAGGAGGAAGTGCGCGAGGTCCAGAACGGCTACGAGTGCGGCATGGCGTTCGAGAACTACGACGACATCAAGGTCGGCGACGTGATCGAATGCTTCGACGTCGAGGAAGTGAAGCCGACGTTGTAGGTCGCCCGTCGCGCCGCCCCGGCGGCGCGTTCGTGAGCCTGGGAGGTCGCGGCATGTCCCGCCGCGCCTCCAGCGGAGGATTCGTCCATGTCCAAGCGCCGCCCATCCGACAACGACCGCCGCGGTCCGAGCCAGCGCCAGCTGCGCGTCGGCGAGGAGATCCGCCATCTGCTCGCCGAGCTGCTGGAGCGCGGCGACATGCGCGATCCCGACCTGCGCGACGCCACCATCACCGTGACCTCGGTCGATGTCAGCCCCGACCTGCGCAACGCCATCGCGTTCGTGATGCCGCTCGGCGGCCAGGACGAGAATCGGCTGCTCGGGGCGCTGAAGCGGGCCGCGCCGTGGTTCCGCAGCCGTGTCGGCGAGAAGGCCGGCCTGCGCCACGCGCCGGAGATCCGCTTCCGCCTCGACAGGACCTTCGACGAGGCGGACAAGATCGGCGCCCTGCTGCGCCGCCCGGACGTCGCGCGCGACATCGAGGAAAGCTGACCCTGCGCGCTGGCGTGCCACGGACCCTCGGCCCGATCGCTCCGCGATGACGCGCCGGAAGAAGGGCGACAAGATCGACGGCTGGGTCGTGCTCGACAAGCCGCTGGGGCTGGGCTCGACGCAGGCTGTCGGGCGCGTGCGGCGGCTGTTCAACGCCCAGAAGGCGGGGCATGGCGGGACGCTCGATCCGCTGGCGAGCGGCATCCTGCCGATCGCGCTGGGCGAGGCCACCAAGACCGTGCCGTTCGTCATGGATGGCCGCAAGGAGTACCGGTTCACGCTGCGGTTCGGCGAGGCGCGCTCGACCGAGGACGCCGAGGGCGAGGTGACCGCGACCAGCGACACCCGTCCGTCCGATGCCGCGATCGAGGCCGCGCTGCCCGCCTTCCTGGGCGAGATCGACCAGCGGCCGCCGGCCTATTCCGCGCTCAAGATCGACGGCAAGCGCGCCTACGACCTCGCGCGGGCCGGCGAGACGGTCGAGCTGGCGCTGCGCCGGGTCACCATCGAGGGTCTCGTGCTGCTCGGCAGGCCGGATGCCGACCACGCAGATTTCGTGGTCCAGTGCGGCAAGGGTACCTACATACGGTCGCTGGGGCGCGACCTGGCGCTGGCGCTCGGCACCGTCGGGCATCTCTCGATGCTGCGCCGGACGCGGGTCGGGCCGTTCCGCGAGGAGGCGGCCATTTCGCTTCCCAAACTGGAGGCCCTCGGGCATATTCCCGCGCTCTTCGGGGCCCTGGCTCCCGTCGCGACCGCGCTGGACGACATCCCGGCGCTGGCCGTGACGGAGGCCCAAGCGGACCGGCTGCGCCAAGGCCAGCAGGTGCTCTTGACCCGGGACGCACCGCCAAACGGCGCTCTTGTTCGCGCCGAGCTTGGCCAGACGCTCGTGGCTCTCGTCCAGTCGGACGGCACAGCCCTGCAGCCGGTGCGCGTGTTCAACCTTTGACGAATGGAGATACCGATGTCGATTACGGCCGACCGCAAGGCTGAGCTGATCAAGACCTATGCCCAGGGTGAGGGCGACACCGGTTCGCCGGAAGTCCAGGTCGCGATCCTCAGCGAGCGCATTTCCAACCTCACCGAGCACTTCAAGGGTCACGCGAAGGATCACCATTCGCGCCGCGGCCTGCTGAAGCTCGTCGGCCAGCGCCGGCGTCTGCTCGACTACCTCAAGGCCAAGGACCACAAGCGCTACGACACGTTGATCGAGCGCCTGGGTCTGCGTCGCTGAGCAACGGCCCCGTCCTCGCGACGGGGCCTTTTCGCGTCGCGTCGTCGGTCCCCGTAGTGTTCGGCCGGCCGGCGCGACATCGCAGTAACCGGGAAGGCAGGGGCGAGAGCAAAGGCCTGGCCCGGTCCTGCCGGCGCAAGGGCGCCGGTGGGCGGTCGCCGCCAGACGGGGGCACGCGACCGTAGGAAAGGATGAAAGACATGTTCCAGGTATTCCGCAAGGAGATCGACTGGGCCGGGCGCAAGCTCGTGCTCGAAACCGGCAAGGTCGCGCGCCAGGCCGACGGTGCCGTGATGGCGACCTATGGCGGCACGACCGTGCTGGCCGCCGTCGTGTTCGAGAAGCAGCCGAAGCCCGGCCTCGACTTCTTCCCCCTCACGGTGAACTACCAGGAGAAGGCGTTCGCGGCGGGCAAGATCCCCGGCGGCTTCTTCAAGCGTGAAGGCCGTCCGAGCGAGAAGGAGATCCTCACCTCGCGTCTCATCGACCGCCCGATCCGTCCGCTGTTCCACGAGAACTACCGCAACGAGACGCTGGTCGTCGTCACGACGCTGGCGCACGACATGGAGAACGATCCCGACATCCTGGCGATGGTCGCGACCTCGGCCGCGCTGACGATCAGCGGCGTGCCGTTCCTCGGTCCGATCGGCGCGGCGCGTGTCGGCTATGTCGACGGCAAGTTCGTCGTGAACCCGACGCTGAAGCAGCTGGAGTCCAGTAACCTCGACCTCGTCGTCGCCGGCACCACCGAAGGCGTGCTGATGGTCGAGTCCGAGGCCAAGGAGCTCGCCGAGGACATGATGCTGAACGCCGTGATGGAGGGCCATCGCTCCTTCCAGCCGGTGATCGAAGCGATCGTCCAGCTCGCCGAGCATTGCGCCAAGGAGCCGCTGCCGCTCACCGAGCCGTCCGAGGCCTCCAAGAAGGTGGCGGAGCGTCTCAAGGCCGAGACCCGCGGCAAGCTGGTCGAGGCCTATGCCGAGACGCAGAAGCAGGCCCGCCAGGCGAAGATCTCGGCCGTGAAGGCCGAGGCCAAGAAGCTGTTCGAGGGCGACGATGCCTCGCTGGCCGCCTTCGGCGAGCAGTTCGGCAACCTCGAGGCCGACGTCGTGCGCGGCGCCATCCTCGACACCGGCAAGCGCATCGACGGCCGCGACACCAAGACGGTCCGTCCGATCGTCGCCGAGGTCGGCGTACTGCCGCGCGCCCACGGGTCGTCGCTGTTCACCCGCGGCGAGACGCAGGCGCTGGTCGTGGCCACGCTGGGCACCGGCCAGGACGAGCAGATCATCGACGCTCTCGAGGGCGAGTACCGCGAGAACTTCATGCTGCACTACAACTTCCCGCCCTACTCGGTCGGCGAGGTCCGCCGCATGGGGTCGCCCGGCCGCCGCGAGATCGGCCACGGCAAGCTCGCCTGGCGCGCCCTGCGCCCGATGCTGCCGGGCAAGGACAAGTTCCCCTACACGATCCGCATCGTGTCGGAGATCACCGAAAGCAACGGCTCGTCGTCGATGGCCTCGGTCTGCGGCGGCTCGCTGTCGCTGATGGATGCCGGCGTCCCGATGGAGCGTCCGGTGGCCGGCATCGCCATGGGCCTGATCAAGGAAGGCGAGCGTTTCGCCGTCCTGTCGGACATCCTGGGCGACGAGGACCATCTCGGCGACATGGACTTCAAGGTGGCCGGCACCGAGCGCGGCGTCACCTCGCTGCAGATGGACATCAAGATCACCTCGATCACCGAGGAGATCATGAAGGTCGCCCTCGCGCAGGCGAAGGACGGCCGCATCCACATCCTCGGCGAGATGTCGAAGGGCCTGGGCGGTGCGCGTGACTCGGTGAGCCAGAACGCGCCGCGCATCACCCAGTTCACGATCCCCAAGGACAAGATCCGCGAAGTGATCGGCACGGGCGGCAAGGTGATCCGCGAGATCACCGAGACGACCGGCACGAAGATCGACATCGAGGACGACGGCACGATCAAGGTCGCCGCGGTCGACGCCAAGCAGGGCCAGGCCGCGATCGACTGGATCAAGGGCATCGTGGCCGAGCCGGAAATCGGCGTGATCTACACGGGCAAGGTCGTGAAGACGGTCGAGTTCGGCGCCTTCGTGAACTTCCTGGGTGCGCGCGACGGCCTCGTGCACATCTCGGAGCTGGCGCCGCGCCGCGTCGCCAAGGTGACGGACGTGATCAAGGAAGGCGACCAGGTGAAGGTCAAGGTCCTGGGCGTCGACGACCGCGGCAAGGTCCGCCTCTCGATGAAGGCGGTCGACCAGGAGACCGGTGAGGACATCTCGAACAAGCCGAAGGAAGAGGACGCTCCTGCCGCCCCCGCGGCCGGCGAGTAACCTTCGCAACCGATCGACGGAAACGGCGGCCCATGGGCCGCCGTTTCTGTTTGTAGCATTGGGAAATGATGGCGGCGGTCGACGGCGACGATGCGCCTCGTCTAGCTTGCGGCCCGAATAATGCTTGGGGACACGCCATGAAATTCACGCGCTTCCTGCTGGCGATGCTATGCGTCGCTTCCGTTTCGACCCAGCTCCAGGCCCAGACACCGGCCGCGCCGTCCGCGACGGGCGACTGGCCCGCCAAGCCGGTGCGGTTCCTCGTGCCGTGGCCGGCCGGCGGCCTGAACGACGTGATCGCGCGCGCGTTCAACGACAAGGTCTCCCAGTCGCTGGGCAAGACGGTGATCACCGACTTCAAGGCTGGCGCCGCGGGACGGATCGGCGTGACCGAGATCGCCAAGGCCAGGCCCGATGGCTACACGATCGGCATGGGCAATCTCGGCCCGCTCACCATCTTCCCGTCGCTGTACAGGCAGATGCCTTACAGCGTTAAGGACGATCTGATCCCCATCACCATGTTCGCCGCCTCGCCGCTGGTGCTGGTCGTGGCGGGCAACTCGCCGATCAGGACGGCCCAAGAGCTGATCGACGCGGCCAAGGGCAGGCCCGGCGTGCTCAACTCCGCGTCGGTCGGGCCGGGCAGCCCGGCGCACCTCACCTTCGAGCTGCTGAAGAAGCGCACCGGCATCGATGTCGTGCATGTTCCCTTCAAGGGCACCAACGAATCGCTGCCGGCGCTGTTCGCGGGCGACATCCAGACGACATTCGACACTCTGCCGAGCCTGCTGCCGCATATCCAGGCGGGCCGGTTGCGCGCGCTGGCCGTGACCACGCTGCAGCGCGTGCCGCAGCTCCCGGACGTACCGTCGCTGAAGGAGCTGGCCCTGGCCGATTCGGAGATCGTCTCGTGGTACGCGCTGATCGCGCCGGCGGGCACGCCGCAGCCGATCGTCGAACGGCTCTACAAGGACTACACCGCCGCCGCGCAGGCGCCCGACGTGCAGAAGCTGCTGTCGGACCAAGGCCTGATCTACCTGCCCAACACGACCGCTCAGTTCCAGGCGCGCGTCGCCGAGGAGACCGCCCGGTGGGCGCAGCTGATCAAGGAGAACAAGCTGGAGATCGACCAATAGGGCGGGAGACGGTAACGCGGCGCAGGCGCCTACCCCCGTGAACGTTGCGGCGACTGATTGCGCGCGGCGCGCACCAAGACCAAATGGCGACGGTGCCGTGCGAACGAAGGGGGTGCGTTCGGCGCGGCGCCAAGGGTAATCTCGCTGTTCAGTCACAGCGAAGTCGCACGCGAGGCCATGGTCGAACTCGTCCTCATCCTGCTCGGTGCTCGCACGGTCCGCCGCAAATGGTGGATCGTCGGGCTCGTCGGCGGGGCGTGGTGCGGGTTGGGCGTCTTCTTCTTCGTCAACGCGCTGGTCGACGAATTCCGCATGAAGCCGGTCTACTTCGCCATTCCGCTGGCGATCGACGGCGTGCTCTGCCTGGTCGGCGCGCTGGGCAGCACGGGCGGGGTCCGGATGCTCAGGCTTGGCAAGGCCGCCGTGATGGCGGCGCTCTGCGCGGTGATCCTGCTGCATCCGTGGAAGGGCGGCATGATCATCGGCTTCCTCGTCGGGGCGATCCTCGTCGCCGACGGCGCGTGGCGCGCGGCAAGCGCCTATGTCGTGCGATACACTGGCTGGCGCCGCTCCTGTTTCTTCGCCGCCATCGAGATCCTGTTCGGTATCTGGGGCTTCATCCCGTGGCCGACCAACTGGGAAGGCGAGGTGGGCTCCGACATCGGCGCCCTGCTCGTGGTCTCGGGCCTCGGCGCCTGCGTGGTGGCGATCCGGCTGAGGCGCCTCGGTCCGAACGATCCCATTGCCAAGGTCCTGACCCGCGGCTGGCCGAAGGACAGCGACGAAGCGCCGGACGCGGGTGGCGGCGATGCGGCGGACGCTCCGCCGGAACGCGGCGCCGTGACGATCCACGTCTGGACGCCGACTGGTCAGCTCGTCTCGATACGACGCGGCCTCAGCCGCTACGTCGCGGCATTCGACGAGCAGGGCAAGGTATCGACCGGCCATGCCGCGCTTCAGGCACCGCAGGTCTATATCAGCCACTATCCAGCGGTGGAGATCGACCGCTCGCCGCGCGACTTCCGCAAGACCCTGCGTGCCACGAGCGACAACGACGTGCCGGGCGTGTTCCAGCCGAGCTACGAGGCAGAGCGTGCCGACTGGTGCGCCTCCACGCTGCAGATCGTGCTGGAAGGCCTCGATACGCGCTCGCTCGCCCGCTTCTGGGACGCCTATCGCCGCGACACGACCTACAATCTCACCGACCGCAACTGTTCGGCCGCCGTCGCGCGGGCGCTCGACGCCGGGCTCGAGGGCATATTCGCGCCCTACGCCGGCTCGCCCTATTTCCTGACGCGACTTCTGCTGGTGCCCGAACTGTGGGTCGCCGGATTCATGCGCGACCGCGCCGTCGCGATGGCCTGGACGCCGGGTTTCGCGCTCGACTATGCGCGGGCGCTGTCCCACCTCGTCGACCTGCCGCGCCGGCTCGGGCTGCCGGCACAGGACCTGCGCGAGGCGGCGCCGCGATGACATTCGACCTGCCGCGCGCGGCCATCGTCGCCACGGCCGCCATCTTCGGCCTCACCTACAGCCTCACCGCGACGCTGCTGGCCCTCGATCTGGCGCAGCGCGGCTTCGACGAGGGCTTCATCGGCGCCAACGCCGCCATGCATGCGCTGGGCGTTCTCGCCATGGCGGTCATGCTGCCGCGGCTGGCGGCCCGGTTCGGCCTGCGCCGCTCCGTCGTGACGGCCCTGGCGAGCGCCGCCGTGCTGATGCTGTGCTTCCCGGCGGTGCCGCTGATCTGGCTGTGGTTCCCGCTGCGGCTCCTGCTGGGCGCCGCCTCAGAGGTCCTGTTCGTGCTGTCGGAGACCTGGCTCAACGCGCTTACGCCCGAGGAGTCGCGCGCCCGCACGATGGGGGCCTATACCGCGGCGCTCTCGACCGGCTTCGCCCTGGGGCCGCTGATCCTGTCGGCGACCGGCGCCGACGGCATGCTTCCCTACGGCGTCGGCGCGGCCCTCGCGCTGATTGCGATCCCGTTCGTGCTGTCGCGGCGCATCGTGGCGCCGGTCTTCGATGCGCCAGCCCATGGCAATCCGGTCGAGTACGTGCGGCTGGCTCCGCTCGCGATGGGGGCCACGGTGTTGAACGCCGCGGTCGAGACTGCCGGCCTCACCTTCCTCGCGCTCTACGCCATCGATCTCGGCTGGCCGGAGAGCCGCGCGGCCCAGCTCATCTCCTGCATGATGATCGGTGCGATCCTGCTGCAGCTTCCCATCGGCTGGCTGGGCGACCGCATGGACCGGCGCCGGCTGGTCGTTCTGCTCGCCGCGCTGTCGGCGGCGCTGGCGCTGGTCTGGCCGTGGGCGTTGCAGCAGCATCCGGCCCTGATCTTCGCGTTGCTCTTCGTGTGGGGCGGCCTCTTCGTCGGCATCTACACGATCATGCTGGCGATCGTGGGCAGCCGCTTCTCCGGCAGCCAGCTGGTCGGCATCTACGCCGGCATGGGCCTGATGTGGGGTGCCGGCGCACTGCTCGGCCCCACTCTGGCCGGCGCCGCCATGGAGGCGACGCGCCATGGCCTGGTCTATTTCGTGGCGCTGGCCTGCGCGTTCTTCATGCTGTTCGCGCTGCGCGCGCGCTCCTGACGGGCCGCGCTCGCCAGTCGCCGACGGCGCTATTCGCCGTTCTGTTCGCCCGATCCCTGCGGGGGCATGCCGACGGCGTGATAGCCGGCATCGACATAGTGCACCGTGCCGGTCACGCCGGCGCTGAGGTCGGACAGGTAGTAGAGCGCGGCGCCGCCGACATCGGTCAGTTCGATGTTGCGGCGAAGCGGCGAGGCCTCGCGCGACACGCGATAGACATAGCGGGCGGAACCGATCACGGCGCCGGCGAGCGTGCGCATCGGGCCGGGCGAGATCGCGTTGACGCGCACGCCCTGCGGGCCGAGGTCGGCCGCGAGATAGCGCACGCTTGCCTCCAGCGCGGCCTTGGCGACACCCATGACGTTGTAGGACGGCATGACGCGCGCCGCGCCCTCGTAGGTCAGGGTGATCAGGCTGCCGCCTTCCGTCATCAGCGGCAGGGCGCGCCGCGCGATCTCGGTGAAGGAGTAGCAGGAGATGGTGAGGCTGCGCTGGAAGTTCGCCTTGGTCGTGTCGACGTAGCGACCCTTCAGCTCCTCCTTGTCGGAGAAGGCGATGGCGTGCACGACGAAGTCGAGCCGGCCCCATTCCGCCTTCAGCTTTTCGAACAGCTTGTCGAGGCTCGCCTCGTCCTCGACATCGGCCTCGACGACCACCGTCGAACCGAGCTTCTGCACCATCGGCAGCACGCGCTTGCCGAATGCGCTTCCTTGGTAGGTAAATGCCAGCTCGGCACCGGCGCCATGCAGCGCCTGCGCGATGCCCCAGGCGATCGAGCGGTCGTTGGCCACGCCCATGACCAGGCCGCGCTTGCCGGCCATGAGCTTCGGGACTTCAGGCAGAGCGGCGGGCGTGGAGACAGGCGCGATGGGGGCCGCATCGCTGCCCGAGGCGTCGGGAGCGGCGGAGAGGGTCCGGTCGGTGGGCATCGATCCTTCTCAGTGATCGTAGCGGGAGAAAAGCAGGCAGGCGTTGGTGCCGCCGAAGCCGAAGCTGTTCGACAGCACCGTCTGCAGGCCGGCATTGTCGATGCGCTCCCGCGCGATGGGATAGCCGTCGGCCCCGGGATCGAGGTTCTCGATGTTGGCCGACGCGGCGACGAAATCGTGCTGCATCATCAACAGCGAATAGATCGCCTCGTGCGCGCCGGTGGCGCCCTGGCTGTGGCCGGTCAGCGACTTGGTCGAACTGACGGTGGGCAGCTTGTCGCCGAACACGGTGCGGATCGCGTCGAGCTCCGTGATGTCGCCCACCGGGGTCGAGGTGCCGTGCGTGTTGATGTAGTCGACCGGCATGTTGCGGCGGCCGCCCCCCGGAAAGCCCTCGAGGGCGAGCTTCATGCAGCGAATGGCGCCCTCGCCCGAGGGGGCGACCATGTCGGCGCCGTCGGAGGTGGCGCCGTAGCCGATCACCTCGGCATAGATCTTCGCGCCGCGCGCCTTGGCGGCTTCCAGCTCCTCCAGCACGACGATGCCGCCGCCGCCCGAGATCACGAAGCCGTCGCGGCCCTTGTCGTAGGCGCGGCTCGCGCGGGTCGGCGTGTCGTTGTACTTGGACGACATCGCGCCCATCGCGTCGAACAGCACCGAGAGCGTCCAGTCCAGTTCCTCGCCGCCGCCCGCGAACATGCGGTCGGCCTTGCCGAGCTGGATGCATTCCACGGCGTTGCCGATGCAGTGCGCCGAGGTCGAGCAGGCCGAGCTGATCGAATAGCTCAGGCCCTTGATCTTGTAGGCGGTCGCAAGGTTGGCCGAGACGGTGCTCGACATGGCGCGGGGGACCTGGAAGGGGCCGATGCGCTTGGGCCCCTTTTCCTTGGTGGTGATCGCGGCCTGCACGATCGCTCCCGTGGTCGGCCCGCCCGAGCCTGCGACGAGACCGGTCCGGTCGTTCGAGATCTCGGCCTCGGAAAGGCCGGCATCCTCGATCGCCTGCTTCATCGCGAGATAGGCATAGGCGGCGCCGTTGCCCATGAAGCGCATGAGGCGGCGGTCGACCAGCTCCTCGACATTGAGCTTCAGGGTGCCCGCGACCTGGCTGCGGAACCCCAGCTCCTTGTACTCCGGCACGAATTCGATGCCGGATTTCCCTTCCTTGAGCGAGCGGGTCACCTCGCCGGCATTGTTGCCGATCGAGGAGACGACTCCGAGGCCGGTGACGACGACGCGTTTCATCAGCCAGCCGTCGCGGCCGGTGCCGCGTCCTGGAAGAGGCCGACCTTCAGCCCTTCGACCTCGTAGGCCAGCTTGTCGTCGGCATAGACGACGCCATCGCCGATCCCGAGCACCAGCTTGCGCAGGATCACGCGCTTCAGATGGACGTGATAGGTCAGTTTCTTGACGGTCGGCACGATCATGTCGGTGAATTTCACCTCGCCGACGCCGAGCGCGCGGCCGCGGCCCGGCGCCTTCATCCAGCCGAGGAAGAAGCCCAGCATCTGCCACAGCGCGTCGAGCCCGAGGCAGCCCGGCATCACCGGATCGCCCTTGAAATGGCAGGCGAAGAACCAGAGGTCCGGCTTGACGTCGAGCTCGGCGATGATCTCGCCCTTGCCGTACTTGCCGCCCTTGTCGTCGATCTTCACGATCCGATCGAACATCAGCATCGGCGGCAGCGGCAGCTGGGCATTCCCGGGTCCGAAGAGGTGACCCTTGGCGCATTCGATAAGATCTTCGAAAGAATAACTGTGCTTCTGCTCGCTCACATTCACCGTCCTGCGGGCCACCCGAACCGGGCTTCGGGGGCAGAATAAGGATGCCGGACGCCGGGTGCAAACCGCCGAATCGCGCGAAACCCGCCCTTTTCTTGTCCCCGGCTGCCCCTTACATAGGATTGCAACATGCCCGGCGATAGCCTTGATTTTTCGGAGCGCCTGCGGGCGGCCGGCCTGCGCCCGACCCGGCAGCGGATCGCTCTCGCGCGCGTGCTGTTCGAAGGCAGCCATCGCCACGTCACGGCCGAGAGCCTGCATGCGGAAGTGAAGGCGAAGCGCATGACGGTTTCGCTCGCCACCGTCTACAACGCCCTGAACCAGTTCCGCGACGCCGGGCTGCTGCACGAGGTCGTGATAGCGCCCGGCAAGTCGTATTTCGATACGAACGTCGGCGATCACCATCATTTCTTCGTCGAGCCCGAGGGCGAACTGCACGATTTCCCGTCGGAGCAGGTGAGCATCCAGGGCCTGCCGGAGCTTCCCCAGGGAACACGGCTTGCCCGCGTCGACGTCATCGTGCGGGTGCGCCGCTAAAGCGCGATCATCGCCATTGCCGGATTGTCGGCGACATCCTGCGCGGCGGGTCGGAAGACGATCAGGACGCTCACGCGAAACAGGCAACTCGCCGATGCCGCAATGCCTGACGCATGGCCCGCCGGTCGCCGGCGACGTCGCCTGAGGCGAATCCGCGCGACCTGTGCGACTTGCTCTGAGGCGTCTCAGCGGCCTTCATAGTTATAGGTCATCGGCAGGATCAGGACGATCGGATCGCCTTGCATGCCGGCCGGCACGGGCGGTAACGGCATGGCGCGCTGGATCGCGGCGAGTTCTGCACGGTCGATCAGCGGCCAGCCGCTGGACCGGTCGATGCTGATCGCAATCAGCTCGCCCATCCGATTGATGGTGACGCGCGTGACGACGCGGCCGCGCTGGCGGTTCACCCGCGCGGCTTCCGGATAGGCGCGGAACGGCTCGATATGGCGGAAGACGCGCGACAGATAGTCGTTGCGCTCGCCGCCATGGCCCTGCGGGGCTGTCGAGACACCCATGCCCTGGCCGGGCGTGCCGTTCTGGGAAGGGGCCGCCAGGGTGGGCAGCGGCCCCGTGTTCTGCGGTGGCGCCGCGCGCGGGGCAGCCGGAGGCGGGGGGCGGGGAGGTGCTGTCGGGCGGGCGGCCTGGGGCCGCGGCGTCGGCTTGGCGAGTTCACGCGAGGTCGGCGGGGGCGGGGCGTCCGGCGGCGGCAGCTCCAGGGTAACCTGCGGCTTCCAGGCCGAGGCTTCCGTCTGCCAGGCCGTTTCCGTCTCGACACGCGACGGTGCAGCCGTCTCGGCCTGCTGCGGATCCGGACCGGGTGGCGACGCGTCGGCCGGTGTCGGCTCCGGGGCCGGCGCCGCGTCGGGCTTCCGGGCGGCCTCTCGGGGCGGGGGCGTGGCAGCCGGCTCGTCGGCGGGCGCTGGCGTCGGAGGAGGAGGGGCTGCCTGTGGCGTCGTCTGCGGAGAAGCGGGGATATGCGCCTCGGATGACGTCTGGGCCGGCGCCGGGGCGGCCGTCTCGGTCGGGTCCCTGGACGGCATCTCGCTCTGCGACCCGCCGGCTGGGGCGCCACCGCCGCCGGCCAGCGGCTGAGGGTCGAAGCTCACCATGATCGGCGTCTCGGCATGGTCGTCGCGCTGCCACGACGCCGCCCACCACAACCCGGCCGCGACCAGGGCGTGGAGACCGATGGCCAGGGCCACCGCGGCCGGCGACATGCGGTCCGACCGGCTCGGGAACGGGCTCTCGTCAGTCACGATGCTGTCGTTCTACGTCCCGCCGTCCGCTGCGGCCAGTCCGCTGCGCCGCTTGGGGCGGGTGTTCAGCGCTGCTCGTTGAAGCGGAAGCTGACCGGAAGCTGGAAAGTATGGCTGCTGCCCGGGATATCGGCCGGCAGCGGCGGGTAGGGGCTGGCCCGGCGGATCGTGTCCATGACGCCGGCATCGAGCGAGGACAGGCCGCTCGACCGCTCCAGCACGACATTCAGGAGCCGTCCGTCGCGGGCGATGGTGACGCGGGTCAGCACGGTGCCTTCCTCGCGGATGGTCGTGGTGTTCTTGGGCACGTAGGGAATCTGCGAGATCTGCCGCATCACGGCCCAGAGATATTGTTCCTGCGCCCGCCGGGTGCCGTAGCTGTCGGCCGGATTCTGGAACGTGGCCGAGGGCGGCTGGCGGGAGGCGGACTCGCGGTCCGGGGCGCGCTGCGGCTGCTGGCCGAGCGGCGAGGGGCGCAACGCCTGCTGGGGCGGCGGCGCAGGGGCGGGCGGCGGCGGCCGTTGTGCGGGCTGGGGCTGGGGGCGCGGCGGCGGAGGGGGAGGTGGCGCCGGCGCGCGCGGCGCGGGCGCCGGTCGCGGGATGTCGCGCTCCGTCACCGGCGGCGGCGGTGCCTCGAGCGGCGGCAGCGCCTGCTCCAGGCGCGGCGCAGGCGGTGGCGGGGGCGCGAGCGCCTGTTGCTGAGGCGGTTGTTGCGGCGGCTGCGCCGGCTCCTGACGCGGTTGTTCCTGACGCTGTGGTTCCGGGCGCGCCGGCTCGGCCTGCTGCTGCGGTGGCTGTTGTTGCTCCGGTTTCGCCTCGGCTGGCGGTGTCTTCGCCTCTTCCTGCCGGGTCGTGTCGGGGGTCAGCGGCTGGTCGTTGCGCGCGGCCGGCGTCTCGGTGCCGGGCTTGCCGTCGGCCTTGTCGCTCTGGTTCGGCGGCGGCAGGCCGAGCGGCATGGGCGGGGCCGGCCGGGGGGCGGGCGTCGGCTGCTGCTGCGCCACCGGAGGCGTGGGCGGCGGCGACGGAGGAGGCGCGGGCGGGGGGGCCGGCTCCTCCTGCTTCTCGGGGGCCTGCGGGGGGGCCGTCTCGATCGTGACATCGATGGCGTCGACCGCCGGCTCGCCCTCGCGGTCGGCGGGGCGCCAGGCAAAGGCGAGCACGACCAAGGCATGCAGCAGGATCGCCAGCACCATCGCGAGCGGCGGCATGCGGTTGTTGCGCTGGTAGCTCAGGCTTACGTCGTGGGACACGATGACGCCGTTCTACGGGGCGATTGCGGCAGCCGCTAGTTGATCGGCTCGGATTTGTAGACGCCCCAGACGCTGGCGCGGGCGACCCAGCCGCTCACGCCGCCGGGGACGCGGACGCGGCACCAATCTGCAGCGCAGGAGCGGATCTCGCCGGTCACTTCCGGCTCAAGCCGGGCGACGATCTCGGCCGATTGCGCCGGGGTCTTGTGCAGGCTGGCCGATTTCGACGCGACGATGAAGCTGCGCTTGCCGGACAGCAGGCTCTGGTGGACCCAGCCGCTGGCACCCTGCCAGTCCTTGATCTTCCGCCAGTTCTCGAACTCGGCCACGATCTCGACCGGCATGCCCTTGCGCTTGAATTGCCATTCGACCGGATAGCGCGTGCCAGGGCCTGTCCGGACGTTGACCTCGTCCGAGCGCAGCGAGGCGAAACGGGGCAGCGGAAGCCCCGATCCCTTGCGCTGGGCCTGGGCGGGTGTATCGGCGGCATGCGCCGCATTTCCGCCGGCTCCCCACAGGCCAAATGCCCCGATCGACAGGGAAAGCAGGCAAAGCGGGAGCGCTACGCGAATTCGCATTGCCTCCTTTATACCTCAATTCTTCAGAACGAGCGACAAACTCTTGATAATGCGCGGTTTTCGGCCGCGCCCCCTGTTGCGTCCGCTTGCTGGACAAAATGCGCGCGGACTTGCTAATCGGGCATGTCGCCTCTCGAGCCTGCTCCGGTCCCGATTTCATGCCGTCCAGTTCCAAGAAGAAACCCTTGGTGATCGTCACCAGGAAGCTGCCCGAGCCGATCGAGACGCGGCTGATGGAGCTGTTCGACACCAGGCTGAACGCCGACGACAAGCCGCTCGGGGCGGCCGAACTGGTCGAGGCGGTGAAGACGGCCGACGTCCTGGTGCCGACCGTGACCGACCGGATCGACAGCCGCGTGCTCTCGCAGGCCGGCCCCAACCTCAAGCTGATCGCCTCGTTCGGCACCGGCGTCGACCATATCGACCTCGACACCGCCCGCCAGCGCGGCATCATCGTCACCAACACGCCTGGCGTGCTGACCGAGGACACGGCCGACATGGCGATGGCGCTGGTGCTGGCCACCGCCCGACGCATGGGCGAGGGCGAGCGGCTGGTGCGCGAGGGCAAATGGACGGGCTGGAGCCCGACCACGATGCTGGGCAAGCGCCTGCAGGGCCGCCGCATGGGCATCGTCGGCATGGGCCGCATCGGCCAGGCGCTGGCGCGGCGCGCCCGCGGCTTCGGCCTGTCGATCCACTACCACAATCGCAAACGCGTCCACGCCGACATCGAGCGCGAGCTCGAGGCGACCTACTGGGAGAGCCTCGACCAGATGCTGGCGCGCATGGACATCCTGTCCGTCAATTGCCCGCACACGCCCGCGACCTTCCATCTCCTGTCGGCGCGCCGTCTCAAGCTGATGAAGCCGTCGGCGATCATCGTGAACACTGCGCGCGGCGAGGTGATCGACGAGAATGCGATGGTGCGGATGCTGAAGGCGGACGAGCTGGCCGGCGCCGGTCTCGACGTCTACGAGCACGAGCCGCAGATCAACCCGAAGCTGCTCGACCTCGACCGCGTCGTGCTGCTGCCCCATATCGGCTCGGCCACGCTCGAGGGCCGCATCGAGATGGGCGAGAAGGTGCTGATCAACATCAAGACCTTCGCTGACGGCCACAAGCCGCCGGACCGCGTGCTGGCGACGATGTTCTAGGCGCGTTCGCACGCGCCGCGCGGTTCCAATGCGCACCATTGTCTTTTCTGCCCGATGCAGGCTATCGCGTCTGTGAAGGCGCTGCCGCCCGCCAGCACGTTGTCGCAATGCCGCCAGCGTCATTGCGACGACGTGCTATAGATCCCCCTCGACCATCTCGCGGGCGCGGTTGTCGATGAGCACGTCGCGCGTGGCGCGGCCGACCTGGGCGCCGATCAGGATGGTGAGCGAGGTCCAGTACATCCAGACCATGATCGCGGCGAAGCCCGCCGTCGCGCCGAATGCCGACGTGAGCTGCGTCACCTCGAAATAGTAGACGAGTGCGCGGTTGCCGGCGGCGAACAGCGCGGCGTTCACCAGGCCGCCGACCAGCGCGTAGCGCCACGGCACGCCGGCCGAAGGCAGCCACTTGTAGATCAGCGTGAAGAAGGTCGAGAGCAGGCCGTAATGCACGAAGGTCGAGATGGCGGGGCCGATCCAGACGCCGAGGATCGGGAAGCGCTCGAGCACGCCGGCATAGGCGGAGATCAGCACGCTCGCCAGGATGACGATGATCAGCAGCACGCCCAGGATGATCATGAGCGCGATCGCCAGCGCGCGCGACTTCAGGCTGGCCAGCACGGGATGGACGACGGCCACCTTGTGGTCGCGCCAGATCGCATCGATCCCCTCGTCCAGCTCCACGAAGACGCGCGTGCCGGTGTAGATCAGCACGCACGCACCGACGATGGCGGCAAGACCGCCGCCGCGGAACAGGTCCTCGGAGGCGAACCGGCGGATGCTCTGGAGCTGCTCCGGCGCCACGACCGTGCTCAGGGCGCTGAAGATCGCCTCCTGCGCCATCAGCCGGCCGACGAACGGTTCGGCGATCGCGATGCTGAAGATCATGATCGGGCCGAGCGCGAACATCGTGTAGAACGCCATCGCCGCGGCCGACGTCGACAATCGGTTGGCGAAATAGCCGTTGCCGGCCTCGTAGGCGATGCGCCAGAGCGTGTTCAGCATGGGACGCCAGGGGAAAGCGGGGGCGATGGCATAGTACGCCGCCGCCTGCGCGCGGTTGCCGGCCCTTCCCGAAGAGCGGCGCTCAGTATTGCCTGAGGCCGAAGCCGGCCACGATCAGCAGGATGCCGGTCACCCCGAGCACCAGCGTGGTCCCGACGGCACCGATGACGCGGCCCTTCGGCACGAGGCCCAGCATGCCGCCGGCATGCATCACGCGGGCAAGCAGCAGCAGGACCGAGAGGATCGCCACGGTGCGGAAGCCGTGGAAGTCGCTCGCCACGTAGATCAGCAACAGCGTGAGCGGCACGAACTCCATGAAGTTCCCGTGCGCCCGGATCGCCGCGATCATCTCGGGATCGCCGCCATCGCCGAGATTGATGCGCTTCTTCCCGCGCAGGCGCCCGACATTCACCGTCAGCGCGGCGGCAAGCAGGCCTAGCAGGCCGGCACAGACCAGAAACACGGGCATTTGCTGGGCGCTCCCCTCGATTCGGTGGCATTGTATGACCATATTGGCGGAACGCGAACGAAAGTGGAGCCGTGCCATGTTCCAGTTGCTGCGCAAGAAGACCGAGATGCCGTCCGCCGACCGCGCCCTGCCGGGACGTGCGGCCCCTGCCTTCCGCGTTCCCGCCGAGCATTTCGTGAACGGCAACCGCCTGCAGCCGCCGTTCCCGGCCGGGCTGGAGCAGGCGATGTTCGGGCTGGGCTGTTTCTGGGGCGCCGAGCGCAAATTCTGGCAGGCGCCGGGTGTCTATGCGACCGCCGTCGGCTACGCGGCCGGCTTCACCCCTCATCCGACCTACGAGGAGGTCTGCTCCGGCCAGACCGGCCACAACGAGGTGGTGATGGTTTGGTTCGACCCGACGAAGACCTCGTACGAAGCGCTGTTGCGCGTCTTCTGGGAAAACCACGACCCGACGCAGGGCATGCGCCAGGGCAACGATGTCGGCACGCAGTACCGCTCCGGCATCTACGCTTTCTCGCCCGTGCAGAAGGCGAAGGCCGAGGAGTCGCGCGTCCTGTTCCAGAAGGAACTCGACAAGAAGGGCTACGGCCCGATCACGACCGAGATCCTCGACGCGCCGCAATTCTTCTACGCCGAGGATTATCACCAGCAGTACCTGGCCAAGAATCCGGGCGGCTATTGCGGCCTCGGCGGCACGGGCGTGTCCTGCCCGATCGGGCTCGGTGTCGCCGCGGAATAGAAACGTCGCCCGCGGCGCTGCCCGCCGCGGAACGCCCGCCGGCGGTAGCGGCTAGACCGGCTGCGGCGTGCCCGTGTCGTAGCCGAACTCCTTGTCGAGCGCGGCGATCTGGCGGCGGAAGTCGATGCGCAGCGAGGTCTTCTCGCTCTCGTCGAGCCATGACCCCTCGACCGAATTCAGGCTGAACAGGCGGGCCTTTTCCGGCCCCCAGCCGATCGTGTCGAACAGGGTCGTGAACCCGTGACCGAGGTTGGTGCCGAACATCGCCGGATCGTCGGTGTTGATGGTGACGTTCAACCCCGCCTCGACCATGCGGCGGATGCGCTGTGGCCGGTGCGGCCGGTTGTGCAGCAGGCTGGTCCAGGCGCAGGGCGTGAAATACAGCCCGTCCTTGCGGGCCTCGGCCATCACGAAGTCCGACGCCAGCATGTTGTAGCCGTGGTCGATGCGGTCGCAACGCAGCACGTCGCGGCAGATCAGGTAGTTGGTCGGCGGCGCTTCGAGCGGCGTCAGGTAGTCCTCGCAGCAATGCGCCGTGCAGCGTAGCCCGCCCTTGCGCGCGAGCGCGTAGGCTTCCGCGAAGATGGCCGGAGGGCCGACGCTTTCGTTGCCGTCGAGCCCGATGCCGACGACGAGTTCGTGGCGATGGGCGAGTGCCGTCTCCACGATCTCGACCGCCTTCGCGGGCGAGTTGATCGACCGGTCGATGCAGCAGATGAGCCGCGCCGAGATTCCGAACGCGCGGCCCGCCCGCTCGATGCCGTCGGCCATGCCGGCCACCATCGACGGATAGTCGATGCCGTTGGGATAGAAATAGTCCGGATTGAAGAAAAACTCGACGTGACGCAGGTTGCCGTCGCGCTTGGCGTCCTCGCAATACTCGTAGACGGCGCGGCTGAAATCTTCCGGCGTCCTCAACACCGACGCGGTGAGGCGCAGGATTTCGAGGAACCCGTCGAAATCCGGCCATTGATAGAGCTGCTCCGCCGGACGGGGCAGGGGCAGACCGTAATGCCTGGCCAGCTCGGCGACGGTCGAGGCGCGCAACGTGCCCGCGATATGGCAATGCAGCTCCGCCTTCGGGATGCGCCGCAGGTAGTCGTCGGCAACCGCTTTTGCCATCTCTTCGGTCCTTACTTCGTGCTGATGTTGTAGAGCAGCATGACGGGCGACTTCAGGACGCCCTCCAGCTTGTCGCGCCAGGCCGACGGCGTCGTGAACTGCGCCAGCGGCAGATACAGGACCTGCTCGTAGGACCGGGCCTGGATCTCGGCCGCGATTGCCTTGCGCGCGGCCTCGTCGCCCGCCATGGCGAACTTCAGGCGCAACTCTTCGGTCTTAGGGTCGGTCGGCCAGCCCCAGGCCGAGGCCGGCGGGCCCGAGGCGACCAGGAACGGGTTACTGAGCGGGTTGCCCTGGTCGGGCACGGAGTTGGTCGTATGGGCGAGGTTCCAGCCGCCCTTGTCGACCGGACCGGTGTTGAGCCGGCGCGTCGCGAAGGTCTGGAAATCCATCGGCACCATGTCGACCTTGAAGCCGAGATCGACCAGTACCTGCCGCGTGACGTTGCCGAGCGCCGCGATGCCGGGCGCGTTGGCCACATGCAGCATCACGATCGGCTTGGAGAAGTCGACATTGGCTTCCTTGAGCATCGCCTTGGCCGCGGCCATGTCCCGGGTCGGGATGCCGTCCTTGCTTTCGTAGGGCATGCCGCAGCCGAACACCGCGGCGCAGTCGGTCGCGAACTTGGGATCGCCCGCGACGACGCCGGCATACATGGTGCGGTCGATGGCGCGGGCCACGGCCTGCCGGACCTTGAGATTATCGAACGGCGGCTGCAGGTGGTTCATGCGCATGATGGCCTGGAAGCCGTACTTGCTCACGATTTCGGCCTTGGCGCCCGACTTGGCGTCGAACAGCGGCAACAGGTCGGCCGGCACGCGTTCCAGATAGTCGACCTCGCCCCGGATCAGCGCGCTCACCTGCGTCTGCGCGTCTGGCATGCCCAGCATCTCGACCCGGTCCATGCGCGCGATCTTGCCGCCGGACGCCCAGTTCGGCGGCTCCTTGCGCGGCACGTAGTCGGCGAACTTCTCCAGTACGATCTTCACGCCGGGCTCGTGCAGGTCGGCCCGGAACTTGTACGGGCCGGAGCCGACGATCTCCTTCACCTGCTCGCTGCCGGGCGTCTTGGCGATGCGCTCCGGCATCATGAAAGGCACCGGCGCGCCGATCTTGCCCAGGCTTTCCAGCACGAGGCCGTACGGCTCCTTCAGCACCATGCGGATGGTCGAGGCGTCGCTCGCCTCCAGTGTTGCGATGAACTTCGCGAGCGTCTGGCCCATGCTGTCGCGCGAGGCCCAGCGCTGGATCGAAGCCACGCAGTCGGCGGCCGTGACCGGCTGGCCGTCATGCCACTTGAGCCCCGGCCGCAGCACGAACGTGTAGGTGAGCTTGTCGGGGCTGACCGTGTACTCGCCCACCATCTGCGGCTTGGGCGTGAAGGTGTCGTCGACGGCGAAGAGCGTGTCGTAGATCAGGTAGCCGAGATCGCGTGTCGTGAAGGACGTCGTGAAATGCGGGTCGAGCACGCGGCTCAACGTTTCGGGCGCCACCTTCAGGGTGGTGGGCGCCGGGGCTTGTGCCTGCGCGGGCAGGGCGGCGAGAAGGGCGGAGGCGGCCAGGGCAGCCAGCGTCCACGAGCGATGAAAGGTCATGAAATGGATCTCCGATTCGACGCCGGTGTAGCATTCGTCATGCCACGCAGCCCGTCCCCGTCCGGGGTGCGAGCATGGACGGCATGGCGCGGTGCTGAAAAGCGCTAGATTCGGGACGGAGTGTCCGGTTTTTTCGTACGGTCCGGCAAAAGCCGTTCAGTCGCGGCCGCGTCGCGTCCTTGCCGTGCCGACATCCCTTGGGACACCGCTCCGCGAGCGACGTGTCGGCAGGCCTCCCAGTTCCTCGCGCAGGAATTCCGCAAGCATGGCGACGACCGGCGAAGGCCGCGCGTGCCGTGGCGCGATCAGCGACAGGCTCGAGCCGCGCACATGCCGGTCCGCCAGCGGAATATGGACGAGGTCCCCGTCGGCGAAATCGCCGCCGAGGTCGGGCAGGCTGAGCAGCGCGACCTGGCGGTGCTCGCGCACCAGCATCTTCATCACCTCGACGGAGTTGGTCGTGACGACGCCCGCGAAATGCACCTTGGCGCGCTCCAATGCGGTGTCGAGGATGCGACGCGACGTGAGCGAGGTGTCGGGGAACGCGAAGCTGTAGTTGGCGCACTCCGCCAGCCGGATCGACTTCCGGCCGGCCAGCGGATGGTCCCGCGCCACGACGATGCCCGAGCTGGGCTGGATGCTCGCCAGCACGCGGATCTCCGGCAGTTTCGGCACGGCATAGCAGATGGCGAGGTCGAGCTTGCCGGCGACCAACCGGTCGACGATCTCCGCCGTGCCGCCCATCAGCACGTCGAGCGACACCAGCGACTGGCGCTCGCGCATGTGGCTCATCAGGCGCGAGACGATGGTGCGGGAGAAGCTTTCCATCAGGCCGAGCGAGGCGTGGCCGCGCACCATGCTGCGCAGCTGGCCGATATGCTGCACCAGCCGCGCATGGTCGTGCTGCCAGCGCTGGATCTCGGCCACCACCATCTGGCCGGCGGGCGTGAGGCGCATGCCGCGCGGCAGGCGCTCGAACAGCGCCGCGCCATATTCGGCCTCGAGGTTGAGGATCTGCCGGTTCACCGCCGACGGCGAGAGGTTGAGCCGCGTCGCCGCGCGCCGGATCGACCCGGTCTCCGCGACGACGAGCAGCCACGATGCCGACGGCGCGATGATCGGCACGGCGCCGCCTAGCCGGTGACCAGCGGTCGCAGCGCCGCGACGAAACGATCGAGTTCCTCGTCCGTGTTGTAGACGTGCACGGAGGCGCGCATCACGTCCTTGAGGCCGCGACCCTTGAGGTCGAGGCGGGACGAGAACTGCGTCGAGACCGAGACGTTGATCCGCTGCTCGCGGAGAAGCTGCTTCAGCGCCGTGTGCTCCTTGCCGGCGACGGCGAAGGTGACGATGGCGCCCTGGACGAGTCCGAGGTCGGCAAGCGTCACGCCCGGCACCGATTTCAGCCGCTCCCGCAATCCGTGCGCGAGATGCCGCAGCCGCGCCCAGATCGCCTCCATGCCGATCTCGTTGGCTTGGTCCGCCGCTTCCTTGAGGCCGATGACGCCGGCGAAGTAGCGCTCCCAGTTCTCGAAGCGCTTGGCGTCCGGCACGACCGTGTATTCGTTGTCGCCGGTCCAGCGCGCCGCGTGATTGTCGAGGAAGATCGGCTCGATCTTCGACGTGCTGCGCGCACGGGCATAGAGGAAGCCGGTGCCGCGCGGGCCGCGCATGTATTTGCGGCCGGTGGCGGAAAGGAAATCGCAGCCGATCTTGTTCACGTCGAGCGGCATCATGCCGACCGACTGGCAGGCATCCAGCAGGTAGAGCACGCCGGCATCGTTGACGATCTTGCCGACCGCCTCGGCCGGCTGCACCAGCCCGCCCTGCGTCGGGATGTGCGAGATCGAGACCAGCTTCGTGCGCCGGTCGATGGCCTTCTCCAGCGCCGCGAGGTCGATCTGGCCGTGCCGGTCGTCGGGCACGACGACGATCTCGGCGCCGGTCCGCTTTGCGACCTGGAGGTAGGAGATGTAGTTCGACGAATACTCGCTGACACAGGTCAGGATGCGGTCGCCGGGCTTGAAGTCGAGCGAGTAGAAAGCGAGGTCCCAGGCGCGGGTCGCGTTCTCGATGTAGGCGATCTCGCCCGGCTCCGCGCCGATCAGCCGCGCGACCGACGGGTAAAAGCCGTCGAGCACCGGGCGCATGCGGTCGGCCGCCTCGTAGCCACCGATCTCGGCCTCCAGCCGGAGGTGACCCAGCGTCGCGTCGAGCGTGCGCTGGCTCGGCAGGGAGGACCCGGCGGCGTTGAGATGCAGGACGTTCGCACAGCCCGGCGTCTCGGCGCGCAGGCGGGCGGGATCTAGGCTCATGTCAGAACTTTCCCTGTTCCTTGAGCACTTCCTCGGCGACGCGCAGGGCATCGATGGCGGCGGGGAAGCCACAATAGGCGATCGCGTGGGTGAAGATCTCGCGCAGCTCGGTCTTGGAGCAGCCGTTGTTCAGGGCGCCGACCAGATGGATCTTGAGTTCATGCGGGCGGTTCAGCGCGCAGAGCATGGCCACGGTGATCATGCTGCGCTGCTTGCGGTCGAGCCCGTCGCGGGTCCACAGCGAGGCGTAGGCGAATTCCTCGGAAAAGGCGCGCACCGGCCCCCAGAAATCGTTGTTGGTCGCGTCGCGCTTGGCGAGATAGGATTCGCCCAGAACCTCCGCGAGGACCTTCCGGCCCGCGTCGCTGAGCGTCTTGTGAGCCTGTTCTTCCGACATGTCGTCTTCCTCCTGGTTCAGCCGCCTCCTGCCTAGAGTGCCGCCGGAGCCCGAGCAACTGACCATTGTGCATGCGGGCGATACATTGCCCGTCACCTTCGTGCGCAATGCCCGGGCGCGCCGGGCCTCGCTGCGCGTCGATCCCGCCAACCGCCGCATCGTTCTGACGGCGCCGCTGCGCATGGCGCGCGGCATGGCGGTGGGTTTCGCCGAATCTCAGGCCGGCTGGATCGCCGCGCGGTTGCGGCGCCTGCCCGAGCGGCGTCCCTTCGTCGACGGCGCGGAGATCCCGCTGTTCGGCGTGCCGCACCGCCTGCGCCACCGTCCCGACGCGCGCGGCACGGTGTGGCGCGAGGATGGCGAGATCCATGTCGCCGGCCGGCCCGAGCACCTGTCGCGCCGCGTCAGGGACTGGCTGGTCGCAGAGCTGAAAAAGGAGCTGGTGCCGCGTGTCCACGCCAAGGCCGCGCGCGCCGAGCGTCAGGTGAAGCGCATCTCGGTGCGCGACACGCGCTCGCGCTGGGGAAGCTGCGGGCCGGACGCGGCCATGTCCTTCTCGTGGCGTCTGGTGCTCGCGCCGCCGGACGTGCTCGACTATCTCGTCGCGCACGAGGTCGCCCATCTCGTCCATCTCAACCACGGTCCGCGCTTCTGGGCGCTGGCCCGCGCGCTGTGCGACGGGCCGATGGAGTTGCCGCAGGCGTGGCTGAAGCGCAACGGCGAGGTGCTGCTGCAGTACGGCAGCTGAGTCTTGCCAAGCCTAAGCAGAGCTAAGCCATACAGCGCACCAATTCTTCGTTGTTCCTCAGTTTGTGTGCGTCGATCCTTCCGAGAACAGGAGGAACGACATGTCTGGCGTAAAGCAGATGCCGTGGAAGGCATCGGACATCGATTGGCGGAAGCAGGGCCTTCATGTCTTCTCGGCGGCCGAGATCGCGGAGATCGAGGCGGCCCTGAAGCATCTGCGCGGCCTGGGCGACCTCGACCTGCCGCAGATCACCGCGGAGCGGTTCCCTTTGGGCGAGGTCGGACGCCGAATGAAGGACCTGCGCAAGACGCTGCGGACCGGCCCCGGTTTTGCCCTGCTGCGCGGCCTGCCGATCGATCGCTATGAGCCCGACGACGTGGCGCGAATCTATTTCGGTCTGGGCAGCCATCTCGGCGTGCCGATGGTGCAGTCCTATCTCGGCGACCTGCTGGGCCACGTCATCAACGTCGCGGAGATCGAGCCCAAGTCGCGCGGCTATCGCAAGGGCGGCGAGCTGGCGATGCATGTCGATTCGACCGACCTGTGCGATGTCGTCGGGCTGATGTGCCTGCGCCGGTCGCTGAGCGGCGGCGCCTCGCGCATCGCCAGCGCGACCGCGATCCACGATGCCCTGCGCGCCACCCGCCCCGACCTGATGGCGGTGCTGGAACGCGGCTTCCAGTTCCGTCGCGGTGAAGAGGATGGGCGGGTCGCCGGACGCCATCTCAGCCCGCACCGCATCCCGAGCTTTGCGCTGCAGGACGGCGAGGTCTCCTGCTACTTCCTGCCGACCTACGCGATCCGCGCCGAGCAGGCCGGCGATTCGGCGCTGACCGATATCGAGTGGGAGGCGATCTACGCCGTCGAGAAGCTGGCGACGTCGGAGGAATTCTTCATCGACATGGATTTCGACGTGGGCGACATCCAGTTCCTGAACAACCGCACGATCCTCCACGGCCGCACCGACTATGTCGACGAGAAGCCGCTGAAGCGCCGCCGGCACCTCATGCGGCTATGGCTGCGCGTGCCCGACTGGCCGGCGTTGCCCAAGGCGCAGCAATTCTCGACAGCGGCCGAACAGTCGGCCTGGGCCCAGGGCCGCCGGCCGATGATGGAACTGCCGTCGGTCCAGCTCGCGGAACTGACCAGCAAGCTCGCCGCACAACAGGCAGGCTGAAGCCCTTTCGGGCGCGGCTTTAGAAAAAACCAGAAGGAAGAAAAAATGACCAGACTGCTTTTGGCGCTTGGCCTCGTGCTCGCGCTTGCCCTGCCGGCCTCGGCGCAGACCTATCCCGACAAGCCGGTGCGCTTCGTCATTCCGTTCCCCGCGGGCGGTGCCACCGACGTGGTCGGCCGGCATGTCGCGCAGGAATTGTCGCAGGTGTTGGGCCAGCCCGTCGTGGTCGACAACAAGCCCGGCGCCAGCGCCATCATCGGCGCCCAGGCGGTCGCGACGGCGCCGCCGGACGGCTACACGGTGCTGTTTGCCACGAGCTCGGTGCTGGCCATCAACGCCGCGACGCGCACCAAGCTTTCCTACGATCCGGTGAAGAGCTTCGCGCCGGTCACGCTGGTCGGGCTGACGCCGATGATCATCCTGGTCGGCGCCAACTCGCCTTTCAACACGCTGGCCGATCTCGTCACCGCTGCCAAGGCCAAGCCGGGCAGCCTGCGCTATGCCACCGTTTCCGACACGATCCGGCTCGCGGCCGAGATGCTGAACGAGCGCGCCGGCATCAAGATCGAATCGGTGCCCTATCGCGGCGCCGCGGAAGCCTATGGCGACTTCTATGCGGGCCGCATCGAGGTGATGTTCGACCCCATCCCGACCGGCTACCCGATCGTGACCAGCAAGCGCGCCAAGGGTCTGGCCGTCACGACGGCAAAGCGCTCCCAGATGGCGCCGGAGGTGCCGACCGTCGCCGAAGCGGCGAGCCTGCCGGGCTTCGACGTCTCGATCTGGTACAGCCTCGTGCTGCCGGCGGGCACGCCGCAGCCGATCGTCGACAAGCTCAACCAGGCGGCGGTGAAGGCGCTCGAGAATCCCGAGCTGAAGGCCAGGCTTTCCAGCCTGGGCGTCGAGACGCGTCCCTCCTCGCCGCAGGAGCTGGCCACCTTCGTCGCCAGCGAGATCAAACGCTGGAGCGAGGTCGCCCGCGCCGCCAACCTCGTCCAGGCGGAGTGATGGCGACCGGTCTCGGTGGCCTCGCGCTGCCCGACGGAAGCTGCGACTGCCATCACCATATCTTCGATCCGCGCTTTGCCTACATGGCGACCGACAGGCTGCGGCCGAAGCCGGCTTCGATCTCGCGTTACGAGGCGGTGAAGGCGCGGCTCGGCATCCAGCGCAGCGTGGTGGTGCAGCCGTCCTCCTACGGCACCGACAATCGCTGCACGCTCGACGCCGTCGCCCGGCTCGGCCCGGGCGCGCGCGGCGTGGCCGTGGTCGCGCCCGATGTCTCCGACGCCGAGCTGCAGCGGCTCCATACCGGCGGCATCCGGGGCATCCGGTTCAACCTGTCGCGCGGCGGCGGATCGCCCGAGACGATGTCGAAGCTGGCGCCGAGGATCGCAGCCCTTGGCTGGCACATCGACATCCATCTCGCGGGCGACGAGCTCTGCGCCCTGGAGGACGTCCTGAAGCGCCTCGAAGCGCCGCTGGTCTTCGATCATCTCGGCCGCGTGCCGCAGCCCGATGCGGAGAACCACCCGGCCTTCCGGTTGATCGCGAACCTGCTGGAGTCCGGACGCGGTTGGGTGAAGCTGTCGCAGCTCCATCGCGATTCGCTGGCCGGTCCGCCAGGCTACGCCGATGCCGCCCGTCTCGCCCGCCGCTACCTGCAGATCGCGCCGGAGCGCCTGGTCTGGGGCACCGACTGGCCGCATGTCGTGGCGACCGCGCCTGTCGACGAGCTGGCCGACCTGGCGATGCTGCTCGACTGGATACCGGAGTCGGATCTGCGCCGGCGCGTTCTCGCGGACAACCCGGCCTGTCTCTACGATTTCACGGCGCTGGCCTGATCGTCAGGCGCGCCGGCGCCGCTTGGGCGGAATCCTCGACGTCTCGCACTCGGCGACGAACCGGTCGATCTCGCGCATCAGCCAGTCCTCGAAGAGCACCACCTTCTCCGGCAGCGTTCCGCCGCGTTCGGCGCCGGTGTGATACATCCAGTAGCGATTCTCGACCGGCACTTCCGTCTCCACGGGACGAATGAGGCGGCCGGCCACCAGGTCGTCGCCGGCCAGCGCCAGCGAGGCCAGGGCGACGCCCTGACCGGCAGCGGCGCCCAGCAGCATCATGTGCACGAAGCTGAAAGAGGGTCCGGCCGGATCGGGAGGAGATGGGATGCCGGCGCCCTGCAGCCAGCGGCGCCAGCCGAAATCGTGGAAGCCGGCGGGGAACCGCGCATCGTCGAGCCGCAGCAGTGGGAGCGCGGGCAACGCCGCGACCGTCATGGGAGTGGCCGGCAGCGGGAGCGACGGGGCGCAGACCGGGAAGACGACGCCGGGAAACGGCAGCGACGCGATCGCACTGGGCCGCTTGCCGTCGCTGTACTGGATGAGCAGGTCGAGATCGCGCGAGGCCAGCTGTTCGCTGCTGCTTTCGACCAGTACCCGCACCTGCAGACCCGGCTGCTCGCGATGGAACCCTGCCAGGCGGGGGATCAGCCAGCGGCTGGCGAAGGTCGGCGAAGTGAAGATCGTCAGCACCTCGCCCTTCTTCTGGTAGATCTCCTGGGTCGCCGCGGCCAGTTCGCCGAACAGGTCGGTGAGCCGCGTGCCGTACTGGAGACCGACCTCGGTGACCGCCACGCCGCGCGCCTTGCGGTCGAACAAGGCCACGCCGAGATGGTCCTCCAGCGCCTTCACCTGCTGGCTGATTGCCGCCGCGCTGACGTGCAGCTCCTGCGCCGCCGCCACGAAGCTGCCGTGTCGCGCTGCCGCCTCGAAGGCGCGGAGGGCGTAGAGCGGAGGGAAACGCGGTGGCATGACGGACGGCTAAGTTTACCTTGGCCAAACGTAGCATGGATTCTGGGTTGCAGACGCCCCGCCGCACTGGAAGGTTGCCGGCCGAAACGACAGACGTTGCAGGGAGAAATGCATGGGCAGCCAGGGCACGGACGGCGCGACGGCGCCGCAGGAACAGCGCGCGCTGCCGCTGCAGGGCATCCGTGTGCTCGAGTTCTGCCATGTGGTCATGGGGCCGTCCTGTGGCCTCGTGCTGGCCGATCTCGGCGCCGAGGTGATCAAGATCGAGCCGGTCGAAGGCGACCGCACGCGGCGGCTCGCGGGTTTCGCGGCCGGCTTCTTCGGCACCTTCAATCGCAACAAGCGCTGCCTCGCGATCGACATCAAGTCGGACGAGGGCAAGAAGATCGTCCATCGGCTGCTGAAGCAAAGCGACGTCGTCATCGAGAACTTCGCGGCCGGCACGATGGAGCGGCTGGGGCTGGGCTATGCCGATCTCGCCAAGGACTATCCGCGCCTCGTCTACTGCGCTCTCAAGGGCTTCCTGAGCGGCCCTTACGAGCAGCGGCCCGCGCTCGACGAGATCGTCCAGTATATGAGCGGCCTCGCCTACATGACCGGCCCGTCCGGCCGCCCGCTGCGTGCCGGCACCTCGATCTGCGACATCATGGGCGGGGTGTTCGGCGTCGTCGGCATCCTGGCGGCGCTGCAGGAGCGCAACCGCACGGGACGCGGGCAGGAAGTCCGTTCGGCGCTCTTCGAATCGGCGGCGTTCCTGATGGCCCAGCATATGGCGGGCGGAGCGGTGACGGGCCGTATCGTGCCGCCGATGCCGGAGCGCCAGGGTGCGTGGGCGATCTACGAGACCTTCAAGACGGCCGACGACCGGCTGTTCTTCCTCGGCATCACCAGCGACAAGCACTGGGCGCAGTTCTGCCGTCTGTTCGACCGTCCCGACCTGCTGGCCGATCCGACGCTCGCCACCAACGAGGACCGCATCATCGGCCGGCCGAAGCTCGTGCCCATCATCTCGGAGATCGTGCAGCGGCACACGCTCGACCAGATGGTCGCATTTTGCGAGGAAGGCAGCCTGCCCTTCGCGCCGCTGGGGCGGCCCGAGGACCTGCAGGACGATCCGCAGCTCAACGCCGGCGGGCGCATGCTCGACACCGATCTCGGCAAGGGACGCCGCATCAAGCTGCCGCGCCTGCCGATCGAGCTCGGTTCGCACGATCTCGGCCTGCGCGAGCAGCCGCAGGCGGTCGGCGAGAGCACCGAAGCGATCCTCCGCGAGCTTGGTTTCGCGGCGGAGGAGGTGCACGATCTGCATCGCCGCGGCGTCGTCGCGACGGAAAATCGCTGAAGCGAGGGACGGGACCGAACATGAGCGATCTGCCGAAGAAAGTGGAGATTCACGAGGAAGGTCCGCGCGAGGGTTTCCAGATCGAGCCCGGGCCGATTTCTTCCGAACACAAGATCGAGCTGATCGAGGCGCTGGCCGAGACCGGCCTGCATCACATCCAGATCTGCTCCTTCGTCAGCCAGCGCATCGTCCCGGGCTGGGCCGATGCCGACGAGGTCGTCGAGCGCGTCCGGACGAAGCCCGGTGTCGACTTCACCGCACTATGGTTCAACGACAAAGGCCTGGCGCGCGCCGTGAAGTTCCGCGACAAGCTGAAGCTCTACGGCTCGATCGCACTCAGCGCCTCCGAGGGGTTCAGCTACAAGAACCTGCATCGCAGCCGCGCCCAGAACATGGAAGCGATGCGTGCCCAGACGGCGCTGCACCTGTCCCACGGCATCCCCGTGACGCGCATCGGCGTGATGGCCGCCTTCGGCTGCAATTTCCAGGGCGAGGTCACGATCGACGAGGTGTTGCAGGGCCTGGCGGACGGGTTTGCGCTGGCCGAAGAGGCCGGCGCGAAGATCACCGACATCGGCCTCGCCGACACGATGGGATGGGCGGTGCCGCCGCGCATCGAGCGCGTGGTCGGCGCGGTGCGCGAGCGCTGGCCGGACCAGAAGATCACCCTCCACCTGCATGACACGCGAGGCATGGGCGTGGCCAACGCGCATGCCGGCCTGCGCATGGGCGTGAGCGCCTTCGACTCGACTGTCGGGGGGCTCGGTGGCTGTCCGTTCGCCGCTCACAAGGGCGCGGCGGGCAATATCGCGACCGAGGAACTGGTGCTGCTGTGCGAGGAGATGGGCATCGATACCGGCGTCGATCTCGACAGGCTCATCGAGGTCGGCCGCATGGCCGAGCGTATCGTCGGCCATGTCCTGCCGAGCGAACTGCTGCACGCCGGCAGCCTCACGGCGTTCCGGCGACAGGCCCAGGCGGCCTGACATTCCCGCGCCGCGTGCGGGCGCGCGGCTGTTCCGCTGGGTGCGCCGCGTATTGCGGCAGAGCGTCGGGGATGTCGAACCATGGCGCCTCGGAGCCTGCGAACGCCGTGACCCCGGATGCCGGCGAAAGCCTCGAGCGCAGCACCGGTCGGGCGGCGGCAGTTCGAGCCAAGCCAGTTCATCCGAAGCGGCCGGGATCGCAGGCGTCCAGCGACGCCGGCAGCGCCTCGCCCTCCATCTGGCGAGCGATCAGGCGGCCGGTCACCGTGGCGAGCGTCAGCCCGAGATGCTGGTGCCCATAGCCGCAATAGACGTTGGCGAGGCGCGGCGCGCGCCCGATGGCAGGGCGGTAGTCGGGCAGGGTCGGACGCTCGCCGATCCAGCGGCTCTGCTCGGCGCCGCCGACGCCGGGAAAGATCGCCTGCAGGTGCTTCACCAGCAGGTCGGCGCGATGCCAGGACGGCGGCTGGTGCGGCGCCGCCAGCTCGACCGTGCCGGCGAGCCGCAACCCGTCGGCCATCGGCGTGAAGAAGAGGCCACGATCCGGCGGGCTGACCGGCAGGGTGAAACGCACGTTGTCCGGCGCCAGCATGACGTGATAGCCGCGCTCGGCCACCAGCGGCGCGTTGAAGCCGAGCAGCCGCGTCAGCTCGCCCGAGGCGCGGCCCGCCGAGATGACGACGGCGCCGGCCGGCAGCTCGCCGTCGGTCAGCTGCACGGCCACGACCTCGTTGCCCTCCCGCTTGAAGCCCCGTACGCGACCGCGCCGCACGGTGCCGCCCTCGGCGGCGAAGCGCTCGACCAGCGTGGACACCACGCCATAGGGACTCACCGTGTGCGAGGCGCGCGGGTAATAGATGCCGCGCACGATGCGCGGGCTGAGGCCGGGCGCGATCTCGCGGGCGCGGTTGCCGTCGACGATCTCGAACTCGGTGCCCTTGCCCTTCTGCAGCTCGCGCATCTCGTCGGTCGCGAGGAAGGACGCCTCGCTCTCGTAGACGTAGAGCGTGCCGTTGGTGCGGAACAGCTCGCCGAGGCCGGAAGCCTGGATCTCGGCCTTCCAGGCGAGGTCGGCCTCGACCATCAGCGTCCGGAACATCGCCTTGCCCTTGGCCACTTCGCCCGCGTTGGCGGCGGCGCGCGCGAACCGCGCCATCCAGGGCAGCAGGGCCGGGATGCTCGGCCGGTGCAGCGTGAGCGGACCGTCGCGGTCCATCAGCATCTGCGGCACCTTCTTGAGCGTCGCCATGCGCGCCAGCGGGATCAGGCTGTCGAGCGACAGGAAGCCGGCATTGCCGAAGGAGGTCGCGCGGCCGGGCTCGCCGCTGTCCAGGAGGGTGACGGCATGGCCGGCGCGCTGCAGCGCACGGGCGGTGGCTGCGCCGACGATACCGGCGCCGATGACGATGACGGGGGCGTTCATGGCGCGAAACTAGCACGCCTGAGGCGATAGCCCAGTGCGGCACGCCTGCTCTCGGTCGCACCGTCCGCGCGGCTTATGGCGCGATTGATTTGTCGCGCCGGATGCCTATTTAGGGCGCATGTCTTCCCCACAATCGGACACACACGCCGGTCCTGGCTGGCATGCCACGACCATCCTCTCGGTGCGCAAGGGCGGGCAGGTCGTCATGGCGGGCGACGGCCAGGTCTCGATGGGCCAGACCATCGTCAAGGGCAACGCGAAGAAGGTCCGGCGCATCGGCAATGGCCAGATCGTCGCGGGCTTCGCCGGTGCCACCGCCGACGCCTTCACCCTGTTCGAGCGGCTGGAGGCAAAGCTCGAGCGTCATCCCGGCCAGCTCCTGCGGGCCTGCATCGAGCTCGCCAAGGACTGGCGCACCGACCGCTACCTGCGCCGGCTCGAGGCGATGATGGCGGTGGCCGACAAGGACGTCTCGCTGCTTCTGTCCGGCACCGGCGACGTGCTGGAGCCGGAAGGCGGCATCATCGCCATCGGTTCGGGCGGCAACTACGCCCTTTCGGCCGCGCGCGCGCTCATCGATGTCGAGGGCATGGATGCCGAGGCGATCGCACGCAAGGCGATGAAGATCGCCGCCGACATCTGCGTCTACACCAACCACAACCTCGTCCTCGAGAAGCTCTAGGATCATGGGCAACGATTTTTCCCCCCGCGAGATCGTCTCCGAACTCGACAAGCACATCGTCGGCCAGCAGGACGCCAAGCGCGCCGTGGCCATTGCATTGCGCAACCGCTGGCGCCGCCTGCAGCTGCCCGAGGCGCTGCGCGAGGAGGTGCTGCCGAAGAACATCCTGATGATCGGGCCGACCGGGTGCGGCAAGACCGAGATCGCCCGTCGCCTCGCCAAGCTGGCGGATGCGCCGTTCCTCAAGGTCGAGGCGACCAAGTTCACCGAGGTCGGCTATGTCGGCCGCGACGTCGAGCAGATCGCGCGCGACCTCATGGAGGTCTCCATCGACATGGCGCGCGAGCGCCTGCGCAAGGACGTGCGCGCCAAGGCCGAGCTCGCCGCCGAGGACCGCGTCATCGACGCGCTGTGCGGCCCGAATGCCAGCGAGGACACGCGCCTGCGGTTCCGCCACAAGCTGCGCGCGGGCGAGTTGAACGATCGCGAGATCGAGGTCGAGGTGGCCGATACCGGCGGCCCGATGCAGTTCGAGGTGCCGGGGCAGCCCGGCGCGTCGGTCGGCATGATCAATATCGGCGACATGCTGGGCAAGGCGTTCGGCGGCCGCACCAAGAAGCGCAAGATGACCGTCTCGGAGAGTTACGAGACGCTGATGCGCGAGGAGAGCGACAAGCTGCTCGACCAGGAGCGCGTCGTGCGCGAAGCGCGCGAATCGGTCGAGCAGAACGGCATCGTGTTCATCGACGAGATCGACAAGATCACGGCGCGGTCGGAAATGCGCGGCGGCGGCGACGTGAGCCGCGAGGGCGTGCAGCGCGACCTGCTCCCCCTGATCGAGGGCACGACCGTCAACACCAAGCACGGGCCGCTCAAGACCGACCACATCCTTTTCGTGTGCTCGGGTGCGTTCCACATCTCCAAGCCCTCGGACATGCTGCCCGAGCTGCAGGGCCGCCTGCCGATCCGCGTCAACCTCGCCTCGCTGACGCAGGAGGATTTCCGCCGCATTCTGACCGAGCCGGAGGCGAGCCTGGTCAAACAATACAAGGCGCTGATGGCGACGGAGAAGGTCGAGCTGGCGTTCGGCGAGGACGCGATCGACGAGCTGGCGCGGCTCTCGGCAGACATCAACGAGACGGTCGAGAATATCGGCGCCCGCCGGCTCCATACCGTGATGGAGAAGCTACTGGAGGAGATCAGCTTCACCGCCTCGGACAAGCCCGGCCAGAAGGTCGATATCGATGCTGCCTATGTGCGCGAGCGCGTGGGCGTGCTGGCCAAGAACGCCGACCTCTCGAAGTTCGTCCTCTAGGTGGGGCCTAGAGACAGTACGCGGCGATCAGGTCGACGAGATAGGTGGGGCCGTTGCGGCCCCACAGCACGAACGAGAGCAGGGTGGCGGCCACGACCAGGCTGGCGGCGCCCCACAGGAGCATCCTCTGCCAGCCGCGGAAGATGCCCTCCTCCCCGCCGCCGGTCATGCCGGCTGCGCCGCCGGCGCGGCGGGCCGTTCGAGGCGTTGCTCGACGATCGGCCAGTGCAGCAGGGCCGAGGCGATCCCGAGCGCGATCGAGATCCACCACATCAGGTCGTAATTGCCCTGCAGGTCGAAGATGCGACCGCCGCCCCAGCCGCCGAAGAAGCTGCCGACCTGATGGCCGAAGAACACGATGCCGTTCAGCATCGTGAGATGGACCGGGCCGAAGATGTAGCCGACCAGCGATGTGGTGAGCGGCACGGTGCCGAGCCACAGGAAGCCCAGGGCCGCCGCGAAGGCCAGCACCGAGAAGGCGGAAAGCGGGGCCAGCACGAAGGCGAGGAAGACCAGCGAGCGCAGCAGGTAGAGCAGCGACAACAGGTTCTTCCGCTTGTGACGGGCGCCGAGCTGGCTCCACAGGATCGTGCCGGCGATGTTGAACAGGCCGACCATGCCGATCGCCCAGCCTCCCAGTTCGGCGGGCGAGAGGGTGATGCCGAACAGGGAGAGGCCGACGCCCTTGTCCGAGATGTAGGCCGGCAGGTGGCCGCCCACGAAGGCGACGTGGAAGCCGCACACGAAATAGCCGATCACCAGCAGGATATAGCTGCGCTGTCCGAACGCCTCGCTGAGCGCCTCGGCCGTGGTCTGGCGGCCGCCGCCCGCCTTGCGGCTGGCGGCGATCTCGCGGCTGTCGTTCAGGCCTGCGGCCAGGAACACCATCAGCACGGCAATGCCGGTCAGCGCCCACATGGTGGGACGCCAGTCGCCGAACCAGTTCTGCATGAGGGCGGCCAGCGGGACGATGAAGAACTGCCCGAACGAACCGCCGGCCGAGCAGATGCCGACGGCCAGCGCCTGCTTGGCGGGCGGCGCCACGCGCAGGATCACGCCGAGCACCGGTCCGAAGCTCGCCGCCGAGAGGCCCACGCCGACCAGAACGTTGCCGAGGACCAGCATGAAGCCGTCGTGCATCGTGGCGGTGACCACCATGCCCGCGACGTAGAGCAGGCCGCCCCCGGCGATGGTCGGCGCCGAGCCGAACCGGTCGCACAACCGTCCCGCGAAGGGCGCGACCGCGCCCATCAGCAGCATCGACAGCGCGGTGCCGAACGAGAAGAGCTCGCGGCCGACATTCAGCTCGGCCGAGACGGGCTTGAGGAAGATGCCGAAGCTCTGGCGGACGCCGAGCCCGATGGTGAGGACGAGGAAGCCGCACCAGACGGCGGTCCAGTAGGAGCGGGAGGTCATGGTGCGGAAGGTGCTTCGTGCCCGCCAAGGTGGCAAGACGTCCTGCCTCACCGTTTCCATAGAATTACTTCATGCTGCCAAGAGCTTCGATTGTGGCAGAACATGAACATGGTTCGGTTGCGGCTCCTGGGCGGCGTGGCAGCTTTCCTGCTGATTCTGGCAGGCAGCGCGCTGGCGACGCCGCGCCTGGAGCGCGAGCGCTGCCCCTACAAGCCGCCGCGCGGCGACCGGGTCGAGTGCTTCGTGCTGGTCGTTCCCGAGAACCGCGAGCAGCCGCAAGGCCGCGAGGTCCGGATCAAGGTGGCGATCCTCAAGGCCAAGCGCACGGCCGGTCTCGAACCCATGGTCTATCTTTCGGGCGGGCCCGGTGACTCGCCGCTGGTCGCCTCGACCCCCGGCGCCGACGCGCTGGCCGAAGGCGACTGGTGGAACGAGACGTCGGTCATCCGACGCCGCCGCGATGTCATCGTCATCAGCCAGCGCGGCGCGGGCGGCACGACACCCAACCTCGACTGTTTCGAGCCACGCGTCAGCGAGCCCGCCAAGGCGCGGCGCCGCGCCGTCACCGAGCAGCAGGAACGGGATATCCTGGCGCGCTGCCGGGCGGGCCTGGAGCGCCGCAAGATCGATCTCGCGATGTACAACACGCAGGCCCTGGCCGACGACGTGGCCGATCTCGCGGCTGCGCTCAACCTGAAGAAGATCAATCTCTACGGCGTCTCGTACGGCACCCGCTGGGGGCTCGAGGTGCTGCGCCGCCATCCCGACCTGGTGCGCGCGGCGGTGCTGGACGGGGTCTATCCGCCGCAGGTCAACGGCGAACAGAACGAGCCCGAGATCGTGCGCCGGGCGTTTGGCCAGCTTTATGCCGACTGCGCCATCGACAAGCTTTGCCACGAACGGCATCCCAACCTGCGGGCCGCGGTGGAGGGCCTGATCGAGAAGGCCGAACGCCTCCCGATCGAGCTTTCGCTGGCGCTGGAGGATGGCTCGCACGCCGTCAGCCTCGACGGCACTAGGCTGCTCGCGGTGATGCTCAACATGCTGCGCGAAGGCGAGGCCGCGTCGATCCCGGAGATGGTGTCGGCGGCACAGATGGGCGACGTGCGCCTGCTGCGTCTCTATGCCGAGGACCTGGAGACCAACGACGGTGGCCTTCTCGAGCAGAACGCGCAGCAGTTCGACGGGCTCTACAACAGCGTCGAATGCCGCGAGACCTGGCCCTTCGTCGATCGCGCCGCGCGCCGCCGGGCGATCGAGGCGGGCGGCGTCTATGGCCTGAATGCGCGGGCGAGCAAGGCGGCCGGCTTTTGCGCGGTCTGGCGCGTGCCCCCGGCGCCGGCGGCCGAGCGCCAGCCCGTGAGTTCTCCTGTGCCCGTGCTGCTGCTGAGCGGCGCCTACGACTGGCTGACGCCGGCCGCGTGGGCGCGCGATGCCGCCAAGACGCTGCCGGCCTCGCGGAGCGTGGTGTTCCGCAGCTCCGGTCATGGGGTCGCCGTCCAGGATGCCTGCGCCGGCCGCCTGCGGGATCTGTTCATCGAAGACCCGGACCCGAAGAAGGCGCCGCCGTGCCGGGCAGACACGCCGCCCAATTTCACCGCCGCGTTCGAGCGCGCGCGCAACATGCCGTGACGGCAGGCAAGAGAGGGAGAAACGCATGAACCGGGTGCTTGCCCACACGGGCGTCCAGTTTCCGATCGTCCAGGCGCCGATGGGCTGGATCGCCCGCAGCCAATTGGCGTCGGCGGTCTCCAATGCGGGCGGTCTCGGCATCATCGAGACGTCGAGCGGCGAGGTCGATGCCTGCCTCGCCGAGATCGAGAAGATGAAGCAGCTGACCGACAAGCCGTTCGGCGTGAACCTGCCGCTGCTCTTCATCCGCGAACCACGCGTGGTCGACCTCGTTGCACGGTCGGGCGTGAAGTTCGTCACCACCTCGGCCGGCTCGCCCGCCAAGCTGCTGCCGACGCTGAAGGCGGCGGGGCTCACCGTCTATCATGTCGTGCCCAACCTCTCCTCGGCGCTGAAGGCCGTCGACGCGGGCGTCGACGGGCTGATCGTCGAAGGCGGCGAGGGCGGCGGCTTCAAGAATCCGGACGACGTCTCGACGCTGGTGCTGCTCCAGGCGGTGAGGGAAAAGACGGACGTGCCCCTCATCGCAGCCGGGGGCATCTGCGACGGACGCGGCATGGCGGCCGCCTTTGCTCTCGGGGCCGAGGGCGTGCAGATGGGCACGCGGTTCGTCAGTTCGGCCGAAAGCCCCGTCCACGCCAACTACAAGCAGGCGATCGTCGATGCCGACGATACCGGCACCATCATGCTGAACCGCAAATCGACACCCTGCGTGCGGGCGCTCAAGACCGAGCGGACACGGGAAATCGACCGCGAGGGCTCGTTCGACCGCGCCGTGCTCGGCCGCGTGAAAGAAGTCTATTTCGGCGGCGACATGGAGGCCTCGCTGGCGCTGGCCGGCCAGACTGTCGGCCTGATCCACGAAGTGCTGCCGGTCGCCGAGATCATCCGGTCGACGGTCGACGGCTTCCACGCCATCCGGCGCCGACAGGGCGAACGCTCCCAGGCCGGCGGCTTCTGACGCGACCTTAGCGCGCGCCCCCGGCAGCCCGCCCGCGCCTTGCGCGGTGTGGGCCTGCGTGCGAGTGTTATGACAGTAACACACAAAAATACTGTCAAATGGCTGTCGGCTCTTCCTCCTCCCCCACGGGTGGCATGGCGGGCTTCGGCGGGCTTTTCGTCCCGAAGCTGCTCACGGTGCTGCGCGAAGGCTATGGGCTTTCCGCATTCAAGGCGGATGCGGTGGCCGGCCTCACCGTGGCCATCGTCGCGCTGCCGCTGTCGATGGCGATCGCCATCGCGTCGGGCACGACGCCGGAGCGCGGCCTCTACACCGCCATCGTCGGCGGCTTCCTGATCTCGGCGCTGGGCGGCAGCCGCTTCCAGGTCGGCGGCCCCGCGGGCGCCTTCATCGTGCTGGTTGCCTCGGCGATGGCGCGTCACGGGCTGGACGGCGTGCTGCTGGCCACCATGATGTCCGGCGTCTTCTTGATGGCGGCCGGCTATCTGCGGCTCGGGACCTTCATCAAGTTCATCCCCTATCCCGTCACCGTCGGGTTCACGGCCGGCATCGCCGTCATCATCTTCGCCAGCCAGATCAAGGACCTGTTCGGCCTCACGCTGCAGGGCAAGGAACCGGGCGAGATCGTCGCCAAGCTGGAAGTGCTCGCGGGCGCCGCCGGTACCGTCAACGCTGCGTCCGTGGTGCTGGCCGCGGCGACCATCGGGCTTATCGCCGGCCTCAAGCGCTGGCGGCCGCACTGGCCTGGCATGCTGGTCGCGGTGGTGCTTGCGGCGGTCGCGACCTGGGCCTTCGGCCTGCCGGTCGAGACGATCGGCAGCCGTTTCGGCGGCATCCCCTCGATGTTGCCGGCGCCGGCGCTGCCCGAGATCAGCCTTGCCCGCATGGAAGCCGTGTTGCCGGACGCCATGGCCTTCGCGCTGCTGGGCGCCATCGAATCGCTGCTCTCCGCCGTCGTTGCCGACGGCATGACCGGGCGCCGCCACCGCTCCAATTGTGAGCTGGTGGCCCAGGGCGTGGCCAATATCGGCGCGGCGCTGTTCGGCGGCATCTGCGCCACCGGCACGATCGCCCGCACGGCGACCAACGTCCGGGCCGGCGCGCACGGGCCCGTCGCCGGCATGCTGCATTCGATCTTCCTGCTGGCCTTCATGATGCTGGCGGCGCCCCTTGCCGCCTACATCCCGCTGGCCGCGCTTGCGGGCGTGCTGGCCATCGTGGCGTGGAACATGGCGGAGAAACACGAGTTCGCCCTGCTGCTGCGTTCGTCGCGGGGCGACGCCGTCGTGCTGCTTGCGACGTTCCTGCTCACCGTGTTCCGCGACCTCACCGAGGGCATCGTCGTCGGTTTCGCGCTCGGCGCGGCGCTGTTCATCCATCGCATGACGCTGGCGACGGGAGTCGAGGAGCGGGCGCCGCTCGTGCCGCCCGACCGGTCCGATAACAGCGAACCGCGCGTGCCGTACGACTCCACCCTGGCGACCGACCGGCACGTCGTCGTCTACCGCCTCGGCGGCGCGTTCTTCTTCGGCACCGCCGCGACCATCGGCGCGGTGCTGGACCGGATCGCGGACGAACGGCGCGCCTTCGTGATCGACTTCGCTGCCGTGCCCTTCGTCGACTCGACGGCCGCCAACGTGATCGCGGGCGTCGGCCGCAAGGCGGCGCGCGACGGCGTGCGCGTCTACATCACCGGCGCCAAACCTCCGGTGCGTCGCATGCTGCTGCAGGCCGGTGCGAGGCGGCCGCAGATCCGCTACCTGCCGCGGATCGAGGATGCCGTGCGCGCCGCCCATCGAGGCGCCGCGGCCTGAGCGCGCCCTGCTATAAGGGCGCATGACCGACTTCGTCTCGATATCCGGCTCCGGACTCAGCGCCCGGATCGATGCCCTGGGGGCCGAACTGGTGCGCCTGCAGGATGCGACAGGCCACGACCTGCTGTGGGACGGCGATCCCGCCTTCTGGACGGGGCGATCGCCGCTCCTCTTCCCGATCGTCGGCGAGGTCGCGGGCAACCGCCTGCGTGTCGGTCCCGCGAGCCATGAGATCGGCCGGCACGGCTTCGCCCGGACGTCGCGCTTCGCACTGGCGTCGTCGTCGCCCACATCGTGTGTGTGGCGGCTTGAGGCAAGCGAGGCGACGCGCAGGCAGTACCCATTCGATTTCCGGCTCGATGTCGGCTACACGATCGACGGCGCCACCCTCGTCATGACGGCAGAGGTGCAGAATCCCGGCATGGCGCCGCTGCCTGTCTCGTTCGGCTTTCATCCCGCCCTGCGCTGGCCGCTGCCCTACGGCCTGGCGCGCGGCGATCACGAGATCGTCTTCGCGTGCGATGAACCTGCGCCCGTCCGCCGGCCGGTCGACGGGCTGCTGAGCCGACGCCAATTCCCGACGCCGGTACGCGGCCGCCGGCTTCTCCTGCACGACGATCTGTTCGACGACGGGGCGCTGGTCTTCGACGAGCTGGCGAGCCGCAGCGTCGTCTATGGCGGCCGGCTGCGGGTCGATTTCCCGGAGATGCCGCATCTCGGCATCTGGACCAGGCCCGGGGCCGGCTATGTCTGCATCGAGCCCTGGCAGGGCCATGCGAGCCCCGAAGGCTTCGACGGCGACATCGCGGACAAGCCCGGCATCGTGAAGATCCCGGGGGGCGCATCGCGGGCTTTCGCGATGTCGATCAGTCTTTTGCCGCCAGGCTCCTGAACAACGCGTCGCTGCGGTCGTCGGCGGGGAAGAAGCACTCGATGCGGACTTCCTGCAAGGTCACGTCCTGCGGCGTGCCGAGCGTGGCGATGGTGGTGAAGACCGACAGCGCCTTGCCGCCGACGATGAAGTCGAGCGTCAGCACGGGCGGTGGCCGGTCGTCGAACCGCACCCGGCGGAACGAGGCCGGCACGTCGGGATAGGCCATCACCTCCTCGACGAAGGCGAGCGCCTGCGGCTCGCCGCCATCGGCCAGGATCTCGGCATAGGTCGTCGACACGAGATAACGCGCCACCTCTTCCCAGTTGGCGAGCTTCGTCCGCAGGCGTTTCGGGTCGAGCAGGTCGCGCAGCAGATTCGGGCCCTTGCCCGGCGGCGGGGGCGGCGGCGGACCGCCGTTCAGGAACATCGTGAAGGCGGCGGCGGCTTCGTTGGCGTCGAGCAGGTTCCACAGCCGGTCGACCACTACCGCAGGATAGGGTTCCTGCTGCTTCAGCATGCGCGCGATAGCCTGGCGCACCGGCGCAAGTTCCGGCGCGGCGAGATTGCTTTCGCGATAGACGGGAGCGAACCCCGCCGCGAGCAGCAGCGCATTACGCTGGCGCAGCGGCACGTCGAGCGCGGCCGAAAGCTGTACCACCATCTCGCGGCTCGGCCGGGCGCGACCCGATTCGAGGAAGCTCACATGGCGCTGCGAGACGCCCGACTGCAGGGCGAGCGAGAGCTGGCTTGCCCCGCGACGGCGGCGCCAGGTCCGCAACAGGGGGCCGAACATGTCGGGCTCGGGGGAAGGGACGATGCTCATGCCGGCGACCCTAGCATCGCGCCGCCGGTGCGCCGATTACCTGCCCGGTAATTGAGAGCCGGGCGCCACGATGCGATCTCGGGGACGTCCGCAACACAAGGAGGACGACATGAATGCATCATCCGACCGCCTGCTCCGCCGAACCCTGTGGGGCAATGCGATCTTCTCGGTTGTTTCCGGCGTCGCGCTCGCGGCCTTCGCCGGGCCCTTCGCTACGGCCGCGGCGGCCGGCCCGGTCTCGGTACTGGGGCTCGATCTCGCCATCCTGCTGGAACTGCTGGGGGTCGGCGTCGTGGGTTTCGGCGCGCTCTGCGCCTGGGCGGCGTCGCGGCCGACACTTCCCGTCGGTCTCGCGCGGCTGATCTTCGCGGCGGACATTGCCTGGGTCGCCGGCAGCGTGCTCGTACTGGCGCTGCCGGCCTCGTGGACGACGGCCGGCATCGCGGGCATCGTCGTCCTCGCCCTCGTCGTGGCCGACCTCGCGATCCTGGAATATCTCGGCCTGCGCCGGTTGGGCGTGGCTGCCTGATCTGCCGAAGGCCGGACCCGGTCCGAGCCTCGTTTGCCAGGCGCCCCGGCCTCTGCCGGGGTGTCGACGTCCCGGAGGAAATCGATAATGGACAAGCTGAAGTTCCTGAACGACGTGAAGCTGCCTTTCGCCGAATTGCTCGGCCTCGCCTTCACCGAGGCGAGCGACACGCTGGTGAAGGCGGAGATGATGGTGAGACCGGATCTCTGCACGCGGCCCGACATCCTGCATGGCGGCGCGGTGATGGCCTTCGCCGATACGCTGGGGGCCGCGGCGACCGTGCTCAACCTGCCCGAGGGCAAGGGCACGACCACGATCGAGAGCAAGACCAACTTCGTCGGGCCGGCACCGGTCGGCACGAAAGTGCTGGGCGAGACGATTCCGATCCATCGCGGCCGCCGCACGATGGTCTGGCAGACCCGCATCACCACCGAAGCCGGCAAGCTGGTGGCCGTCGTGACCCAGACACAGATGGTGCTCTAGCGCCTCGTCCGGCGGCATTGCTTGGCATCGGGCCGGGATCTGCGGCGCTGGTATTCGCCCGAACGAGGTGATCGGTCGCCGGATGCGCCGCGTACAAGGACGATGCAAGGGTTTGCGATCCGGGCTGCGTTCGCCATCGCGGGTCTCGTACCCGTCACCGCGGGCTTGTGGGGCATCGTGGCCGCGCCCGGCGGCCCCGCGGGTTCGCTGATGAACCATGGCCGTTACCTCTCCGGCCTGCTTCTCGGCATCGGGCTCGCCTTCTGGGCGAGCGTTCGGGATATCGAGCACCACACGGCACGCATCCGCCTGCTCGTGGCGATCGTGATGCTGGGCGGTGCGTGTCGCCTGGTCGGCATCCTGCTGGGCGACCCGTTGTCGCCGTCGGTGATGGGAGCGCTCGCCATGGAGCTCGGCGTGACCCCGCTTCTGTGCCTCTGGCAGGCGAGATTTGCCCTGCCCGCCCGCGCCGCGGAGTGACGCCCGTCTTACCGCTGGTTTCTGCGGGCACCCCGTCGTTGCCGGTCGTCCAGCAGGTCGAGGGCTGGCTTCACCACCGCTTCCAGCGCGGCGCGCTTAGCCCCCGTGCGCGAGATCACGCGCATGCCCATCAACACGCCGAGCAGATGGGTGGCGACCGCTTCCGCGTCGATGTCCGCCGGCGCGTCGCCCTCGTCGTGGGCGGCCTCGATGCTTTCCCGGAAGAAGATGCGGATCTCTTCGAGGTAGCCCGACACGGCACGGCCGAATTCGGCGTCGTGCGGCGCCACGTCGAGCGCCGAGTTGACGAGAAGACAGCCCTTGCAGGCGCGATCCTTCACTGCGCGATCGATGACTTCCGCGAAGAAAGCGTGGATCGCCTCCCTGGGTCGATGCGACGACCGGAGCCGGGCGATGCGCTCCCGCGTGGATCGGTCGGCGTAGCGCGTCAGGGCCCGGCCGAACAGGGCGCGCTTGTCGCCAAAGGTGTTATAGAGGCTCGCTCCGCCGATCCCCATGTGGCGTGCAAGATCGCGCACCGAAGTTGCTTCGTAGCCGCGATGCCAGAAGCAATCGACCGCAGCGTCGATCGCGCGGTCCTCGTCGAATTCCCGGCTCCGTGCCATCAAGCGGCAGATGACATGATTTTGGATCGAATGCACCAAAATCCTTGGTGAGGCAGCGCGCTGCGTGGTACGCGCGGAGGGATGGCCCACGAGACGACCGATCCGGCGCGTCTTTCCCGCGAGCGCCGGGGAATCCTGGCGGGAGCGATCATGGCGCTCGGCGCCTCTCTCTCTTTCGCGGCAGCCCGTGCCGGCATCCTGGATGGTCTGGGCGCGGTCGACATGATCTTCGCCCGCTACGTCGTCGCGGGGCTGCTCATGCTGCCGCTACTGCTCCGCTATGGGATCCGCAGCCTGGCCGGTCTGGGACCGAGGCGTGCGCTCGTCCTCACGGTGCTGGGCGGTGCTCCGTTCGCATTGCTGCAGACCAGTGGCTACGCCTTTGCGCCGCTGGCGCACGGCGCCATCATCGCGCCGTCGACCGTGACCATCGTCAGCACGATCGGCGCGACGATGTTCCTGCACGAGCGGTTGAGCCGCGGCCATGTGGTGGGCGCCGGGGTGGTGCTGGCCGGTATCGTTTTGATCGGGTGGGACGGGCTGACCCATCCGTCCGGCGAGCAGGCCTGGCTGGGCGACCTCCTGTTCTTTGCCTCGAGCGTGTTATGGGCAGGCTTCACGCTGCTGCTGCGCCACTGGGGGGTGCCGGCGCTTCAGGCGACGGCAGTCGTGGCGGTTCTGTCGTTCGTCGTCACGACGCCGGCCTACCTGCTTCTGGCCGGCATTCCCCATCTTCTGGCCCTGCCGCTCGGCGTGCTTGCAGTGCAGGGGATTGTGCAGGGCGGTCTGCAGGGCGCGATCACCATGATCGCCTACAGCCAGGCCGTGACGCTTCTCGGCGTCAGCCGCGCCGTCCTGTTTCCGGCCGTCGTGCCGGCGGTGTCGGTGCTCGTCGGCATACCGATCGTCGGCGAGATTCCCAGCGCCCTCCAGGTCACGGGCCTCTGCCTCGTGACCCTGGGGCTGCTCGCCACCGTCGGCCTCTTCCAGCGCTTCGGGCTCAGATAGCGCTCCGAGCCGTCGCGCTAGACGTCGAGGTTGGCGACCTTGAGCGCGTTGTCCTGGATGAACTCGCGCCGCGGCTCGACGACGTCGCCCATCAGGGTGGAGAAGATCTCGTCCGCCTCGTCGGCGTGGTTGATCTTGACCTGGAGCAGGGTACGCGCCTCGGGATCGAGCGTGGTCTCCCAGAGCTGGTCAGGATTCATCTCGCCCAGCCCCTTGTAGCGCTGGATCGACACGCCCTTGCGCCCGGCTTCCAGCACCGCACTGAAAAGCTCGGTCGGCGAGGTGATGGCGACTTCCTTGTCCTTGCCGACGAAGGTGCAGGGCTTGATGTAGATGGCCTGCAACTCGTCGGCCAGCGCATCGAGCTTGCGCGCCTCGGCGCTGCGGATCACCGGACCGTCGACCACATGGCGCTCGGTGACGCCGCGCAGCCGGCGGGTGAAGGCAAGGCCGCCGTCCGGCGTCGGCTCGCCGGTCCACCCGCGTTCAAGCGGCGGGCTCACCACGTCTAGGCGGCGGGCGATATAGTCGGCCGTCTGCTTGGCCATCTCGACATCTTCAAGAACGTCGGGCTTCAGGGCGCCCGCGATCGCGGCCTGCTCGATGACGGACTGGCTGGTGACGCGCCGCGACAGCGCCAGCGGCTTCACGAGGTTGCTGACGGAGCGCGCGATATCGACCGTGCGCCGCAAGTCGTCTCCCGCCTGGACGCTGCCGTCGCCCAGCTTCAGCGCGGCGCCCTCGAGGCCGGTGTTGATCAGATGGTCGTCGAGCGCCCGCTCGTCCTTGAGGTAGATGGCCGACTTTCCCTTGGCCGCTTTGAAGAGCGGCGGCTGGGCAATGTAGAGATAGCCGGCGTCGATCAACGAACGCATCTGGCGATAGAAGAACGTCATCAGCAGGGTGCGGATGTGGGAGCCGTCCACGTCCGCGTCCGTCATGATGATGATCTTGTGATAGCGCAGCTTGTCGAGGTTGAAATCGTCGTGGCCGATGCCGGTGCCCAGCGCCGTGATCAGCGTGCCGATCTCGGCCGACGACAGCATCTTGTCGAAGCGCGCGCGCTCGACGTTGAGGATCTTGCCGCGCAGCGGAAGGATCGCCTGGTTGGCGCGATTGCGGCCCTGCTTGGCCGAGCCGCCGGCCGAATCGCCCTCGACGATGAACAATTCGGAGAGGGCCGGATCGCGCTCCTGGCAATCGGCGAGCTTGCCGGGCAGCGAGGAGACGTCGAGTGCACCCTTGCGCCGCGTCAGCTCGCGCGCCTTGCGGGCCGCCTCGCGCGCCGCCGCCGCCTCGACGACCTTGGTCAGGATCTTCTTGGTCTCGCCCGGATGCTCCTCGAACCACTGGCCGAGCTTGTCGCCGACCACCGCCTCCACCACGGGGCGCACTTCCGAGGAGACGAGCTTGTCCTTGGTCTGCGAGGAGAATTTGGGATCTGGCACCTTGACCGACAGTACGCAGGTCAGGCCCTCGCGCATGTCGTCGCCGGTCAGGCCGACCTTCTCCTTCTTCGAGATGCCGCTCTCGTCGGCGTACTTGTTCAGCGTGCGCGTCAGCGCGCCGCGGAAGCCGGCGAGGTGGGTGCCGCCGTCGCGCTGCGGGATGTTGTTCGTGAAGCACAGCATCGTCTCGTGGTAGCTGTCGTTCCACTGCAGCGCGACCTCGACGGCAATGCCGTCCTTCTCGCCCCGGATCGAGACCGGCGGGTTGTGCAGGACGTTCTTGTTGCGGTCGAGATACTTGGCGAAGGCCTCGACGCCGCCCTCGTAGAACAGTTCCGATATCTTGGGCTCCGCGCCGCGCTCGTCGGTGATGACGATGCGCACGCCGGAGTTCAGGAACGCGAGTTCGCGCAGCCGGTGCTCGAGCGTCGAGAAGTCGAACTCGGTCTTCGTGAACGTCCCCTTCGACGGCAGGAACGTCACTTCCGTGCCTTTCTTCCCCGGGGGAGCGTCGCCGACGACCTGCAGGTCGCCTTCCGGCTCGCCATGGCGGAAACGCAGGAAATGTTCCTTGCCGTTGCGCCAGATGCGCAGGTCGAGATGCTCCGACAGGGCGTTGACGACGGCCGCGCCGACGCCGTGAAGACCGCCCGAGACCTTGTACGAATTCTGGTCGAACTTCCCGCCGGCGTGGAGCTGCGTGAAGATCACGTTGGCGGCGGAGATGCCTTCTTCCTTGTGGATGTCGACCGGCACGCCGCGGCCATTGTCGCGCACCGTGGCCGAGCCGTCGCCGTGCAGGATCACGTCGACCTGGTCGCAATAGCCAGCCAGCGCCTCGTCGATGGCGTTGTCGACGATCTCGTAGACCATGTGATGCAGGCCCGTACCGTCGTCGGTGTCGCCGATATACATGCCCGGGCGCTTGCGGACGGCCTCGAGGCCGCGCAGGACCTTGATGGAGCCGGCGTCGTAATCGTCGCCGTTCGATGTCGTCTCGATGTCGCTCATGGCTTCTTGTTTCCTGGCTTCTTGTTTCCCGGCGGGTCAGATCGCCGCGATGGATCCGCCGGTCACGCGCAGGATCTGCGCGCGGTCACGAAGCGGCTTGAAAAGATCGGCGTCGGTGCCGGTCATCCAGCTCTGGACGCCGAGCGCCACCACCTCGTCGAACAGCGCCGCGCGGCGCTCCTGGTCGAGATGGGCGGCGATCTCGTCGAGCAGGAGCAACGGCGGCCGGCCGCGCGACAGGGCGACCAGCCGGGCGTGGGCCAGGGCGATCGAGACCAGGACGGCCTTCTGCTGTCCGGTGGAGCCTTCGGCGGCGGGCAGGTCGAGATCGAGATGGCGCACGGCGAGATCGCTGCGATGCGGCCCATGACATGTGGTGCCGGCTTCCGCATCGCGCAAGCGCGAAGCCGCCAGCTCGCCGCGCAGGCGGTCCTCGGCGTCGAGGGCGGGCATCGTGGCGACCCAGCCGTCGACCTCGCCGGTCATGGCCAGCGAGGCGCGCGGGAACGGGCCGACTCCCAACCGGGCGGCGGCGTCGAGGCGCTGGACCGTATCGGCCCGCGCGGCAGCCAGCGCCACGCCGTGCCGCGCCATCGTGTCTTCCAGGGCAGAGAACCAGTGCGGGTCGCGGTTTCCCTCGCCCAGCAGGCGGGCGCGCTGGCGCAGCGCGTTCTCGTAGGCCGCGACGTCGCCCGCATGCTCGGGATGCAGCGCCGTCACCAGCCGGTCGAGGAAGCGGCGGCGCTCGCTGGCCCCGTCGAGGAACAGGCGGTCGAGCTGCGGCGTCAGCCATACGGCGGCGACATGGCGGCCGAGTGCGGTCTGGCTGGGGGCCGGGCGTCCGTCGATGCGCACCACGCGGCGCGGCAGGGCGCCTTCGCGACCGGTCTCCAAACCGGTGCCGATCGCCACGCGCCCCTCCGGGACGTCGACCAGGGCGGCGACGGCCCATCCGGTGGCGGCGGGATCCTCGCTGCGCGGCCGGCGGCAGATTTCGTCCAGCCGGGCCCGGCGCAGGCCGCGGCCGGGGGCCAGGAACGACAGGGCCTCGAGCAGGTTGGTCTTGCCGGCGCCGTTGTCGCCCACGAGGACGACGGGTTCGGGGCCGCAGTCGAGGCGGAGCTGGCGGTAGTTGCGGAAATCGGTCAGCCGGACCTGGCGCACGGCCAGGAGGGCCGGCGCTGTGCCGGAAACGGCGTCGGGAGGGCAGGAAAGGGCGCTGATAGCCGGTGCGATCATACCCGCATCGGCATGAGCACGTAGAGGGCGCTTTCATCGGCGCCATCTCGTACCAGGGTGGGGGAGCCCGCGTCCGCCATCAGGAAACGCGCCTCGCTGCCGGCGATCTGTTCGGTGATGTCGAGCAGGTAGCGCGAGTTGAAGCCGATCTCGAGCGGCGTGTCCTGATACTCGACCTCGATCTCCTCGGTCGCGCTGCCGGCGTCGGGACTGGTGGCGGAAAGCGTGACCACGCCCTTGCCGACGGCGAGCTTGATGGCGCGCGACTTCTCGGTCGAGATGGTCGAGACGCGGTCGACGGCGTGCGCGAATTCCTTGCACGGCACGTTCAGGACCTTGTCATTGCCGGTCGGAATGACCCGTTCGTAGTCCGGGAAGGTGCCGTCGATCAGCTTGCTGACCAGCGTGACGTTGCCGCTGGCGAAGCGGATGCGGGTGTCGGACAGCTCGACATCGACCGAACCGTCGCTCTCGTCGAGCAGCTTGCGGACCTCGCCCACGGTCTTGCGCGGGACGATAACGCCCGGGATCTCCCCCGCGCCCTTGGGCAGCGGCACCTCGACCCGCGCCAGGCGGTGGCCGTCGGTCGCCACGCCGCGCAGCACCTCGGTGCCGCCCGCGGTGGCGGCATGGAAATAGATGCCGTTCAGGTAGTAGCGCGTCTCCTCGTTGGAGATGGCGAAGCGCGTGCGGTCGATGATGCCCTTGAGGTCGGTCGCCGGCAGCTGGAAGCGGTGCGGCAGGTCGCCCTCGGTCATGGCCGGGAAATCTGCCGGCGGCAGGCACTGCAGGGTGAAGCGCGACCGGCCGGCCCGGATGACCAGGCTGCTGCCGTCCGAAGCTACTTCCAGCTCGACCTGGGAGCCGTCGGGCAGCTTGCGGACGATCTCGTAGAGCGTGTGGGCGGGCGCGGTCGTCGACCCTGTCTTGGAGGCGCTGGCCTCGACCGACTCGGTGATCGCGAGGTCCATGTCCGTCGCGGCAAGGCTCAGACGGCCCTTTTGCGCGGTGATCAGGACGTTGGACAGGATGGGGATCGTGTTCCGGCGCTCGACCACACTCTGCACATGGGCCAGCGCCTTCAGGAGGGCGGCCCGTTCGATCGTCAGTTTCATGGATAGGTCGCTGTGAAGAGCCGAATCAGGCGGTTGAGACAGCCATTTCGAGGGGCCGTGAAAGCCCCGGCGCAATGGTCGGAAACTATAGCATGGGCGCGGCTGGCGGGAAGCAAATTCGCCCGCGATTAGAGGCGTTTAGGCGCGGACTCCGGAAGCAGGACGGGCCCCCGCAGGGGCCCGTCCGACTTGTCCGCGATCCGACCGGTCAGCCTTGCAACTGACGCTTGAGAAGCTCGACGTCTTCCGCAATCGAAAGGTCGGAGACCTTCAGTTCCTCGATTTTGCGCACGGCGTGCATTACCGTCGTGTGGTCGCGGTTGCCGAAGCGCTTGCCGATCTGCGGCAGGCTGAGGGTCGTGAGCTGCTTGGCCAAGTACATCGCGACCTGCCGCGGCCGGGCGACCGAGCGGGCCCGCCGGGGCGAACTCATCTCGGCCAGCTTGATGTTGTAGTGGGCGGCGACCCGCTGCTGGATCTCGTCGACCGTGACCTTGCGGTCGGCCTGGCGCAGCAGGTCGTGCAGGACGTCCTGCGCCATCTCGACGGTGATCTCGCGGCCGATCAGCTGGCCATGCGCCACGACGCGATTCAGCGCGCCTTCCAGTTCGCGGATGTTGGTGCTGATCTTGTGCGCCAGGAACTCGAGCACGGCGGTCGGCACCGGGACGCGGGCGGTCTCGGCCTTGGTCTGCAGGATGCTCAGCCGCAGTTCGTAGGTCGAGGAATGGATGTCGGCGACGAGGCCGCTGCCCAGCCGCGAGCGCATGCGCTCCTCGATGTCCTGCAGTTCGCTCGGCGGCTTCTCCGAGCTCAGCACGATCTGCTTGTTCTGCTCGACCAGCGAGTTGAACGTGAAGAAGAACTCGTCCTGGCTGGCTTCCTTGCCGCAGATGAACTGCACGTCGTCGACCATCAGCACGTCGACGTTGCGGAACAGCTCCTTGAACTGGCCGGTGTTCTTCGTGCGCAGCGCCTGGATGAAGCGGTTCACGAAGCTCTCGGCCGTGAGGTAGAGCACGCGGGTCTTGGGGTCGCGCTCGCGGATCGCGTGCCAGATCGCATGCATCAGGTGCGTCTTGCCGAGGCCCACGCCGCCGAAGATGTAGAGCGGGTTGCGCTCGGGCAGCGGATGGTCCTGCTCGGCGATGTTGCGGGCGGCGGCGTAGGCGAACTCGTTGGGCTTGCCGACGACGAAGTTGGCGAAGGTGTAGCGGGCCTCCGGCGCCTGCGCCGTGTCCTCGTTGCCGCGACCGATCGGCGGGCCCATGCGCGGCATGGGCGGCTGGTAGCCCTGCGACGAGGACGGGACCGGCGGCATCGCGATGATGTCGTTGGGCCGGCGTGGCGCCGGTGGCGGCACGAGGTTCACCTCGACGGTCGTCACTTCCTGGTTCACCGACTGCCAGTAGGCGACGACGCGGTCGCCATAGTGGCGGCCGACCCAGTCGCGCACGAAGCGCGTCGGCGCATAGAGGCGCAGCTTGCCGAGCTTGAGTTCACCCAGCTCGACCTCGCCGAACCATGTCTTGAAAGCCTTGTCCCCGATCTCCTTGCGCAGCCGGTCGCACACGCGCACCCATTGTGCCTCGAGCTCTTTCCGGCCCGCCAATTCTTCCATGCCTGCCCCCGCCGCCATGTCTTGTTCAAATACCGAGTTGCTGCTGCCCTGTACGGGCATTTGAAGTCGATTCAAGTTTGTCTCCAGGGAAGTCCCGCCACCTTCCAGCCTCCGGTCGCACCGCGCTTGGCTTGTGCGTCCAAGGGCCCCTCGAAGCCGTCTGCCACGTTGAGACACGTACTGTACCCGGCCGCGGTCATGGCTTTCGCCGCCGCGGCCGATCTGGCCCCACTCCGACACAGGAAAAGCAGCGGGACCGACTTGTCCGCCAGCGCCCCCGAGAGCACGCCGACGAATTCCGGATTGGTCTGCATCGTCGGAAACACCTGCCACTCGACCAGCACCGGCTTCCTGCCGAGCGGGGCGAGATCGGGCAGTCCGACATAGTTCCATTCGGCGCGCGTGCGCACGTCGACGAGAACAGCATCCTTGCGATCTTCGAGGATCTTCCACGCCGTGGCGGGCGACACGTCGCCCGCGTAACCGGCTCCGGGAGACATTTCGTACGTGCCGACGATGTTGTTGTCTTTCGACATGGCCCCCGCTTTCATTCGTCGAAGCGAGGCGTCACCTGCGAGCCAACAAAAGAAATCGACGAACAACGCGGCAGGCGAATAACGATGATGGAAGCGAGTGCCTTCGAGGGCGCTTCGTTTCTGTCTGTCGTCGAGCCTGCGAAGCGTTGTGGTTCGTCTCCCTCGTTTCGTCTCGATGGAGAGGTTGCCCCCCGTCCCCATCAGGCTCGCAATGCAGCGCCCCACGCCCCGTCGCGATGCCCGACTCTTATCCAGAGTCGTGGGAGCGCGCAAACGAATCGGGGCGCCAACATCGCACGCTATTCATATGCTTGGCGGCTTCGTTCGATTGACATCTCGCGTTAATCGATTTTGCCCGAAGCACTTCATCGAGACTCGCTCAACATCTAGCGCCGAGACGTGCGCGTGCTTCGATAAATTCGAATCGGATGGATTTCGGAGAATCGCGAACCAAGTGTCAAAGTGGAGTCGGCGCGATAAAAAAAATCTGCTGCCGTTTGCGAGCGCGAACGCAAAAAAGAAAACGCCGCTCTTTCGAGCGGCGTTCACCAAATCTGAAACGCGCGTGCGATGATCTTCAGGCCATCGCCTTGATGCGGGCGGCGAGACGCGAGACGCGGCGGGCCGCGGCGTTCTTCGGCATCACGCGCTTGATCGAACCGCGCTGGATCTCCGGCTGCGCCGCGCGCAGCGCTTCCTTGGCGGCCTGCTGGTCGCCCGACTTGATCGCTTCCTCGACCTTCTTGATCGAGCCGCGGACCCGGCTGCGGCGGGCCGTGTTGACGGCGGTGCGGCGCTTGGTCTGGCGCGCGCGCTTCTCGGCCGACTTGTGATTCGCCATTTAAATCCTCGTACCTTGGAAGGGCGCGCTTATACGGGCCGTGGGCAGGCCGGTCAAGTTGCCCACACCCCCGATTCAGCGATGCTTCCAGCCCGGCTTACGCTTCTCGGCGAAAGCCGCCATGCCTTCGGAGCGGTCGTCGAAGGCGAATGTGGCATGGAAAGTGCGGCGTTCGAAACGGATGCCCTCGGACAGGGTGGTCTCGAAGGCCCGGTTGACCGCCTCCTTGGCCACCATCGTGGCCGGCAGCGACATGCCGGCGATCTTCTCGGCCGCGGCAAGCGCCTCGTCCATGAGCTGGGCGAGCGGGACCACGCGGCTCACGAGCCCGCAGCGTTCCGCTTCGGCTGCGTCCATCATGCGCCCGGTGAGGACGAGGTCCATCGCCTTCGACTTGCCGACGAAGCGCGGCAGGCGTTGCGTGCCGCCGGCGCCGGGGATCGTGCCAAGCGTGATCTCGGGCTGGCCGAACTTGGCATTGTCGGCGGCGATGATGAAGTCGCACATCATGGCCATCTCGCAGCCGCCGCCCAGCGCATAGCCGGCGACCGCGGCGACGATCGGCTTGCGCACCTGGCTGACCTTTTCCCACCCGACGGTGATGAAATCCTGCAGGAAGACATCCTGGTAGGATTTCTCCTTCATCTCCTTGATGTCGGCGCCAGCGGCGAAGGCCTTCTCGCTGCCGGTCAGCACCATGCAGCCGATCGCGGGATCGGCCTCGAACGCGTCGAGCGCGTGCCCGAGCTCGCGCACGAGGTCTGCGCACAGGGCATTGAGCGCCTTGGGGCGGTTCAGGCGGACGATGCCGACCCGGCCTTTGGTTTCGGTCGTGATGTTCTCGTATGCAGCCGCCACGCGTTCCTCCCTGGAGCTTGTGGCCGCTGCTTAGCTAGCGCTGGCAGCGCGTGCAATAGAAGGTGGACCGGCCGGCCTGCACCAGCCGCTTGACGGTATGGCCGCAATCGCGTGTCGGGCAAGCGATGCCGGCGCGATCGTAGACGTTGAACCGCGTCTGGAAGTAGCCGAGCTCGCCGCCCGGCTGGACATGGTCGCGCAGCGTCGACCCGCCGTCCTCTATCGAACGCAGCAGGACTTTCTTGATCGCCGCCGCGAGCCTGTCGGCCCGATCGCCTTGCACGGTGTGTGCTGATCGGCGCGGCGAGATGCCGGCGAGGAACAGTGCCTCGCACGCATAGATATTGCCCACGCCCACGAGGGTCTTCTGGTCGAGCAGCGCGGCCTTGATCGAGGTCCGCCGGCCGGCCAGCCGTTCCGCCAGCGCCCTGCCGTCGAACGCATCGTCGAGCGGCTCCGGTCCCAGCCCTTTGAACAGCTTGTGTCCGGTCACTTCCGTATCCGGGATCAGCAGCATCAGGCCGAAGCGGCGCGCGTCGTTGAATCGGACCTGCCAGCCATCGTCCATGCCGAAGACAACGTGATCGTGCCGGTCCAGCGGATGGGCGAGGGCGCTTTCCGCGTCGTGCAGGGTCATGCGTCCGGACATGCCGAGATGGGCGACCAGCGTCTGGCCGTCGTCGAGCCGCAATAGCAGGTACTTCGCGCGTCGGTCGATGGCGCGGACGACCCGCCCCTCGACCCGGCCCGGAAAACCCGTGGGCAAGGGCACCCGCAGATCCTTGCGGCGTTGCTGCAGGCTTATGATGCGGCGGCCCACCAGCCGCGGCACCAGCCCGCGCCGGACGGTCTCTACTTCGGGAAGTTCAGGCATCGACCTTGATGGGCGGCGCCTGCAGCGGCGGGCGGGCGCCGAAGAGGGCGCTGCCGACGCGGACATGGGTGGCGCCCAGGCGGACCGCGGTCTCGTAGTCGGCGCTCATGCCCATGCTGAGTCGGGAGAGCCCGTTGCGCGCCGCCATCTTGGCCAGCAGGGCGAAATGCAAGGCCGGCTCCTCGTCGACCGGCGGGATGCACATCAAGCCGACGACCGGCAGCTTGTGCTGGTCCCGGCAGGCCGCGACGAACGCGTCGACGTCCTTCGGCAGGATGCCGGCCTTCTGCGGCTCCTCGCCGGTATTGACCTGGATGTAGCAGGCCGGGCGTCGGCCCAGCCGGTCCATCTCCTTGACCAATGCAACCGCGAGCTTGTCGCGGTCGACCGACTGGATGACGTCGAACAGGGCGACGGCGTCGCGCGCCTTGTTGGTCTGCAGCGGACCGATGAGATGCAGTTCTAGATCGGGGTATTCCGCCTTCAGCGCCGGAAACTTGCCCTCGGCCTCCTGGACGCGATTCTCGCCGAACACACGCTGGCCGGCCTCGAGCAGCTCCCGCACGCGCTCCGCGCCATGCGTCTTGGAGACCGCCACCAGCGTGATGTCCGACGGGTCCCGGCCGGCGGCGCGTGCGGCCTCGGCGATATGCGCCCTAACCTCGGCCAGGCGGTCCGATCCCTCGCTCATGCGTCGATCCCGGCGCGGGCGAGCAGCGCTTCCTCGTTGTTCGGGTCGGCGGCCAGCGCGGCGTCGAGCGTCTCGCGCGCCTTGTCCTTGTCGCCCAGCGCGGCGAGGCAGACGCCGTAATTGGTCAGGAGCCGCGAATCGCCCGGCAGGGCGCGCAGCGCATGCTCGTGATGGTGCCGCGCCTCGTCGGCCCGGCCGAGCGCCACCAAGGCGCGGCCGAAATTGGTCAGGACGAACGGATCGTCGGGCGCTGCCTTGGCAGCCCGCTTCAGCGAACGGCGGGCATCGTCGAACCGTTCGAGGCCCAGCAGGGCGAGCCCGTAATTGTTCAATGCCAGCGGGTCGCGCGGGACCGCCCTGAGATACGGCTCCAGGACCTGCACTGCCGCGTCGTATTCCTTGCGGCCGACCTGCAGGTTCGAGAGCTGCAGCACCGCGTCGCGGTCCTCGGGGTGACGCGCCAGCATGTCCTTCAGGAGATCGACCGCCTTGTCGGCTTGTCCGGCGGCGGCCTGGGCGAGGGCCAGGGTGCGATAGGCCTGGCCGAAGGCGGGGTCGAGCTGCAGCGCCGCCTGGATCGGCGGGATGGCGTCGCTCGGACGCCCGGCATGATAGAGGATGTAGCCCTGCGCATGGTTCAGGGTCGGGCTGCCCGGCGCCAGCTCCAGCGCGCGGCCCACCTCGGCGATGGCCTCGTCGTGATGGCCCGAGCCGCTGAGCGCCAGCGCCCGGTCGCCCAGGATCTGGCCGCGCCGGGCGGCATCCTCGCCGGCATCGACCAGGGCCATGTCGAGGACCTCGATGGCGGCTTCGTAGCGGGCGAGCCGGTACAGCGCATAGCCCAGCATGTTGCGCGCCCGCGCCTGCAGCGGCTTCAGCGCCTCGCCCTGGTGCTCGTGGATCGCGCGGTCGACGTTGCTGACGAACTCGCCCAGCTCGCGCTCGGCGGCGGCGAACTTGCCCTGGTCCATGTGGATCGAGGCAAGGCCGAGCCGGGCCTCGACATGGGTCGGCGCGCGCCGGATGGTCTCGCGGAACCGACGCGCCGCCTCGTCCAGGTGTCCCAGCCGCCGCGCGGCCAGCCCCAGATTGTAGTGCAGCATCGGCTCGTTCGGGTCCTTGGCGACCGCCTTGCGCCACAGGCCCTCGGCTTCCTGCACGGCGCCGCGCTGCGACAGGCAGACCGCGAGGTAGTGCAGGATGTCGGGCCGCTCGCCGAGGCGCACCAGGGCGCTGCGGAACATCGGCTCGGCACGGTCGAACCAGCCGGCGCGCAGGAACTGCAGGCCGTTCTGGAGGTCGGGATCGGGTTGCGGCGGGGTGCGCGGCGGATTTTGGGGCGCGGTGGCCATGGTCGGCTGTGTAGACCCGACCCACGGTCAACGCTACACGAAATCCCATGGTCAAGGACGCCGACCTTTTCGCCGCGGCGATGGCCGACGTGACGCCGCTCGAGGCCGGGAAGGGCCGCAAGAGGAAGCGCAAGGTGCCGCGGGTTGCAATCCGCAAGGCCCTGCCGCAGCCGGCGTCGCCGCGGGCCGATGCGCCGGCGCGCCCGCTGCGTCCCCGTCCGCTTGCCGCACCGGCGCGCGAATTGTCGGTCGACGACGGTTCCTTCGATCGCGACGTCTCCCGGGCCTTGTCCCGGCGCCGCCTGTCGCCCGAGGCGACACTCGATCTGCATGGCATGACGCTGGCGGCGGCCGAGACGGCGGTGATGCGTTTCCTGGAGCGTGCCGGCGAGCGCGACCTGCGCGTCGTGCTGGTGGTGACGGGAAAGGGACTGCGCCAGGAGGCCGGCCGCCTGATCGGCGGCCGCATCCGCACCGAGTTCGTCGGCTGGCTCAACCGGGCCGACATCCGGCAGAGGGTGCGGGCGGTCCGGGCCGCCCACGCCCATCACGGCGGCACGGGCGCCTTCTACCTGTTGCTGCGCCGCCGCTCCTCGGCCAGCAGCCGTTCCTTGCGCTCGACCCCCCAGCGATAGCCGGTGAGCGCGCCGCGCGACCCGACGGCGCGATGGCAGGGGATGACGACGGCCGCCTGGTTGGTGGCGCAGGCGCGGCCGACGGCGCGCGCCGCCCCCGGTTCGCCGATCTCCCGCGCGATCTCTCCGTAAGTGCGCGTCTCGCCGACCGGGATGTCCGTCAGCGCCTTCCAGACCTTCCACTGGAAGGCGGTGCCGACGATGTCGAGCGGCACGTCGGGCGCATCGAGGGCGCTGGGCTTGCGGCCGTAGAGCCGGGCCAGCACGCTTGTCACGCGCGCCGCCAGCCCGGCATCGTCGCGGGCAATCGCGGCGGCCGGGAAGTCGCTCCGCAGGCTCTTCTCGAGCGCCCGGTCGTCGTCGCCCAGGAACACGGCGGCGATGCCCTTCTGCGTCGCCGCAACCAGGACCCGGCCATAGTCCGACGCCACGGTGGTGTAGGCGATCCGCGCACCGGCACCGCCCTTGGCATAGGTGGCCGGCGTCATGCCGAGCGCCTTGTCGCTCGATTCATAGACGCGGCTCGGCGAGCCGTAGCCTGCCCCGTAGAGGGCATCGGCCACCGACGACCCGTCGCGCAGAGCCTCGCGGAAACGTTCGCGCTTGCGGGCGAGCAGCCAGTCGCGGGGGGTGAGGCCGAGCTCGGCCAGGAATCGCTTGCTGAGCGCACTGGCGGAAAGGCCGACCTGCCGCGCCACCTCGGCAAGCGAGGGCGGCGTGTCGGCGTCGCCGGCATCGAACAGGGCACAGGCGCGCGCCACGACCTGGCTGAGGCCGAGATCGGCCCGCCAGTCGCGCGGCTTGCAGCGCAGGCAGGGGCGGAAGCCGGCCTTCTCCGCCGCCTCCGGCGAGGCGTGGAAGGCTACGTTCTCGCGGCGCGGGGGACGCGCCGGGCAGGACGGCAGGCAATAGACGCCCGTCGTCCGCACCGAGAACCAGAATCTGCCGTTGAAGGCCCGGTCGCGCCGCTGGACGGCGTGCCAGCAGGCCTCCGGGTCGGGAAGGGTGGAAGTCGCGAGAGCCACGGTGGGCAGGGACAAGGGGTGTTGGGTCATGGCGCCATCACAGCACCAAGACCCGACCCTGCTCTATCCGCTGCCGGCCGGCAATCCGGCCTTTAGGTCCAGTAGCCCTTGTCGGCTTCCAGACGGGCGGTCGCGCGGTCGAGACCGATGTCGCGCAGCAGCCGCTCGTCCAGTTGCGCGAGCTGCCGTCGAGAACGGGCTAGCTCGGCTCGGGTCATGACTTTCTCCAGCCCGACCACGACCGTGCCCGCCAGCAGCGCCACGGCGCGGCCGATCGAGAAGGAGGGGGCTTCCGCACGGACGAATGCCCGGGCGCTGGATACGGTTGACATGACTTAGCTCCGTTTGAGGCGGGTGATGCCGGGACCGGCTGGTTCTGCCTCGTTTGTGTCCGGAATTTGCTGTAAGGTAGGGTTCCTTTCAAAGGATGATTGCTCGGGGGAGACATAGAAAAACTATGAACTCGTTGCCGTGATGAGCCGTTCCCAACTGCCGCTCAATGCGCTCCGCGCCTTCGAAGCGGCCGCACGTCATGCCAGTTTCACGCATGCCGCGGAGGAGCTGCACGTGACCCAAGCTGCGGTAAGCCATCAGGTGAAGGCGCTGGAGGAGCGGCTGGGCGTCGCCCTGTTCGTGCGCCGGCCGCGCGGACTGGAGATCACCAGCGAGGGCGAGGCGCTGCTGCCCGATCTGCGCGATGCCTTCGACCGCATGACGAATGCGCTGGAGCGGGTCGGCCGCAAGGCCAATTCGGGCACTCTGAACGTCAGCCTGGTCACGACCTTCGCACTGGGCTGGCTGGTGCCGCGCCTCCATCGCTTCCAGGCGAAGCATCCGGAGATCGAGGTGCGGATGACGACCAGCCAGAAGAGGGTCGATTTCGCGCGCGAGGATGTCGACTGCGCGATCCGCTTCACCGTGCAACCGGAGCCCGACCTGCATGCCACGCGGCTTTTCAGCGACGTGCTGACGCCGCTCTGCGGCAAGCGCTACCATGACAAGCTGAAGACGCTCGACGACCTGAAGCGCGTTCCCTTCATCGACATGACCAACGATCCCGAATGGCCGGTCTGGCTGCGCGCCGTCGGCCTCGGCGACTTCAAGCCGAAGCGGGTGCTCACGTTCGACTCGACGATGATCGCCGTGGAGGCCGCGATGGAGGGCGCCGGCGTCGCGGTCGGTCCGCCGCAGCTGTTCCGCGAGGAGCTCGCCGAGGGGCGTCTGTTCCAGCCGTTCGATCAGATCGTCGATAGCGGAAAGGCGTGGTGGTTCGTCTGTCCGCCAGCGTCGGTCAGCCGTCCCAAGACGAAGGCGTTCGAGGATTGGCTGGTCGAGGAGCTGGCCGCACCGCAGGTCCGCACGACCCGGCCGGCATTGGCGGCCACGGGACGTCGCTAGGACCGAAGAATATCGGCGGCCCGCAGTCGCCCCGAAATTTCTAATGCCTCGGCGTCAGGATGACGGCGGATAGGCATGCCGCCCGCCGAATGCATCGACGATCTCCAGAGCCTCGGGATCGCCGTCGGCGGAACTCCCGAGATAGGCAGGTCCCACGGGCACCTTGCCGTGGCCGCCCGGCACGTCGAGCACATAGGTCGGCTGGGCCAGCCCGGAGAGCCGGCCGCGCAGGGTGCGCATCAGCGCCTGGCCTTCGGCGAGGGAGACGCGGAAATGGCCGGTGCCGCGCACCAGATCGGGATGATGCAGGTAATAGGGCTTCACGCGCGCGGCCACGAGCGCCCGCATGAGCTGCTCCATCGTCGCGGCATCGTCGTTCACGCCTTTCAGCAGGACGGTCTGGGAAAGCAGCGGCAGGCCGGCGTCGGCGAGGCGCGCGAGGGCGCCGCTTGCCGCATCGGAAAGCTCGCGCGGGTGGTTGCAATGGACGCCGATCCACGCGGCGAGCCGGCCGGGCTTCAGCGCGGCGACCAGATCGGGCGTGACCCGTCCGGGGTCGGCGACCGGGACCCGGCTGTGCACGCGGACCACCGCGACGTGCGGGATCGCATCGAGGGCGGCCATCATCGCGGCGAGCCGGCGCGGCGCCATCATCAGCGGGTCGCCGCCGGTCAGGATGACCTCCCAGACCTGCGGGCGGGTGCGGATGTAGTCGAGCGCGGCCTCCAGCTCGGCGGCCGACAGCGCTTCGCCGCCTGGCCCGACTTTCTCGCGACGGAAGCAGAAGCGGCAATAGACCGGGCAGACATGCAACGGCTTCAGCAGCACGCGATCGGGATAGCGATGCACGATGCCCTTGACCGGCGAGCGGGCCTCGTCGCCGATCGGGTCGGCCAGTTCCTCCGGTGCGGTCTCGGTCTCGGCCGGGCTCGGCACGAACTGACGCGCGATGGGATCGTGCGCGAGGTCGGTGCGGTCGATCAATTCCGCCAGTTCCGGCGTCAGCCCGATCGCCAGCGTCTCCGCGGCCGTCTCAAGCCGCGGATCGGGCGTCAGGAGGCCCGCCTCTTGAAGGGCCTCGAGCGAACGCAGCGTCTGCATGGCGCCGTGAGATAGGCGCTGGCCGCCGCTTTGACGAGTCCTTTCCCGGCATGGCCGGTCGAGGCTCAGGCGGCGCGCAGATCCTGCGCGGCCGGATCGAGGTCCAGGATGGTCGCCCGCCGCATGTCGCGCCGGTATTCCGCGTCGTAGGGGCGGGCGCGATGCATGGTGCAGCGATTGTCCCAGACCAGCAGGTCGCCGACCGACCAGCGATGGGTGTAGACGAACTGCGGCTGGGTGGCGTGTTCGATCAGCTCGTGGATCAGCATGCGCCCGTCGGGCACCGGCCAGCCCACGATGTGAGAGGCGTGGGAGGCGAGATAGAGCGCCTTGCGACCCGACCCGGGATGCACGCGCACCAGCGGCCGATGGACCGGCGGCAGGGCCTTCTGCTCTTCCTCGGTGAACTCGGTGAAGCCGAGTTTGGCGCGCGACGTGAAGATCGAGTGCTCCGCGACGAGCCCGTCGATGCGGGCCTTCGTCTTCTCCGGCAGCGCATCGTAGGCGGCCCGCGTGTCGACCACCTGCGTCTCGCCGCCTTCCGGCACGACCGTATGGGCATGCAGCAGGGAGTATTTCGCGGCCACGCGCTTGAACGAGGAGTCGGTGTGCCAGAGCTGGTTGCCGAGTGCGAACATGCGGCGGCGGTCGGCCTGCGCCAGCAGCGTGTCGTTCTCATCGAGGTTCGAGATGTCGACGAGCCGCGGCGTGATGCGCCGCTTGATGTCCGTGGTCAGCACGCCGTTCTGCGATTCCAGCGTGCCGAAGCGCAGTGCGAAGGCGACCTGACGCTCCTCGTCGAGCGGCGGGCCGGAGAACACGCCGACCGCATGTTCGTCCATCGCGGCCAGGATGTTCCCGAAGGTCGTGTCGTCGATGTCGTGCGACAGGTCGATCGTGTCGAAGCGGGCACCGAACAGGGGATGCAGTTTCGTCGTCTTCATGGGGCTTCCTCCAGGCCCGAGTTGACGCGCTTCGCCGGATAAAACCAAATGCGGAATGTTGGTCATCGATAACAGGATGTTATGGGAACGATGCGCATCAATCTCCGCCAGGTCGAGGCGTTCCGGGCCGTCTTCCAGACCGGCAGCATGACGGCGGCCGGCGCGCTGATGGGCGTGACCCAGCCAGCGATAAGCCGCCTCGTGCGCGATTTCGAGGCCGAGATCCGGCTGCCGCTGTTCGACCGCAGGGCCGGCAAGGTGATCCCGACGCCGGACGCGGTGGCGCTCTACCGCGAGGTCGAGCGCAGCTTCCATGGCCTCGACCGCATCGCACGCGCGGCGCTGGAACTGGGCGGGCGCCGCCAGGGCGACCTGCGCATCGTCTCGTCGGTCGGGCCTTCCTTTTATGCCCTGCCGCCGGTCCTCGGCCGTTTCCGTAGCGACTGGCCCGACATCCATCTCTCGCTGCGCACCTGCCCGTCGCCCGAGGTGCTGGAACTCGTCGCCAGCCGCCAGGCCGATGTCGGCTTCGCGGTGGCTCCCGCCGAAGCGCCCGGGGTCGAGATCGAGTCGCTGCCGGCGCCGAATGCCGTCTGCGTCATGCCCGAGGGGCACGCGCTCGCCGCGCGCAAGATTGTGCGGCCCCGCCATCTGGCGGGCATCCCGCTACTGGTCATTTCCGACTACAGCCTGCTGCAGCAACGCATTACCCAGACGATCGAGGCGGCGAGGGTGCGCCCGCGTATCGTGGCGGATTCTTCCTACTCCGCGCCGATCTGCGCGCTTGTCGCGGAAGGGGTGGGGGTGGCGATCCTCGATGCGCTCACTGCTCGGGCCTACGAAGGGCGCGGCGTCGCGGTGCGGCCCTTCGAGCCGGCCGTGCCTTACGAGCTGAAGGTCATCCGGCCGGCGGGGACACCCCGCACCGACCGCGTCGAGGCGCTGGCAGCGCTCATGGCCGCGCACCTCGGCTCGCTGGCGCGCCAAGGCGCTCGCCCGGGCCGTTCGTGAGAGGCATGCAAAGACCTCAGGTCCAACGGGCCGTGTCCTGCCGGTCCTGTGCCGTGAGCAAGGTCGCGGTCGAGACGACCGTCCAGTCGCAGAGATCGTAGCGACGGCTGAGCTTGTCGCGCACCGCCGCTTCGGCGGCGCCTTCGGGGATCTTCGAGCGTTCCCACATCGCGAGGTTGGGGCGGCGGGTCAGCAGCAGGCTGCGGATGCCGTCCTGCGTGCCAGCGCCGGTCGCCTCGTCCGGCGCGTGCCCAACGCGGTCGCCGGTCGCCTGCCAGAGGCCGATCACCTGCGAATCGTAGGCGCTCTCGAAGCCGGGCCAGCCGGCGGCGCAAAGGTCGAGGAACTCCGGCCAGTGGGGTTCGGGCGTCGCGAACCAGCGGAAGGCGTAGTTGCCCTGCCGCGCGGGCGGCGTCGCATTAGCCGGCCGCAGCGTCGGCACAAGCGCCTCGCTCGACGCGCGGTGCAGGCCCCTCGCGCCTGCTGCGAGAGCCGCGTGGGCTGTCTTCGCCGCGGTGCCCGCGGGCCACGCTGTCATGGCCTGCACCTCGTCGCGCGGCCGGCCGATCTGGCTGCGCCATACGCCATAGAGCGAGCCGCCGGCACTGCCGACCTTCGCCGCACCTTCGGTCGCAAGGCTGGTGGCGAGCTCCTGCCAGCGCCGCGGCAGGGCCTCGAGGCGATGATGGACGTAGAGCGTGCTCATGTGCGCGATGCCGCGTCCGCCGCTTCGTGGCGGCTCAGGACGAAGCCCGGATAGCCGTCCGCGGCGACGCGGTCGCAATGCTTCTTGTAGCGGTCGAAGCCGCCGACATAGGGCATGAAGACGCGCGGCTTGCCGGGGATGTTGGCGCCCACGTACCAGGAATTGGCGAGCGGATAGAGCGTCGAATCGGCGACCTCGTTGACGTGGTTCACCCACTCGCCCTCGGCGTCGGCGGTGGCCTCGATGCGGTCGAGCCGGTGCCGCCCGAGATGGTCGATGGCGTCGGCGATCCAGTCGACATGCTGCTCGATGCTCGCGATCATCTGCGTCTTCACGCCCGGGCTTCCGGGGCCGGTGACGACAAACATGTTGGGGAAACCCGACACCATCAGGCCGAGATAGGTGAGCGGTCCGCCCGCCCAGTGCTCGCGCAGGACAGCGCCGCCCGTCGTGCGGATGTCGATCTCGTTCAGCGCGCCGGTCATGGCGTCGAAGCCCGTGGCAAAGGCGATGGCGTCCAGCGCGTGCTCGGCGCCGGACTGCAGCAGCACGCCGTCCGGCGTGATCTCCCGGATCGGGTCGGTGCGCACGTCGACCAGCGACACGTTCGGCCGGTTGTAGGTCTCGTAATAGTCGGTATCGAGGCAGAGCCGCTTGGTGCCGATCGGATGGTCCTTCGGCGCCAGCAGTTCGGCGGTGCGCCGGTCCTTCACGATCGACCGGATCTTGTCGCGCACGAATTCGGAGGCGGTGTCGTTCGCCTCCTTGTTCACCAGCAGGTCGGTGTACGAATAGAGGTAGCTGATCGAGCCGCCCTCCTGCCACTTGGCCTCGTAGGTCTTCTCGCGCTCGTCGGCAGGCACGTCGAGCGTCTTGCGGGTCGGCCTGGGATGCCCGCCGATGGCAAAGGGCGTTTCCATCGCCGCGGCGCGCCGTTCCCGGTAGTTGGCCTTGTGCGGTCCTTCGCGCTCCGGCGTCATCGGCTTGTTGCGTGCGGGCAGACTGAAATTCGCCGTGCGCTGGAAAACCGTGAGATGGCCGGCCTGCCGGGCGATGATCGGGATCATCTGAACGCCCGAGGAGCCGGTGCCGATCACGCCGACGCGCAGGCCGGTGAAGTCGACGCCCTCCTGTGGCCACAGGCCGGTATGGTACCAGCGGCCCTTGAAGTCGTGGATGCCCTTGAAGTCGGGCACGCGCGGCGTCGACAGGTTGCCGGCCGCCATCACGCAGTAGCGCGCCCTGATCGTCTCGCCGTCCCGCGTCGTCAGCGTCCAGATGTTGGCTGTGTCGTCGAACACCGCCGACGCGATGCGCGTGTTCAGCTGCACGTCGCGGCGCAGGCCGAACCGGTCCGCGACATGGTTGATGTAGTCGAGGATCACCGGTTGCGTGCCGTAGCGTTCCGGCCAGTGCCATTCCTGCTGCAGCCCGTCGTCGAAGCTGTAGGAATATTCCAGGCTCTCGACGTCGCAGCGCGCCCCGGGATAGCGGTTCCAGAACCATGTCCCGCCCACGCCCGAGCCCTGCTCGTAAGCGCGCACCGCAAGACCGAGTTTGCGCAGACGGTGGATGGCGTACAGGCCGGCCAGGCCGCCGCCCACGATGGCGACGTCGAGCTGGCGCGGCGAGGAAGCGTGCGATGCATCGGGCATGGTGGCGTTTCCCTCTGTGTGATTTTTGCTCTGCGAGCGGTTGTCCGTCGCCGTTCCGTCAACCGTCGGTCGGGCGCGGGATTTTGGCAAGAGGAGCGACCTGCGCGAACAGGCGGGGCCATGCGCGCGACGCTCGGCAGAAAAGCAATCATGCCGGCCGGAGGACGTAGAAGGAGGAATGTTTCGGTCGTATGGTGGTTGGATGACAAATTATTGCGGCCTGCATTCTGTGCGGCGACCCGGACCATCCGGTCGCCGGCCGGTCGTTTGGCGGTGACGGGGTAACGCTTGGATCAGACGGTGCCGCCGCCCGCCACGAAGACGACGTCCGATCGTGTCTCCACGACGGCCGTGCCGCCGACCGCCTCTCCATCCCCCGGCAGCGTGCCGCGCCGGCCAAGCCGCATGAGCGGCATCGTTCGTTTCATCGCCCGGCCGCGCATCCTCGCGGTCCTGGCCCTGGTGCTCGTTGCCCTGGTCTATGGCGGCCGCGAACTTCATCTCCGCCTGACCCATGTCTACGAGTACGACGCGCGCGTGACGGCGGACATCGTGACGGTGTCGAGCCGCGCCGATGGCTGGGTGACCGAACTCGCGGTCCGCGAGGGCCAGACGGTCGAGGCGGGTCAGACCCTGGTGAAGATCGACGATCGTGCGGCCAGGCTGCGGGTCGACGGGCTGCGGGCGCAGATCGAAGGCGTGCGGGTCGAGCGGGCGCGGCTGCGCGCCGAGCGCAAGCTCGACCAGAACCAGGCCGATGCCGCCATGCGCACCCGGGCCTCGACCATTACCGTGCGCGAGAAGGCGCTGGGGGCGCTGCGCGCCGACCTCGATTTCGCCCGGCTGGAGCTCGAGCGCAGCCGGACCCTGTTCGCCTCCAAGGTCATCAACGAGCGGCAGTTGCAGGTGGCGCAGGCGGCGGTCACCAAGCTCGAGATCCAGATCCTGCAGCTTCAGGCCGAGCACGAGCAGGCCGAGGGCAGTCTCGCCGAGGCCAAGGTCGGCCACGACCGGCTGGGCGTGATCGATGCGCAGATCGAGGCGCTCACCCACCAGGTTGCCGTGCTGGCGGCGCAGATGCGCCAGCAGCAGGTCGACGTCGAGGACCGCACCATCAAGAGCCCGGTGCCGGCCGTGATCGATCGCACCTTCGTGCTGCCCGGCGAATACGTGGCGTCCGGTCAGCGCATCCTGTTGCTGCACAATCCCGACGACGTCTGGGTCGAGGCCAACATCAAGGAGACGCAGGTAGGCAGCCTGAAGCTCGGCCAGCCGGTCCGCGTCACCGTCGATGCCTATCCGGGCGAGATCTTCGAAGGCCGCGTCGCGCGCATCGGCAGCGCGACGACTGCGCGGTTCGCGCTGCTGCCGACGCCCAACCCGTCGGGCAACTTCACCAAGATCACGCAGCGCCTGCCGGTGAAGATCGACATGGTGAAGTCGCCGAAGCCGTTGAAGCCCGGCATGATGGTCGAAGTCGAAATTGATATCCGCTGACCCCGCGAAGCGCCGGACGCGGCCGCGATGAGCACGGTGGCAGGCGACCTTCCGCTCCAGACGGCGGCGGCGCTCGCCGAGCGGTTCGGGCCGTCCTACCGCTGGCTGGTCACGGTGACGGGCATGATCGGCGTCGTTTCCATGGTCCTGGCCATGACCACGGTCAACGTCGCGGTACCCGACGTCATGGGCGCCTTCGGCATCGGTCAGGACAAGGCGCAATGGATGTCGTCGGCCTACATGGCGACGATGACGGCCGGCATGCTGATCAACGCCTGGATCACCGGCGTGTTCGGCGAGCGGCGCACTTTCGTCACGGCCCTGATCTCGTTTTCCATCGGCGCGCTGCTGGGTGGCTCGGCGCCCAACGAGGATGCGCTGATCTTCGCCCGCGTCCTGCAGGGCTTCAGCGCCGGCGTCGCCCAGCCGCTCGTCATGGCGACCATCTTCACCGTGTTCCCACCCGAACGGCGCGGCATGGCGATGGGCGTATTCGGGCTCGGCGTCGTCTTCGCACCGGCCATCGGGCCAACGCTGGGCGGCCTGATGATCGAGTATTTCTCGTGGCGCTACGTCTTCTTCATCTCCCTGCCGTTCTGCGTCGTGGCGGCGCTGCTCGGCCTCGTCTTCATGCCTACGCGCGCCCTGCCAAAGGTGATCCCGCCGTTCGACTGGCTGGGCTTCGCGCTGCTCTGCACGGCTCTGTTCGGCCTGATGACGGGCATCGCCGATGGCCAGCGCGAGGGCTGGTCGTCCGACACGATCGTGCTGCGCCTGCTGATCGGGGCGGCGGCCACCGTGTCCTTTATTTTCTGGGAATTGAAGACGCCGCGCGCGCTGCTCGACGTGCGCATCTTCGCCAATGTCGAGTTCTCGGCCGCGGCGACCATCGCCTTCATCTTCGGCGCCGGCATGATGGGCTCGACCTACATCATCCCGGTCTTCGTGCAAACGATCATTGGCTTCACGCCGCTGCTCGCGGGACTGATGATGATGCCGGCCGGCATCATGCTGGCCTTCATCTTCCCGCTCGCCGGGCGACTCTCGGACGCCATGCCGGCCTCGACCATGATCATCGGCGGGCTGCTGCTGTTCGCGCTGGGCTTTGCCTGGATGACGACAGCCGACGTCGATACGACGTTCTGGACGCTGGTCGGCATGGTGATGGTGTCGCGGCTGGGACTTGGCTTCATCAATCCCAGCCTCAACGCCTCGTCGCTGAAGGCGCTGCCGGTCGACAAGGTGCGCCAGGGCTCGGGCGTCGCCAACTTCATGCGCCAGCTCGGCGGCGCGTTCGGCATCAACCTGATGGTCGCCTTCTTCGAGATCCGCACGCGGTTCCACGCCGATGCACTGACCGCCACGCAGGATTGGCGCAACCGCACGACCGAGCGGATGCTGACGCAGCTCGAGCAGCTCCTGCAGCGCAGCGGCCTGCCACACCAGCAGCAGAAGGCCGGGGCGATCGACTATCTGGCGACGATCGTGCAGAGCAAGGCGCAGATCATGGCCTTCTCCGACACCTTCATCGTCGTCGGCGTGGTGGCGCTGGCCGCCCTGATCCCCGCCGCCATGCTGTCGCGCTCGCAGCGCCGGTCGCGCGGCTAGCTCACACGATGCGGCTCTTCTTGTCGCCCCAGTAACGGTCGCGCAGCAGGCGCTTGTAGAGCTTGCCGGTCGGCAGGCGCGGCAGCTCTTCCTCGAAATCGATGGAACGCGGCACCTTCTGGCGAGCAAGATGCTGGCCGCAGAAGGCGATCAGCTCGTCGACGGTCGCGGCGCTCTTCTCGACCCCCGGCATGAGCTGGACGACGGCCTTCACTTCCTCGCCGAGATCGGCGTTAGGCACGCCGAACACCGCGGCATCGGCCACCTTGGGGTGGGTGATCAGCAGGTTCTCGCATTCCTGCGGGTAGATGTTCACGCCCCCGGAGATGATCATGAAGGTCGCGCGGTCGGTCAGGTAGAGATAGCCGTCGGCATCGACATAGCCGACATCGCCGACCGTGCTCATCGTGCCGTCTCCGGAGCGCGCCTCCGCGGTCTTGCCGGGATCGTTGAAATATTCGAACGGTGTCGCGGTCTTGAACCACAGCGTGCCGGGGGTGCCGGTCGGCACGGGATTCATGTCGTCGTCCAGCACATGAAGCTCGCCCAGCAGCACGCGTCCCACGGTGCCCTTGTGCGCCAGCCATTCCGCCGAATTGCAGGCGGTGAAGCCCAGCCCTTCCGTGGCGCCGTAATATTCGTCGATGATCGGGCCCCACCAGTCGATCATCTGTTCCTTCACCTGCACGGGGCAGGGCGCGGCGGCGTGGATGGCGATCTCCAGCGAGCCGAGATCGTAGCGCCTGCGAATCTCTTCCGGCAGCTTGAGCAGGCGCGAGAACATGGTCGGCACGAGCTGGCTGTGCGTTACCCGGTACCTCTCGACGAGCTGCAGATAGTGCTCGGGATCGAAGCGCTCCATGACGATGACGGTGCCGCCCATGCGGATCGCGAGGTTCACCGCGGCCTGCGGGGCGGAGTGGTAGAGCGGCGCGGGCGAGAGATAGATCATGTCCTCGCGGTACTGCCAGAGCTTCAGCAGGAAGGAGAAGATCGGCAGCAGTTGCGACGGCGGCTGGTCGGCCAACGGCCGCACGATGCCCTTGGGCCGGCCGGTCGTCCCGGACGAATAGAGCATCGCCGTGCCGAGCGATTCGTCGGCGATCGGCGTCGCCGGCAGGTTGGCGGTCGCCTGCTCGAGGTTGACGATCCTCGCGTTGCCGACCGCGGCGCCCGCCGGCCCGTCGACGACGATGCAGAGCTCGATTCTTGGGCAAAGCGGCAACGCCGCCAGGGCGACGTCGCGTTTGGCCTGCGACGTCACCAGCAATCTCGATTCGCTGTTGTTCAGGATGTAGGCAAGCTCTTCGGCGGTGAGGAACGAATTCACGCACGTGTAGTAGGCGCCGGCGCGTTCGCCCGCGGCGCAGCACTCCACGTAGCGCGCATTGTTCTCCATGTAGATCGAGTAATGGTCGAGCCGCCGCATGCCCTGCGCGCGCAGCAGATGCGCGAGCCTGTTGCTGCGGGCCTCCAGCTCGCCGTAGGTCACGGTCTCGCCGCTGCCGGCCATGATCACCGCAGGACGGGAAGCCTGAATCGTCGCATATTTGCCCGGGTACATTCTTGTTTCCTCCCGCGAAACTATAGACGTGCCAACGGCGCTGCGCCAAAGTCCGCCCATGCTCGATTCATCGCTCAAGTCCAAGATCATGGACGAGGTCGATCGCCGCTTCGACGATCAGACCAACGTGCTGGCCGACCTGGTCCGCATCCCCTCCACCCGCTTCCAGGAAGCCCCGGCACAGGACATGATGGCCCGCCTCTTCAAGGAAGACGGGCTCGGCATCGATCGCTGGCAGATCAAGATCGACGACCTCAAGCACCTGCCCGGCTACTCGCCGCACAGCCTGGACTACGACGACGCCTGGAACGTCGTCGGCGCCTGGCGGCCGAGTAACCCGAAGGGCCGCTCGCTGATCCTGAACGGCCACATCGACGTCGTGCCCGAGGGACCGCACGAGATGTGGGCGCGCAATCCATACGATGCCTACGTGAAGGACGGCTGGATGTACGGCCGCGGCTCGGGCGACATGAAGGCCGGGCTGATCCTGAACGTCTTCGCGCTGCGCGCGCTGCGCGCCCTTGGCTACATGCCGGCGGCCGACGTCTACCAGCAGTCCGTGGTCGAGGAGGAGTGCACGGGCAATGGCGCGCTCGCCTGCCTGCAGCGCGGCTATCGCGCCGACGCCGCGCTGATCCCCGAACCGTCGGGCTGCACGCTCACGGTCGCACAGGTCGGCGTGATGTGGTTCCAGGTCAAGGTCACCGGCCACCCGGTCCATGTCTACAAGGCCGACGCCGGCTCGAACGCGATCGAGTCGGCCTATCGCATCATCCAGCAGCTCCGCGAGCTGGAGAAGAAGTGGAACGCGCTGAAGGCGCACGACAAGCACTATTGCGACCATCACCATCCGGTGAACTTCAACGTCGGCAAGATCGCCGGCGGCGACTGGGCGAGTTCGGTGCCGTCCTGGTGCACGTTCGACATGCGCGTGGGCGTGCTGCCGACGCAGACCCTCAAGGAATGCCGTCAGGAGATCGAGCACGTCATCCATCAGGCCGCGGCCAACGACCCCTTCCTCGGCAACAACCTGCCGACGGTGAGCTGGGAAGGCTTCCAGGCCGAACCCTACGTGCTCGAGAACCACGAGCATGTGAGGGACATCCTGGCCGATGCCCACAGGACGGTGTTCGGCGCGGAACTCGACGACCGCCGGACCACCGGCACGACGGATGCCCGCTTCTTCGGCCTCTATGCCGGACTGCCGGCGTTGGTCTACGGCCCGCAATCGGACGACGTCCACGGCTTCGACGAGCGCGTGAACCTCGAATCGATTCGCAAGATCACCCAGTCGACGGCCCTCTTCATCGCCGAATGGTGCGGGCTGGAGAAGGTCTGATCGGACCGGAAAAGGCCCGGCCTTGCGGCCGGGCCGCTCTCAGCGCAGGCGCCGCGCCGAGGCGTAGACGCCGAGCGCCACGCCGCCCAGCACTACGGCGACGCCGAGCAGGCGCAGGCCGTGCAGCGGCTCGCCGGTCAGCGCGCCCGAGATCGCGAGGGCGGCGCACGGCACCAGCAGGCTGACCGGGCCGATCTTCGCGGCGGGATAGGTACGCAGCAGCGTGCCCCAGATCAGGTAGCCCAGCCACATCACGGGAACCACGGTGTAGAACAGCACGAACCAGCCGCGCGCCGTCGGGGCCAGCAATGGCGCCAGCAATGCCGTCGGCCCGTCGAGCGCCAGCGCCGCCAGCGCGAGCGGGATCGGCGGCAGCACGCTTGCCCACACCGTGACGGCGAACATCGACACGCCGCGCGCCGAGCGGAAGACGAGATTGCCCAGCGCCCAGGTCAGCGCCGACATCAGCGCGAGGCCGATGGCGAGCAGCGGCGCATCGCCGGAGACCGACCGCGCGATCATCACGACGCCCGCGACGGCCACCGCGAGGCCGAGCCATTGCGCGCGCGTCGCGTGCTCGCGCAGAAACAAGGCTGCCAGCACGACGGTGAGCGGCCCCTGGAGCTGGACCAGCACCGAGGTCAGGCCGGGCGGCAGGCCCGCCTGCATCGCGAAGAACAGGAAGACGAACTGGCCGCCGAACATCAGGCCGCCGATGCCGGCCAGGGTCGCCCACGAGACGGCCGGCCTGGGCACGAAAAGGATCGGCAGCGCGCCCAGCAGGAAGCGCCATGTCGCGAAGGTGAAGGGCGTGAACTCGTCGAGGCCGAAGCGGATGACCGTGAAGTTCAGGCCCCACATGCAGACGATGAGCAGCGCCGCGGCGAGGTGGAGCGCGCTCAACCGGTTATAGCCAGACCCAGGGGCGCTCGGATTTGTCGGCGGCCTGCCAGGCCTCGATCTTCTGCTTCTCCATCATCGTCTGGGCGATGTCGTCGAGCCCGTTCAGCATCGCGTGCTGGCGTCTGGCGTCGACCTGGAACGGGATGGTGCGTCCGGTCGGCGAGACGACGACGCAATTCTCGAGGTCGACGGTGATGCGGGCGTTACCGGGCGACGCCGTCATCTCGTCGGCCAGCAGCTCGACCTCCTCGATCGGCAGCGCGACCGGCAGGAGGCCGTTCTGGAAGCAGTTGTTGTTGAAGATGTCGCCGAAATAGGGGGCGATCACCGCCTTGATCCCCATGCCCTTGAGCGCCCACACCGCGCCCTCGCGGCTCGACCCGCAGCCGAAATTCTCGCGGCTGAGGATGATCGGCGCCTCGCGGTAGGGCGCCTGGTTGAACACGCAGGCCGGGTCCTCGCTGCCGTCCGCCTTGAAGCGGAGCTGCTCGAAGCAATAGGGCCCCAGCCCGTCGCGCGTGACGTTGTCGACCAGCCGCTCGATGCGGATGATAAGGTCGGTGTCGACGTTCTGGCGCATCAGCGGCGCGGCGACGCCGGTGACCTTGGTGAACTTGTCCATGGCCCCCTCCCTCAGCCCATCTTCCTGACGTCGGCGATCGCGCCCTTGATCGCCGCCGCCGCCGCCATGGCGGGGCTGGCGAGATGGGTGCGGGCGCCGGGGCCCTGGCGGCCGACGAAGTTGCGGTTCGAGGTCGAGACGCTGCGCTGGCCGGGCGGCACGCGCTCGCCGTTGGAGGCGAGGCACATCGAGCAGCCGGGTTCGCGCCATTCGAAGCCGGCCTCGAGGAAGACCCGGTCGAGGCCCTCGGCCTCGGCCTCGCGCTTGATGCGCTCCGAGCCGGGGACGATCCAGGCCGTGACATGGTCGGCCTTGCGGCGTCCTTTCACGATGGTCGCGGCCGCCCGCAGGTCGGAGATGCGGCTGTTGGTGCAGGAGCCGATGAACACCCAGTCGACCTTGGTGCCCTCGATCGGCTTGCCCGGCTCCAGCCCCTGGTACTTCAGCGCCGCCTCCCAGGCGCCGCGCTTCTCCTCGGGCCCGGTCGAGGGATCGGGGATCGCCCGGTCGACGGCGATCACGTGCTCGGGGCTGGTGCCCCACGTGATCTGCGGCGCCACGTTCTTCATGTCGATCGTATGCTCGCGGTCGAACTCCGCATCGGGGTCGGAGGGCAGGGTGCGCCAATGGGCGACGGCGCGGTCCCAGGTCGCGCCCTTCGGCGCGTAATCGCGACCCTCCAGGAAGGCATAGGTCGTGTCGTCCGGCGCCACCATGCCGGTGCGCGCGCCCATCTCGATGGTGAGGTTGCAGAGCGTGAGACGCGCTTCGACCGGCAGAGCGCGCACCGCCGAGCCGGCATACTCGACCGAGTAGCCGGTGCCGGCGGCGGTGCCGAGCTCGCCGATCAGGTGCAGGATCATGTCCTTGGAGGTGACGCCCGGCAGCAGCGCACCTTCGAAGTTGACGCGCATGCGCTTGGGCTTGCGCTGGACCATCGTCTGGGTGGCGATCACGTGGACGAGCTCCGAGGAGCCGATGCCGAAGGCGAGCGCCCCCATGCCGCCATGCGTGGAAGTGTGGCTGTCGCCGCAGACCAGCGTGGTGCCGGGCAGCGTCAGCCCCTGCTCGGGCCCCATGACGTGCACGATGCCCTGGCCGTCCTGGCCGAGGTCGAACAGCTTGATGCCGTAGGCGCTGGTCGTCTCGCGCATCGAACGGATGAGCGGCTCGCCCGGCGGGTGCGTCTTGTCGGTGCGGCCGGGCTTGGTCGACATCGTGTGGTCGGGGGTGCCGTAGATCAGCCGTGGCTGCACCGGAGGGTAGCCCTTCTCGATGGCTTCCTTCAGCGACTTGCCGCCGGACATGTCGTGCAGCAGCAGCCGGTCGATGTGCAGCAGTACGAATCCGTTGCCGAGATCAGTGATGACGTGGCGATCCCAGATCTTGTCGAACAGGGTCTTGCCCATATGGATGCTTCCTCCGCTTGAGGCGGATAACAGCATCAGCCGAGACGCGCCGCCAGCCCTTCGCGGTCGTCGTGTTTCAGCAATTCGGCGGACGCATACCACGGCGACATTCCGAGCCGCGGTCCCCAGAGCCAGTCTGCGGTGGGAGGCAACAGGATCAGCGTGCGGATCCCGAGCGATGCGGCGAGGTGGGTGGGCCACGCATCGTCGCCGACGACCAGGCGGCAGGCCGGGATGTCAGCGGGGTCGCGCGTGATCTCCAGCGCGGTGGGCGGCTCGACGGCGGTGAACCAGCCGACGCGACTGCCGGCCTTGCTTGCAGCGGTGAGCGCGGGCGGCGGTGGCGGCGCCTCGGGGCTCCAGCCCAGAAGATGCGGCAGGCTGCGCAGCGGGGCGGCCGCCACGAAACCGTCGAGCGCGTCGCCGCGCCCTATGGTCGGGGCGACAAGGAAAGCGGCCACCCGGTCGGCGCATTGCACGACGGCATCCACGCCGCGCGCCAGCATCAGCACGTCGCGCAGGGCGGCCTCGGACTCGATATCGGCCTGTTCGGGATAGATCAGCAGGCGCCCGTCGAGCGGCTCGCCCTGCCAGCGCGGCAGCGCGGGCGCGTAGAGCCCCGGAAGTTCGAGTCGCGACTCGTGGTCGGGAAGGCCGCGCCACCAGTCGCCCTGGCGCAGCAGCAGTTCGCCGCGCCGCAGGCGGAGCGCGGGATCGGCGGGGCGGCTGACCAGCGCAGTGTCTAGGTCGGCCAGGGCGCCTGCCCATTCGCCGCGTCCCTCCAGCAGGGAGGCGCGGGCGGAGAGGGCCGGGACGAGGCGATTGTCGATCGACAAGGCGAGGTCGTAGGCCTGTTCGGCCTCTGCCAGCCGGCCCAACGCTTCGTGGGCACGCCCGATATTGTAGGAGATGGCGGCGTCGCCGGGCTTGATGCGGTCGGCCCGCTGCAACGCCTCGAGTGCCTCCGCATGCGCGCCGAGCTGCATCAGGCAGCCGCCGAGATTGGTGTGTGCGGTTGCCTCGCGCGGCATGAATTTCGCCGCCCGCTCGAGCGGCTCACGGGCCTCGGCGAAGCGCCCGAGGCGAAGCCGGACCTGTCCCAGGAAATGCAGCGCCTGGCCATGGTTGGGCCGGGCCTCCACGATCTGCGCGAACATGCGCTCGGCGGTCGCGAAGTCGCCGGACGCGGCCCGCTGCACGGCGGTGCGGCCGAGATCGTGGATCTGCTGGTCGTTGAGCGGCACGCCGCGGCTCTAGCAGAGCCGGCAGGCCGGGGCAAAGAAACAGGAAAAAGAAAAGGCCGGCGGTCGTAAGGGAGGCTGAGGACCGACCGCCGGCCGAGGTTCCGGAGGGGAATGGGTCCCGTGCAGGGTAGGTACGGGACCGCTCCGGAAAGGAATGTCAGGCGCGCCAGAAGGGCTTGTTGGCCTCGAACTGGATGTCCTGTGCACTGAGCCCGAGGTCCCGGACCATGCGATGGTCGAGATGGGCCAGTTCGGCGCGCTGTCTGGCGCGGGTGCGCCAGGTCCGGAACATGTGTGCGAGGGCACTCCCGCCGAAGGAGAGGCCAAGGTGGGGCCGGTCGTGGATAGAGATATTCGCCATGGGATTTCTCCCCGCTGGAAGTTACGTGTATTGACACCTATCTGCCCTCGGGCGGCCGTCCTTACAAACGACCCTTTGTCCTGTTATCGATTACTATTCCTCATGTGAGGGACCGACGATGAAGCGAACGTTGCCGCCGCTGAACGGATTGCGGGCCTTCGAGGCAGCCGCCCGACACATGAGTTTCACCGATGCGGCCGAGGAGCTGAACGTCACCCAGGCGGCGATCAGCCACCAGGTACGCGGGCTCGAGCTGCGGCTCGGATTAAAATTGTTCGTGCGGCGCAATCGCTCCCTCCTGCTCTCGGAGGCAGGGCAGGCCTACCTGCCGGCGGTGCGCGCGGCGTTCGACCAGCTCAACGAGGCGACGGAGAAGCTGCTGCAGAAGGACAAGGGTGGCCATCTCACCGTGACCACGACCTCGTCCTTCGCCGTGAAGTGGCTGGTGCCGCGGCTCGGCGGTTTCCAGCGCTCGCATCCGGAGATCGACGTCCGGATCTCCACCGGCACGTCGCTTGTCGATTTCTCGCGCGAGGACGTCGATATCGGCATCCGCTACGGCCGCGGCCAGTGGCCCAACCTGACGGCCGAGCGCCTCGTCGCCGAAGACGTCATGCCGGTCTGCGCGCCCTCGCTTGTGAAAGGGCCTCACGGTCTGCGCAAGCCGGCGGACCTGAAGCGCTTCACGCTGCTGCATATCGGCAACTTCCCCGACGATTGGCAGGTATGGCTGACCGCAGCCGGCGTGAAGGGCGTGGATTCGTCGCGCGGCGTCACCTTCGACTTCGCGCTTGCCGCCTATCAGGCGGCGATGGACGGGCTGGGCGTCGCCCTGGGTCGCAATCCCCTGGTCGAGCCCGATCTCAAGGCGGGCCGGCTCGTCGTGCCGTTCGAGTTCAAGCGGTCGAGCGACTACGCCTACTATCTCGTCTATCCGCCGGAAGCGATCCGACGCCGCAAGATCAAAGCGTTCCGCGACTGGCTGGTGTCGCTTTCGGAGGAAGCGCCCGCGGTGGCGGCCTGACATGCGCGCAATCGTGGTCGAGGAATTGCGCGAAGCGGCGGCCGCCGGCCGCGTCCTCGAGCGCGTGGTCTTTTCTCCGGACGTGCCACTGGACGATTTCGACCTGTCCGGTATCCGGTTCGAGCATTGCCTGTTCGAGGCGCCGGCGGTCAAAGGCGCCGATCTCTCGGGGGCAGTGTTCGAGAACTGCAAATTCGCCCCGGCGCGATGGGCCAGTTGCACGCTCGTGGGCACCCGGTTCGCCGGATGCGTCCTCTTCGATGTCGAGCGCAAGCAGGGTTGCCGCTTCGCCTTCTGCGAGATGCGCGACGTCGAGATGGCCAAGTGCAACTTCGCCACCTGCACCTTCGAGCGGTGCGACCTCTACAATGTGGTCGCCACCGAATGCAGCTTCCGGGGCGCGCAGTTCGGCGGCTCGTCTTTCGCCAAGGCACTCTCGCGCCGGCAGGTGCACACAAGGGCGTCCTTCGACGGCTGCAATTTCAGTTTTGCCGACCTCTCGAACCTCGGCTTGCAGGAATGCCGGTTCCTGTCCTGCAAGTTCTCCGAGGCCTCCTTCATGGGGAGTGACCTGAGCGACGCCACGCTCTCCGGCTGCGATCTCGATCGCGTGGAGTGGGATCGCGCAAAACTCCGCAATGCCGACCTGCGCGGCTCCCGGCTGTCCGGTCTCGATCTGTCGACGCTCGCCGACCATGCCGGGTTGACGATCGGCGAGAGCGCACAGACGGCCCTGCTCGAAGGGCTTGGCCTCAGGGTGCTGCCCGGCTAGCGGCGCAAAGCCCCCGCAAGCGCCGAGGTTGAAACTCCGCGTCGGCTGGTGGATGGTGTTGCGAGCGACTCGCAAAAGGATTTGCCGCATGGCCCGCCTCACTTCGACCGACGATCTGCGCCGCATCATTCCCGAGCCGCGCCCAGCCTCCTTCAGCAAGATCCTGGACGCCCTCGACGAGCAGTCGATCGACTTCCTGAAGCGCTGCCCGTTCGCCCTGCTCGGCACCACGGCCGCGGACGGCACGATCGAGGTCTCGCCGAAAGGCGACGAGCCGGGTTTCATCCGGGTCGAGGATCCGCGGACGCTGCTGATCCCGGAACGGGTCGGCAACAACCTGGCCTTCGGGCTCACCAACATCATCAACAACGGCAAGATCGGCCTGATCGCCCTCGTGCCGGCAACCGGCGAGACGCTGCGCATCTCGGGCACGGCGGAAGTGTACGACGATGCCGATCTGGTGGCGTCGCTGAGCTCGCTCGGCAAGCCAGCTCTCCTCGCCATGCGCATCCACATCAAGCATTGCTACTTCCACTGCGCACGCTCCATCGTGAGGTCCAAGCTCTGGGATCCGAAATCGTGGCCGGCGGCCGGCCGTATCTCCTTCGGCAAGATCATCGCGCCGCGCATCGGCCAGAGCGAAGAGGTCGCCGCCCAGATCGACGCCAATGTCGAGGGCGCCTACACGACCCGGCTCTGGCAGAATTCCTGACCCGGCGCCGGCCGATCCCGAAGCGGGCGTCGAGGCTGCGTCAGTGAGCGCATGATCGACATGCGCCGGCATGCGATGATGCGGCAGGATCCTCCGCAGCCGGGTTTGATGGCGCCATGAAAAGAAAGGTCGGCCTGTTCCTGCTGGCCGTGCTGGTCACCGTCAGCCTCGGGGCGACGCTGGTGGCCTCGATCGCCATGTACCGGCTCGTCTCAGGGCTGCAGAACGAGGAACTGCGCAAGATCGAGGCGAGCCTCGGCGCCCGCTTCGCCGTGTTCGAGACGATGCTCCAGGCCGAGAACGTCCGGAACCATCGGCACATGGAAACGGTGCTGCCGCAGATCGCGGTGGATGTCGTCGCGACCGGCCGCAACCCGCGCGACCTCTCGATGGACGAACTCAACGCCCTTGCCGGCAAGCATGGCGTCGAGAACCTCTATTTCATCGACCGGCAGTTCCGGATTTTCCAGACCAACCTCGCGTCCGACATGGGGATGCAGTTCCCTACCGGCGCCTTCAGCGAATTCCTGAGCTTCGTCTTCGAGACGCACAAGGTCGAGAGCGACGGGATCGATCTGTCGGCAGTGACGGGCACGCTGCGCACCTACAGCTATCTCGCGCCGCAAGGGCAGGACTATATCCTCGAGGCGTCGACCGACGTCCGCACGACGCTTGCCCAGAGCGAATTCGGATGGATGAGCGACTTCTTCTTCCACGATTTCTTCGCCGATGCCATCGACTCCAATCCCTATGTCCGGGACGTGGACATCTATGTCGTGAACATCTCCGCGGCGTGGTCGCTGCTGCATGTCGGCGAGAAGCTCGACCCTGCCATCGCCGCTGCGGTGATGAGGGAGGGCCGTTACGAGGTCCAGGGATCGACGGGAAACCTGCTGACGGTCTATAGCCGCGACTCTAAGGGCGCCTCGCGGGATGCGGCCAGTTCGATGGTGGCGATCCGCAAGGTGACCTACGACATCGGCCTCGCCCGCCAGGCCGTCCGCCACGTCTTCCTGAGTTCCCTCGCCGTGCTCGCTCTGATGCTGCCCGTCGTCTACTGGCTGGCGGCGCGGCTGCTGCAACGCCGGATCCTCGATCCGCTGTTCAGCCTGCGCGGCGAGGCGGCCGCGATCGCGGAGGGCGATCTCGACCACGCCATCGCCAATACGGAGCGGCGCGACGAGATCGGCCATCTGGCGCGCAGCTTCTCCTCGATGCGCGATGCCGTGCGCCAGACGATCAACGACCTGCGCGAGACCAATCTCTCGATCGAGCGTTTCGTGCCGCAGGCCTTCCTCGCCAAGCTCGGCAAGCCCAACATCCGATCGGTCGAGCTCGGCGACAACCGGCGGGAAGAGATGACGATCCTCTTCTCCGACATCCGCAATTTCACGAGCCTGTCGGAGCGACTGACCCCCGACGAAAACTTCGCCTTCATCAACGCCTATCTGGAACGCATGGGGCCGGTCATCCGCACGCACGGCGGCTTCATCGACAAGTATATCGGCGACGCCATCATGGCCCTCTTCGAGTCACCCGACGATGGGGTGCGCGCGGGGCTGGCGATGCTGGAGACGCTCGACGCCTTCAATGCCGGCCGTCCTGAGGCGGAACGCATCAATATCGGCGTCGGCCTCAACACCGGCTCGCTGATGATGGGCACGATCGGCGAGAAGCATCGCATGGACGGCACGGTGATCTCGGACGCCGTCAACCTGGCGGCGCGCATCGAGAGCCTGACCAAGGTCTACCGGCTGCAGATGCTGGTGTCGGGGCACACCCGCGACCGCCTTACGCGGCCCGGCACCTACGCCATGCGTCCGATCGACGTCGTCGTGGTGCGCGGCAAGACCCAGCCGGTGGTGCTGTTCGAGGTGTTCGAGCGCGACCCCGAAGCGATGCGCGCCGCCAAGCAGGCCACCCGCGCGGACCTGGAGAAAGGGGTCGAGGCCCTCGTTGCAGGCGATGTCCAGACGGCGCGTCGGCATTTCGAGGCGAGCCTCGCACTGTTCCCAGGCGATGCGGCCGGCATCAATCTCCTGAAGAGCTGCGCGGCACCCGACACCTAACCCTGGATCGACTGCCGGTAGATCGCCTCGACATGGATGTCGGCGCAGTCGACCAGCGGGAACGGCGCCGGGCGATCCTGGAAAGCGAGGAAGAGGTCGGTGCCGCCCAGCATGACGGCCTGCGCGCCGCGCGCCATCAGCGCCTCGCCGGCCTTCAGGAAAACCTCGCGCTGCTGCGGCGTGGCGCGCCCGGCCTGCGCCATGGCGCCATAGGCATCGGCGACGTCCGCGAACGCCGCGCCTTCGGGTGCGATCAGCTCGGCCGAGGAGACGCCGCCATAGAGCTGCGTCTCCATGACGAGGCGCGTACCCATGACGCCGATCCTGCGAAGCCCGGATTTCGCGATCGCTTCGTCGACCGCACGGATGCCGTGGATCAGCGGGAGCGGCGAGATCGGCAACAGCGCGTCGATGCAGAAATGCCCGCCCATCGAGGTCACGGCGGCCGCCTCGGCCCCGGCCGCCTTCATCCGGCCGATCAGGGTGGCGAAGATTTCCGCCTGCGCCCGCCGGTTTCCCGCGGCGATGTTGCCCGCCATGGTGCGTACGTCGGCATGGGCGATGGTGCACTCGAACGACGTGCCCGCGGCCGCGTGCCGGTCGTAGAGACCACGGTAGTAGAAGTCGGTGGCGGCAGGGCCGATGCCGCCGATCAGGCCGATATGCATGGCCCCACTGTCGGCGATCGGAGGGGGCCGGGCAACGGGGCGGTGGGAGCCGGCCGGGGTGTGGCGAAAAGCGTTCCTGCGGCTGGTCGCAACTCGGCGCTACAGTCCCGCATCATGCAGCGGGTGGCGATCTTCGGGACGACGGGATCGGGCAAGAGCTGGCTGGCGGAGCGCCTCTCCAGCCGGACCGGGCTGCGCGTGGTCGAGCTCGATGCCCTCTATTGGGGCCGCGACTGGCAGCCGGCAACGCCCGAGCTGTTCCGGCATCGCGTCGAATGCGAACTGTCGGAGCCCGGCTGGATCGTCGTCGGCAATTACGGGCAGGTGCGCGATCTGACGTGGCGCGACGCCGACACGCTGGTGTGGCTCGACCTGCCGCTGCCGCTGGTGATGTGGCGCCTCGCGAGGCGCACCGTGCGGCGCGTGGCAACGCGCGAGGATCTCTGGGGCACCGGCAACCGCGAATCGCTCTCGACCCTGTTCGGCCGGCAATCCATCCTGCTGTGGGCGCTGAAGACCCATCGCCGCAACCGCGAGCGCTTCGCCCGCGACTGCGACCAGATGAGGGACGGCAAACGCGTGGTGCGGCTGTCGAACAGCCGCGCCATCGAGCGCTTCGCGGTCAGTCCGCTGCCTTGACGGTGGCCTGGGCGGGTGGGCGCACCCCGCCGCGCGCGAACATGGCGTCGATCTCCCCCGCGGCGTAACCCAGCTCGCGCAGGATATCCGGACCGTTCTCGCCGACATGCGGCGCGTGCTGCTGCGGCGGATGCTCGCTTGCCGGCGGCAGTCCCGCGATGTTGGCCACGGGCATGCGGCCGAAGCCCTCCTGCTCGATCCAGTCGATCGCGCCGGATTCCTTGACGTGTGGATGGTCGAGATAATCCTGGTAGTTGTTCACCCTCTCGCAGAACACGTCCTTGGGCTGGAGGATCGCGATCCACTCCTCGGTGGTCTTCGTGGGCATCGTCTCGTTCAGCGCTTTGATGATCTTTGGCGCGTTCTTGATGCGGTTCTCGTGGGTCTGCAGGTCGGGATCGTTGGCGATGTCCTCGCGACCGATCAGCTCGAACAGCAGGCGGAAATGGTGCGGCCGCATCGCCGACAACATGATGTAACCGTTCTTCGACTTGAAGCTGCCGGCCGGCATGTACAGGACCGGCGGATTGCCCTTGGAAAGCACCCACTCCATCAGCTTGGCGCCCTGGAAGGCGGCGGCGGCGCGCATCAGGCTGGAATCGATGAAGCAGCCTTCGTTGTAGCGGAACTGCCGCATCAGTGCGGTGCTGAGGGCCTGGAAAGTGTAGAGGCCCGTGGTGACGTCGACGGCGATCATGCCCTGACGCCACGGCGTTCCGTCCGGCATCTTGTTCATCACCATCATGCCGCTGAAGGCCTGGATCAGGCCGTCGACGGTCGGACGCTTGCTGTAGGGCCCCGTCTGGCCGAAGCCCGAGACCGAGCAATAGATGACGTTGGGATTGGCTTTCCTGATCTCGTCGTAGCCGAAGCCGAGGCGCGAGATGACGCCGGGCCGGAAGCTTTCCATCACGACGTTGGCCTTGGCGGCGATCTTCTTCGCGACGGCGACGCCGTCCGGCGACTTGAGGTCGAGGGCGATCGAACGCTTGCCGCGGTTGAAGGCGACGGAATGGGCGCAATGGTCGCCCTTCAATTCGCCGAGCGCGCGGCCCCAGTCGCCTTCCGGCGGCTCGACCTTGATGACATCCGCGCCGTGCAGCGCCAGGAGCATCGAGGCGTGCGGCCCGGCAATGCCCTGCGTGAAGTCGAGTACGGTGATCCCGTCGAAAGCGCCCTTGATCGTCACTTTAAATCCTCCCGAGGGCGCTGAACGTACGTTTAGGCGGACCGTTCATGCAAGGCCGACGGTGCAGGGAAGCCATGCGACGGATGACGCCGCGGAGCGTGCGTCGGAGCGCCCGGCGCGCGCGATCAGGCGACGAGCGGCAAAGTCTCGATATCGTAGGCGTGCGAAATCCTGCGGCCCAGCACGGGATCGTCGAGTTCCATCTCGAAGCGCCGGGACGAGCGGATGGCGCCGATCGCCGGCATCGTGCCGCAGAACATCGCGGTGCCGGCGGGCAGGCGCTTCTCGTCCTTCCAGCCGAACACCAGTTCCCGCGGGTCGCGCAGGCGGGCGAGGTCGCCCTCCTGGTAGAGCACCCGCCGGCCATTCTCGAGGACGAAGGAGCGAACGATCAGCCGGTCCCAGTGCGGCTCGACTTCCTCGAACCGCCACGCCGTGCGGGCGACGGGTTTGGCGCAAACCTGCTTGGAAACGGCGATCCCGTAGCTCTCGACCTTGCGGTCGGTGTGGTCGGCGCCGACCGTGACCCACAGCCGGTCCGCGGCGCCCACCAGCACCGGCTCGACCTCACCGGAACTGTCCTCGCCCACGACCTGGATGCGGTCGTCCTGAGTCAGGAGCTGAGCGGCAGCACGGTAGTAGATCGGCACGCGCGACGGCGGCTGGACGCCGATCGCCTTCAGTTCCTCGATATGGTGGTTGAGCGCCGTGACATCGCGGCCAGTCCAGCCCGCGATCACGAGCTGGCGGACCTCGACCTCGACCTGTTCGACGGCGCCCTTGGCATGTCCCTCGAAGCGCAGGCGCCCCATCGTCAGAGGACGGCGAGGCGCGAGTTCAGCAGATCGGTCACCAGCATGTAGCCGGGCGCGTGCGTGATGCAGAATTCCGGCTTCACGGTTGCGACCACCGATTGCGGGGTGACGCCGCAGGCCCAGAAGACCGGCAGCTCGTCGTCGCGCACCGGCACCGCATCGCCATAGTCGGGCTTGGCGATGTCCTTGATGCCGATCATGTCGGGCTTGCCGAGATGGACCGGCGCACCGTGCACGGAGGGGAAACGTGTCGTCACCTGCACGGCGCGGATCGCGTCGGCCGGACGGAAGGGCCGCATCGAGACCACCATTGGGCCGTGGAAGGGACCGGCCGGCTGGCACTCGATGCTGGTCCGGTACATCGGCACGTTGGTGTTCTGGGTGATGTGGCGGATCTCGAGACCGTTCTCGATCAGCGCCTCCTCGAAGGAGAAGGAGCAACCCAGCACGAAGGACACCAGGTCGTCGCGCCACACCTTCTTCAGGTCGGTGACTTCCTCGATCATCTCGCCGTTGCGCCAGACGCGGTAGCGCGGGATGTCGGTTCGAATGTCGAGATCCTCGCCCAGCATCGGCAGGCGCCAGTCCCCCGGTTCTGACTGGCCGAGCAGCGGACAGGGCTTGGGATTGAGCTGGCAAAAGCGCGCGAAGTCTGCGGCGAGCGCTTTGGGCAGGATGGCGAGATTGCCCTGCACGTAGCCTGGCGCCATGCCGGAGGTCGGCAGGCGATGTCCCCCCGCGCGAATGCGGCGGCGCGCATCGCGGCCGGTCTCGCCCTTCAACGTCGTGATCGTGGTGTCCATGGCGTACTCCTATACGTGCTGACCGCCGTTGATCTGGATCTCCGCGCCGGTGACGTAGCTCGATCCCTTCTCGCAGAGGAAATGGATCACGTCGGCGACCTCGTCGGGCGTGCCAAGCCGGCGCATCGGGATTTGCTCCTCGACGATCTTCTCGGTGCCCGGCGAGAGGATCGACGTGTCGATCTCGCCCGGTGCGATGGCGTTCACACGGATTCCGCGCGGCCCGAAATCGTGCGCCATCTCGCGCGTCAGCGCGGCCAGCGCGGCCTTCGAGGTCGCATAGGCGGAGCCGGCGAACGGATGGACGCGGCTGCCCGCGATCGACGTCACGTTGACCACGCAGCCCTTTGCTTCCGCCAGTTCGTCGACCAGCCCGCGGGCCAGCGCCACCGGCGCGAAGAAATTCACGTTGAAGACCTGCCGCCAGAGATCGAACGGCGTGTCGATTGCCCCGAGCCGTGCACCACCCTTGCCCTTGGGCGAGATGGCCGCATTGTTGACCAGGGCATCGAGGCGGCCCCCCGCGAGCCGCGAACGGATCTGCTCGATGCCGCGGCCGATATCGACCGGGTCGGCAAGGTCGAGCTGCACATGGTTCTCGCCGCCGCCGGGCCACGGGCAGAGCGCGCTGAACGGCTGTCGCGAGATGGTGATGATGCGCCAGCCGTTGGCGCCGAATTTCTTCACCGTGGCATGGCCGATGCCACGGCTCGCGCCTGTCAGGACAAGGGTCCTGACATTGTCGCGGGAAAGGGGAGCATTCATGTCGCGATACTAGCGCGTAAGCGCGTCGACTTCGCGTCCGTTGTTGCTGGCGGCTCGGAAGACGTGAGGCAGGCTCGACAAGGCGATCACACCACGATGTTGTGGTTTAATGTGGTGTATCCACATGATCTGGCAAGCCATTGTTTCGCCCTATTATTCTTGAGTTTTTGCCGCGTTTCGCTTACCTTGCCGGTGGCTCGGCCCACTCATTTTAAGGGCTGACGCCGCGATATTTGTGAAGTCATTCATGGAGTTGGTCCGCCATGTCGGACGAGCGTCGGGCCTCTGCGCCCAATCCGCATCTGCGCACGCGTCCCGCCACGATGATCACCGCGATCGGCCTTTGCATTGTCGTCATGCTGATGCAGTTGGTGCCCGAATTCCGCGACGCCGGTAGCCGTTTGTCGGCGCCTTCGCCGGCGGCGACGCGCTAGGCTGTTGTGCCGGCGCCGCTTGTGCGGCGGCCGCGGAACGCGCATCTAGGCACCCGGATGGCGCGCAACGATGACAGCTGATCACGACCAAGCCCTGCCGGTCGGCACGCGGCTGGGCGATTACCGCCTCGACGCGGTGATCGGCCATGGTGGCTTCGGCATCACCTACCGGGCGTTCGACACGCAGCTCGCGAAGTTCGTCGCCATCAAGGAGTACCTGCCGGTCGAATTCGCTGCCCGGCGCGGCGACGGCACGGTCGCCGCGCGCAGCACCCGGCACACCGACGATTTCACATGGGGACGCGAGCGCTTCCTCGACGAGGCGCGGGCGCTGGCGCGTTTCCGGCACGTCCATATCGTACCTGTGCTTCGCTACTTCGAGGCCAACGGCACGGCCTACACCGTCATGGAGTTCGAGGACGGCAAGAGCGTCGCGCAGATCCTACGCGAGCCCGGCCGCCGCCTTCAGCCGGCCGAGGTGCGCCGGCTTGCGGAAGGCATGCTGAGCGGCCTCGCGGCCGTGCATGCGCAAGGCTTCCTGCATCGCGACATCAAGCCTTCCAATGTGATCGTGCGTCGCGACGGCGTGCCGATCTTGATCGATTTCGGTGCCGCCCGGCAGGCCATGGGCGGACGTACCCGGACGCTGACCAGCATCCTGACGCCGCAATACGCGCCGATCGAGCAGTACGCACTCGACGGCAAGCAGGGGCCGTGGAGCGACATCTACTCCGCGGCGGCAGTGCTGCATCACGCCATCGCCGGCGTGCCCCCACCCGAAGCGGCCGGCCGCGTCGGCAACGATCCATACCGACCGCTCGCCGTCACGCAGGCCGACCGGTTCGATCCCATCCTGCTGCAGGCGGTTGATCGCGGCCTGGCCTTCGCGCCGGACGAACGGCCGCAGACGGTCGCCGCCTGGCGCGCGATGTTCGGTGGTTCGCTAGGCCGGGCAGACGATGCGCCGACCGAGCGCATGGCGCCCGCGGCCGCATTCGCGCCGTCCACCTCTGCCGCGCCACGGCTCGGCGGTGTCAGCCGGCGCACTGGTGAGGACGAGCCGCGCACGACTTCTTTGTCTCGACCGCCGGTGCGTCCGCGCCCGCGTCCATCGCTCTGGCTCGTCGCTCTCGTTGTCGTGCTGGGGGGTGCGGGCGTGTGGCGCTTCCAACCGCAGATCCGCAGCCTCCTCTCGCAAACTTCTGCACCTGCTTCGGAGACGGCGCAGGGATCGACGCCGACGCCCTTGCAGGCTTCGCCGTCCGCCCCGGCGACAGGCAACGGCACGCAGAACAGCGCGGCGACATCGACACCGAACGCCGCTCCACGCCCTCCGGTGCCGCCGCAGCCGGGCGATCCAGCCGCCGGAACAAAAGCCATGGTCGAGGGTGCGCAGCGTGCCGCCGCGGAGGCGCGCACCAGTCTTGAAAAGGCGGAGGAAGCCGCGCGGGCCGCGCGCGCGCTTGCGGGGGAGGCGCGCATCGTCGCGGCGCGGGCCGGCCGGCCCGATCTGGAGAACAGCGAGCGCCTCACCTACGACGGCGGCGCGAGCTATATCGGCCAGACCGCCGACGGCAAGCGGCAGGGACTGGGAATCGCCGAGCTGGCGAACGGCGAGCGGCAGGCCGGCGACTGGGTTGCCGACCGCATGACCGGGCTGGGCACCGTGCGCTTCGCCGACGATACGCGATATGCCGGGCAGTGGCGTGACGGTCAGTCGACGGGGCTTGGCGTACGCGAGAAGCCCGGCGCCGAGCGGGCCGAAGGCAGTTTCGTCGACGGTCGCCTGGAAGGCCATGCGATCCGCCGCACGCTGGGCCAGCCGGCAGTGATGCAGGCCGGCGAGTTCCACTCCGGCCAGCTCGAAGGGCCGGGCGTCGAGCGCGTCGGCGAAAGAGAGAAATACGAAGGGACTTTCCGCAACGGGCAGCGCAGCGGCTTCGGCCAGCTCACCGATGGCTCGGGAAAGACGCGATCGGGCCTGTGGCTCGACGGCAAGCTGGTGGAAGCGACCTCGGCGCCCTGACAGCGCTGGCATGGAAGTTGCGCCCCGCGGGAGGCAACACAATCGCAAGCTGCCGCCTTGACTAAGCCGTTGTCCGTCCTGCTGATCGACGAGAACCCGACCCGCGCCGAGATCGTGGAGTCGGGGTTGCGCGATGCAGGCTATGTGCTGCTGGCGCGTCTCGACGGCACCTACGACCTGGCGGCGCGCGTCGATGCGTTGAAGCCCGATGTCATCGTCGTCAGCATCGACAGTCCGAGTCGCGACGCCATCGAGGATCTGCGCCGCACGACCGAACAGCAGCCGCGCCCGATCGCGATGTTCGCGGACCATTCCGATCCCGCGACCATCGCGGCCGGGATGGAGGCCGGCGTGTCGGCCTATGTGGTCAAGGGGCTGGCGCAGGATCGCGTGCAGCCTGTGGTCGACGTCGCTGTCGCGCACTTCAACCGCTATCACTCGATGCGCGAGGAACTGGAACGCGCGCGACTCTCGCTGGTGGAGCGCAAGACGGTCGACCGCGCCAAGGGCCTGCTGATGGAGCAGAAGGGTATCGGCGAGGAGGCGGCCTACAAGATCCTGCGCAAGCTCGCGATGGACCAGAACAAGCGGATCGGCGAAGTCGCGCAGGATCTCCTCACCTATGCAAAGGCCCTGAAGCTCTGACGGTGCCGCGCCGGTTGATCGTCTTTGCAACAAAATCATGCCGAATAGTCAGGCAATCGTCCGATCGGGCTAGAGGCCGTCTGCCGGCGCGCGGTGGACTTCGCCCTGTCGGAACAACGCCCTAGCGCGAGCCGGTCCGTCCCGCAGCGCTTGGCATGCTTCGTGCTGGTCTTGAGGAGGGCACCCAAGGGCGGGTCCCCGGAAATTCGAGACGGGCCAATGACGGCCGGTCTTCATCGGACAACGACGTCCCGCGCGGTTGGCGAAAGCCGGCCGGGTTGGGGCGTCTTTTTTTTGGAGTCGAGCGCAGTGGCAAGGCCAGAGCGACCGAAAGTGACGGTGGGGTTCATTCCCCTCATCGACTGTTCGCCGATCCTTTTCGCGGAGGTGCTGGGCCTCTACGAGAAGCATGGGCTGGATGTGGAGCTGCGCCGTGAGGTCTCGTGGTCGAACATCCGCGACAAGATTTCGCTCGGCCTGCTCGATGCCGCGCACATGCTGTCGCCGATGCCGCTTGCGACCACGCTCGGCCTCGACAGCGTGAACGTGCCGATGATCGCGGCCATGACGCTGCATCTGAACGGCAACTCGATCACGTTGTCGAACGGGATCTGGCGCGAGATCGCGGAGACGGCGCCACAATTCCTCGGGGACGGCCTGCCGCCGGGGGCGCCGCTCGATGCGCGTGCGCTCGCCGCCGTGGTGGCGCGGCGGCGCGCCGAGGGGCGGCCGCCGGTGACGCTGGCAGCCGTCTTCACCTTCTCTTCGCACAATCACCTGCTGAGGCTGTGGCTCGCATCGGGCGGCATCGACCCCGACCGCGACGTGCGCCTCACCGTCGTGCCGCCGCCACACATGGTCGCGCACCTGTCCGGTGGGACGATCGACGGCTACTGCGTGGGCGAGCCGTGGAACCAGCAGTCGCAGACGCTCGGCCTCGGACGCATCGCCGCGTCGAGCCGGCAGATCTGGGATTCGATGCCGGAGAAGATCCTGGGCACGACCGAGGCATGGGCCCAGCGCAATCCCAAGACCCTGATCGCGTTGGTGAAGGCGATCGTCGAGGCAGGCGCCTGGCTCGACGAGCCGGCGAACCGGGCAGAGGCGGCACGCGTGCTGTCCATGCCGCGTTATCTCAATGTGCCGGCCGACGTCATCGCGCGGTCGCTGGACCAGCCGGACTTCCACATCTTCCATCGTCAGCTCGCCAACTTCCCGTGGCGCAGCCACGCCGACTGGTTCCTCGCGCAGATGGTGCGCTGGGGGCAGGCGCCGCCGCGTGCCGACCTTCGCGCCGTCGCCGACCGGGTGTTCCGCAGCGACATCTACCGCGCCGCCGCGAGCGAGCTCGGCCTTCCGTGTCCTCTGTCCGACCGCAAGATCGAAGGCGCCCATCCCGATCCCTGGATCCTGCCGACCAACGGTGCGCCGGTGGCGATGGGTCCGGACACCTTCCTCGACGGATCGGTCTTCGATCCTCGCAATGAAACGACGGCAACCTTCGATCAGCAGGAGAGCAAGCATGGCGTCTAAGACCCCGCGTACCGGCCTGGGACGGCGCGATATCCTGAAGAACGTCACCGCGACGGCGGCCCTTGTCGGTGCGGCGCGGGCCGCATTTCCGGGCGGCGCCTTCGCGCAGGCGAGCGGCCCCGAGACAAACAAGGTGACGCTGGGATTCATCGCCCTGACCGATGCCTCGCCGCTGATCATCGCCAAGGAAAAGAAGATCTTCGACAAGTACGGCATCACCGATGCCAACATCGCCAAGCAGGCGTCGTGGGGCACGACGCGCGACAACATCGTGCTCGGCTCTGGATCCGGCGGCATCGACGGCGCCCACATCCTGACGCCGAAGCCCTACCAGATCTCGCTGGGCACCACGACGCCGGAGAACAAGCCGGTGCCGATGTATATCCTCTGCCGCCTCAACTACGACTGCCAGGGCCTCTCCGTTTCCAAGGAGTTCAAGGGGCTTGGCGTCACCGTCGATGCCAAGCCGCTGAAGGAGGCGTTCGCCAAGAAGAAGGCGGCGGGCAAGGAAGTTAAGTGTGCCATGACCTTCCCTGGCGGCACGCACGACGTCTGGATCCGCTACTGGCTGGCCGCGGCCGGCATCGACCCCGACAAGGACGTGTCGACCATCGTCGTGCCGCCGCCGCAGATGGTGGCCAACATGAAGGTCGGCAACATGGACGCGTTCTGCGTCGGCGAGCCGTGGAACGAGCAACTCGTCAACCAGGATATCGGCTTCACCGCCGCGATGACGGGCGAGCTCTGGAAGAATCATCCCGAGAAGTCTCTCGGCATGCGTGCCGACTGGGTCGACAAGAATCCGAAGGCCGCCATGGCCGTGCTGATGGCCGTCATGGAGGCCCAGCAATGGTGCGACAAGATGGAGAACAAGGAGGAACTGGCCCAGATCATCGGCAAGCGCCAGTGGTTCAACGTCCCGCCCGCCGACATCGTCAACCGCATCAAGGGCGAGTTCAATTACGGCGACGGGCGCAAGGTCTCCAACTCCGACCAGCTGATGAAGTTCTGGAAGGGCGGCGTGTCCTATCCCTACCAGAGCCACGAGCTGTGGTTCCTCACCGAGAACCAGCGCTGGGGCAAGCTGCCGATGGATCTCGACACCAAGGCCATCATCGGCAAGGTGAACCGCGAGGACATGTGGCGGCAGGCGGCGAAGAACATCGGCGCGGCGGCCTCCGACGTTCCGGCGACGACATCGCGCGGCAAGGAAACGTTCTTCGACGGCAAGGTCTTCGATCCCGAGAACCCGAAGGCCTACCTCGAGTCCCTGACCATCAAGAAGGTGGCATGATGCAAGCCGCAGCGAAGGCCGGCCCGCCGGTCACCGTGGCCGCGTCCGTGCCGATCCCCGGTGCCACGGCCGAGATCGTCGCCTTCCGGCCTCCGGTGCGCCCCGCGATCCTGCGGTTGCGCGAGGGCGCCCTGCACCTGGCCAGCATCGTCCTGCCGCCGCTGGTCGTGCTCGCGGTCACGCTCTTCGCCTGGCAGCTTCTCTGCTCGGAGCCGGGAGCCCGGCTTCCGCCGCCGACCAAGGTCGTGTCGGATGCGTGGGACTTCATCGCCGATCCGTTCTTCGACAACGGCGGCATCGACAAGGGCGCGTTCTGGCAGATCTCGAAGAGCCTGAGCCGCGTCGCCGTCGGCTTCTCGCTGGCCGCGGTGGTCGGCATCGCGCTGGGCGTGCTGATCGGCCAGAGCACCTGGGCCATGCGCGGCCTGGATCCGATCTTCCAGGTCCTGCGCACCGTGCCGCCGCTCGCCTGGCTACCCCTCTCGCTCGCCGGGTTCCGCGATGCGCACCCGTCCGCGATCTTCGTGATCTTCATCACCTCGATCTGGCCGATCATCATCAACACGTCGGTGGGCGTGCGGAACATCCCGCAGGACTACCGCAATGTCGCCGCGGTGATCCGCCTGAACTGGTGGGAGGTCTTCTACAAGATCACCCTGCCGGCCACGGTGCCCTACATCTTCACCGGCCTGCGCATCGGCATCGGCCTGTCGTGGCTCGCCATCGTGGCGGCGGAAATGCTGATCGGCGGTGTCGGCATCGGCTTCTTCATCTGGGACGCGTGGAACAGCTCGCGCATCTCCGACATCATCGTGGCCCTGGTCTATATCGGCATCGTCGGCTTCCTGCTCGACAAGCTGATCGCCTTCATCGGCAACCTGGTCGGCCACGGCGTCTCGACGCAGTAGGAGCACGGACCATGACCAGGCAATCCTATCTAAAGTTCGAGCAGATCGGCATGAGCTTCCGCCGCGGCCAGATGGCCACGGAGGTGCTGCGCGAGATCGACCTGTCGATCGAGCGCGGAGAGTTCGTGTCGCTGATCGGGCATTCCGGCTGCGGCAAGTCCACGCTGCTGAACATCCTGGGCGGCCTGCTGCAGTCGACGACGGGCGAGGTCTTCCTCGAGGGCAAGGTCGTCGACCAGCCGGGGCCCGACCGCGCCATCGTCTTCCAGAACCATTCGCTGCTGCCGTGGCTCACCGTGTACGGCAATGTCGCCATCGCCGTCGACAAGGTGTTCCGCTCGACCAAGAGCAGGGAGGAGCGGCACGAGTGGGTGATGCACAATCTCGAGCTTGTGCAGATGGCCCAGGCCAAAGACAAGCGCCCGCACGAGATATCTGGCGGCATGAAGCAGCGCGTCGGCATCGCGCGCGCCCTCGCGATGCAGCCGAAGGTCCTGCTCATGGACGAGCCGTTCGGCGCGCTGGATGCCCTCACCAGGGCACACCTGCAGGACAGCGTGATGGAGATCCATGCGCGTCTCGGCAACACCGTGATGATGATCACCCACGATGTCGACGAGGCGGTGCTGCTGTCGGACCGGGTCGTGATGATGACCAATGGCCCCTCGGCCACGATCGGCGAGATCCTCCCCGTCGACCTGCCGCGACCGCGCCGTCGGCTCGAGCTGGCGACGGACGCCGAATATGCGCGCTGCCGGGCAGCCGTGCTCGAGTTCCTGTACGCACGGCACAGGATTCCGGCACGGGCCGCGGCCTGAGGCGGCGATGGGCGAGTTCGACGAGCGGCAGAAGCAATGGCTGCAGGGGTTCGTCAGTGGCCTCGAAGCGCGCAAGGCGGCCGACAGGCTGACCGGCCGCGCGGCGTCGCCCGCCCGCCCGGCCGGCCCCGACGCGCTGCAGCTGGAGGCGCAGGAGCGCGCGCTCCAGGCCGGCGCCAAGCTCGTGCCCGAAGAGAAGGCCAAGCGCGACCGTCATCCGCTCGACCGCTGGGACGAGATGACGGCCCGCGCGTCGGCGGGCCAGTTCCCCAAGGGCGTCGACGTGCTGCTCACCAAGTATCACGGGCTGTTCTACGTCGCGCCGGCGCAGGATTCCTACATGTGCCGCCTGCGGATGCCGAACGGCCTGCTGAATGCCTGGCAGATGCGCGGGCTGGCCGACGCGGCGGATGCGTTCGGCGGCGGCTATGCCGACGTGACGACCCGCGCCAACCTGCAGGTCCGCGAGATTCCGGCCCGACACGGCGTCGACTTCCTGCTGGCGGTCCAGGATCTCGGGCTGACGGCGCGTGGCTCCGGCGCCGACAACATCCGCAACATCACCGGCAGTCCGACCGCAGGTATCGATCCGCAGGAGCTGATCGATACGCGGCCACTCTGCCGCGCGATGCATCACTACATCCTCAATCACCGCGAGATGTATGGCCTGCCGCGCAAGTTCAACATCGCCTTCGACGGCGGCGGCCGCGTGCCGGTCCTGGAAGACACCAACGATATCGGTTTCGTCGCCGCGCGCGTCGAACGGGCGGCGGACATCGATCCCGGGATCTATTTCCGCCTCCAGCTCGGCGGCATCACCGGACATCTCGACTTCGCCTACGACACCGAGGTGCTGCTGAAGCCCGACGAATGCGTGGCCGTCGCGGGCGCCGTTGTGCGCGCCTTCGCGCGCCATGGCGACCGTACCGACCGGCAGAAGGCGCGCATGAAATACGTGATCGACCGGATGGGCCGCGCCGCCTTCCTGCACGAGGTGGAAGCCGAGCATGGATCGAAGCTGCGCCGCGCCGGCTCGGCCGTCCTCGCACCACGGGCGATGGCCGACAAGAACGGCCATGTCGGCGTGCATCCGCAGAAGCAGCCGGGCCTCAACTACCTTGGCATCGTTCTGCCGGTGGGGCGGCTGACGGCGCAGCAGATGCGCGGCATCGCCGAGATCGCCGAGCGCTTCGGCAGCGGCACGATCCGCCTCACGGTCTGGCAGAACCTGCTGGTGTCGGACGTCGCGGATCGCGATGTCGCGGTCTGCGTCGCGGCGATCGAGGCGCTGGGCCTGGCGGTCGAGGCCAGCTCGGTGCGTCGGGGCCTGGTGGCCTGTACCGGCAATGCCGGCTGCAAGTTCGCCGCGGCAAACACCAAGGGCCATGCGCTGCAGCTTGCCGACTGGCTGGAGGAGCGCGTCGCGCTCGACCGTCCGGTCAACATACACCTGACGGGCTGCCATCATTCCTGTGCCCAGCACTATATCGGCGACATCGGGTTGATCGCGGCGCGCGTCGAGCGCGGCGAGGAAAGCCTCGAGGGCTACCAGCTGTTCATCGGCGGCGGCGCGGCGGCCACCGGCGAGCAGGCCATCGCGCGCGACTATGCAGGCCCTGTCGCATTCGACGAGGTGCTTCCGCTGGTGGAGCGTCTGCTGGCCGCATATCTGGCGCATCGCGAGTCGGCAGCGGAGTCGTTCCATCATTTCTGCCGCCGCCATCCGATCGAGGCCCTGCGCGATCTCGCCCAGCGGACCTCGCTGCGCGCGGTGGCGGCATGAACGCGATCCCGCCGCTGCCATGCCTGGTGCCCGACAACGCGCCTTTCTCGTCGGAGCAGCGCGACTGGCTGAACGGCTTCTTCGCCGCCTATCTCGGCGTCGAGGGCGATGCCGGCGGTGGCGATCAGGCGGCGGCGGCGGACGAACCCGAGGATTTCCCGTGGCACGACCCGACGCTGCCGCTCGCCGACCGGCTGGCGCTGGCGCACGACGCCCGCCCGGAGCGACAGCTCATGGCCGCGATGGCCCAGCTCGATTGCGGCCAGTGCGGCTATCTCTGCCAGACCTATGCCGAGGCGGTGTGGAGCGGTAGCGAGGCCGATCTCGGACGCTGCGTCCCGGGAGGCAAGGAAACGCAGCGCAAGCTCAAGGAACTACTGCCGGCCCTCGAACCTTTGCGGGCCGAGCCGATGGCTGCGCCGACCGTGCGGCCCGCCGTTGCCGCCGGCACCTCGCGCGACCGGCCAGCATTGGCCACCCTCGTCGAGGCGCATCCGCTCAATCGCCCCGGTTCGGGGAAGGACGTGCGCCATGTCGTGCTCGATCTCTCGGCGACCGATCTCGCGTACGAGGCCGGCGACAGTCTCGGCGTGTTCGCACGCAAGAACCCGCTGCTCGTGCAGGCTGTGCTCGACCGGTTGGGGGCCACAGGCGAGGAGATGGTGGCCTTCGATGGCGAAGCGCTGCCGCTCCGCCAGGTGTTGCTCGGCAAGGTCGACATTTCGCGGCCGAGCGACGAATGCATGCTGTTCCTTGCGACGCGCGCCTTCGACGGCGGGGAGGCACTGAAGCTGCAGGCACTCGCCGCGGGAGAGGGGCCCGCCGAGCTGACCGAGGCCGATCTGCTGGATCTCCTGCAGGCCTTTCCTTCGGTGATGCCGTCGCTGCCCGGGCTGCTGGCGTCGCTCGACCGCCTGCAGCCGCGGCTCTATTCCATCGCGTCTTCGCCCAAGGCGCATCCGCGCGAGGTTCACCTCACCGTATCGGCGGTGCGCTGGGATGCGAACGAGCGCACCCGGACCGGGATCGGTTCCTGCTACCTCGCGGATTTTGCGAAACCGGGCGACGTCATTCCGGTCTTCGTCCAGAAAAGCCACGGCTTCGGTCCGCCGGCCGACGATGCGGCGCCGATGATCATGGTGGGGCCAGGCACCGGCATCGCGCCCTTCCGCGCCTTCCTCGAGGAACGCGATGCGCGCGGCGCGACGGGCCAGAACTGGCTGTTCTTCGGCGACCAGCGGCGCGCCACCGATTTCCTCTACGAGGACCAGGTGATGGACTGGCAGCGGCGCGGTCTTCTCGCGCGGCTCGATCTCGCCTTCTCGCGTGACCAGGCCGAGAAAGTCTACGTGCAGACCCGGATGCGCGAGAACGCGGGCGAACTCTGGGCATGGTTCCAGCGCGGCGCGCATTTCTATGTCTGCGGCGACGCCAGGCGCATGGCGAACGACGTCGAGAAGACCCTCCTGCAGATTGCCACCGAGGAAGGCGGCCTGGACCCGGCCGCGGCGCGGTCTTGGCTCGATGCGCTGGCGAAGGCGGGCCGCTACCAGCGCGACGTCTATTGATGGCAGGTGTCTGCACGACCTGTCCGTATTGCGGCGTCGGTTGCGGGATCGTCGCGTCGCCGGACGGGCGCGGGGGCGCGGATATCGCAGGCGATCCCACCCATCCGGCGAGCCGCGGCCGCCTGTGCTCCAAGGGCGCGGCGCTTGGCGAGACGTTGTCGCTGGAGGACCGGCTGCTCCACCCGGAGATCGACGGCCGGCGCGTCTCCTGGGACATGGCGCTCGACACAGTCGCGGCAGGCCTGCGCGAGACGGTGGAAAGGCACGGGCCCGATGCCGTGGCCTTCTATGTGTCCGGTCAACTCCTCACCGAAGATTATTATGTCGCCAACAAGCTGATCAAAGGCTTCCTCGGCACCGCCAACATCGACACCAATTCGCGCCTCTGCATGGCCTCGTCGGTGGCCGGCCACAAGCGGGCGTTCGGCAGCGACACGGTGCCGGGCCTCTACGAGGATTTCGAACTGGCGGACCTCGTCGTGCTGGTCGGCAGCAACCTTGCCTGGTGCCATCCGGTGTTGTTCCAGCGGCTAGAGGCCGCCCGGCGCCAGCGACCCGGCATGCGGATCGTCGTGATCGATCCTCGGCGCACCGACACCTGCGATATCGCCGACCTGCATCTCGCGATCCGTCCCGGCAGCGACGTCGCGCTGTTCAACGTGCTGCTTGCCGAGCTGCAGCGGCGGGGATGCGCCGATACGCGGTTCGTGGAGGACCACACCGGCGGCCTGCAGGAGGCGCTGGCGGCAGCCGATCCGAGCAACCTCGACGCGTGCGGTCTTGCGGCGGGGGACCTCGCAACCTTTTTCGACTGGTTCGCGCGCACCGAACGGACCGTCACGCTGTATTCGCAAGGCGTCAACCAGTCGAGCGCCGGCGTCGACAAGGTGAACGCCATCATCAATTGCCATTTGCTCACGGGCCGGATCGGGCGGCCGGGCATGGGGCCGTTCTCGATCACCGGACAGCCGAATGCGATGGGCGGCCGTGAGGTCGGCGCGCTGTCGAACACGCTCGCCGCCCATATGGATTTCGCGCCCGATGCCGTGGACCGGGTTCGCCGTTTCTGGAACGCCACGCGCATCGCCGAGCGGCCCGGGCTCAAGGCCGTCGAGTTGTTCGAGGCGGTCAAGGCCGGCCGTGTCAGGGCGATCTGGATCATGGCGACGAATCCGCTGGTCAGCCTGCCGGATGCCGATGCCGTGCGGGCGGCCCTGCGGGCGTGCGATCTCTCCATCGTGTCCGAGGCGGTCCGTGCGACCGACACGGTCGACGCCTGTCGGATCCGGCTGCCGGCGCTTGCCTGGGGGGAGAAGGACGGCACCGTCACCAATTCGGAGCGCATGATCTCGCGCCAGCGGCCGTTCCTGCCACCGCCCGGTGAGGCACGACAGGATTGGTGGATCCTCTCGCAGGTGGCGCGACGGCTCGGCCATGCCGCCGCCTTCGACTGGCCCGGCATCGCCGCTATCTTCCGCGAACACGCGGCGCTTTCGGCGTTCGAGAACGAAGGCCGACGCGACTTCGACCTCGGTGGCGTCGCGACACTGTCGGACGATGCATACCGATCGCTCGATCCCTTCGTCTGGGGCCGGGGCGAGGACGGCCGCTTCTTCGGCGGCGGCGGTTTCTTCCACTCCGATCGCCGTGCGCGCTTCGTGGCGACGCCCTTCCGGGCGCCGGTCAATTTGCCGGACACGACATGGCCGCTGGTTCTCAACACCGGCCGTGTGCGCGACCAGTGGCATACGATGACGCGGACGGGAAAGTCCGTGCGCCTCGCCGGTCATCGGCCGGAGCCTTTGCTGGAGATGCATGCCGAGGATGCAAAGGCGCGTGGTCTTGCGGCGGGTGACATCGCCGAGGTGTTGAGCGCCTGGGGCAAAGGTCTGTTGCGTGTGCATGTCAGCGATGCCGTCGCGTGCGGGACGGTATTCGCCCCGATGCACTGGACGTCGCGCACGAGCCGGCTGGGACGCATCAATGCCGCAGTGAATCCCGCCGTCGATCCGCTGTCCGGCCAGCCGGAACTGAAGCACACGCCCGTCGAGATTCGGCGTCGAGATATGCGCTGGCATGGCACGATTATCGCTCGTCGCGCGGTCATGTTGCCGGAGGTTTCATATTGGGCCCGGATCCGCGGCGCGGGTCATCAGGCCTGGATCGTGGCAGGCGAGCAGCCTCTCGCAGATGCGAAGAAGACAATCCTGGCCGCCGTGCGCGCCACCAACCCGGGGCCGCTGCGCGAGAGCGCCAACGGCGTCGGTGCCGTCGTCACCGACGGGCGGGTAGAGGCGATCGTCGCGTTGTCGGAGTCGTACGATGCGGTCGGGCGCGACCGGTATGCCTCGTTCATGTCGCGTGCGCGCCTTGCGGAACCAGAGCTGGCGGAGCTGCTGGCCGGCATGGCGCCGGAAGGCGCGTCGGCAACGGGCGGGGAGATCTGCGCCTGCTTCGGTGTCTCTCACGCAGCCATCGGCAGGGCGATCGAAGACGGCGCCGCGACCTTGGCCGATCTCGGCAGGGCGACTCTCGCCGGGACCAATTGCGGTTCCTGCCGGCCCGAGCTTCGTGCCCGGCTGCGGGCCGCCCGAACGGGGAGGGCCGCTTGATGCAGGTCTTCCCGATGTTCCTCGATGTCCGCGACCGCCGCGCCCTTGTCGTGGGCGGCGGCGAGCACGCGGCGCGCAAGACCGAGCTTCTGATGAAGGCGGGCGCGCGCATCACGCTTGTTGCCGAGACGGTCAACGGCGAGATCGCCCAGCTGATCGCGGAGGCGCGCATCTCCTGGGCGGGGCGCAGCTTCGACGAGAGCGAATTCGACGGCGTGTCCCTCGTGATCGTCGCCAGCGAAGACGAGGCGCTGCAGGCGCGGGTGAGTCATGGCGCGCAAGCGAGAGGACTACCGGTCAATGTCGTCGACCGGCCCGCGCTGTCGAGTTTCATCATGCCGGCGATCGTCGACCGGGCTCCCATCACCATCGCCATCTCGACGGGCGGGGCGGCGCCGGCTTTGTCGCGCCGCCTGCGCGCGGAGATCGAGCGCAGCCTGCCGGCCGCGCTGGGCCGCCTGGCCCGTTTCGCCGAGATCTTCCGCGAGCAGGTGCGGCGCACGCTGGCGGTGCCGCGCGCGCGCCGCCGGTTCTGGGACCGCGTCTTCGAAGGCCCGGTCGGCGAACTCGCGCTGGCGGGGGACGAGATCGGCGCGCGGCGCGAACTGATCCGGCTGCTCGACAATGCACGGGAAGAAGTTCCGTCGGTCGGCATGGTGCATCTGGTGGGAGCGGGTCCGGGCGATCCCGATCTGCTCACGCTCAAGGCACATCGTCTCCTGCAACGCGCCGATGTCGTGGTCTACGACCGTCTGGTCTCGCCCGAAGTGCTCTCGATGGCGCGCCGCGATGCGGAACGGCTCTATGTGGGCAAGCAGCGCGCGCACCATTGCGTCCCCCAGGCAGAAATCAACGAGCGCCTTGTGGCACTCGCCCGCGCCGGCAAGAGCGTCGTCCGCCTTAAAGGCGGAGACCCCTTCATCTTCGGGCGCGGCGGCGAGGAGGTGGAGGCGCTCGCTCGCGCCGGCATCGCGGTCGAAGTGGTGCCCGGCGTGACGGCGGCGCTGGGCTGTGCCTCCAGCGCGGGCATTCCGCTCACCCATCGCGACCATGCCCAGGCCTGCGTGTTCGTGACCGGTCATCTTAAGGACGGCAGCGTCGATCTCGATTGGGAGATGCTGGCACGGCCCCGGCAGACAATCGTCATCTACATGGGCATCGCCGCGCTGCCTCTTATCGTCGAGCGGCTTGTGGCCCACGGGTTGCCTTCCTCGACGCCGATCGCAATCATCGAGAACGGCACCAGCGAGCAGGAGCGTCGCGTCGTTGCCACATTGTCAGATGTCGAACGCAGGGTGGCGCGAACGCATTTCACTGGGCCGACGCTTTGCATGATTGGAGACGTGGTCGGGCTCGCCGCGGCGCGTGATCGCGACGCATCGAGGGAATTTAAGTTTGAGTCGCGAATGGGTCTCTGATAGGGATGTCTGTGACATAAATGCAACAACTTCGGGGCAGTGATGCGTAAGGTGGGACTGACCTTGGCGGTGTTGCTGGCATTTGCCGGCCCGGCCTTCGCCCAGACGAACGACGCGACAACCTCCAAGAGCAAGACCCCGGTCGGCGCCAAGGCGCCGGCACCTTCGAAGAGCACCAACGTCCAGAAGACGGCAGCGTCGCAGAAGGCCGCGCCCCAGAAGTCGGTCCAGGCAGCCCGTCCGCAGGGACAGACCACGCGCAGCGTCCAGAAGAAGACCACGCCGGAGCAATTGCGTGCCTCGCGCTATGGCGGGTTTGCGCCCTCGGCGCCGCCGCCGCCGCCCGAACTCGACACGACGAGCCCGCGGTCGCTCAGCCTCGTGAACTTCAACACGAAGGAAGAGCTCACCGTCACCTACTGGTCGAACGGGTCGTATCACCGCAGCGCGCTCGACCAGCTCAACCAGTTCCTGCGCGACAGCCGCGACGCCACGGCGACCGAGATGGACCCGCTGCTGTTCGACGTGCTGTGGCACACCGCGCGCGTCGTGGGCTATGGCGGCCAGATCGAGGTCCTCTCGGCGTTCCGCTCGCCCGCGAGCAATGCCTGGCTGGCCAGCGTCAGCCGCGGCGTGGCACGCGACAGCCAGCATATGAACGGCAACGCGATGGACATCCGTTTCCCCGGCGTGCCGGTGTTCCAGATCCGGCAGGCGGCGCGTTCGCTGAATATGGGAGGCGTGGGCTTCTACCCGCGCTCCGGTTTCGTCCATCTCGATACCGGGCCTGTGCGCTACTGGTAACGCGCCGACCGGTCCTGCCGGCATGAACACCGCCCGATGAGCATCGAGATCGTCGAGGGCGACATCACGCGCCTCGAGGTCGACGCGATCGTGAATGCCGCCAACGAATCGCTGCTGGGCGGGGGCGGCGTGGACGGGGCGATCCATCGCGCGGCCGGGCCGGAGCTGCTGGCCGAGTGCCGCACTCTCGGAGGATGCCCTACCGGCGAAGCACGGATCACAAGCGGCTACAGGCTGCCCGCGCGACACGTCATCCATACGGTCGGGCCGGTCTGGCGGGGCGGCACGCAGGGCGAGCCGGCTCTGCTCGCCAACTGCTATCGCAACTCCCTGGCGCTTGCCGTGGTGCACGGGCTCGGCAGCATCGCCTTCCCGGCGATCTCGACCGGCATCTACGGTTATCCGTGGCAGGAAGCGACGGAGATCGCCGTGCGCGAGGCGCGCATGATCGGCATGCCGCGGCGCATCGTGTTCTGTTGCTTCGGCGCGGAGATGGCGGCGCTCTATCGCGACGAACTCGGCCTGTAGGCCTACTGGCCGAACCGCTCGGCCGTTTCGAGATACACGAGTTCCTCCGGCGTGCATGTCCGGCCCAGCGCATCGTTGCGGTGCGGGAACCGGCCGAAGCGCGCGACGATGTCGCGATGCGCGACGGCGTACTTCACCGCTTCTTCGGTGCCGATCGTGTCGAACAGGGCACAGGCCAGCTCCTGGTCGGCAATCTGCTCGCTATGCTGGAACGGCAGGTAGAAGAACATGCGATGCTGCGGGCCGAAAACCGACGGATAGAGGCGCGCGATCGCGACGCGGGCCGTTGCGATGGCCTCGGCGTCGCCGGCGAAAGCCTGTGCGGTGCGCCGGAACATGTTCCGCGGGAACTGGTCGCATAGAAGGATAAGCGCCAAGGCGCCGTCGGGACTCGCGCGCCACGACGCGAGCCCGCCTGCCACGGCGATCTCCACCAACGGGCCGAAGCGCCCCGCGATCTCGGTGTCGAAAGCGGGCGTGCTCTGCCACCACACGTCGCGACGGGCGCCGTGCGCGGGGTCGTCGAGCGGCAGGAACCAGAAATCGAGGATGTCGCGGATGGACGAGGCGTCGTTCATGCCGGCCAGTGTATGATGGAAGGAGGTTCCGCGGGAAACGGCCGCCGAGCCCGCGGTGTTCGCCGAGGCCATCGCCGCCAATGAAGATGATGCCGGTCTGTCGCGTGCCCCTGCCGGGGGCGCTGACCGGGACGGGAGAAGACATCGTGGGCAAGGTCCGGAACGTCCTTTTCATCATGTGCGACCAGTTGCGCGCGGACCACCTGTCCTGCGCCGGCCATCCGCATCTCAGGACGCCTTCGATCGACGCGCTGGCCGCGCGCGGGGTGCGCTTCCCGCGCGCCTATGTCCAGTCGGGCGTCTGTGGGCCAAGCCGCATGAGCTACTACACCGGCCGCTACATGTTCTCGCATGGCGCCACCTGGAACCGGGTGCCGCTCAGCCTGCGCGAGAAGACCCTGGGCGACTACCTGACGCCCGCCGGCATCAGGGTGGCGCTCGCCGGCAAGACCCATGTCATGCCCGACCTCGAGGCGCTGGAACGCTACGGCATCGAAGGCGGATCGGCGCTCGATGCGCTGATGCGCGCCGGCCGCTTCGAGGAGATCGACCGCTACGACGGGCATCACCCGCCCGGCCGCGAAAGCCATTATGGGGACTATCTGCGCAGCCACGGCTATGTCTCCGAAGATCCCTGGACCGACTACGTGATCGCCGCCGACGGGCCGGGCGGCGAGACGCTGTCGGGCTGGCACATGCGCAACGTCCACCTGCCCGCGCGCGTGAAGGAGGAGCATTCCGAGACGGCCTACATGACGCGCGAGGCGATGGGATTCATGGACGAGATGGGCGACCGCCCCTGGTGCCTGCATCTCTCGTACGTGAAGCCGCATTGGCCCTACATGGCGCCGGCGCCCTACCACGCGATGTACGGGACGGCCGATTGTCTGCCGCTCAATCGCGACGAGCGGGAACGGGTGGGCGAGCATCCGGTGCTTGCCGCCTACCGCGAGCACGAGGAAAGCATCTCCTTCTCGCGGCCCGAGGCACCGGGCATCGTGCGGCCGGCCTATATGGGCCTGATCGCGCAGGTCGACGACTGGCTGGGCCGGCTCTTCGCGCACATGGAAAAGCTGGGGCGGCTCGACGACACGCTGATCTTCTTCACGTCGGACCACGGCGATTTCCTGGGCGACCACTGGCTTGGCGAGAAGGAGATGTTCTACGAGGAGGCGCTTCGGGTTCCCTTCATCGTGGTCGATCCGGATCCGGAAGCCGACCTCACGCGGGGGACGGTGGACGAGCGCTTCGTCGAGGCGATCGATGTCGTGCCGACCATCCTGCAGGCCCTCGACCTGCCGCCCAACGATCATCTCGTCGAAGGCAGGTCGCTGATCCCGCTGACGCGCCGCATCCATCTCGATACATGGCGCGACGCCGTCTTCTCGGAACTCGACTATTCGTTCCGCGAGGCGCGCCGCATCCTCGGCCGCAAGCCTGACGAATGCCGCGCGATCATGGTCCGTACCGACCGGTGGAAGTACGTGTGGTGGCAGGATTACCGGCCGATGCTGTTCGATCTGGCGAACGATCCCCGGGAGCTTCGCGATCTCGGGGCCGACCCGGCCAGCGCGCCGGTCATCGCCGAGATGGAGGCGCGGCTCGGCCAGTGGCTGCGCGCCCGCAAGACCCGCGTCACGGTCGACGACGCCTATGTCGCGGCACGCACCGCGACCCACAAGAAAGCCGGCGTATTCTTCGGTCAGTGGTAGGCCGCACCGGCGCCTGTCCTGGAAGGGCAGGGGAGGGCGTCTGCTGTGCTGGCGGAGTGTCGGTTTCCCGACGCCTGGGCTGACGGTCGGCACGCCCGGGAACCAGTGGAACAATTGCCGCATGCCCGCGGTAGCGCACCGTCGCAGGACGATGCCCGTCACGGGCCGCGCGGAGATGGAGGCCGACACGGATCGGCCAGCCATCCCGCGTCGGACGCGTTGTCGCTATTCCGGCTTCAGCAGACCCTTCTTGGCGAGGTCGCCGATCCCGGCATCCTCGGTCTTGAGGAAGGCCGTGAATTCCTCGGGAGTGGAGGGGCGCACGGTGGCGCCGAGCTCGACGAGTTTCTGTGCAAGGTCCTTGTCGCCAAGGCCGGCCACCACTGCCTTGTTCAGGGCCTCGATGATGGGCTTGGGCGTGTCGGCGCGCACGAACAGGCCGAGCGTCGTGCCGCCGTCGAAGGCCGTGCCGCCGGCTTCGGCGATGGTCGGGACGTCGGGCAGTTCGGGCACGCGCTTCTCGCCAATCACGATCAGCGGCCGCAGCTTGCCCGACTTGATGTGCGGCAGCGAGCTGGAGAGCTGGTCGACATACCCGTCGATCTGGCCGGCGAGGACGTCGTTCAGGCCGACGCCCGAGCCACGGTACGGCACGATGCTGAAGTTCAGCTTGTCGTTCTCCTGGATGCGCAGGATGTCGGTATGGTTCGGCGTGCCGTTGCCGGCATGGCCGAGGCTGATCGTTCCGGGCTTTGCCTTCGCCGCTGCGACGACCGACTGCCAATCCTTGAACTTGCTGTTCTCCGGCACGACGACGACCATCGGCACGGTGCTGAGCATCGACACCGGCGCGAAGGACGGCACCATCGAGGGCTTGCCTGCCATCAGCGGCGAGACGAACAGTGTGCCATAGGCGGCAATCACCACCGTGTAGCCGTCGGGCGGCGCCTGCAGCACGATGTCCTGCCCGACCACGCCACCTGCACCGGGGCGATTGTCGACGATCACCGGCTGGCCGAGCTTGCGCGACATGCCCTCGCCGGCAATGCGCGCCGTTACGTCGGCATTGCCGCCGGCGGCGAAGGGCACGACGAAGCGGATCGGCTTGTTCGGGAAGGATTGTGCCGACGCCGCACCGCCGAGCGCTGTCGCGGCGGCGCCGCCCAGCGCCGCTCCCAATAGAATTCGCCGCTTGATGATCATGACGTGATTTCCTCCTTGTTGGCGCATCATCCGTGGATGCGTCGCATGCCGCCATGACAAAGCAGATTCTCTTCCGCGCCCCGGAAGGTGCGGACCGCCGGAAGGCCATTGCAGACGAACTGACGGCAGTCAGCGGCGGCGCGTCACGGTCAGGAACTGGTTGTTGGTATTGTTGCGATAGCCGATGTCGTAATGGAAGTTGGAGCCGACGGCCTCGCAGCGGTTCGAAGCCGATTGAGCGCCAGGTCGTAGGTGGTCCAGGCTTTGCCCCCGCTGAGATCGACATCGAGCTGGAAGCTGAGCGGCGGCGAACTCGTCGAGCCCTGCGCGTAGCGCCAGCAGATCGCCTGCTGGTAACCGGCGCGCAGAGCGTCCTCTTTCCAGGGATTGTCGCCCCATTTCAGACGATAGCTGACCGCGATCTGTGTCTTGTTGTGCAGGCAGGCGCAGCCATAAGCGCTCTGACCGGAAGACTGGTTCTGAGGGGGGGCCTGGTTCTGGTTCTGCGCCTCGGCGCTTGCGGCAAATCCCGCGAGAACATTGGCCAGCAACAGCCAAATACCGACCGGACGTCCCGCCCGCCCCCAGCGACCCTCTTGCATGCTCCCAATCCCCCCAGATCGTATCTGGCGAGACTATGCCGCGTGTCCTATTGGCAGTATACACGCGAATATATGGTCCTATCGCTGGCGCGCGTCGATGATGACCTGGCTCAGCCGCTGACGGAGGCGGGCGACGGTGTAGCGGCTGGGATTGCGTTCGAGCTGGGCGGCCCGCCAGGCCGAGCGCTCGGCGACCGGCAGGACGCAGTCCGCCAGGGCATTGCGCGCGCGATTGTAGATTCCAGACTCCATGTAGCTCAGCGCGTGGACGAGATGGCTTTCCTCCCAGCTGTCGGGTCCCCGCTCACGCGCGTCGAGCTGGTCGAGAATGGCGGCGAAGGCCTCGTGGATCTCGTTTTTCTCTTCCGCCGAGTATCTCGTCATGGATCGCTTTTCCCATTCGATGGTGGTCGTCGGGTTCACGTTGCCGCCGGGTGTGCGTGAGCTCCGGGGTCTAGCATGCAGGGGCGCGGTTCGACATGTCCCGCCCTGTCGCCCCCTGTGACACGTCTGTGACTGGTCGGCGTCCGACGCCGTCCGCACGGTGCGGCAACCAACCAGCTGCGCCGCCGCTCTTTGGCCAAGCCAGGACGGAGGGCGTTCCATGATCAGAGTTCTCGTCGTCGCCGCGTTGTGTAGCAGCTTTGCCGCGACGGCTCATGCGCAAGGCGCGGCTGGGACCGGCGGAAGCGGCGATCCGGGAGCCGCCTCGCCTCACGATGGGAAAGACGCGGCAGCGACCTCGCCGGCCCCCGTCGGTACATCGCCGACCGTCCCCAACACGCCGCCACCCGGCGTACCGCCGGCGGCATCTTCCCCCGTCGAGCCGCCGCGCACGGCGCCGATTGGAGCGGGAGGCGACCCCGAACGTCGAGGGGGTGACCCCGCACCTCGCCGCTGAAGCGCCGCTGCCTGCAGGGGGGTGGTGAACGCACGAGGGTTACAGGGGTTGCGTGGCGCCCGCAGATTTCCGGGGATGAAACTGTGGAGAGCGGGGATGAGGGGCGCCGCGTGCCTCAGTCGCCGCGCCTAGTCGGGCTTTCGCCAGAAGGGCGGCCGCGATCGGACGGGATCGAGCAGGGTCCAGTCGCCCTGCTCGACGACATGTCCCACAGGGAAAGGGGGCCGGGGCTCCTGGCCGAGCGATCGCATCACGCGGTCGTCGCGATAGTAGCAAAGCAGCACGACGCGGTTCAGGGCGAAGAGCGGCGCTCCTCCCTTCTCCTTCAGGACAGAAGCGATCTCAGCACGGGCTGACGGGGCCAGGCCGGCGAATGGACCGCCGGACAGGTCGTGCAACAAGGCAAGCGTCGCGCGCGCATCGGCGGTGTCCCGTTCGAGGCTTTCGACGATGTCGGAAAAGATCGCGGGATCGTCGGCGCCGGGCACGCCGTAGGCATCGCTGGCGGGGATCATTATGCCGGCAAGGGCTTGCAGGTCGCGCCTTTCGTCCTGGGTCAGAGAGGGCGGCGAGGGCATGTCGGTCGTTCCGTGGGCAGAGGGAGGGAGAGGCGTCACTCGAAGAGCGTGCCGTCGGAGAGGCGCGACTTGATCGAAGCGGCGATGTAGAGCGCCAGCGCCTGGATGGTCGAGGTCGGGTTCACGCCGCCCGATGTCACCCAGATGCTGCCGTCGACGATGAACAGGTTCTTCACGTCGTGACTGCGTCCCCATTCGTTGACGACGGAGTGTTCCGGATCGGTGCCCATGCGCGCGGTGCCGAGCAGATGCCAGCCGCTGTTGGGCATGCTGTCGACCGCCACCGTATGCGCACCGGCTGCCTCGAGGATCTCCGTCGCGCGCTCGTGCGCATGCGCCAGCATCTTCCGGCTGTTGTCGCTCAACGTGTAGTCGATGCGCGGGGCGGGGATGCCGTTGCTGTCCTTCAGCACGGGGTCGAGCGTCACCCGGTTGTGCTCCTCCGGCAGGTCCTCGCAGATTCCGGCAAGGTAGAGGCGCCGGTTCAGTAGGCTGCGATAGACACGGTGGTGGTCCTCGCCCCACGGCAGACGTCCGGACGCCGTGCTGTTGATCGCCTCGACGATGGAGCCGGTGCCGCGCCCGAACTGGAAGATATAGCCGCGCACGAAATCGCGGTTTCGGTCGGTCTCGTAGAATTCGTGGCTCCACAGGCAGAGCGGCGGTCCGTGGTTGCCATCCATCGGCTCGTCGAAATAGCCGTAGGTGAAGGCATAGGGGTGGAACATGAGGTTCTTGCCCACCAGCCCGCTCGAGTTCGCGATGCCGTTTGGAAAGCGCCCGGATTGCGAGTTCAGCATCAGGCGTGGCGTGCCGACCCCGTTGCAGGCGATGACGACCATCTCCGCCGGCTGGAACTGCTCCGTGCCATTGGCATCGTAATAGACGACGCCGGATGCCAGGCCGTTGCTGTCGAGCACGATCTCGCGCACCCGGGCGCGCGTGCGCAATTCGACGCCGGCCCGCAGCGCGGCTGGCCAATAGGTGATGTCGGTGCTGGCCTTGGCGCCCTGCGCGCAGCCCGGCGTGCAGTGGCCGAGATTGAGGCAGCGACCGCGGCCTTCGTAGTCGACCGTCGCGATGGCGGTGTCGGACGGCCACCAGTGCCAGCCGAGCTGGTTCATGGCGCGGGCGAAGCGTTGCCCCGACTTGCCGAGCGGCAGCGGCGGCATGGGCGGCTGCTTCGGCGGGTAGGCGGGATCTCCGGCGAGGCCGGAGACGCCGGTCATGCGGTCGTTCTCGGCGAAGTAGGGTTCCAGCGTCGCATAGTCGATGGGCCAGTCGTCGGCGACACCGTCGAGCGTCTTCACCTTGAAATCGGAGGGATGAAGGCGCGGATAATGCGCCGTGTACATGATCGTGCTGCCGCCGACGCCGTTGAAGTTAACGACCTTGATCGGCGAGTTGTCGTCGTTGATCGGATAGTCGGTCTCGCGCCCGCGCCGGTTGGGGTTGATCGCGAAGTCGGAGAAGAGGCGCGCTTCCCAGTCGCGGCCATTGCTCGGATAGTCGGTGGGCTTCACCCAGTCGCCCTGCTCCAGGCAGAGGATGCGCATCTTCGTGTCGGCCAGGCTCCACGCGACGGCCGCGCCCGACGCCCCGGACCCGATGATCAGGACGTCGACCTTCTCGTTCATGTCGTGTCTCCCATGCGGCGGCGGGCGCAGCCTAAGCCGCGTGGCGAGCCGCGGGCAAGCATCGCCGGTGACGGGTTCGGGACCGGCTGTTAGCGTCGCCTCAACAAGAAACGTATTTTCAGGAGGATTCGATGCAAGACAGGCCCACCAGCCGCCGTGCCGTCATGGCCGGCGCCGCAGCGACGCTGATCGCCCCAGGCGCCTTGAAGGCGCAGGATGCTTTTCCAAACCGGCCGATCAAGTTCATCGTGCCCTATACGCCGGCCGGCGCGACGGACAACATCTCGCGTATCGTCATGGGCAAGGTCTCCGAGCTGCTCGGCCAGCAGGTGCTGATCGACAACAGGGCAGGCGGCGGCGGCACGATCGGCACCGACGCGATCGCCAAGGCGCCGCCGGACGGCTACACGATCGGCCTCGTCACGATCTCCATGTTCTGCATGGCGCCGGCGCTCTACGCCAGGCTGCCTTACGACCCGGTGAAGGATTTTACGCCGATGGCCGGCATGTCGGTGTGGCCCAACATGCTGGTGGTCCATCCCAGCGTGCCGGCGAAGACAGTGCCCGAACTGATCGCGCTGCTGAAGAAGGAGCCGGGCAAGTACAACATGGCGTCGTCGGGATCCGGCACCACCATTCATCTGGCCGGCGAGATGTTCAAGCAGCTGACCGGCACCGACATGGTGCACGTGCCCTACAAGGGCAGCGCCGGCGCGATGCAGGACCTGATCGCCGGCAACGTGCAGATCATGTTCGACAACATGCCGAGCTGCTGGCCGCATGTGCAGGCGGGCAAGCTGCGGGCGCTGGGCGTGACGAGCCGCGAGCGCAACAAGGCGGCGCCCGAGGTGCCGGCCATCATCGAGTTCGTGCCCAACTATGTCGTCGAGGTCTGGATGGGCTTCGGCGGTCCGGCAGGGGTTCCGCAACCGATCGTCGACAAGCTTGCCGCCGTCGGCACCAAGGCGCTCGAGGATGCCGAGGTGAAAGCGAGGTTCGCGGCACTCGGCAGTGACACCTGGCCGATGACGCCGAAGGGCCTGCAGGACCGGATCGTGAGCGAGATCGCCGTCTGGGCGCCGATCGTGAAGGCGAGCGGCGCCAAGGTCGACGGCTGACCGGCCGACGACGCAGCTCAGACACATTCCCGCTGCCCTCACACCCGCCAAGGCTTCGCGGCGCAGCGTGTTTCCGCCGCGCAGCGAAGGCGCCCCGCCGGTGGAACATTCCTGCGTCGGGTACGTTACGGATGGACTGGGTAGGGGCGGGACCATGGGCAGTGCAGCGCTTGCGTTTATCTGGGCGGGGACGGAGCGGGGCGGTGGCGGCACGTTGCCGTCGGATTCCATCCGCAAGACCGGCAACGGCCATCCTGCGGCGCCGACCATCCTGGTGGTCGAAGACGAGATCCTGATCCGGATGTCGGTCTGCGACTACCTCCGCGACTGCGGCTATCGCGTTCTGGAAGCGTCCAATGCGGCCGAAGCCCAGACCGTGTTCGCGGCCGGCGAGCCGATCGAGATCCTCTTCTCCGACATCGACCTCGGCCCGGGCAAGAACGGCTTCGAACTCGCCCGTTGGGTCCGTGCGACCTATCCGTCGGTGCGCATCGTGCTCACGTCGGGAATTGCCCGCATGGCACAGGACGCGGCCGATCTCTGCGATGGACCGCTGCTGCAGAAGCCCTACTCGTATGCAAGCCTGGTCGACCAGATCAAGCGGCTGGTCGCGCTGCTCGGCCGGCAATCCGGCTGATTTGCCCCGCTACTTGATCTGCTCGTAGCGATCGATCAGCCACGGTTCGTGCTGGGCGGCGTCGATCCATTCCTTCATGGCGGGATGGTTCAGCACGGCATTGCAGTAGGCCTCGGCGTCCTGGTCGAGCGGGACGGCATAGGTCTTGAAGCGGGTCGCCACGGGGGCGAACATCGCATCGGCCGCCCCGAACTTGCCGAACAGGAACCCGTCATCCTGCTGGAAGGCGCCGGCGAAGCGCTTGCGACAGTCGCGCCATAGCCAGAAGATCCGCTCGACATCCGTGCGCACGCCCGGCGTCATGCCCTTGCCCGCGAAGGACGTGCGGATGTTCATCGGCATGTTGTTGCGCAGCTCGGCGAAGCCGGCATGCATCTCGGCCGAAATGGCACGGGCATGCGCACGCGCGGCGGCCGACGGCGGCCACAGGCCGGCCTCCGGCTTGAGGTCGTTGAGGTATTCCGCGATCGCCAGCGTTTCCCAGATCGCCAGTCCGCGATGCAGCAGCACGGGCACGCGGCCCGACGGCGAATGCTTGCGGATCGCCGCCTGCGTCTCCGGCCGGTCGAGCGGGATCACGATCTCCTCGAAATCGATCCCCGCCACCTTCGCCATCAGCCAGCCGCGCAGCGACCACGACGAATAGTTCTTGTTGCCGATCACGAGCGTGAACTCGGCCATAGGCCCTCCTTGCCAGTCCTGCAGATGGACCGGCAATGTACTCCAATAAACTGTCCATCATGAGAATGACCATGTCGTTACCGTTCGTCGACCGTTCTTCTTCTTCGCTGCCCCTGCAGCTTGTGACGCCCTCTGCCTGGAGCGGATGGCTGAAGAAACAGCCGGCGACGCGTCGGGCATGGATCGAGACCACGGGCATCGCCGGAAAGGCGGGAGACGTCGCGGTGCTGCCGGACGGCGACGGCAAGGCGGGCGGTGCTGTGTTCGTCCTCCCCGAAAAGCCGACCCTCTGGGACTTCGGTGGTCTTGCAGGCAAGCTGCCGGCCAACATCTGGCATTTTGCCTCCGATACCAGGCCGGTGACGGCAACCGATGCCTGCATCGCGATCGGCCTCGGCGCATGGAAGTTCGAGCGGTATCGCGCGAAGAAAAGCGCACCGGGCGCCCGTTTCGTCTGGCCGCGCGACGCCGACAAGGCGCGGGCGACGGCAGTGATCGAAGCGATGACGCGGGCGCGCGACATGATCACGACGCCGTCCTCGGACATGGGGCCTGCCGAACTCGCCACCGCCGTGCAGGGTGTCGCGCGCACCTACAAGGCAAAGGTGCGGGTCATCGTCGGCGACGATCTGCTGAAGCAGAATTATCCGATGATCCATGCGGTCGGCCGCGCCTCGTCGCGCGCGCCGCGCCTCATCGATCTGCGTTGGGGCCGCGAGCGCGACCCGAAGGTGACGCTGGTCGGCAAGGGCGTCTGCTTCGATACGGGTGGCCTCGATCTCAAGCCGTCGACCGGCATGCTCATGATGAAGAAGGACATGGGCGGCGCGGCGACCGTGCTTGCCGCCGCCTCGATGATCATGGCGGCGAAGCTGCCGGTGCGCCTGCGCCTCCTGATCCCGGCGGTCGAGAATTCGGTGTCGGGCAATGCGTTCCGGCCGATGGACGTCGTGCCGACGCGCAAGGGCATCACGGTGGAGATCGGCAACACCGATGCCGAAGGCCGCCTGATCCTGTGCGACGCGCTGCATGAGGGCGCGTCGGAGAAGCCGGCGATGATGGTCGATTGCGCGACGCTGACGGGCGCGGCCCGCGTGGCGCTGGGTACCGACCTGCCGGCGCTGTTCTGCAACGACGACGCGCTGGCCGACGCGCTGCTGGATGCAGGCGGCAAAGTTGCCGATCCGCTCTGGCGCATGCCGCTTTTCGCCGGCTACCGGCGCCTGCTCGACAGCAAGGTGGCGGACATCAACAACGTCTCCTCGGGCGGGTTCGGCGGCGCCATCACGGCGGCGCTCTACCTCAAGGAGTTCGTGCCGGACGAAGTACCGTGGGCGCACATCGACATGATGGCGTGGAACAATGCCGCCAAGCCCGGCCGGCCCGAGGGCGGCGAGGCGCAGACCGCCCGCGCGATCTTCGCGACCGTCGAGGCGAAGTTCGGACGCTGAGCCGGCTGCCGGCGCGCTGCCGGGTGGCCGATCCTCAGTACCCGGTCTTGGGATCGACCGTATTGATGAGCGGCTGGCCGGCGCGGCGGCGCTTGATGTTCTCGATGACACCCGGCGAGGCCGTGCGCGGATTGGTGGCGCCGGCGATGTGCGGCGTCACCCGTACCTTCGGGTGCGTCCAGTAGGGGTGATCGGCCGGGAGCGGCTCGACATTGAAGACGTCGAGCGCCGCGCCGCTCACCTGGCCCGCTGCGAGGGCGGCCAGAAGATCGTCGTCCACCACATGGCCGCCGCGTGCCATGTTGATCAGGTAGGCGCCCTTCGGCAGGGTCGCGAAGGCCTTGGCGTCGAGGATGCCGCGCGTCTCGCGCGTGAGCGGCAGGACGTTCACCAGGATGTCCGTGCGGGCAAGGAACTTCGCGAATCCGTCCTGACCGTGGAAAGTCTCGATGCCGTCGAGCGTCTTCTGCGTGCGGCTCCAGCCCGCCGTCGGGAAGCCCAGCATCGCGAACTTGCGCGCCGTGTCCTGTCCGATCGAACCCAGTCCCATGATCCCGATCCGGCGATCGATCGTGTCGACGAAATCCTCGGGTTTCCAGCTCTTCGCGCGCTGGCTCTCGGCATAGCGGTCGATGTCGCGATGGTGCCGCAGCGCCCAGTAGATCGCGTACTCGCTCATCTGGCCGACCAGCCCGTCGTCCATGATGCGCACGATCGGCACGCCCGGCGGCAGGCGGTCGTCGGCCAGCAGGTGGTCGACGCCCATGCCCAGCGAGACGATCAGCTTCACATTGGGGAACGAGGCGATCAGCCCCGCCGGCGGCTTCCAGGCCAGCACCACCTCGATGTCGGACTTGTCGCCCAGCGTCTCGAGGGTGCGGAAATCGATCGGGCCGAAACCGGCCTCGAGGACCTTCTTCCAGTGGAGGCCGTCGGTGTCGCGGCTGATATAGGCAATGGCGGCAGGCATGCCGCGTTTTTACTTGGGCAGCGTCGCAGGGTCGAGGGTGATTCCCTTCTCCCTATAGTAACGCGCGGCACCGGGGTGGAACGGGATCAGCGTGTTGCGGGCCGCATTGGCCGCCACCGTCTCGCGGGCCGCGGCGTGGCCCCGCACGAGCACGGCGTTGTTCTCCAGCACCGTCTTCGTGATCCGGTAGGCCATGTCGTCCGGCATGTCGGGCGTGGCGATCGCGAAATTGTAGAGGCCGATTGTGGCCTGGGCCGCTGGCTGCTGTCGGTAGGTGCCCTTCGGGACGGAGGATTGCCCGAACTCGGAGAAGGCCTTGCGGATGGCGGCGATCTCTTCCGACGCCGGCGCATAGAATACGACCTCCTGCTCGCTGTCGAGACGCGCGAAGGTGGGAATCGGCGCGCCGGCCCCGAAGCAGAAGGCATCGAGCAGGCCGTCAACGAGCTGGTTGCCCATGTCCTCGCTCTGCCCGTTGCGAACCGTCACCTTCATTCCCAGCGTCTCGAAGATGGCGGGGAAATAGGTACCTGCGGTGCCGGCCTTGGGGCCTGCGCCCACCGTCTTGCCGTCGAGCTGCCGGAAGCTCGCGATGCCGGACTTCGCCAGCGACACGCATTGCATCGGCGTGTCGTACATCGGGAAGAGAGCGCGGATCGCGAATTTCCGGCCCTTGGTCCACGACGCGGAACCTTCCAGCGCCTGCTTGCCGACCCCCATCGTCGTCATGCCGAGGCCGATCTTGCCGTCGGCGAGCAGGACGACGTTCTGATTGGGGCCCTGGGTCTGCTGGGTGCTGGCCTGCAGACCCGCCTTGTCGTTCAGCAAGGTCGCCAGGGCGCCGCCGTACACGTAGTAAGTGCCGCCTACGGAGGCGGTTCCGATGACCAGTCCGGAGGGCTGTGCCGGCGCGACGGCAGGAAGAACAACCACGAGCGCTGCAGCAAGCAGGCCACGGCGAATGCCAGCCATCCGTACGCCTCCCCTTTCAGACCTTTTTCTTAGGTTCGGCAGGCAGGCCTCGCAAGAATCTTAAGCTTCGCTGGCGCTGAAAGAAGTCAGGTCGAAACGGACGGCGTGCCGGCCTTCACGGTGTCGAGGTTGAAGGCGGCGGCGATCAGCGCCTGCGTGTAGGGCGTTTCCGGCCGTTCGAAGATCTGGTCGGAAGAGCCTCTTTCGACCACCTTGCCGTGCCGCAACACGACCACCTCGTTCGCCAGGGCGCGCACGACCTTGAGATCGTGGCTGATGAAGAGGTAGGCGAGGCGATGCCGCGCCTGCAGGTCGCGCAGCAACTCGACGATCTGCGCCTGCACGCTCATGTCGAGCGCGGATGTCGGCTCGTCGAGCACGATCAGGCGTGGCTTGAGCACGAGGGCGCGGGCGATGGCGATGCGCTGGCGTTGGCCGCCCGAGAATTCGTGCGGGTACCGGTCGCGCATGGCGGGCTCCAGGCCGACTTCGTGCAGCACGCGGTCGATCATCGTCCTGCGCTCGGAAGCCGTGCCGATCCCGTGCACTTCCAGCCCTTCGCCGACGATCTCACCCACCGACATGCGGGGGCTCAGCGAGCTGAAGGGGTCCTGGAACACGATCTGCATCTGGCGGCGCAGCGGCCGCAATTCGCGCTGGCCCAGCGTCTGCAGGTCGCGGCCCTCGAAGCGGATGCCGCCCTGGCTGCCCTCCAGGCGAAGCAGGGCGAGCCCCAGCGTCGTCTTGCCGGAGCCGGATTCGCCCACGAGGCCGATCGTCTGGCCCTCGCGCAGGTTGAGGCTGACGCCGTCCACCGCCTTGATGTGGCCGACGGTGCGGCGGAACACGCCGCGGCGGATCGGGAAATGCACCTTGAGGTCGTCGAGCTGCAGGATCTCGGGTGCCGACGGATCGGACGGCGCCGGACGGCCCTTGGGCTCGGACGACAGGAGATGTTTCGTGTAGCTGTGCTGCGGGCGGTCGAACACGTCCGCCACGGGACCCTGCTCGACGATGCGGCCCTGCGTCATGACGCAGACCCGGTCGGCGATCTTGCGCACGATGCCGAGGTCGTGGGTGATGAAGAGCATCGACATGCCCTTCTTGGCCTTCAGCTTCGCCAGCAGTTCGAGAATCTGCGCCTGCACGGTGACGTCCAGCGCCGTCGTCGGCTCGTCGGCGATCAGGAGGTCGGGCTCGTTGGCGAGCGCCATGGCGATCATGACGCGCTGGCGCTGGCCGCCCGACAGCTGATGCGGATAGGAATCGAGCCGCTTTTCCGCCTCGGGGATGCCGACCTGCTGCAACAGGTCGAGCGTGCGCTTGCGGGCGGCGTCGCGCGACAGATGCTTGTGCAGGATCAGGACCTCGTTGATCTGCCGCTCGATCGTGTGCAGCGGATTGAGCGAGGTCATCGGCTCCTGGAAGATCATGGAGATCCGGTTGCCGCGGACCTGCAGCAGCTCGCGTGTCGAGGCGCCGACCAGCTCGCGGCCCTGGAAGCGGATGCTGCTGCCGGTCGGATGGCGTGCCGCCGGATAGGGCAGGAGTTGGAGCACCGACAGCGCCGTCACCGACTTGCCGGAGCCGGATTCTCCCACCAGCGCGAGCGTCTCGCCGCGCCCGATCGCGAAGCTGACGCCGCGCACGGCATGCACGGCCTTGTCGCCTTCGCCGAAATCGATGGCGAGGTCCTTCACCTCCAGCAGCGCGGGCTCGCTCATACAAGCACCTTGCGCGGATTGAAGGCGTCGCGCACCGCCTCGCCGATGAAGACGAGCAGCGACAGCATCAGGGCGATTACGAAGAAACCGGTGAAGGCCAGCCACGGCGCGTTCAGGTTGTTCTTGCCCTGCAGCAGCAGCTCGCCCAGCGACGGCGAGCCGACCGGCAGGCCGAAGCCCAGGAAATCGAGCGAGGTCAGCGTCGTCACCGAGCCGGCCAGGATGAAGGGCAGGAAGGTGAGGCTGGCCGTCATGGCGTTGGGAAGGATGTGCCGGAACATGATGCGCGCATCCATCATACCCAGCGCGCGCGCCGCCCGGACATAGTCGAAATTGCGTCCGCGCAGGAACTCGGCGCGGACCAGCCCGACCAGCGCCATCCAGCTGAACAGCAGCATGATCCCGAGCAACACCCAGAAGCCGGGCTGGATGAAGCTCGCCAGGATGATGAGCAGATAGAGGGTCGGCATGCTCGACCAGATTTCCAGGAAGCGCTGGAACAGCAGGTCGACCAGGCCCCCGAAATACCCCTGGATCGCGCCGGCGGCGATGCCGATGATCGTGCTCAGGACGGTGAGGGCGAGGCCGAACAGGACCGAGATCCGGAAGCCGTAGATCAGACGCGCCAGCACGTCGCGCGCCTGGTCGTCGGTGCCGAGCGGATGCGCCCAGGAGGGCGGCTGCAGCGCCTTGCGGCCTTCTCCCTGCAGGACGGTATCGTAGCTGTAGGGGATGGGCGGCCAGACCATCCAGCCCTTCTCCTCGATCAGCTTCTGCACTTCCGGGTCGGTGTAGACCGCATTGGTCGGGAAATCGCCGCCGAACGTCGTTTCCGGATAGTCGTGCAGGAGCGGATAGTAGAACGCGCCGTCGTAGCGGATCAGGACGGGCTTGTTGTTGGCCAGCAGTTCGGCGAACAGCGAGAGGAAGAACAGCACGCCGAACACGACGAGGCAGACCATGCCGCGCTTGCTGGCGCGGAAGGCGGCGAGGCGGCGCCGGTTCATCGGGCTCATCAGGAACGCGCCTCGAAATCGATGCGGGGATCGACGACCGTGTACATGAGGTCGCCCACGATACCCATGACCAGCCCGATCAGGCCGAAGAAATAGAGTGTGCCGAACATGATCGGGTAATCGCGGTTGAGCGCCGCCTCGAAGCCCAGCAGGCCGATCCCGTCGAGCGAGAAGATCACCTCGATCAGCAGCGACCCGGTGAACAGCACCCCGACGAAGGCGGCGGGAAAGCCGGCGACGATGATCAGCATGGCATTGCGGAAGACATGACCGTACAGGACCCGCCGCTCGACCAGGCCCTTGGCGCGCGCCGTCAGCACGTACTGCTTGTGCAGTTCCTCGAGGAACGAGTTCTTGGTGAGGAAGGTCAGCGTGGCGAAGCCGCCGATCACCATGGCGCCGATCGGCAGGGCCATGTGCCAGAAATAGTCGAGCACCTTGTCGACGGCCCCGAGGGAGCTCCAATCGTCCGAGACGAGGCCGCGCAGCGGGAACCACTTGAAGTAGCTGCCGCCCGCGAACAGCACGACCAGCATCAGCGCGAACAGGAATCCAGGGATGGCGTTCAGGATGATGAGCGCCGTCGAGGTCGAGATGTCGAACCGCGAGCCGTCGCGTACCGCCTTGGCGATGCCGAGCGGGATCGAGATGAAATAGATCAGCAGCGTCGTCCACAGGCCGAGCGAGATCGACACCGGCATCTTCTCGATCACGAGGTCGACGACGCGCCGGTTGCGGAAGAAACTCTCGCCGAAATCGAACACGAGATAGTTCTTCATCATCAGCAGGAAGCGCTCGCCCATCGGCTTGTCGAAGCCGTACATCTTCTCGATGCGTTCGATCAGGTCGCGCGGCAGGCCGCGGGCGCCGCGGTAGGCGCCGGCCTCGCCCTGGCCGCGCTGCACCGTCTCGCCGCCCGAGGCGCTGCCCGAGAAACGCTCGGTCGCGCCCACCGCCGTGCCCTGGATCTGGGCGAGCATCTGCTCGACCGGTCCGCCGGGCGCGGCCTGGATGATGAAGAAATTGATCACCATGATGCCGAGCAGGGTCGGCACCACGAGCATCAGGCGGCGCAGGACATAGGCGATCATCGGGCTGCGGTTGCCTGCCTACTTCTTCTCGCCGCGCTGCAGGGCGCGGTCCTTGGCCTCGTCGATCCACCACGTGTCGAACGCCACCGGCGCGTACCTGGCGCTCTTCGCCGGCCGGCCGAAGCGGTTCCAGTAGGCGACGTAGGCCGTGTTGCTGTGCCAGTTGGGCACCACGAAGTGGTTCCACAGCAGCACACGGTCGAGCGCGCGCGTGACGTTGATCAGGCTCTCGCGGTCGGGTGCGGCGATCAGTGTCTCGATCAGCGAGTCGATGGCGGCGTCGCGGATGCCGATGGAATTGCGGCTGCCGTTGCTGCCGGCCGCGGCCGATCCCCAGAAATCGCGCTGCTCGTTGCCGGGCGAGAGGGACTGGCCGAAGCTCTCGACCATCATGTCGTAGTCGAACTCGTCCTCGCGGCGCTTCATCTGGGCGGTGTCGACGGTGCGCACGCTCATGTCGATGCCGATGCGCTCCAGGTTCTGCTTGTAGGGCAGCACCACGCGCTCGAAGCTGGCGTCGCCCAGCAGCATCTCGAAGGCGAGCTTCCGGCCCGTCTTCGTCTCCGTCATCTTGCCGTCCTTGATCTCCCAGCCGGCCTGCTTCAGCAGGGCCAGGGCGCGGCGCGCGAGGTCGCGGACATTGCCCGTGCCGTCGGTCTCGGGCAGCACGAATTCCTTGGTGAAGACTTCCTCGGGGATCTTGCCGCGCAGCGGCTCGAGGTACTTCAGCTCCGCCGCGGTCGGCAGGCCGGACGAGGCGAGTTCCGAGTTGCCGAAGAACGAGATGTTCCGCTTGTACATCCCGTAGAACAGGTTCTTGTTGGTCCAGGCGAAGTCGAACATCGTGGCGATCGCCTCGCGCACCCGGCGGTCCTTGAAATAGTCGCGACGAGTGTTGAAGGCGAAGCACTGCATGCCGGTCGGCAGCTCGTGAGGGATCTCGGCGCGCTGGATGCGACCGTCGCGCACCGCCGGGATGTCGTACGCGGTCGCCCAGTTGCGGGCGATGTTCTCCTGGCGCAGGTCGAGGTCGCCGGCCTTGAAGGCCTCGAACTGGACCGTGGCGTCGCGATAATATTCGTAGCGGATGACGTCGAAATTGTTGCGGCCCTGGTTCATCCAGAGGTCCTTCGCCCACCAATCGTCGACGCGGCGGTAGGCGATGGAGCGGCCGACGTCGAACGAGTCAACCTTGTAGGCGGAGGAACCGAGCGGGACCTCCAGCGACACCTTCTCGAAGTCGCGATTGGCCCACCATTTCGACGGCAGGATCGGAAGCTGGCCCACGATCAGCGGCAGCTCCTTGTTGTCGGCGTTGCGGAACGTGAACAGGACCTTCCGGTCGCCGACCTTCTCCGCCTTCATCACGTCGTGATAGTAGAACGCCCAGTTCGGCGCGCCCTTGGCCTTCAGGATGTCGAGCGAGAAGATCACGTCCTCGACCGTGATCGGGCTGCCGTCGTGCCAGCGCGCCTGCGGCCGCAGCGTGAAGGCGACCCACGAGCGGTCGTCCGGCCATTCGATCTTCTCGGCGATCAGCCCGTATTCCGTCGACGCCTCGTCGCGCGAGTTCCAACAGAGCGTATCCCAGATCTGCGTGATGCCGGCGGCCGGCACGCTCTTCACGATGAAGGGGTGAAGCGAATCGAACGTGCCGCGCGCGCCGAGACGGACGCTGCCGCCCTTCGGCGCCTTCGGGTTCAGGTAGTCGGGCGGACCTGAATCGGCCGGGTATTTCGGCGCGCCATGCATCGCGAAGCCATGATCGACGTTGATCTTCTGGCCCGGCGCGGGCGCGGGCTGGGCCCGCAGGATCGCGGGTGCCCCGATGAAAAGGGCGGTCCCGCCCGCCAGTACGCCGCGCCGTCTGATCGCCATGCGATGCGCTCCCTGCCAGCCTGCCTTCGATTCGTATATAGCGCGGCGGAGTTGGGCCGCACTATGGCCGGTGGTTCACATCGCTGAAAGCTTGCGGGATTCTCAGGAATCGCCCTTGATGCCCGCTTCTTGCACGAGCTTGCCGTAGCGCGCCGAGTCCGCCTTCCACATGGAAGCGAGGTCTGCGGTCGAACGCGGTGGAGGCACCTCGCATCCCGCCTTCGCCAGCCGCTCGCGCGTTTCGGGCAGCGCCAGGGCCTTCATGGCCGCCCCGTGCAGGCGTTCGACGATGGCGGCCGGCGTGCCGGCACGGACCGAAATGACGTACCAGCTCATGACCTGGGCATCGGCGAAGCCTGCCTGAGCGAAGGTCGGGACGTCCGGCAGGGCGGGCAGTCGCGCGTCGGCGATGACGGCGAGGGCCCGCAGCTTGCCGGACTGCACGTGCTGGATGGCGAGCGGCCCGGGCAGCAGGCCGACCTGAAGGCGCCCTTCCATCAGGTCGGAAATGCCCGGCGGCACGCCGCGATAGGGCACCGAGATCATGTCGAACTTGTACTGGCTCTTCAGCAGCTCGGCCGAGAGGTGCAGCGAAGAGCCGTTGCCCGGGTTGAGGTAGTTGAGCTTGCCGGGATTCGCCTTGCCGTATGCCACCAGTTCCGAGAGCGTCTTGACCGGCAAAGAGGGATTCACGACCAGCACCGCGGTCGCCACCGCGACCAGAGCCACGGGCTGGAAGTCGGCCAGCGCGTCGTACGGCACGGGCTGCAGATGCGGCACGACGACGTGGCTGAGCGTCGACATCAGCCAGGTGTAGCCATCGGGCGGCGACTGCAGGACCATCGAGGTGGCGAGGGTCGAGTTGCCGCCCGGCTTGGGCTCCACCACGATCGGCTGGCCGAGATCGCCCTGCATCGGATCGGCCACCGCGCGGCTCACGATGTCGACGATGCCGCCCACGGGATAAGGCACGAGGAAGCGCATCGGTTTCGAAGGGAACGATTGCGCCGAGGCCCGCGACATCATGGCCAAGGCCATACCTGCGCCCAGCGCGGCACGGCGCGTCAGTCCACTCACTTCTTTCCTCCCTGATTTTTCGCGACCCTATGGGCCTCTTGAGGCCTTGTCATCCTTTTGCGTGCCGCCCTGCGAATTTGACTTGGGGCAGGTGCGGCGTCAGGTTTCGGGCATGACCGACACGATGGACTTTGCGCCGTCATACGACGTGCCGCTCGAGTACATGCGCCGCACCCGCGAGTACTATCTCGCGCTTGGGTACGACAATCCGTACCGCTGGGCGCATTACCTCGATGTTCCGTTCCAGCCCCTGAAGAAGCCGCTGAAGGACAGCACCATCGCGCTGATCTCGACCGCGGCGCCCTACCAGCCGGACAAGGGCGACCAGGGACCGGGCGCGCTCTACAACGCCGGGGCCAAATTCTACTCGGTATATTCCGGCGACACGTCGGTCGACCACGACACGCGCATCAGCCATATCGGCTACGACCGCAAGCACACGACGGCGAAGGACAGCAACACCTGGTTCCCGCTGCCGGTGATGCGGGAATTCGCCCAGCAGGGCCGCTTCAAGCTCGCGCCGCGCTTCCATGGCGCACCGACCAACCGCAGCCAGCGCGTCACCATCGAGACGGATGCGCCGGAAATACTCGGGCGCTGCCGGCAGGATGCGGTCGATGCGGCGCTCCTCGTCCCGACTTGACCCGTCTGTCACCAGACCGTGAGTCTGGTCGCCCGATATCTCGAACGGAACGGCATCCCCACCATCGTGATGGGGGCTGCGAAGGACATCGTCGAATATGCCGGCGTGCCGCGTTTCCTGTTCAGCGACTTCCCGCTCGGGAATTCGTGCGGCAAGCCGCACGAGCCGGACACGCAGCGCTTCACCCTCGATCTTGCGCTCAAGGTCCTGGAAAGCGCGATCGGACCGCGCACCACCGTTCAGTCCCCGCTCCGCTGGAACGAGGATGGCGACTGGAAGAACGACTACAACAACATCGACCGCATGAGCCCCGAAGAGGTTGCCAAGCGCCGGGCCGAGTTCGACAAGGTGAAGCAGGTCGCCCTGGACCAGCGCAAGAAGGCTGGCGTGGCGTAGCGGACAGGAAGACGATTTCGACATGAGCAAGCCGTTCTCGGGCGTAAAGGTCCTCGACTTCACGCGCGTTCTGGCGGGGCCCTACGGGTCCTATCAGCTCGCCTTGCTCGGGGCGGACGTCATCAAGGTGGAGTCGCGCGAGGGCGACGACATGCGTTACGGCAGCCGCGCAAACGACTGGGAGAAGCGCGGCCTCGCGGCGCCCTGGGTTGCGGTGAATGCCGGCAAAAGGTCGATCACGCTCGACCTCAAGCAGCCGAAGGCGATCGAGGTGGTGAAGAAGCTCGTGGCGACCAGCGACGTCGTTATCGAGAATTTCCGCCCGGGCGTCATGGACAAGCTCGGTATCGGTTACGAGACGCTGAAGGCGATCAACCCGCGTCTCATCTATTGCGCGGTTTCGGGGTTCGGCCAGGTCGGCCCGGACGCCAAGACGGCGGCGTTCGACGGCATGATCCAGGCGATGTCGGGCCTGATGTCGATCACCGGCTTCGAGAACAACGGCCCGACGCGCGTGGGCTTCGCCGGCGCCGACGTGATGTCGGGCGCCACGGCGGCGCTGGGCGTCGCGTCCGCGCTCTACCAGCGCACCCATACCGGCAAGGGCCAGCTCGTCGACGTCGCGATGATCGACGCCGTCATGGGCTACCTGGCGCAACAATTCACCGAGCACCTGATGACCGGCCGCGTGCATGGACAGTCGGCCAATCTGTCGGTGACGCGCAAGCCGACCGGCAATCTGTTCAAGACCAAGGATGGCTGGATCGTGCTGGCCGTGATGACGGACCCGCAGTTCCAGCGCCTGATCAAGCTGATCGGACGCGAGGATGCGCTGGCCGATCCGCGCTTCGTCGACTGGCCCACCCGCATCGCCAACAGCCCGGCCGTGCACGAGATCGTCGAGTCGGTGCTGAAGACGGAAACCTCCGCCACGTGGGCGGAGCGCTTCGCCAAGCACGACATCCCCGCCGGCCGGGTCCTCAGCATCCCGGAGACGGTGAAGCTCGACGTCTTCAAGCATCGGACGATCCTGCAGACGGTCGAGACCGAGCACGGGCCGATCCAGGTCGTGGGCTCCGGCTTCCGCCTGGAGCATGGCGGCGGCTCGGTGGAGCGTCCGCCCGCGACGCTCGGCCAGCACACCGACGAGGTGCTGAAGGAGGCAGGCTACTCCGCGGACGACATCGCGGCGATGCGGACGGCCAAGATCGTCTAGCGCAGGCGCGGCCCCTTCCAGGTCAGCTCGTAGTTGAGCTGGATGCGGTACTCCGTCGAGGAATTGACCGTCGCCCCGAAATAGCGGTCGACGAAGGCGACGCGGTTGCGGAGATTGAACGGCCTCAGCCATTGGGGTGCGCCCGGATGGGCATCGGCCCGGAGCGCCAGCTCGAGATCGTATTCCCAGTTGTTGGCGAGCGCGGCGCGGGTGTTGGGATCGACCGCGTTGCTGCCGTTCGTCGCGGAGGCGATGAACGACACGCCCGGCAGGCCGACATCCCTGAAATCGTAGGTCGCGCCGGCCGTTACCGCGATCTCGCCGGCACGGTCGAAGTCCAGCACCTGCATCTTGTTGTAACCCAGGAAGATGCCGTAGGGCGCGCGCCACGCCGCGGCCGATCCGATCTGGGTATAGGAGAGGCGGAGGGCCAGCGGCCCCCAGAAGGCGTCGGCGCGGAAGCCACCCCAGAAAGTGCTGAAGGGTCTCCCCGTAAGGAGATTGAGGCCGTTGCTGCCCTGCACCGCGAATTGTGCGGAAAGCTGCACCCGCAAATCCTCGTTCACCCGGATCGTCCCACCGGCGTCGGCATAGCTCGACCACAGGATGTCCGGGACATAGTAGGTCGAGCCCCGGACCTGCAGCGCGTCCATGCTGCCGTATTTGAGGCTGAAGAGGCCCATGCCCGCCGTCACGTTCGGCGCGCCGGCCGCGTCGGCCATGTTGAGGAAGGCCGAGGAATCGCGCGGCTTGATCGCGGCGACATAGCCCGCGAAATAGTCCACGGATCCCAGCGTCCCGCGCAGCGCATAGGCCTCGAACGTCTGCGGGATCTGGCGATCGTCGTGCGGGTTCACCTCCAGCTCGTCGATATACTGGCGGAACAACGTTGCGGTCTGCTTTTTCCAGCGCACCGAAGCGTAGGCCTGGCCCAGCGTGAAATAGCCGTAGCCGCCGGGCTTGAGGAGCAGCGCACCGTTCGACGTGATGCCGTTGCCCTGCGGTGCCCATAGCGGCTGTGTCGTGTAGCCCACGGCGCCGAGCTGCAGCGTGTCGTAGAACCATCCGGTCTGGATGCCGACCCATCCGCCGGTCACCGCGGCCGCCACGTCCGGCGGAGCCGCCGTATGACGGTCGAGCAGGTAGCTGCGGCTGTGAACGACGATGCTCGCCTCGTCGTACAGGAAGCGTTTCAGCTCTCCGCGAAGGCCGTCGTGGGAGGTGCTTTCGACGACCCTTCCCTGCGCCTGTGCGACGGCCGTTGCCGGAAGCTGCAATGCGAACACTATCGTGGCCATCCAGCGGGCCACCCTGGCAAGGCCGGGCACGCGCGACATCGACGCTCTCGAATGAGTGCAGACGGACACTAAAGAGCGCGGGTTACAGAATTGCGCAATGGGCGGGACAGTTCGCGAACGCGGCTTGTGGGCCGCGACCTGCCGTTCTAGGCTCCTCCTTGTCCAAGGGGGGTCCCGACAAGGGGCTGAGATACCGACGGCCTTCCCGGCAGCGCGGTGACCCTTTGAACCTGATCCGGGTCATGCCGGCGAAGGGACTGGATACAAACCTTTGCACGACAAAACCGGATCTCCGTCTGCCAACCAGCCACGGGAGATCCATCATGGACACCATCATCGCAAATATCGCCCCGTCCGTGACGACAGGGCCGCTGCCTGCGTCCCGCAAGGTTTATTCGACGCCCGAGGGCGCCCCCGATCTGCGCGTCCCGCTGCGGGAGATCGAGCTCTCGACCGAAGCCGAACCGCCGGTCCGCGTCTACGATACGACAGGACCCTATACCGATCCTGCCGTAGAGATCGACGTGCGCAGCGGTCTCGCCCGCACCCGCCGCGCCTGGGTCCTGGAGCGGGGCGGCGTCGAGCCATATGACGGCCGCGCCATCCAGGCCGTCGACAACGGCAACGTGCGACCGGACGCGCTGCGGCCGTTCCCCGATACGCCGCGGCCGTTGCGCGGCCTCGCCGGCAAACCCGTCACGCAGTTCGAATGGGCGCGTGCCGGCATCGTCACCAAGGAGATGATCTACGTCGCGGAGCGGGAGAATCTCGGCCGCAAGAAAATGCTCGATGCGGCGCAGGAGCGGCTGGCCGACGGCGAGGGATTCGGCGCGGCGCTGCCGGCGTTCATCACGCCTGAATTCGTGCGGCAGGAGGTGGCGGCCGGCCGGGCGATCATCCCGGCCAACATCAACCATCCCGAACTGGAGCCGATGATCATCGGCCGCAATTTCCTGGTGAAGATCAACGCCAATATCGGCAACTCCGCCGTCTCCTCCTCGATGGAGGAGGAGGTCGAGAAGATGGTGTGGGCGATCCGTTGGGGCGCCGACACGGTCATGGACCTCTCGACCGGCCGCAACATCCACGACACGCGCGAATGGATCGTACGCAATGCGCCGGTGCCGATCGGGACGGTGCCGATCTACCAGGCGCTGGAGAAGGTCGGCGGCGATCCGACCAAGCTGTCGTGGGAGGTCTTCCGCGACACGCTGATCGAGCAGGCCGAGCAGGGCGTCGACTACTTCACGATCCATGCCGGCGTGCGTCTCGCGCACGTGCCGCTGACCGCCAGTCGTGTCACGGGCATCGTCAGCCGCGGCGGTTCGATGATGGCGCAATGGTGCCTGACCGAGCATCGCGAGAGCTTCCTTTACGAGCATTTCGGCGACATCTGCGACATCATGCGGAAGTACGACGTGTCCTTCTCGCTGGGCGACGGGCTGCGGCCGGGCTGCAACGCCGACGCCAACGATGCCGCGCAGTTCGCCGAACTCGAGACGCTGGGCGAGCTGACGAAGGTCGCCTGGGACAAGGGCTGCCAGGTCATGATCGAGGGGCCGGGCCACGTGCCGATGCACAAGATCAAGGCCAACATGGACAAGCAGCTGCGCGAGTGCGGCGAAGCCCCGTTCTATACGCTGGGACCGCTCGTGACCGACATCGCGCCCGGCTACGACCACATCACGTCGGGCATCGGCGCCGCCATGATCGGCTGGTTCGGCACGGCGATGCTCTGCTACGTCACCCCGAAGGAGCATCTTGGCCTGCCCGACCGCGACGACGTGAAGGTCGGGGTCATCACCTATAAGATCGCAGCCCATGCCGCCGATCTCGCCAAGGGCCACCCGGCGGCGCGCCTGCGCGACGACGCGCTGTCGCGGGCGCGTTTCGAGTTCCGCTGGCGCGACCAGTTCAACCTGTCGCTCGATCCCGCCACGGCCGAGAAGTTCCACGACGAGACCATGCCCAAGGAGGCGCACAAGACCGCGCATTTCTGCTCCATGTGCGGGCCGAAATTCTGTTCGATGCGCATCACCCAGGACATCCGCGACTACGCCCGCAAGGGCATGGACGAGATGAGCGAGAAGTTCCGCGAAGGCGGTGGCGCCCTCTACGTCGCCGCGGCGTCGCAGGGCGCGGGCGAAAAGGCGCAATAAGCCTTGCGAAAGTAAGGGCACTGCCGGCACGGGAATGAACGTCCGGTGCCGGGCGTCGCCTTGCGGTTGCCCCAGAAGCGGGGGAGACTCCGGCGGTTCGGTTCGTAGTGATAACGAACCGTCGGCATTCCTTGGGAGCTTCTGGATAGATGAAACGGCTGCGAACCCTTGTCGGGATCGGCCTCGGGCTGGCCATTGTCGCCGGCGCCGGCTGGTATATTTCGCAGTCCGGGTCCGCCCCGCCGGCCCGGCAGGGCGGCGGCCGGTTCGCCGCGGGCCTGGCGGTGCCGGTCGGCCTCGCGACGGCCGCCAAGGGCGAGGTCCCGATCGTGATCCGGGCGCTCGGCACCGTGACGGCGATCAACACCGTGAACGTGAAGTCGCAGATCGCCGGCCAGCTGACCGAGGTTCATTTCCAGGAAGGCCAGCTCGTGAAGCAGGGCGACCTCCTCGCGGTCGTCGATCCGCGCCCCTACGAAGTGGCGCTGCAGCAGGCGATCGGGCAGCAGCAGCGCGACGAGGCGCTGCTCAAGAACGCCCAGACGGACCTGGAGCGCTACCGCAAGCTGGTCGCGCAGGATTCGATCGCCCGCCAGCAATATGACAGCCAGACCTCGCTGGTGCGCCAGTACGAGGCCGCTCTCGTCATCGACCAGGCCCAGGTCGACGCCGCCAAGCTCAACCTCACCTACACGAAGATCGTCGCGCCGCTCACCGGCCGCATCGGGCTACGTGGCGTCGACAAGGGCAACTACGTCACGGTCGGCGATGCCACCAGCATCTGCATCATTGTGCAGATTCAGCCGATCTCCGTGATGTTCACCATTCCGGAGGATCTGCTGCCGCAGGTGAGGCAGCGGCTCAAGGCCGGCGCCGACCTGCCCGTCACGATCCTCGACCGGGCGCAGAAAGCCGACCTCGCCAAGGGCCGACTCGACACGACGGACAACGTCATCGACACGACGACCGGCACGGTGAGGCTGCGTGCGATCTTCGACAACACCAACGACAGCCTGTTCCCCAACCAGTTCGTCAACGTCCGGCTGCTGGTCGACACGGTCAAGGACGCCGTGGTCGTGCCGGTCGCCGCGATCCAGCGCGGCCAGCCGGGCACGTTCGTCTATCTCGTGAAGGCTGACGATTCGGTCGAGATCCGCGTCGTCGAGCTCGGCGCCACGGACGGCGAGAAGGTCGCGATCCTGAAGGGCCTCAAGGAGGGTGACCAGGTCGTGATCGATGGCGTCGACCGCCTGCGCGAGGGCGCCAAGATCCGCCGCCCGAACGCCGCCCCGCGTGGGGCTGGCGGCACCCCGCAGGCGGCGGCCCCCGCCGAGGGTCGCGCACCGTCGCAGGGCCAGGCCCCAGCCGAGGGTCAGCGGCGGCGTCCGGCCAACGGCGGACCGGGCGGGGCGACGGCCCAGCCGAGCCAGTGACGGCGGCGACGGCATGAATCCGTCGCGGATTTTCATCGAGCGGCCGGTCGCCACCTCGCTTTTCATGGTGGCGATCATGCTGGTGGGCCTCATCGCCTACCGCTTCCTGCCGCTCTCCGCCCTGCCGCAGGTCGATTACCCGACCATCCGCGTGCTCACGCTCTATCCCGGCGCCAGCCCGGAGGTCATGACCACGTCGGTCACGGCGCCGCTGGAACGCCAGTTCGGCCAGATGCCGGGCCTCAACCAGATGACGTCGACCAGCTCGGCCGGCGCCTCCTCGATCACCCTGCAGTTCAACCTGTCGCTCAGCCTCGATATCGCCGAGCAGCAGGTCCAGGCCGCCATCAACGCCGCCGGCAACCTGTTGCCGGGCGACCTGCCCGCGCCGCCCATCTACGCCAAGTTCAACCCGGCCGATGCGCCGGTCCTGATTCTTGCGGTGACCTCCCGCACCGAGCCGCTGACCAAGGTCCACGACATGGTCGACACGCGGCTGGCGCAGAAGATCTCGCAGATCCCGGGCGTCGGCCTGGTCAGCCTCGAAGGCGGGCAGAAGCCCGGCGTGCGCATCCGGGCCAATCCGACGGCGCTTGCATCCTACGGCATCAACATCGACGATCTGCGCACCACGATCTCCAACGCCAACGTCAATACGCCGAAGGGCAATTTCGACGGGCCTGCCCGCGCGCTCACGATCAACGCCAACGACCAGATCACCGATCCCAACACCTTCCGCGACATCATCGTCGCCTATCGCAACGGCGCGCCGGTCAGGCTGCGCGACGTCGCTTCGGTCGAGGAAGGGCAAGAGAACAATCGCATCGCGGCGTGGATGAACAACACGCAGGCCGTGATCGTGAACGTGCAGCGCCAGCCCGGCGCCAACGTCATCGACGTCGTGGACCGCATCAAGGCGCTGCTGCCGCAGTTGCGCGAGACGCTGCCGAACTCGCTCGACATCGCGGTGCTGACCGACCGCACCGTCACGATCCGTGCCTCGGTGCGCGACGTGCAGATCGAACTGGCTTTCGCCGTCGTGCTCGTCGTCGCGGTCATCTTCGCCTTCCTGGGCGACGCGCGCGCCACGCTGATCCCCAGCCTGTCCGTGCCGCTGTCGCTGATCGGCACGCTCGCCGTGATGTACCTGGCGGGCTTCAGCCTGAACAACCTTTCCATCATGGCGCTCACCATCGCCACGGGCTTCGTGGTCGACGACGCCATCGTCATGATCGAGAACATCGCGCGCTACATCGAGCGCGGCGACGACCCGAAGGAGGCGGCGCTGAAGGGCTCGCGCCAGATCGCCTTCACCGTGATCTCGCTCACCGTGTCGCTGATCGCCGTGCTGATTCCGCTGCTTTTCATGAGCGACGTGGTCGGCCGCCTGTTCAGCGAGTTCGCCGTCACCCTCTCGGTCACGATCCTGATCTCGGCGGTGGTGTCGCTCACCCTGGTGCCGATGCTGTCGGCCCAGCTCCTGCGCCATCGCCCCAACAAGGTCCGTGCCGGCGGCGGGGAGGCCGAACGCGAGGCGGCGGGCATGGGCGCCCGCTGGTTCGCGCGCATGATCGCGCTCTACGACCGCTGGCTGATCGTCGTGTTCCGCCACCAGGGACTGACGCTGCTGGTCGCCGTCGGCACGGTCGTCCTGACGGCGCTGCTCTACATCTGGATTCCCAAGGGCTTCTTCCCGGTCCAGGACACGGGCCTGATCCAGGCCGTGACCGAGGGGCCGCAGAGCACGTCTTTCGCCGCCATGGCGCAGCGGCAGCAGGCGCTTGCGGAGGTGATCCTGAAGGATCCCGACATCGACAGCCTGACCTCGTTCGTCGGCGTCGACGGCACCAACCCGACGCTCAACTCCGGCCGCATGCTGATCAACCTGAAGCCGCGCAGCGAGAGGGCTCGCACGGCGACGCAGGTCATCAGGCGCCTGCAGCAGGAAACGGCCTCCATACCCGGCATCTCCCTCTACATGCAGCCGGCGCAGGACCTGACCATCGATTCGACGGTGAGCCGCACGCAGTACCAGTTCGTGCTGGAAAGCGCCCGCGCGGACGAATTCGACAGCTGGGTGCCGCGCCTCCTGGAGCGGCTGCGCCAGCTGCCCGAGATCGTCGACGTCACCAGCGACCTGCAGAACAAGGGCCTGTCGATGTTCATCCGCATCGACCGCGACGCCGCTGCTCGGTTCGGCATTACGGCGGCCACCATCGACAACGTCCTCTACGACATCTTCGGCCAGCGCATCGTCTCGACTGTCTATACGCAGTCCAACCAGTACCGCGTGATCTACGAGGTCGAGCCGTCGCTCGGCCGCTCGCTGGACTCGCTCAACAACCTCTATCTGCCGAGCTCGACTGCCGGGCGCCAGGTGCCGCTCTCCGCCATCGCGACCTTCGAGGAGCGCACGGCGCCGCTGAGGCTCGACCGCTATGGCCAGTTCCCGGCAACGACGATCTCCTTCAACCTCGCGCCCGGCTACGCGCTGGGCCAGGCCGTCGACGCCATCGTCGCGGCGCAGCAGGAGATCGGCCTGCCGCGCTCGATCAGCACGCATTTCCAGGGGGCGGCGCTCGCCTTTCAGCGCTCTCTCGACAGCCAGCTGATGCTCATCCTGGCCGCGATCGTCACCGTCTACATCGTGTTGGGCGTGCTCTACGAGAGCTACATCCACCCGATCACGATCCTCTCGACGCTGCCGTCGGCCGGCATCGGGGCGCTGCTGGCGCTGATGCTGGCCGGGACCGACCTCAGCGTCGTCGGCATCATCGGCATCGTGCTGCTGATTGGCATCGTCAAGAAGAACGCGATCATGATGATCGACTTCGCGCTCGACGCCGAACGCAACGAGGGCAAGTCGCCGCGCGAGGCGATCCACCAGGCCTGCCTGCTGCGCTTCCGGCCGATCCTGATGACGACGGTGGCGGCGCTGGTCGGCGCGCTGCCGCTGATGCTGGGCACCGGCACGGGCTCGGAGCTGCGCCAGCCGCTCGGACTCACGATCGTGGGCGGCCTGATCGCCAGCCAGATCCTCACCCTCTTCACCACGCCGGTCATCTATCTCGCCTTCGACCGTCTGTCGCGGCGCCTGCGCGGCGTCCCGCTGGAGGAACCGCAGCAGGCGCTGCCGGCGCCCCCGGCGACGCGCGAGCATCTGCCGTGAACCTGTCCGCGCCCTTCATCAGGCGCCCGGTCGCCACGACGCTCCTGACCATCGGGCTGGCCCTCGCCGGTCTGGTGGCCCTGTTCGGCCTGCCCGTCTCCCCGCTGCCCAAAGTCGACTTCCCGACCATCCAGGTGACGGCCAACCTGCCGGGGGCCTCGCCCGAGACCGTGGCCACCAGCGTGACGACGCCTCTGGAACGCCGGCTGGGTGCGATCGCCGGTGTCACCGAGATCACCTCGTCCAGCGCCGTGGGCAGCGCCCGCATCACGCTGCAGTTCGACCTGTCGCGCGACATCGAGAGCGCGGCGCGGGACGTGCAGGCCGCGATCGTCGCCGCGCGGGCCGACCTGCCCAGCGACCTGCGCAGCAATCCGACCTATCGCAAGGTCAATCCCGCCGATGCGCCGATCATGGTGATCGCGCTCACCTCCGACATCATCGGCCAGGGAAGGCTGTTCGACGCCGCTTCGAACATCCTGCAGCAGAAGCTGAGCCAGGTGCGCGGCGTCGGGCAGGTATCGCTGGGCGGCAGCTCGCTGCCGGCGGTCCGCGTCGAGATCAATCCGACCGCCCTCACCAAGTACGGGATCGGGCTGGAAAGCGTGCGCGCCGCGCTTGCCGCCGCGAACGCCAACTCGCCCAAGGGCGCGATCGAGGTCGGCGAGCAGCGCTACCAGCTCTACGCCAACGACCAGGCCACGCTGGCCGAGCAGTACCGCTCGCTGATCATCGCGTGGCGCAACGGCGCACCGGTGCGGCTGTCGGACGTGGCCGAAGTGCTCGACAGCACGGAGAACATCCGCAACGAGGGCCAGGCGAACGGCAAGCGATCGGTGCTGGTGATCGTCTACAAGCAGCCCAACGCCAACATCATCGAGACCGTGGACGAGATCACGGCGCTGCTGCCGGAACTGCAGGCCGCGATGCCGAACGACGTCGAACTGCAGGTCGTCAGCGACCGCACGACGACCATCAGGGCCTCGCTGATGGAGGTCCAGCACGCCCTGATCATCGGCGTCATCCTCGTCGTGCTCGTGACCTTCGCCTTCCTGAGGTCGGCGCGGGCGGGGTTCATCGCCGCCGTGTCGGTGCCGGTGTCGCTGATCGCCACCTTTGCCGGCATGTACCTGCTCGACTACAGCCTGAACAACCTGTCGCTGATGGCGCTGACCATCGCGGCGGGCTTCGTGGTCGACGATGCGATCATCGTCCTCGAGAACGTCTCCCGCCACCTCGAAGCCGGCGCTTCCCGGCTCGAAGCCGCCCTCAAGGGGGCCCGGGAGGTGGGCTTCACCGTCGTTTCGATGAGCATCTCGCTGATCGCCGTCTTCATCCCGATCCTGCTGATGGGCGGCATCGTCGGACGGCTGTTCCGCGAATTCGCGGTGACCCTGTCGGTGGCGATCCTGATCTCCATGGTGGTCTCGCTGACCACGACGCCCATGATGTGCGCTTACGTCCTGCGCGCCCATCATGCCGGCGACAGGCCGCCGGGACTTCTTTTCCGGCTGAGCGAGCGGACCCTGGGCGGGCTGCAGATGCTTTACGGCCGCAGCCTGGCCCTTGTCCTGCGCCACCCCCTGCTGACCATGCTGGTCTTCCTCGGCACCGTTCTGTTCAACATCCATCTCTACGTGACGATCCCGAAAGGATTCTTCCCGCAGCAGGATACGGGCCGCATCATGGGCGGCATCCGCGCCGACCAGAGCATCTCCTTCCAGGCGATGCGGCGGAAGTTCCGGCAGTTCGTCGAGATCGTGCGCTCCGATCCGGCGATCGAGAGCGTCGCGGGATTCACCGGCGGGTCGCAGACGAATTCCGGCTTCATGTTCGCGACCCTGAAGCCGTTGTCCGAGCGCAATGGCGTCTCGGCCGATCAGGTGATCGCACGCCTGCGCCCCAAACTGTCGCAGGTCCCCGGCGCGATGCTGTTCCTGCAGGCCGTGCAGGACATCCGCGTCGGCGGTCGGCAGGGCAATGCGCAGTACCAGTTCTCGCTGCAGGCCGATTCGCTGCCCGACCTCTATACCTGGACGCCGCGGCTCGCCGAGGCCCTGCAGCGCGACACGTCGGTGATTACCGATGTCGATTCCGACCAGCAGCAGCGCGGCCTCCAGGTCGATCTCTCGATCGACCGCGATGCGGCCAGCCGCCTCGGCATCTCGACCCGGAGCATTTCGGCGACGCTCTACGACGCATTCGGCCAGCGGCAGGTCTCGACGATCTACAACGCGCTCAACCAGTACCAGGTGGTCATGGAGGTCGCGCCGCAATGGTGGTCGAGTCCCGAGGGTTTGAAGGACATCCATGTCAGCAAGTCGGGCGGCGCGCTGAGCGGCACGCAGACCTCGGGCGGCATTGCCGGCTCCGTCACCTCGACGGCGGCCCGCGCGGCGACAACCTCGCCGGCCGGCGGCACCGCCACCGATGCGACGTCGGTGCTGGCCAACCTGCGCAACAACCAGATCGCCACGGCCGGGCGCGGCTCGGCCTCGACGGGCACGGCGGTCAGCACGTCGGCGGAGACGCTCGTGCCCCTCTCGTCGGTCACGCGCTGGGACTACGGCACGACGCCGCTGGCGGTGAACCACCAGGGCATGTTCGTGGCGAGCACCATTTCCTTCAATCTCGTGCCGGGCAAGACGCTGAGCGACGCCGTTGCCTACGTGAACGACACGATGCGCGAGATCGGCATGCCGACCAGCTTGCACGGTGCCTTCCAGGGCACGGCGCGCGCCTTCCAGCAATCGCTCGACAACCAGCTTTTGCTGATCCTGGCGGCGCTTGCCGCCGTCTATATCGTGCTGGGCATCCTCTACGAGAGTTACATCCATCCCATCACGATCCTGTCGACGCTGCCGTCGGCGGGCGTGGGCGCGTTGCTGGCGCTGCAATTCGCCGGCGTCGAACTCAGCATCATCGCCATGATCGGCATCCTGCTGCTGGTGGGCATCGTGAAGAAGAACGCCATCATGATGATCGACGTGGCGCTGGAGCGCGAACGCGGCGAGGGGCTCGAACCCTCGGTGGCCATCCACGAGGCGGCGCTGCTGCGCTTCCGGCCGATCCTGATGACGACCCTCGCCGCGATGCTGGGCGCGCTGCCGCTGGCCCTCGGCCAGGGCGACGGCGCCGAGCTCCGTCGCCCGTTGGGCATCTCGATCATCGGCGGACTGCTCGTCAGCCAGATCCTCACCCTGTACACAACTCCCGTGATCTATCTGTATCTCGACCGTTTCCGCCGCCGTGACCGCGACCGTCCGAGCCGCATCGCCCGCGCCATGGGCAGTGCCGGAGCCGTGGCATGAACCGCGCGACGCTGCTTCTTCCGGTCCTGTTGTCCGGTTGCCTCGTCGGCCCCGACTATGAGAGACCGCCGCCGGCCAGTCCGCCGGCACCACAATACAAGGAGGCGGCCCCTGTCGAGGGTGTCGCGTCGATGTTCCGCCCGGCCGCGCCGCGCGATGCCGCCGACCGCGGCCCATGGTGGCAGGTCTATGGCGATCCGATGCTCGACAGCCTTGCCGCCCAGGTCGACATCTCCAACCAGAACCTCAAGATCTTCGAGGCGAATTACCGGCGCGCCCGCGCGCTCGTGCGACAGGACTCGTCGGCCCTCTACCCGGGCATCACCGGCACGGGCGGCGCGCAGCAACTGGGCACCGGTTCGCAGCGCATCTCCACGACCTCCACCACGACCGGTTCGCGGGCGCAGTTCTCGAGCGGCGCGACGTTCGCCTGGGAGATCGATGTCTGGGGCAACATCCGGCGCCAGATCGAGAGCGACTCCGCCGCCGCGCAGGCCAGCGACGCCGATCTCGCGAACGCGCGGTTGTCGGCCCAGACCGATCTCCTCACGAATTATTTCGCGCTACGCATCTCCGACGACCGCAAGCGGCTCTACGAGGAGACCGTCGCGGCCTACGCGCGTTCGATGCAGATCGCGCAGAACCAGGTCGATGCCGGCATCGTCTCGCGCGTCGATCTCGTGCAGGCGCAGACCCAGTACGAGCAGACACGCGCGCAGCTCGTCGCGGAGGGCATCAACCGGGCGCAGTTCGAGCATGCGATCGCGCTGCTGGTGGGCAAGATGCCGACGGAGGTGACCATCCCGCCGGAGCGCACGCGTGTCACCGTGCCCACGATCGACGCCGGCGTGCCGTCGTCCCTGCTCGAGCGACGGCCGGACATCGCGGCGGCCGAACGCCAGATGGCGTCGGCCAATGCGCAGGTCGGCGTCGCCATCGGCGCCTATTATCCGCAGATCTCGCTGGGCGCGACCATCGGCTTCCTGAGCGCCGGCCTGACCTCGCTGCTGCAGATCGGCGCGGCGACCTGGTCGGTCGGGCCGCAGCTTGCCGGCACGTTCCTCGATGGCGGCGCGCTCCGCGCCCAGGTCGAGGGCGCGCGCGCCAACTACGACGCCACGGTCGCGACCTATCGCCAGACCGTGCTCACCGCCTTCCAGCAGGTCGAGGACGCGCTGGCCCAACAGCGCATCCTCGCCCAGCAGGAGCAGGTGCAGCGTGCGGCGGTCGCGGCGGCGCGCGAGGCCGAGCGTCTGTCGCTCAACCAGTATCGCGTCGGCACCGTGCCCTACACGACAGTCGTGCAGACCCAGACCGCGGCGCTCGGCGCCGAACAGACGCTGATCACGATCCGGCTCAACCGCCTGAATGCCAGCGCCAACCTTGTGAAAGCCCTGGGCGGCGGCTGGCAGCAGCAGGACATGGTGCCGCCGACGCCGATCGGTGGTCTCAAGCAGGATGTGCCGGCGCCACCGGCAAACCCGCCGCCGCAGCCGGCCCGCAGCGCACGGCAATGGTGGCAGTTGTGGTGAGACGATTCAGTGCCGGACCCACGGCGGAAGAATTTTCTTCGGATGCGGGCAGGAGGATATCGGCTGTTCCGCGGACGGCACGACATCGGTAGCGCTTGCTTTTGACCAAACGCCAGGCGGCGGAGAGGCTGAAGCCATCGCAAAGGAGTTCCCGATGAGCCAGTCCCGTCATCCCGAAACGCTCTCGCTGCACGCCGGCTGGCGCGCCGATCCGGTGACCGGTTCGGTGGCGGTGCCAATTCACCAGACAACCTCTTTCCAGTTCCGCGACACAGAGCATGCGTCGAACCTCTTCGCGCTGAAGGAGTTGGGCAACATCTACACGCGCATCGGCAATCCAACCGTCGACGTCCTGGAGCAACGTGTCGCAGCGCTGGAGGGCGGCGCGGCGGCCCTTGCCGTTGCATCGGGCCAGGCCGCCTCTGCCTTCGCTCTCCAGAACCTCGCCCGGGCCGGCGACAACATTGTCAGCTCGACAGATCTCTACGGCGGCACCTGGAACCTGTTCGCCCATACGTTGAAAGACCAAGGGATAGAAGTGCGCTTCGTCGATCCTGCCGACCCGCAGGCCTTCGCGCGTGCCACCGATTCGCGTACGCGTGCCTACTATGCGGAAACGCTGCCCAATCCCAAGCTGACCGTCTTCCCGATCCGGGAGGTCGCCGAGATCGGCCGGCCGCTCGGCATCCCGCTGATCGTCGACAATACGGCCGCGCCGATCCTCGCGCGCCCACTGGATCACGGCGCGGCGGTCGTCGTCTATTCCGGCACCAAGTATCTCGGCGGACACGGCACGTCGATCGCCGGTCTGATCGTCGACGGTGGTCGGTTCGACTGGTCCGCGCACCCGGAGCGCCAACCTGCGCTCAACACGCCAGACCCGAGCTACCATGGGGCGGTGTGGGTCGAGGCGGTGAAGCCCATCGGCCCTGTCGCCTACATAATCAAGGCGCGGACCACCTTGCTGCGCGATCTCGGCGCAGCGCTCTCACCCTTCAATGCCTTCCTGCTGCTTCAGGGCATCGAGACGGTCGCATTGCGCATCGAGCGTCATGTGCGAAATGCGCAGGCGGTGGCGGATTTCCTGGCAAAACGGCCGGAGGTCGTGCGGGTCATCCATCCTTCGCGGCAGACGGGGGAGGCGCGACGTCGCGCCGATACGTACCTCAAGGGCGGCTATGGCGGACTTGTCGGGTTCGAGTTGGCGGCCGGCCGCGAGGCGGGACGCCGCTTCATCGATTCGCTGAAGTTGCTTTATCACGTGGCCAATATCGGCGATGCGCGCAGCCTCGCCATCCATCCGGCCAGCACGACCCACTCGCAGCTCACGGCCGAGGAGCAGCATGCGACCGGCGTGTCGGACGGGTACGTCCGTCTGTCGATCGGCATCGAGCACATCGACGACATCGTGGGCGATCTCGCGCAGGCGCTCGATGCGGCGGCGACGGTCCGGAAGGCCGCCTAGGGCCTGTCGCATCGAGCCGTAGGTGGTACTGCCACGACCGAAGGCTCGATACGACGTCCCTTGCCGGCCAGCACGACGCGGCTTCATGAATCGAATGCTGATCGGGTTGCGGCAGGTCCCTGGCTACGGCTGCCACTCCGCGACGTGTGCGGCCCGGTCGGGCCGCGACACAGGCGGCAGCGTGCCGGCCGGCGTGCCTGCCGTGACGAAGCCGACCAGACGCGACGGCGCCTCGAAGCCGAGCAGTGCATTCACCGCGGGGTCGTAGGCATTGGCGCCGGTGACCCACATGCCGCCATATCCCAGGAGGTGGAGGGCGTTCAGCATGTTCATGGCGGCGGCGCCGGCCGACAGGAGCTGCTCGATCTCGGGAATGTTGCCGGGCTTCACGACGGCGCCCACAGCGATCAGCATGGGGTTGCGCATGACCCAAGCGGTGACCCGCTCAGCCAGGGCTGCGCCATTCACCGGATCGCGGCGACGGGCGGCGTCGGCCAGCCGCTCGGCGAAGGCGGGCCGTGCGCCGCCGCGCACGACGACGAAGCGCCAGGGCCGCAGCCGTCCATGGTCGGGTGCCCGCAGGCCAGCATCGAGGATGGCGTCGAGGTCGGCGCCGGAGGGGGCGGGCTCCTGCAGCGGTCCGACGGAACGGCGGGCCAAGAGCTGGTCGAGGGCGAGGAGGCGCGGCTCGCGCGCGTGGGCGATATCGGGCATGAAGCCATCTTGCCATAAATGCGAACGATTGTCAGTCGCATTTGAAGAGCGGTCTTCGGCTCGGCTTATAGTGACGGCATGGACGCCAGCGGCACCCGCAAGATCATCCATGTCGACATGGACGCCTTCTATGCGTCCGTGGAGCAGCGCGACGATCCGGCTTTGCGCGGCCTGCCGGTGGCGGTCGGCGGCCGGCAACGCGGCGTGGTGATGGCGGCGAGTTACGAGGCGCGCAAGTTCGGCGTGCGCTCGGCGATGCCCTCGGTGACCGCCAAGCGGCTCTGCCCCGAGCTGGTCTTCGTGAAGCCGCGCTTCGACGTCTACAAGGAAGTGTCGCGCCAGATCCGCGAGATCTTCCTCGACTACACGCCGCTCGTCGAGCCGCTGTCGCTCGATGAGGCATACCTGGATGTCACGACGAACCTGAAGGGCATGCCGCTCGCGTCGGACATCGCGCGCGAGATCAGGGCGCGCATCCTGGATAAGACGGGCCTCACCGCGTCGGCAGGCGTCTCCTACAACAAGTTCCTCGCCAAGCTCGCCTCGGACTACCGCAAGCCGAACGGCCAGACGACGATCCCGCCGGAGAAGGGGCCGGCCTTCGTCGAAGGGCTGGAGGTCGGCCGCTTCCATGGCGTCGGACCGAAGACGGCCGAGAAGATGAAGCGGCTCGGCATCCATACCGGCGCCGACCTGAAGGCGCAGTCGCTGGCGTTCCTCGAACAGAATTTCGGTCGCTCCGGCACCTATTATCACGCAATCGCGCGCGGCCACGACGAGCGGCGCGTCGTGCCGAACCGGCCCCGCAAATCGGTCGGATCGGAAACGACCTTCATGGAGGATCTCGACCGGCCTGCGGCCGTGGAGGAGGGCGTGCTCTCGGTGCTCGACGATGTGTGGGCCTATTGCGAGCGCACCGCCATCCTTGGCCGGACGGTAACGGTCAAGATCAAGTATGCCGACTTCCGCATCGTCACGCGCAGCCGCACGCTGCCCGAGCCGATTGGGAGCCGCGAGGTGCTGGAGCGCACGGCGCGCGAGTTGGTGCGCACAGTCTTCCCCCTGGAGAAGAAGATCCGCCTGCTGGGCGTCTCGCTGCACAATCTGCACGAACGCGAGGAGCCGCGCGTGCCGCCGCAAATGACGCTGGCGCTCTAGAACCAGCTCCGCCGGAACAGCGGCGCGACGCGCTCCAGAGCGGTTTGGGCTTCGAGCCTGTCGGGCGTCTCGTTGGCGTCGCCGTAGCCGTACATGTCGCTGTCGCCGGTCTCCTGCACGACGATCCCCTCGGGATGTGGCAGCACGAGGACATGGCGATAGAAGAGGCCGTAACGCACCTCGGGCTGCGGCGCGAGCCAGGCGATCTGCCCGCGCACCGGCACGATCAAATGGTCGTTCCACAAAGCGCGCGCGCCATAGCCCGTGCAGTTGACCACCACCGGCTCGGGCAGCGTCAGCAGGTCGGCAGGCGTGGCGAAGCTCCGGTCGACGATGTGGCCGCCCTCGCGCTGGAAATCGCCCATCAGCCGCTGGCCCAGCTCCGCGATGTTGAACTGCATCGACCTGCCCATGCGCGTCTCCGCCACCGGAAACGGGTTTTCGTTCGATGCCAGGAGCCGGTAGGGCGGCGTCAGGCCGGCGAGGCGCCGCCCGTAGCTCGCGAAGCGGATCTCTTCCTGCGCCCTTGCCGGCGCGGCGTGCGGCAGCGTTTGCGTGTCGTCGGACAGCACGTAGCGATCGCTCATGGCGACCGGCTCGCCGGGCAGGCCGATATAGGTCTGGTAGGTGGCGTAGGAGATCCGCGCCATATCCTCCCATTGCGCGGGAAAGCCCGGGGCCACCCGGTCGGCGGCGGCGATGCGCGAATCGGGCGACCAGGTGCCGGTGGCGCGCGCGGAGCGGCTCATGGGCAGGCGTTCGCGCGCGTAGATCGTCACGCGCGCCCCGGCGCGGCGCAGCAACAGCGCCGACGTGAGGCCGAGCGCCCCGCAGCCGATCACGGCGACGTCGCGCGTGCCGCCTTCCAGGGCCATGCCGGCCGCGATGCCGCTCGACCCCCAGGCAAGCGACCAGCCGCTGCCGCCATGACCGTAATTGTGGACCACGCGCTTGTCGCCGAGGCTCTCGACCTCCAGCCGAGGACCGGCGGCACGGAAGGGGCGCAGGCAGACAGTGATGCGGTCGACGCGGCTCATCTGCAGCCTGAGCGGCGGCAGCGTCGGACCGGTCGAACTCGCGCCACCGGCGCAGCCGGCCAGCCCGCCCGCGAGTCCGGTTGCGCCCAAGCCCGCGAGGCCCGCCAGGAAAGTCCGTCGGCTGCGTTCCATGGCATGCGATGGTAGGGGCTGCGCGGCGTCGGCACCACGCGATATGCTTCCCGCCATGAACATCTTTGTCACCGGTGCCGGCGGCTATATCGGCGGAACCGTCGCACGGCGACTGCTGGACGACGGCCACGCGTTGCGCGGTCTCGTGCGCGATCCCGAGAAGGGCAAGCGTCTCGCCATGCTCGGTGTCGAACCGGTGATCGGCGGTCTCGACGAGGCGGCCCTGCTGACCGCAGAGGCGCAGCGTGCCGACGCGGTGATCAACGCCGCCGACAGCGACCATCGCGGCGCCGTGGACGCCTTGCTGGACGGGTTGTCCGGCTCGAACAAGCCGTTCCTGCATACCAGCGGCTCCAGCATCGTTGCCGACGAGGCGCATGGCGCGCGGCCGTCCGACCGCATCTACGACGAGGACACCCCGTTCGAGCCGGTCCCCGGCAAGCGGGCGCGCGTCGCCATCGACCAGGCGATACGCGACGCCGCGCGCCGCGCCGTCCGTTCGATCGTGATCTGCCCGACGATGATCTACGGCACCGGGCTCGGCCTGGGACGCGACAGCGCACAGATTCCCGGCCTCGCCGAGCGGGCCCGCCGCACCGGTGTCGTGCGGCATGTCGGCCAGGGGCTGAACATCTGGTCGAACGTGCATGTCGAGGATCTCGCGGATCTGTATGCGCTTGCCCTCGGGGCCGCGCCGGCCGGTGCCTTTTATTTCGCGGAGAATGGCGAGGCCTCCTATCGCGACCTCTGTCTCGCCATCGCGCGGCGTCTCGGCCTCGGTCCGCCCGAGCCGTGGCCGTTCGACGAGGCGGCGCGGGAACTGGGCGAGGGCAGTGCCGCCTATACGTTCGGCTCGAACAGCCGCGTGCGCGCCCGGCGGGCGCGGCGCGAGCTGGGCTGGCGGCCGCGCCATGCCTCGGCCACCGAGTGGATCGAACGCGAACTGCCTGTCTAGACGCCGGTCTCGGCGACCATGCGTTTCAGCAACGCGGCGTCCGGATAGCTGCCGAAGCCGGCCTGCAGGTTGTCGCGCATGTGGTCCGGTCTGCCGGTGCCGGGGATCGCGCAGGTGACGGCCGGGTTGGCGAGCACGAACTTCAACAGAAGTTGCGCCCAGCTTGTGGCGCCGACCTCTCCCGCCCAGTCGGGCAGTTTGCGGGCCATCAGCCTGCGCAGAAGTCCGCCGCCCCCGAACGGCTGGTTGACGATGACCGCGATGCCGCGCTCGGCGGCGAGCGGCAACAGGCGCCGCTCGGCGGCCCGGTCGTCGAGCGCGTAGTTGAGCTGCACGAAGTCCCACTTCTCGGCGCGCATCACGCTTTCCAGCTCGTCGTGCGCGCTCGGCGTGTAGTGGGTGATGCCGATATAGCGGATCCGCCCTTCCGCCTTCATCGCCTTTAAGGTCGCGAGATGCACGCGCCAGTCGACGAGATTGTGGATCTGCATCAGATCGATGCGGTCGGTGCGGAGCAGGCGCAGCGAGGCGCGCATCTGGGCGACGCCGTTGTCGCGGCCGCTGGTCCAGACCTTGGTGGCCAGGAACGCCCTGTCGCGCGTGCCCGCTTCGGCGAGCAGGTCGCCCACCACCCCCTCCGACGCCCCGTACATCGGCGAGGAGTCGATGACGGAGCCGCCGGCGGCGAAGAGAAGGCGCAGCACCTCGGCGAGCGGTGCACGGGCGTCGGCCCGGTTGCCGACGTCGAAGGTGCGCCAGGTGCCGACGCCGATCACCGGAAGCATCTCGCGGGAGGAGGGAATCGGGCGTTGGTGCAGGTGCCCCACCGGCTGTGCCCCGCCGCGGGAGGCGGCGAGGGCGGCGCCGGCAAGACCGAACAGGGCAGAACGTGTCAGGGACATGGTCTCTCCACGGCTTGGGACGATTCGAACGGCGTCAGGCCAGCGGCACCTGGAGATCCTGTCCTACGGACCGGGCCTCCACGTTCCGCCCATTGACCGTGACCCCGGTCCTGCCGGCAAGTCCCGAGATCGTCAGCGTCGATGCCAGCCCGTCCTGGCCAGGCTTCGCCGCATGGTCGATCTCGATCTCGCGCGACCAGGGCCGGTATTCGAGCCTCAGCAGGCCGACCTTGCCGTCGGCGCGGAAGCGGACGCCGTCGCGTGTTTCCAGCGCGAAATCCTGCGGGTCCGGCAGCGGGTTGTAGGCGACCACGGCGCCGCTCGCCGGGTCCGCGATCAGGTAGGCCTTGCGGTCCCGCTCGGTCGTCAACACCGCGCCCGCCTTCTCGAGGCGCCCGGTCGTGCCCTGCTGGGCCCAGAAGCTGTCGCGATCGATCCCGGGCGGCAGATAAGGCCATTCGCCATTGAGCCGGCGATAGGGGATCGCCTTGTGCTGGGCGCCGCCGTCGAGGGGTATGTAGGTATCGGAGGGTTGGGCGAAATCGGTGGAGAAGCCGGCCTCCATCACGTCGTTGCCGGTGCGATAGGTGACGTCCATCAGCCGCTTCGACTCGTTCCATTCCGCCTTCAGCTCAGCGGCGGCGATGTGCTGCCGGAAGGCATCGAAACTGCCATGCTGGGCTTCGTCGCCCATCTCGATCACGAAGCCGCCATAGGTGGCCGACTGGATCCGGCGCAGATCGAGGGAGCGCGTCGCCGCCGGTTGTGCGCGCCGCAGGTTGAAGAAAGAGATGGTGAGCGCCGGTGCGAGAAGGGCGTCGTTGGGATCGGCCTTGGCGGCAAGGCCCGGCGCGATCTCGATGCCGGCATCGCGGCCCAGGTCGGTCGACGGCAGGGGCAGGAGGGCGAGATAGGTCACGCCGTCGCGGATCAGGATCCGTTGTCCGGCGGGCAGCTTCTGCGGAAAGGAGTCGATCCGGCGGTCGCCCGCATGGATTTCCCAGTCCTTCGATGCGGCGAAATTCCAGAGCGCGATCGCCGTTGCCAGGGACGTCACCTGATCGCCGACGGCCTCGAGGAACCGCTCGCGGTTGCAATGCGGCTTGGCGAAGACGATGGCGCGATTGCGACTCTGGAACGTGAGCAGCAATCCGGCCTGCTTCGCGATGCCGCCCTGCGTCGTCACCATGTCGGGGCCATTGGCGACGTAGCGGGCGGTCAGCGAGCCGCGTGCCTGCGGGCCTATCGCGGTCTTGCCCTCCCGCACCCAATGGGCCAGCAGGTCGACCGTCCCGGTCCGCATGTCCTGGCTGGCCAGCCCGTGCCAGCGGCCGAGATAGGTCCGGCGCCACAGCGGTGGTTTGTAGATACCGCGAGTCGTTTCGGTGGAGGTCTCCTCGCAAGGCAAGGCGCGGTCGTCGATCGGACCGGAAACCCAGTCGGGCGCCCATGGTGCATGGAGGCTCTGCATCGCCACCCGGCCGGCGGGGAAATCGTGCCCCCAGGCCGGCAGGCCCTCGACCAGATCCTTGGCGCCCCTGTCGAGATGGTTGACGGTGCCCGCCCTGGAAACCGTGTGCAGCGCGCCATAGATGCCGTCCTGCTCGACCACGATGCCGGCGAGGCGCGCCCTGCCGGCGGAGCAGACGAAGCGGCGCAGGGCGGGGTGATAGACGCTGATCAGGAGCTCCAGCGTGCGGTCGACCAGGATGCGGCCCATCAGCCGGTCGAGGGGCGTCGGGCCGAAATCCCGGAACAGCTTGAGCGCGCTCAGCGTGATCGACAGGTAGTAGGGATCGAGCATCTCCTGCGTGCTGCCGTCGAGGAACCCCCAGAAGCGCAACGGCAGGTTCTCCAGCCCATGCCGTCCGTCGCCGATGGCATGGGCCGACCCGATCATGGTCCCGCCGAGCAATGCGCCCATCGCGGCGGTGTGGTTGAAGTTCTGCGTGCTGACCGCGTAGTTGTAGCCGTCGCGGAAGAACGACGCGCGACCGCGCCAGTCCTTGTTGCGTCGCCAGTAGTCGATCGCATCGGGGCCTTGCGGCGACACGAACGCGCTGGTCGGCAGGTCGGGCTGCAGCCAGGCCGTCCAGTAGGCCTTCATGTGATCCTGCACCGGGCCGGGCAGCAGCTCGCGGAACAGATACCAGACAAGCAGCAGGTCGCCGATGTCCCAGCCCATCCAGTAGCGGGGGGGCATGGCGAGGATTTCCTTCAGGCGTCCTTCGTAGGCCCGCTTCGCATCGGGTCCGGCCACGTCGGCCCATGGGCTCACATAGTCGCCGCCCACGCGCTGCAGCTCGCGGATGCGCGCGACCTGCCAATCGGGACGGCCCTTCAGGCCGTTCTCGACGATGCGGCGGGCCCGGTCGGCGATTTGCTGTATCGGCAGGAGGTGCGCCGTCGGCTGGCTGCCGTCGCCCGTCTTCGGCAGAGCGCGCTGCGCATCGGGCGGCAGGGCGATCGCGACCGTGCCGCCACCCTGCAGGGGCCGCAGGGTCAGCAGCAGGCGCGCCGAGGCGAAGGTCAGCCCGTGCCCACCGATCGGCATGGCCCACTCGTAGGCGTCGCCGCGCTGGCGATAGCGCGTGTCGTAGGTCTCCAGCTTGCGGAGCAGGAAGCCGCAGCGCTCGGGCATCAGCAACCGGGTTCCCGCGTCGCGGGCAAGGGCATCGGTCGAAAAGAAAGGGGTGATATCGAAGCGCGCCTCGCGCTGCTGCAGCGACAGTTCCTGCGGGGCGAGCAGGCCGTCGAAGCGATCGCGCTCCGGATCGGTGGCGCCCCAGCGGGTCCAGTAGCGCCTGCCGGCAATGCTCGCGTTGAAGGTCGGACCGCTCGTCTTGTCGGCCGTCCACGGCTGGCGCAGCGGCCAGACCGCGACGTGCCATGTCGGCGGATCCTCGGTCCAGAGCTTGCGGCCCAGACCTTCGCGGCAGGTATAGCCTTCGGGCACGATCTCGTAGCCCTCGTAGTCCAGGACCAGCTCGGCCTTCGCGAGCACGCGGCCCTGCCGCAACTGGAGGGCGATGACGTCGGCGGCGCCGGGAAAGCGCAGCAGGACGGAACGATGCACGGCGTCCATCGTGCGGCCGCCCGGCATAGGTCGGTCCCAATCGCGGCCGTCGATCGTCGCAGTCTCGATGTCGCCCACGACGAACGATTCCTCTCGACGCGATTGCGCGCTTGCGGAATCGGCGGCGAGCATGGCGGCCGTGATGCCGGCACTGCGCAGGAAGCGCGAGCGGGTCAGGGAACGTGACATCTGTGTTTCATTGTCGGGTCACCACGGCTGCAACGCCAGAGCGGCGTGACCCGCATCATGGAGATGAATCGTGTCGCCATATTGATGCCGAACAGCAAGCGTCTCCTGTGACCACCGCAGGGTTCGACAGACGCAGCCATTGTCCGAGAGACGTGTCGACACCATCTGAAGCCCGATCGTTCGAGACTCAGCCTGAAGGAGACCGTGCCATGCCCGAGCCCTTCGTCGTCGAAATCTGGGGGAAGCCCGCCGGCATCGTCGTCAAGGAAGGCAACGCCTTCCGTTTCCATGCCTATGCCCGTCCGTTCTTCAAGATCGACGGCGCGCAGTTCGCCACGCCAGGACAGGCCAAGCTCGCGGCGGCGCGACTCCAACCGCCGCGCGAAAGCCCCCGCGCGGAGTGACGCCTTTCGCCTTGTCGGTATGGCGACGGGACGTTAGTCCACCTCGGTACCGACAAGGAGGAAACCAAGGTGATCAAGCGCAAGCAGCGTATCCCGATGCGCGATCTCGCGACGATGAAGCCCGACGAACGCGAGGCCATCGAGAAGAACGCGATGAACGGGCAGGTGTTCAACATCTTCAAGGTGCTCGCCAACCATCCCGCCCTGGTGAAGCGCTGGACCCCTTTTGCGGGCCATATCCTGTCGAAGCAGACGCTGCCGTTCCGCGACCGCGAACTGCTCATCCTGCGCATCGGCTGGCTGAACCAGGCCGAGTACGAGTTCGCGCAGCATGAGCTGATCGCACGTCGTGGCGGCGTCAGCGAGGCCGACATCGAGAACCTCAAGGAAGGGCCGAAGGCCAAGGGCTGGAACGAGCACGAGGCGGCGCTGATGCAGCTCGCCGACGATCTCTACGAGAACTCCGTCGCTTCCGACGAGACCTGGGCGACGCTGTCGAAGACCTACTCGACCGAGCAGCTCATGGACGCGGTCTTCACCGTCGGCCAGTACAATCTCGTCTCGTGGGCGCTGAACAGCTTCGGCGTGCCGCTCGACGACTTCCTGCCGGCGGCCCAGAAGAAATAGGATAATTTCGGAAACGCGGTCCGAACGGCTTTCGGATTTCGGGAAGCCGCTCGGACCGGACGCCACCGTCGCCACGGCCAGGATGCGCGCGGCGTGCGCCTTCTGCCAGCATCGCCAGGCTTTTCGGCCGCGCCGGTCGGACTCGCCGTCGGCGTTATAGTGTTGCATAAGCGGCCATCCATCAGGGAAGTCCGCATGCGTCTCGCTCCGTTTTTCGCGCCCCTCTTGCTGCTGACCTCGTCGGCTTACGCCCAGTCGGGCGAGCCAGCGGTCGAGGCGACGGGCAGCACCGCGCCGGTTGCCGCGGCAAAGACCATGCTGCCGCACGATCTTTCCGTGTGGGGGATGTTCACGTCCGCGGACTGGATCGTGAAGGGCGTGATGATCGGCCTGGTGTTGGCCTCGCTCATCACCTGGACGGTCTTCGTCGTGAAAAGCCTCGAGCTGGCGACCGCCGTCCGTCGTCAGCGGCGGATCCTGCAGGCGGTGGACCGAGCACCATCGCTGTCGGAAGCGCCGGCGGGGGATCTGGTGGCGGCGGCGGAAGCGGAGCTGAAACTGTCGGCGGGGGCGGTGGACGACCGCGACGGGATCAAGGAGCGGGTCGGCTCGCGCCTGGAGCGGCTGGAGGCGGCGGCGGGCCGTCGGATGCTGAAGGGCACGGGCGTGCTGGCGACGATCGGGGCGACGGCGCCGTTCGTGGGTCTGTTCGGGACGGTGTGGGGCATCATGAATGCCTTCATCGGGATCTCGAAGTCGCAGACGACGAACCTTGCGGTGGTTGCGCCGGGCATCGCGGAGGCGCTGCTGGCGACGGCACTGGGTCTGGCGGCGGCGATCCCGGCGGTGGTGATCTACAATCACTTCGCGCGCAAGATCACGGGCTACCGTGCGCTGGTGGGCGACACCACGGCGGCGGTCCTGCGCCTCGTCTCGCGCGACCTCTCGCTGGGCAAGGGGAGCCTGAATTCCCAACGAAATCCCTGATTTGCGAATAAGTCGCAGGCGCGCTAGTTTCCGCCGCCGCGTCACGGAGTAGGGCACATGTCGGTCAAGCTGGATCACGGCGAGGAGCTTTCGGAGAACCACGAGATCAACGTCACGCCCTTCATCGACGTGATGCTCGTGCTGCTCATCATCTTCATGGTCGCCGCGCCGCTTGCCACGGTCGACGTGCCGGTCGACCTGCCGTCCTCGACGGCCCAGCGCCAGCCCAAGCCCGACAAGCCGCTCTATCTCACCCTGAAGGCGGATCTCTCGCTCGTCCTGAAGGAAGTGCCGGTGAAGCGCGAAAGCTTGGCGCAGGCGCTCGACAAGGAGAGCGGCAGCAACAAGGACGAGCGGATATTCCTGCGCGCCGACAAGACCGTCGACTACTCCGACCTGATGGAACTGATGAACGTGCTGCGCGCCGCCGGCTATCTCAAGGTCGCGCTGGTGGGCACGGAGCAATAAACCGTGGACGGGCGTACACCCTTCCGCGACTCGGGCCGCTGGATCGGCGCGTTCCTGTTCGTGCTGATGATGCATGCGGGTGCCGTGGGTCTCGCGCTCGGCTGGCAGACGCCGCAACCGCCGGCCGCCCCGCCACCTGCGGCAGTGATGCTCGAACTGGCACCGCTGGCCGCGCCGGACGTGCAGCCCAACGACGCGCCGCCCGCGCCCGAACTCAGCGAGGCGGTGCCGGAGCCACAGGAACTGCCGCCGCTCGATCTCAAGCCGGAAGAAAAAGTCGAGAAGGAAGAGCCTCCGCCGCCTCCGCCGCCGGAGAAGGCCGAGGTATCGCTGCCGGATCCCGAGCCGCCGCCGCCGCTCGACCTCAAGCCGCCGCCGAAGCCCCAGCCGCCGAAGCCGGCGGAAAAGCCCAAGCCGCCGCAGCAGAAGAAGCCGCCCTCGACAGCTGCCGCACCGCAGGCCACGCCTGACAAGGCGGAGCGTGCCGCCGCGCCGGTGCAGGGCGCCACGCCCCAGCAGCAGTCGGCCGCCCTGCCGACCTGGAAGGGGCTCCTGCTCCGTCACTTGGAGAGGCACAAGCGGTATCCGTCGGAAGCGCAGCGCAGCCGCCACGAAGGCGTCACCTACGTGCGCTTCGTGATGGACCGCCGGGGCATGGTGCTGTCGGCCCGGATCGAACGGCCGTCCGGGCACGCATCGCTCGATCAGGAAGGTCTGGAACTGCTGCAGCGTGCGCAGCCTCTGCCGGCGCTGCCGCCAGACCAGCCCGGCGACACGCTCGAACTCATCGTTCCCGTGCAGTTTTTCCTGAGGCGTTAACAGTGCGTTAGCGGCGTGCGGGACGCTCGGGCAAAGTCGCTGCGCTTCTCGATCCATTCCCGCATGTTATGGGCAAATTTCTTGCCCCCCGATTAGGCGGCTCCTACAGTTCCAGGTGGGGAATCCGCAGGGGGCCGCTCATGCCAGACAATAATATGCGCCGTCGTCATGTCATGGCGTTGGCCGGCGGCCTCGCCGCCACCGTCGCGACGGGTCGCGCCTATGCGCGCACAGAGCCGCCGAAGCCGTCGCAGATCGTCGTCAACCATTCCGGTGGCGCAATGGGCTCGGCGATGCGCAGGGCCTTTTTCAACGGCTTCGAGAAGAAATACGGCATCCGCGTCGTCGAGACGTCGCCGGTCGATTTCGGCAAGCTGCGCGCCATGGTCGATTCGGGCAATGTCGAATGGGATCTCACCGAGATCGGCGGGCAGGACGCCATCCGCGCCAGCAGGCTGAACCTGCTCGACAAGATCGACGGCGAGATCGTCGACCGCGCCAAATATCCGCCGACGGCCCAGAATCCCTACGTCTTCGCCTCGTCGGTCTACACCACCATCATCGGCTACCGCGCCGACGTCTTCAAAGGCGGGACCCATCCCAAGAGCTGGGCCGAATGGTGGGACGTGAAGAAATTCCCGGGCGCGCGCTCGATGCGCAACCATCCGACCGACAACCTCGAATTCGCGCTCATCGCCGACGGCGTGCCGAAGGACAAGCTCTACCCGATCGATTTCGACCGCGCGTTCAAGAAGCTCGACGAGATCAAGCCGCACGTCACGGTGTGGTGGTCCACCGGCCAGCAGCCGGCCCAGCTGCTGCTCGACAAGGAGGTCGTGCTCGCGACCGGGTGGAACGGCCGCTTCTACGACATCATCAAGAAGGGCGCGCCGGTCGGGATCGAATGGAACGAGGGGGCGCTCAAGCAGGGCAGCTTCGCCATCCCGCGGGGAGCCAAGAATCCCTACTGGGCGAACAAGCTGCTGGCCGAGCTGGCGGTGCCGCAGCAGCAGGCGGTCTATGCTTCCGAGCTCGGCTATCCGGGCCTGAATCTCGAATCCCTGAACTTCGTCGATGCGAAGGTGAAGCCGTTCCTGCCGACCGCGTATCTCGACCAGCAATTCTGGGTCAGCGATGCATGGTACGCCGACAACGGCGCCAAGGCGCAGGAACTGTGGAACGCCTGGATGCTGAAGAAGGGCTGATCCGCTCTTGTCGTCCAGCGAGAAACCGGCCGATCTCCTCGTCGAGGACGTGGCCAAACATTTCGGCGAAGTGGCGGCGCTCGACCACGTCTCCCTGCGGGTCGCCCAGGGCGAGCTGCTCACCATCCTGGGGCCGAGCGGGTCGGGCAAGACGACCCTGCTGAAGGTGATCGCCGGTTTCGAGACGCCGGACAGCGGGCGGGTGACCGTTGGCGGCGTGGAGATCACGTCGCTGCCGCCCGCGACGCGCGATATCGGCATGGTGTTCCAGCACTACGCGCTCTTCCCTCATCTCACGGTGAAGGACAACGTGGCCTTTCCCCTCGAAATGCGGAAGACCCCGCGCGCCGAGACCGACCGGCGCGTGTCGGAGGCGCTCGCGATGGTCGAGCTGGCCGGCTACGAAGGCCGGCTGCCGCGCCAGCTTTCCGGCGGCCAGCAGCAGCGCGTGGCGCTCGCCCGCGCCATCGTCTTCAAGCCGCGCCTGCTGTTGCTCGACGAGCCGTTCGGCGCGCTCGACCGCAAGCTGCGCGAAACCATGCAGCTCGAGGTGCGGCGGCTCCAGCGCCGCCTCGGCCTCACCACGATCTTCATCACGCACGACCAGGAAGAGGCGCTCGTCCTCTCCGACCGCGTCGCGGTGATGAATCGCGGCACCATCCAGCAGGCCGCCACGACGACGGAGATCTACGAGCGGCCGGCCAACGATTTCGTCGCGGACTTCGTGGGAGAGAGCAACATCTTCCATGGCCGGGTCACGGCGCCGGGACAGGTGACGCTCGACAATGGCACGGTGCTGCACGTTGCGTCCGACAGGCCGGTGGGAAGCAAGGTCGGCGTGCTGATGCGTCCCGAACGATTCGCCCCCGCCGGCGCCAATCGCTTCGAGGGCGAGATCGTCGAGGCCGTCTATCTCGGCACGTCCTTCAAGCTGCGCCTCGCCTGCGGCGAAGGCTTCGAGCTGCTCGTCCGCCTGCCCGCGCGCGGGGTGCCGCCCGTCGCCGGAACACGCCTCGCCGTCGGCATCGATGCGGACGCCATCCATGTTTTCTGAGACGGGGGCCGCGCGGCCATGAAGCGCACTGGCTTCTGGCCGGCGGTTCCGGCCCTCGTCCTGCTGCTGGCGTTCTTCCTGCTGCCGGTCGTCCGCATGCTGGGCTTCAGCGTCGAGGGCGGCACGTTCGAATGGTACGCCAAGGCGCTGGGCGAAGGACTGTACCTGCGCGTGTTCTGGAACACGTTCGAGATCGCCCTGCTGGTGACGTTGTTCTGCCTGCTGCTCGGCTATCCGCTCGGCTTCCTGATGGCGACGACCACGCCGCTATGGGCGACGGTGGGTTTCATCTTCGTCCTCCTGCCGCTCTGGACGTCGGTGCTGGTTCGCACCTATGCATGGATGGTCCTGCTCGGGCGCAACGGCGTCGTGAACCGGTTGCTGATCGATTCCGGACTGGTCGCGGACCCAATCCCGCTGCTGCATAATTTCACGGGCGTGCTGATCGGCATGGTGCACGTGCTGCTGCCCTACATGGTGCTGCCGATCTATGGCGCCGTGCGCAAGGTCGACCCTGCGTTTCCTGCTGCTGCACGGGGGCTCGGCGCCTCGGACTGGCAGGTCTTCCGCCGAATCTGGCTGCCGCTGACGCTGAACGGCGTGTTCGCGGGGTGCGTGCTGGTCTTCGTTCTGTCGCTCGGCTTCTACATCACGCCGGCGCTGCTGGGCGGCGGCCGGGTCATCATGATCGCCGTGTTGATCGAGCAGCAGGTGCGTGAGGCCCTGAACTGGCCCTTCGCCGCGGCCTTGTCCGCGGTCCTGCTCGTCGCGACCTTCGCCGTCTATTCGCTCGCTCAGCGCTTCGCGGCGGACCGTCCGGAGGCGGCGCGATGAGCCGGCGTCTGCTGATCGTGGCCTGCACGCTCATCTATTTCTTCCTGATGCTGCCGCTGCTGGTCGTCTTCCCGATCTCGCTCTCGTCGGCGCCCTACATGCAGTTCCCGCCGCCCGGCCTGTCGTGGCAGTGGTACGAGCGCTACCTCGACGACCCGCAATGGATCGATGCGACCTGGCGGTCGCTCTATGTCGGCGGCGCCACGGCGGTCCTGGCGCTGGCGCTCGGCGTGCCGCTCGCCTTCGCGCTGGTGCGCGGGCGGTTTCGAGGCCGTGTCCTGATCGACCGGCTGGCGCTCGCGCCGGTGATCGTGCCGACGATCATCCTGTCGGTCGCGGTGTACGGCCTGTTCGCCAAGCTGAAGCTTGTCGGCACCTGGTACGGGCTGGTGGTCGCCCACACCGTGCTCGCCCTGCCGTTCGTCGTGCTGATCGTGGGCGCCGGCCTGCGCGATTTCGACCGGGCGCTGGAACAGGCGGCGGAAGGGCTTGGCGCCAGCCGCTGGCAGACACTGTGGCGGGTCACGCTGCCGCTGCTGCGGCCCAGCCTGGTTTCGGCGGGGCTGCTCGCCTTCATATCGTCGTTCGACGAGGTGGTGGTCGCGCTCTTCATTGCCGGGGCGAACATGACCCTGCCGAAGAAGATGTTCGACAACATCCTGATGGAGATCGATCCCACGATCGCGGCGGTCTCGGTGATGCAGATCCTGCTGGTCTCGATCGTCCTGGTCCTGATCGGCCGGTTCGGCCGCGGCCTGCGGGACAGTGCGCGATGACGCGGGCGTCGCGCCGCCATCGCGAAGCGGGTGCGTAGAGGAGAGCGTGATGGCGGATTCGGTGTTCCACAAGGATTTCAAGCCGATGCCGTGGTGGTGGGAATGGTGGCATCCCTCCAACGAGCTGTCGCAGGACCCGCCGGCGCGCACCGACGTGCTGGTGATCGGCGCCGGGTACGGCGGCCTGTCGACGGCGCTGGAGCTGGCCCGGTCCGGCATCGAGGTCACGGTCCTGGAGCGCGGCGATTTCGGCGTCGGCGCCTCGACGCGCAACGGCGGCGGCGTCAGCGGCGGCACGACCATGGGCAAGGGATTTTCGGGCAAGGGAGTGGGCGGCGATCCCGAGGCGTGGAAGAAAGTCATGGCGCGCATGCTGAGCGACGCGGCCGACTCGCTCACCCAGGTCGAGACCGTGATCCGTCGCGAGAACATCCAGTGCCACTGGCGCATGAACGGGCGGTTCTCGGGCGCCTACACGCCGCGGCACTATGCCGAACAGTCGGCCAAGGTCGGGACCTACAACGAGAAGGCGGCGCTCGGCACCTACATGGTGCCGCGCGAGCGCCAGCGCGAGGAGATCGCCTCCGACTACTACTATGGCGGCATGGTGGTGGAGCGCACCGGCCAGCTCCATCCGGCGCTCTACTATGGCGGGCTGCTGGCGGCGGCGCATCGCGAGGGCGCGATCCTGTGTGCCAACTGCAACGCCGAGAGCATCGAGCGGCGGCCGCAGGAAACGGGTGGCGGCTTCCGCGTGCTGACCTCGAAGGGACCGATCGAGGCGCGCGAGCTCGTCATCGCGACCAACGGATATACGACCGAGCTGACGCCGACCCTGCGCCGCCGCGTCGTGCCGGTCGCCAGCCATATCATCGCGACGGAGGAACTGCCGGAAGATCTGGTGCAGAGCCTGATCCCGAAGAACCGCGTCGTGTCCGATACCAAGCGGGTGCTCTGCTACTATCGCCAGTCGCCCGACAACAAGCGCGTCATCTTCGGCGGCCGCGCCCGCTTCACGCAGGTCACGCCCGAGGTCAGCGCGCCGGTGCTGCACGGCTACATGCTGGAGCGCTGGCCGCAGCTCAAGGGCGTGAAGATCACCCATGCCTGGACGGGCAACGTGGCCTTCGCCTTCGACTTCCTGCCGCATATGGGCCGCGAGCAGGGCATGCACTATCTGCTGGCCTGCAACGGCTCGGGTGTCGCGATGATGAGCTATCTCGGCTTCCAGACGGCGCGCAAGATCGCCGGTGGCTCGAACGCGCCGGTCAACGCGTTCGACGGGCACGATTTCCCGACCGTGCCCTTCTACAGCGGCAACCCCGAATGGGTGCTGCCCTTCGTCGGCGCCTGGTACCGCACGCGCGACTGGTGGGACCGCCTCACGGCTTAGACCCGCAACGAAAGAGCCTCCCGTCCGGCCGGATCGGGAGGCTCTCCTGGTTGTGCCCGGCGTCGCCGTCGCTACTTCATCGTGATCGGCGAGAAATCCTGGAACCAGTTCTGCGCCTGCACGAAGCCGGTCACCTTCGGCGACATGGCGCGCGGTGCCACGTCGTGGGTCACGAACAGGAACAGCGCGTCGTCGACGATCTTCTCGTGGACCTTCTTCAACGCCTCGTCCTGCGCCTTGGCGTCGAAGGTCGTGCGCGCCTTTTCGAGCAGGGCGTCCATGCCCGGGTCCTGGTAGAAGCCCCAGTTGGTGCCGTTGGGCGCCACCAGCTTCGAATCGAGATGGCGGATGAAGGCGGTGAACGGATCCTGGATGAAGTAGCTGAAATTGAGCGCGCTGGCGCCCTTGGCGAGATCGGATTTCGCGCCGGCCCGCCACAGGTTGATCAGCGTGTTCCACTCCGCCACCTCGAACTCGATCTTGATGCCGACATCGGCGAGGTTCTGCTGGATGTATTCGTTCATCGCCAGAGGCTGCATCTGCCCCGAGCCCGAGCTCGAGATCAGGACCTTGGCGGTGATGGGCTTGGCCGGGCTGTAGCCTGCTTCCGCCAGCAGCTTCTTCGCCGCTTCCGGATCGAACTTCACGTCGAAGCTCGGATTGCCGAACCACTGGCTCCCCGGCGTCAGGAAGCCCTTGGCCGGGATCATCTGCCCCTTGAGCAGCACCTTCAGCCCCTCGCGATCGACCGCGAGGTTGGCGGCCTTGCGCACCCGCACGTCCTTCCACGGCGAGCCGTCGGCGAAGGAGAGATGCCAGGTCCAGTTGTGCGGATAGGCGTTGCTCACGATCTTGAAGCCCGCCTTCTCCAGGCTGGGCACCGCGTCGGGCGCCGGCGCCTCGATCCAGTCGACCTGCCCCGAGCGCAGCGCCGCCGTGCGGGTCGCCGCCTCGGGGATCGGGATCAGGACGAGCTTGTCGAGCTTGGGCACGCGCGCCTTGTCCCAATAACCCTTGTTGGGCGTCAGCTCGGCGCGGGTCTGTGGCACGAAGGCCGTCACCTTCCACGGTCCGGTCCCGGACGGGGTCTGCGCAAACTTGTTCCAGTCCTTGCCGACTTTTTCCCACTGCGCGGGGCTCGACATCATGATCCAGGACAGCTGGTAGGGCAGGAAGGCGTCCGGCGTCTTGGTCCGGACCTCGACCGTCTTGTCGTCGACTGCCTTGTAGGAGGCGACCGCCGGGATGCGTGAACGGCCCTGTGCCGCCTGCTTCGGATCGAACTGCGGCGACTTGTCGTTGAGCAGCTTGTCGAGGTTCCAGACCACCGCGTCGGCCTTGAAGTCGCTGCCGTCGTGGAACTTCACCCCCTCGCGCAGCGTGAACACCCACCGCGTGGGGTCGGCCTCGTCGACCTTCCACGCCGTGGCGAGGCCCGGCACCAGGGTCGAGGCCTTGTCGGCCGACGAAAGGTCCCAATTGATCAGGGCGTCATAGACCGTGTAGCCCATGAAGCGCATGCCTTCGCCGCCCTGGTCGGTCTGGCCGGTCGTCAGCGGCACGTCGGAGGCCGTCATGCCGATCCGCAGGGTCCCCTGCGCCAGGGCCGGTGTCGCGGCAAGGGGGGCGACGCCGAGCGCGGCTGCGAGCGCAACCACCGCCAGTCGACCGAGCGCGTTAGTCGTTCTTTTCATGTGAAGATCGTGTCCTTCCGGGCGTTGTCCCTACGCCCTGAAGGCCAAAACCGTGCCAGAATCGGTTCGCCGGGAGGGGAGCGCCGCTAAGGCCTCAGACTCGCCCGTACAACCTGAAGTATGAATCTCGCCTCGTCGTCGATCTCACGCATTGCAGCCGTGGGGTGTCGGTCGAAGGCGATCCGGCGGGCCAGCAGGGTGGCATCGTCGGCGATTGCATCGGCCTCGTGGTGAAGGGCGGTCGTGCGCATCGCGACGCGCGTGCTTGCCGGCGACGACCACCGCGCGGTCACCCGCCGGGCGATTGTCGCGTTCGACCGGCAGGTGACGGCTTGGCGCATCCGCGCCCGCAGTTTTTCCATCCTCTCCGACATGCTTGCCTCCGGCCCGCTGGGCGTCTTCCAACGCCTGCAGCGAAAAACGGGCTTGCGGGACGCTGGTTGCCGGCCGGAATCTGAAACAACCCTACGGATCGCGGCTCCGGGGCGCCCGCCCTCGCTGGCCGTTACCGGCCATCGCCTACCCGTGTCGACTGGCTGCCGGCGACCTGCCAGCCGTCGCGCGCCGTCACGTAGACCGCCGTCCAGCGCAGGTCGCGCGGTTTGCCCTCCGTCGCCGCGGCAGAGGCGTCGGGCGGCAGGGTGCTGCGGCCTGTGACGATCACCGTCGGGCCCGTGAAGACCTGGAAGGAAAGCTCGGTGGCCGGCATCGTCTCGACGAGCGGCCGGCCGGCTTCGAGGTCGGCAAGCCGGGCGGCCTTGTCGAGGACACGGCCGGTTTCGTCGACATGCGTGTACCGGTCGGAGAATTGCAGGCGCAGGGTCGCAATATCCTTTGTGGCGGCGGCGGCGGTCATGCGCTCGCGCAGCCGCCGGATCTCGCGGGCGAGGCTCTGCGACTCCGCCGCATCGGGTTGGCGCGGCGGATGGGCGAAGGCGGAAGAAGACAGGATCGACAGGAACGGGAGCGAAGCCGCTCCCCCGAGCAGGGTGCGCCTATGCATCCCGCGAGCTTACGCCGGCCTCGGCGAAGGTCGCCATGCCGTTGTGGCATGCCGCGGCGGCCTTGAGCAGCGGCACGGCCAGCGCCGCTGCCGACGCCTCGCCCAGGCGCATGCCGAGGTCGAGCAGGGGCCGCTGCCCGATCGCTTCCAGGAGGCGCGTATGACCGGGCTCGGCCGAGCGGTGGGCGACGAGGCAATGGTCGAGGGCCTTGCGGTCGACCGCGTAGAGCACGGCGGCCGCCGCGGTGCAGGCATAGCCGTCCAGCAGCACGGGGATGCGGCCCATGCGAGCGGCCAGCACGGCGCCGGCGATCGCGGCGAATTCCTCGCCACCGACCGCGGCCAGGAGCGCCAGCGGATCGCGTTCGGCAATGAGCTGGCGATGATGGGCGAGTGCCTCGTCGATCACCGCGACCTTGTGGTCGAATGCCTTGCCCTGCACGCCGGTCCCGGGTCCGGTCCAGTCGGCGCCAGTGCCCCCGAACAGCGCGGCCGAGAGCGTGGCAGCCGCGGTCGTGTTCGCGATCCCCATCTCGCCCAGGCAGAGCACGTCGATCCCGGGCTCGGCGGCCATCATGCCGTAGGCCATCGCATTGGCCGCGCGCGCCTCGCTCATGGCGGGTTCGCGCGCGATGTCGCCGGTCGGGTGATCGAGGTCGAGCTCGTAGATACGCAGGTCGGCGTCGATCGCGCCGGCGAGCTGGTTGATCGCGGCGCCGCCGTTGGTGAAATTCTTCACCATCTGCTGCGTCACTTCGGGCGGGTAGGCCGAAACGCCCCGGGCGGCGACGCCGTGCGTGCCGGCGAACACGGCGACTCGAGGCCGTTCGACGCGCGGATGGGCGCGGCCCTGCCAGGCGCCCAGCCATTCCGCGATCTCCTCCAGCCGGCCGAGCGATCCCGCCGGCTTCGTGAGCTGGGTCTGGCGCTGGACGATCTTCGTCTGCGCCTCCAGGTCGGGGCCGGGCAGGTCGCGCAGGATCCTGCGCATCTCGTCGAATGAGGCGGTAGGGGCATTCATGATGGCGGCGGACCATCCTATATTCGGCCCATCATGACCAGTCCAAACGAGTTCAACTCCCCGGGCCCGCGCCCCTCCTCGTTCGACGAATGGCTGCAGGCCGCGAAGGAGCAGGCGACCTTCTTCACCGGTCTCAAGCTCGATGTCGGCCTGCCGCGCTGGCAACTCGCCGATGTCCTGCCGGTCCTCCCGTTCGTCGGGGCGGGCATCGGCCTGGCCGCCGGCCTGGTCTTCGCCATCGTGCGCGGCATCGCGGGCCCCGGGTGGCTGGCCGCCGTGCTCGCGGTCGGCGCGGCGGTGCTGATCACGCGCGCCCTGCACGAAGACGGGCTCGCCGATACCGCAGACGGGCTGGGGCCGCATGCGCTCGAACCCGCCCGCCGGCTGGAGATCATGCGCGACAGCCGCAATGGCACGTTCGGCGTGCTGGCGCTCGCCCTCACCGTGCTGATCAAGGTTGCCTGCCTCGCGCAGTTCGGCGGCGCGACGGGCCTGGTCGTGCTGATCGCCGCCCATGCGGTCTCGCGGGCGGTGCTCGCCTATCCCATGCTGGCCTTCGCGCCGGTCCATTACGACGGGCTCGGCTCGCAGGTCGGCAAGCCGACCGACAACGATGTCTGGCTGACGATCGGGATCGGCGCCGCCATCGCCTTCCTGCTGCTGCTGGGCAAGGGCTTCTTCGCCGCGCTGCTGACGCCCGCCATCGCCATCGGGGCAGGTATCTTCGCTTCGCACTGGATCGCGAAGCGGTTGGGCGGCTACACCGGCGACACGCTGGGCGCCGTCCAGCAGAAGACCGAGGTGGTATTCCTCGTCGCCGCGGCGCTGTTCATCGGTCGATAGGAGACGAGTCACATGGCGACAGGCGCCAAGATCACGGGAGCGGTCACGCGGTGGTGGTGGGTGCGGCATGCGCCCGTGCCCAATCCGGAACGCCGCTGCTATGGGCAGTCGGACAAGGATTGCGACATCAGCAATGCGGCGCTGTTCCGCCACCAGGCGGCGCTGCTGCCCAAGGGCGCCGTATGGTATGCGTCCAACCTGCTGCGCGCGCGCAAGACCGCTGAGGAGCTGGCGCGGTCGGGCGCGGAGATGGACACGCTCAACATCGAGCCCGACCTGGCCGAGCAGCATTTCGGCGACTGGCAGGGCCTGACCTATGTCGAGATCGCCGAGAACCACGCCAACAACCACCTGTTCTGGCTGGGACCGCCGGAATTCCGCCCGCCCGGCGGCGAGAGCTTCGTCGACCTGCGCGACCGCACGGTCGGCTCGATCGAGCGTCTCACGGCCGAGCACAAGGGGCGCGACATCGTGGCGACGGCGCATGGCGGTACGATCCGTGCGGCGCTCGCCCATGCCTTCGACCTGCACCCCGAGGCCGCGGTGCGTTTCGAGATCGACAATGTCTCGCTCACCCTGATCGAGCATTTCGAGCAGGCCGATCCCGCCCATGCCTGGCGGGTCGCCTTCGTGAACTACATGCCGCGCGAGATCGTCACCGCGCACGCCAGCGGGCCTGCGTGACGGCGCCGACCAGGGACGCCGCCGAGCTGGCTGCCGATCAGGCCGCCTTCTGGAACGGGCCGGGCGGGCAGGGCTGGCTTGCCGCCTACCAGCGGATCCAGCGCTCGCTCGCCGGCATCGGCGAGGCGGTGCTGGCCCTCGCCGGCGCGAAACCGGGCGAGCAGGCGATCGACGTGGGATGCGGCACGGGCGACACGACGCAGGCGCTGGCCGCCGCCGTCGGCCCGTCGGGCCGTGTGACCGGCGTCGATGTCTCGCGGCCGCTGGTCGAGGTCGCCCACGCGAAAGCCATCGCCAATGCCGGCTTCGTCGTGGCCGACGCCACGACATACGGGTTCGAGGCCGGCGCCGCCGATCTCGTCTTCTCGCGCTTCGGCGTCATGTTCTTCGCCGACCCGGTGGCCGCGTTCCGCAATCTGCACTTTGCGCTGAAGCCGGGGGGACGGCTCGCCTTCGTCTGCTGGCGGACGCCGCAGGAAAATCCCTGGGGCCTCGTGCCGGTGCGGGCGGCAGCGCCGTTCCTGCCGCCGCTGCCGCGGCCTGGACCCGAGGATCCCGGCCAGTATTCGTTCGGCGACCGTGCGCGGGTCGAGCGCATCCTGACCGCGGCGGGTTTTGGCGCGCTGGAGATCCGCCCGCACGACCAGCCGATCTGGATGGGCCGCGACGTGGCGGAGATCGTCGGCAACGCCGACCGTTTCGGCCCGCTCGCCCGCGCTTTCGCGGAGGCGCCGGCCGAGGCCGCCGCGCAAGCCAGGGAAGCGATCGCGGCGGCACTGGCGTCCCACCAGACGCCGGAGGGCGTGTTCCTGCCCGGCGCGTGCTGGCTGGTGTCGGCGCGCAAGGGGGCGTGATGGAGCATATCGGGACATTTCCATTGCCGCCGGTCACGCTCGTGCTGGGTGGTGCGCGTTCGGGCAAGAGCACGCATGCCGAGAAGCTGGCTACCGGCAGCCTGCATGGTGCGCCGCCCCATGCCGCGGTCTATATCGCGACGGCGGAGGCGGGCGATGTCGAGATGGCGACCCGCATCATGGCGCACCGCGCGCGCCGCGGCGGCGCGTGGACGACGATCGAGGAGCCGCTGAAGCTCGACGAGGCGCTGGCCACCGCTGCGTCCCACGGACAGCCGGTGCTGATCGACTGCCTCACCCTGTGGCTCTCCAACCTCATGCACGCGGGCGCCGACGTCGACGAGGCGACCGACGATCTCATGCGGTCACTCGATGATCACAGCACCGTGCCGGTCTTGTTCGTGAGCAACGAGCTCGGGCTCGGCCTGGTGCCGGAAACGCCGCTCGGCCGGTCTTTCCGCGACGCGATGGGCCGCATGAACATGCGCGTCGCCGAGCGCGCGGACAGGGTCGTCTTCATGGCGGCCGGCCTGCCGCTGGTGATGAAGGACCGGCCCGCCCGGCTCGGCTGACCGCCGTCCCAATTCGGCCGGGAATCGTGGTATCATGCGGGCTGTAGTGACCGCTCGAGGCGCTTCCCCGGCGCCGGTCGCGCACCAACAAGGAGCCCGAAGTGAAGCTCGATCGCCGAACCGTCCTCTCCGGGACTGCCGCGGCCATGGCCGCGCCCCTGCTTGCCCCCCTGCCGGCGCGTGCCGACGCCAAGCGACAGTCGCTGGTCGATGCGTGCCTTTCCACGGCCCGCAAGATCCTGGGCGGCCCCGATTTCCCCGATGCGGCGACCAACATGACGACGGCGCGCGGCGTGCTCATCGTCCCCGAGCTGGTGCAGGGCGGCTTCATTTTCGGCGCCGCCGGCGGTCGCGGCGTGCTGATGGCGAAATCCTCGCCGAACAACTGGAGCTATCCCGGCTTCTACATCATGGGCTCGGGCAGCGTCGGGCTGCAGGTCGGCGGCAAGGTGTCGGAGATCGTCTTCATCATCCGCACCGAGAAGGGCTTGCAGGCGATCATCGACCACAAGTTCAAGGTCGGTGCCGAAGCGGGCGTGACGATGGTCGCCGTGGGCATCGGCCTCGAAGGCGCGACCAGCGCCGCGGGCGGCGCCGACATCGTGGCCTTCGCGAACTCCCAGGGCCTGTTCGCCGGCGCCTCGATCGAGGGGTCGTACCTCGATGCCGACAATGACTGGAACGCGCTCTATTACGGCCAGGGCGCCAACACCAAATCGGTCGTGCTGGAGCGCAAATTCACCAATCCCGGCGCCGAGCCGCTGCGCCAGTATCTCTCGAAATGGTAGGTGCCGTCAGGCGACCTTGAGCGAGGGGGCGAGCGAGAGCTTCGCCTTCGTCTTGGCCTTGACCTCGTCGACGGTGACGCCGTCGGCGAGTTCGATCAGCGTCACGCCGCCGTCGCCCTTCTTGTCGACCGCGAACACGCCCAGTTCAGAGATCACCATGTCGACGACGCGACGGCCGGTGAGCGGCAGCGTGCATTCCTTCAGGAGCTTCGACGCGCCGTCCTTGGAGACATGCTCCATGGTGACGATGACGCGCTTCACGCCGGCGACGAGATCCATCGCGCCGCCCATGCCCTTGACCATCTTGCCGGGAATCATCCAGTTCGCGAGGTCGCCGTTCTCGGCGACTTCCATCGCGCCCAGGATGGAGAGGTCGATGTGGCCGCCGCGGATCATGGCGAAGGAATCCGCCGAGCTGAAATAGGACGTGCCCTTGACCTCGGTCACGGTCTGCTTGCCGGCATTGATGATGTCGGCATCGACCTCGTTGTCGAGCGGGAAGGGGCCGACGCCCAGCATGCCGTTCTCGCTCTGCAGCGTGATGTCGACATCCTCGGGCACGTAGTTCGACACCAGCGTCGGGATGCCGATGCCGAGATTGACGTAGAAGCCGTCCTTCAGTTCCTTGGCGGCGCGCGCCGCCATCTGGTCGCGGGTCCAGGCCATCGTCTGCTCCTCAAGCCTTGCGCACGGTGCGCTGTTCGATCTGCTTGTCGTAGGGCGCACCGCAGAAGATGCGCTTCACGAACACGGCGGGCGTGTGGATATGGTCGGGGTCGAGCTGGCCGACGGGCACCAGCTCCTCGACCTCGGCGACGCAGATCTTCGCCGCCGTCGCCATCATCGGATTGAAGTTCCGCGCGGCCTTCCGGTAGATCAGGTTGCCGGCGGTGTCGCCCTTCCATGCCTTCACCAGCGCGATGTCGCCGACCAGGCCGCGCTCCATCACGTATTCCTCGCCGTCGAAGACCTTGGTCTCCTTGCCCTCGGCGACCAGCGTGCCGACGCCGGTCTTGGTGTAGAAGGCCGGGATACCGGCGCCGCCCGCGCGCACGCGCTCGGCCAGCGTACCCTGCGGGTTGAACTCGAGCTCGAGCTTGCCGTCGAGATACAGTTTGGCGAAGGTCTTGTTCTCGCCGACATAGGACGAGATCATCTTGCGGATCTGGCCGGTCTCCAGCAGCAGCCCGAGGCCCGCGCCGTCGATGCCCGCGTTGTTCGACACACAGGTCAGGCCCTTCACGCCGGAATCGCGGACCGCGGCGATCAGCCTTTCCGGAATGCCGACCAGCCCGAAGCCGCCGCACATCAGCATCAGATCGTCGCGCAGCAGACCTTCCAGCGCCGACTTCGCGTCCTTGTAGACCTTGTTCGCCATCGCTCCGTTCCGTCCTCGTCGCGTGAGTTCCGGCATATGGAAGGGCCGGGACTTGCCTGTCAATCAATCGCGGATCGTCCGCGTGCCGGCGACGAATTCGCCCATCAGCCGGTGTCCGTCGTCGCTGGTGGCGAGGTCCATGAACAGGGTGCGCTCGTGGGCCAGCCCCTGCGACAGCGGCATTTCAGTCGCGCCGCGGATCAACCGCTTGATGTGGGCCACGGCGCGCGCCGGCCGCGCCGCCAGCCGTCCGGCCATCTCCAGCGCATGGTCGAGCACGGGTCCGTCGACCGCCGCATGGACCATGCCGAGCGAGGCCGCCTCGTCGGGCGTCACGGTCCGGCCGAGCAGCGACAGTTCGAGCGCGCGTGCCTCGCCGACCAGCCGGACGAGCCGCTGCGTGCCGCCCGCCCCCGCCAGGATGCCGATATTGATCTCGGGCTGCCCGAGCCAGTACGGGCCGCGCTCGGCCAGGCGGATATCGCAGGCCATCGCGAACTCGAACCCGCCGCCCATGGCCGTGCCGTTGATCGCCGCGATCACCGGCTTGGGCGCCGCTTCGAGACGGTTCAGGATCTTGTGGAAGGCGCTCTCGGGCGAGAGCCGGTCGAGCGAGAAGGTCGCGCCCTTGGCGCGCAGCTTCGCCGACATCGCCAGCAGTTCGGATACGTCGTAATGCTCGATGAATACACCCTTCAGCGCGCCGGTGAAGACAAGCACGCGCACCGTGTCGTCGGCCAGCAGCGCGTCGACGGCGTCGTCGAGCTCGCCGACCATGGCGGCGTTCATGTAGCCCTTGGGCGGGTTGTCGAAACGGACGATGGCGACGGCGTTGCGTTGCTCGGTCTTGATCAGGGACATGCCTAATTGTTGCGGTCCAGAATCACGATGGCAATTCCCGCGATCACCAGCGCCGTACCGAACAACAGCGGCCAGGTGACGGGCTCGCCGACCAGCACGACCGAGCTGGCGATGGCGAGCAGGGGCACGCCCAGCATGCCGAGCGAGCCGGTCACCGGCGGCAGGGCGCGGGCGACCGAGACGGCGGCCCATGTCGCGGTCGGGCCGGCGAGCACGCCGAGATAGACCAGCGCGATCCAGAGCGAGGGTTTGCCTAAGTCGAAATGGCCGGCCGGCTCAAGGAGGAGAGCGAGGATCCACAACAGCACGGTCGCCACGCCCATCTGCCAGGGCAGCACGTCGAGCGGCGACATGCGCCACGAATGGCGGCGCGCATGCAGGATCGCCAGCGCCCAGGTGAATCCCGCGAGCAGCAGCCAGCCATGGCCCGTCAGGATGGCGCGGTCGCTCCAGTCGAGCCGCAGCGGATCGACCAGTACGACGATGCCGGCGAGGCCCAGCAGTGCACCGAGGAAGCCGCGGCCGCCGACCTTCTCGCCGACCATCCAGGACAGCGGCACCATCCAGAGCATCGTCGTGTAGGCCAGCACGCCGGAGCGGCCGGGCGGCACGCTCTGCACGCCGAGATTGGCGAAGGCGAAGAAGCAGGTGAGCTGCAGCGCCCCGACCGACAGGATGATCGGCCAGTCGGCACGGCCGGGCCAGGCGAGCCGGCCGAGCGCGCCGACCAGCACGAAGGCGGACAGGGCGGACAGGCTCGCGCGCGCCGCGGCGAGCCAGACCGGCGTGCTGGCGTCGAGGCCGATCCGGATGACCGGCCAGGCGAGGCCGAACAGCACGACCACGAGGCCGAGCTGCAGCCACGCCACGCGCGAGGGCCGCGCGTCGCTCATGGGCGTTTCCTCCTGTGGCGGGTGCGCGCCTTTGCTAGGCGCGCTTCTTCGCGGCGACGGACAGCGGCTGCGGCAGCCGCGACAGCATCTCCTTCGGGACGATCTGCCAGAAGCGCTCCACCTCCCGGTTCCAGTCGTTGAGCAACCGGGCGCCGAGCGGCGACTTGGTCTCCGCGACATGTTCCTCGATCAGGCGGCGCAGCACGCCGTCCCAATGCGGATGATCGATGCGCTGCCAGGTCACCGTCTCCGGATTGACCTTCAGCCTGAAACTGTCGTCGGCGTCGTAGACGAAGGCCATGCCGCCCGTCATGCCGGCGCCGAAATTGACGCCGGTCGGTCCGAGGATGGCCGCGGTGCCGCCGGTCATGTACTCGCAACCGTTCGAACCCACGCCCTCGACCACCGCGTCTGCGCCGGAGTTGCGCACCGCGAAGCGTTCCCCGGCCAGGCCCGACGCGAACAGCTTGCCGGCCGTTGCGCCATAGAGGACCGTGTTGCCGATGATGGCGTTGGCCTCCGGCACCAGCGGGCTGGACACTGTCGGCTTCACGACGATCGTGCCGCCCGACAGGCCCTTGCCGACATAGTCGTTGGCGTCGCCAAACACCTCCAGCTTCATGCCCTGCACGGCGAAGGCGCCCAGCGACTGGCCCGCCGTGCCGCGCAGGCGCACGGTCACGGTGTCGGGCTGCAGGCCCGTCATGCCGTACTTGCGCGTAATCATCGCGGCGAGGCGGGTGCCGACGGCGCGATGGGTGTTGCGCACGCTGTACTGGAGCTGCATGCGCTCGCGGTGGGTGAACAGCGGCTGGGCGTCGCGCAGCATCTGGGCGTCCAGCGTATCGGGCACCTCGTTGCGTCCCTCGACCGTGCAATGCACCGTCTCGCGGCCGCCGTCGGCGCGGGTCAGCAGCGGGTTGAGGTCGAGATCGTCGAGATGGCGCGCGCCACGGCTCACCTGCTTCAGCAGGTCGGACCGGCCGACGATCTCGAGCAGCGAGCGGTAGCCGAGCTGGGCCAGGATCTCGCGCACTTCCTCGGCGACGAAGCTGAAGAGGTTCACGACCTTCTCGGGCGAGCCCTCGAACTTGGCGCGCAGCTTCGGATCCTGCGTGCAGACGCCGACCGGACAGGTGTTGGAGTGGCACTGCCGGACCATGATGCAGCCCATCGCGATCAGCGACGCCGTCCCCAGCCCGTATTCCTCGGCGCCCAGCATGGCGGCGATCACCACGTCGCGTCCGGTCTTGAGGCCGCCGTCGGTGCGCAGCAGCACCTTCTCGCGCAGCCGGTTCAGCGTCAGCACCTGATGGGTCTCGGAGAGCCCCATTTCCCAGGGAATGCCGGCATACTTGATGCTGGTCTGCGGCGAGGCGCCGGTGCCGCCATTGTGGCCCGACACCAGGATCACGTCGGCCTTGGCCTTGGCGACGCCGGCCGCGATCGTGCCGATGCCGGACCGCGCCACCAGCTTCACCGTGACCCGGGCCTCGGGGTTGATCTGCTTGAGGTCGTAGATGAGCTGCGCCAGGTCCTCGATCGAGTAGATGTCGTGGTGCGGTGGCGGGCTGATCAGGGTCACGCCCGGCGTCGAGTGGCGCAGGCGGGCGATCATCTCCGTGACCTTGAGGCCGGGAAGCTGCCCGCCCTCGCCGGGCTTGGCGCCCTGCGCGACCTTGATCTCGAGTTCGCGGCAATTGTTCAGGTATTCCGCCGTGACGCCGAAGCGTCCCGACGCGACCTGCTTGATGGCCGACGAGGCGTTGTCGCCGTTCGGCCGCGGCTTGTAGCGGGCCGGATCCTCGCCGCCCTCGCCGGAATCCGACTTGGCGCCGATGCGGTTCATGGCGATCGACAGCGTCTCGTGCGCCTCGGGCCCCAGGGCGCCGAGCGAGATGCCGGGCGCCACGAGCCGCTTGCGCAGCTCGGTGATCGATTCGACCTCGTCGAGCGGGATCGGCGCGCGGTCGGTCTTGAAGTCGAGCAGGTCGCGCAGGTTGATCGGCGGCAGCCGGCGCACCGCCTCGCTGTAGCGGCGGTACTTGGCGTAGGATTCGGTGTTCACCGCATCCTGCAGCATGTGGATCAGCGTGCCGTCGAAATTGTGCCGGTCGCCGCCGCGGCGGGCCTTGTAGAAGCCGCCGATGGGCAGCGCCACGATGTCCTCGTCGAAGGCGCGGCGGTGCTGTTCGGCGATCTCCTCCTGGATGCCGCGCAGGCCGATGCCCGAGATGCGCGACGGCATGCCGGGGAAGAACTCGGCGACCAGCGAGCGCGAGAGGCCGACCGCCTCGAAGTTGCAGCCGCCGCGATACGACGACAGCACGGAGATGCCCATCTTCGACATCACCTTGAGCAGGCCCTCGTCCAGCGCCTTCTTGTAGTTCGCCAGGCAGTGGGCGAGCGACAGCTTGCCGAACAGGCCGCGCGCGTGCCGGGCCGCGATCGTCTCCTCGGCGAGGTAGGGGTTCACCGTGGTGGCGCCGACGCCGATGATGACCGCGACATAGTGCACGTCCATGCATTCGCCGGAGCGCACGTTGAGCGAGGTGAAGGTACGCAGCGACTGGCGGACGAGGTGCGAATGCACGGCACCGGCGGCCAGGATCATCGGCAGGGCTGCGCGCTCGGCGTCGACATTCGCATCGGTCAGCACGACATGCAGGCAGCCGCTGCGCACGGCGTCCTCCGCCTCGCGGCAGATGCGCTCGAACGACTGGCGCATGGCGTCGAGGCCGCCATGATGCTCGAACGTGCAGTCGATGCGGGCGGCCGTGTCGCCCATGTAGCGGCGCATCGCCTCGAACTCGGCGTTGAGCACGATCGGCGACTGCAGCGAGAGCATCTCGCTCTGTTCCGGTGTCTCGTCGAGGATGTTGCCGAGATTGCCGAGCCGCGTGCGGATCGTCATCACGTTGCGCTCGCGCAGGCTGTCGATCGGCGGGTTCGTGACCTGGCTGAAATTCTGGCGGAAGTAATGGTGCATGCCGCGGTAGGTGTCGCTCAGCACCGCCAGCGGCGCGTCGTCGCCCATCGAGCCGACCGCTTCCTTGCCGTCCTCGACCATGGGATGGAGGATCGCCTCCAGATCCTCGATCGACCAGCCGGCTGCGAACTGGCGCCGCCGCAGCTCCTCGGCGTCGAAGCGCTCGGCGGCCGGCGCATCCTGCTTGATCAGCGAATCGAGCTCGACCGTGCGTGTCGTCCAGCTCGCATAATCGTGCGTGGCCGCCAGCATGTCCTTCAGCTCGCGGTCCTTGTAGACCCTGGGCTGGTCCATATCGACGGCCAGCATCTCGCCGGGACCGAGGCGGCCCTTCTCGACGATCTTGCCCTCGTCCTGCGGCACCATGCCGGCCTCGGAACCGGCGATCAGCAGCTCGTCCGATGTCAGCACGTAGCGCATCGGCCGCAGCCCGTTGCGGTCGAGGCCGACCAGCGCCCACTTGCCGGCGACGGCGGCGATGGCGGCCGGCCCGTCCCACGGCTCCATGACGCCGTTGACGTAGTTGTACATGGCGCGATGTTCCGGCGGCACGGTCGGGTTCGAAGCCGACGCTTCCGGGATCATCATCGTCTTGACCATCGGCAGGTTGCGATGGCCGCGCACCAGCAGCTCGAAGACGTTGTCGAGCGCCGACGAATCGGAGGCGCCGGGCTGGACGATGGGCTTGAGGTCCTCGATGGCGCGCCCGAAACCGTCATGGGCGAGCCGGGCCTCGTGGCTCTTCATCCAGTTGACGTTGCCCAGGATGGTGTTGATCTCGCCATTGTGCGCCAGCACGCGGAAGGGCTGGGCGAGCTTCCATTGCGGGAACGTGTTGGTCGAGTAGCGCTGGTGGAAGATCGCGAAGCGCGAGACGAAGCGCTCGTCGAGCAGGTCGGGGTAGAACGCCGAGAGATGCTCGGCGAGGAACATGCCCTTGTAGACGACCGAGCGGCACGACAGCGAGCAGACGTAGAACTCGGCGATGTTCTCGGCGATCGCCGCCTTCTCCATGCGCCGCCGCAGGATGTAGAGCTGCTTCTCGAACTCGCGGTTGTCGAGCGCGGGGTCGCCGCGGCCGATCAGGATCTGCTCGATCTCGGGTCTTGTCTCGTTGGCCTTGGCGCCGATGCAGGAGATGTCGACCGGCACCTGGCGCCAGCCCAGGATCGTGTGGCCGAAGCGCAGGATCTCGGTCTCGACGATGGTGCGGCAGCGCTCCTGCGCGCCGAGGTCGGTGCGCGGCAGGAAGACCATGCCGACGGCGATGCGGCCAACCTGGGGCAGCTCGCCGCTGGAGTCGCGCACGTATTCCTTGAAGAAATCCTGCGGGATCTCGACGTGGATGCCCGCACCGTCGCCGGTCTTGCCGTCGGCGTCGACGGCGCCGCGGTGCCACACCGCCTTCAGCGCATCGATGCCGGCGGACACGACGTCGCGCCGTCGCTTGCCGTCGAGCGCCACGACGAGGCCCACGCCGCAGGAATCGATCTCCTGCGCGGGGTTGTAGCCGTAGGCCTCGGTCAGCCTGGCGGTGCCCGTGCGGTAGTCGCGGACGAACTGCTCGGCGTCGAACGGATGTGTGGACATGGCGTCGTATCCCGGGAAATGAGGTCTAGTCGGAGAACAGCTTGCCGGCCTCGGCCCAGTTCTCTTTCTTGATGTCGGTCAGGATGATCTGGACGGCGTCGGGCGTGCAGCCGAGCGCGCGGCAGGTCGCGTCGGTGAGTTCCTTCGCGAGTTTTCGGCGCTGTTCGATGGTCCGGCCTTCGAACATCTGGACATTGATCATCGGCATCTTGCGCGTCCTCCCTCAGAATTCGTGATCGATGGCGACATGGCCCGGCTGCGCCTTCACGCGGGCCAGCCAGGCGACGATGTTCGGGTAGCGCGACAGGTCGAAATCGCCTTCGCCGGCGACATGCGTGTAGGCATAGAGTGCGATGTCGGCGAGGCCGTAGCGGTCCCCGACGAAGAAGGGCCGCGTCGCGAGATGCTTCTCCATCACGTCCAGCGCGGCATAGCCCTTCTTCATCAGGTCGGGCAGCGCGGCTTCCTGCTGTGGCGAGAGCTTGTCGAGGAAGTGCCGCCAGAAGCGCACCACGGCGATATAGGGCTCGTGGCTGTACTGCTCGAAGAACATCCACTGCAGCGTCTGCGCACGGGCGAGGCGGTCGGCGGGCGCGAACGCGGTGCCTTCCGCGAGGTACCAGAGGATCGCGCCCGATTCGAACAGGAACGTCCCGTCCTCGAGCTCGAGCGTCGGGATGCGGCCGTTGGGGTTCTTCTTCAGGAACTCCGGCGTGCGCGTCTCGCCCTTCAGGATGTCGCATTCGATGCGCTCGAACGGCAGGCCGAGCTGCGACATCAGCAGCCACACCTTGTAGCCGTTCCCCGATCCGGTGAAGTCGTAGACCTTCGGCATGGCGCTACTCCGCCGCCAGGGAGCGGGCGGCCGCGGTGCGGGTGGCGAGATAGGTGTGGATGCGTTCGGCGGCATCGCGTCCGTCGCGCACGGCCCAGACCACGAGCGAGGCGCCGCGCACGATGTCGCCGGCGGCGAACACGCCGTCGAGATTGGTCATCATCGAACGCCAGTCGATCTTGAGCGTGCCCCAGCCGGTGACGCCGAGATCGGGCGCCGCGAAGAGGGCGGGCAGATCCTCGGGGTCGAAGCCGAGCGCCTTCATCACCAGGTCGGCCTCGATGTTGACGTGGCTGTTGGGAATCTCCTGCGGCGTCTGGCGGCCCGAGGCGTCGGGCATGCCGAGATGGATGCGCGCGGCGCGGACATGGCTGACCGCCTCCTTGCCGAGGAAGGCCTGCGGCGCGCTCAGCCACACGAACTCGACGCCTTCCTCCTCGGCGTGCTTCACCTCGCGCTGCGAGCCCGGCATGTTGGCGCGGTCGCGGCGATAGAGGCACTTCACCGACTTCGCGCCCTGGCGCACGGCGGTGCGCACGCAGTCCATCGCGGTGTCGCCGCCGCCGATCACCACGACGTTCTTGCCCCCGGCGTCGAGCTGGCCGGAGGCGAAGGCCCCGACCTCGTCGCCGAGCCCGTGCCGGTTGGAGGCGGTGAGGTAGTCGAGGGCGGGCACGATGCCTGGCAGGCCGACGCCGGGCGCCTGGATGTCGCGCGCCTTGTACACGCCGGTGGCGATCAGCACCGCGGCATGGCGCGACCGCAGCTCTTCCAGCGTGACGTCGCGTCCGACCTCGCAGTTGAGATGGAAGGCGACGTTGGAGTCGCGCAGCAGCTTCTCGCGCCGCTGGACGATGTCCTTCTCGAGCTTGAAGTTCGGGATGCCGTAGATCAGCAGCCCGCCGACGCGGTCGTAGCGGTCGTAGATCGCGACCTGATAGCCCTTGCGGCGGAGCTGTTCGGCGGCGGCGAGACCGGCCGGGCCGGCGCCCACGATGCCGACGCTTTCCGGCCGCTCGCGCCGGGGGTGGATCGGCCTGACCCAGCCGCGCTCCCAGGCGGTGTCGGTGATGTACTTCTCGACCGAGCCGATCGTGACCGATTCGAAGCCCTTCTCGATGACGCAATTGCCTTCGCACAGCCGGTCCTGCGGGCAGATGCGGCCACAGATCTCGGGGAAGTTGTTGGTCGCCGACGAAAGTTCGTAGGCTTCTTCCAGCCGGTCCTCGGCGGTCAGCTTCAGCCAGTCCGGGATGTTGTTGTGCAGCGGACAATGGATCTGACAGAACGGCACGCCGCATTGCGAGCAGCGCGCTGCCTGTTCAGCGGCCTTCTGCTGCGCGAATCCACGATAGATCTCGTCGAAGTCCCGCCGCCGCTCCGCCGCCGCCCGCTTCTCGGGCATGGCTTGCGGCGTTCCGACGAACTTCAGCATCCTTTCGGCCATCCCCGACCCCTTGGATTCTATGTGTAATTTTATTACGCAAAAAGCGCGCCGGGTGGCCGCTTCCTGCCATTCGGCGTGTGTTTAACCACCCAAATCGCCAAAGGTCAATAGGATTGACCTATTTTTCAGTTTTGGATCACGGCCCAGCTTGATCCCCACGCTGCAATTTCGCAAGCCACCCTATATAATACCGATTTGAGACTAATGGATCTGGGCATATTGGTGCCCCAACGGAAGCTTCGGCTCGCTCAGGCCGGGGCGTGCTGGTTGTAGCGGCCGCCGACGCGGTAGCGGTCTAGATAGGTCGGGAGGATGGCCTCGGCGGCCGTCGGGGCGATCCCGAGCTCGGCAAGGCCGGGGACGCCCGGCCGCGCGACATTGTCGCTGACCAGAAGGTCGACCTGATCGTGGGTCAGCGGCGGGACAGGCAGGAACTCGGCGAAGAAGCCGGCGATCCGCATCAGGCCGGCCGGAATGCCGACGATCGGCTTGTCGCGGTCGATCTCGCGCAGCACCAAGGCGGCGATCTCGCGATAGGTGTAGACGCGCGGGCCGCCCAGCTCGAACACCGTCTTGGCGGTGTCGGGGCGGGCCAGGACGGAAGCTGCCGCGGCACCGACATCGCCCACGAACACCGGCTGCACGCGCGCTGAGCCGTCGCCCGCGACGGGCAGGAAGGGCGCCTTGGCGGCGATCCGGGCCAGGCGGTTGAACATCACGTCCTCGGGGCCGAACACCACGCTCGGGCGCAGGATGGTCGCTTCCGGGAAGGCGGCGACCACCGCGGCTTCGGCTTCGACCTTGGAGCGCACGTACTTGTTGGTCGCGTCGCGCTGGTCGGCGCCGAGACCCGATATCTGCACCAGCCGCAGCGCGCCCGCTTTCCTGGCGGCCTCCGCGATGGCGCGGCTGCCCTCGACATGGACCGACTGGTACCGCTGGCGGCCGCGCTGGAAGGGGATGCCGGCGGCATTGATCACGGCCTGGCTGCCGGCGACGGCGGTCTCGACCGATTGCGGCAGGCGCAGGTTGGTGCGCATCACCGTGACCTGGCCGACATCGCCGGCCGTCTTGACGCGCTCCGCCAGCTCGATGCGCCGGCAGGCCACGCGGACCTGCAGCCCCTCCTGCGCCAGAGCCCGAACGATGGCGCGGCCGACGAAGCCGCTGCCGCCAAAGACGGTGACCTGCTTGATGCTCATGCCAGCGCCTATAGCCCATGGACGCTACGTCGCAAAGATGGGAGCGCGTCGCGCGGTTGACATCCGCGCGGCCGGGCCCTAACTCAGCGCCCGCACTAGACCGCATGCCGTGCCCAGGTGGCGGAATTGGTAGACGCACTAGTTTCAGGTACTAGCGCCGCGAGGCGTGGAAGTTCGAGTCTTCTCCTGGGCACCATGCGGGTCAGTCGGAGCACCCCCTAAATGGCGATCAGCCTTCATCGCGGCGACCTGCCCGCGGACCTTTCGTTCGGCCCCGTCGTGGCGGTCGACACCGAGACGATGGGACTCAACCCCCATCGCGACCGGCTCTGCCTGGTCCAGCTTTCCGCCGGCGACGGCAATGCCCACCTCGTCCAGATCGCGCGTGGCCAGCGCGAGGCGCCGCGCCTCGCCGCCCTGATCGGCGATCCGAAGGTGACGAAGCTGTTCCATTTCGGCCGGTTCGACATCGCCGTGCTGGAGCATTTCCTCCGCGTGCCCTGCGAGCCCGTCTACTGCACCAAGATCGCGGCCAAGCTGGTGCGCACCTTCACTGACCGGTTCGGCCTCAAGGATCTGTGCCGCGAGCTGCTGGGCGTCGAACTCTCGAAGCAGCAGCAGACTTCGGATTGGGGCGCCGACTCGCTGAGCGACGAGCAGCTCGCCTATGCGGCGTCGGACGTGTTTCACTTGCATGCGCTGAAGGCCAAACTGGACGCCCTGCTCGAGCGCGAGGGGCGCCGCGACCTGGCGGATGCTTCCTTCCGGTTCCTTCCGACCCGGGCCCGCCTCGACATCGCCGGCTGGCCGGAAACCGATATCTTCGCCCACTGAAGACAGGCCGTGCCACGTTGGCACGGTTCTTGCTTGCATGTGACCGTCGGGGAGGCTAACCAGCCTTACGGACGGGGGTCACATGCGTATCGGTCCGAGTCTCATCCTTGCGGGGCGCCAGAGTCTGGCGATGACCCCTCAGCTGCAGCAGGCCATCAAGCTGCTGCAGTTCTCGCATCTCGAACTCGCCGCGTTCATCCAGCAGGAGCTGGAGAAGAACCCGCTTCTGTCGGAAGGCGGCGCCGAGGACGGTCCGGCCGGCGAGCTCGACGCGGCCCCGATCGACGCGCCGCGCGATACCGCCGATGCCCTGGCGGCTGCCGCCCCGGCGCTGGCGGATGCCGATGAGCGCTGGACGCGTGAATTCGCGGACCGTGGCGGTGACGGAACCGCCAGCCGGGCCGGCCAGCGCGACGACGCACCCGATGCCCTCGATTTCGTCGCCGAGCGGCCGCAGTCGCTCGCCGTCCATGTGCTCGAACAGATCGAGCTGATGTTCAGCGATTATGCAGAACGCCGCATTGCCCTGAAGCTCGCGGAAGGGCTGGACGAGGGCGGGTACTGCCGTGCCGAAGCCGCGGCGACGGCCGAGGCAGTGGCGACCGACGTCGCGACCGTGGAGAAGATCTGGGCGCGGCTGCGCCAGATGGAGCCGGCCGGCCTGTTTTCGCGCAGCGTTGCGGAATGCCTGGGCGCCCAGCTCGCCGAGCGCAACCGGCTCGACCCCGCCATGAAGGCGTTGCTCGACAATCTCGATCTCGTCGCGGCGGGAGAGCTGGGACAGCTCCGGCGCCGCTGCGGGGTCGACGACGAAGATTTGCGCGAGATGCTCGGCGAACTGCGAACCCTCGATCCGCGCCCCGGCCAGGCGTTCGAGTTCGAGCCGATCCAGCCCGTCGCGCCCGACCTCTATCTGACCGCGGCCAAGGATCCAGAGACCGGCGAGGAAGGCTGGCACATCGAACTCAACACCGATGCGCTGCCCAAGGTCTTGGTCGATCGCAACTATCACGCGACCCTGATGAAGGGCGCGCGCGCCAAGCCGGATCGCGACTTCGTGGCCGAGCGTTTCCAGTCGGCCAACTGGCTGGTCAAGACGCTGGAACAGCGCGCCACCACCATCCTGAAAGTGGCGCGCGAGATCGTCCGCCAGCAGGACGGGTTCTTCCGGCATGGCGTTAGCGCGCTGAAGCCGCTGGTGCTGCGCGACATCGCCTTCGCCACGGAGCTGCACGAGAGCACGGTCAGCCGCGTCACGTCGAACAAGTACATCGCCACGCCGCGCGGCATCTTCGAGCTCAAATATTTCTTCACGTCCGCCCTGCCGGCACGCACGCCGGGCGTCGTCGTGTCCTCCGAGTCGGTGCGCTCGCGCATCCGTCATCTGGTCGGTGGCGAGAATGCCCAGCAGCCTCTGTCGGACGACCGCATCGTCGACCTGCTGAAAGGCGAGGGCATCGAGATCGCCCGGCGCACCGTCGCCAAGTATCGCGAGGCCATGCGCATCCCGTCCTCCGCGGAACGCCGGCGCCTCGGTCGCCTCGGACTGAACCGCCCCATGCCGTCGGCGATGCCCAGCGCGGCCGTCGCGGCGCAGGCTCTGGGCGGCCCGGCCGACTGACCGGCGGGCCGGACGGCCGATCGAGCAGAGGGCGCAGCCGCTTGACCCGGCTGGGGGACGCGCCTATAGGGGCGCACCCCCTGCCGGGCGAATTGAGTTCGTGCCCGCTAACCCATTGGTGTTATTGTGGAAATCGCTGATTTGCTGACCGGCCCCGATGCCGTGATGGCGCACGCCAAGGCGACCAGCAAGAAAGCATTGCTGGCCGAACTGGCCGGCCGCGCGGCGGGACTGCTCCAACTCGACGAGCGCAAGCTGTTCGACCGACTTCTCGAACGCGAGAGGCTGGGATCGACCGGCATCGGCGGCGGGATCGCCATCCCCCATGGCCGCATGTCCGCGGTATCGCGCCCCTTCGGCCTGTTCGCGCGGCTGGCGCATCCCATCGATTTCGATGCGATCGACGAGCGGCCGGTCGATATCGTGTTCCTGCTGGTGACGCCCGAGGGCGCCGGCGCCGATCACCTCAAGGCGCTGGCGCGTGTCTCGCGCCTGCTGCGCGACCGCAGCCTCGTCGAGAAGCTGCGGGCGACGGACAAGGCGGACGCGCTCTACGCCCTGCTCGTCGATACGATCCAGGCCCAGAGCGCCGCCTGACGTCCTCGGGACGGATGGACCGCCTCGAACCACAGGCGGTCCCCTGCCACGCGACGTCTTTCCTCAGTGAACCAGGGCAGGCTCGAGTTCGTGCTGGCGGATGATCGCCTGCGCGACCTCGATCGAGGGCGCGGCGGCCATGGGCTTGCCGTCTGCCGAGAAGATGCCGACCGCGTGCGCGCCGTCCGGCAGGTCGATCGTCTTCACGTAGGCGATATGCTCCGCGCCGAGGCTGAGAAAGGCCTCTTCGGCCAGCGGCTGGAAGAAGATTGCATCGTTTTCCATGACGTCCTCCTGGGGCAGCGACGGCGCCGTCAGCGTCCGCGTCGTGCCGCGATGTCGATCCCGTTGCCCACAGCTCCTGGCGTACCGGCATCGATCCTGATGGTGCGGATCTTCGGTTCGGCCTGGGGGCGCATCAGGTCGATCGCCAGCAGGCCGTTATCCAGCCTGGCCCCCGTGACCTCGATACCGTCGGCGAGCATGAAGGCCCGCTGGAACTGGCGCGCCGCGATGCCGCGATGGAGATAGACCCGGTCGCCGTCGTCGGCCTGCTTGCCGCGGACGGTGAGCTGGTTCTCGACCAGTTCGATGACGAGGTCGTCGCCGGTGAAGCCGGCCACCGCCAGCGTGATCCGCAGGCCGTTCTCGCCGATCCGTTCGATATTGTAGGGCGGATATCCCTCGGCATTCTTGGCCAGCCTGTCGAGCGTGCGCTCCAACTGGTCGAACCCAAGCAGCAGGGGAGAATTGAACAACGATACACGACTCATGAAACCCCCCTCCGAGGAGCGAGTGGCCGGGAACCCCGTTCGGGCCTTCCCTTGAAGGGAATTTGGGGATTGGCCGGGATGGTTCAAGGGTATTGACCGTCCGGCCCGGGGCGCCCGGGGCATCGCCATACCGTCCCGGCTGGGGTAAACTGTCGAAAACCCCTCCACTGCCCGGGTCGCAGCCCGGGCCAAAGAACGAAACGATGACACTGGTCGCCTCCGATACAAGACGACCCGGTGGGCATTTGCTCCCCGGTACCAGGCCGGTCCGTTCGGCGCCGGCGCGCTCCGCCTCGAAGGCCGCGGAAGGGGAAACCCGCCGCTTCGGCAAATGGTTCCTGGGATCCGCGCTCTATTCGCTGACGCTGGGCTATGGCACGCCGCGAACCTTCTTCGCCGTCGCGCCCGATGGCTGGCCGGGAGATCCCGCACTGGGCCAGCGCCTGCTGATGGCCGGCGAACTGACGGCGTGCGGCAGCGCTGGTCCGGTGCTGCCCGATTCCGACGATCCGCCGTGGCAGCGGCCGGGCGCTCCCGCGCTCTGGCTCGAATCGCTGAACAGCTTCGGCTGGCTGCGCGACCTGCGCGACAGCGGCGATCCTTCGGCGGCGATCCTAGCCGCGCGTCTGGTCGACGACTGGACCAACCGCGAGTACCGCTGGTCGCCGCTCACCTGGCGCCGCGACGTGCTGGCGGCCCGCATGGTCGCCTGGATCCGCCACTACGAATGGATGGCGGCGGCGTCCGACCCGGGCTTTGCCGCACGCTTCGTGTTCTCGCTGGCCCGCCAGCGCGTCCATCTGCGCCGCATCTCCCGCAGCGGCATGATCGGCCACGAGGCGGTCGCGGCGATCAAGGCGATGATCTTCGCCGACCTCGCCTTCATCCGCGACGGCAAGCAGTACGAGAAGAGCCTCGACCAGTCGCTGACGCGCCTGGCGAAGTTCGTGAAGCGCTATGTCCTGCACGACGGCGTGGTCGCCGAGCGCGCGCCGCATCTCCAGCTCGCGGTGCTGCGCCACCTGATCGACGTCCGCGCCGCGCTGGCCTCGGCCGAACGCCGCGCCCCGGCGGAGATCGTGGCCGCGATCGACCGCATGGCGCCGATGCTGCGCTTCTTCCGCCATGGCGACGGCGGCCTCGCCCTGTTCAACGGCACCTGGGAAGGTGACCGCCGCGTCATCGACCTCGCGCTGGCTCGTTCGGGCTCGGGCGAGGCGGCGCCCAGCATGGCGCTGCAGAGCGGCTTCCAGCGCCTCGCCGCCGGCACCTCGCTCGTGATCGCCGATGCCGGCAGCCCGCCCGGCCGCGGCATGGACGGCATCGCCCACGCCGGCACGCTGTCGTTCGAGATGAGCGCCGCGCACGAACGGCTGATCGTCAACGGCGGTACCTATCCTGGCGCCCCGCGCGATTTCCGTCATGTCATGCGCTACACGGCCGCCCATTCGACCGCCGTCGTGGACGACGTGAACTCGACCGAGATCACCGACCACGGCGCGCTGGAGTACCGCGCCGGCAACGTGCTGATCGACCGCGCCGACGACGCGGGCGCGCAGTGGCTCGACATGTGCCACGACGGTTACCGCTCGCTCTACGGCATCATCCACCGCCGCCGCCTGTGGCTGTCGCCCGACGGCGGCGACCTGCGCGGCGAGGATTCGTTCGTGGGCTACGAGGGCCGGCCGATCACGGTGCCGGACCGCCGCTACATCATCCGCTTCCACCTGCATCCGTCGGTCAAGGCGACGCTGGCGCAGAGCGGACAGGCCGTGCTGATGCGCCTGCCGAGCGGCCGCGGCTGGCGGCTGCGCGCGACCGGCGCCGGCATCGGTCTCGCCGAGAGCATCTATCTCGGCGAGGAGGGCCGCGTGCGCCGGACCGAGCAGATCGTGCTGGTCGGTCAGGCGCCGGCGGACGGGGCCACGGTGAAGTGGGCCCTCACCCGGATGGAAGGCTGATCCCGGGCCTCAGGGCTTGAGGAAGCCGACCGTCCGGTAGACCTCGTCGAGGATCGGCGCGGCGATGGCGCGGGCGCGCTGGGCGCCCTGGCGCAGCACGCCGTCGACATGGCCGGGATCCTTCATCAGGCGCTGCATCTCCGCGCCGATCGGGCCGAGCTTGGCCACCGCGAGCTCGGTCAGGGCCGTCTTGAACTCGGAGAACTGCTTGCCCGCGAACTGGGCGATCACGGCGTCCTTCTCCTGGTCGGCCAGGGCGGCGTAGATGCCCAGCAAATTGTCCGCGTCCGGCCGCGTCTCGGCGTCGGCCGCCGTGTCGGGCATCGGCAGCGGATCGGTCTTGGCGCGGCGGATCTTCTGCGCGATGGCGTCGGCATCGTCGGTGAGGTTGATGCGCGAATAGTCCGATGGGTCGGACTTGCTCATCTTCTTGGTGCCGTCGCGCAGGCTCATCACGCGCGTCGCCGCGCCGAAGATCAGGGGCTCGGTGATCGGGAAGAAGTCGGGCGACTTGAAGTCGTTGTTGAACTTGATGGCGATGTCGCGCGTCAGTTCGAGATGCTGCTTCTGGTCTTCGCCGACCGGGACGTGCGTGGCCTTGTAGATCAGGATGTCGGCCGCCATCAGCGCCGGATAGGCGAACAGGCCAAGCGAGACGTTCTCGCGGTCCTTGCCGGCCTTCTCCTTGAACTGCGTCATGCGGCTCATCCAGCCCATGCGGGCGACGCAGTTGAAGATCCAGGCGAGCTGCGCGTGCTCGGGCACCATCGACTGGTTGAAGACGATCTGCTTCGCGCCGTCGACGCCGGCCGCCAGGAACGCCGAGGCGATCTCGCGCGTCTGGGCGGCGAGCTGGGCGGGATCCTGCCACACGGTGATCGCGTGCTGGTCGACCACACAGTAGAGGCACTCGTAGTCGCCCTGCAGGCGCGCGAAGTTGCGGATCGCGCCGAGATAGTTGCCGAGATGGAGGTTGCCGGTCGGCTGCACGCCCGAGAGGATGCGGCCCTTGAGGCCGCGCGCCTGGTAGGCGGCAAGATGCGGGTTCGGCGCGGCGTCGGTGCCGGCAATGGCGTCGGTCATGGATGTGGACTCCCGTCGAGGTCGATGGCGCGGGGTGTGGACCGCCGCGCACCCCGCCGGTGGAGGGTCAGGGGCGCGCGGGTATCGCGCAAAGGCCCGCCGCGATCAAGCCGGCGTTCCGTCGCCCTTCGGACGTGGCAGCCGAGGTCAGCCCTCCTCGCGTGCCCTGTCGGGATGGTGGAACAGCAGCACGACCACCACCGAGGAAAGCGCGAGGCCGGCCATCAGCAGGAAGCCGTCGGCGAAATCGCCGCGGATGTCCAGGACCCAGCCGGTGACGGCGGGGGCGAGGAAGCCCGCGACGGCGAAGGCGAAGTCCATGATGCCGAGGGCGGTCGCCGCCCGTGCCGGCACGATGTCGACATTGACGGCGTAATAGGCGGCATTGGCGCCCATCGAGGCCGCGACCGCGACGGTGATGCCCACGATGGCGACGGTGAGGTCGTTGGTCAGCGCCACCGGCACGACGGCAAGGGCGGCCACGAACTGGCTGCCGGCGATCAGGTACGAACGCGAGACGCGAAGCCGGCCCGTGGTCTTCAGCAGATGGTCCGACCAGCGTCCCATCCCCCACAGCAGCACGGTGGCGGCAAGCCACGGCGCCACGCTGAACAGGCCGACGGCGGCGAGATTGAGCCCGTACTTCTTCTCGAGATAGCTCGGCAGCCAGGTCATGAAGAAGAACAGGAAATAGCCGAACACGAAGAAGGCCCAGTAGTTGGCCAGCAGCGTCCCGTTGGTCAGCAGCGTGCGCACCACCGCCAGGCTCGGCCAGGAGCGGGCCGCGGGATGCGAGGGGCCGGCTGCCGGGTCGCTGGTGCGGATATGCGCCAGCTCGGCTTCGTTCACCTTCGGGGAGTCGGCCGGATCGTCGCGGAAGCAGAGATACCAGAGCGGGATCCAGGCGGCCGAGAGCACGAACAGCGCCACGAAGGTCAGGCGCCAGTCGAGCCAGGCCAGCAGCGACGTCACGATGGGGCCGCCGATGGCGAGCGCCAGCGGGACGGCGAGCAGGGCATTGCCGAGCGCGGTCGCCCGCTCGCGCGGCGACAGCCAGCTTCCGACGGCGCCCGTCAGCGCGGGGAAGTTCGGTCCTTCCGACACCCCCAGCAGCACGCGCGCGGCATAGAGCATGGCGAGGCTGCCGGCGGCGGCGGTGATGCCGATCGAGAGGCTCCACAGCAGGGCCGCCACCGCGAGCACCGCGCGGGCGCCGTAGCGGTCGACGGCGAAGCCGCCGGCCAGGGTGGTCAGCGCATAACCGAGGCCGAACGCGCCCAGCACCGCCCCGACCGCTTCGGACGACAGGCCGAGGTCGCGCTGGATGGCGGGGATCGCATAGGCGATGGCGGCACGGTCGACGTAATTGACCACCGTGATCGCGAACAGGAGGAAGACGATGAACCACCGGTAGCGGGTCGCCTGCATGGGTCTCCTTGTCCTCACGGGGGTGGCATGCGATGGAAATGGCGCAACCTTGTGATGGCGTTATAGACCATGTCCGGCAATCCCCCGATCGAGTTCGAGTTTCCCGACCTGCGCAAGTGGGAGAACGGGGCGGCGCCCTACATCCATGTCCTGGAGAGCGGCAAGCCGGGGCCGACCGTCATGGTGGCGTCGCTGACCCACGGCAACGAGGTGTCGGGCGCCATCGTGGTCGATGCGCTGCTGTCGGCCGGGCTGCGCCCGCGGCAGGGCACGCTCATCTTCTCGTTCAACAACATCGAGGCCTATCACAGCTTCGACCCGCGCTCGCCCTTCCGCTCGCGCATGGTCGACGAGGATTTCAACCGCACCTGGGGCCGGCTCGACGAGCCGGCAACGACCGTCGAGACGCGACGCGCCAAGGTCCTGCGTCCCTTCGTCGAGCGTGCCGACCTGCTGCTCGACCTTCATTCCATGCACGACGACGGCGTGCCGCTCATGCTCTCCGGTCCGCTCGACAAGGGCGTGGCGCTGGCCCTCAGGCTGGGGGCGCCGGTCGACATCGTGCGCGATGCCGGGCATGCCGCCGGCATGCGCATGCGCGACTATGGCGGCTTCGGCGATCCGAAGAGTCCGAAGAACGCCCTGCTGATCGAGACCGGCCAGCACTGGCGCGCCTCCTCGGTCGTGGTCGCCAAGGATGTCGCGGCGCGCTTCCTGGCGGAGACCGGCGTGGTCGAACCGGGCGACCTGCCGGCGGACTGGCGCCAGCCCTCGCCGCCCGCGCAGCGCGTGGTCGAGGTCACGCACGCGGTCGCGACGAAGCGCGGCAACTTCGTGCCGGCGCGGCACTTCGAGGGCCAGGAAGTGATCGCCCGGGCCGGTACCGTGCTGGGTCACGACGACGGCGAGCCGGTTGTGACGCCCTACGACGATTGCGTGCTGGTGATGCCGTCGTCCAACCGGCTGTTGCGCGCCGGCGTCACGGTGGTCCGCCTGGGTCGGCTGGCCTGACCGCCGGCTGCCGCCGCATCACCGCCCGCAGCTCCGAGAGCTTCACGACGCCCAGCACGGCGCCCAGCACGGCATAGGCGGCGCCGCCCGCCACGCAGAGGCCGGCCAGCGCGGCGCCGGCCAGCAGGTCGGGGCGGGCGAGGGCCGGGGACAGAAGGGCGATGCCGGCCCACAGGACGAGACCCATGCCGGCGGTCGCGAGCACCACGCGCAGGCCGCGCGACACCAGGCGCGTGTCGGGCTCCCAATGGCCGCGCCGCAGCAGCACGGCGGCGAGCAGGCCCGCGTTCAGCCAGCCGGACAACGACGAGGCGAGCGCGATGCCGACCTGCTCCAGGCTGGTGCCGAACAGGAACCACAGGTTCAGCGCCACGTTCGAGGCGATCGCGACCACCGCGATGTAGAGCGGCGATCTCGTGTCCTCGCGCGCGAAGAAGCCGGGCGTCAGCGCCTTCACCAGGATGAAGGCCGGCAGGCCGACGGCGAAGGCGGCAAGGGCGCTGCCGGTGCGGGCGGTGTCTTCCGCGGTGAACTGGCCACGCTCGAACAGCACGCGGATGATCGGATCGGCGAGCAGCCACAGCGCCACGGTCGCGGGCAGGCTGAACAGCAGGCCGAACTCGATGGCGCGATTCTGGTTGGCGCGCGCCGCCTCGGCATTGCCGGCCCGCAGCTCGCGCGCCAGCAGCGGCAGCAGGGCGGTGCCGACGGCGATGCCGACAACGCCGAGCGGAAGCTGGGCGATGCGGTCGGCGTAATAGAGCGCCGAGATCGTGCCGACCGGCATCAGCGACGCCCACACGACGTCGAGCACGACGCTGATCTGCTGCACGCCGCCGCCGATCGCGACCGGGGTGGCGAGCTTGACCAGCCGGGCCACGCGCGGCGTCCAGCGCGGCCGCACCAGATGCATCGCCAAGCCGTCGCGCGAGCAGGCGACCAGCAGCCAGACCCATTGCAGCAGGCCGGCCAGGGCGACGCCGATCGAGGCGGCATAGCCGGCGTTGGGCAGGAGCGGCGTGAGGCCCAGCACGGCCGCGATCAGCGTCAGGTTGAGCAGCACCGGCGTGGCGGCGACATGGGCGAAGCGCTCGACGCTGTTCAGCACGCCGCCATAGAGCGAGGCGAGCGAGATGAAGAGCAGGTAGGGGAAAGCGATGCGGCCGAATTCGACGGCCAGCGCGAAGCTCGCGGCATCGTCGCGCATGCCCGGCGCGAGGAGCGCCATCGCCCACGGCATGGCGGCGATCAGCGCGACGGCGAACGGCAGCAGCACCAGGAGCAGCCCGGCCTGGGCCTGGCGGGCGAACGCCATGGCCTGCTCCCGGCCGCCGGCCTGCAGCTCGCGGGCGAACAGCGGCACGAAGGCGGCGGAGAAAGCGCCTTCGGCAAACAGGCGGCGGAAGAAGTTGGGGAGCTTGAAGGCGACGAAGAAGGCGTCGGCCATCGCGCCGGAGCCCAGCACCGCCGACAGGACGATGTCGCGCACGAAGCCGACCACCCGGCTGATCAGCGTGAAACCGCCGACCGTGGCGACGGCGCGGCCGAGACTCATCGGGAGAGGCCCCGGCGGGGCGTCGCAGGAATCGTCATCGCCGCCACAATAGTGTCATCGTCGACTGGCATACACATACTCGGTGGTGGCCGGCGATGTGATGGCCGGTTTAAACCGCCACCACGGCCGGTCCCGAAAGGGGCCGGTTTATTTTTGGGCGGCAAGCTTCAGCAGGGTCTCGCGGTCCTGTGCCACCAGCTTCTTGTAGTCGCCCACGATCTTCTCCAGCTCGTCGGGCGGCAGGATCGCGTCGAGATCGGAGAAGCCCTCCGGCGCGCGCTGTTCGACCACGTCGAGCATCACGTCGATGCCGCGCCGCCGGTTGCTCTCGACGATCCTGGCTGTCGGCGGCAGGCGGCGTTCCTCGTAGCGTTTCAGCGCCAGCGCCGGATCGCCGCCCTTCGCGAGTTCCGCGGTGATCGCCTCGCCATCGAGGATCGCCTGCGAGGCGCCGTTCGACCCGATCGGATACATCGGATGCGCGGCATCGCCCAGCAGCGTGATGCGGCCATGGCTCCAGCCGGGCAGCGGATCGCGGTCGACCATCGGGAATTCGAGGATCGTGTGCGCCGAGCGGATGACCTCGGGCACGTCGAGCCAGCCGAACTTCCAGTCCGCGAAGCGCGGCAGGAAATCCTCCAGCTTGCCGGGCTTGTTCCAATCCTCGCGCGAGGGCAGGGCGCCGTCGCCGACATGGAGGTCGCAGATCCAGTTGATCAGCGCCTCGCCGCGCTCGGCGTGCGCGCGGCTGATCGGATAGCAGACGAATTTCTGCGTGTGATGGCCGGCCTGCACCATGGTCGCGCCACCGAGATACGGCTTGCCGACCGTGACCCCGCGCCACATCAGGATGCCCTGCCACTTGGGCGGACCTTCGTTCGGATGGAAGTGCGCGCGGACGGCGGAATGGATGCCGTCGGCGCCGATCAGGATATCGGATTCGGTCTCGCGCACGATGGCGCCGTCGCGGCCGGCGAAGCGCGCCTTCACGACCTTCCCGTCCTGCCCGAACCCGGCGATGCGATGGCCGAAATGGATACGGTCGCTGCCCAGCATCTCCTGGGCGGCGCGCAGCAGGATCATCTGCAGGTCGCCGCGGTGGATGGAGAATTGCGGCCAGGGCAGGCCGGCATGGCGGCCGCGCGGGTCGGCCCAGATCGTCTGGCCGTGCCGGTTGGCATAGCGCAGCTCGCGGGTCTCGATGGCGGTGGCGGCCAGCGCCGGCTCGAGGCCGAGGCCCGACAGGATGCGGACCGCGCCGGCCTGGATGTTGATGCCGACCCCCAGCGGGCGCATCTCGCTGACTTGCTCGAAGATGTCGACCTCGAAGCCCGCGCGGTGCAGGCACATCGCGGCCGTCAGTCCGCCGATCCCGGCGCCGGCGATGACGATCTTCATGTCAGGCATCCCGGCTGAGGCCACGGAACAGCAATGCCGCCTGGTAGGCGGCCCAGCGCTCGGCCTGCGTCTCGCTGAGTTCGCGCAGATAGGCCCAGCTGTAGATGCCGCTGTCGTGCCGGTCGTCGAACACGATGCGCACGGCGTAATGGCCGACCGGCTCGACGGCAGAGATCTTCACGTGCCGCCGGCCGGACACGATCTTCTTCTGGTTCGGCCCATGCCCCTGGACCTCGGCCGACGGGCTTTCGACCCGCAGGTATTCGGCCGGCAGCCGGGCCTTGTGCCCGTCGGAGAAGTCGATCTCGAGACGGGCTTCGTCCTTGAACACGCGCAGCTCCTCGGGCCAGGGCGCCGTGGTCGATTCGTAGCTTCCTTCGTCCGGTACGGCCTTGGGGAAGTCGCTGCTCACGGCACGTCCTTGAGCGTGCGGGCCTCGCTGACCAGCATGATGGGGATGCCGTCGCGGATGGGATAGGCAAGGCCTGCCTTGCGGCTGATCAGTTCGCCGGCGGCGGCGTCGTATTCCAGCGGACCGTGGGTGGCCGGGCAAACCAGGATCTCGAGCAGCTTGGGATCGACGCCGGTGCGGCGCGGCGCGGGGCTGGTGGGCGGGGAGTCGCTCATGGGGCGTTGGCCTCGTTGTTGGACGTCCCTTATAGCACGGCGTGCCGGAGGGCACGGGAGGGGGCCACCACGCCGATGGTGCCTGCCGCGTGCGGCTATTCAGTTGGCGCGCTCCGGCGGCGTGTCGGATCCGGAGCCGAACGCGTCCATCTCCAGGAACGCGAGCAGCAGCTTGGCGCGGGCGGAGATGTCGGCGGCCTCGAGCAGGGCCTGCTTTTCGGCCGGCCCGAACGGCAGCGCCATCGACAGCGACGTCACGAGGTTGGTGTCGGCAGCCTGCTTCACGGCATCCCAGTCGGTCGACAGGTTGCGGCCGCGGAAGAAGGCGGCCAGCGCCGCCATCAGCCGTTCCCGGTCGAGCTCGACGATCTCGTCGGCATGGTCGAGGTCGGCCCGGTAGGGCGAGAAGAGGGCCGAGACCCGGCGGTAGCCGCCCTGGGCCGGTTCCAGCTCGCGCGTGATCTCGAAACGCGACACGCCGGCCAACGCGATCAGCAGGCGGCCGTCGTCGGTCTCGTTGAAGCTGACGATGCGGCCCGCGCAGCCCACCTTGTGAAGGCGCGGCGGCCCGTCGGGCGCTGGCATTCCGTCGCCGGCGAAGCCGCCGGGCTGCAGCGGCTGGACCATGCCGATCATGCGATGCCCCGCCAGCGAATCGAAGATCATCGACAGGTAGCGCGGCTCGAAGATGTTGAGCGGCATCCGCCCGCCGGGCAGCAGCAGGGCGCCCGACAGGGGGAAGACCGGCAGCGTGTCGGGGAGCTGCTCGAAACTCGGGTCGAACGGGTTGTGGCCGGGCACGCGTGCGGGATCGCTCATCGGCATCCCCCGGTCTCGGCGGTGGCCCCCCGCCGCATCAGGAGAACAGGATCGTCGACAGGCGCTTGCGGCCCTCGACCGACAGCGGGTCGGTGAAGCCCAGCGCCTCGAAGAACTTGAGGAGCTGCTGGCGTGCCGCCCCTTCGTTCCAGTTGCGGTCGAGCTTTATCATCGCGAGCAGCTCGTCGATGGCCTCCTGCTTCTGGTCCGCGGCCCAATAGGCCATGGCGAGGTCGAGCCGGGTCTGGAAATCCTTGGGATCGGCCGACGCCCTGGCCTTGAGATCGCCGATCGGGCCGGCTTCCTTGGCCTTTTCGGCAAGGTCGATCGCGGCCTGCACCGCGGCCACGTCGGAGCCGGTGCGCTCCTTGGCCGGGATCTGCTCCAGAAGCTCCTTGGCCGCGTCGAGCTCGCCGAGCGAGACCTGATAGCGTGCCAGGCCGGCCAGCGCGGCGACGTTGGTCGGTTCGACGCCGAGGATCTCGCTGTAGATTTGCGCGGCCGTCTCCTGGTCGTTCTGCGCCATGGCGGCCTTGGCCTGCTCGATCAGCTCGGCGATCTCGTTGCCTGCGCCGCCGGGCGCGCCGCCTGCCGCCTGGATCAGGCGATCCACGAACTGCTTGATCTGGCTTTCCGGGACCGCGCCCATGAAGCCGTCGACCGGCCGGCCGCCGAAGAAGGCATAGACCGCCGGGATCGACTGGATGCGGAGCTGCTGGGCCAGCATCTGGTTCTGGTCGATGTTGATCTTGACCAGCTTCACCGCGCCCTTGGCTTCCTTGACCACCTTCTCGATGAGCGGCTGCAGGGTCTTGCACGGGCCGCACCAGGGCGCCCAGAAGTCGACGATGACCGGGACCGTGCGCGAGGCCTCCATCACGTCCTGCGCGAACTTGGTCTGGTCGCTGTCCTTGATGAGATCGGCGGGGGCAGCCTGCGGCGCGGCGCCCTTCAGCATCGTTTCCATAGGTCCTCGAACGGGGAATTTCCGGGTCGGCTGCAATGTGGCCTTCGACCCCCCTTGGCGCAAGGGGAGCGCGTCCGCGGCCGGCGTGCCGGCCTGTCCGCTGGGCACTCCACGCCTTCCGCGCGGCGGACGGGGCGGGACGTCGCGGGTTGACTCGCCCGGCGGCCGAATGTCCTAATGTCATAACAATAGAAGAGCCGATGCCGTCGCATCGGCCACATAGCCCGGGAGGGAACGATGAAGATGCCGTTCAAGGCCGCATTGCGCGCGCTCGCCGTCGCCTGCGTGGGAGCGGTCTCCGCCACCGCCGCGCGCGCCGACGATATCGTCGTCACCCATTACGGCTCGCTGCTGTACGGCGTGCCCTATGCCATCGCGATGGAGAAGGGGTACTTCAAGGACGCCGGCGTCGACATCAAGGGCATCCTGACCTCCAAGGGCGGCGGCACCTCGGTCCGCAACATGATGGCGGGCGACACGCTGTTCGCCGAGGTCGCGCTGCCCGCGGCGCTCAGCGCCATCAAGGAAGGCTTCAACATCAAGATCATCAGCGGCGGCACCAACGGTCGCAGCTCGTTCTGGGTGACGCGGCCGAACGAGGCGATCGACAAGGCCGCCGACCTCAAGGGCAAGCGCTTCGTCTATTCGCGGCCGAAATCGGTCAGCGAGGCGATGACGCTCGCGGTCCTGAAATCCTGGGACGTTCCGGCGGCCGACGTGAAGATGGTCGCGATCGGCGATTTCGGCGCCGGCCTCACGGCGCTGGAGCACAACAAGGTCGACGTCGCCATCATCCCCGAACCGATCTACTCGCAGAAGGAAAAGGCCGGGGTGAAGTACAAGACCCTGGGCTGGCTCGACGACAAGCTGCCGGCCTTCGCCCAGACCGTCGGCATCGCGACCGAGGAAGGCATCGCGAAGAACGGCGCCAAGCTCAAGGCGGTGATCGAGGCGCGCCGCAAGGGCGTCGAATTCCTCCACGCCAACCCGAAGGAAGCCGCCCAGATCGTCGCCAAGGCGTACAACTTGCCGCCCGACGTCGCGGCCAACGCCATCGGCAACGTGATGAAGATGAACCCGACCTGGTGGAGCCGCGGCCAGCTCGAGATGCCGATGATGCAGTCCATGGCCGATGCGCTCGGCTCGGTCGGCGCCCTGCAGCTCCCCGTCGACTGGAAGGCGGCGATCGACGAGCAGTTCGTCCCGCCCGCGGCGAAGACCCAGTGATGGCCGGCGCCCAGCGTCTGGCCGCGGTCGAGGACGCGGTCGCCCACAAGGTCCATGCGCGTCTCGACGGCGTGACGCGCGTCTACCCGCCGCGCGCGGGCCATGCCGAGGTCCATGCGCTGGGTCCGATCTCGTTCGACCTCCGCGCGGGCGAGTTCTTCAGCGTCGTCGGCCCGTCGGGTTGCGGCAAGTCGACCCTGCTCGACGTCCTGGCCGGCCTCGCCGTGCCGTCCGCCGGCACGGTCGAGTTCGAGGGCAAGCCGGTGCGCGGCGAGGTGCCGGACGGCGTCGGCGTCGTGTTCCAGGAAGACGCCAGCTTCCCCTGGCTGACCGTCGAGGACAACGTGTCGTTCGGCCTGCGGCGCGCCGGCGTCGACGCGGCCGAAAGCCGGCGGCGCGTCGATTTCGCGCTCGGCTTCATGGGGCTGCGCGACTTCCGCCGCGCCTATCCCAGCCAGCTTTCCGGCGGCATGCGCCAGCGCGTCTGCATCGCGCGCACGCTGGTCATGCAGCCGCGCCTGATTCTGCTCGACGAGCCGTTCGGCGCGCTCGACCAGCAGACCCGCCTGCTGATGGGCGACGAGCTGCTGCGTCTGTGGCGCGAGACCTCCGCCACCGTGCTGCTGATCACGCACGCGCTCGACGAGGCGAATCTCCTGTCGGACCGGATCGGCGTCATGTCGGCGCGACCCGGCCGCTTCATCGACATCGTCGAGACCGGCTGGCCGCGCGACCGCGATTCGCGCCTTGCCGAGCGGCCCGATTTCGGCGCCGTCACCTCGCGCCTCTGGTCCTACCTGCGCGGCGAGTCGCTGCGCGCCCTCGGCCAGGGGACCGCGGCGCGATGAGCAAGGCGGGCTGGATCCGCACCCTCGTGCTCGTCGCCGCCGTCGGGTCGCTCGAGATCGCCTGCCGCACCGGCGCGATCGCGCCCACCATGGTGATCGCCCCGTCGCAGATGGTGATGGCGCTGGTCGAGACCCTGCAGTCCGACGACATCGGCATGCATCTCCGCCAGACGCTGTCGGCGGTCGCGATCGCCATGAGCATCGCCATCGTGGGCGGCTTCCTGATCGGCTTCGTGCTGAACTGGGTGCCGTTCCTGCGCCGCGCCTTCAGCCCGTTCCTGGCGGCCTACTACGCCATCCCGCATTTCGCGTTCTATCCGCTGCTGATCGTGATCTTCGGGCTGGGGCCGGTGCCGCTGATCGTGCTGGCCACGATGTTCGCCATGGTCGCGATGATCCTCGCCACCATGGCCGGCCTCGACCGCGTGCCGCGCGTGCTGCTGCGGACGGCGCGGGTCCACCGGCTGTCGCTGGTCGAGGAGATCTGGCGCGTGCGCCTGCCGGCCGCGGCGCCGCACATCCTGTCGGGCCTCAAGCTGGCCGTCGCCTATTCCTTCATCGGCGTGATCGCCGGCGAGTTCATCCTGTCGACCAGCGGCATCGGCCACGAGATCGCCTTTGCCTACGACAATTTCGACAATCGCCGCATGTACGCGCTTATCCTGTTCGTGCTGGGCATCGTCACCCTGTTCAACATGGCGGTCTTCGCCTGGGAGCGGCGCATGATGCGCCGGCGCGGGGCATGAGGAACGGCATGCTGACGCTGCGCGCCTGGCGCGATCCCATCCTGGTCGCGATCTCGCTGGTCGCGCTGTGGCAGGTGCTGCACGAGATCGCGGGCGATTCGGCCGTGACGGCGCCCGCCCCGACGCTCGCCCATCTGTGGGAGATGATCGGGCAGGCGCGTTTCCTGCCGCACCTGCGCGAGACCGGCCTGGCCTTCCTGCAGGCACTGGCCATCGCCTGCGGCGGCGGCGTGCTGATCGGTGTCGTGCTGGGCGGCCACAAGCTCACCGGCGAGGTCGCCGAGCCGATCCTGGTCGCGCTCTATTCGGTGCCGAAGATCACGCTCTATCCGGTGATCCTGCTGCTGTTCGGCCTGGGCATGCCGGCCAAGGTCGCGTTCGGCGCGCTGCACGGCATCATCCCGGTCGTGCTGTTCACGATGAACGCGGTGCGCAACGTCAATCGCACCTACCTGCGGGCCGGCCGCGCCATGCGCCTCACCCCGGCGCAGACCGGCTGGTACATCCTGATCCCGGCGACCCTGCCGGAGATCTTCTCCGGCCTGCGCATCGGCTTCTCGCTCACGCTGCTCGGCACGATGCTGGGCGAGCTGTTCGCCTCGCAGCGCGGGCTGGGCTTCCTGCTGATGACGGCCATCGACCTGCACGACGTGAAGACGATCCTGTCGATCGCCGTGCTGATCTCGGTCTTCGCCATCGCCACCAACGCCGCACTGCTTGCCATCGACAAGAGGCTGCATCGCGGCGCGGCGCCGGATTCGTCGGGGAAGTAGGAACATGGACCGCGTCTCCGTGCATCGCGATCTCGGGGCGCCGCTCCACCACCAGATCTATCTCGTCCTCGCCGACGGGATTTCGACCGGCCGCTACGGCGTCGGCGAGGCGCTGCCCACCGAGGAGCAGCTCACCCGCATGTTCAGCGTGTCGCGCATCACCGTGCGGCGCGCCATGGAAAGCCTGCACGATGCCGGGCTGATCGAGCGCGGCGCCGGCCGCCGCACCGTGGTGCGGGCGCAGATCGGGCGGCCGATGCGGACGACGATGACCTCGGTCATCGAGAACATCGTGGCCTATGGCTCGGAGACCGACGCCCGGGTGCTCGAGTTCGGCTATGTCGAGGCGCGAGGCATCGTGCGCGACCGGCTGTGGCAGGCCACCGAACGGCCGGTGCAGCGCGCCGTGCGCGTGCGCAGCCACGAGGGCGAGCCGATCATGCACCTCACCAGCTACGTCCCGGGCGCGCTCGGCGAGAGCTTCACCGCCGACGATCTGGGGCGCATCCCGATCTTCCAGCTGCTGGCGCGCGCCGGGGCCCACCTCGCGCGCGGCGAGCAGACCGTTTCGGCCACGCTGGCCGATCCCACGGTCGCCTCGCGCCTCGGCGTCAAGGTCGGCGCGGCCCTGATCGAGATGCGGCGCCTGATGTTCGACCAGAAGGGCCGGGCCGTCGAATTCCTCGAGATGCTGGCGATCCCCGAGCGCATGACCCTGCGCATGGATCTCGGCGCAGGCCCGGCGATTCCCAGGCCGCCGGCCGCATCGTCCCCCGCCGTTCCCAAGCCGTCACGCAAGACCCGAAAGTAGGAGAGGAAGTCATGTCCAACGCCGCCAAGTTCCGTACGCTGCTCGCCAGCCGCAAGATGATCGTCGCGCCGGGCGCCGTCGATTGCATCACGGGCCGCGCCATCGCCCAGGCCGGCTTCTCGGCCGCCTACATGACCGGCGCCGGCACCGCCGCGACGCTCGGCTATCCGGATTACGGCCTGATCACCATGACCGAGATGGTGGCCAACGCCACGCGCATCGTGAACTCGGTCGACATCCCGCTGATCTCCGACAGCGACACCGGCTTCGGCAACGAGCTCAACGTCTATCGAACGGTGCAGGAATTCGAGCGCGCCGGCGTCGCCGCCATCCATATCGAGGACCAGGTGTTCCCGAAGAAGTGCGGCCATCTCGACGACAAGGAGCTGGTCAGCCGCGAAGATTTCATCGCCAAGATCCGCGCCGCGTCGGCGGCCCGCAAGAGCCGGGATTTCTGCATCATCGCGCGCACAGACTCGCGCGCCGTGGTCGGCCTGGACGAGGCGGTGGAGCGGGCCAATGCCGCCCTCGCCGCCGGCGCCGACGTGGCGTTCGTCGAGGCGCCGCAGACGATGGAAGAAATCGAGTCGGTGCCCAAGCGCGTCAAGGGCCCGTGCCTGCTCAACGTCGTGCGGGGCGGCAAGACCCCGGAGATCGACCTCGATGTCGCCGAGGGCATGGGCTACGCCATCGCCATCGTCCCCGGCCTGCTGCTGGGCGGCATCATCTCGACCTGCGACCGGCTGCTGGGCGACCTGAAGCAGGGCAAGTTCCCGCCGGTCACCGGCTCGCCAGGCAAGACCTTCGCCCGCTTCGGCGCGGCCGAATGGGACGAGCGCCGCACGGCGTTCCGCGACCCGGTCAAGATCGCGGCGGAGTAACGCTCCCCCCGCGTCTTTCCGACTTCCTTTCCGCGCCCCCGATCCGCTTGCCCCGGGGGCGCCGCCAGGGGCGACGCCGCCAGCGGGTCGCCCGCCCGCAGCCCGCATTCAACAGGAGAAGCGCCATGGCCGCCGCAGCGCGCACCATGTTCGAGAAGATCTGGCAGCGTCACGTCGTCGTCGACAGACCCGACGGCTACACGCTGCTCTACATCGACCGCCATCTGATGCACGACGGCTCGGCCGCCGGCTTCGCGCGGCTGCGCGAGCGCAAGATGAAGGTGCGTCGTCCCGATCGCGGCTTTGCCACGCCCGACCATTACACGCCGACCGCGGTCGACAGCACGGTCGCCGATATCGCCGATCCGCAGCACCGCAGCCTGGTCGAGCAGATCCGCACCAACTGCGAGGACAACGGCGTCACGCTGTTCAACCTCGGCGACATCCGCCAGGGCATCGCCCACGTCGTCGGACCGGAGCAGGGGATCACCCAGCCCGGCCTCACGATGGTCTGCGGCGACTCGCACACCTCTACGCACGGTGCGCTGGGTGCGCTGGCCTTCGGCATCGGCTCGTCCGAGGTCGCCCATGTCATGGCCACGCAGAGCCTGTGGCAGCGCAAGCCGAAGGCGATGCGCGTGCAGGTCGACGGCACCCTGGCGCCGGGCGTCACGGCCAAGGACGTGATCCTGGCCATCATCGCGAAGATCGGCACGGCCGGCGCGGTCGGGCACGTGATCGAATATGCCGGCAGCGCGATCCGCGGCCTCTCGGTCGAGGGCCGGCTCACGGTCTGTAATATGTCGATCGAGGCCGGCGGCAAGGCCGGCATGGTGGCGCCGGACGACACGACGATCGCCTATCTCGACGGCCGTCCCTTCGCCCCGAAGGGCGCCGACTGGGACAAGGCCGTCGCCTTCTGGCGCACCGTCCCCTCCGATGCGGGCGCGACCTTCGACCGCGACGTGTCGCTGGACGGCGCCGCCATCGTGCCGATGGTGACCTGGGGCACCAGCCCGGAAGATGCGCTGCCGATCACCGGGCGCATTCCGGAGCCGTCCACCGCGCCGGACACGGCGAAGAAGGAGAGCATGGAGCGGGCGCTCGACTATATGGGGCTCGTGCCGGGCACGCCGCTGGAGGAGGTCGCGGTCGACCGCGTCTTCATCGGCTCGTGCACGAACAGCCGCATCGAGGACCTGCGCGACGCCGCGCGTGTCGCCAGGGGCCGCAAGACCGTGATTCCCTCCTGGGTGGTCGCGGGATCGGGCCTCGTGAAGCAGCAGGCCGAGGCCGAGGGGCTGGATCGCGTGTTCCGCGAGGCCGGCTTCGAATGGCGCGAGCCCGGCTGCTCGATGTGCGTCGGCATGAACGGCGACACCGGCCGTCCCGGCCAGCGCATCGCCTCGACCTCGAACCGCAATTTCGTCGGCCGCCAGGGTCCGGGCGTCCGCACGCATCTCGTGAGCCCCGCGATGGCCGTCGCGGCCGCGGTGTCGGGCCGCTTCACCGACGTCCGCCGGCTGATGGGCTGAGGGAGGGAACCATGCAGGCTTTCACCACGCTCGAAGCGGTCGCGATGCCGGTCGACATGCCCAACGTCGATACCGACCAGATCATCCCGGCGCGCTTCCTCGGCCGGCCGCGGCAGACCCAGGTCCCGGCGCTATTCCACGATCTGCGCCACGATGCCGAGGGCCGGGAACGTCCCGACTTCGTCATGAACCAGCCGGCCTACAAGGGGGCGGGTATCCTGGTCGCGGAGCGCAATTTCGGCTGCGGCTCGTCGCGCGAGAACGCCGTCACCGTGATGGTCGACAACGGCTTCCGCGCCTTCGTCGCGCCGAGCTTCGGCGACATCTTCTTCAACAACTGCTTCCAGAACGGCGCGCTGCCGGTGCGCCTTCCGGCGTCCCGCATCGCCGATATCCTGGCGGCACTGCAGGCAAAGCCGGGCGCGACGATGAAGATCGACCTCGCCGCGCAGACGGTCGTCGGCCCCGACGGCAAGTCCGACCGCTTTGAGATCGACTCGTTCCGCAAGGACTGCCTGCTGAAGGGCGTCGACGAGGTCAACCTGACGCTGGGCTACGAGGAGGAGATCGCATCCTTCGAGGCGCGGCAGCGAACGGAGATGCCCTGGCTGTAAGGCGCTTCCGCGAGGATGGCGCAGGCGGCCCGCCCGGTCTCCGGTGCGGGCCGTTCTCTTGTCCGGCGCTCAGCGGATCTGGTGCTTCGTCAGCTCGTCGCCCAGCCGGCCGGCGAGGAAGAGGCCGCACATGCGGTAGTCGCTGACCAGCGACCAGAACGGCGCCTCGAAGGTGGCGGGCCGGTTCTTCTCGATGAAGAAATGCCCGAACCAGGCCGGCCCGTAGCCGAACAGCGGCACGCCGACCAGCCACCACCAGTTCCGGGTGGCGATCGCCCAGACGAGCAGGGCCGCCGAGGCGCTGGTGCCGACGTAATGGACCACGCGCGTCGCGGGCTTCGCGTGCTCGCGCAGATAGAAGGGCCAGAACTCCTCGTAGGTCCGGAAGCGGGAAGCTATCCCGAAGCCTACCCCAGCGCGCCCGATTTTTTGAGGCCCTCGATCTCGCTGTCGCTGAAGCCGGCCTCGCGCAGCACCTCGTCGTTGTGCTGTCCGACCTCGGGCGGCGGGCCGGCCTTGCGCGGCCTGGCGAAGCCGAGGCGGATCGGCGTGTTGACCGTGCGCGGGACCGCGGGATTGTCGGTGTCGGCGAAGATGCCGGCATGCTCGGCCTGCTCGTCGCCGATCACGTCGGCCAGGCGGCCGATGACGCCGAACGGGATGCCGGTGCCGGAGAGGCGCCGCTCCCATTCCGCATAGGTCTTGCCGGCGAATACCGGCGCCAGCGCGTCGTGCAGCTCCTGGGCATGGGCGCGCCGCTCGGGCCGGCCGACGAAGCGCGGATCGTCGCGCAGGTCGGGGCGCTCGACCAGGTCGCAGAACGTGCCCCACACGCGGTCGTCGCGCACCATCAGGAGCTGCAGCCAGCGGTCGTCCGCGGTGCGGTAGAGGTTGGTCAGTGCATTGCGCGGCTTGTCGGGCGGGGGCCGCGACGGGAGCTGGGCGCCGATCAGGGCGCCGGCGGCCGAGGTCCCGTTGGCCCAAACACCGTTGGCGTAGAGCGACGTCCCGACCCAGCCGCCCTTGCCGGTCTGGTCGCGCCGCCGCAATCCCATCAGGATCACCGCGACCAGCGTCATCGCGGTCGCGCGGTCGCCCTGCGCCGGCAGCGAGACGCCTGGCGCGCCGCCGTCATAGCGGGCGGCGTCGAGGATGCCGGAGCGGCCGAAATAGGCGGAGATGTCGAAGCCCGGCCGGTCGCGGTCGGGACCGGTCTCGCCGTAGCCGGTCAGCGAGCAATAGACGAGGCGCGGGTTGATCGGCTCGATATCCTCCCAGCGCAGCCTGAGGCGTTCGCGCGCCGGCGGCGGGAAGTTCACGATCAGCACGTCGGCCTTTTTGAGGAGCCGTTCGAGGATCATGCGGGCGCCGTCGTTCTTGAGGTCGAGCGCCAGCGAGCGCTTGTGGCGGCCATCGAGCTGCCAGGGGAAATTATGGTCGCTCTGCGGATAGCTGGCGTTGCGGAAGCTGTTGCGGTGCGGGTCGCCATCGCCCGGCGGCTCGATCTTGATCACGTCGGCACCATAGTCGCCGAGCGCCGCCGCGGCGGCCGGCGCGGCGATGAACGAGCTGATGTCGAGGACCTTCAGGCCGGCGAGGGGCAGGGGCTCTTCGTTCATCGTACCGCTCCATTGGTGCGCAGGGTCGCGATCTCTTCGGCAGAAAAGCCGGCCTCGGCGAGGATCTCGTCTGTGTGCTGGCCGAGATCGGGTGCCGGGCGGGCGACGCGCTGCTCGGCGAAGCTGACGCGGATCGGGTTGGACAGGGTGCGCGGCATCTCGGGGATCGCGGTCTCGACGACCGCGCCGGCATGCACCGCCTGCCGGTCGTCGGGAATGTCCTGCGCGCGACTGATCACGCCGAAGGTCACTTCCTGCGCGGCCAGCGCCTTCAGCCAGTGCTCGTAGGACCGCGCGGCGAAGTTCTCGCGCAGGATCGTCGCCAGCTCGCCCGAGCGGCGGCGGCGCTCGTCGATCTGCGCGAAGCGCGGATCCTCGATCAGCTCCGGTCTCTCCAGCGCGCGGCAGAGCGGGCCCCACAATTTGTCCTCGCGCACGATGGTGAGCTGGATCCAGCGGTCGTCCTTGGTGCGGTAGATGTTGCCGAGCGCCGAGCGCGGCCGCTCCGGCGGCGGGCGCGGCGGCAGAAAGGCGCCGACCAGCGCCGCCTGCGCGATGACGCCGCACGACCATAGGCCGTTGCCCAGCAGCGAGGTGCCGACGGAGGAGCCCTCGCCGGTCTTCATGCGGTGGATCAGCGCCATCAGGATCGACGAGACGAGGGTCATCGACGTGGCGCGGTCGCCCTGCGCGGGCACCGGCACGCCGGGCGGGCCGCCCTCGTAGCGCTGGGCGTCGAGCAGGCCGGACCGCGCGAAATAGGCCGTGACGTCGAAGCCCGGCCGGTCGCGGTCGGGGCCGGTCTCGCCGTAGCCGGTCAGCGAGGCGTAGATCAGCCGCGGGTTGACCTTGCGCATGTCCTCGTAGGTCAGGCGCAGCTTGTCGCGCACCGGCGGCGGGAAATTGCAGATCACGATGTCGGTGGTCACCAGCAGGCGGTCGAGGGCGGCGCGCGCGTCCGGCTTCTTGAGGTCGAGCACGATCGACCGCTTGTTCCGCGAATCCATGTGCCAGGGGTAGTTGACCTCCGCCTTCGGGTAGTTGGCCGAATCGCGCATGATCGAGCGGTTGGCGTCGCCGTCCGGTCCTTCGACCTTGATCACGTCGGCGCCCCAGTCGCCCAGGACGACGGCCGCGGCCGGCGCGGCGATGAAGGAGCTGATGTCGAGTACGCGCAGACCCGCCAGCGGCAGGGAACTCTCGGTCATGTGGCTTGATCCTCTCCGCCGCGATAAGGGCGCGGGGCGCTTCCGGGCGTCAAGGCCGGCGGCCCTGCGGTTTCGGCCCGCGATGCAGGGAGGTGGGGACGCGCCTTCCGCCGCGTCGTTGCGGCCCGGCCGGCCTTCCTTGCCAAGCCGCGGGCCGGCGCGTATTCCCCCCTTTCCTTAAATCATCCTGCAGAGCGCACGCGAGGCGCACAAACCCATGGGCTACAGAGTCGCCGTCGTCGGCGCGACCGGCAATGTCGGTCGCGAAATGTTGCAGATCCTGGCCGAGCGGAACTTCCCGGCGGACGATGTCGTGGCCCTCGCGTCGGCGCGCTCCGCGGGCCGCCAGACCTCGTTCGGCGACAAGTCCGTGCTGAAGGTGCAGGACCTCGCGAAGTTCGACTTCAAGGGCATCGACATCGTGCTGAGTTCGCCCGGCGCCAAGGTCTCGGCCGAGCACAGCCCCCGCGCCGCCAAGGCCGGCGCCATCGTCGTCGACAACACGTCGTACTGGCGCATGGACCCCGACGTGCCGCTGGTCGTGCCGGAAGTGAACCCCGAGGCCATCGCGGGCTACAAGGGCCGCGGCATCATCGCCAATCCCAACTGCTCGACCATCCAGATGGTGGTCGCGCTGAAGCCGATCCACGAGGCGGCCGGGATCAGGCGCGTCGTCGTGTCGACCTATCAATCGACGTCCGGCGCGGGCAAGGAGGCGATGGACGAGCTGCTGAACCAGACCAAGAGCTTCTTCGTCAACGAGACGCTGGAGCCGAAGAAGTTCACCAAGAACATCGCCTTCAACGTCATCCCGCACATCGACGTCTTCATGGACGACGGCTCCACCAAGGAAGAGTGGAAGATGGTCGTGGAGACGAAGAAGATTCTCGACCCCAAGATCAAGGTCCACGCCACCTGCGTGCGCGTTCCAACCTTCATCGGCCATGCCGAGTCGGTGAACCTCGAACTGGAGCGGCCGCTCGACGAGATCGAGGCGCGGCGCGTGCTGGCGGCCGCGCCGGGCGTGCTGGTCGTCGACCGTCGCGAGGCGGGCGGCTACGTCACGCCCAAGGAGATCACCGGCCAGGACGGCGTGTTCGTGAGCCGCGTGCGTACCGATCCGACGGTCGAGAACGGGCTCGCGATGTGGATCGTCAGCGACAATCTGCGCAAGGGCGCGGCGCTCAATGCCGTGCAGATCGCCGAAGAGCTGATCAAGGGCTACATCTAGTAGCTCGCGGCCGCCGCGCCGCCGTCCGACGACGGAACGGCGCGGCAGATAGGCGTCCGATGACGGGTGCTTATCCGGGCGTCGACAGGTAATATCGGGAAGCTCCTGCCAGCGGTGACGTGAACGACACGCCGACGATGCAAGCCATGAGGCCCGAACCAGCCGCTGCGACCCCGCTCTTCGGCGAGGCCGACAGCTTCGTCCAGCAATTGCGCCTGGCGGCGCAGGCCCATCGGGCAGGCCGTCTCGACGAAGCCATCGCGTCCTACCTGCGGCTGCTGTCGGTCCGGCCCTACCATGCCGAGCTGCACAACAATCTCGGCGTGGCGCTGCGGCTCGCCGGCAAGCTCGAGGCCTCGGTCTCGCATCACCGCCTGTCGCTGTCGCTCGATCCGGAAAATCCCGCGCTGCATTCCAATCTCGGCAACGCGCTCAGGGCAGCCAATCGCCTCGACGAGGCGGTGAAGCATCATTTCCAGTCGATCACGCTCGATCGGGACTATGCCGAGGGGTTCTTCAACCTCGCGCTCTGCCTGCGCGATCTCGGCCGGCTCGACGAGGCGATCGGCTGCTTCGCGCGCGCGCTGGCGCTCGATCCCGGCAACCACCGCGCCCGCGTCGAACGCGCGGTCGCGCTGCTGATGCGCGGCGAGCTGGCGGAGGGCTTCGCCGACTACGAGGGGCGCAAGCGCCTGCCCGAGACGCCGGCCCCCGATTTCGCCCAGCCGGCCTGGACGGGCGAGAAGCTGGAGGGCAAGCGCATCCTGCTCTATCCCGAGCAGGGGCTGACCGACGTGCTGCTGTTCGTGCGCTTCGCGCGCGACCTCAAGCGGCGCGGCGCCACCGTGATCGTGCTCTGCCAGGCGCTGCTCAAGGAGCTGCTGCAGGCCGCCGACTACATCGACGAGGTGGTCGCCGAAGGCGAGCGCATGCCGCCCTTCGACCTGCACGCCTCGCTGATCTCGCTGCCGCATCTCTGCCGGCCCGATTTCGCGCATCCCGCCGAAGGCCCGTATCTCGCCGCGCCGGACAGCCATCGCATCAAGCTCGGCCGGCTCGACCGCGCCCGGGCGCGCGTCGGCATCTACTGGGCGGCGATGCCGGGTCAGGCGCAGGACAGGCGGCGCTCGGTGCCGTTCCAGCATTTCCTCGACCTAGCCGGCGATCCCGAGCTGCTGATCTTCAGCCTGCAGGGCGGCACGCACCAGAAGGACATCCAGCAATTCGGCGCCGGCGGCCTGGTGCACGATGTCGGCCGCGGCATCTTCGATTTCGCCGAAGCGGCGACCGCGCTGTCGCAGCTCGACCTGCTGATCTCGATCGATGCGCCGGTCGCGCATCTTGCGGCCGCGATGGGCGTCGAGACATGGGTGTTGCTGCCCGCCGTTCCCGACTGGCGGTGGCAGCTCGGCGGCGCCGACCGGCCCTGGTATCCCTCGGCGCGCCTGTTCCGTCAGTCCGGCCCGGGCGGCTGGACGCCGGTCTTCGCCGAGGTGCGCACCGCGCTCGAGGCCCTGAAGCGCCGGTAGCCGGCGAGATCGTCGACATCCTCCAGCGTATCGGCGAGCGCGCAGGCGAGGCCCGCCGGCAGGCCGCGCATCGTGTCGGCCAGCACCGTGGGCGTCGACCAGCGCACGCCCGCGAACAGCGCCGGCGGCAGCGCCCGCCGGCGGCGCGCGCCGACCAGCCAGAACCCGCCGTCGGCCGCCGGGCCGAACACCAGCTCGTGCGTGCCGAGCAGGCCGAAGGCGCGCCACACATGACGCGCCTCCAGGCCGGGAATGTCGCTGCCGACCAGGACGACGGGGCCGGGCGGCAGGCGATGGAAAGGCCGCGTCATGCGCGCGCCGAGATCGCCCGCGCCCTGTGGCATGCGGTTCGGCAGGCGGCGGAAGGCGGGGCTGTCGCGTTCGCCGTCCGGCGTGATGCAGAGCCATGTCGTCCAGCGAGGGTCGTCGCCCAGCCGCCGCAGCAGGCCCGCCAGCGTCAGGCGATAGAAGCGCAGCGCCTCCGTCGCGCCGATGCCGGCGGCGAGGCGACGCTTGGTGCGGCCGAGCCGGGGCGCGCGCGCGAAGACGACGAGGTGGCGCGTCATCTCTCGTAGAGCCGCCGCAGCGTGCCGGGCGACACGCCGAGGAAATAGAGCGCGAGACAGCCGGCGTTGCGCAGCGGCCTGAGCAGCCAGCCATCGCGCCGGTAGCGGTGCGCCGACGTGAGCGCCGTCGCATCGAGGCGGGCGAGGTTGCGGGCGCCGATCCGGCGCACGATGTCGACATCCTCCATCAGGGGGATGGGCTGGAAGCCGCCGATCCGCTCGTAGAGCGACCGCGCGATCAGCAGGCCCTGGTCGCCATAGGGCAGGCCGATTGCGGCGGCGCGCCACGCCGCGATGCGTTCGAGTCGCCGCGCCCGTGGATCGTCGCTGTCGAAGCGCAGGCGGAAATAGGCCGCGCGGCGTGCGCTGTCGCCCCGGCTGCGGAAGGCGTCGACGGCGTCGCGCCAGCCGGCCTGCAGCACCGTGTCGGCATGGAGGAACAGCAGCCACGGCGCCTGCCCGGCCTGCGCCCCGGCGCGCAGTTGCGTTCCGCGGCCGGGCGGCGACGCGATCACGCGGGCGCCGGCCGCCGCGGCGATCTCGCCTGTCCGGTCGGCCGATCCGCCATCGCACACGATCACCGACAAATCCGGCGCGAAGGGTGCAAGGGCGGCCAGCGTCGCCGGCAGGCCCGCCTCGGCATTCAGGGTCGGGACGACGACGTCGAGCGTCGCCGTCACTGGCTGCAGGCGGCGCCGCCCAGCACGCAGAACTTGGCGCAGTGCGGATGGTTGAGGGCGACGTCGCCCGAGGCCGCCGCCAGCGTGTCGCCGAGCTCGAACTGCGGATCGTAGGGCAGCAGCGTGCAGGCCACGACGGCGGGGCGTCCGGCGCCCTTGCGCTTCACCACCATGCGGGCGGTCGCGCACATCACGCTGTCGGGCGACTTCTTCAGGATCCCCCAGCAGGCCGTCGTGATCTCCGGCACGTCGATCGTGGGATCCATCTCGGGGAAGAGCACCAGCGTGGCGGGGTTGCGCGCATCGACCGCGATGCCGAGGCAGGCGAACAGCGCCGCGTATCCGGCGCGCACCTCTTCCTCGGTCTCGTCGGAGAAGCGCCGGCCCGCAACATGGACCTCGAAGCCGGCTTGCGACAGCCACACCAGCCCGTCGAGGGTCGGCTGCCAGCTCCGCGCTCCGCGCTCTTCCTCGTGCAGGGCCCGCGTGTAGTGGTCGAGCGAGACGCGAAGCGCGAGATTGCGGCCATGGCGCGCCAGCAGGTCGAGCAGCGCGGGCTTCATGCGATGCATCGGCTTCATCGCGTTGGTCAGCACGATCGCCTTGAGGCCGCGCGACAGTACGTCGTCGAGCATCGCGGGCAAGTCGGGATTCATGAAGGGCTCGCCGCCGGTGAAGCCGACCAGCCGCGTGCCCAGTCGGTCGCGCTCGATCTCGTCGAGATACGAGGCGACTTCGGACGCCGTGAGATAGACGAGCCGGTCGTTGCGCGGCGAGGATTCGATGTAGCAGTTGCGGCACGTCAGGTTGCACAGCGTGCCGGTGTTGATCCACAGCGTCTCGAGCGCCGACAAGGCGACGCGGGCGCGCCGTTCGCCCTTGGCGGTCACGAAGGCGTCGCGGAATTTCGCGGGATCCAGTGCTGCCATCTGCATCGCGTGAGGCTAGCACAAATCCTGCATCGGACGAGGATCGACTGGCGATGGGTTCGGGCCGGTAACCTGCTCACGCGACCGCGCCTCGACCCGCCGTACGCGCTTCGCTACGGTCCGCCCACATTTCTGCAGAGGGACTTCCATGCTCGACGACAAGGCGCTCGATACGATCTTCCGCAATGCCCGCACGCATAATGGCTGGCTCGACAAGCCCGTCACCGATGCCCAGCTCCACGCCATCTACGACCTGATGAAGTGGGGCCCGACCTCGGCCAACTGCCAGCCGGCGCGGATCGTCTTCGTGCGCACCAAGGAGGGCAAGGAGAAGCTGAAGCCCGCGCTCAGCGCCGGCAACACCGAGAAGACGATGACCGCGCCGGTGACCGCGATCCTCGCCTACGACACGGAATTCTACGAGCACCTGCCGCGCATGTTCCCGCACGACAAGTCGGCGATCCACTGGTTCAAGGGCACCCCGGCCGCCGAGCCGACGGCCTTCCGCAACGGCAACCTGCAGGGTGCCTACCTGATGATCGCGGCGCGGTCGCTCGGCCTCGATTGCGGGCCGATGAGCGGCTTCAACAATGCCAAGGTCGACGAGGCGTTCTTCCCCGACGGCAAGATCAAGTCGAACTTCCTGTGCAACATCGGCTATGGCGACCACGGCAAGCTGTTCGACCGCAGCCCGCGCTTCGCCTTCGACGAAGTGTGCACGCTGGCCTGATCAGAGCCCGACGGCGCGGCCGATCTGCTTCCACGGGAGCGGCAGCAGCGAGGCCAGCGCCGCCGCGCCGAACGCCAGGATCACCGCGCCCGAGCCGCGGTTGAGCCACAGCATGCCGGTCGTCGTGAAGCGGTGGCGCAGCGACACCGAGGCGGTGCAGATGATGGTCCACCAGGCCAGCGCGCCGCAGAACACCGATGCGACCAGCAGCGTCGCGTCGGGCAGGCTGGAGCCGACGCCGGCGAGGTTGCGGCCCGCGAACGCCGCGCCGAAGGCCATCACGGTGAGCGGGTTGAACACCGTGATGAAGAAGCTCGAACTGGCATAGTGGAAGTGGGTCGCGAACTGATGCTCGCGGTCGTCGGCGACCGGATCGCCCACGGTGCGCGGCCGGTGACGCATCGTCGTCCAGCCCATGACCATCAGGACGAGGCCGCCGATGCCGAGCAGCCACGATTCGCGCTCGATGACGAAATTCTGCACGAAGGTCAGGCCGAACGCGGCGACGGCGCCGAACACGGCGTCGCCCAGCGCGGCGCCGATGCCCGTCATGTAGCCGGCCATCGCGCCGACCGTGATCGAGCGGCGGATGCAGAGCGCCGCGGCAGGCCCGACCGGAACCGCGATCAGGAAGCCGATGGCGGCCCCTTCGATGGCGAGAGTGATCGGGTCGAAGACGAAGCCCGGAACCTGCATCGCCGCTCTATAACTGCTCGGCGGCGAAGCGTCGCGGCGGCGCGACCAGCCGGTCCTGCGCGGCGACGAGCTGAAGCTCGCGCTCGCCCAGTTGCCGCGTCGCCTCCAGCACGGCGAAGATCGACGAGGCCGCCTGGCCGAGCGCCACGGCCACGTCGCCGGTGGCGATCCAGTGGGCGGTGAAGAGGGCGGCCACGGCATCGCCGGTTCCGTTGGGCGCGATGTCGAAGCCGATCAACGGCGTCGAAATCCGCCACGCGGCTTGCGGTGCGACCGCCAGCATCTCGATCATGTCTTCCGGCGCGTCGTGCCGGCGCAGGCTGGTCACCAGCGCCAGGCGCGGCCCCGGCTGCCCGGGCGCGCCGAGCAGCGAGCGCGCGGCCTGCAGCGCGTCGGACAGGGTGCGGACCGTGTGGCCGGTCAGGTGCTCCAGCTCGAAATGGTTGGGCGTGACGAGATCGGCGGCGGGGATCGCCCGGTCGCGGAAGAACGCGTCGATGCCCGGCCTGACGTAGATGCCGGTGTCGACGTCGCCCAGCACGGGGTCGCAGCACCAGACGGCGCGCGGATTGGCCGCGCGCACGCGGCGCGCGGTGTCGAGCACCACGTCGGCCAGCGCCGCATCGCCGACATAGCCGGTCAGCAGCCCGTCGCAGCGGGCGAACTGGCCCAGCGCCTCGATGCCGGCCACGATCTCGCCGACCTGCGCGGCCGAGGCGGCGCGGCCGCGCCAGGCGCCGTAGCCGGTGTGATTGGAGAATTCGACGGTGTTCACCGCCCAGACCTCGTGACCCAACCGTTGCAGGGGAAAGGTGGCCGCCCGGTTGCCGACGTAGCCGTAGGCGACATGGCTCTGGAGCGAGAGGAAGCGCATGGAGGAGGTCACCTTGCCACAAGGTCGTCCGCCATTATAGTCCGCCGCGTTTTCCGGGAGCCTGTCATGTCCAAGTCCGTCCGTCCGCGCCGCAGCGTCCTTTACATGCCGGGTGCCAACACCCGTGCGCTGGAGAAAGCGCGGTCGCTCCCGGCCGATGCGCTGATCTTCGATCTCGAGGATGCCGTCGCGCCCGACGCCAAGGAAGCCGCCCGCGGCAATGTCGTGGCCGCCGCGCAGAGCAAGGCCTACGGCAAGCGCGAGATCGCGATCCGCTGCAACGGGCTGGCCACGCCGTGGGGCAAGGCCGACATCGCCGCGATCGCCAGGTCGGGCGCCGACGCGATCCTGGTGCCGAAGGTGGAGAGCGCGGCCGAAGTCGCCGAGGTCGTCGCCCTGCTCGACGCGGCCGGCGCACCGCAATCGATGGCCGTGTGGGCGATGATGGAGACGCCGAAGGGCATCCTGCGCGCCGAGGAGGTCGCCGGCTCGCATCCGCGCCTCGCCCTGTTCGTCATGGGCACCAACGACCTGGTGAAGGACATGCGGGCGCGCCACACGCCGATGCGCCTGCCCATGGTCACGGCGCTCGGCCTCGGCATGCTGGCCGCGCGCGCCCATGGCCTCACCATCCTCGATGGCGTCTACAACGACATCCAGGATGCCGAGGGCTTCCGCGCCGTCTGCCAGCAGGGGCTGGAGATGGGCTTCGACGGCAAGACGCTGATCCACCCGAGCCAGGTCGAGCCGTGCAACGAGGTCTTCGCGCCGTCGGCGGCGGAGCTGGAGATGGCCGGCAAGATCGTCGCCGCCTTCAAGGCCGCGCAGGCCGAGGGCAAGGGCGTGGTGACGGTCGACGGCCGCATGATCGAGAACCTCCATGTCGAGCAGGCCGAGCGCGCGCTGGCGCTGGCCACCGCCATCAAGGAGCTGCAGGCAGCATGAGCAAGAGCAAGACGAACGCCGGGAACTTCTTCGAGGATTTCCGGGTCGGCCAGGAGATCCGCCACGCCACGCCGCGCACGCTGACCGAGGGCGATGCGGCGCTCAACGTCGCGCTCTACGGGTCGCGCTTCGCGGTCAACTCGTCGGACGAGTTCGCGCGCGCCATCGGCCTGCCGCGCGCGCCGCTCGACGACATGCTCGTGTTCCATGTCGTGATCGGCAAGACGGTGCCGGACATCTCGCTGAACGCCGTGGCCAATCTCGGCTACGCCGAGTTCCGCTGGGGCGTGCCGGTCTATCCGGGCGACACGCTGTCGTCGTCGTCGAAGGTGCTCGGCCTGCGCGAGAACTCGAACAGGACCAGCGGCGTCGTCTGGGTGCGCTCGACCGGAACCAACCAGCGCGGCGAGATGGTGCTCGACTATGTGCGCTGGGTGATGGTGCACAAGCGCGATCCCGGCGCGGCGGTGCCGGAGACCGTCGTGCCGAAGACGGCGCCCTCGGTCGCGCCGTCCGACCTGATCGTGCCGCAGGGCCTGTCGCTCGGCGGCTACGACGACGTCGCCGCCGGCTCGTCCTATCGCTGGGAGGATTACGAGGCTGGCGAGCGGATCGACCATGTGAGCGGCATCACGCTCGAGGATTCCGACCACATGTTCTCGACGCGGCTCTACCAGAACACCGCGCGTGTCCATTTCGACGCCTTTGCCGGCAAGAGCACCCGCTTCGGCCGCCGGCTGGCCTATGGCGGCCACGTCATCTCGCTGGCGCGCGCGCTTTCGTTCAACGGCCTCGCCAACGGCTTCCGGGTGGCCGCCATCAACGCCGGCAGCCACGTCGCCCCGACCTTCGGAGGCGACACGATCTATGCCTGGTCCGAGGTGCTGGAGAAGGCCGAGCTGCCGGGCCATGCCGATCTCGGCGCGTTGCGAGTGAGAAGCATTGCGGCGAAGGACTGCCCGTGCGCGGCGTGGCCGGGCAAGGGCGCGGACGGCAAGTACCATCCCGCCGTCGTGCTCGATCTCGACTATTGGCTGCTCGTTCCGCGGCGGGCCGCTCGATAGGCGGTTTTTTCGCTGGAGAATCCGGGGCTTAAAGACACGCGCAAACCGGACATTCGTTGACTTGGAGCGGTGCCACGCTAAAAAAGCGCAGCCGCTCCAAGGCATTTGAGGTTCCAGCGCGATGAGCGTCGCCAATCGGCCGGTCCAACGACCGTTATCCCCGCATCTGCAGGTCTATCGCCCGCAGCTCACTTCGATTCTCTCCATCCTGCATCGCGCGACGGGCATCGCCCTGTCGATCGGGGCACTCTATCTCGCGACGTGGGTGATCTTCGCCGCGGCGAGCCCGACGACCTATGCGAAGTTCCAGGCGTTCAACGTCTCCATCGTCGGGCGCATCGTGCTCGGCGGCTGGCTGTTCTGCCTCTACTTCCATCTCGCCAACGGCATCCGCCACCTGTTCTGGGACGCCGGCTACGGCTTCGAGATCAAGGACGCTTACCGCAGCGGATGGATCGTCGTCGCCGTCTCGCTGGTCGCCACGGTGATCTCCTGGATCGTCGGGCTGCGGCTGGTCTGAGGAGGCACGCATGGATCTCAGGACTCCTCTCTCCCGCGCCCGCGGCCTCGGTTCGGCCAAGGACGGGCTGCATCACTGGTGGGCGCAACGCCTGACCGCGGTGGCGCTCATTCCCCTCGTCGCGTGGTTCGCGGTGTCGCTCGTCATGCTGAGCGGCGCCGACTACGCGACCGTGCGCGCCTGGATCGGTTCGCCCTTCGTGATGGTGCTGCTGCTCCTCACGATCGTGATCGGGCTGCACCACGCCCAGCTCGGCATGCAGGTCGTGATCGAGGACTATGTTCACAACGACGGCGCCAAGCTGGCGCTGATCGTGCTGGTCCGTTTCCTCGCGGTGGTCTTCGGGCTGGCCGCGGTGGTGGCGATCGCACGTATCGGATTCGGAGGCTGAGATGGCCGAGGCAAGCAACGGCAAGGCCAGTGAGACGATCCCGGGCACGCTGAACATCGGCGGCACGGCCTACAAGATCATCGACCACGAATACGACGTCGTGATCGTCGGCGCCGGCGGCGCAGGCCTGCGCGCCACCTTCGGCATGGCCAACCTGGGCTTCAAGACCGCCTGCATCACCAAGGTGTTCCCGACCCGCAGCCATACCGTGGCGGCGCAGGGCGGCATCTCGGCGGCGCTCGGCAACATGGGCCCGGACGACTGGCGCTGGCACATGTACGACACGGTCAAGGGCTCCGACTGGCTCGGCGACCAGGACGCGATCGAATACATGTGCCGCGACGGCATCCCGGCCATCATCGAGCTCGAGCATTTCGGCGTGCCGTTCAGCCGCACGCCCGAGGGCAAGATCTACCAGCGCCCGTTCGGCGGCATGACGACGGAATACGGCAAGGGCATCGCCCAGCGCACCTGCGCGGCGGCCGACCGTACCGGCCACGCCATCCTGCACACGCTGTACCAGCAGTCGCTGCGCAACCACGCCGAGTTCTTCATCGAGTATTTCGCGCTCGACCTCATCATGGACGACGGCGTGTGTCGCGGCGTGATGGCGTGGAACCTCGACGACGGCACCATCCACCGCTTCCGCGCCCACAAGGTCGTGCTGGCGACGGGCGGCTTCGGCCGCGTCTACCAGACCGCGACCTCGGCCCACACCTGCACCGGCGACGGCGGTGCGATGGCGCTGCGCGCCGGCCTGCCGCTGCAGGACCTGGAGTTCGTGCAGTTCCATCCGACCGGCATCTACGGCGCCGGCTGCCTCATCACCGAGGGCGTGCGCGGCGAGGGCGGCTACGTCACCAACGCCAACGGCGAGCGCTTCATGGAGCGCTATGCGCCGTCGGCCAAGGACCTCGCCTCGCGCGACGTCGTCAGCCGCTCGATGACCGTCGAGATCCGCGAGGGCCGCGGCTGCGGTCCGAACAAGGATTACATCGAGCTGCACGTCGAGCATCTCGACCCGAAGGTCATCCACGAGCGCCTGCCGGGCATCGCCGAGACGGCGCGTATCTTCGCCGGCGTCGACGTCACCCGCCAGCCGATCCCGATCCTGCCGACCTGCCACTACAACATGGGCGGCATCCCGGCGAACTATCACTGCGAGGTGATGACGGTTAAGGACGGCGACCCGAACACGCCGGTGCCGGGCCTGATGGCGCTGGGCGAGGCGGCCTCGATCGGCGTCCATGGCGCCAACCGCCTCGGCTCCAACTCGCTGCTCGAGCTCGTGGTGTTCGGCCGGTCGGCCGCCCATCGCGTCGCCTCGCAGATGACGCCGGGCCAGTCGCACAAGGACATGCGCAATGCCGGCGACGAGGCGATCGCCCGCCTCGACCGCGCGCGTCACGCCAAGGGCGGCACGCCGACGGCGCAGCTTCGCGCGCTGATGCAGAAGACGATGCAGAACGATTGCGCCGTCTTCCGCACGACCAAGAGCCTCGAAGAGGGCTGCCGGAACATGGACAAGGTGTTCGCCGCCAAGTCGGACATCGCCGTCAAGGACCGCTCGATGGTCTGGAACTCCGATCTCATGGAGACGCTGGAGTTCGAGAACCTGATCCTCCAGGCGCAGGCGACGATCTATTCGGCCGCCAACCGCAAGGAAAGCCGCGGCGCCCACGCGCACGAGGATTTCCCGGATCGCGACGACAAGAACTGGCTGAAGCACACGGTCGTGTGGATCGACGAGCAGACCGGCAAGACGCGGATCGACTACCGCCCGGTGAACCTGCAGCCGATGAGCAACGACGTGCAGTCGTTCCCGCCCAAGGCTCGCGTCTACTAACGCGCGGAACCGAGTTCGAGAGGAAGAAATGGCCGAGTTCGCTCTCCCCGCCAACTCCAAGATCGGAGTCGGCGAGACCTACAAGGCGCCGGGCGCCAAGAACATCAAGACGTTCAAGGTCTATCGCTGGACGCCCGAGGACGGGAAGAACCCGCGTGTCGACACCTACGAGGTCGACATGGACAGCTGCGGGCCCATGGTCCTGGACGCGCTGATCAAGATCAAGAACGAGCTCGACAGCTCGCTCACCTTCCGCCGCTCCTGCCGCGAGGGCGTGTGCGGCTCGTGCGCGATGAACATCGACGGCACGAACACGCTGGCCTGCACCAAGTACATTTCCGAGGTGAAGGGCGACATCAAGATCTACCCGCTGCCGCACATGCCGGTGGTGAAGGACCTGGTGCCCGACCTCAACGTGCCCTACGCCCAGCTCGCCTCGATCGAGCCGTGGCTGAAATCGACCACCCAGCCGCCGACGCGCGAGCGCCTGCAGTCGCCGGAGGAGCGCGCCAAGCTCGACGGGCTGTGGGAGTGCATCCTGTGCTTCTGCTGCTCGACCTCGTGCCCCAGCTACTGGTGGAACGGCGAGCGCTATCTCGGCCCGGCGATCCTGCTGCAGGCCTATCGCTGGCTGGCCGACAGCCGCGACGAAGCCAAGGGCGAGCGCCTCGACCAGCTCGAGGACCCGTTCCGGCTGTACCGCTGCCACACCATCATGAACTGCACCAAGACCTGCCCGAAGCACCTGAACCCGGCGAAGGCCATCGCCGAGATCAAGAAGCTGATGGTCGAACGGACCATCTGACCGGCTCGTCTTTTGCTACGCTGGGCCCGCTGAAGAACAAGCAGGGGGCCCAGCAGCCATGTCTTTCAGGACCATCGCCGGCAGATCCATCGCGGCAAAATCCATCACCTTAGCGGTCGCGCTCGCCGGTGCGTCCGCGCTCGTCGCCGCGCCGGCCTCGGCCGGCCAGACCTTCGACGGCGTGAAGGCCAAGGGCTTCGTCCAGTGCGCGGTCAATACCGGCCTGGCGGGCTTCTCGTTCGCCGACAGCCAGGGCAAATGGACCGGCCTCGACGTCGATCTGTGCAAGGCGATCGCGGCCGCCATGTTCGGCGACGCGGAGAAGGCGAAGTTCACCCCGACCACCGCCCAGCAGCGCTTCGTCGCCCTGCAGTCGGGCGAGGTCGACGTCATCACCCGCAACGCGACCCAGACGCTGCTGCGCGACACCTCGCTCGGCTTCAACATCGCGGGCGTCAATTTCTACGACGGCCAGGGCTTCATCGTGCCGGCCAAGAGCAACATCAAGAGCGCCAGGGATCTGAACGGCGCCACGGTCTGCGTGCAGCCCGGCACCACGACCGAGCTCAACCTCGCGGACTATTTCCGCAAGAACAAGATGAGCTTCAAGCCGGTGCTGATCGAGAAGCTCGACGAGCTGCTGCAGGCCTATGCCGCCGGCCGCTGCGACACCTACACGACCGACGCGTCGGGCCTGGCCGCGGTGCGCGCCGGCCAGCTCGCGGGCAAGGGCGAGCATGTCATCCTGCCCGAGCGGATCTCCAAGGAGCCGCTCGGTCCGATCGTCCGCCACGGCGACGACCAGTGGTTCGATCTCGTCAAATGGACGCTGATGGGCATGATCGAGGCCGAGGAGATGGGCATCACCTCGCAGAACGTCGACGAGATGCTGAAGAGCGACGACCCCGCGGTGAAGCGCTTCCTCGGCGTCACGCCGGGCTTCGGCAAGGCCGTCGGCGTCGACGAGAAGTGGATGTACAACGTCGTCAAGCAGGTCGGGAACTACGGCGAGACCTACGACCGCCATGTCGGGCCGGCCACGCCGCTCAAGCTGGAGCGCGGCCAGAACGCGCTGTGGACCAACGGCGGCCTGCTCTACGCCATCCCGTTCCGCTGATCCCGCGACTCTTCCCCGGCGGCCCGGCGATCCGGCCCTCTCCCGCTTCTTTTCGGGAGAGGGTTCTGCCGGGGAGGCGGCGCAGCGTGCCGCCCTCGCGCGACGGCTTCGCGCGCAACGATCCAGCGGATCTCAGGCCGTGCGCTCGAACCGCATCTTCTTGATGCGTCCGGTCGAGACTTCCAGGGCGGCGATGCGGCCGTCCCTGTCGCGCACCAGATGGGCGAGCTGGGTCGCGGTGATCCAGCCGCTGGGCGACAGCACCTCGACCGTATCGTCGTCGATCCCCGCAACCGTCCAGAGCGAGCCGTTGACCAGCGGCCCGCCGACGGCGATCTCCCACGTCCCGCCGCGGCGCGCGATGGTCCAGCTCGCGCCGGTGTCGGACGACAGGTAGGTGCCGGCGAGATCGGCCGGGACCTTGCCGCGCGCGGCGAGCCGGTCGAACGACACGATGCGGCCGGCGCCGAGATCGACGCGCAGCGTGCCCCTGGGGCCGGGCTTCATCGCGAACTCGAACGAGCCGCGCTCGGCGGCCATCCAGCCGCCGTCGCGACGGCCGAGCGCGAACGGCATGCCGTTCTGCGTCACCGTCGCCTCGCCGTTGCGCCACGCCACGTCGAACAGCGACGGCTCGTCGGCGTTGAACCAGGTGCCGGCGAGCGGGGCGATGTCCTGCTCCGTGATCGGCGCCGGGGCGGGCTTCATCCGCTTGTCGGTCTCGAGCGCCAGCGTGGCCACGGCGCGCGCCTGCCGCCACGGGTCGATCGAGGCGAGGTTGGCGATCACCACCACCGTCAGGTCGGCCTGCGGCACGCGCAGGAACTCGGTGCGGAAGCCCGGCCACAGGCCGCCATGGCCGATGGTGGCGAGCCCGCGCAGCTCCTCGCTCTGCACGCCGCGGCGGTAGCGGTTGGTCTTGCCGCCGGCCAGCGGCGCCACGGCGGCGAGCTGGGCGGGCAGCGATTTCGGGGTCAGGGTCGGGGCATCGAAATGCCGGCTCCACAGCAGCAAATCCTCGACCGTCGAGGTCAGGCCGCCTTCGCCGCCCTGCGGATAGCCGTGCGCGGCGCGGCGGAAGCCGGTCCTGGCGTCGCCGAGATAGCCGGTCGCGAGGTTCGGGATCACGGCGTCGATCTCGGGCACCAGGCTGGTGGAAGTCATCTCCAGCGGCTTGAAGATCCGCTCGGCGAGGAAGTCGCCCAGCGTCTGGCCCGACAGTTTCTCGACGATCAGGCCGAGCAGCAGGAAGTTGGTGTTGCTGTAGAGGAAGCGCGTGTTGGGCTTGAAGTTGAGGTGCTTGTTGCGCACGCAGGCGGCCACCAGCTCGGCCGGCTTCGCGGGCTTGTCGAGCCCATGGCCGCCCAGCCGCAGCAGTTCGAGGAAGTCGGGCAGGCCGCTGCAGTTGCGCATCATCTGGTCGATGGTGACGGGCAGCGGCGCCAGCTCGGGCAGGTACTTGTGCGGCGGCGCCTTGAGGTCGAGCTTGCCTTCGTGGGCCAGCATCAGCGCCGCGCTCACCGTGAACTGCTTGCTGACCGAGGCGATGCGGAAGCGCGTCTTCGGCGTGATCGGCACGCCATGCTCGATGCTGGCGAGGCCATAGCCCTTGCACATGGCGATCTCGCCGCCCTGCGACACGGCGACGACGGCGCCGGGCGAGCCGGCCACGGTGTAGGGGGCGAACAGCGCGTCGACGCGGCGTTCGAGGGCGATGGAACCGATCGATTTCGACATGGCCGGCAGTCAATCGAAGCGTCTCGCGCTTGTAAAGCCGCCGGCGCCTCGATCGATGCCGTTCCGCGATCCATGCGATTCCAGCCGGCGGCGCGATGCTCTAGGTTGGGCGGCAAAGGGAGGAACGCGGCATGGAGAGGAAGTTCGTCACCGTCGAGAAGGGGCTAGGCCCGCAGGGCCGCATCGCCGTCGTGCACTTCGACCGCGGCGACAACATCAACGCGATGAGCCAGCAGGCGATGCGCGAGCTGCGCGACGTGCCGCGCGACTTCGAGGACGACATCGAGACCACGGTGGTTGTCCTCACCGGCTCGGCGCGCGCCTTCTCGGCCGGCTTCGACCTCAAGGACCCGGAAGGCTGGGCGCGCGCCACGCTGCCGCTCGGCGAGCGCATCCAGCGCCAGCGCGTCGGGCCCAAGATGTGCAAGGCGTGGCAGGACATGGACCAGGTCACCATCGCCGCCATCGAGGGCCATTGCGTCGGCGGCGGCGCGGCGCTCGTCGTGTCGCTCGACTTCCGCACCTGCGGCCGCTCCGCGCATTTCCGCATCCCCGAGATCGAGCTCGGCATGAACATGAGCTGGGGCTCGATCCCGCGCATGCTCGCCCTGATGGGGCCGGCCCGCACCAAGCAGGCGGTGATCCTGGCCTCCGACCGCATCGGCGCGGCCGAGGCGCTGCAATGGGGGCTGGTCGAGAACGTCGTCGACGACGGCCAGGCGTTCGCCGCCTCGATGGCGTTCGCCGAGCGCATCGCGCGCCAGCCGCCGATCCCGGTGCGCATGACCAAGAGCACGGTCAACCGGCTGGCCCACGCGCTCGACGATCTCGGCAGCCACATGGACGCCGACCAGAACGTGCTGACCGGCCTCACCGAGGATTATAAGGAAGGCACCACGGCCTTCCGCGAGAAGCGCAAGCCGGTTTTCAAGGGACGCTGATCGCTGTGGCTGCAGGCGCACGCGGCCCGATGCCGGTTCTCCGCTGAGTTCTCATCGTGCAGGTCCGTCCGGAGAGGGCGGGCTTCAGGGTCTGAAGGCGAGGACGCGTACGCTGCCGGCCGGTCGCAGCCGACCCCGGACTAAAGCGTCCGGGCCGGAAGCTGGTCGAGGATGGCCTGGCGCGCCTCGTCGTCCAGCGAGGCCCAGCGGCCGATCTCCTGGATGGTGCGCTTGCAGCCCAGGCAATAGCCGCTCTTGCGGTCGAGCGTGCAGATGCCGATGCACGGCGACACGACGCGCCGCGTCATCGGCGGGCTCGGCGTTTGCGTCGTCACGGGATCAGGGCTTCTTGCCGAGCTCGGCAAGCTGCGCCTGGAGATCGTCGAGCTTGCGCTTGAGGTCGTCGATCACGGCCTCGCCGGATGCGCCCGGCTCGGGCGCCCCATGGGCCTGGCCGGCCTGTGGCGCAGTGGCGTGCGATGCCCCGGCCGGGTCGGCCGCGCCGTTCGGCATCGGCGGCCGTGCCGCTGCGCCGCCGTGACCTGCCTGACCTGTACTGCCCTGACCTGGCCCACCCTGATTTGGACCGCCCGGCGTCGTGCCGAACGGATTGAACATCCGCATGGCCTGCTCGAACATCGCCATGTTCTGCTTGCCCATCGACTCGAACTGCTGGAACGGGTTGAAGCCGAAGGCATTCTGCATGTATCGGCGCATCTGTTCCTGGTTGCGCGCGAACTGCGTCATCGACATTTCGAGATATTGCGGCACCACGCCCTGCAGGCTGTCGCCGTAGAACGAGATGAGCTGGCGCAGGAAGGGGATCGGCAGCAGCGTCTGGCCGCCCTTGCTCTCTTCCTCGAAGATGATCTGCGTCAGGACCGGGCGCGTGATGTCGTCGCCGGTCTTGGCGTCGTAGACCACGAAATCCGTCTTGTCCTTCACCATCTGGGAGAGATGGTCGAGCGTGACGTAGGCCGACGTCGCGGTGTTGTAGAGACGCCGGTTCGCGTACTTCTTGATGACCACCGGGGCCGGCTTCGGGCCGCCCTCGGGTACTGCCTGATCGGCCATTACGCTATGCTCCTCCGGCTCCCGCGCGCCATGAACGCACGTTTACTTCGGACGGGGCAACCTTAGCCTCGATGCCGCAGTGCGACAAGCTGGCCTTTGCTTTGCGATGGCAATGCCGGGGCGGCGCGCCCGCAACGTTGCGCTATAGTCGGCCATGGCCTCCGAACGCGACGACACGACGAAAGACGGCATCGCGGGCGACGCCGCGGCCGGCGAGTTCGACAAGCTGGCGCGGCGCTATCTCGATCTGTGGCAGACCCAGCTTTCCGGGCTGGCGTCGGACCAGGCCGTGACCGAGCAGATCGCGCGGCTGTTCGCGGCGGCCAACGCGCAGGTCGCCGCGGCCATGCAGGGAATCCAGGGAGCAACCGATGCAGGCACGACAAGGCCCCCGTCCGCTGCCGCTCCATCTGGGCACGGCGCTGATGACGTGGGCGAGCTCCGAAAGCGCGTGGACGCTCTCGAAGCACGCCTCGCCGAACTCGAGCGCCGCCGCGGTTCCTGACGCCGTCGCCGCGCTGCTGCCCGACATCGCGGCGCTGCAGGCGCTGACCGGCCAACCGGACGGCTTCGACCAGGCGTTGCGACGCGAGATCGCGCGGCGCATGGCGCAACTGGCGGACGGCGTGCTGGCCTATCGCCGCCATCCCGTCGCGCGCACGCTGGAGGACCCGCCCGCCGTGTGGTCCGAGGGCGGCACCCGCCTGCTCGACTATGGCGCCACGCACCGCGCGGCGCGGCGGCGCGGCACGCGCGCGGTGCTGGTCGTGCCCTCGCTGATCAACCGCTGGGAAGTGCTCGACCTCACGGCGGAGAAGAGCCTGCTGCGCGCCATGGCGGCGAGCGGCCTGCGGCCCTATCTCGTCGACTGGGGCACGCCGGGCGACGAGGAACGGCGCTACGACACGACCGCCTATGTCGGCCGGCTGGAACGCGCGCTGTCCTTCGTGTCGCGCCGCGCGCGGCGGGCGCCGGCCGTGATGGGCTACTGCATGGGCGGCACGCTGACCGTGGGCCTGGCGGCGCGCCGGCCGCGCGGCGTGGCCGGCCTCGCGCTGCTGGCCGCGCCGTGGGACTTCCATGCCGACCGCACCGGCCAGGCGTTCCTGCTCTCGACCGGGCCGCTGCTGGCGGAGATGGCGGACCGGCTGGGCGAGCTGCCGGTCGACATCCTGCAGACCCTGTTCTGGTCGCTCGATCCCTGGCTCGCGGTGAAGAAGTTCGCGCGCTTCCTCGGCATGGACCAGCAGGGCGAGCGTGCGCGCGAATTCGTGCTGCTGGAGGATTGGCTGAACGGCGGCGCGCCGCTGGCCGGCCCGACCGCGCGCGAATGCCTGGTCGGCTGGTATGGCGACAACAGTCCGGGCCGGGGCGCGTGGACGGTCGGCGGCAAGCCGGTGGTGCCGAAGCGCATCCGCGTGCCGTCGCTGGTGATGATCCCGTCGGGCGACCGCATCGTGCCGCCGCTCTCGGCCGCCGCGCTCGCCGATCCGGCGGCCGGGCTTGCGCGCGCCACGCGGGTCGACCTGCCGCTCGGCCATATCGGCATGGTGGTGAGCGGGCGCGCCCGCGACCTGTGCTGGACGCCGCTGATCGACTGGCTGACCGCGCTGCCGCCGCCGAAGAAGCGGCGGCGCAGCGCATGACGGACGCCGCCGCGCCGGCGCGATCGCCGGACCGATCCGTCGACTGGCGCCTGCCGGCCCTGTGGGCTTCGGTGCTCTGCCTCTCGATGGTCGCGCGCGTGCCGGTCGAGATCGCCGACGCCGCCCAGCGCGGCGTCAGGATGAGCGTCGGCCATGCCGTCGTGCTGGAGGGCGCGAGCCACATCGTCGTGGCGGCGCTCCTGCCCGCCCTCTACTGGCTGCACCGGCGCTGGCCGCTGTCGCAGGGCGGGCTCGCCATCGCGATCCATCTCGCGGCGGTGGTGCCCTACAGTCTCGTCCATACGCTCGGCATGGCGGCGCTGCGGCTGCTCTGGTTCAACGCCATCCAGGGCGAGGCCTATGTCTTCCCGCTGACGGCCGAGCGGCTCGGCTACGAATTCGCCAAGGATGTCCTCTCCTACATGATGCTGAGCGCCGGCATTTCGGTGCTGGGCCTGCTGCTGGCGCGCTACGACCGGCGGAAGCTGCCGGCCGGCGAGGCCACCGCCGATACCATCGCCGACACCACCCTCCCGGCATCGGCCGCCGCGCCGCCATCCGCGCCCACTTCCGCAGCGTCGGCCGCCGGCGTCGCGGCGTCGACGACTCCTGACCCGGTGCCCGATCTGGCTCGGCCCGAGCGCTTCGCCGTGCGCCAGCGCGGGCGCGAGATCGTGGTCGAGGTGGCCGACATCGACTGGATCGAGGCGGCCGGCAACTACGCCGTCCTGCATGTCGGCGACGAGATCCTCGAGATCCGCTCCTCGCTCGCCCGGCTCGAGGCCGAGCTCGACCCGAAGCGTTTCGTGCGGGTGCACAAATCCCACCTCGTGAACGTCGCGCGCATCGTCGAGGTGACGCCGTGGGTGAGCGGCGACTGGCGCATCCGGCTGCAGGGCGGCGCCGAGATCAATCTGAGCCGCCGCTACCGCCAGCGGTTCGAGGCCCTGGTGCCGGTCAAGAGCTGAGCCACGCGACCTGGTCGCTTGGTCGCCGATCGGATGGGGGCGGGGTCGCGCCGCGTGCCGGAGGCGGATGAACGTCCCGCGCCGGCCGCCGGTCGTCCCAGCGGGACTGCCGGTCGTCACAAAGGCACGGGATATCAACGGGTTGGGCAATAGGGTGCGGGCCGTGTCCACGACCCGACGGAGCCCCGCCATGACCTCACGCCGCGCCGATCTCGACTGGCTGCGCGTCCTCGCCTTCGGCCTGCTGATCGCCTACCACGCCGGCATGGCGTGGTCGGGCTGGTCCTGGCATGTCGTCGCGCCGGAGCGTCTCGACGGCCTGCGCGCGGTCATGCTCTTCACCAATCGCTGGCGCATGCCGCTGCTGTTCCTGGTGTCGGGGGCGACGATCATGCTGGCGCTGGGCCAGCGGTCGGGCGGGGCGTTCGTGCTCGACCGGCTGAAGCGTCTCCTGGTGCCGCTCGTCTTCGGCATGCTGGTGATCGTGCCGCCGCAGGTCTATCTCGAACGCCGCTTCCGCGGCCAGTTCGACGGCAGCTTCCTCGACTGGCTGCCGCATGCCTTCGAGGGCGGCGCCTATCCGGCCGGCAATGTGAGCTGGCACCATCTCTGGTTCCTGGCCTACGTGCTGGTGCTGACCCTGCTGCTGCTCCCGGTCTTCCTGTGGATGCGCTCGGCCGTCGGGCGGCGCGCCGTCGAGACCGCCGGCGGGGTGGCGGCGCGGTACCATCTGCACTGGCTTGCCGTGCTGCCCGTCGCCGCCTCGATCCAGTGGCTGATGCCCGCGAGCCGCAACGTCAACGGCCTGGTCGGCGACTGGCATGGCCTCGTCGCCTATGGCGTGCTGCTGCTCTACGGCGCACTGCTCTACGCCTCGCCCGCGCTGCTGCAGGCCCTGCAGCGCCGGCGGGCCGTCTCTCTCGCCGTCGGCATCGCCGCCTTCGCGCTGCTCACCCTGCTCTATTTCAGGGGGGCGGTCCGGCCCGAGATCGCGGCGGCGAGCCGGCCGCCGTTCGCGCTCCTGTCGGCGGTCAACATGATGGCCTGGCTGTTCGCCATCGTGGGCTATGGGCAGCGTTACCTGACGCGCCGTCCGCCCTTCCTCGCGGCGGCGACCGAGGCGGTCTACCCGTTCTATATCCTGCACCAGACGGTGACGGTCGCCCTCGTGTATCTCCTGCTCGAGGCCGGGGTGGCGCCGCTGCCGGGCTTCGCGCTGGCGGTGCTGGGCACCTTCGCCGGGACGTGGCTCGTCTATGCAGTCTGCGTGCGGCCGTGGCGCCTGGTCCGGCCGCTGTTCGGAATGAAGGACGCCGGACCGGCGGCACGGGGGTTCTTGCCCGGCGCGCGCCCGGCCTATAAAGGGCGGTGAGGGCGGCCCCAAGGAGGGAAGATATGAGCAAGGAAATCGTCATCGCCAGCGCGGCGCGCACGCCGATCGGCTCGTTCAACGGTGCGTTCGGATCGGTGCCGGCGCACGATCTCGGCAAGGTCGCCATCAAGGGCGCGCTCGAACGCGCCAAGGTGAAGCCCGAGGAAGTCGACGAAGTCATCATGGGCCAGATCCTGAGCGCGGCGCAGGGCCAGAACCCGGCGCGCCAGGCGGCGGTCAATGCCGGCATCCCGGTCGAGAAGACCGCGCTCGGCATCAACCAGCTCTGCGGCTCCGGCCTGCGCGCCGTCGCGTTCGGCTGGCAGGCGATCCGCAACGGCGACGCCTCCATCATGGTGGTCGGCGGCCAGGAGAGCATGAGCCAGGCGCCGCACGCTGCGCATCTGCGCGACGGCACCAAGATGGGCGAGATGAAGTTCGTCGACACGATGCTCAAGGACGGGCTGTGGGACGCGTTCCACGGCTATCACATGGGCAACACGGCCGAGAACGTCGCGCAGAAGTACCAGATCACCCGCGCCGAGCAGGATGCGTTCGCGGCCTCGTCGCAGAACAAGGCCGAGGCGGCGCAGAAGTCCGGCCGCTTCAAGGACGAGATCGTCCCGGTCACGGTGAAGACGCGCAAGGGCGAGGTCGTCGTCGACACCGACGAGTTCCCGCGCCACGGCACGACGGTCGAGGCGCTGGGCAAGCTGCGTCCGGCCTTCGCGAAGGAAGGCGGCTCGGTGACGGCCGGCAACGCGTCGGGCATCAACGACGGCGCCGCCGCTTTGGTGCTGATGAGCGCCGACGAAGCCAAGAAGCGCGGCGTCGCGCCGCTGGCGAAGATCGTGTCGTGGGCGACCACCGGCGTCGATCCGTCGATCATGGGCATCGGCCCGGTCACGGCCTCGCAGGAAGCGCTGAAGAAGGCCGGCTGGACGGTGAAGGACCTCGACCTCGTCGAGGCCAACGAGGCGTTCGCGGCCCAGGCGGTCGCGGTCGGCAAGGAACTCGGCCTCGATCCGGCCAAGCTCAACGTCAATGGCGGCGCGATCGCGCTCGGCCATCCGATCGGCGCCTCGGGCGCGCGCGTGCTGACGACGCTGATCTACGAGATGCAGAAGCGCGACGCCAAGAAGGGCCTCGCTACCCTGTGCATCGGCGGCGGCATGGGCATCGCCATGTGCGTCCAGCGCGACTGACGCGCTTCCACGACCAGATCACGAACGAACGCCCGAAGGTCTCCTTCGGGCGTTTTTTTTGTCAGAGGCCGAGATCGCCGAGGCCGGGATGGCCGGCCGGCCGCGGCCCCGTCGCCGGCCAGTGGAACTTGCGCTCCGCGTCCGCGATCGGCAGGTCGTTGATCGATGCGAGGCGCCGGCGCATCAGGCCGTTGCCGTCGAACTCCCAGTTCTCGTTGCCGTAGGAGCGGAACCAGTGGCCGGAATCGTCGTGCCACTCGTAGGCGAAGCGGACGGCGATGCGGTTGCCGCCGAACGTCCAGAGTTCCTTGATCAGGCGGTAGTCGAGTTCGCGCTGCCATTTGCGGGTCAGGAATGCCTCGATGGCCGCGCGTCCGCGCAGGAACTCCGCGCGATTGCGCCATTCGCTGTCCGGCGTGTAGGCGAGGGCGACGCGTGCGGGGTCGCGGCCGTTCCAGCCATCCTCGGCGGCCCGCACCTTCTGCGCCGCCGTCTCCGCCGTGAAGGGCGGCAGCGGCGGGCGGGGCGCCTCGCTCACGGCCGGTCCATTACGGGAGGTCCTTCATGGCCGCGAGCCGCGCGACGTCAGTAGCCGCGATAGCCGTAGGTGCCGACCTGGCTGGTGCCGCGCACCAGCTTGCGGCCGTTCTCCTGCGACAGCCAGAGCAGCTCGGCATCGTTGTCGCCCTTGGGGCGCACCAGCAGGAAGCGCGTCTCGCCGGCCACCACGGTGATGATCAGCTCGGTGCTCTCCTGGCTGCCGAAGGCGCGGAAATCGTAGGGGTTGGGCGCGAGGTCGAGGCGCACCCAGGAGGCGGCCGGCATGGTGGTGAGCGGCGTGCCGTCCAGGCTGATCGGGATCGAGGCGATCTCGGTGCCGGCCGGCGGCGTCTCGCGCACCAGATAGACGGCGGCCATGCCCTCCTTGGCGTCGGGGAAACTGGGGCCGTAGGCCCGGTAAGGGGCGGATTCGCAGGCTCCGACCGACAGCGACAGAACGGCGAGCCCAAGCAACTTCTTCATACGACGACCTCCGCCGCCAACGTCCGACGGACCGGCGCGCGGGTCAAGCGGCCGGCATGACGCGGAGCCGGGCGAGCGGCGACAGGAGGACGACGAGGGTCGAGAGGGCGAAGGCCAGCGCGACGAGCAGCAGGGCCGCCTCCAGCCCCGCCTGGCTAGCCGCGAGCCCGCCGGCCAGCGCGCCGACCGGCCGCACGCCGTAGATCGCCGTCTGCACGGTCGCGTTGACCCGGCCCCTTAGCGCCGCCGGCGTCACGAGCTGGCGCACCGTGGTCTGGCAGATCAGCCACAGCATCGGGCCGAAGCCGATCAGGAAGAAGCCGGCGCCGGCCAGCAGGAGCCCGTTGCCCTTCGGGGCGGCGAGGAAGAAGAGCGACGCCAGCACCGACACGGCCGGGCCGAAGATCAGCGTGGCGCCGGGCGGCAGGCGGCGCGCCGTCGCCGGGGCGGCCAGCGCACCCAGGATCAGCCCGGCGCCGTAGGCCGATTGCGCGAGCCCCATGCGCGCCGGGTCGAGGCCGAGCAGGCCGAGCGCGACCGGCGCCCAGACCGCCAGCAGCGCGAAGAAGGCGAAGTTCCAGAAGATCGCGCAGAGGCCGATGCCGCGCAGCAGCTCGTGCCGCAGCACGAAGGCCGCGCCGGCGCGGATGGCGGTGGCCAGACCGGGAGTCGAGCCCGGCGCGGCGACCGGCGCCATCGCCGGCAGGGCGAGCACGCAGGCGAGCGCCAGCGCCGCGCCGAGGGCGGCGACCCCGTAACCCCAGCCGGGCGACAGGTACTGGGCGAGCAGGCCGGCCGCGACCGGCGCGGCCAGGCTCACGACGGCCCGCACCAGTTCGAGCCGGGCATTGGCGCGCGGCAGATCGGCTGGCGGTACGAGGCCGGGCAGCAGCGACACCGTGGCGAGGACGAAGACGACCGTGCCGGAGGACGCGGCGATGGCTGCCAGCCCGAGCGGCAGGATCGCGCCCGTGGCCGCCGCCGCCACGGCGACGAGCGAGGCCGCCAGGCCCAGGGCGAGGGCGAGCGCCAGCAGGCGGCGGCGCGGCAGGCGGTCGATCCAGGCGCCGGCCGGCAGCGAGACCAGCAGCCAGGCCGCGCTCTGGGCGGCGACCAGCGATCCGACGAGATCGGGGCCGGCGCCGAGGACGAGGGTGGCGGTGAGCGGCAGGGTCGCCAGGGCGAGCTGGTCGGCGGCATGGGTTCCGGCGGCGGCGCCGAGCAGGGCGGTGAACGGCTTCATGCGGAGTGTTGTAGAAGCCCCCGCCGCGCCGACTCTATCCGCCTGCGGCGTCGAATCCCCGCATCGTTGCTTGCCTGCGATGGGGGAGGTGCGGCTAGAGTGTGCGTCGACAGCAGGGAGGAAAAAATGGCCGGACGTGTAGCGATCGTGACGGGAGGAACGCGCGGCATCGGCGCCGCGATTTCCAGGATGCTGAAGGACGCGGGCTACAAGGTGGCCGCCACCTATGCCGGCAACGACGCGGCGGCGGAGAAGTTCAAGGCCGAGACGGGGATCAGCGTCTACAAGTTCGACGTCGGCGACTTCGCGGCCTGCCAGGCGGCAGTCGCGCAGATCGAGAAGGAGCTGGGCCCGGTCGACGTGCTGGTGAACAATGCCGGCATCACGCGCGACTCGACCATGCGCCGCCTGACGCGCGACATGTGGGAGCAGGTCATCGACACCAACCTCGGCTCCTGCTTCAACATGAGCAAGGCGGTGTGGGACGGCATGAACACGCGCGGCTTCGGGCGCATCGTCAATATCGGCTCGATCAACGGCCAGGGCGGCCAGTACGGCCAGGTCAACTATGCCGCCGCCAAGTCGGGCATCCACGGCTTCACCAAGGCGCTCGCCCAGGAAGGCGCGCCCAAGGGCATCACCGTCAATGCGATCGCGCCGGGCTACACCGACACGGACATGGTGTCGGCGGTGCCGGCCAACGTGCTGGAGAAGATCGTGGCCAAGATCCCGGTCGGCCGGCTCGGCAAGGCCGAGGAGATCGGCCGCGGCGTGATGTTCCTGATCGCCGACGATGCGGGTTTCGTCACCGGCTCGACGCTGTCGATCAACGGCGGCCAGCACATGTATTGATCGCCCGGGGAGGGCTAGGATAGGGCCGGCGGCAACGCCGGCCCTTTTCGTTTGCAGATTGGTTTGCAGGAGCGACGCGTGGCGAGACTCACGGAATACAAGGACATGAACCCGCGCGCGCAGGCGGTGGTCGACGGCATCGCCCGGGCGCGCGGCAGCGACCCGGCCGCCATCAACAACGTGTGGAAGGCGCTGGCGCGCCATCCCGACACGATGGAACGCTTCGCCGCCGAGATGAAGGCGGCGATGGCGCCGGGCACGCTCGACGGGCTGACCAAGGAGCTGATCTATCTCGCCGTCAGCATGGCCAACCGCTGCGACTACTGCATCAACTCGCACGGCCACATGGCGCGCCAGAAGGGCATGACCGACGAGATGTTCGGCGAGTTCATGGCCGTCGTGCTGGCGGCGCAGAAGGGCAACCAGATCGCGACCGCCTATCGCGTGCCGGTCGACGCGGCGTTCGAGGAGAAGTAGCCGGCCAGGACACGGGCCACGGACACGAGCCGACTCCAGGCCCAGGATACCGGGGACACCGGGCAGGGACACCGGACCGGACAGACGGTGGAAACAGACGCGCAGGACAGTCGAGGGAGAAACAGCGTGAACGATGCACGGCCCGCGGCGATCCCGACCAAATGGGACGCCAACCTCTATCTCAAGTTCGCCGACCATCGCGTGCGGCCCGCGCTCGACCTGATGGGGCGGCTCGATCCGGCCAACGCCGCGCGCCCCGGCCATGTCGTCTACGATCTGGGCTGCGGCGCGGGCAACATCTCGCGCATCCTCGCCGAACGTTTCCCGACCGCCGAGATCGTGGGCATCGACTCGTCCGACGAGATGCTCGCCAAGGCGCGCAGCCAGACCGTCGATGCGCGCGTCACGTTCATGAAGGGCGATCTCGCGGATTTCGTGCCGGGCAAGCCGCCCGGCATCCTCTACAGCAACGCCGCCTATCACTGGCTCGAGGACCATATCGAGATGCTGCCCGGCCTGGTGCAGCTCCTGCCGTCGGGCGGCCAGCTCGCGGTCCAGATGCCGCGCAACCACGAGGCGCCCTCGCACGCGCTGATGAAGGTGGCGGCGGAGGCGGGGCCGTGGCGCGACCGGCTGGCGACGGTGCGCACCATCCGCCCGGTGCACGAGCCGGCGCGCTACTACGACGTGCTGAAGCCCCATTGCAGCGAGCTCGACGTGTGGGAGACGATCTACCAGCAGCCGCTCACCGGCAAGGACCCGGTGGCGCAGTTCACCTCCAGCACCGGCTTGCGTCCCTATCTCGACCTGCTGGACGAGCCGCAGCGCACCGAATTCTACGACACCTACGCCGCCCTGCTGGCCAAGGCCTATCCGGTGCGGCCGGACGGCATCACCCTCTTCCCGTTCCGACGCCTGTTCATCGTGGCGCGCCGCGCATGAGACTGTGCCGTCTCGTCCTGGCCGCGGCGCTGGCGCTGCTGCCGGCCGGCCTGGCGCCGCCGGCGGCCGAGGCGGCGCCGCGCTCGATGGTGGCGGCCGCCCATCCGCTGGCCGTCGAGGCCGGGCTGGAGATGATGCGCCGGGGCGGCACGGCGGTCGATGCCGCCATCGCCGTGCAGATGGTGCTGGGCGTCGTCGAGCCGCAGGCCTCGGGCATCGGCGGCGGCGGCTTCCTGCTGCGCTACGACGCCGCGACGAAGGCGATCGCGGTCTATGACGGGCGCGAGACGGCGCCGGCCGGGGCGACGCCGGGCATGTTCCTGAAACCGGACGGCACGCCGCTGCGCTTCGGCGAGGCCGCCGCGTCGGGCCTCTCGGTCGGCGTGCCCGGCGCCGTCGCCCTGCTGGAGATGGCGCACCGCGCGCACGGCAAGCTGCCTTGGCGCGACCTGTTCGGCCCGGCCATCGCAGCGGCCCGCGACGGGTTCGTGGTGGCGCCGCGGCTCGCCGGCTGGCTGCAGCGCATGCCGGGCCTCAAGGACGAACCCGGCATCCGCGCCGTCTATTTCGACGCCGACGGCGCACCGAAGAAGGTCGGCGACCGCGTCGTGAACGCGGAGCTGGCCAGGACGCTGGAGCGGCTCGCCGCCGACGGCGCGCGTGCGCTGTCGGAGGGCGACATCGCCGAGGAGATCGTGGCGCGCGTCCGCAACCATGTCCGGCCGGGCACGATGACCGGCGCCGACCTCGCCGGCTACCGGCCGGTGCTGCGCGAGGCGGTCTGCGGCCCCTATCGCATGTGGATCGTGTGCGGCATGCCGCCGCCCTCGTCGGGCGGCATCGCGGTGCTGCAGATCCTGGCGCTGCTCGAACCGTTCGAGCTGTGGCGCGGCCAGCCGGAGGAGGCGCGCAGCCTGCACCTGATCGCCGAGGCGAGCCGGCTCGCCTTTGCCGACCGCGACCGCTACGTCGCCGATCCGGCCTTCGTCGACGTGCCCGTCGCCGGGCTGCTGTCGCCCGCCTATCTCGCGGAGCGCCGCAAGCTGATGTCGCCGGAGCGCAGCATGGGCAAGGTCGGCCCCGGCCTGCCGCCCGGCTACGTCGAGCGCGGCACCAGCCATATCAGCATCGTCGACCGCGAGGGCAACGCCATCGCCTTCACCACCACCATCGAGGCGCCGTTCGGGGCGCAGATGATGGTGCGCGGCTTCCTGCTGAACAACGAGCTGACCGATTTCTCGCCGCGTCCAGAGGCCGGCGGCCGCGCCGTGGCCAACCGCGTGCAGGGCGGCAAGCGGCCGCGCTCGTCGATGTCGCCGACCATCGTGCTGGATCGCGAACGCGGGCTGGTCGCGGTGCTGGGCTCGGCGGGCGGCGCGCGCATCATCGGCGACACCGCCCAGGCGGCGCTCGGCCTGCTCGACTGGAACCTCGCGCCGCGCGAGGCGCTGGCGCTGGGGCGCGTCATCAACCTGAACGGCGCGACCGAGCTGGAGCAGGGCACGCCGGCCGCCGCCCAGGCGGAGGCCTTGCGGGCGCTGGGCCATGAAGTACAAGTCCGGCCGCACGAAGGCGGCCTGTCCGCCCTTAAGCGTACTGGCGACGGCTGGGACGGCGCCGCGGACCCGCGGCGCGACGGCATCGCCCGAGGAGAATGAATCTTGGCCAAGAAGCTGCCCACCGTCCTGCTCCGCGCCGGAGAAGACCGCCGCGTCCGCGCCGGCCATCCCTGGGCCTTCTCCAACGAGATCCTGATGGATGCCGAGACCAAGGCCCTGCCGCCGGGCTCGCTGGCGACGCTGCGCGCGCCGGGCGGCGAGGCGCTGGGGCTGGTCACGTTCAACCCGCATTCGCTGATCGCCGCGCGCGTGCTCAGCACCAATCCGGAGGCGGTGCCCGACAGGCTGTTCTTCGGCCGCCGGCTGGCCCAGGCGGCGGCGCTGCGCGACCGGCTGGTCGGCGTGCCCTATTACCGGCTGATCCATGCCGAGGCCGACGGGCTGCCGGGCCTGATCGTCGACCGTTTCGGCGATGTCTTCGTGGTCCAGGCCAACACGGCCGGCATGGACGCGCTGACGCCGGTCCTGGTCGAGGCGCTCGAGGCGGAGTTCGCGCCAAAGACGATCGTGCTCAAGAACGATTCGCCGGTGCGCGAGCTGGAAGGGCTGGCGCGCGAGACCGTCGCCGCGAAGGGCGAGGCCGGCGGCATCGAGCTGGTGGAGAACGACGCCCGCTTCGTCGCCGACGTGTCGGGCGGCCAGAAGACGGGCTGGTTCTACGACCAGCGCGACAACCGGCGCTTCATGGCCGGGCTGGCCAGGGACGCCCGCGTGCTCGACGTCTATTCCTACAGCGGCGGCTTCGGCGTGCTGGCCGCGCAGCGCGGCGCGACATCGGTGCTGTGCCTCGACCGCTCGCAGGCCGCGCTCGATGCCGCGCGCGCGGCGGCGGCGCTGAACGGCGTCGAGGGCATCGTCTCGGTCGAGAAGGCCGAGGCGTTCCAGGCGCTGGAGAAGCACAAGCCGCGCAGCTTCGACGTCGTGATCTGCGATCCGCCGGCCTTCGTGAAGAGCCGCAAGGATCTCAAGACGGGCGCCCAGGGCTATCGCAAGCTGGTCCGCCTCGCGGCGCCGCTGGTCGCCAAAGGCGGCTTCTTCTTCATCGCCTCGTGCTCGCATCTGATGGACGTGCCGCTGTTCGCCGAGCAGGTGCGGCGCGGCCTGCGCGACGCCGAGCGCACGGGCCGGATCCTGCGCAGCTCCGGCGCCGCGCTCGACCATCCGGTCCATCCCGGCCTGCCGGAGACCGCGTATCTCAAGGCGATGGTGCTGCAGCTCGATTGACGACCGACGGAGGGGAGAGGGGGCATGAGCAACGACAGGACCAACGGCGTGCCGCGGCGGCGGCTCGCGGCAGGGGCGGCGCTGCTCGCGGTGGCGGGCGGTGCGATGGGCGGCGTGGCGGGCGGCGCGGCGCGGCCGGCCTCGGCACAGTCCGGTGAATTCACGTCCGTGCTGGTGCGCTATGCCGACCTGCTGCGGGCCAGCGACGCCGACGGTCTCGCGGCCCTGTTCACGCCGGACGGGATCTTCATGCGCGAGAACATGCCGGCGGCGGTCGGCCGGGCGGCGATCCGCGCCGCCTTCGTCGAGGTGTTCGCGACGCTGAAGCTCGACCTCGCCTTCGACATCAGGGAGAGCGAAACCGACGGCACCCTGGCGTGGCTGCGCGCGACGTCGCGCGGCCGCATCCGCGTGCTGCCATCGGGCAGCGACGGGGAGGATTCGTTCAACGTCCTCGCCGTGCTGCGCCGCCTCCCGGAAGGCTGGCGCATCCGCAGCTATCTCTACGCGACCGACCGCCCCGGCCGCGGCCCGGCGAAGTAGGAGGCCGTCCGATGAGGAGACGCCTGCTGCTCGCGGTCCTCGCCGCGACGACGATCGCTGCCTGCTCGCATCCCGACCGCGGTCCGCCGGTGCCGCGCGCCGACACCGCGCGCGCGATGCCGCTCGGTATCGCCAATGCGCGTTTCTACGCCGATGCCGATCCGGGCCCGATGCTGGCGGAGGCGCAGGTCGCGCTGCAGCGCGAGATCGCGACGCTGCGCGCCGAGGGCGTGCCGCCGAACAGGCTGCCGCCGGTCACGTTCCTCGCTGTGTCGGGCGGCGGCGACAATGGCGCGTTCGGCGCCGGTGTGCTGACCGGCTGGACGTCGCTCGGCACGCGGCCGAATTTCAAGATGGTGACGGGCGTCAGCACGGGCGCGCTGATCGCGCCGTTCGCCTTCCTCGGGCCGGCCTACGACGAGGCGCTGCGCGACGTCTACACCACGATCTCGCCGGCCCAGGTATTCCGTCCCCGCGGCCTCATGGCGGCGCTGTTCGACGACGCGATGGCCGACACGACGCCGCTCGCCGAGCTGATCGCCCACTATGCCGACCAGAAGCTGCTCGACGCGATCGGGCAGGAATACATGAAGGGCCGGCTGCTGCTGATCGGCACCACCGACATCGACGCCCAGCGGCCGGTGATCTGGAACATCGGCGCCATCGCGACCAGCGGCAAGCCGGGCGCGCTCGACCTGTTCCGCCGCATCCTGCGCGCCTCGGCGGCGATTCCGGGCGCCTTCCAGCCGGTGCTGATCGACGTCGAGCTCGACGGGCACAAATACCAGGAGATGCATGTCGATGGCGGCGCCATCGCCCAGCTCTTCCTCTATCCGCCGTCGATCGACATCAGCGCCAGCGGCTACCGGCGCGGCCGCGAGGCCTACATCATCCGCAACGCGCGGCTCGACCCCGAATACGCAGCGACCGAGCGGCGCACGATCAACATCGCCGGCCGCGCCATCATCGCGATGCTGGCGTCGAGCGGCTATAACGATGTGCTGAGGACCTACTTCACGAGCAAGCGCGACGGCGTGGACTACAATCTCGCCTATATCGGCGCCGATTTCTCGGCGCCCAAGACCGGCGAATTCGACCAGGCCTATATGCGCGCGCTCTATGCCTACGGTGTCGAGAAGGCGAAGACGGGCCAGGCCTGGCACAAGGTGCCGCCCGGCCTCGAATCACCGGCCGGCATCCCCGCGCTGCGCTAGGAGGGATCATGGACAAGGCAACGATCGAGATGCTGGCGCGCCGCGCCGGGCTCGCAAAGGCGCTGGCTGAGTTCCCCGACGATGTCGAGGCCGCGGCGAAGCAGGCGGACGACGTCGCCTCGCGCATCGGCCGGCCGGCCGATCCCGCCGCCGAACCGTGGCCGCCGATGAAGGCGGGGACCACGCTGTGAGCGATCTCCACTGGATGCCGGTCGCCGCGGCCGCCGCCGCCATCGCCGCCAAGGACCTCTCGCCGGTCGATCTCACGCAGGCGCTGCTCGACCGCGCCGCCACGCTCGACCCGACGCTCAACGCCTTCATCCGCCTCGACGGCGAGGCGGCCCTCGCCGCCGCCCGGGTTGCCGAGGCAGAGGCACGGGCGGGCCGGCTGCGCGGGCCGCTGCACGGCGTGCCGGTCGGCATCAAGGACATCATCGACGTCGCGGGCCTGCCGACGACCTGCCATTCCAAGGTGCGCGCCAACCACAGGGCGACGGCGGATGCGGTCTGCGTCGAGAAGCTGCGCGGCGCTGGCGCCATCGTGCTGGGCAAGCTCTCGACCCACGAATTCGCGATCGGCGGGCCGAGCTTCGACCTGCCCTGGCCGCCGGCCCGCAACCCGTGGAACACCGGCCACCATCCCGGCGGTTCGTCGTCCGGGTCGGGCTCGGGCGTCGCCGCCGGCCTGTTCCCGATGGCGCTGGGCACCGACACCGGCGGCAGCGTGCGCAACCCCGCGAGCTGCTGCGGCATCGTCGGGCTGAAGCCGACCTATGGGCTGGTGTCGCGGCGCGGCGTGTTCCCGCTCTCCTTCACGCTCGACCATGTCGGGCCGATGACGCGGACCGTCGCCGACAATGCGCTAATGCTGCAGGCCATCGCCGGCCACGATCCGCTCGATCCGGGCAGCGCGGCGGCGGCGCAGGGCCATTACGCGGCGGCGCTGGAGCGCAGCCTGCGCGGCCTGCGCGTCGGCTTCGTGCGCCATTTCCACGAGACCGACACGCCGGCCACGCCCGAGGTGACGGCGGCGCTGGAGCATGTCGCCCGCACCTTGCAGATGGAGGGCGCGGAGGTCCGCGACGTCGCGCTGCCGACGCTCGGCGAGTTCGGCGCGGTGAACCGCGTGATCCTGCAGAGCGAGGCTTGGTCGATCCACGGTCCATGGCTGGCCGAGCGGCCGGGCGATTACGGCCAGCTCGCGCGCCGCCGGCTGATGGCCGGCGCGTTCATGAGCGCCGCCGACTACCTGCTGGCCAGCCGCCGCCGCCTGCAGATGATCGCCGAGGTCGAGGCGGTGCTGCGCGAGGTCGACGTGCTGCTGTGCGCCAGCTCGATGGACCCGGCCTGCCGCATCGACCAGCCGGCCGAGGTCGAGCGCACCTATCCACGCCAGGCGCGCACGCCGTTCAACGTCACCGGCCACCCCGCGCTGGCGATGATGTCGGGCCTGTCGGCCGGCGGCCTGCCGCTCTCGGTCCAGTTCGTCGGCCGCTATTTCGACGAGGCGACGGTCTTCGCCGTGGCCCGCGGCTGGGAACGCGCGGCCGGCACCGACCGGAAGCATCCGCCGATCGTGTGAGGGCACACGCCGCCGACGACGGTCGTGGTCGTCGGCGTCATCGTCGCTTCGTCGCCGGTCTGCCCGGCATCCTGTGGCGTCCGACGCTCGTCCGGTCGCCGAAGCACGCGGAAGAGGCGAGCCATCGCGGGATCGCCGGGACGCGCCGGAGCCAAGCCCGGCGGCAGGAGAAGATGCCGTCGCCGCCCGGCCGAGCGGCAGAAACTTTTCGTCGAATTAGTTCTTGTCGTCCGGGCGGCTCTTGCCGGGGCGGCGGGCGGGGACAAGATATCGTCCATGACCGACCGCAAGCTTCGTCTGGGCGCCTTCATGCGCCCCGTCAGCATCCACACCGCTGCCTGGCGCTATCCCGGCGGCACGCCGGACGCCAATTTCAACCTCAAGGCGCTGGTGAAATACGCGCAGACGCTGGAGCGCGGCAAGTTCGACGCGTTCTTCATGGCCGATCACCTGGCCGTGCTGAACATGCCGATGGAGGCGCTGAAGCGCAGCGCGACCGTGACGTCGTTCGATCCGCTGACGCTGTTGCCGGCGCTCGCCATGGCGACGACGCATCTCGGCCTGATCGCGACCGCGTCGACCACCTTCGAGCCGGCCTACACGATCGCGCGCCGCTTCGCCTCGCTCGACCATATCAGCGAGGGCCGCGCCGGCTGGAACCTCGTCACCACCGCCAATCCCGACGCGGCGCTGAATTTCGGCATGGACGACCAGATGCCCCATGCCGAGCGCTATGCGCGGGCGCGCGAGTTCTTCGACGTCGTGACCGGCCTGTGGGATTCGTGGGCCGACGATGCCTTCATCCGCGACGTCGGGAACGGCATCTATTTCGATCCGGCGCGGATGCACGTGCTCGACCACAAGGGCAAGTATCTCAAGGTGCGCGGGCCGCTCAACATCGCGCGGCCGGTGCAGGGCTGGCCGGTCGTGGTGCAGGCCGGCGCGTCGGAGGCCGGCCGCCAGCTCGCCGCCGAGACGGCGGAGATGGTGTTCGCGGCGGGCGGCCCGATCGACGGCGCGCGCGCCTTCTATGCCGACGTGAAGGGCCGCGCGGCGAAGATCGGGCGCAACCCCGATCACATCAAGATCCTGCCCGGCGCCTTCGTCGTGGTGGGCGACACGCTCGACGAGGCCAAGGCGAAGCGGGCGCGGCTCGACGGGCTGGTGAACTACGACAGCTCGATCGCCGCGGTGTCGATGGCGCTGGGCGTCGATGCGCGCAAGTTCGATCCCGACAAGCCCCTGCCCGACGACATTCCCGAGACCGAGGCCAGCAAGAGCGGCCGCGAGCGCGTGATCGAACTCGGCCGGCGCGAGAACCTCACGGTGCGCCAGATCGCCGGCCGGCTGGGCGGCTATGGCGGGCTCGGCATGCTGGGCACGCCGGCGATGATCGCCGACCAGATGGAGGAGTGGCTGCTCACCGACGCCTGCGACGGCTTCAACGTGATGTTCCCCTACCTGCCGGGCGGGCTCGACGATTTCGTCGACAAGGTCGTGCCCGAGCTGCAGCGCCGCGGCCTGTTCCGCACCGAGTACGAGGGCACCACCCTGCGCGAAAATCTCGGCCTGCCGCGGCCGGAGAATCGCTTTTTCGCAGCCACGGCGAGGGCGGCGGAGTAATCTCCGCTGCCATGGACTTCGAGGTTTCGGTCGGCAGCGCGGACGACGTACAGCGCATGGCCGCGTGGGCGGCGGACGAGGGCTGGAATCCCGGCGCGACGGACGCGCATGCGTTCTTCGCCACCGATCCCGGCGCCTTCCTGATCGGGCGGCTGAACGGCGTGCCGCAGGCCTGCATCTCGGTCGTGCGCTACGGCGCCGGCTTCGGCTTCCTCGGCTTCTACATCGCCCGCCCGCCGGTCCGCGGAAAGGGCTACGGCATCCAGGTCTGGCGCGCCGGCATGGCGCGGCTCGCCGGCCGCAATGTCGGGCTCGACGGTGTCGTGGCGCAGCAGGCGAACTACCGCAAATCGGGCTTCCGCCTCGCCTGGAACAATATCCGCTACGAGGGCGCGGCGCCGGACGTGCCGCCGCCGACCGGCGTGATGTTCGCCGACGCGCGCGGCGTGGCCTTCGACCGGCTGGCGGCCTACGACCGGCGCTTCTTCCCGGAGCCGCGCGACGGCTTCCTGGCGTCGTGGATCAGCCTGCCGCAGCGTGCCGCCTTCGTGGCGATCGAGAAGGGCGAGATCGCGGGGTTCGCGACCATGCGCGACTGCCAGGCGGCGTCGCGCGTCGGGCCACTCTATGCGGCGCGGCCGGAGATCGCGGCGGCGCTGGTGACGGCGCTGGCCAAGCGGACCGGCGCGGCGCGGGTCGCCATCGACATGCCGGACCGCAACAGGCCGGCGATGGCGCTGGCCGAGAGCCTCGGCCTCGCCCCGTCGTTCGAGACCGCGCGCATGTACACCGGCGCCGATCCCGACGTCGACTACGACGGGCTGTTCGGCGTCACGAGCCTGGAACTGGGATAGGCCAGTCGAACGCCCCGTCGGGCGGCCAGTCGACCGCCCGCCTCGTCTCGCAAGATCCCGGCGTGCCGGGTCCTACTGTGCCTTCTTGATGTTCCAGAACACCGGCGCTGGCGCCACGAGGTTGCCGGTGATGGTCTTGCGCTTGGCAGTCGGGATGTTGAACTGGCCGAGCTGGACGTAGGTCGGATACTCCGAGATCCGGATCTGGATGCCCTCGGCGATCTTCTTGCGCTCCGCCGGGTCGGTGGTGGTGGCGAAGGCCGACCGCAGCTCCTCGATCTTGGCGTCGCACGGCCAGCCGATGGCGGCTTTCTCGCAGGCTGCGCCGACGAAGGCCGAGACGATCGGGTTGAGCAGGTCGGCCGAGACCCAGGAGGTCATGAAGCCGCTCCAGCCGCCGGCATTGAGCGGTTCCTTGCGGGCGCGGCGCGACAGCACCGTCTGCCAGTCCATCGCCTGCATGTCGACGACGAAGCCGCCGCGCTCCAGCAGCGACTTCACGATCGGCGTCAGCCGGCCGGTGTTGGTGTCGGTGGCGTAGAGCAGCACGACCGGCGTGCCGTCATAGTTCTCCTGCTTCAGGATTTCCTTCGACTTGGCGAAGTTCGAGGTCAGCTTGTCCTCGTAGCCCTTGTCGGTCGCGAATGGCGTGCCGCAGATGAACAGCGCCTTGCACTCGGTGAAGTATTTCGGGTCGTTGATCGCGGCCAGCAGGAAATCCTTCTGGTTCAGCGCATAGAGGACGGCCTGGCGGATCTTCGGATTGTCGAACGGCTTGTGCAGCACGTTGAAGCGGAAACCGTACTGGCTGCCCAGCGGATTGTAGTCCCGGATCTCGATGTCCTTGTCCTTCTCGAGCAGCGGCAGCATCTCGATCAGGGGCTGCTCCAGGATGTCGATCTCGCCGGTCAGCAGCGCGTTGGCCGCGGTCTGCGGGTCGGTGATGTTGATCCACTCGACGCGGTCGACATAGACGTTCTTGCCGCCCGACAGGGCCGAGGGCGGCTCGCTGCGCGGCTTGTAGTCCTTGAACTTCTCGTACACCGCCTTCTCGCCTGGCCGCCACAGATCGGCGCGGAACACGAACGGGCCGGAGCCGACGAACTCCTTGATCTGCGTGTTGCCCGGCGTCTCCGCGACGCGCTTGGGCATGATGAAGGGCACGTTCGAGCTCGGCTTGCCCAGCGCCTCGATCACCAGCCCGTACGGCTGCTTCAGCGTCAGGGTGAAGGTCTTCGGATCGACGACCGCGAGTTCCTTCACGTAGCCCATCATGTTCTGGCCCATCGCGTCGCGCGAGGCCCAGCGCTTGATCGAGGCGATGCAATCCTCGGCCGTCACCGGCGCGCCGTCGTGGAACTTGAGCCCGTCGCGCAGGGTGAAGGTGTAGGTGAGCTTGTCGTCGCTGACCTTCCAGCCCTCGAGCATCTGCGGCTTGATGTCGAGCTTCTCGTCGACCGCCAGCAGCGTGTCGTAGACCATGTAGCCGTGGTTGCGCACGATATAGGCCGTGGTCCAGATCGGATCGACGATCTTCACGTCCGAATGCATCACGACCTTCAGCGTCTGCGCCTGCACCGGCGCCTCAATCGGCACAAAGGCCGAGCAGAGCGCGGCGGTCGCTGCCAGCAGCGCCCCTTTCATGGTCTTCATCACCTGCCTCCTTGTTCGCGTGTCTTGCGACCTCTATCGTCCGAAGACACTGCTTATGCAACAGGCATGCCCCGGGGAGGGCAAACCCATGACATCGCGTCCCGCGTCGATCCGAAATCTCTCCTGGGCCGTGGTCCGGGACGGGCAGGAACGGCGGCACGTCTATCGCAAGGAAGTCGACCTCCACCTGAAGGACGGGCGCATCGCCGAGATCTCGCCGGCCGGGGCGCGGCCGGGCGGGCCGGGCGAGGCCGTGATCGACGGCAGCGGCCTGCTGGCGCTGCCGGGCCTGATCAACATCCACTCCCATCCCTCGACCGAACCGGGTTATCGCGGCGTGCGCGAGGACCATGGCGTGCCCGAACAGCAGATGACCGGCCTGATGGAGCGGCTGCAGGCGTTCCGCCTCGGCGAGGACGGCCGTCAGGCGGCGGCGACGCTGGCCTATGCCGAGATGCTGCGCGCCGGCACGACGACGGCGTGCGACGTCACCGTGCCGTTCGACGGCTGGCTGGAGACGATGGCGCAGAGCGGCATGCGCTTCTACGCGGCCCCGACCTTCGCCTCGGCGCGCTGGGGCATGGCGGCGCCGCAGACCGTGACGTGGAAGTGGGACGAGGCGCTGGGCGAGAAGCAGTTCGAGACCGCCAAGCGCGTCATGGACGATGCCGAGGCGCATAATTCCGGCCGCCTCTCCGCGATGGTGTTCCCGGCCCAGATCGACACGGTGACGCCGGAGCTGTTCGCCGCCGGCCGCCGGCTGGCCGACGAGACCGGGCGGCGCTTCTCGACCCATGTCGGCCAGTCGGTCGTCGAGGTGCGCGAGATGATCCGCCGCCACAACATGACGCCGGTGCAGTGGGCGGCCGCGCAGGGGCTGATGAAGGCCGACACGGTGATGGCGCACTGCATCCTGCTCGACGAGCATCCGCAGATCGCCTGGCACACGCGCAGGGATCTCGACCTGATCGCCGAGGCCGGCGCCTCGGTGGCGCATTGCCCGCAGCCCTTTGCGCGCTACGGGCTGGCGATGGACCATGTCGGCCGCTATCGCGCGCGCGGCGTCAATGTCGGACTGGGCACCGACTGCGCGCCGCACAATCTGATCGAGGAGATGCGGCTCGCGATCGTCGCCGGGCGCCTGATGAGCGAGGACGTGCGCAGCTTCGACACGGCGGCGGCGTTCGAGGCCGCGACCTTCGGCGGCGCCGCCGCGCTCGGCCGCGACGATATCGGCGCGCTGGCGCCCGGCATGGCGGCCGACATCGTGCTGGTCGATCTCGCCCATCCGCTGATGCAGCCGGCGCGCGACCCTCTGCGCTCGTTCGTCTTCCACGCCGCCGACCGCGCCGTGCGCACCGTGCTGGTCGACGGCGAGATCGTGGTGGCCGACGGCGAGCCGGTGAACCTCGATCCGGCCGCCGCGATGGCGCGCCTGGCCGAGGCGCAGGCGCGCATGATCGAGGACTCGACCCGGATCGACTATGCCGGCCGCCATGGCGACGTGATCGCGCCGCTGACTTTGCCGGTGCACTGACCGCCCACGCGGCCTCGCCCGTTCGGGCGGGGCCGTTCGTCGTTCCTTGAGCTCAGGCCGCCTTGGCTTCGGGCGGCGAGAGCGCGCTGTCGATCGCGTCCTCGACCTTCTCCAGCCACACGAAGTCGAGCGCGTTGCGCACTTCCTCCGGGATGTCGTCGTAGTCGCGCCGGTTGCGCGACGGCAGCATCACGCGGGTGATGCCGGCGGCGGCCGCGGCGACCACCTTCTCCTTGATGCCGCCGACCGGCAGGACGAGGCCGCGCAGGCTGATCTCGCCCGTCATCGCGGTGTCGCTGCGGATGGTGCGCCCGGTCAGCAGCGAGGCCAGCGCCGTGAACATGGCGACGCCGGCGCTGGGCCCGTCCTTGGGCGTGGCGCCCGCCGGCACGTGGACGTGGATGTCCTGCTTCTCGAACAGCGCCGGGTCGATGCCGATCGAGCCGGCCTTGTTCTTGATCAGGCTGAGCGCCGCCTGGGCGCTCTCCTTCATCACGTCGCCGAGCTGGCCGGTCAGGATCAGCCGGCCGCTGCCGGGCGAGCGCGTCGCCTCGATGAAGAGGATGTCGCCGCCGACCGGCGTCCAGGCGAGGCCGGTCGCGACGCCCGGCACCGAGGTACGCATGGCGACCTCGTTCTCGAACCGCACCGGCCCGAGCAGCCGCTCGACATCGTCCTTGCCGATCACCACGGGATCGGCCGCGCCCTCGGCCACCTTGACCGCGACCGAGCGCAGCGCGCGCCCGATCTCGCGTTCGAGGCTGCGCACGCCGGCCTCGCGGGTATAGCCCTCGATGATGAAGCGCAGCGCCTCGTCGTCGATGCCGGCCTGCTCCGGCGTCAGGCCGTTGGCCTCGAGCTGGCGGCGCACCAGGTAGCGCCGCGCGATCTGCAGCTTCTCACCGGCGGTGTAGCCGGTGAGCTGGATCACCTCCATGCGGTCGCGCAGCGGGCCGGGGATGTTCTCCAGCATGTTGGCGGTCGCGATGAAGACGACACGGCTGAGGTCGAACGGCACGTCGAGGTAATTGTCGCGGAACGTGCCGTTCTGCTCCGGGTCGAGCACTTCGAGCATCGCCGCGGCCGGGTCGCCGTGCACGCCGCTGCCCATCTTGTCGATCTCGTCGAGCATCATCACGCAGTCGCGCGCGCCGGCCTTGCGGATCGCCTGGATGATGGTGCCGGGCAGGGCGCCGATATAGGTGCGGCGGTGGCCGCGGATCTCGGCCTCGTCGTGCACGCCGCCCAGGCTGACGCGCGCGAACTTGCGGCCCATCGCGCGGGCGATCGACTGGCCGAGCGAAGTCTTGCCGACGCCGGGCGGTCCGGCGAAGCACAGGATCGGCGCCTTGCCCTCGGGCGCCAGCTTGCGCACGGCGAGATACTCGACGATGCGCTTCTTGATCTTCTCCAGCCCGTAATGGTCGGCGTCGAGCACCTGGCGCGCCTCGGCGATGTCGATCGGCTTGGCCTCGGGCAGCGCCCAGGGCAGCTCGACCAGCGTGTCGAGATAGGTGCGGATCATGCCGTGCTCGGCCGACGCCTCGGGCGTGCGCTGCAGCCGGCGCAGCTCCTTGCGGGCGGCGGTCTCGGCCTCGGGCGGCATCTTGGCGTCGGCGATCGCCTTTTCGAGGTCGGCGATCGCCTGCTTGCCCGAATCGTCCTCGCCCAGCTCGCGCTGGATCGCCGCCATCTGCTCGCGCAGCACCATCTCGCGCTGGCGCGCGTCGAGCGAACTCTTGGTCTGGCGGCCGATCTCGCTGGAGATGCGCAGCACCTCCAGCCGCTTGCCGAGAAGCTGGTTCACGCGGTCGAGGCGCGGCACGAGGTCGAGCGCCTCCAGCACCTCCTGCTTCTCCGCCGCCTTCGAGTCGAGATAGGACGCGGCAAGGTCGGCGAGCTGGCCGGGCTGGGTCGTGTTCTCGACCGTCTGGCGCAGCTCCTGCGGCACCTGCGGCAGCAGGTCGAGCACTTCCCGGATCTGCTGCTGCAGCACCAGGAAGCGGGCCTCGACATCCGGGCCGGACGAGGCCGGCTCGACGAGATGCAGGCCGCGCGCCAGGAAGAAGGGATGGCCCTCGACGAACTCGGTGACGCGGAAGCGCTGCACGCCCTGGCAGACGATGTGGTGGTTGCCGTCCGGCGTCGTCACGTAGCGCAGCACGTTGGCCACCGTGCCGACCGGGTGCAGGTCGGAGGGCGTCAGCTCGTCCTTGGCCGGGTCGCGCTGCAGCACGAGCAGGATCTGGCGCTGCTCGCGCACCGCCTGCTGGATCGCCGCGACCGAGCTCTTGCGCCCGACGCTGACCGGAAAGACCATCTCGGGGAACAGCACGAGGTCGCGCACCGGCACGACGATCATCGCGTCGGACGGGATCGCCACGCCCGCCGGCGACGGCGCGCCCGCGGCGGCCTGCGTCCCGCCTGCGGCTTCCCTCTTCACGTCGTCCTTCCCGAGGGCATCGGTCTTGATGTCGTTATCGGGGCTCATGGCTGCTTCCTTCCATTCGCCTTGGCGAGCGTGATGGCGAGGCAGCCATGCACGGTGAAGCGCCGGACCTCGCCGTAGCGGCCGGGCGGCAGTTCGATGCGGCGCTGGAAGCGGCCGCGCGGCAGTTCGAGGCGATGGATCACGGCGGTCTTCAGCTCGTCGGGCAGGGCGCGTTCGCCGGAGATCACCAGCGCGCCGTTCTCGATGGCGGCCTCGACGCGGTCGGCGTCGACGCCGGGCAGCGCGGCCAGGATCAGCACCTCGCGCTCGGTCTCCAGCACGTCGACCGGCGGTTCCCAGCTTGGGACGCGCTGGCCTGCGCCCTGCGGGCGGAACACCTGGCGGTGCAGCCGCTCCGCCTGCGCCAGCATCTGCAGCGCTTCCGACCACATCCAGTCGCGAGGATTGCCTCTGCTCATATCGTCCGGGCCTCCAATGCCCCACGGCAATGTGGGAATTGAAGCGGCGCTCGGCAACTACCGGCGGTCGCGGGCCGGAACCAGCGCCAGCCACAGCGCCACCACGGTCGAGCCGATGGCGACCGCCTGCAGCGGCGACAGCGGCTCGTGCAGGATCAGCATGCCGCTGGCGATCGCCACGATGGGGATGGCGATGGAGGAGAGCGCGGCGACCTGCGCCGGCAGCAGCTTGACCAGGGCGAACCAGGCCGCCGTGCCCAGCGCCATCGGGATCATCCCGGTATAGACCGTGGCCGCCAGCGCCGTGGCCGAAGGCCAGTGCCGGGGCAGGCCGTCAACGAGCAGCGCGCCCAGCGCGATCGGCGGGAAGGCGAGCAGCACCTGCCAGAAGGTCAGCGACAGGCCCATGCCGGGCCAGCTCGTGCGCTTCACGACGAAGGTGCCGATGGCCCAGCACAGGCCCGCGAGCAGGCCCCAGAACAGGCCGGCCGGCGCGCCGGCATAGGCGTCGAAATTGGGGATCATCAGCGCGGCGACGGCGGCGGCGCCGATCAGCAGTGCGGCCAGCAGCCGGCCGTTCAATTTCTGGCCGAACACCGCGAAGCCGATAACGGCGACCCAGAGCGGCATCGTGTAGGCCAGCACCGAGGCGTGGCCGGACGGGATGTAGAGCACGGCGAGCGAGGTCGCGATGTTCCAGATGCCGATGTTCATCGCCGCGGCGAGGATCAGCGGCGCCCACTTGTCGCGCGGCACCGCGAAGCTCTCGCCGCGCAGCAGCAGGATCGGCACCAGCATGCACAGCGCGGAGGCCAGCACCAGCGTGCGGAAGGTGAGCACGGGCAGTTCCTCCAGCGCGATGCGGAACAGCGGCCAGTTGGTGCCCCACACGAGCGTGAGCAGGCCGAGCAGCACCAGGACCCTGGGCGAGGGACGGGACATGGGAAAGGGGCCGGTGCGCTGGAGTGGGGCGGGGGTGTCGCTGGGGAAGGGCGTGGGGCGCGCGTCGGGGCAGGGAGGCCGGTCCGGGCGCGGTCGGCCGGCGTCAGACCTGGGTCTCGTCGGGCGCTTCGAGATAGCAGCCCTCGATGCGCCAGATGCCGTCGGCCGAGCGCGACATCGGGTAGAAGGCGGTGACGGGCCTGCCGTCGGGCCCGACGACATGGACCTTCTGGGTCGGCAGGCCGTGCAGGGTCACGATCTCGCGGAACGCGAAGACGCGCGGCCGGTACACCGGCGCATAGCCCTGCCGCACCATCTCCATGAAGTGGTCCGGCGTGCCGAACAGGCCACGGATCGAGGGCGAGGCCAGCGCGAACGCCGCGTCGCCGTCGTCGCGCCGGAACGCCTCGACCTGGGCCTGGATGGTTTCGCGGATCGCCGCCTCGTCGGCCGCCGACACCTGCGCCGCGGCGGAGCCCGCCGGCGCCGCCAGGGACAGCGCGACTGCCAGGGCAAAGGCCAGCCCCGACGCGAGGGTCCGCCAAGGGGTCGGCCAAAGGGCGCGCCAAGGGGCAGGCCAGGGGGCAGAATGAAGCGCAGGGGCGGGGACGGGAGTGGGGGCGCGCGGCATCGGGCGAGCTTACGCCCTGCCGCCGGGCGACGCGACAGGGGCACGCAGGAGGGGAAGCGGGAGAGGCAGGCAGGAGGCGTGCGGGCGGGGGTCAGGCGGCGTCGCGGCGATTTATCGTGCGATTGCAGCGGCTTGCGGGCCTCCGGCGGCGCGCCGCCCCGGTAGATTTAGCCGCGCCGAACGGCTTGCAACGGCGCCCCGCTTTCATTAGGGTGCGCGCCTCTTAACCGGGCGGGTCACAGCCTGTCCGGCCTGCGCGCCCGTAGCTCAACTGGATAGAGCATCTGACTACGAATCAGAAGGCTGGAGGTTCGACTCCTTCCGGGCGCGCCATTTCTCCTCGTTCGATCGAACAGGCCGGCATTTTGCCGGCCTTCGTTCTTTTGCTCTGCCGGCCACCCGCCTCACTGCCGGAGCACCTTCCCGATGGCGCTGCGCAGCCGTGAATCGGCGGTGAGGGCGGGGCTGGCGGCGGTGCCGGCGTCGGCGGGGCCGAATGTGCCGAAGAGATAGAGGCCGCCGGCCTCGCGCGGCACCACGATGTAGCGGACCTCGTAGGAGTCCTTGCCGGTGGTGCAGGTTGCGTTGAGGCGCGACACTTTGGGGTTCGTCTCGTCGGGCGTCGAGCCCGAGGTGAAGGTGCCGGCATCGCAGACCCGGCTCTCCTCGGCGATGATCTTGGCGCCGATCTCGCCCGGCTTGCCGTCGGGCACGATCTTGAGGACGCCGCCGACCGGACCGGCCTGCCACATCGTCGCCCAGTCGGCGAACTTGCGCAGTTCGGGGCGCTCGCGCTCCTTTCCGGTGAGGATGCGATGCCCGCTCATGTCGCTTTCCGCGAGCAGGTTCGCGACCAGCGTCGTCGCTTCGAGTCGCTGCTCGGCGCCGGCCGGCGTCGTCTCCTTGCGGGGAGGCGCCGCGGGGGGCGAGGGTGTGGAAGCGGCGGCCGCCGGCTGACCGCCGTTGCGCGCGCAGGCGATCGTCTCGGTGAGGGCGGCATGCGTGCCGTCGAGGACGAAATCGTACCGGTTGCCCTGGGCATAGACCGTGAGCTGGTTGCCCTTGCGCAGGCTGTCGAACAGGTCGGCGCTGTCCGGCAGTTCCGCGGTCACCGAGTTGGTGGTGCGTGCCGTCGCCATGGTCTGGCGGCCGGCGCCGCCATCGACGGAGAAGGTGACCTCGACCTTCTCGCCGCGCGTCAGCTTCCAGTCCGGATGGGCCCAGATCGCCCGCCAGGTGAGGTTGTGCGAGATGGCGAACACCATGGTGATGCCGCTGCGAAACTTCGCCGTCATCGCACAATGCGAGAACTTGCCGGTGTCGTTGTAGGTGTAGGCGCCGATCTTCCAGCCCGACACGTCGCGGGATGTCCCGGAAATGAGCTCCGCCGCTACGGGCAATGTCGCGAGGGAGAGCGTTGCGACGACCCCGGCCCCGATCCCTGCCAGCTTCTTGCCCGCCCGAAACACTGTCGCCGACATGACCACCCTGACGTGCATTCCCCTCGCCACTCTTCCATGGCTTGGCGAGGCGGGACAAGGATGATCGGATGGAGGTCGGTGATCCTCTACGCCTGCCGAAGCGGACGGTGCTCCCTCACCGCACCCCGCGCGGGGGGCGGCGGACGGCGCGGATGCGGCCGGTGGTGCCGCCGCCGCAGAAGAAGCGGTCGGCGCCGTTCGATTCCAGGCCCGAGACCGCGGTGCCGGGCGGCATGTCGATCTGGTCCAGCACGGCGCCCGTCTCGGGATCGATGCGCCGGATGCTGCTTTCGTCGCCCTCCCATGTGCCGTGCCAGAGTTCGCCGTCGACCCAGGTCACGCCGGTGACGACGCGGTTGGATTCGATGGTGCGCAGGATCTCGCCGGTGTCGGGGTCGATCTGATGGATCCGGCGGCCGCGGTGCTGGCCGACCCACAGCGTGCCCTCGGCCCAGGCCAGGCCGGAATCGCCGCCCTTGCCGGGCGCGGGGATGGTGGAGAGCACGCGGCCGGTCGCGGGATCGATCTTCTGGATGCGGTCCTCGGCGATCTGGAACAGGTGCCGCCCGTCGAACGCGGTCCCGGCATGGGCCGGCACGTCGATCGTGCGCACCGTCTCGCCGCCCTCGGGATCGAAGGCGACGATCTTCTCGCCGGCGCCGAACCAGACGTTCGTTCCGTCGAAGGTGACGCCGTGGACCTGGTCGGCGCCGGGGAAGGGACCGTACTCGCGCACGATCTCGGCTGTGTGCTTCTTCATGGTCCGATCCTACGGCGCGGGCGGCACCGCCGGGAGTAACAAGGGTGTCGTGAAACCGGGCAGCGGCGGCATCGTCCAGCGCCGTCCGCGGCCTTGGCCGACCGCCCGCACCCGCGCCCGCGCCGCGAGATCGTCGAGCGCCCGCTGCACCGTGCGCTGGCTGGTGCCGAGGGCGAGCGCGAGCGCCGAGCTCGACCAGGCCTCGCCGTCCGACAGCAGGGCGAGCACCGCGCCATGGTCCTCGTCGGCGGGCGGCGCCAGCACCGCGACCGCGCCGCGCCTGCCGTTCGCCGCAGCCGCCGCGGGGTGCAGGACATAGCCGTGCGCGGTGGCGGCGAGCCCGGCGAGACCGGCGAGCGCGCGGCGCAACCGCCCGATCTCGACCCGCAGCCGTGCGCGATGCGAGTCATCCGTCTCGCGCGCGCGGAACACGCGGCCGAGCAGCGCCGCGCGCGACACGTCGCCGGGCCATGCCTCGGCCAGCGCCCGCGCCAGGCCGAACAGGATCGGGCGCGACGCCAGCGACACGATCGTGCCGCCCCGCCGCACGACATAGCGGCAGGCATCGACGACCAGCCTGTCCGAGGCGAGCAGCGTCTCGACCTCGCCGAGCGTCAGCATCCGTTCGCGGCCTCCGGCGAGAAGACGGGCGGCCGGCGCCTCCAGCACCCGGGCCGCGACATCGACCTCGGCCAGCAGGGCCGGCATGGCGGCGCGCGACGCGGCGGCCTGCGCGCGCGACAGCGCCGCCCGCGCCTCGTGCGTGCGCAGCCGGCGCACGGCGATGGCGGCGACGGCGAGTTCGCAGGCGGCCCGCGAGGCCGCGGTGAGCGGCGCGGGATCGAAGCGCCGCAGCGCGCGCTCCGCCGCGTCGAGCCGCCCGATCAGCAGCAGGCGGCGGATCTCGAGCAGGCCGGCATGGGCGGCATTGGCGGCATCGCCGCGCGCGGCGAGCAGCCGCCGGGCCGCGTCGAGCGCCTGCGGTGGGCGGCCGAGGTCGCGCGCGGCGAGGTCGATCTCGGCCTCGGCGACCACGCAGCGGGCGCGCGCGACGGCCTCGCGCGGCCCGAAGGCGCGGGCCGCGCGGCGCAGAAGCTCGCGGGCGCGCGCGAGATCGCCGAGCTGCGCCAGGGCGATGCCGCGCAAGGCCAGCGCCGGCGGATCGTCGCGCAGGGCGACGCGCTTCAGGGCGCCCAGCGGGTCGCCGGCGGCCAGCGCCCGCGCCGCGGCCGTGATCAGCGAGTCCATGGCGTCCCTGCGGCCGGCCTGTCGCCTGCGGCCGGCCTGTGCCCTGCCGCCAAAATGTCCGGGCCGACGCGGCGTGCCCCGGCGCTCTTGCGCGCGGGATCGCGGACGGGACGGGAAGGCGGCGGCGCGGTCATGCTTGCGACTATGCAGAACAGGGACGCGCGCGGCGAGGTGCAAGCGGCCCGCTGCCCAAGCGTGCCCCCCGTTCGCGCGCGCCCAATCGCGTCACGCTTGTCACTCCGCAGGTCCGCGCCTTCCGACTAGCTTCCCGTCGCCGCCTGTCCCCGCGTCGGCCCTCCTGCCGCCGCCACCCGCCTTTGAAGAGGAGCAATGCGATGACGACACACACCACCGCCAGCCGCGCGGACTGGCTTGCCGCCCGGCTCGACCTTCTCGACGCGGAGAAGGAACTGACCCGCCTGTCCGACGAGGTCGCGCGCAAGCGCCAGGACCTGCCATGGGTAAAGGTCGCGAAGGACTATATCTTCGACACCGAGGACGGTCCGGCCTCGCTGAAGGACCTGTTCCGGGGCCGCTCGCAGCTCGTCGTCTATCATTTCATGTTCGGGCCCGACTTCGCGGCGGGCTGCCCGTCCTGTTCGATGATCGCCGACGGCTATGACCGCCTCACCGTCCATCTCGCCAACCACGACGTCATGCTCTGGACGGTGTCGCGCGCGCCGCTGGCGAAGCTGCTGGCCTATCGGCAGCGCATGGGCTGGACGTTCCCCTGGGCATCGTCCGGCGGCACCGATTTCAATGCCGACTTCAACGTCTGGTTCAGCGAAGCGCAGCAGCGCGGCGGCGACGTGACCTACAATTACCGGCGCGAGGCGGCCTTCGTCTGGCGCGACGGCAAGGAGGGCGGCGGCCCGTCGGCGGAGGAGCGCTTCGCGGCGTCGTGCGGCACCGACGTGCCGACCTTCCATCGCGACCGTCCGGGCATCAGCACCTTCGTGCTGCAGGATGGCGACGTGCATCATGCCTATTCGTCGTACGCGCGCGGCGTCGACGGGCTGTGGGGCGCCTATCAGTGGCTGGACCGCGCGCCGCTCGGCCGCAACGAGGACGGGCCGCCCTGGTCGAGACGCCGCGACGAATACCCGCCGCGCTGAGGCCGGGCACGGCTTCCGCGCCCGCCTTGCGCGTCGCCTATCGCGCCGCGGCGGGCGGGGCGGGCAAGCCCTGCCTGGCCAGCTCGGCCTTCAATATGTCGGCCACGATCCGGTTGCCCGCTGCGGTGTGATGGTCGCTGGCATAGAGCGCCGGGACGCCCTGCGCCTCGACGATGGGCCTGAGCGGCGCCAGCAGGTCGATGGTGCGCAGGCCGGCCTGCATGGCGCAGCCCAGCACCTTGCCCATCACCCGTTCCTGGTTGTGACGGACCTCCGGCGTTCCGTCCCAGTAGGTGCGGCCATACTGGCCGATCACGACGATGGTGGCGTCGAGGCGGGCGAGCCGCTTCATCATCAGGCAGGCGGCCGTCTCGCCGGCGCCGGCGGGCACGGCGCGCTCCTCCGAATAGTACCAGCCGATATAGAGGCCGAGCCGCCGCGCGATCTCGTCGGCCAGGGTCGACCAGCCGATCAGGCGCGACATCGGGGGGACCGGCACGGGCGCGTGGTCGTAGCCGGGAACCGGCACGTTGCGCAGGTCGAGCGTGCCGTCGACCACGGCGAAATAGGGCTTCTCGCGGCTCCACGCGACCTTGAGCTCGGACCGCCTGATGTCGCCCGGCGTGAAGCTGACCAGGACCAGGCCGGGCCGCAGGCGGGCGACCAGCGCCTCGGTGCGCAGGACCGTCTGGTCGAGCGAATAGCCGCTCACGCCGGCATTGACGATCGGCCGGCCGATGTCGCCCTGCAGGTAGGCCGGCCAGCTCTCGTCGTCCTTCACTTCCTGGCCGAGCGTGAACGACGCGCCGGTCGCCAGGATCGGCCCGAGCGGACCGGCGCCGGGACCGGGGGGTGGCTGGCGGCGGAACCCGTCGGCATCGACGTTGAAGTCGGGCGAGGTGCAGTTCGGCCGCAGCGTCCAGCCCAGCGTCGGATCGTGGGCGTAGGCGCAGGTGCCGCTGCCGTCGGCCGCCAGGCTCATGCGCTCGCGCGCGAGGTTGGGCCAGTGGGCGAGGCCGGCCAGGCCGGAATTGATCAGCCGCCACGCCACTTCGAGCACGAGCAGCGACGCCACGAGCGACAGCGCGACGAGCACGCAATTGGCGGCGAGGGCGCCGATCCGCGACGACGCGCTTGCCTCGCGGGCCCGTCCGGCTCTCCTGTCCGACTTCACGTTTCCACCCCGTCCCGCGGCACCTTCGTTGCGGCCCTGTGCGTGGCCTTTTCTCGCGGCCAAGACATGCCGGCAAGCACGGCGTCACGCAACCGGGGCGAAGAATGTCCGCTGCAGTTCGATGTCTGACAGAGGCTGCATCTCGAACAGACGCCGGTAAGGATCGCCGGCGAGTCCCAGCGCCTGGGCGAAGGCGGGTTCGGTCTTCTCGCCGGCGGTGCGGCGGCGGCGCACCTCGCCGCGCAGCGCATCGCCGCCCAGTGCGAGCAATCGCCGCTCGATGTCGAAGTGGCGCCAGCCGGCCTGATCGCGCACGGGCAGGGGCGCGCCGAAAATCTCGACCGGCCATCCCAGCAGCACGAACCGGCAGATCACCGGCCGCGGCTTCACGATCCATCGATGGATCGAAAAGCCGGGCAAGCCGGAGAAGACGCTCGCGAGGATGGCCGCGAACGCTTCCACGTCGGGCGCATGGCAGACGATGTCGATGTCGCTGCCGGCGACGGCGAGGCCGAGCGGCAGGGTGCCGACGACATGCGGATCGAAGGCGGCCAGCCGCGCCACAACCTGTCCGGTGCGCAATGCGTCCTCGTAGGGCGGCCGGTCGTCTGGCATGGCCGCATGATATACGGTCGCTGCCGGAAGATGGGGCCAGTAAACGGGCCGGCAAACGGGGAGAGGCGACGGAACGACGATGACGGCAGGACGCGTGCAGGTCCTTCTCGCGGGCGTGCTGGCGGCGCTGGTCGTCGTCACGGCCGGCTGCCTCGCGCTGACCGGCGGGCTGGCGCCATGGGGACCGCGCACGGCCTATTTCCTCTATCTGCTCGGCCTGCTGGTCCTCGCGGCGATGCTGGCCCGCCGGCCGCGCCTGGCCTGGGTGCCGCTGGTGCTGGCGCTGGTCGAGTTCGGCTGGGGCGTGGGCTCGTGGGTGCTGGCGCCGCCCGGCGCGCCGTCGCTGCTGCCGCCCGTCGTGGCCGATCCCGTGCGGTTCCGCTGGCATCCGCTGCTGCAGGCGGTGCCGATCGCCAACCTCTCGATCGTCAGCCCGAACGGCCTCGCGATCCGCCATTCGTCGGAAGGCACGCGCGGCGCCGATCCCGATCCGGCGCGGCTGGCCAACGGCACTGTCGTGGCGACGTTCGGCGGATCGGCGACCTACGACATCGCCAACGGCGAGGGCGAGACCTGGCCCGAGCGGCTCGACGCGGCGCTCAGGGCGGACGGGCTGGTCGTCGTCAATCACGGCGTGCCCGGCTACACCACCGCCGAGCATGTGCTGCAGACCGCCTTCTATGCCGACCGTTTCGGTAAGGCGCCGCGCTGCGCGCTCTACTTCGTCGGCTGGAACGATCTGCGCAACGCGCACATCCCCGATCTCGATCCCGGCTATGCCGACTTCCACATGGCCAGCCAGGTCGACTCGCTGCGCGTGCGGCGGGCGGGCGGCTCCAACGTCACCCTGTCGCCGGTGCTGACGGTGCTGCTGCGCCTGATCGGCGGCGAGGTCGACACGGTGAGATATGGCAAGGACCCGTATGCGCTGCCGCCAGCCGACGGTCCCGACCCGCGTCTCGCCGCCCTCTTCGAGCGCAACGTGCGCACCATCTCCGCCATCGACCGCGCACGCGGCATCCGCGCGATCTGGATCGGCCAGGTCGTCAACCGCGACCGGCTGCAGGGCGAGGGCCGCTATGGCTGGCTGCCGCGCGTGCGCGACCGCGACCTGCCGCGGCGGCTCGACGAATTGAACGAGGTGCTTGCCCGGACCGCGCGTGCGACGGGCGATCTCCATGTCGAGCTGCCGGCCGGCCTGTTCGCGCCCGGCGATTTCGTCGACGAGGGCCATTTCTCGGCAAGCGGCGCGCGGCGGCTCGCCGATTTCCTCGCGCCCGTCGTCCGCGACGCCTGCCGCTAGCCGGGCTATCGTCGCGCCATGCTTTCCCATGTCCATGTCGGGATCGGCGACTACGATCGCGCGCTTTCGTTTTATTCGGCCGTGCTCGCGACGCTGGGGCTGGAGCGCAAATTCGCCGACCGCGAGCGCGGATGGGCAGGCTGGATGATGCCGGGCGTCGCGCGGCCTCTGTTCCTGATCGGCCGGCCGTTCGATGGCGGCCCCGCCGCGCCCGGCAACGGGCAGATGGTGGCGTTGCTGGCGCCGGATCGCGCCGCCGTCGACCGCTGCCATGCCGAGGCGCTGGCCCGCGGCGGACGCTGCGACGGGCCGCCGGGGCTGCGGCCGCACTATCACGCCGACTATTATGGCGCCTATTTTCGCGATCCCGACGGCAACAAGCTTTGCGTGTGCTGTCATCAGCCGGAGTCCTCTTCATGAGCCGAGTCGTCCTCATCACCGGTGCCTCGTCGGGCATCGGCGCCGCCACCGCACGCGCCCTTGCCGCGCCCGACGCGGCGCTGGTCCTGCATGCGCGGCGCAACCGGGCGGGGCTCGACCGCGTGGCGGGCTTCGCGCAGGCGGCCGGCGCCCGCACGCTCGCCGTCGAGGGCGATCTCGCCGAGCCGGGCACGGCGGCGCGGCTTGTCGGGGAAGCGACGACCGCGTTCGGCCAGCTCGACGTGATCGTGAGCAATGCCGGCTTCGCCAACCGCACGCAGGTCGGCGAGCTCGACCGCGCGACCTGGGACGCCAGCCAGGCGGCGATGACCGCGGCCTTCTTCGAGCTGGCGACGGCGGCCAAGCCGTGGCTGCTGAAGGCGGGCACGAACGGCCGCATGGTCGGCGTCTCGTCCTTCGTGGCGCACGCCTTCGCGCGCGGGCTCATGACGTTTCCGGCCTCGGCCGCCGCCAAGGCCGGCCTCGAGGCCTTCGCCAAGGCCTTTGCCGTCGACCTCGCGCCACACGGCCCGACGGTGAATTGCGTGTCGCCGGGCTTCATCGAGAAGGATCCCGACGCCCATGTCGCGGTGTCGCGCGACGGCATGGAGAAGGTGAGCCAGTCGATCCCGATGCGGCGCTACGGCAAGCCGGCCGAAGTCGCCGCGCTGATCGCCTTCCTCTGCTCGCCGGCCGCCAGCTACATCACCGGCCAGACCATCCACGTGAATGGCGGCGTGACGCTGTAGCGCCGGCCGGCACGGGAAGCGGAAGGGCCGGCCGATGGGCGCAGGGAGCGAAGCGGACGATACCGGCGCGCCGTTCGTCGTCGCCTGCACGCCGCCGCTGCTGACCGCCCGCTTCGCCGTGCCGCACAGGACGCTGGGCTGGTCGCTGCTCCATCCCGGCTTCGCGGTGGCGCGCGACATCGTCTGGGTCGAGGTGCGTAACGCCGACCTGGGACCTGCCGTCGATCCGGTGTCCTTCGTGCGCGACCGGCTGGTCGCGGCCGGCCTTCCGGACGCGCTGGCCTTCCTGACCTCGCGCGACATCAGGCGCCATCATCTCCGTCGCCGGGCGGTCGACGGCGTGAGCGCGACCTGCCTGACCACGGTCGGCCTGTCGAACGGCGAGCGGATCGGGACGCGCCGGACCGGCCGGTCGTTTCCCGGCACGATCAATACGCTGGCGCAGGTGTCGGTGCCGCTGACCGACGGCGCGCTGGTCGAGGCGCTGTCGCTAGTCGCCGCGGCGCGCACCGCCGCCATCCTCGAATCGCGCCGGGGCGCGCCGGGAACGGCCATCACCGGCACGGGCACGGATTGCATCGTGATGGCCGCGCCGTGCGACGGGGCGGGCGCACCGAATGCCTATGCCGGTATGCACACCGCGCTCGGCGAGGCGCTGGGCGCGGCCGTCTACGACGCGACGCGCGCGGCCGCTGAACAATGGGATCGCGACTTCGCGATCCTGACCGGGGCCGCGAGCGGGTGACGGGTGACGGGTGACGGAAGGGCGGTCCGCCGGGCCCGGCGGCCGCGCCGCTATTCCACCAGCTCGCCGAGGCGGCGGATGATGCGGGTCGGCTGCGCGGTCGCGTGCGCGGGCACGCCGGCGCCGAACGGATCGTACCAGATGCCGCACATGCCCAACGCCAGCGGGGCGATCACTTCCCATTCGTAATTGTCGCCGACCATCCAGGCCTCTTCCGGTCCGACGCCCAGCCGCTCCAGCGCGTGGCGATAGACCGCCAGCTCGGGCTTGCCCTGGCCGAACTCGCCCTCGATCTGGATATGGTGGAAGCGATGCGCCAGCTCGAACCGCTCGATCTTGGCGCGCTGCGTCTCGGCGGCGCCGTTGGTGACGAGGGCCAGCCGGACGCCGGCATCGCGCAGCGCGTCGACGGTTGCGTGGGCGTCGGGATAGAGGCGGTACTCCTTGCGGCGCAGCTCGGTGAAGGCGTCGGCGATGCGGTCGGCGAGTGCGTCGTCGGCGCGGCCGAGCTTGGCCAGCCCGCGGCGCACCGAGAGCCGCCGCGCGCCCGGGATGTCGAGCCGCCATTTCGCGGCCTCGGCCTGGTCGTTCCAGAAGGCGCGGGCCTCGCCCATGATCGCCACCCGCACGCGCTCGATCGTCTCCGGCGTGTGGGCGTCGAGATGGGCGGCGAACACGTGCAGCAGCCGCGTCCACGCCTCCTCGGGCTGGGCGTAGGCGCGGATCAGCGTGTCGTCGAGGTCGAACAGGATCGCCTTCGGGAAACGGGCAGCGCTTGCCATGTCGGCGGATCCGCTCAGTTGGTCGGCTGGCTCGCGAAACTGGTCGCGGCCGGCCCGACGACGACCGCGCGGTCGCCCTGGACCTCGATCACGGCCAGCGCCCGCTCCGAGCGGCCGTTGGGCAGGAAGCGGAAGATGCCGTCGATCCCGGACCAGCCGTTGGGGTTGGTGATCGCCTCGGCCGAGAAGTCGCCGCCCGGCTTGAGGCGGGCGAGCTGGCCGGCCAGCGAGACGCCGTCATAGGCAAGCGTGGCGAGCCGGTGCGGCGGCCGGCCATAGGTCGAGGTGAAGCGCCGCTCGAAATCGGCGCGGCGTGCCGGATCGGGCGCGGCATACCAGGCGCCGCGCAGCATCGTCTCCGAGCCGACATTGGGATAGTCCCAGACGCCGGTGCCGATCAGCTGCGCCTGACGGCCGTCGAGCCCGGCGGCGGCGAGGGCGGCCAGCGCCGTCGAGAGGCGCGGCGGGCCGACCGGCACGAGCAGCGCGAGCTTGCCCTCGCCCTGCACCGCACCGGCGAGGCGGCGTGCGGCCGGCGAGACGTCGGTGCCGTTGGGATCGAAGAACTCGACGCCCACGACCTTGGCGCCGCGCGTGGTGGCGTAGGTTTCGAGGGTCCGCGTCATCTGCTCGCCATAGGCGCTCTGCGGCGCGAAGGCGGCGAAGCGGCGGATGCCGGCCTCGATCGCCTGGTCGACGACGCGGCGGACCTGCGGCGGGGCGGCGATGCCCATCACCCACACGCCGCGCTGCGCGACCTGCTCGTCGTTCGAGAAGGAGATGACATTCATGCCGCCCTGGTTGACCAGCGGCACCAGGGCGGTCGCCGAGGTGCCGTAGAGCGGCCCGAGCACCAGCGCCGCGCCGTCGATCCGCGCCTTGCGATAGGCCTCGATCGCGCTGTCGGCATTTTCGCCGCTGTCGTAGGCGGCCAGCGCGATGTCCTTGGCGCCGGTGTCGAACAGCGCCATCTCGGCGGCCTGCTGCAGGTCCTGGCCGATCGGCGCGGCCCTGCCCGACAGCGGCAGCAGCAGCGCGACGCGCATCTTGCCCGATGCGGTCATGGCCGATCCGGTCTGCGGACGGACTGTCACCGACGGGGCCGTGGGCGTGCTAGTCTTGGACGGCTCTCCGCAGGCGGCCAGCGCGATGGCGGCGACGGCGAGCGAATACACGGGATTGCGCAGGGACAGGCGCATCGGCACGGAACTCCGGCGGTCAGGAAAAATGGAAGCGGACGAGCGGACAGCAGATGACGGCCCCCAAGCTACCGGGGTGGGCGGCTCGCGTAAACCGCCGCCGCTGGCGCCCGGCCTGCACATTGTCGCCACGCCGATCGGCAACATGCGCGACATCACGCTGCGCGCGCTCGACGTGCTGCAGGCGGCGGACCTGATCGCCTGCGAGGACACCCGCGTGTTCGCCAAGCTAGCCAGCCATCACGGCATCTCCGCGCCCACCATCGCCTACAGCGACGCCACCCAGGAGGCGACCGAGCCGCGGCTGCTGCGCGCCCTCTCGGAAGGGCGGCGCGTGGCGCTTGTGTCGGATGCCGGCATGCCGCTGATCTCCGATCCCGGCTACCGGCTGGTCCGCGCCGCCGTGGAACGCGGCATCGCCGTGACCTCGGCGCCGGGCCCGTCCGCCGTCCCGATGGCACTCGCCTTGTCGGGTCTGCCCGGCGAACGCTTCTTCTTCGCCGGCTTCCTGCCGGCCAAGCCCACCGAGCGGCGCCGCGCCATCGCCGAGGCCGCCGGCGTGCCCTCGACCCTGATCTTCTTCGAGGCGCCGCACCGGCTGCCGCAGTCGCTCGCCGACCTCGCCGAGCTGCTGGGCGACCGCCCCGCCGCGGTGGCACGCGAGCTGACCAAGCTCTTCGAGGAGGTGCGCCGCGCGCCGCTCGGGACGCTGGCCGCCCATTACGCCGCCCACCCCGACGTGAAGGGCGAGATCGTCGTCGTGGTCGGCCCGCCGTCGGCCGAGACCGCACAGGAAGAAGGCGCCGTCGACGCCGCCCTGCGCGAGGCCATGGCGGCGGCGTCGGTGAAGGATGCCGCCGCCGAGATCGCCGCGCGCTTCGGGCTGAAGCGGCGCGACGTCTATGCCCGCGCGCTGGAGATGAAGCGGGGCGCCGCGTGACCGTCGAGGCCCGGCGCAAGGCCTACCGCCTCGGGCACTCGGCCGAGTGGCGGGCGGTCTGGCGGCTGCGCCTGGCCGGCTACACGATCCTGGCGCGGCGCTACAGGACAAAGCTGGGCGAGATCGACATCGTCGCACGCCGCGGCGACGTGCTCTGCTTCGTCGAGGTCAAGGCGCGCCGCGAGGTGCTGGCCGCGGCCGATGCGCTGGGGCAGCGGCAGTTCGGCCGGGTGGCGCGCGCCGCCAGCCTGTTTATCGCCCGCCATCCGCGCTATGCGGTTCATTCCGTCCGTTTCGACGCGGTGCTGATCGGCGGCCTGTGGCCGCGCCACCTGCCCGATGTCTGGCGGCCGCCGGAGTGATGCCGTGACCGCAGGAGAGTCCGACCAGCAGAGACAGTTCAGCCGCCTGCGCGATGTATGCGCGGGCGACGGCGAGCGGCTCGACCTGCTCGAGGCGGCGTTCCTGCTGAGCCTGTTGCGCGACGAGGCGGCGACCGACCTCGCGCCGTTCCGCCAGCATGTCGCCGCCATGGCCGACGAGGTCGCCGATCTCGTGCGGCGGCGCGGCGCGGCGCCGGAGCGGCTGGCGGAGGTGATCGCGCGCGCCTACGCCTATCGCGGCGACAGCGACACCTACGACGATCTGCAGAATGCCGACCTCGTGCGCGTCATCGAGCGCCGCAAGGGGCTGCCGGTCGCGCTGTCGCTGCTCTATCTGCATGTCGCGCGGGCCCAGGGCTGGGACGCCGAGGGGCTGGCGTTTCCCGGTCACTTCCTGATCCGTATCGCGATCGACGGCGAGCGCCACATCGTCGATCCGTTCCACGACGGCGCCGTGCGCGAGCCGGCGGACCTGCGCCGGCTGCTGCAGGGCGTGCTGGGGCCGGACGCCGAACTGCTGCCCGAGCATTTCGAGGCGGTCGCCGACCGCGACGTGCTGTTGCGGCTGGAGAACAATGTCCGCCTGCGGCTCGCCCGCCGCGAGGACTGGCCGGCCATGATGGGCTCGCTGGAGCGCATGCTGGCCATCGCGCCGGACCGCGCCGACCTCCATTTCGAGGCAGGACAGGTCAACGCCCGGCTGGACAAGCGCCGTGCGGCCATCGCCGCCCTGCAGCGCGTCCTCGACCTCGAGGGCGGGGGCGACGCCGGGCTGCGCCAGCAGGCCGCCATGCTGTTGCAGGAACTGCGGCGCGGGCTTAACTGAGCCCTGACCGAACAGTTACGCCGTCACGAGAGGACGAAAGATGAAGCTCAGCGTCGCCATCCAGATGGACCATGTCTCGACCATCGACATCGACGGCGATTCGACGTTCGTGCTCGGCCTCGAGGCCGAGCGGCGCGGCTACGATGTGTGGCACTACACGCCGGCCGACCTGGTGTTCAGGGACCGCAAGGTGATGGCGCGCGCCCAGCCGATGAAGCTGCGCCGCGAGAAGGGCAGCCACTTCACGCTGGGCGCGCCCGAGATGCTCGACCTGTCGACGCTCGACGTGGTGCTGCTGCGCCAGGACCCGCCGTTCGACATGTCGTACATCACGACGACCCATCTCCTCGAACACGTGCATCCGAAGACGCTGGTGGTGAACGATCCGGCCAGCGTGCGCAACGCGCCGGAGAAGCTCTTCGTCACGCATTTCGACAATGTGATGCCGCCGACCCTGATCACGTCCGACGTGCGCGCGATCCGCGATTTCCGCGACGAGCACAAGGACATCATCCTGAAGCCGCTGTTCGGCAATGGCGGCGCCGGCGTGTTCCGCGTGCGCCCCGACGACGAGAATTTCGCTTCGCTGATGGAGATGTTCTCGCAGCGCAGCCGCGAGCCGGTCATTGCCCAGCGCTACCTGCCCGAGGTTCGCAAGGGCGACAAGCGCATCATCCTGATCGACGGCAAGGCGGTCGGTGCGATCGATCGCGTGCCGGCCGCGGGCGAGGCGCGCTCGAACATGCATGTCGGCGGCAAGGCGGTGAAGGCCGCGCTGACGAAGCGCGACATCGAATTGTGCGAGACGATCGGGCCGGAGCTGGCGAAGCGCGGCCTGATCTTCGTTGGCATCGACGTGATCGGTGACTATCTCACGGAGATCAACGTGACCTCGCCGACCGGCCTGCAGCAGATCAACCGTTTCGACGGTGTCTGTCTCGAAGCACAGATCTGGGACCGGATCGAGGTGCGATACCAGGAAACCAGGAGCACCTGATGAACCTTGCCGTCCGCCGTTCCGTCCTCGCCATGCTTCTCGCGCTGCCGGCCACGCCTGCGCTGGCGCAGTCCTCCGACCTGTTCGGCGAGAAACCCATCGTGCGGGCGGTGCTGGACGGCGACGAGGAGAAGGTGCGGGCCGCCCTGCTGCGGCGGGAGAATCCGAACCAGACCGCCAACAACGGCACGCCGCTGCTGATCGTGGCGGTCCAGCAGGGCTCGCTGCCCGTGGTCGAGACCTTGCTGAAGGGCGGCGCGATCGTCGACTCGATGGACCGCGAGGGCTACACCGCCCTGCTGCGCGCCGCGGAGAAGGGCGACGTCGACATCGTCGAGATCCTGCTGCGGCGCAACGCCCGCACCAACGTGCAGACCCGCCAGGGCATGACCGCGCTCATCATCGCCTCGCGCCTCGGCTATCCCGAGATCGTGAAGCTGCTGCTCGACAAGAAGGCCGATCCCAACACCGCCGACTTCACCGGCCGCAGGCCGCTCGGCTATGCGCGCCGCGCCGGCCGGACCAGCATCGAGGCCATGCTGCGCAAGGCGGGCGCCCGCGAATGACCGCCGCCGCCGGGACGGCGCCGCTGCGCATCACCGGCGCGATCAGCATCGATCCTTCCGAGATCCAGGAAAGCTTCGTGCGGGCCGCCGGACCGGGCGGCCAGCATGTCAACACGACCTCCAGCGCCGTGCAGCTCCGCTTCGACGTGCGCCGCTCGCCCTCGCTGCCCGAGGATGTCCGCCAGCGGCTCGAACGGCTGGCGGGGCGGCGGCTGACGCGCGACGGCGTGCTGGTGCTGGTGGCCCAGGGCGAGCGCAGCCAGCTCCGCAACCGCGAGGAGGCGCTGGCCCGGCTCGTCGAGTTGGTGCGCGAGGCCGCACGGCGGCCGGTGCCGCGCGTCAAGACCAAGGTCAGCCGGGCGGCGAAGCGGCGGCGCGTCGACGACAAGAAGCGGCAGGGCAAGATCAAGACCCTGCGCCGCTCGCGGTCATCCGACGACTGACGGCGGGGTTCACATCGGCTACCTTCCGGCCTCCAGTTCCGGAGGTGAGCCGTGGCAGAGTTTCGTAAGGAATCAGACAGCCTCGGGGACGTCGAGGTCCCCGCCGACAAGCTGTGGGGCGCGCAGACGCAGCGCTCGCTCGAGCATTTCAGCATCGGCAAGGACCTGATGCCGCGCGAGATGGTGACGTCCTACGCCACGCTGAAGCGCGCCGCGGCGACGGCCAACCATGCCGGCGGCCGGCTCGACGACACCGCCTACAAGCTGATTGTGCAGACCTGCGACGAGATCCTGGCCGGCCAGCACCACGACATGTTCCCGCTGCACGTCTGGATGACCGGCAGCGGCACGCAGTTCAACATGAACGTGAACGAGGTCGTCTCGAACCGCTGCTGCCAGATCGCCGGCACGCCGCTCGGTTCGAAGAAGCCGGTCCATCCCAACGACCACGTCAACATGTCGCAATCGTCGAACGACAGTTTCCCGTCGGTCATGTACATCGCCGCGGCGGTGAACACGAAGGAGCGGCTGCTGCCGTCGGTCACGGCGCTGCGCGACGCCATCGCCGCCAAGGCCAAGGAGTGGGAGAGCATCGTCAAGATCGGGCGCACCCACATGCAGGACGCGACGCCGATCACGCTCGGCCAGGAATGGTCCGGCTATGCCGGCATGCTGTCGGACAATATCGAGCGCATCGAGGATTCGCTGAAGGGCGTCTATCACCTGGCGCTGGGCGGCACGGCGGTCGGCACCGGCATCAACGCGGCCCCCGGTTTCGCCGAGGCGGCGGCGGCGGAGATCGCCAGGCTCACGAAGCTGCCCTTCGTCAGCGCGCCCAACAAGTTCACCGTGCAGGGCGCGCACGACGCGCTGGTCCATCTCTCGGGCGCGCTGCGCACGCTCGCGGTCTCGCTCTACAAGATCGCCAACGACATCCGCCTGATGTCGTGCGGGCCGCGCGCCGGCTTCGCCGAGCTGCACATTCCCGAGAACGAGCCGGGTTCGTCGATCATGCCGGGCAAGGTCAACCCGACCCAGGCCGAGGCGCTGACCATGATCGCCGCGCAGGTCATGGCCAACGACGTGGCGGTCGGCTTCGGCGGCGCCAGCGGCTATCTCGAGATGAACGTCTACAAGCCGCTGATGATCTACAACATCACGCACTCGATCACGCTGATGACCGACGGCTGCGCCAATTTCCGCAAGTTCCTGGTCGAGGGCACCCAGCCCAACCTCAAGAAGATCAAGGAATACGTCGATCGCTCGCTGATGCTGGTGACGGCGCTGGCGCCGGTCATCGGCTACGACAAGGCCTCGAAGATCGCCCATTACGCGATCGACCACGACCTGACCCTGAAGGAGGCCGCGCTGAAGCTGGGCTTCGTCAGCGAGGCCGAGTTCGACCGCGTCGTCGACCCGGCGAAGATGGTCCATCCCTACGTGGCCAAGTAGGTCGTTTCGAGCAGGGACAATCCGGCGCTGCGCCGCGTGCGAGGTGCGATGCGGCGTCGGATCTCTGTCAGGGACCTCTTGTCGGGGGCGCCTGTCAGCGCTCGAAGATCCACTGCCGGTCGGTCAGGAACCGCGCGGCCGCCAGTCCCAGCGCCATGCCGCCGATCACGAAGCCGCACACCACGGCGGCTTCCAGCGCCGGCAGGATCTCGCCCTGGTTCAGCAGCACGATGGTGCGGAAGGCGTAGATGCCCGGCGTCATGATGATGATGCTGGGCACGGTGAAGGTGATGCGCGGCTGTCCCAGGCGGGCGCCCGCCAGCGAGGCCAGCAGGCCGACCGCGAGCGCGCCGAGGAAGGTGGCGGGCGGCAGGGCCATGCCGAGATCGTGCAGGGCAAGCCGCAGCTCGTTGCCGGCCAGCGACAGCAGCCCGACCAGCAGCACGGTGCGCAGCGGGCTGTTGTAGAGCAGCGCGAAGCCGCAGCCGCCGGCGAAGCTCGCCAGCGCCCGCCCGCCCAGCGCCGCGGTCTCGATCCCCTGGCCGGCCGCGCCCGGCACGCCGAAGGCGGTGAGGCCGGCGGCGGCGGCGGCGACCGACAGGCCGAACGCGCCGGCCAGCAGCAGCGCGAGGGCATAGACGAGGCGGGCGACGCCGGCCGCCGTCTGATGCTGCACGAGGTCGAGCTGTGCGGCGACCAGCGGGAAGCCCGGCACGAGGAACAGGGCGGAGGAGATGAAGCCGACCGCGAGCCCGGCCGTGAAGCCCTGGCCGGCCAGCCCGATCACCACCAGGCAGTAGAGACCCGAGGCGAGCAGCGCGGTGAGGGCGGTGACGGCGTACTGGTTGAAGCCGTGGCGGAACAGCAGGGCGCGGATCGTCTGGCCGACCGCGCCGCAGCCCGCCGCGGCGGCGATGGCCAGCGGGCCGCCGCCGTTCAGATAGGCGAAGGCGCCCGAGGCGAGGCCGATGGCGATCGACACGGTCGCGAGCGCATGCAGCGGGCGCACCGTCTCGATCGTGTCGAGCCGGGCCGCCAGCTCCTGCGGCGTCAGGGCGCCGGTCTCGCGCGCCAGCGCGGCGAGGGTGCCGATGCGCGCGGCATCGATGCCGGGCGGCGGCAGCTCCATCGACAGGGTGACGGCCGCTCCGCTCTGCCAGCCGGTGGCCGTGACGCCGTTCGACGCGACATGCAGCTCGACGCGGTCCAGCCCCAGGCGCGGGGCGAGGAGGCGGACGGCCTGGTGGACGCGGAAGGCCGTGTCGCCGGACCTCAGCAGCAGGGCGCAGAAGCGCAGCAGGACATTCAGGGCGTCGGTCATCAGACCGTATGCAGGCCAAGCACCTCGGCGGTGTCCTTGCGCACGCGCTCGACCAGCGCGGCGTCGGTCTTCAGGTCCTGGCCGTAGGAGGGGATCATCTCCTTCAGCTTCGGCACCCAGTGGCCGACCAGCTCCTGGTGGAAGCAGGTCTCCAGCATGTGGACCATGATCCACACCGCCGTCGAGGCGCCGGGCGAGGCGCCGAGCAGGGCGACGATCGAGGAATCGGCCGAATGGACGATCTCGGTGCCGAACTCCAGCTTGCCGGTGCTCGCCACGTTCTTCTTGATGATCTGGACGCGCTGGCCCGCGACGTCGAACTCCCAGTCCTTCTCGTCGAGGTTGGGATAGAACTCGCGCAGCGCCTCGAAGCGGTGGCTCTTGGTCTGCAGCACCTGGCCGACGAGATATTCCTCCAGCGGGAAATTGTCCCGCGCCACGGCGAGCAGCGGCAGGAGATTGTCGGGCCGGATCGACAGCGGCAGGTCGAACATCGAGCCATGCTTCAGGAACTTGGTCGAGAAACCGGCATAGGGCCCGAACAGGACCCAGCGCTTGCCGTCGACGTAGCGCGTGTCGAGATGGGGCACCGACATCGGCGGCGAACCAGTCGCGGCCATGCCGTACACCTTGGCGAGATGGCGCTCGGCGATCTCGTGCTTGCCGCAGCGCAGCCAGATGCCGCTGACCGGGAAGCCGGCAAAGCCGTCGGCTTCGGGGATGCCGGATTTCTGCAGCAGGGTCAGCGCCGCGCCGCCGGCGCCGAGGAAGACATAGCGCGCGCCGATCGTCTTCCTGGCGTGGTTCTTCTCGTCCTTGACCTCGACCGTCCAGCCGCCGCCGGAGCGGCGCTGCAGGCCGGTCACCTCGTGCGAGAAGTCGATCGAGAAGCCTTCCTGGCGGCGCAGGTAGTTCAGCAGGTTGGTGGTCAGCGCCCCGTAGTTCACGTCGGCGCCCGTCACCATGCGCGTGGCGGCGACCGGCTGGGCGGGGTCGCGGCCTTCCATGATCAGCGGCGCCCACTCGGCGATCTGCTTGTGGTCCTCGGAATACTCCATGCCGCGATAGCAATGATGGGCGCTCATGGCGGCATGGCGCTTCTTCAGGAAGGCCTGCCGGTCGGCGCCGATCACGAAGCTCATGTGCGGCACGGGATGGATGAACGAGTCCGCGCGTTCGATCGCCCCCTTGCGGATCAGGTACGACCAGAACTGCCGCGACATGTCGAACTCGACATTGACCTCCAGCGCCTTGGAGATGTCGACGCTGCCGTCGGGGAGCTGCGGGGTGTAGTTCAGCTCGCAATTGGCGGCATGGCCGGTGCCGGCATTGTTCCACGGGCCCGAGCTTTCCTGCGCCTCGGCCTCCAGCCGCTCGACCATCCTGATCCTGAGATGGGGCTGCAGCTCCTTGAGGAAGACGGCCAGCGTCATGCTCATGATGCCGGCGCCAACGAGGACGACGTCGACGTCGTTCGCTTGATCGTTTGTCATCAGATCCCCGCTCGCTTGAAGGGTACCGGCGTGTCCTTGGCGAGGACCACGTAGAGCCTGCGCCACGGCTGGTCGTCGACGAGATGCCAGGTATGGCCGCCGCCGGCCGTATCCTCGGCCAGCAGGATGTCGCCCGGGGCGATGGTGAAGCGCTCGCCGCCGCGCGTCTTGAATTCGAGGGTGCCGCTCAGCGTCACCACGAGCTGGCGCACCGGCGCGGTGTGCCACGCGAGCGTGCCGCCCGCCTTGGTTTCCTGGAACATCGCGCTGGTGGCCGCGATCTTGCTGCTGAGCAGGTCGCCATGGATGCCCGACTCGATGTCGATCCAGCCATCCTCGACGTGCGAGTTCTGGTCCTCGCCCGTCCAAATCCGAACGCACCTGATCATTCTACCGCCTTGAAACCCGGAATTGCGCGACGGTAGTACGCGCTCTTGCGGCTGGCAACAAACGCCATCTGCGCGGCCTGCGCCGGAGATCGCTGACCGGCGTCACGCGATGGCGGCTTCTCCCGACGACACGGCCACTGGTGGGCGCGCGGGCCGCTTCGCCTGGTCAAGCGCTGGCGTACGCAGCGTCGCGTCGAAGGCGTCTGAGATGATGGCGAGCTTCGCGGCCTGCGAGGCGGCATATTCCTGTCGGAACCCATCGGACACCCACATCGCCGAACGGCCGCGCCTGCCCAGCCAGCCCAGGCTGCCGAGCTTCTCGGCGTCGGCCAGCTTGCGCGCGAGATGCGTGCGGGACAGTTTCAGCCAGTCGGCCATCGCGACGATCGAGACGAAGCCCGTCGGGATGCGTTCGGTGCCCGGCGGAGCATCCTCGATGCCGGCGATCATCCAGTCCATGATGTTCCCGCCATTGTCGAGCCAGGTGAACAGCGAGAAAGTACCGGAAGGCTCGCGGATGCGACGCGAGGACAGCAGCCCGTCCGCGACAGCCGGCTGCAGGCGCGCCGTGGCGCCCGGGGTCGCGGCGAATGCCTGCACCCTGTCGCCGCCGTCGAGCCCGTCGAGCGTCGCGAGATGGACGATCAGCCAGCCGCGGATGGACTCCACGCTCAACGGCGCCGGCTCGAGCGGCCGAATGCGTCGATCGGCGCCGCCGGCGACGTGGCGCGCGTAATCGTATCTCACCATTTCCTTCAGAAACGCGTCGGCGGTATTTCGGCTCGCCACCCTGTGGCCCTCGACCGCCTCGAAGAACCTGGCGGCGGAGAAAGACCCCGCGCCGCCGGCCGACACGCCGCGGAAATACATCGAAAGCGCGAGATGCGCCATCAGCCAGCGCTGCTGCGTGGCGAAGACCGATCCAATCCGCGGGTTGGCCTCGTAGGCGTCGACGAGGAGGCGAGCCTGATCGCGCATCCGGCCGTAGAAACCGGGATGCTCGAGGAGGGCTGTTGCGGTCTGCGACAGGCCCGGCGCAGCGCGGGACGGTTGGGGCATTTCCTTCATGTCGGCCTGGAGCTAAACGCTGCAGCTGCGTACGGCATGTCGCTGACAAAGGACACTTCTCATAATTCCCAAAATTACTCAATATGAGAAGCAATGGAGCGCACACTTTGAGAGGCGAGGAGCGTCTGGCGGAACGCCTGCGGCAGGCCTTCTTCGATCACGGTTACGAACACCTCACGATGAGCGGCCTGGCGAAGCTGTGCGGGTTCAGCCGCCGCGCGCTGTATCACCATTTCTCGAACAAGGAAGAAGCCTTCCGCCACGTCATCCGGTTCTTCGGCGACAGGTCGATCGCGCTCGGGATCGAGGCCGGCATGCAGTCCCTCGTGGCGGGTGGCTCGCCGGTCGACGTGCTCGTCGAGACGATGAACGCGCGCTACGGCGAGGCGCGCCGCCGGCTCAGCCGCTCGCCGCATGCGCTGGAGATCAACGATCAGGCGTTCCGCCGCTGCCGCGACATCATGGTGGCCGCCGCGACCGAGTTCCAGGCGAAGGTGACGCAGCTCCTCCTCGACATGCAGGCAAGCGGATCGATCGTGCTCAGGGACGGCGTCGACGCCGACACGCTGGCCCAGATCCTGTGCGACGGCACACGCGGCACCAACCAGGCCCTGCCGCCGATCCCGATCGACCAGATCCATGTGCGCTACCGCGCGATGATCACGGCGATCCTCTACGGGACGGTCGAGCGGTAGGAAGGATGCAACCGCGGGTGCGGGAGCCTGCCGCAGGTGGGGCAACAGGCACGGCGATACGTTAAGAAGCGCGCACGTCCCCGTAGCTTAGTTCGATAGAGCCTTGATTTCCGAATTGTCTGCTCGTTCGCTGGGCCATTGATTCTCAACGAAACCGCTCTGCCTCGGCGGCCCGCATCTGCGGATTTTTGCCGGCGACTCCCTGAGGGAATGAAGCGCATTCGCGTCGACTTCACGACGTTCAGCTTGGCCGCCGTCCTCGCAGTCAGGCGGCGGCGCCGTGACGGCGTCGCGGATTTCGCTCGAGGCGGGCTTGGTGCGGCACAGCCGGCAATCTGGCGGCGCGCCGACAGCGCTCGATGGGACGGGCGCCCGTCGCGCGCGTTGTCACATTCTTCGATTAAGCGGTATCCTTTGTCCATGACCGTCACACCGGAACACATCGCCTACTTGAGGCGCATCCGTGAGAAGGAGGTCGACTACGATTCACCGCTCTATAGGGAGTTCGTGTCATTTCTCGACAGCCGGCCTCCCTATTGGGCCCACTATATTCGCTACTGCCAGACGATGCGGGCGTTCGAGCCGCTTTTGGGCGGCTTGCCGAAAGGCGCCGTCATCCTCGAGATGGGTGAATTGTGTTCCGTCTCGCTGTTCTTAAGACACATCGGCTATGATGTCCGCTGCACGAACAGCGATCTCCGGTACGCGATCGATGCCGCAGACGACAGCGTCGATCTCGCACTCTCCTTCGAAGTCCTCGAACACATAGGAGATCATCCTTTCGAAGGCATCGACCGACATGGCCTCTGGGTGGGAAGCGGAGCCCGCGCGCATGCCGGCGAAGTGGCACGGGTCGTCAGGCCGGGCGGCATGCTAGTCATGTCCACGCCCAATCCCTGCTCGGCGCTGGCACTCACGCGGCTGGTCAACGGCGAGGCGCCATCGGTGTTCCGACCGCATGTGCGGGAATATACCCGCGATGAAGTCGTGGCGCTGTTCTCGGGATTGGGTCTGGTGTCGGCGACGACCCATTACTCATTCTACCTGCTGTCTGGCGAGGCCCAGAAAGAGGCCGAGTCGGTCTTCGAGCGTAACGGATGGGACTCAAGTGACCGCGGCGACAATCATTTCATGGTCTTCCGTAAGAAGAATTAGACCTCGATACGCGTCGCTCTTTCCTTCCCGCGATCCCGAATTGGAGACGTTCCCCCATGGGCCGGCCTCCAATTGGGGAGCTGCTGGCTACCGGCAATGTCGACGAGCGTACCTCATCGGCCCTCACGTCGCTGCTGCCGGCGGTGCGAAGAGTGCTGACGCCATGGGCATCGGATGCTATAGGGCCGGCACGTCCCCGTAGCTCAGCCGGATAGAGCAGCGGTTTCCTAAACCGGAGGTCGGAGGTTCGAATCCTCTCGGGGACGCCA